>Ga0208888_100003_pt1 | contig 641579 bp, 543 predicted proteins | sample LakWasM115_HOW13_2_FD_183929 | JGI IMG/M metagenome (GOLD analysis project Ga0208888, IMG submission 183929) | Freshwater sediment methanotrophic microbial communities from Lake Washington under simulated oxygen tension - Sediment Metagenome... | ecosystem: Environmental > Aquatic > Freshwater...
ACCAGTTATGTTTGGGGACAATAGCGGTTTGGAACCACCCCTTCCCATCTCGAACAGGGCCGTGAAACGAACTTGCGCCAATGATAGTGTACTCTTCGTATGCGAAAGTAGGTCATCCCCAAGCTCCTATTCTAAAAACCCTCAACACTCAACTGTTGAGGGTTTTTTATTGCCAGAAATCAACAGATCATTACTCCTGGAAATCGATAAGCAATCGCATAAATGCAACACTCCTGGAAATCGATAAGCAATCGCATAAATGCAACGCCAATGTGCTGAATGTTTATGCCGCGCAGATGCAATCGTCGCATCTGCTGTATTTATAAAAAAGCCTCCTGATTTAGGAGGCTTTTTTATCGGTGCTATGTACTATTGATTGTTTGCCATAGACCTTGCTCGTCGCAACCAGGCGCGATTAACCGTTGTTGTGTCTGCCTTTGTTGTAATATCCACTGCTAGCTTTCAGGTGCACAAAAGAAGTGCTTACCTGCATGATAAAATGACAGCATGACTCAATATCATGTTTTGATTCCCAGTGCTGGCAGTGGCTCGCGTATGCAAAGTGTGGCGCCCAAGCAATATTTACCCCTTAACGGGAAACCAATCTTGCGCCACGCTATCGATACCTTTGAGGCGATGGCGGCCATTAGCCGTATTTTTATTGTGATAGCGCCTGACGATGCTTATTGGTCGAATGATGTATTGCAGGGCTGTCATAAAACACAGGTACTGTCTTGCGGCGGCGATAGCCGGGCCGCATCCGTCTATCAGGGCTTGCAGGCCATAGCGTCACATGTTGATCAGGACGACTGGGTGTTGGTGCATGATGCGGCGCGCCCTGGCATAGATGCCGTGCTGGTGCAGCGTTTAATTGATGCCATTGCGCCGACTGATGTTGGCGGGTTGTTAGCCTTGCCTTTGGCAGACACCTTGAAGCGTGCAGATGCGACACAGCAAGTTTCAGAAACTATTTCGCGTGAAGCATTGTGGCAGGCACAAACACCGCAAATGTTTAAAGCGGGCGTGCTAAAGCAGGCGCTGGCTGCACATTTGCACCGCCAGCCGACCGACGAAGCGCAGGCGATGGAGTGGTCTGGCCATGCCCCTAAACTGGTGTTGGGTGATTTGAAAAATCTAAAAATTACGTATCCGCATGATGTTGCCGTCGTCTCGGCGCTGATGCAGGCTGCGCAGAGCGAACAGGATGCAGAATGATTCCCTTTAGAATCGGCCACGGTTTTGATGTACACGCGCTGGTCACTGGCCGTGATTGTATTATCGGTGGCGTTAACATTCCACATAGTCATGGCCTGGATGGGCATTCGGATGCGGATGTATTGTTGCATGCGATTTGCGATGCTTTGTTAGGCGCGGCTGCACTAGGAGATATCGGTAAACATTTTCCGCCGACAGATATGCAATTCAAGGGGATAGACTCCCGCGCGTTGCTGCGCCACGTTGTTGTGTTGCTGGCTGATAAAGGCTATCAGGTCGGCAATATTGATGCGACGGTGATGTGTGAAGCGCCCAGGTTAAGCAAGCATACGGCACAGATGTGTCGTAATATTGCCGATGATTGCCAGGTCGCCATCGACCAGGTGAATGTGAAAGCAACCACCACAGAAAAACTCGGCTTTACCGGACGCAGTGAAGGCATTGCTGCGGAAGCCGTTTGTACCATTTATTCTAAGTAGTGATCATGCGATTATTTAGCCGTTTTGAAGCTTTGGTATCCCCATTTCCGCGCGAGATACTGCATCAGCTTCCCACCCGTTTCTGGCCTTTTATGTGGGCATGCTCTTATGGCATGCGCCGCTATATCCTGGCAATGACGATACTGACTGCCTGTATCGGTTCGTTTGAGGCCTTACTTTTTGCCTTGATGGGCAAGGTAGTTGATAAATTGACCGCCATTGTGCCTGGCCAATTATGGACAACCCATCATGACACCCTGTGGCTGGTAGCGGCGATTTTAATGGGCAGTACACTGGTGATCGTGTTGCAAACATTGATCAAGCACCAGACGCTGGCAGGTAACTTCCCCATGCGTTTGCGCTGGCAGTTTCATCAGCATATGCTTAACCAGAGCATGGGTTTTTACCAGGACGAGTTCGCCGGTCGCGTCTCTGCCAAGGTCATGCAAACAGCGCTTGCCGTGCGTGAGGTGTGGTTTATCCTGGCCGATATCATGGTCTATGTGCTGCTGTATTTCACCACCATTGTGACTGTGGTCGGCAGCTTTCATCCATGGATGGTGCTGCCGTTCCTTGGCTGGCTATTACTCTATGCTTGCGCCCTGGTGTATTTTATTCCGCGCCTGGCCAAGGTTTCGCAGCATCAGGCAGATGCGCGCGCGCTGATGACAGGCCGCATTACCGATGCCTATACCAATATTTCTACCGTAAAATTATTTTCGCATGCCGGGCGCGAGGCGAGCTATGCGCAATCGGCCATGCAAGAATTCCTAGATACCGTGCATGGGCAAATGCGCATGGTCAGCTGTGTCGAAAGCATTAATCACTTCTTGAATATGTGCCTGATTATTGCCAGCGGCAGCATGGTGTTGTGGCTATGGTCGCAAAGCCTGGTCGCCGCCGGGGCAGTGGCGGCTGTCATGGCCATGGGCTTGCGCCTGAACGGGATTTCGCACTGGGTCATGTGGGAGCTGACTTCGCTGTATGAGCAAATCGGTACCGTGCAAGACGGTATGAATACCCTGTCGGTAGAAAATCGGGTAGTGGATATGCCTGACGCCGTGACCCTGGCAGTGCCTAAAGGTGAAGTAGTGTTTCAGCAAGTTGACTTCGCCTATGACAAACAAGCCCCTTTGTTGCAGGACTTTGACCTGCATATCCAACCGGGCGAGCGTGTTGGCCTGGTCGGGCGTTCCGGAGCTGGTAAATCGTCGATTGTGAATTTGCTTATGCGTTTTTACGATATCCAGGCCGGACATATCCGCATTGATGGCCAGGCGATTGATAGCGTAAAGCAGGATTCTTTGCGCCAGCAGATTGGCATGGTGACACAGGATACTTCTTTGTTGCATCGCTCTGTGCGCGAGAATATTTTATATGGCCGCCCGGATGCCACTGACGATGAAATGATCATGGCCGCCAAGCGTGCCGAGGCGCATGACTTCATCCTGAGCCTGCGCGATGCCAAGGGCCGTACTGGCTATGACGCACATGTCGGTGAGCGTGGCGTCAAATTGTCTGGCGGCCAGCGCCAGCGCATTGCCATTGCCCGGGTCATGCTGAAAAATGCACCGATACTGGTGTTGGACGAAGCGACCAGTGCACTGGACTCCGAAGTTGAATTAGCGATTCAACATCATCTCGCGCAATTGATGGAAGGCAAAACTGTGATTGCCATTGCCCATCGTTTGTCTACTATTGCCGCCATGGACAGGCTGATCGTGCTTGATCAAGGCCGCATTGTCGAAACCGGCACCCATCATCAATTGCTGGCGCACGATGGCATTTACGCCAAATTGTGGACGCACCAAAGTGGCGGTTTTTTGGGCGAATAAGTAGTCACACTTGCAGTGACTTTTCTTAACTAATATTTTAATTAATTTAAAAACATTTCAATAAATGTTACTCTCTGCTGGGTGTTGACCGCCCAGACAGAGCGCTCACCTCATTGTCAGGCAGCTTTGTGATGTTAATCCAACATTACAACTGTGACAGATTGTCATATTGCCGCCACTTTTCTGCAATCTAATCTGCTTAGTATTGTCATCAAATTTTCATGGAGTGTTAGCGATGCCTTGTCGTTCTGCCCGGAACAGTCGCGGTTTTACTTTGCTTGAGCTGCTGGTGGTGATGGTCATTATTGGCCTGCTGGCTGGCTATGTCGGGCCTAAGTATTTTCAGCAGATTGGTAAGTCAGAAGTCAAAACTGCCAAGGCCCAAATTGCTGCACTGGAACAGGCGCTGGATCAGTATCGACTGGATGTTGGCCACTATCCGGCGACCGAGCAAGGCTTGCAAGCCCTGATGACCAATGCCGATAACAATACGCACTGGAGCGGCCCTTACCTGAAAAAAGAAGTACCGAATGATCCGTGGGGTAAGTCTTACCAGTATCGTATGCCTGGCCAACATGGCGAATATGACCTGTTCAGCCTGGGTAAGGATGGCCAGGTAGGTGGTAACGACGAAGCACAGGATATTACCAACTGGTAAACTGCCATGCATTATCAGGCAAAAGTGCTCAATGGTTCTACGCTGACGATGGTGGAATTGCAGGCTGACGATGAACAGGATGCGTATGCACAACTGAAATCCAAAGGCCTGATGCCCGTGTCGCTACATGCGCAGAAGGCAGCCAAAATTTCTAGGCGTGAGGCGTTTCCACTCGCGTTGTTCAGCCAGGAGTTGCTGGCGTTACTCGATTCCGGGCTCAATCTGGTGGAAGCGATTGATGCACTTTCTTTGCGCCAGGATCATACCCGCAGTGTGCTGCAAGGCATTTTACAATCGCTGCAACAAGGTAAGTCTTTTTCGGCGGCACTTGAACGCCAGCCAGCAGTGTTTCCTCCACTCTATATTGCCACTGTCAAAGCCGCCGAGCGTACTGGTGACCTCGGCAATGCCTTGTCGCGCTATATCGCTTATGACAACCAGGTCTCCTTACTCAAAAAGAAAATCGTCAGTGCTTCGATTTATCCATTGTTACTGATGGGGGTGGGTGGCTTGGTGATTGCCTTTTTAATGGGGTTTGTCGTGCCCAAATTTAGCAGTGTGTATGAAGGCACGGGTGCCGATCTGCCATGGATGTCGAAAATGATGTTGCAATGGGGCAGCCTGATTGCACAGCATGGAGAGTTCATGTTGACGCTGCTGGTAGGCATGGTTGTGACGCTGGTGTTGCTATTTAAACATCCGGCCATGCGCCAGTCTATGTTGCGCGCGCTATGGAGTATCCCGGCCGTTGGTGAAAAACTGCACTTGTATCAACTGGCGCGTTTTTATCGCACATTAAGCATGCTGCTGGCTGGTGGCACCCCCATTATGACCGCCCTTGATTCACTGCATGGCTTGTTGGATACCAGCCTGGCACATAGCCTCAAGCAGGCGCAAACCATGATCAGCCAGGGCCATCCACTGTCGCAAGCGTTTCAAACCGTAGGCATGACAACGCCGATTGGTGAACGCATGCTGCTGGTCGGTGAGCGTGGCGGTAACGTCGCACAGATGATGGATAGGATCGCCAGTTTTTATGATGAGGAACTGGCACGCTGGATAGACTGGTTTACCAAATTGTTTGAGCCTTTATTAATGCTATTTATTGGCCTGGTGATTGGGGTCGTGGTGTTGCTGCTGTATATGCCTATCTTTGAACTTGCGGGGCAAATTCAATGAACCAGCCTGTGCCCAACCATGCATTATCGGCTTTGCCGGCAGACCTGTTTGCCCAGGCGCAAACATTGGCGCAGCAACAGCAACGCCGTGTCATTGAGGTACTGGAGGAGTTACTTTCTTTAGAGAGCGAAGCGCTGGTCACTCAATTGGCTAGCCTGTTGCATTACCCGGTGGCGACCATGCGCGATATGCGCGAATGGCAAGTGGCATTTGACGTGGTGAGCTATAACGATGCGCAGCAGAAAGAGTGCCTAGCATTTTATGATGCGCAACAAACCCTCATTCTGGTGTTTGCTGACCCGTTTAACCGCCAATTGCCACTGTGGGCGCAGCATGCGGTGCAAGTGCCGTTTGAATGGCGGCTGGCGCACCGGTTAGAGATAAGTGCTTATCTGGCAGGCGAAGAAGAAACCATGCGCGCCATGGATGGCGTCGGGCTTTCTACCGAGCAGGCGCAAGAGGGTGACGAAGAAGTCGTCATGCAATTGTCGCTGAAGTCCATCCATGAAGATGCCAACCCTATCGTCAAACTGATTAACTCCACTTTGTATGATGCGCTGAAAACCGGCGCCAGTGATATCCACCTGGAAACGCATCCCGGCGGGCTGGCGGTGAAGTACCGTATTGATGGCGTGATGGCCAGTATTGCCAACAGCCAGGGCCTGGATAGCGCCGAGCAGGCCATTTCACGTATCAAGGTCATGGCGCAACTGGATATTGCCGAGCGCCGCATTCCACAGGATGGCCGCTTTAAAGTGCACGCCATGGGGCGTTTGATCGACTTCCGTGTTTCTATCATGCCGAGTGCTTTTGGTGAAGATGCCGTGTTGCGTGTGCTGGACCGCAAAGCCTTGACTGAGCAGGCGCAAGGCCTTAGCTTGAAAGCGCTGGGGTTTGATGCGGATGTGATTGCCAGGTTTAGAAAATTGGCCAGCGAGCCCTATGGCATGGTGCTGGTGACGGGGCCGACAGGTAGTGGTAAAACCACCTCTTTATATGCGGCGATTTCAGAGGTGAACACTGGTTTTGACAAAATCATCACCATTGAAGACCCGGTCGAATATCAATTACCCGGCGTGCTGCAAATTCCGGTTAATGAGAAAAAAGGCCTGACTTTTGCACGCGGCCTGCGCTCGATTTTGCGCCATGACCCGGACAAGATCATGGTGGGTGAAATCCGTGATGCCGAAACTGCCCAAATTGCCGTGCAGGCGGCACTCACCGGCCACCTGGTGTTTTCCACTGTGCACGCCAACAGCGTGCTCGATGTGATCGGCCGCTTTATGCATATGGGCGTAGACCCTTACCATTTTGTGTCGGCGGTGAATGGTATCGTTGCCCAGCGCCTGGTGCGCGCCTTGTGTACGCATTGTGCTGAGCCGTTTGTGCCGGATGAGGACATGTTGCGCGCCTCGGGGCTGACTTCAGCGCAGGCGGCCAGCATGCAATTCAAACACGCGCAAGGCTGCGGCCATTGCCGTGGCACCGGTTACAAAGGCCGCAAAGCCGTGGCAGAGATGCTAGTGCTCAACGACGAACTGCGCGAGATGATTATCGCCAGGCAACCGATCCGGCAACTCAAAGAGGCGGCGGCCAGAAATGGTATGCGCACCATTCGTGAGGCCGCCATCAGTGCGGCCGCTGATGGCATGACCAGCTTACAGGAGATCAACCGTGTCACGTTTATTGCCTGAGTGGTCTTGGTGTGGCCTGACGCGGGTGCTGGTGACATCAGGCCAGCTGCAGGCTGAGCAGTGGCCTGCGGGCTTGCGCACACGCAGGCTAACGGCACAAAGCCTGTGGACTGGAACCGACTTACCAACTGCGCTGCAAACCTTGTTGTCACAACTGCCAGCCAGTCGTTGGCAGCGCATAGAAGTGTATGTCGCCGACAAACATGTGCATATGCTGCGCTTGCCCGCCATGACGCAAACCGTGCAAACGCTGGATCTGGCCGGGCAGGAGCAACAGGCTTATGCCCGGGCGATCTTGATGCAAACCTATGGCGAAGCCGCACGGGCATGGCCGTTCCGTTTACAGGATATCCAGCAACCACAAGACAGCCTGTTGGTGGCGATGCCCGTTTTGCAAGCATCTGATTTAAATGCGTTTTTGGCTAGTCAGGCCATGCAGTGGTCAGTACAGCCTTATGCCTCTGCCTTGTGGGCGCGTACGCGTTTGCCAGCGAGCGGCACGGTGTTGACGGCAGAGCCGCAAATGCTGAGATTGCTGCAACTGGATCATGGCCGCATGACCCATGTCGCCAGCCTGGCGGCAGAGATGGGGGATGTGGAAGCCATGGCTGCCTGGTTGTTGCGTGAGCGCACTTTATTGGGGGTACAGGCTTCCCCCTGCTACTGGTTGCTGGAACCTGGTTGCCAGGCGATGGAAAGCGCTGGGCGTCGCTTAAAACAGGCATTATCCGGCCAGGTTTCCTGGCAAGCGTTGCCATCAGGCCGTGTGGTGACATCCCTGAGACAGGAGCTTGCACATGTGGCCTAACCCGAATTACCAACTGGAATTTGCACGGCCAGCGTTTGCCTGGCAGGCATTGCGCTGGCCAGGTGGTTTGTTGGTGGTGGTGTTGGGCGTGTTTGTTGCTATCAAGTACGCGGCATTAGACGAGACCGAGGCGCAATTGCAGCGCCTTACGCAGCGCCAGCAGCAATTGATGCAACAACGGGCAAGTGTCACCACCGCAGAACATCAGTCAGTGACTAAAGTGGTTGCTAAACAAGCGGTCGCGGTATTAAGCCAGCCTCAGCAAAAGGCCGCTGAAAAAGTGGTGCAGCAGCTGAATGTGCGCTGGTTTGATTTATTGCAAGCATTGGAGTCGCGACAAGTCGCCGAGGTTGCCTTGTTACAGCTGCTGCCAGATGCCAATCGTGGCCAGTTTGTGCTGTCGGGAGAGGCTAAAAGTTATCAGGACTTGCTTAAATATGTGAGCCAGTTGCAGGCGGTACCAACGCTCAGCCAGGTGCATCTGCAAAAGCACCAGGTGAACGAAAGTCACCCGCAGCGCCCGGTCAGTTTTGAAATCCAGGGTGGATGGCAACCATGACGACATTGCGTGTGGCTGCCCTCTCTATGTCAACCGCAACCATGATATGGCTGTTGCGCCGTTGCGCCTGGTATCTAGGCTGGATGCCCATGGTATTGTCCGTGGTATTGCTGGCCATGTGGCTAGGGTTGTCACAGCAGCAATCACGTCAGCTGGCGCAAGTGGATGCGCTGAAAAAAGACATTCGACAATTAGCTGTGCAATCCTTAGCTGCACAACCCTTGCATCAAGATCAGCTCGTGTCAGCCAAACCAGACAAAGTATTGGTCGCTGATGTTAAAACTGTAGAGCGGGAACCGGTGGAGTTGGCGGCACTTTGGCAGCAATTGCCTGCATTTGCAGATTTATCTCCACGTATGATGCATATTGCCAGTATGGCGCAAAAGCGGCAGATTGCGCTGAATGTTGGCGATTATCAGTGGCAGGCACATCACACAACTGTCGCAAGTCAAACCAATAGCGCAAGCCAAACAAACAGCCCAGCCCAGGACATTCAGCAGTTTGATATGCGCTTTACGATACAGGCAGACTATGCAACCTGCCGTCAATTCATGATAGATGTATTAACGCAATATCCGTCCATGGCGCTCACCGGCCTGGAGTTGCGCAAAAATGAAACGGTACAGCCCGTGGTCGATGCCACCCTGACATTCTCAGTCTTTATCCGTGGAGGGCGCGCACATGGCGCTTGAAGCCAAACCGGCACCACAGCCTTTATTATGGCTGGCCCTGCTGCTGACGCTGGGCCTGGTCTACTGGCAGTGGTCGCAAGAGGAAACGACGGATGTGGCCGTCGTGGCTGCGAATACGCATGGTGCACCGTCTGTATCAAATACGCCTGTGACCCCTGCACCACAAGCCCTTGCCAGCCAGGCATCTACGGGGCCCGTGACGACGCCAGCATCCGCCGCCACGACTTTAGCCTCTGCGTCGGATAACACTTATTTCAGCCGACAGCTGCCAACAGGCAAACTTAGCCATGCCTTATTTGCCGCACATGAGTGGTTGCCGCCACCACCAAAACCACAACCGCCACCGCCGCCCGAAGCGCCGCCATTGCCTTATACCTATGTTGGCAGCATGCAGGATGTGCCGGGTGGCGATGCGGTGATTTTAATGCAGCAGAAAAAGATGTTGTTACCCAAACTGGGCAGCAACATCAACGCGCAGTGGCGCCTGGACAGGGAGGATATGCAGTCCGTGTATTTCACCTATGTGCCGCTCAATAAAGTCGTGGCGTTGAGTAAAACCAAAACAACGGCAGGGGCTGGCCAGCGGCAGGCGCTTACCGATAACAATCAAGATGAAATGTTAAACCAATGAATGTCTTTAACTTGAGCTCCCCTTTCATGACGGCGATGCCGCGCTACGTGGCCATCAGTTTGTCGGCGTGGTTGTTGTCTTCTTGCGGACTGTTTCCGCCCAAATTGACCGCTACCACTCCTGAAGGCAAAGTGCATGAACTGGCGCAGCAAGTGGCCGAACATCCGGCCGATGCCGTGCTGCGTAACCGCTGGTTTCGCGAGCGTGAGCAGGCGATTAATGCCTTGTCAGGCGAGGCAGAAGCCGCCGATGCCAGAGGCGATATTGCGGCGGCCAAACAGGTGTATGCGCGTATCCTGACCCTGGATCCGCACCATATTAAAGCCTTGGCTTATGAGAATGCCAGTGCGCGTGAAATTGCGCTACGCAAGCAGATTGAGGCCGTCAAGCAGCATATGGATAATCCCAAGCAAGCCTTGAAAGAGGTGCGTGATGTGTTGCTGGAACAGCCAACGAATACTGAAGCGCAGGCACTGGAAAGACAATTAATTGCGATGGAGCCACGGGCGCGGGCGGCCCTGCCGCAATTGCAAACCGGGATCAGTAAGCCAGTGACGCTGGAGTTGCGCGATGCCAATATCAAGGTGGTATTTGAGGCCTTGTCGCGCGCGACGGGCGTGAATTTTGTGCTGGATAAAGACATCAAGCCAGAAACCAAGGCATCGGTGTTTGTGAAAAAAATGCCGATTGAAGAAGCCATCGACATGGTGCTGGCCAGTAACGGGCTGCAAAAAAAGGTGCTGTCAGCTAATAGCGTACTGGTCTACCCAGCCACGCAGCAAAAGAACAAAGACTACCAGGATTTGCTGATCCGCAACTTTTACTTCGCCAACACCAGTGCCAAGCAATGCGCGGATATGCTGCGCACGATTTTAAAAGTGCGTGATGTGTATGTGGACGAGCGTTTGAACATGCTGGTGCTCAGGGACAGGCCGGAAGTGCTGGCGCTGGCGGAGAAAATGATCAAGGCGCAGGATATTGCGGACCCGGAGGTGATGCTGGAAATCGAAGTGATGGAAATCACGCGCGGCAAAATGAACCAGTTGGGTATTGTGTATCCTTCGTCGCTCACCGTGCTCGACAGCCAGTTGACGCTAGAAGCGCTCAAGCGCATCAAATCTTCTGATATCGGCGTCAGCCCTAACCCCAGTCTGCAATTCAAAACGACAGACAGTGATTTGAACCTGCTGTCCAATCCGCGTATCCGCGTAAAAAATAACGAGAAAGCCAAAGTGCTGGTAGGCAACAAGGTGCCGGTGATTACTACCAATACCACCGCCAATGTGGGGACGTCTGAGAGTGTGTCTTATGTCGATGTCGGCCTCAAACTGGAGGTCGAGCCACGCGTGATGCTGGATGATTTTGTCAGTATTAAAGTCAACCTGGAAGTGAGTTCACTAGGGGAGGCGATTACGCTGAGCAATAACTCCAAGGTTTACAACATTGGTACCCGCAACGCCACCACCATGTTGCGCCTCAAGCATGGTGAAACACAGATTCTGGCAGGGTTGATCCAGGATTCGGAACGTAAAAACGCAGACAAATTACCAGGGTTAGGCGAGATACCGATTTTGGGTCGTTTGTTCTCACGTCATATTGATGAGAAGAATAAAACCGAAATTGTGCTGGCGATCACGCCCAAGGTCATCAGCAATGTGACCTTACCGGAAGCCACCTTCTCTGAATACTGGAGCGGTACTGATACAGTGATTTCTGACAAGCCGCTGTTAAACAGCACGCCGAGCAATGCGCTGACGCGTGGCCAGCAGGCACGTGAGCAACAGTTGCAACGCCAGCGCGAGCTGAATGATGCGGCAGATGTGCCGGTTAATGACACGCCTGAGTCTGCACCAGCACCGGAGCCGATTGCATTACCGGCGCCAGATGCTCAACCGGCCAATACCGAGTCTATGCAACCTGCGCCAGCCATGCCGGGCTTGTCGAACAATGTGAATGGCATTTCCGAGCAGGGCACGACCACTTTACCGGCTCCCAAGGTGATTCCTTGATGGTTGGCACAGTGAAACGCATGCCTGGATTTACCCTGATTGAACTGATGGTGTCACTGGCGATTATTGCCATCATGGCCAGTATCGCCACGCCCATGATACAACTGACGGTACAGCGGCAAAAAGAGCAGCAATTGCGCGAGCATTTGCGTGAGATGCGGCGTGCGATTGATGCGTACAAGAAAGCGTCTGATGAGGGCAGGGTGAAAAAGAATGCTGATGCCAGTGGATATCCGCCCAATTTGCAGGTGCTGGTAGACGGTGTGGAAGACGCCAAGAGTGTGAAACATGAACGCCTGCGTTTTTTAAGACGTATTCCGTCAGACCCCATGCTACATGGCCAGGCTAATGGTGCATTGACTCAGGATAGCAGACAGTGGGGCCTGCGCAGTTATGACAGTCCGCCAGAGCAGCCGCGTTATACGCAGGATGTCTACGATGTGTATTCATTAAGCACGCAAACCGGCATCAATGGAGTGGCTTATGCGCAATGGTAAGCGACATGGTTTTACGCTGGTAGAGCTGCTGGTAGTGCTTTCGATTCTGGCGTTGCTGTTATCACTAGCGGTGCCGCGTTATTTTTCTGGTGTGCAGCGCGCCAAGGAGCAGGCACTTAAGCAGCAACTGACCACCACGCGTAAAGCGCTGGATGAATATTATGCCGATCAGGGACAGTATCCGGACACCTTGCAAGAGCTGGTCGACAAACACTATCTGGATAAATTACCCTGGGACCCGATTGCCGAGCGCAATGATGTCTGGGTGATTACGCCGCCGGAACTGCCGATGGTCGGTGCGGTATATACCCTGCACAGCAGTGCGGCCGGACAGGCGGCCGATGGCTCGGCCTACACCGACTGGTAAGACTCACCATGTTCAGGCAACAAGGTTTTTCTTATATCGGCGTGATGGTCACGCTGGTGATTGCGGCTATTGGCATGCAAGGCGCGGCGGTGATGTGGCAGCAGCAGTCCCAGCGCAGCAATGAAGCCTTGTTGCTGGAGACAGGCGAAGCTTACCGGTTGGCGATCGGGCGTTATTATGAATCGACCCCGCAGCCAGTCAAACAATACCCGATACGGCTAGAAGAATTGATTGAGGACAAGCGTTTTCCGGTCCCCAGGCGGCATTTACGCAAGCTGTATGCAGATCCGTTTTATGTGAAACAGGGCATGACCTTAATCATCCGTGATGGCCGTATTGTCGGCGTGCATAGCCAATCGCTATTAGCGCCGATACGTAGCACTGGCTACCAGGAGTCGCAATCAGGCTTTCACGGCGCCAAACATTACCGCGAGTGGCTGTTTGTGTATGAGCCTAATACCCTGGCCGACCTGGAGTTGGCGTGGGTGAGTCGTTAAACCAGGTCAGTTGCTGATCTGGCTGGTATAAGCGGTAGGGGCTAAGCGGGTTTTGAAGGCCTGGTAATAGCCAAGCACCTTAGGGATATATTGCCTGGTTTCGGCAAAGGGCGGTACCGCGTGCTGATGGGTTTTTACCGCTTGTGGCCCGGCATTGTAAGCCGCCAGGGCCAGGGTGACATTGCCTTCAAACATATCCAGCATGCGCTTTAAATAATGCGAACCCCATAATATCTGCTGCGGCACTGACCATTGCCTGACCGGAATGGTGGTCATGGTTTGTGCTGTGGCAGGCATCACTTGCATCAGGCCATAAGCCCCTTTGGGGGATAAGGCTTTGGGGTTGTAACCCGATTCAGTCGCGATCACTGCGTGTATCAGTGCCGGATCAATCTGTGTCAATTGAGCCGCGACTTGTACCTCAGACTGGTAGGGGATAGCCCCCGGCCGCCACTGTACAGGCTTGCCATCATGCAGCGCTGGCATGCGTTCTGCTTCATCACTCGCGGCCTCCGTATTGCTGATGACGATTTCAGATTCGTCGGAATTATCGAGCATGATTTGTTCGGCAAGTGCTTGTTGCCCAGCATGCGCCGCGTCCCACACGACGAGCATCAGCACTATGCATAAGGCCAATGGGCACAAGGCATGAGTGCTGCCATTGAAGCTATTCGTGCGCCAATTTTTCATAAGGCCTATCATGCCACGCGCATGTGACAGCGTAAAGACAGCTGCCCATAGGCGCTTAACCAATATTTGCGGCTTTGTTCATGTGATTGTCATGCTGGGCTCTGCACTGCTGATGCCGCCATCCCTGGAAAAAATCCTGTTTTCTTCACTAGTCTTCACGGCTAATCCACTGTCATCAATTTATCAATCAACTGACACGTGCGAATCATTTTTCTGTCACAAATTCTGAGCACACTTGCTGCATTTATATAAATGTGGTTAACACATGGATACAACAATAACAGGGATAGATCAGGTCAACGACCAATGGACGTTGGCACTGAATGAGGAGCAACGCGCGCTATTTATGGAGGTGATTGAGGAGTCGTTGCGCTTGCAGCATCGCTCACACCTTTTTAACTGGCTACAGCGAGGGTTTCAGTGTTTATTGGCGCATGAAGTGGTGATTATTGGCGTGCGTAGTTTGGAGCGTGCCAGTTATGACTATGAATACCTGACCTCCAGCCGTTATTTTGGAGACACCCAGTTTGACCAGGTGCTCAACGAAGAGGACGGCCTGGTGAATGAAGCCTTTACGCGCTGGAGCAAGCTGGGTATGCCGGTGTTTTACCATACCGAACTCGCCGCACAGCAGTATAACCACTATGCCGTTGAGCATGTCGATGCTGAACGCATGCTGGCGTCGGAGCTTAAGCGCTTTGTTGTGCATGGCTTTGGCAATGAGCATAGCCGTATTGCCACCATGGTCATGTTTGGCCGCTTAAGCTCGCCAGTGAATGCACAAACGGCGCACTTGCTGGAGCTGCTGATGCCGCATCTGCACTGTGCGATTGTTAAGGTCACGGCCAATAAATGTCCTTCAGTGCTCTCTACTACAGCACGTAATGGCCGTATTAAACCGCTGAGCAAGCGTGAGCTCGAGGTGCTGGAATGGTTGCAGGCTGGCAAAACCAATTGGGAGATTGGCAACATCATGCAAGTCAGCCCACTCACGATTAAAAATCACGTGCAAAACATCCTGCGCAAACTGGATGTGGAAAACCGTAGCCAGGCGGCCAGCAAAGCACTCAAACTGGGCCTGATTACGCGCAAGCAATAAATTTCCCTTATCGCTTTTTTAGCGCCTTTTATGCAATCACTTCAACTAGTCCGAACGGACTAGTTTTTACTTTAACCCTGTCATGTTGGATTTTTAAACTACTCAGGATTTTTATGCAGCTGTTTTGCGCGGCCGGACTAGTCCACATGGACTAGGTTTACAAAGTAGGGCTGTCATGTAGCTACCGCATAATTTTTCGGGATGAGTTTCATCGTATTCGCTCAGGTGTTTAGTAGTTTGCTCTTTCTATCGGTTTGCTCAAAAAATTAAGGAGAAGTTTATGAAATTTCAAGTAAAAGCATTGGTTGCTGCATTGGCTTTAACAGTAACTGGCGTTGCTAGCGCTGCTAGCGTTCCATCCACTGGTAATGGTTCTTTGTTCTTGACCATTTTTGATCGTACAACGAGCTCAGCGTTGGTGATTGATACAGGTTCTTTCTACAGCACTTTGAATGAAATCGGTACTGATGTTGCTGATTCAGGTTTTGATGGCGCAAGCGCTACACTGACATTTGACTTGAGCTCAAACTCAGCTTTCCAGTCATTCATTAGCAGTGCAAACCTGAGCACTACTTACTACAACGTATTTGCTGGTGACACCTTGGGTGCTGGCGCTGCTGCTGGTGCTCGCGGTATGATTTCCTCATACGACAAGACTTATTTCGATCCTACCAATGATCAGGCGCTTGCCATCTCCAAGTCACCACTGGTGACAGCAGTCGGTGCTTTTAACCAACTGGTTTACCAAAATAACGATCCATTTACTTACTTTGCGCAAGATAATAATGGTAATCAGGGCCCAACATCCATCGCTTTGGTGGGCAGTGAAATGAGCCTTTACCAAACTGTGCAAAAAGCAACTAACGGTGCTGGTACTAACTTCCTGTATGACAACACCAAAGTAACATTCTCTCAAGCTGGTTTGTTGACTATCTCTTCTGTAGTAGTTGCTACTCCAGTACCAGAACCAGAAAACTTTGCTTTGCTGGCTTTGGGTATGGGTGTTGTAGCGGCTGCTGCACGTCGTCGTAAATCTGCAAAATAATTAAAAAAGGGGCTCTTAGGAGCCCCTCTGCTCTTTCACGCTATTTGATGCAGCAAATTTAAGGGAACTATGATGAAAATCAAACAAATCGCATTTGCACTGGCAGCATTGTCTGTGAGTACATTCGCCTCAGCAGGTGTTACACCAGCTCAAATTGAAACTGCTCGCGGTGCGGGTACTTTGGACCAAGCCTGGATTGCTGGTGCTTCTGCACCAACCAAATCCATCTATGAAGGCTGGGTAAAAGGTTGCCAGGCTGGTACAGGTTCTATTTTTACATCTCAAGCCACTTCAAGCACGGCTGTTACACCAGGCTCACTGGGTAACTTCTTTGCTTACGCTTGTGTGCGTGGTACACGTACTTCTGTGTTGTATCACACGGTAGACGGCGGTTCATTGAATGCCTATACACCATTCACTAATGGTACCAAAATGGCTCGTGTTTCTTACGTAGGTAATGCTTCCTGTACTAAACTGGCAACAGGTTATGTTGATTCTACTAACACTGCCAATAACGCTGATGTATACAAAGGCTGCGCACAATCAGGTGCTGCGGTTGCTCTGGATGCAAACGGTGTACAAACTGCTGCAAACAACTCTGTTAACGCCGCGGCATTAACTGCTAACCCATTGGCACCACAACAAATCGTTGGTGGTTTCTCTGATGTTGAGCCAGCATTGTTCTCTGCTACTATCGGTGGTGGTAATGTTTCCAGCTTCGGTACGGTTAGCAATGCGTTCCTGGGCCAGGCGTTTGGTGTTGCTGTGTCTACACCGCTGTACCGCAAACTGCAAGAAGTGCAAGGTATCTCTGAGTCAGGTACAAGCTATGCAGCAGCATTGGCACCATCTCTGACTAAAGGTCAAATCGCTTCTATCCTGGCTGAAGGTGGTGCTGTACAGACTGCTGAATCTTGGTTCCCTATTATCGGTGACGACAATGGCGAAAAAGTGATTATCCAACGCCGTGTAGATACATCCGGTTCACAAGCTTCTTCAAATGCTTTCTTCCTGGGTAACCCATGCCTGGGTGGTAGCTTGTTGTTGCCAGCAAATGCTTCAACTGGTAACTACCAAGTGGTATTGAACTCCGGTTCAGGTAACGTAAAAACCAACATCACAACAGCTTCTAACGCTGCTGCTGGTTCACGTTATGCCATCGGTGTATTGTCCCTGGAAAATGATCCAACGGTAGAGAATGCAGCTAACAGCGGCTATCGCTACATCAAGATCGATGGTTCACACCCGGAAACTGGTGACGTTGCAAATGCGCGTGCAGCTGCAGCTGCTGGTACTTATCCATTCCATATGGAAATGAAAGCATTCGTTGCTAATTCTGCACCAGCTGGCTTCCAAAGAAACATCGTTGGTACTATCGTTAACGCTTTGAAAAACCCGGCAGCGGCTGCTTGCGCAACATTGCCACGTGGTTTGACATTGAATCCAGACGGTGGCAACACGACTTGTGAAGCAGGTGTTGTAAAAGCCAAGTTCACAAACTTCGGCAACAACTGCGCACCAGCAGTATTGTATGAATAATAAGTAAAACATCTACGCTCAACCTGGGTAGATACCTCCTAGACGCACTCCTCAAAAGGGAGTGCGTTTTTCTTTTGATAGCGGGTGTTTGTGGACTAGTCCGTTTCATGTGCATGACATAAAAGTTTAAGAAAATGCAGGTCTGTTGAAATTGCCAAACGTTTGATTTTACAAAGGTCTTTAACTTGAATTCGAAATCTCCACTGCTATGGATGTCTGTGCTGGCATGCGCTATGTCTCACACTGTCTTTGCTGAAGAACAATCTGGTTTAGTCATGACGGAGGTTGCGCCTGCAAACGCCGCTGCGGATGAGCTCACATTTAATGTGTTTGAGTTTCAGGTGGATGGCAACACAGTGTTAAACAATGCAGCGATTGAACAAACGGTCTACCCCTATATGGGGGAGCAAAAGACCATTAAAGATGTTGAGCAGGCAAGGTCAGCCCTCGAAAAAGCCTATCAGGAAGCTGGCTATTTAACGGTGTCGGTCAGTATTCCACAACAAGACGTGGATCAAGGCATTGTGCGTTTGCTGGTGACTGAGGGTAAGGTGGACCGCTTGCAGGTGGTAGATGCGCAGTATCACACCCTGAGTGAAATCAAATCACGCACGCCAGAGTTTGCCGAGGGTTCTGTGCCACATTTTCCGACAGCGCAAAAAGAACTGGGCACTCTTAACCGTAACCAGAACCGCCAGGTGACCCCTGTCCTGCGCCCTGGCAAGTCGCCGGGTACAGTGGAGATTGATTTGCAGGTCAAAGACAAGTTGCCTTTGCACGCTAACCTGGAATTGAATGACCGCTATTCCCCTAACACTACAGAGTTGCGGCTGAACGCTGGCGTCAAATACGAAAATCTGTTTCAGAAAGACCACAGTCTGGGGTTGAATCTGCAGGTTTCGCCTGAAGATACCAATGAAGTCAAAGTCATTTCGGGCACCTATGTCATTCCACGCCTGAATGGCGACTATTTTGCTGCATATGCCGTCGTGTCAGACAGCAATATTGCCGCTGTGGGCGACATTAACGTCATTGGTAAAGGTTATATCCTGGGGGCGAGATATATTCATCCGTTGCCATTATCTGATGGGTTCTATCATAGCCTGACCTTTGGCATGGACTATAAAGAGTTTAAGGAAACCCTGTTTTTACCCAGTACCGATCCGACATCGCCAGGTCCTTTAACCTCTAAAACACCGATCAGCTATTGGGCGACTTCTATCGGCTATGACACCAATATTCAGTCAGCCTATGGCCAGACCCAAACCAGTCTGGTGCTAAACATGGCACCCAGACTGATGGGCAACAGCGACGCTGAGTTTGACCTCAAGCGTGACAAAGCCAAAGCCAACTTTTTCTATTTACGCGCAGATGCTAAGCATCTGTATACGTTTGCTACCGGCTGGGCATTACAAGCCAAGGTGGCAGCACAGTTAGCCAGTGATCCCTTGATTTCGACCGAGCAATTCAGCATTGGCGGTGTGGAATCCGTGCGTGGCTATCTGGAATCCAGCCGATTGGGGGATAGCGGTATTTCCGGTTCTGTTGAATTACGCACGCCGCCACTCGTAAAAGCATTCAAGCAATATCAGTTTGCTGACTATATCAAGGATATGTACGCCTATACGTTTGTAGATGCCGGGCGAGTACAGGTCAGAAATGCAGCCGGCCTGGAGCCGTTTTATGAATTGTATTCTGCCGGTCTGGGCTTCAAGTTGAAGACCACGACAGGCTGGTTCTCTTATCTCGATTATGCACAGGCCATGAATGATGCGCCGCAGGTCGAGCATGGAGATTACAGGCTGCACTTTCGTGTTGGCTATGAGTGGTAACCGCGAGCGAGTGAATGGAGTAAAGAAATGAATCAGGGATTGTATAAACTGGTATTTAGCAAGATTCACCATGCGCTGGTGGTGGTTTCTGAAATTGCTTCCTCATGCTCGGGTGAAGGACGCAGTCGTACGCGTCGTAGCGCTGCGATCTGGCTGTCTTTAAGCATGCTGCCAGGGCCGTGGGCGGTGATGAGTGCCTGGGCGGATATGCCCGCCGGTATCAGTATTCGCGATATCGTGAACGACTCCACGCGCGTGATCAGTTCCGATCTCAATAACATTACTTTCCAACAGCTGAAGCCACAGGCGATTGTTAACTATAACCAGTTAGACCTGGGTAAGGGCCAAAACTTTAACGTCAATATGCAGGCAGGCTGGTCTATGCTGAACCGCGTGCATAGCGTAGACCCCAGCGTACTCAATGGTAATGTGAATGCGGCAGGCAATATCTACTTTATCAATGCCAATGGCGTGATTATTGGCAAAGATGCTGTGTTCAACGTCGGTTCACTGTTTGCCGGTACTTTAAATATCACTGATGCCTTGTTTGAATCCGGCTTTGTAAACGAGTCTGGATATACCAGTGTCTTCGAGTTGGTTGATACCATTAACCTGACGCCAGATCAGGCCACGAAAGTGAATAATGCCGAGGTCAGGGTAGAGTCTGGCGCGCAGATTAATGCCGCCAAGGGCGGTAAGGTGATGCTGTTCGCGCCTAACGTTAAAGTTGAGAAGAATGCCGTGATTAAAACGCCGGATGGCCAGACCATCTTGGCTGCGGGTAAGAAAATCTATCTCAAAAGCAGCCAGGATCCAGCCGGTATGCTGGTTGAAGTGGCTTCCGGTGGCACTGCCACCAACCTGGGTAAAATTGTGGCTGAACGCGGCAATATCACTATGATGGGCCTGGCCGTAAACCAGATGGGTACACTCTCCGCAACCACCTCTGTGCGTGCTAATGGTTCTATCAAGCTGGTTGCTCAGTCAAATGCGACGGTGATCAATGGGGAGTCTGATCAGCGATACGATGGTGTTGTGACTTTGGGCACGGGTAGCGTAACAGAAGTCAAACCTGAGATGAATGATAAAGAAGAGGTGCTGGCATCATTGGCATTCAAAACCTCGGATATCAGTATTGCAGGCAGCCTGGTCAATATTGATGGCCTGGTCAGCGCCAAGGGTGGTAACGTCACAGTGAGCAGCGTGTACGATGCGGCTTCTGTACTCAATAGCCAGGTTGCCCAGCGTATTTATCTGGGAGAGCATGCAACTATAGATGTCTCTGGCGTTGATGCTGTTGCGTCCATGTCTCGCTTCCAGCTTGAGGTGCAACTGAACTCAGACGCCTTGAAAGACAACCCGATTCTGCGTGGCTCTAACCTGTTTGGCAAAAAAGTCTATGTGGATGCCCGCAAAGGCACCGACCTGTTTGACTTGCAGCCGTATATTGATTCGACGCGCATGGCGACAGTGTCTGAAAAAATGACTAACGCCGGTACAGTGACGCTCTCTAACCCGAACGAAATTATCGCGGCAAAAGGCTCAACGATTAATGTGTCTGGTGGCTCAACCACCTACACGGGAGGCTCACTGAAAGAGTCGCAGCTGTTGTTTAATGGCAAGCTGGTGCCAATCTCGCAGGCGCAGGTCGGGGTGGCTTATAGTGGGCTTGGTGACAGCAAGACCGTTTACGATGCCAAGTGGGGTACGTCAGAGACATTTACCTTGGGTAACCTCAGCTACCAGGTCAAAAGCTTTTTTGAGGGTGGAAATGCAGGTGCAGTCAAGCTAGTCACGCCAGTGTCAGGCGGGGTTGTACAAAAGCTGGTGTTAGACGGTACCTTACTTGGCAATACCAAAGTCAGCCAGCAGCAGTTACTTTCACAGCATATTCCATTGGGGGCATCGCTGGAGGCCAGTGCAAGGAATCTTGACTTGGTACGCTCGATACAGCGTCTGCCTAGCAGCTTCGCTTTTAATGATGTCATTGCTGGCGACGACAACTTTGTTTCCAGCATAGGCACCGATTTTCTGGCGCAGGGATTTAACCAGATTGATTTGCATGATGTGCAAACGCTGAATGTGAATACGGCCCTTACCCTGGGTGCCAACGGTTCGCTCACGCTCGGTCGTAGCGGTTCGGCGTTAAATATTAACCAGAATATTACGGCTAATGGCGCCGATGTACATTTGGATGCAGGCCTGACCAAGATTGCAGACAATGTGACAATCTCGACGGCAGGTAATTTCATCAATAACAAAATCGGTATGAAGGGCGCGTTAACGCATCAGACTGCTGAAACTGCCGGCAGCATTCAGGCCGGCCTGATAGAGTTTGGCCAGAATGTGACGCTGGATGCCTCGGCAGGTGCTTATGTCGATCGTAATGGTGTTATACACACAGGCGACGCGGGTAATATCGGATTTACCACCCAGAGCCAGTTGCCTTCGAATCTGGCTCTGCGCGCCTATGGTTTCGATCATGGCGGCGAACTGAGTATCCAGTTCGGTCAGGGTAGTCCAACCAATTTATATATCGGGGTCGATGGCATTGCCACCGATGCGTTGAATTTCAGCCTGAATAACAGCTTTTTCAGCCAGGGTGGGTTTTCAAAATATCATCTGGGTGCATTTAATGTACACATTGGTGCGGATAATGTAGGCACCACCAGCCTGGTCTATGGCGTGGCACAGACTTTGCAGATGAAGTCAGGATACTCCACTGCTGCCAGCACCAATAACCTGTTTAACGTCGCGCGTTTAACCACGCTGCCTGACTATTTAAGGCAGGCGGTTTCTTTTGATTTTGCCAGCCATCGGGAAGGTGATCTGCTGGGGGTGCTGACAGTGCATGAGAATGCCCATATCAAGACAGATGTGGGTGGTAGCGTACAGCTGTCGGCAGGCAAGCAAGTGAATGTATTAGGGGATGTCACCGCAAAAGGGGGCAATATCAGCCTGAAAATCAATGATAACGATCCCACAATGCCTGAAGATGCCAGCCAAATGGTGTTTGTTGGCAGCCACGCTACACTCGATGTCTCAGGCACCAGCATTCGCTTGCCAAACTCGCGCTCTGGCCTGGAACAGAATCAAATCGTCAATGCCGGCACTATTACGATAAACAGTGCTGATAACGCACAAAAAGGGGCTGTGGTCATCAAGCAGGGGGCGCTGCTCGATGTTTCTGCGACCAGTGTTGCCACCAAAACGCTGACGACTCGCGGGTATATTGATGAGACATTGTATGGGGATGCCGGTGAGATTAATTTATATGGCTATGGCAGCCTGTTAGTCGATGGCAAACTCTCCGGTCATGCGCAAGGCACGGGGCGTGGCGGTAGCCTGAATATGTTTTTTGAGTCGGTGAACTATGACGCCAGTACACCATACATTAATGACAGTGGCCGTTTTCATGTCACCAATGATCAGCAGTTGCTGACGACGAATATCCAGGCTGGTGATGCATTAAAAGATACGACGTCTGCTGTCACAGCGACTACCGGGCAATTGCAACGGGCACAGATTTCTGCGGCTCAAATTGAGTCAGGCGGATTTGATAATGTGCATTTGGGCAGCTTCATCACCGGTGAGACTAATACGAATAATCGCCTGGTGCTTGCGTCAGACCTCAATTTGTCTGTCGACGGCAATTTACGCCTGGATAGCCCGGTGTTGCAGGTGCTGGATAACGGCCATGCACAATTAAGTGCAGGTCATTTACAACTTTATAGCCGCAAAAATGATGTTGATTCACAAGTGCTGGGCGGTAATGGCGAACTTACCCTGAATGCCAACCAGATTTATATTGATGGTCTGGTCGCCACCAGTGGTGTGAACCGTACCAACCTCAATGCTTTACGGGATATCCATGGCCAGGGAGCGAGCACTTATGTGCAGTTTGGCTTGAATGCCACACCGGCAGGATTAACGACCCAAGGTGAGCTCAATCTTAGCGCCAGGCAAATCTACCCTGACTCTGGTGCGCAGCTGACGTTTATTGCTGAAGGTGCGAATAGCCAGATTAATGTGCGCTCCAGCGGTTTGGCACCTTCTAATGTGCTCTCCGGCGGCGGCATACTCACTTTGCAGGCCAGCCATATTCAACAAGATGGCGTATTGAAAGCGCCGTTTGGACAGATTCACCTGATAGGCAGCGAAAGTGTCACCTTGGGTGCGGGCAGTCTGACGTCCGTTTCCGGCACAGGCCAGAATATTCCTTTTGGCGTCACGGTGTCTGCCGGGGAGGTATTCAACCCGAGTAACGGTGAAACGCGTGGCCTGATTGATAAGGAAATTTCAATTGAAGCGCCTGATACCAAGTTGAGTGAAGGCGCCACCGTAGACCTGTCGGGTGGTGGCGAATTGTTTGCATACGAGTGGGTAAGTGGCGGCGTTGGAGGCACCAAGGATATTCTGGCACAACCGAATACCTATGCCCTGATTCCAACCATGGCGTCTGATTACTCTGCTACAGATCGTACTTATAGCGGCAGTTCAGCGGGCGTCGATGTTGGCCAGAGTATTTACATTACGGGTGTCGCTGGTATACCAACAGGCACCTATACATTAATGCCTGCCAGATATGCACTGGTACCTGGTGCCTTTATTGTACAACGTAGTGATGCTTCTTTAGTTCGCGGCCAGACCGCTGCCATGCAGGATGGCAGTATGTTGACGACTGGTTATATGGCTGATTTGAATACCGGTGCTAAAGACGCGCAATGGTCCACCTTCCGTGTGATTGACGGCAGTGTGTTGCGACCTGCTGAAGGTGCGGTTTCAAAAGCGCCTTCACAATATGTGGTTACCAATGCCAGCACTTATTTTTCTGACCCACTGCATACTGGTGGGGCAGATATCAAAAATACCCAGGATGCAGGCAAGCTGACCTTGCAAGCACAAAAATTAGCCCTTGATGCAACAGTGACTGCACGCAAAATCACGGGTGCAGATGGCCTGATGGTTGATATCAGTGCAAATAGTATCCGAGTCGTCAGCCATGTTGACGGCAGTGATCAGAGCAGTCTGCAGTTACAGGTCAGCCAGTTAAATGCACTCAATGCTGACAGTATCCTGCTGGGTGGTATACGCAGCCAGAACAATAACACCACCAACATCAATACCATTGCCAGCACGGTGAGCATCGAAAACGATGCCAGCCAAGTCTTGCATACGGTGGAGTTTATGGCCACTGCGCGTGACAGTGTCAATATGGCCTCTGGTGCGCAAATCGATACCGGTGCCCGCAATACCAGTGCTAAAACAGTTAATATCAATACCAGTGGCGATGGTGCGTTTTTTGGCGTGTCCTCTGTGAACCAGTTGCAATATACGCGTACCGGCGCATCGATAAACGCGCAGAGCGGGGCATTGAATATTGCACAAGATGCACAGATTTCCGCGGGCAATACCCTGGTCATGGATGGTAGTCAGAATGTCAGTTTTGCAGGTAACATTGCGCTGGCCGATGGCGCCAGCGCCACACTGGGCTCTAACCGTATCCTGATTGGGGATGCACCAGACGGGGAGTCAGGTTTGCATGTCAATGACCAAACCCTGTCGCAGCTGGATAATGTGGCTAACCTGACCCTGAATAGTTACAGTACTGTCGATACTTATGGCGATGTCACCTTCGGTAATGACAAGTTGAATCTGACGGTGAATGCTGCAGGGATTGCAGGTCATTTGGCAGACGGTGAAACAGCCGCACCTGCTGGCAGTACCGTGACGTTCAATACCAAAACCTTTACCTTGAAAAATACGGTAGATGCCAATTACGGCGGTGTTGCTGATCCATCAGGTAGAACCTTGCAAATCAACGCTCAGTCAGTGCGACTGGAGGGTGATCCATCTGGCGTACTTGAAAACAATGCCATTGCCAGTGTGGATAAAAATACCATAGGCGGATTTGATGGTGTACAGATTAACGCCAAGACATTGACCGTGGCAGAACGTGGTGCGCTTGACTTGCAGGTGAATCAGACGCAGTTGAATGTAGGCAGAATCACCACTGAAAGTTCGGCCAGCTATACCGTGGCCACCGCCGGGACATTGACCACGACGCAAGGCGATACAACGGGTCTCGCCGCCAATACCAATATTGGCGGGTCACTGACCTTGCAAGCGGATCAACTGAATGTGAACAGCCGTATTGAAGCCTTGTCTGGCCAGGTTAGTCTGCAGGGGGGCAGCCAGTTGCAGTTGGGCAGCCAGGCGGTAGTCGTTGCATCCTCTTCCAGCAAAACCTATGCGGACAAAACGGTTTATGTTGATGCGGGTAAAGTACAGCTGAGCAGCGGCGGTAATATTGTCGTCGATAGCGGCGCCGTGGTGAATGTCAGCGCACAAGGTGATGCGGATGCAGGCAAAGTCAGCTTGTCGGCAACGTCGGGTAATATCCAGTTGCAAGGGCAGTTAGATGGCCGTGCATTGGGTACCGGACAGGGCGGGGCATTGGACGTCGATGTCGGGACGCTGCCTTCTGTTGCCGACCTTGATCAGCAGGCACAAGGGTTTAGTCAAAGTCGCAGTTATCGTGTGCGCGCCGGCGATGTCAATGTTGACGGTACCGGCACACAAGCACTCACAGCCAAACAAATTACTGTGACGGCAGACCAAGGCGCCATTAATGTGTCTGGCACTGTGAATGCCAATAGTGACAAGCAGGGCAGCATTGGGTTATATGCCGCGGGCGATTTGACGCTGGAAAGCTCTGCAAAACTGACTGCAAACTCTTCTGCAGCGGGTGCCGAGGGGGGCAAGGTGACGTTAGCGACCAGTAATGGTGCGCTGAACCTGAATCAAGGCTCTACCATACAAGTTGCTGGCGGGAGTAATGGTGCCGGTGGCACCGTGAATTTGCGCGCGCCGCGTACGGGTGCCGGTTCTGGCACGGGTGTGGCGGTCAATAGTCTGGACACCACAATCACCGGTGCACAGTCTGTCGTGCTGGAAGCATTCAGAGTGTTTAACAATGTGACGACCTTGACCACTGGTAGCGGCAATGGCAGCACGCTGGGTTATACCACTCTGGCAAACGATGTCAGCAGCTTTATGGGCAACCAGGCCAGCATTTTGGCCAGCCTGGGCAAAACGGGTGATAGCAGTTTCCATCTGCGTGCCGGTCAGGAGATTCGTTCTAACGGTAACCTGACTGTCAGTACCGACTGGAACTTGTACTCGGATTCTCGTACTGGCAATGAGCCAGGGGTGCTCACGTTGCGTGCAGCCAATAATCTCAACTTGAACGGTTCAATTAGTGATGGTTTTGCTAATGCGGCGACCACTGCAACCATTGGTACAGGTAATTCCTGGAGCTACCGACTGGTGGCCGGGGCAGATATGACGTCGGCCAATGTGATGAATACCACACCATCTACCATCGGTGTTGATGGTAATAGTGAGTCAGGTAATTTGACGCTGGCCAGTAACAAGCTGGTAAGAACCGGCACCGGTGATATCGAGATTGCCACCGGTGGTGATCTCGTGATGGGCAATGCCAGTTCTGTGATTTATACCGCAGGGGTTGAAGCAGCGGCGTTTACGGATTTCACGGCACCAGTGACAGCTCAGCGCCCGTTATACCTCGACAATGGTGGCGATATCACGCTCAATGTCCGTGGCAATATTAATGGTGCTGAAAATGATAACCGCCAGTTGGTGAACCAATGGTTATTCCGCCAAGCAGGTAATAGCCAGTTGAAAGATACGTCATGGTGGATTCGCAATGACCAGTTCAAACAAAGTCTGGGGGCACTGGGTGGCGGTAATGTAACTATCAATGCCGGAGGTAATATTGCCAACTTCTCGGCAGCTGTACCGACCAGTGCGCGCTACGATAACTTTGGCGATGGTGCTACAGGTCATAGTGTCGTGAATGGCGGTGGTGACTTGCACATCACGGCTGGTGGTGACTTGTATAGCGGTGTCTATTTTATAGGTAAAGGTGAGGGTAGCATTAAGGTCGGTGGAAGCATCACTACGCAAGTAGATAAACTCTACGGTACCGTATTGGCAATGATGGATGGTAAGTTTGATGTCAGTGCCGGCAAAGATGTGCGTATTGAAGCCACGCTGAATCCGACGCTATTGCCACAATCAACCACCAACTCGCCTAATAGTGACAGTGCTGCGCATAATAGCTATTTCAATACTTATAGTGATACAGCCGCCGTGAGCCTGAGTGCACTGACTGGCAGTATTAGCTACGCAACACAACTACAGGATTTGCTCACGGCCTCAACAGGACTGCGGGCAAATGTATACGGTGGGGTGGGTCTGAATCCGGGGACGGTCTCTATGGCTGCACATAACGGTAACATTACACTGGGACAGGCATATCTGGTGGCAGCCAGCCAGGGAAATGTGTCGTTGCTGGCGGATCAGAGCATACAGATTGGCCGGTTGATGATGTCAGATGCCAATGTCACCGACCTGCCAACGGTCAATACACCTGTCAGGTCTTCAGAGTTAAGTGACGAAACGAAATTGTTGGCTAATGACCTGGCCTACTTTAATAATCATGCCAATAGCTTGTTACATGCTAACGATTTTCAGTCGTCCCTGATAGTCACGAAATCTGGTGATATTAGCGGTTATGACAGTGGAACTCCTGGTCTAATCTACCTGCCAAAAGCGACACAAATTGTGGCTGGGCAGGATGTGACACGCCTGAATATTGCGCTGCAAAATAACCGCAGCAGTGATATCAGCGTGATTGCGGCTGGACGTGATGTGAACACCAAAAATGTGGTGATTGCAGGGCCGGGCGAGCTGCTGGTGCAAGCGGGCAGAAATGTGGACCTGGTTTACAACGATGTCAGCAGTATCCAGGCGACAGGTAGCACGGGCACCAGTCATGGTGATTTTGAGTTTACTCCGGCATATCGGGCCAATACCTTGCTGCCGACAACGGGGTCGTCTATCAGTTTGTTGGCGGGTGCAGGGCCAGGCGCCAAGGTGCAGGATTATATTGATCGCTACATTGCGCCAAATGGTGCCGGACCGGACGTGCTGGAAAATAATGCGAGCAGATTAAGCAGCTATAAAGAAAAGACAGCTGCCTATCTGCTGGCCTTCATGAAAAAACTGACAGGTAATAATGATTTGACCGAAGATGAGGCCTATACGCAGTTTAACGACCAGTCTACAGCGATTAAAACCGTGTTCGTGAACCGTCACCTGACGACAGAGCTGATTAACTCGGCCCAAAACTTCGCCAAAACAGATAGTCATCAGCGTGGTTATGATGCACTGGATACCCTGTATCCGACCAAGTATGCTGGTGATATTTTGCTGTTTAACTCCAAAATATCAACCAATAGCGGTGGCAGTATTGACCTGATCGCCCCTGGTGGATTGATTAACGTTGGTGTGCCAGGGCAAGGTGGTGACGATATCGGCATCATTACCGAAAAAGGTGGCGAGATCCGTGCCATTGCCTATGGTGATTTCTCGGTGAACCAGTCTAAAGTGATTACACAGTTCGGTAGCGATATTGCTATCTGGTCAACGAATGGTACGATTGATGCCGGTCGCGGTTCTAAAACAGCGACGTCGGTCCCTGAGCGTATTGTGCAGACCGATGTATATGGTAATACGCGGGTGGAAGTAAGAGGGGTCGCTTCTGGTAGCGGTATTCGTGCCCAGACGTATGACCCGGATGGCCCGAGTGGACCCGAAAAAGCGCCGACACAAGGTAATGTTTACCTGACTGCCCCGGTGGTTGATGCGGGCGAGGCTGGTATTCAAGGGATCATTCAGATTGTGTCGCCAGTGGTGCTGAATGCCGGCAATATCCAGGCAGGCAGTGGCTCAACAGGCATTCCTGTTGCTGCCACCACCGCTATTGCCGGGATTGGTACAACGACTAACCCGGATAGCGTGAATGCCGCAAGCCAGGCGGTTGCACAGAATGTGGCTAACTCGGCGGCTAGCAGCGCGCTGGTTAAGCCGGTGTTACCTTCTATTATTTCTGTCGATGTGATCGGTTTTGGCCGGTAATATTTATCTTAATTCATTACTTGGCCTTAACGCCCACCTCTGGTGAGCGTTTTTATTGCTGCCAGGTTAATGTATCGCCTTGAAATTATCGAATGCCTTACGCAACTCTGCAATCGCAAACACTTGCGCTTCCCTGGCTTTGGCGACCACATCGGCCATGCCAAAAAACTCATGCGCCACGCCATCAAAATGGCGATAATTCACAGTCACACCGTCTTTTTGCAGCCGCTCAGCGAAGGCTCTGCCTTCTTCACATAAAGGGTCGATTTCTGCTGTGATGATGGTGGTGGGCGGCAGTTCTTTGAGGAATGTTGCTTTATCAGGCAAGGCATAGGCATTTTCGGCCTCTGTAGCTTGGCTGTAGTGTCCAAAAAACCAGTGCATCATGGCGGCATTCAGCGGTTTGGCGTGGGCATTGTCTTCATACGACGCATTCTGCGTATCGTTATTGACCAGCGGATAGATCAGCAATTGATGTATCGGCATAGTCACATCTTTGTCGCGCGCCATCAGTGATGTCACCACGGCAAGATTGCCACCGGCACTCTCCCCGGCCACCGCGATGCGCTGGTGGTCACCATTCAACTCTCCTGCATGTTGTCGCAGCCATTGATAGGCTGCAAACGCTTCATTGGGCTGGGTCGGAAATGGGTGTTCGGGCGCCAGGTGATAGTCGACGGCAACCGTGATTGCCCGCGCACCTTGTGTGAGTGCCAGAATCGATGCTTCATAGGTTTTGCTATCGGCAAGCACGAAGCCACCGCCGTGAAAATACAGGATGACCGGAAAAGGCCCTTCGCCTGCGGGCGTATAGACGTGGGCAGGAATATTGCCTAGCGGGCCACCTGGGATGCTGATCTCCTGGCTGGATACCTGTGCAGTGGCTGGAAATTGGCCACGCTCTTGCAGCACGCGCTTGACAGCATCTGCTGGTGTCGGTTGTTGGCGGGCTTCATCAGGCGACAGGGTTTCAATTGGCTTGCCTCCCAGTGCAGTCAAAGCATCCAGCACCAGTTGCATGTCCGGATCTGCCTGCGGCGGTTCAGGCAATGGCGGCATCATTTCAGCCAAAGGGGCGGCACCTTCAATGCTGGGCACCATGGCCACGACTTTGTCGAGTAAAGATTCATGTGGATGTGTGTTCGCCATTCTGCGTCCTTTCTTGAGTTCAAACTTGTCAAAATAAAACTGTAGGCCAGCTTGTGGCGCATGGCTGTCAGGTGTGGGAGCAATCTGCTGTAGGACTAGCCATCCCGGCACAATGTTGGTGCATGTGACTAGTGAACCGGTCTGGGTATTGACCAAAAACTGTACTAATTGCGGCCGGTTTTCTAGTCCGACCTGCCTAGCGCATTGGGGTGAAACTTAATATTGATGGCAATCTAGATTGCTAAAGTATTCAGGATTTTTATCGCGTCATAAAAACTTCGGAGTCCTGAATGAAATTGAAAAAAATGCATTGGGCGCTGGCCTGGCTAGGCCTGTCTTCCCTGAGTCTTCCTGTATATGCTGAGGTGGTGATTAGCCAGATTTATGGCGGCCAGGGCAGTGTTTATAACCAGGACTTTGTCGAATTGTTTAATGCGGGTGCCGCGGCTGTCAATGTGAACGGCTGGTCTGTGCAGTACGCCAGTGCGACCGGTACAGGCCATTTTTCTGCCAACGGTGTGACCACGCTGTCTGGCGTGTTGCAACCTGGCCAATATTACCTGGTGGGTTTGCGCAGTGCAGCCAACGGCCTGGCATTACCTACGCCCGATGTGGGCAATAATGCTACCGATATGAGCGGCACCAATGGCAAGGTAGTGCTGGTGAATAACAGCACTGGCCTGGCTTGTAACGGTGGCTCAGTGGTATGTAGCCCGGCCCAGCTGGCACAGATTGTGGACCTGGTTGGCTATGGCACGGCTAACTTTTTTGAAGGTGCCGTCGCTTCGGCAATCAACAGCAGCACGGCCTTGTTACGTAAAAACAATGGCTGCCAGGATACCAACCAGAACGGCAGTGATTTTGTCACCGGCGCCCCGGCACCACGCAATAGCAGCAGTGCAGTCAACGTGTGTGGTGGCGGTGTTGGCACTAATCAGCCGATTGTGACTTCCTGCCCGGCGGTGACGTTGCAAGTGGGCGAAGCGGGCGCAGTATTACTGCAAGCCTCTGACGCAGACAGCGTGGTCAACGCTGCCACACTATCGGCCTCTGCACCTGCTGGTGTGACCTTGGGCAACTTTGTTGCCGCAGGCAGCGATGGCCAGTCCGCCAGTGCCAGCCTGCAACTGGATGGCAGCTTGCCAGCCGGTAATTATGCCGTTGACGTGCAATTTGCCAACAATGAAGCACAAACGGCGACTTGTAGCGTCAGTGTCACCGTGCAAAGCAGCAGTATTACCCGTATTTTTGAGATTCAGGGCAGCGCCCTGGGGGTGAGTTCGGTCAGCCCGCTTAATGGCCAGACGGTGACCACTGAAGGCGTTGTCACTGCTGTGTTCCCAGGTTTGAATGGCTTTTACATGCAAGATGCCAGCGGCGATGGCAACCCACAGACTTCTGACGGTATTTTTGTCTATCTGGGTTCAGGCGTTACCCCGACCGTGAGCAAAGGTCAAAAAGTGCGCATGACTGCCAGCGTGACGGAGTTCAATACCATCACCGAGCTGATCAACATCAGCGGCTTGCAAGTGTTGAGCAGCAATAATGTGATTTTGCCGACAGATATCACCTTGCCAGAGGTAACGGAAGGTGACCTGGAGGCCTATGAAGGCATGCTGGTGCGCATCACCACGCCAATGACGGCGTCACAGAATTACTTTCAAGGGCGTTATGGCCAGGTGACCTTGTCTGCGGATGGCCGCATGATCAAACCTAGCAATATTTATCCAGCCAATTCTGCGGCAGCGGCACAACTGGCAGATGAAAACGCCCGCCGTCGCCTGGTGCTTGATGATGGCAGCAGTGTGCAAAACCCGAATCCGATCCCGTTTATCGGCGAAGACGATACTTTGCGCGCTGGCGATATCGTCGAAAACCTGACCGGGGTGATTGATCATGGTTTGATCACCGCCTCTAACCCAGGTCCGCGAGACTACAAATTGCATCCGACGGAAGCAGTGCAGTTTAGCCGTGAAAATGTGCGTACAGCGGCCCCTGCCAGTGTCGGTGGCAACGTCAAAGTGGCCAGCTTCAATGTGCTCAATTACTTCACTACGTTCACCAACGGCGCGACTGCCAGCGGCCAGAGTGGCCAAGGTTGCAGTCTGGGTAACAGTGTCTCGGCGTCTAACTGCCGTGGCGCCAATAACCTGGTGGAGTTCAACCGCCAGCGTAACAAGATCATCCGTGCATTGACGGCGATTAACGCTGATGTGGTGGGGTTGATGGAAATCCAGAACAATGGCACGACTGCGGCGCAAAACTTGGTCGATGGCTTAAATGGCGTGCTGGGTGCGAACACTTACGCGGTGATTGCTGATCCAGCGGCAGGTACGGGTACCGATGCGATCAAGGTAGCCATGATTTACAAACCGGCCAAGCTGACACCAACCGCTGCGGCATTGTCCGACGCCAATAGCATCAATAACCGCCCAACGCTGGCACAAACCTTCCAGGCGGCCAACGGTGAGACGTTCTCAGTATTGGTTAATCACTTCAAGTCCAAGAGTTGCTCGGATGCGAGTGGTGCCAACCAGGACCAGGGGGATGGCCAGGGCTGCTATAACCCGCAACGACTGGCACAGGCGAATCAGTTAGTGCAATTCATCCAGACCGTGAAAAACCAAGCTAACAATCCAAACGTGATGGTGATTGGTGACTTGAACGCTTACGGTAAGGAAGACCCGGTGCTGGTGTTGGAAAACGCTGGTTTGCAGGATCAGATTGCACGCTTCAATGACCAGGCCGGTTACTCCTACGTGTTTGATGGCGAATCTGGTTATCTGGACCACGCGCTGGCAAATGCTGAATTGGGAGCGAAAGTAACGGGCACGGTGCACTGGCATATCAACGCCGACGAGCCGTTTGTGATTGATTACAACACCGAGTTCAAACCACAAGACCTCTACAGCGACAGCCCTTACCGCTCTTCTGACCATGACCCGGTCATTGTCGGCCTGCAACTGGTGAAATCTGTGCAAGGCAGTAGCCAGCGCGACACGCTGGTAGGCACCGTGGGTGACGATGTCATCACCGGTGGTGTAGGTGCAGACACCATCACAGGCCTGGCTGGACGCGACACCTTTGTTTACCAAAGCATGCGTGATGCGACTGACACCATTACCGACTTTACGCCGGGTGAGGATCAACTGGACATCGTTGAGTTGCTGCAAAGCATAGGCTACAGCGGTAGCCAACCATTCGCCGATGGCGTTGCCCGCTGGGTAAGTGTTGCGGGTGGTGTGCAATTACAGATCGACACCGATGGCACCGCAGGGGCGGCGACTGCCAAACCGCTAGTGACCTTAAAAGGATTAGCCATGAATCAACTGGACGCCCACAGAGATGTGCGCTGGTAATTCAATATTCATCATCAATCAATGTTTCAAATATCTAGTGAGAGGATAGTTTTATGAAAAAGATCAGTTTAATCGCAGCTTTGCTGCTGTCCAGCCAGGCGAATGCTGCCCTGAATGCCGGTGACATTATGTTCACCGCCTTCAACGCCGATGAAGATGGTTTGTCCTTCGTGACTTTTGTGGATATCGCAGCCAACACCACCATCTACTTCAGCGATAACGAGTGGACTGGCAGCGCGTTCAATACTGGCGAAAGCTACAACCAGTGGGTGTCTGGCGACGTGGTTGCTGCAGGTACTGTGGTGCGTTTCTCTGCTTATGACAAAACCACACTGTCAGCTTCTACCGGTGTGTTGTCTCGCGTGACCGTCAGCGGCAGCAGCAACTGGGGTATCTCTAACAGCAACGAAACCGTCTATGCCTACCTGGGTACTGGCGCGACTGCACCAACCACATTCCTGTCTGCCATCACTAACGGCAAGTTTGTGAATGATGGTTCGTTGACCAACACTGGCCTGACTGCAGGCGTAAACGCGATTGAGTTGACAGCCAAAGCCGGTGCTTCCAGCGAGCCAGACTACGCCGAGTACAACGGTGTGCGCGACGGCCTGAGCAACTTTGCTGATTACAAAGCGCAAGTGGCTAACGTTAACAACTGGAATGTAGACACCGTGAATAACAGCGTTTCAACGGCGATTGTGCCTAACACGACTGCCTTTACTGTGGCTGCCGTCACACCGGTGCCAGAAGCTGACAGCGTAGGCATGTTACTGGCCGGTTTGGGTGTGTTGGCCCTGGTACGTCGTCGTCAATCACGCTAATTCCATACGTGAATCCTTGAATGAATGCGTGCCGTGATACGTCACGGCACGACATGGAGAGAGTAATGTTTAAACTGAAACAATTAACGGCTTGCGTCGCCCTGGCACTGACTGCTGGTGCTGCTTGGGCTGAGGGGGTGACTGTGTTGCACGTGGGTGACCAGGAAAGCTGGTTGCTGTCTGCGCAAGGTAATCTGCGCAATGATGCTGCACAGGCGATCTCTTTTTACGGTGGCATAGACCGTTTGGCATCTGTGATTAAGAATGCTGAAACTACCGCCACCAGCCAAGGCCGTACCGTGCTGAAATTAAACGCCGGTGATGCTTTTTTACCAGGCCCACGTTTTACGGCCAGCCTGAATAACCTGGCCAATAGCTATACCGATGGCGGCCAGGATTTTTATGATGCGATCGCTTTGCGCCAGATTGGCTTTGACGCCATGGTGTTTGGTAACCATGAGTTTGACCTGGGCCCGCAAGTGGCTGCACGTTTTGCCAAAGTCTCTGGCAGCACCTATCTTTCCAGCAACCTGAATTTCAATGCTACGGCTGAATTCAGCGCCTTAAAAGCCAGCGGTAAAGTGGCGCCCTCCAAAGTCATCACAACCACTGCAGGTCATAAAATCGGCCTGGTGGGCGCAACCACACCATTGTTGCCGAATATCTCTTCCCCGGGCGCCGTGAATGTGATTGGTTACGAGGCTGGCAATACCGAAGCACAAAACCTGCAGGCATTGATTCCGCTGATTCAGGCAGAAGTAAACCGCCTGCGTAGCGAACAAGGCGTGACTACCGTCATCCTGATGAGCCATTTGCAAAATGCTGCCAATGAAGTCAGCGTGGTGATCCCGGCACTGACAGGCGTGGACCTGGTGCTGTCCGGTGGCGGTCATGAGTTGATGGTCGACCCGGATGATGCCTTGATCAACGGCGGCGTGGCTGCGACTTACACCTCTCATCCGGTTAATGCCGTTGATGCGCATGGCCGTACGGTGCCAGTATTCACTAGCCATTTTGGTAACCGTTATGTCGGCCAGGTGAACTTCACTATTGATGATGCCAACGGTACTTTTGTGGCAATTGAATCCAGCAAAATGATGCGTGTCAGCGGTGCGACTGCCGATGCAGATCGCGTGAGTGGCGATGCGACGATTCAAGCGCAAGTGGTGACGCCAGTGCTGAACTACATTTCTGCCTTGAACGCACAAATCATCGGCACGACAGCAGTGAAACTGAACGGCCCGACCCACACTACGTGTGCCGCGCTACCTTGCACGTTTGTGGCTGGTGTACGCAACGCTGAAACTGGCCTGGGTAACCTGGTGGCAGATGCGATGCGTTTTGCTGGCAAGACAGAGGTAGCGATCCAGAACGGTGGCGGTATCCGTACCAATATCGCGACAGTGGGTAATGTCTCAGTCGGCGACACCTTTAATGTGCTGCCATTTACCAACCTGGTCAAACGTGCGCCAGCTGTCAATGCCACACAACTCAAAGACCTGCTGGAACATGGCTATGGCGACACCAGCCCGGTCGGTCGTGCCAATGGCCGTTACCCGCAAATCTCTGGCATGCAAGTAGTGTATGACAGCCGTAACACGGCCAGAACCACCCAGGGCACAGGCAACCGTATTCAACGCGTGGTGCTGGATGATGGCACCGTGCTGATTGATAACGGCGTGGTGGTGAATAACAGCCGTAGCTTCTCTTTCACGACGATAGACTTTACCGCTGCCGGTGGTGATGGCTTCCCGTTCGTCGCCAATGCCGTGGTATTTGAAGACAGCCCGTTCACCATTACTTACCAGGAAGCCCTGGCTAACTATATCCAGTCACCTAAAGCCGAAGGCGGCCTGGGTCGCCTGAGTAATGCCGATGGCGATGAAATCACCGGCAATTTGTATGGCCTGGAAAACCAGTATGACAAAGGTGGTCGCCTGATTGACCTGGCGATTGCCACGACTACGCCTGGCGTGACACGCAATGGCACGGCCAGCCGTGATGTGCTGGTGGGCACTGCTGGTGATGATGTCATCAATGGTGGCCTGGGTGTGGATACGCTAACGGGTGGTGCTGGCAATGATGTGTTTGTGTACAGCAGCATGCGTGACGCCGGTGACACCATCACTGATTTCACGCCTTATGCCGACAAGCTGCAACTGACCGCTTTGCTGTCTTCACTGGGCGTTTCTGCCAATGCTGCACTGACGGGTGGTTACCTGAGCCTGGTAGATGTGACCGGTGGCGTACAGGTGATGGTGGATACCGACGGTGCCGTAGGCCCGGGAGTGGCAAAACCACTGGTTACCCTGAAAGGCTTGACCGCGAAACAAGTGTCACCCGCCAGAGATTTCATACTTTAATGTTTACTAAAGGAATTTTGCAATGAACACATTCATGAAAAAAATGACACTGGTTGCGCTGCTCGCAGCGGTAATGCCAGCCCAGGCCGCCATTCAATCGCTGCAATTCGCAGGTCAGGTAGAGTCCGGTTATTACAACGGTACTAGTTACCAAGGCCAGTTCAGTTTTGATGATGCCGGTTTGCTGGCATCAGGTACTGAGCTGCTCAACCTGAGCAGCCTGAACTTCAACTTTGGTGGCAGCCTGTTTAACCTGGGCACACCAGCCCTGGCAGATGCGACTGCTGTGTTTCAGGATGGCGTATTTACTGGCCTGGAATGGTCTGTTGATTCAAACAGCCCGGCGATTGGTTTTAGCTTGGTGGCTGGTTATGCGGATACTTCAGATGCTTTCTTCGCCTATGACACTGCGTTAGGCCTGTCTGGTACGGGTAGTCTGGCCTATGCCGCCGCTGTGCCAGAGCCGACACAATCCGGCCTGATCCTGGCTGGTTTGGGCCTGATTGGCTTGATCGCTGCCCGCCGTCAGTCTTAACTGCATCCACGTGTGCAATGCACGTAAAAGCCCGGTTCGCCGGGCTTTTTTTATGCCGGAAAACAGGGATGCCAGCGAGCCATAGTCCGACTAGTCCGATCTTAATTTGTCTGCAACATTCGCTCTATAGACTTGCTGCTCGAATTAACTCGTCAGCGAAGCTATGAAGAAAAAACTTGGTTTATTGGTTGGACTATTAGGCCTCAGCCTGTCCACTTCCGTGTTTGCCGCCTGGAATGCAGATTGGGCCACACAACAAAAAATTACGATAGAGACCGCCAGTATTAAAGAGGCTGTGAATCAGGCGCCGGTACTGGTGCGCCTGCATTCTGGCAACTTTGATTTTACCGGTGCCAATGTCGATGGCGCTGACCTGCGTTTTATCGCTGCAGATGACAAGACGGAACTCAAATTCTCACTTGAAAAATACGATGCGGTGAATGAGCTGGCAGTAGCCTGGGTCGTGTTGCCGCAAGTGTCTGCTGCCAACAAAGAGCTGGCGATCAGCTTATATACAGGTAACGAAAGCGCCAAAGCAGCCAGCGATGCCCAAGCATTGAATGACGCCGCCTTACTGGCACGGTTTGCTTTCTCTGACAATGCCTTGCTCAAAGATAGCGGCCCTAGCCAATTGACCGCCAGAGGCAATGCTGTGGTGCAAAAAGCTGGCTTGATTGCCGAAAGTGCCACTTTAAGCAATAGCCCGTTAACGATTGCCTTGCCAGCTGAACCAGTCTTGGCCAACGGCATGACTTGGTCTGTCTGGCTGAAGCCGGCCAATTTGCCTCAAACTGCTGAAATTTTCAAAAGTGGTAACGTCAAGTTAACACTAGAAGCCAGCGCCCTGGTGCTACATGCTGGTGCTGCCAGCACACAAGCTGGTGAATTGAAGGCTGGCCAGTGGCAGCATCTTGCCGTGGTATTCCAGGCGGGTCAGGCCATTGTGTATGTCAATGGTCAAGTGGCTGGTCAAGTGGAAGCGAGCGATGCGCAGGCGAGCGCGGAATTCACTTTAGGGCAAAACTTGAATGCAGAAGTGGATGAGTTGCAACTGGCTTCAACAGCACGAAGTGCTGCCTGGCTGGCACTGGTGGCGAAATCACAAGGCGCAGATGCCAGCATGGTCAAAGTCGTCGCAGCCGACGCTGAAGAGGAAGGCGAGGGTGGCGAAGCCAACTACATGGGTATCCTGATCGACAGCCTGACGATGGATGCCAAAGTGGTGATCGGTATTCTGGCTGTGATGTTTGTCATCAGTGTCTGGGTCATGGTGAGCAAAGCCCGTTTGGTGGTGCGTACGGATAAAGATAACGCCCTGTTCCTCAAGCGCTTCCAGCAAGCCTCTGCCCAGGATCTGTTGAGCTTGGACAAGACTGGTGCCTATGCCAATTCCAACCTGTTCGGTTTGTATAAAGCCGGTCTGCGTGAGATCAAAAAACGTGAACATGATGGCAAGGTGAAGTTGAGCGGTGCATCGATTGATGCGATCAAGGCCGCGGTGGATGCTGACCAGGTGCGTGAAACCCAGCGCCTGAACAGCATGATGGTATTGCTCACCATCGCGATTTCCGGCGGGCCTTTCCTCGGCCTGCTGGGCACGGTGGTTGGCGTGATGATCACCTTTGCGGCGATTGCGGCTGCGGGTGACGTCAACGTCAACGCGATTGCGCCTGGTATTGCGGCAGCGTTGCTGGCCACCGTGGCGGGCTTGGGCGTGGCGATTCCGGCCCTGTTTGGTTACAACTACCTGGCTAGCCGCGTCAAAAACATCACCATCGCCATGCAGATTTTTGTCGATGAATTCATTACCCGTACCGCTGAGCTGTACGGTAAGGAATAAGGCTTAGACGATGTCAGAAGGCGTCAAAGAAGAGAACCAGCTATACGATGAAATCAATATTACGCCCATGCTGGACCTGGCGTACGTATTGCTGGTGATTTTTATCATCATGACTACCGCCTCAGTGCAAGGTGTCAAAGTGGATATGCCACATACCGTGAACTCTGCGGCATTGGCCAAACCACAAATGCGTGCCATCACCGTCACCAGTGACGGCAGCGTTTACCTGGATGCTTTCCCGGTAGATATGGCGCAACTGGAGCAGCGTCTGGCTGAATATAAAAGCAGTAACCCCGAGTTGCCGGTGGTGCTGAAAGGCGATGCCGCTGCGCATTATGAAAAGGTGTCCGAAGTGCTGGAAATCTGTAAACGGCTGGATATCACCGAAGTCGGCCTGGTCACGAAAAAGGTTGTGGAGTAAGCATGCAAGTCCAAAACGACGCCCAACCCTACGACACCATCAACATCACGCCTATGCTGGACCTGGCTTATGTGCTGCTGGTGATTTTTATCCTGATGACAACTGCAGGCGTGCAGGGGCTGACCATGAACCTGCCCAAGCCGTCGAACAAGCCGAGCACCGAAAAACACGATATCAAAATCGTGCAGGTGCAGCAGGGCGGCACGCTGACCATTAACGGCGTTGGTGTCAGCATGGCCGAGTTGGAAACACAGCTCAACCAGGCCAAAGCCATGGACCCCAAATTCAACGTCATGATCAAAGGCCAGGCGCAAGCGCCTTATGCCGGGGTGATTGGCGTGATCGACCTGGTCAACCGCCTGCAAATTGAAAATGTCGGCCTGGTCACCGGCAAGATCGGGACATAAACATGGCATTGCATGAAATGGATGCCGTGGCAGAAGAAACACCAGTGACTACCGCGCGCTTATGGACGACACGCATTGTGATTGCGTTGCTGGTGCTGGCTGTGTTGGCAGGTGCCGCTTACGGCATTAAAAAATTATTTTCTGGTGGCGCCACACATAAAAAGCAAATCACCACGGTGAAGTTGCTACCGGATACGCCGCCACCGCCACCCCCTCCGCCGCCGAAAGAGCCGCCTAAGGAAACGCCTAAAGAGCAACCTAAGGAAGCCCCAAAAGAGCCTGAACCAAAACCGGCAGAAGCCCCTCCTGCGGAGAACCTCAAAATGGAAGGTGCGGCTGGGGATGGCCCTAGCCCGTTTCAGGCCGGTGCGGTGAATAACGAGTACAAAGGTGGGGCCGTGGCGACCATAGGCTCGGATGGCGGCGTCAAGTTCAGGTGGTATGCCGGGTTGGTGAAATCGCAGATTGAGCGTGCGATTGAGCGAGACAAAAAGCTGACACAGGGGCAATACAAAATCGTGGTCAGCGTCTGGTTAAAACCTAATGGGCAATTCGAAAGATTATCGGTTGAGCAGTCAGATAGCACGCCTGAAATCGAACAAGGGATACGGGAAGCCTTAAATGATTTACCTGCCATGCAGGAAGGCCCGCCTGAAAATATGCCTATGCCTGTCCGCTTGCGGATCACGGCAAAAAAAATGGGCTAATTCATTAATACACATAACAAATGTGACAAACCATAAATACTGTGAGTGAGGATATGCAGACTCTCAAACCATCATTGAAAAAAACGACACTGGCCGTCTGGCTGTTGCCGCTACTGGCTTCGGGGACGATACAGGCCGGGGAGCGTGAGTCGCTGGAGCAATTGCGTGCCACGACGACCAACCTGATCGAGTTGCTGGTGCAGGAAGGCGTGTTGTCCAAGCAAAAAGCCGACGCCTTGTTACAACAGGCAAGCGCTGGTACGAAACAACCTAGTCAGCAGGCAGATCTGCAGGACGACGTGAAGTCTGAAGTGAATAAAGCACTGGATGAGAAAACCGTGCGTGTGCAATATATCCCGCAGCACGTGAAACAGGCCATGCGCGAGGAGATCGAGCATGACGTGATGGAAAAACTTAACTATAAGGCAGGCGAGCGCCTGGGCGTGCCTGAATGGATCGATCGCATCAGCTTCCATGGCGATATCCGCTTGCGTGGCCAGGCAGATGAATTCCCTGGCGGTAATGAAGATTTCCAAGTATTGAATGATGATACAACCCGTGCCATGAACTTGAATAACTCAAGTGAAGAGCGGCGTCGTTCCAGGATACGTGCGCGCCTGGCAGCCGATGTGCATATTAACGACTGGTTGACCGGCGGCTTGCAATTTGTCACTGGTCAGCAAAATACGCCAGTGACCCCTAACCAGACCGAAGGCATTGCGCAGGGTAAATACCTGTTTACGCTAGACCGTGCTTTCTTGCAGGCGAAGCTGACGGATTGGGCAACAGTGACTGGTGGCCGTTTCGCCAATCCATTCATGTATACAGACATGTTGTGGGATCCTGACCTGGCGTTTGATGGTTTTGCGGCGACGTTTACGCCAAAAATCAATGAGCGTTGGTCTTCATTCACGACAGTCGGCGCTTTCCCGATTGAAGAAATAGAGTCTTCTTCAATCAACAAGGCAAAAGACAAGTGGTTGTATTCAGCACAAACCGGCCTGAAGTGGACTGCTGATAACAAGTCATCGGCGAAAGTGGCAGTGGCCTACCATGACTTTACCAATGTCGAAGGCCGACCCAACCCGGTGACTGGGGAGAATTATTATGATGCGACCGCCCCGATTTGGCGTCAGCGTGGTAACAATACCTTTGATATTAACGAATTCAATGGCGGCACCACTATTATCGGCCTGGCTTCCAAGTTCGAACTGGTTAACCTGATGGCGCAAGTTGATTTAATGAACTTTGACCCAGTGCATGTGACGCTGACTGGCGATTATGTGCGCAACATCGGCTTTGATCAACAGGAGATTCTGAAGCGGACTGGCCATCTCTATAAAAAGGAAAATGAAGGTTATAACTTTAGAGTGGATGTCGGTAACAACAGCTTTATGGGCCCTTATGTGCAGAATGTGATGCCGCATGAATGGCAAGTGTCACTGGGTTATAAACGCCTGGAGGCCGATGCTGTGATGGACGGCTTTACGGATTCTAACTTCAGGCTAGGCGGCACCAATGCCAAAGGCTGGTATGTGTATGGTAACTATGCCATTGATAAAAATGCCTGGATCAGTGGTCGTTACATGAGTGCAGACTCTATCAGCGGTAAGACATTCTCGGTTGATGTGTTGTTGATCGACCTTAATGCTCGATTCTAGGAGGCATGATGAAACGGAATCTGGTGATCATGGTGAGTATCGTTCTGCTGGGCGTGCACCTGAATGGCGAGGCCGCCGAAAAACAGGATAAAGCTGCCAAACGTGCAGCCATCTTGATGCAGAAAATGAAGCAGGATATGGAAACTGAGAAGTCGGCCATGCAGGCGCAGTTCGATCAGGAGAAACAAGGCCTGTCACAAGCACTGGGCGAGGCGAAAAGTTCGCAGAAAGCACATTCGGCCAAACTGCAGGGCCAGGTCAGGCGTAATCAGCAACTGGAGTCTGATAAGCAGAAGTTAAGTCAGGAAAAAGACGCCTTGTCGGCACAGTTGCAGCAATTGCAGGCGCAATTGGCCGAGCAGGCGCAACGCCTGGAAACCACCGAACAACAACTCAAGGTTGCGAAGGCCGATCTGGCTACCAATGATGGTCAGCGTAAAGGCCTGGTGAGCAAGGTGAGTGCGACTCACCAGCAACTGGTGGCGTGTGAGGAAAAAAACAGCCGCTTGTATAGTTATGGCCACGACTTGGTTGATTTGTACGCAGATGCTAGTGCTTATCAACGGGTGTTGCGTGCAGAGCCCTTTTTCCAGCTTAAGCGGGTTGAACTAGAGAATATTCTGCAAGGTAAGCAAACGCAGTTACTGGAAAATAAAGTTGATACAATAGCCAGGCCTTGACCATTGTTGCGTCGGGCACCTGTGTTTTTTAATGATAGGCTGGCGTGATGACTGCGTTATTGGACTCCTGGTTTACCCGGCATGAACGTGCCCGTATTTACCCGTTTGCCGGGTTTATCTTGCTGCTGGCAGCGGAGCCATGGCTGGCCGCCGCACTAACCTGGTTAGGCCTGGGGACGGAGCCGACCTATTTGCTGCGCAGTGTGTTTGCCTTGTGCCTGTTGCTGTATTTTCGCCGTGACTACCTCGAACTGCGCGTGACACCCGCTTTAAAGCAGGCTTTGGTTGCTTTGCTGGCTGGTTGGCTGGTGTTCTTGCTGTGGATTGCGCCTTATCCCAGCTGGTTGGGCGGGCATGGTGTGAGCAGTGCTGTGGCGATGCCTATGCAAAGCAGCGCTGATATTTTCTGGTTAATTTGCCGCTGGAGTGGCTCTGCGCTGGTGGTGCCGGTGATTGAAGAACTGTTCTGGCGGTCGTATTTAATGCGCAGGCTGGATAGCGCTGACTTTATGTCCGTTTCTCCCGCCCGCGTGACCGCTTATGCAATTGCAGTAAGTAGCGTATTATTTGCAGTGGAACATCAGCTCTGGTTAGCCGGGCTGTTGGCAGGACTGGTATATGCCTGGTTATACCGTCATTTCCAGGTGCTCTGGGTATCAATTCTTGCCCACGTGACCACCAATGCCGTACTCGGTGTTTGGGTGGTATACACGGGTCAGTGGCAATATTGGTAACAAGAGTGTGTTAGCATGTGTTTTGAGAATTTGACAATGACCGCTAAAGACAGGCCTGAGGGAGGCCGTAATTAGTTTGGCGACCTGTCGTAACAAAACACAAAAATACCAAAATATTAAAGGGTGATGATGAAAAAAATCGCATTAATCGTGCCGGCGCTGATGCTGGTCATGGCCGGGTGCAGTAAACATGATGACGCGGCCAAAGCCGGCTCGCAAGTCGTAGCCAAGGTCAATGGCAGTGAAATTACCGTGCATCAATTGAATTTTGCCTTATCCAAACTGGGTAAGCTTGATCAGTCACAAGTCAAGGCTGCTTCTGAAAAAGTCTTGCAACAAATGGTCGACCTGGAACTGCTCAAGCAGAAATCTGTGGATGAAAAGCTGGATCGTGACCCAAATGTATTGCAAGTACTGGAGGCCACCAAGCAACAAGTGCTGGCGCAGGCTTACATGCAAAAAGTCGCAGCCAAACAAGCAACACCGTCTGCGGACGACATCAAGAAATTTTACGACACGCATCCTGAGTTATTCAGCGAGCGCAACGTGTATGTGATCCAGGAATTTGCTGTCAAAGATGGCAATGAGCATGCCAGCGAGATTGAAGCAGGTATCAATGCGGCAAAAACAGCGGATGATTTGGCAAAGTGGTTAAAAGACAACAACTACATTTTCAGTGCCAATGCCAGCCGTAAAGCGGCAGAACAATTGCCTTTGGAGTTGTTGAAAAAACTGAATACCTTGAAAGCCGGCGATACGCTGGTGGTGAAAAGCCCACAAGCGCTGGTGCTGTTATTCCTGGCCAAAGTCGACCGCCAACCGGTGGACCTGGAAAAAGCCAAACCGGTGATTCAGCAATTCCTGGTGAATTCTAATCAGCAAACGGTTATCAAAAATGAAGTGTCTGCCTTGCGCAAAGACGCCAAAGTAGAGTTCTACGGTGACTTTTCCAAACTGACCCTGGACAGTAGTGCCGCAACTGCGCCGACGGTGCCTGTCGCGCCTGCTGAAGCCAAACCGGAATCAGCCGTGGCTTCGCCAGTGTCTGAAACGACTGAGCCGCCAGCGCATCATAATCAGGCGATTGAAAAAGGATTGTCTGGCCTGTAATTTAGCTAGCAACCTCACGAAAACCCCGGCTTGCCGGGGTTTTTTATTGGGTTTTAGTTAACTATCCCCCTTTCGTCATTTTTTTCATCCTAGTCAGTGTTATCAATTGTTCAGCTAATTTCGTCGAAGACCCTATAAAAACTTTTTATCTATTTTGGTTGCAATTTTAATGTCGATGTTGTTAAATAATATTAATAATATTTAACACTTGTTTTTTAATTTGTTGCGTGTTGAGTCTGGATGCATGTTGTTTGTTGGGTCTTTTTATCAATGGCCTAAGCTGTAAACAGCTTGCAGAAAGTAGAGCCCGCATCAATTTTGAACACGATTTTTTAAAAGTAGTATCAACTTAAAGGAGTTAATTATGAAGACGATTTATCAGCAGCGTGGTCAGGGTATGACTGAGTACATTGTGATTGTTGCACTTGTTGCGGTGGCTGCAATTGCGACTTATCAGTTTTTGGGTCAAACAGTTCGCAATCAAACCGCATCCATTGCGCAAGAGATTGCAGGTAATGCGAATACGGCCCAGGCCCAGGCCATTACTAACTCAACATCCGCCGCGAACGCTGCAAATGTTCATGAAACGTTGGATAGTTATGACGGTAATGTGAATAAATAAGGAGTCTATATAGAGGCTTGGCCGTCACTGAGTAGTGGCGGCTTTTTTATCATGAAAAAAATAAGATGGCAACAAGGTCAGGCATTGCCTTTGGCGCTGGTTTTGATGTCTGCTGTAGCAGCTATAGCCTTTTATATGTTCAATACCGGTCAACTGGTGCAAGAAAAAATAGCATTGACGAATACTGCAGATGCGGTGGCATACAGTGCTGGTATTTATGAGGCGCGTGTGCTGAATTATGACGCCTATTCTAATCGTGCTTTTATCGCTAATGAAATTGCTATCGGGCAGGCCGTAGGGTTAGCTTCGTGGGCAAAGTACGTCAGTATTGCCGGGCCTCGGGTAGCTAGCGTTGCGCAATTTATCCCATACGTCGGCTCTGCGATTGCAAGTGCTTTGGACTTGGCGGCCGATGAGGCCGCGTTGATTTTAGACTCCAATGTATTGGCACTCTCGGTGATGGCAAACGATCTCGCCATACAAGGCTTAAAAGCCTCCCAGTATGCAGTGCATGGACCTGACAACACACTCCTTCTGGCCAATCGCCAAATTCTAATGAATGAAGTCGCACATCAAAATGATCAGAATGCTGATGTTGATTTAATTCCAGTCAGAGATGATTTTGCAACATTCACAAGCAGATACACCACAAAAAACGAGCGAAAGCGTATGGGGCGGGTGGTTGAAAGTGAAAGAAGGGCTGATCATTTTCTTAAAAGTCGCAATTGGCAATTCGGTATTTTTGGGTGTTATCCGGTGGGTATCGGTTTTAAAAAGCGTGGCAGTACAGAGTTGATAGATTTGGTTGATGGTTGGAAATCTATGGATACTTTATCAACACATTCCTATCGATTAAGGCGTTTTTTTAGGTGTAGGCATAGCGAAAATCCCATCGGCTATGGAACGGCATTTTCCAAAAATGGACTGACAGATGGTGCGGTGAGTTATGCCGGATCAAAAAGCACAAATCCTCGCGCGAGTGCGCGAGCTAACTCAGGTAGTGGACGGGCCCAAGGTTTTGAGCCTGCGACAGTTTTAAAAGGTGCAATTCCAGAGTTTTATGAGCTTTCTACGCAGGCAATCAATCAAGCAGAGCCAATTACACGCCTGACTGTTCGCGTGACCAAGAGTCAAGCCAAGCAGCGTTATTCTGGTGGCTCAAGTGATGTGAAGCCATCTGGGTCTCTGGCATTGTATGAAGGCGATCATCAGCATGCTGAAAGTGCAAGTATTGCCAGTGTCGAAGTCTATTTTGACCGGCCTGATGGCAAAAATAGACAGTCTAACAAAGCCGAGCTGGGCAGCTTGTTTAACCCATATTGGCAGGCTCACTTAGCACCGGTTACTACAGCGGAGCGTGCTCAGGCTATGTTATTACAAGGAGTTCATTGATGCATCTTGATCGCGTATTGAGATATTTGTTGGCTATTCTGGCAGCTTGTTCTCTATTCTGCGTAACGCCAGTATTCGGTGGTCCGCAGACGATGGTGCATGCTCATTACAATGGCAGCGCAAAATTAAATCTTGGTGGTATGACGCTTAATGCGTATCACAAAAAAATATGTGATGACCTATATCAACGGCAAGCCAGGGTGAATATTGTCGCTGCGGCGACGGGTCAGCCACGCATGAATACAGTATCTCCATTTAGAGTGTCTGGCAGGCTTGATGACTTGGAAACTTTTACCGAGGATGTCTATATTCTCACTGAACAAGGCTGGCATGCGACGCATAAGCATGGCTATACCCTGCAAGAAAACAAACATACCGCATGTGATTTTAAAGTGATCCCACATGAGGAATGGACAATTGTTTATTACAAACAAGGGAGTGTCTACAAGTTCGATTCAGTATTGCCCGAGGGTCAGCAATGGGTAAGAAGTGAGCTCCCAAACGGTCGTATGGGTCGTCATGCTGCAAACTCCATGACTACTTTGTTAGGGTTTTCAGTCACCCCTACTGGTAGAAGAGACCTCATTGCAAATTTATTTTGTGAAGGTAGTTTACTGACCTCTCCGCATCCAGACTTTAAAAGTAACGCCTGCATATGGCGTGCAAAAAGAGAAGATCATCTACAGTTTCTTGGATTTCCGCTTGAGTTGGTGTTAAGCAGCCAAACTCAGGTGGCTAAAAACTCTATCGCAACGGTAGTGGCGGAAACTGTGGTGTTGAATGCACCTTATATTCCCGATGTATTTCAACTGCCAGAGAGCGTTATCAATATGCCGTTTTATGCAGGCGCGCCTGGCAGTCTAAAGTCTGAAAATGAATACGCTGATTTGGACTGTATTGCTGAGAAACGCAGAACAGGTATTAATCCGTGCAACGGCAAGGCGGCATTTACAGAGTGGTGTGCCGTGATAGTCAAACGCACCGGTAAAAACCCATGCCTGGCAGAAGATGAAGAGTTTGATGACGAGTAAGCGTCTGCTTCAAACAGGGCAATCGACGATAGAGCTAATTGTCAGTTGTTTAATGCTGGTGCCATTATTCTTGACACTCCATTTGCTTGGTAAATATCTGGATTTGTCGCAAACAACGACAGTGGCAAGTCGATATGTGGCTTTTGAAGGTGCGGTGCATCATTCATCCAGCAATACCGGGTGGAAGACCGACGCAGAGCTGGCAACTGAGGTGCGTAGACGCTTTTATAGCCGCAATGATTTGACAGTTAAAACAAACGATGTTGTCAGTGATGTTGAAGCGGAAAGAAACCCACTTTGGGTGGATCACAAGGGTACGCCATTGCTACAGGGGTTTAACAGGATCAATGTGAACACGACTAAGGCTTCAATGGATACCTTGTTTAACGGAGTCACAAATGTGCTAGATCATAGTGCACATTTCGAGTTGCCTGATGGAAATCTGTATGCGGGCACTGTCAATGTTCAACTTGCCAATATTGCAGAATTAATTCCATTTGATGCATTGAACTTATCCATCACAAGAAAAACCGTTGTGCTAGTCGACCCATGGTCAGCCAAGGGACCTAATGACGTCAGCGATAAAGTTAAGCATTCAGAGCTTGTTTTTCCTACTACACCGTTATTAGTGCCAGCAACCGCACTTAGCCCGCTGATTATGATTGTTGAACCCAATGCCTCTCCTCCTTCGGTTGGTCAGGTGAAGCCGGATTGGGTTCCTGCAGACCGATTGAGGCCTTACTGAGAAAAAAGCGATGGGCCATGTTAATACTTTAGCTATTTGGACGCTCTTTTTAATCTGGAGTGTGCCGGTGTCCGCAGGCTGGCCTGCGCTGCCGATGCCTCAGCACTCCCAGGTTCAATCTATTGGCGAGCAGGTTGTTCTTAATGGAGTCCCAATGCGTATGCATCGCATTGTCAGCTCTAAAAGCCCCACAGAGTTGCTGCGTTTTTATCAGCAATTTCTCGGCGGCAGACATACAAAAACTGAAACGCCGCGTGGGGTATTTCTGGCCCGTGGGGATGATCGTTATTTTATGACGGTGCGAATATCAACACTCGATAATGGTTTATCAGAAGTACTGACTTCGGTGGCGGACGGCCAAACAGCAAAAAGTAATAAACGTAAGCCATTGGGATTTGCGTTGCCGGCAGCGAGCCAGTTGGTCATGGATATGGAGTCAGTCGATACAGGCAAAAGTGCCCGTCAGCTAATTTTTAATAATCAGCACTCCATGCAATCTAATGCAGATGCGATGACGAAAGTCCTGCGAGAAAAAGGTTACATATTAAACCCTCGGATGTCGGTTAAAGGCCCTGATAGTCTCAATCTGATATTTGAAGGTGACAGGCGCGAGGCGAGGTTAGTGGTTCTGCATAACGAACAAGACACACTTGCCGTCCTGACAACCATATTAAGCGAATGATAGATGATCAGAATGTGCTGTAAACAAAAACAGAACGGACAAGCTGCAGTGGAGTATATCGTCGCATTAATGGTTTTAGCCGTGATGTTGGGCTTTGGCTTTTCAGGTGGTGAATCTGTGATTGCGCTCTTTTTAGACGCAGTAAAAGAGGGATTTGAAAAGTTTAGCAGTTTTTTATCCTTGCCTTGAGTAGCGTGAGAAAGCGCAAGTCAACAAGAAATATGGATTCAGAAGAGTAGCAGGAACGTAGTGATGCCAAAAATAAATAAGAACTGGTTGATTTTAGTCGCCGCACTGACTGTAGGCGCATTTGCTGCATTCAGCACCAAAAGCTACATCAAAAGCAAAGTGGACGACATTGAGTCACAAACCAAAAGTAAGGCGATGGTTAAGGTTGTGGTCGCAAATAAGGCATTAGAAAAAGGCGTACAGCTATCAGCTGAAAATATGGCAACACGAGAGATCCCACAGGAGTGGATGCATTCAGGCGCCATTACGCCTGATCAGTTTGATCGAGCACATGGGGCGACGCTTGCTTTTCCAGCGGGTGCCGGAGAGCCTGTGCTTTGGGCTCAGCTAGAAACACAAAACACCACAACATTTTCTGCCAAATTGGATGCTGGACGGCGTGCAGTCACCGTGCCGGTAGACGAGATCAGTTCAATTTCCGGCATGTTAGAACCTGAGGATTTGATTGATATTGTGGTTTCTATGCAAAAAGACAATCACAGCCTTACTTTTACGTTATTACAGAGCGTACGTGTGCTTGCCACTGGGAGCAAAGTTTCGCAGCACCAACGAGACGACGGTGGGCAGCCTGTCACTTACACCACCGTTACCTTAGACACCAGCCCGGAAGATGCCAAGCGCCTGATTGCAGCGCGTGAGGCAGGTCGTGTGACCGCATTGCTGAGAGCACCCGGAGATGTTTCGGATATATCGTCGCGTCGTTCCAGTGTAGAAGACCTGTTAGGTATGGGGGCAAAAGAAACCTACGGTTTAAGTTCCGTACCGGTCATTTATGGCGGAGGACCGATAAAAGAGGCATTACGTATGAATCTATCCCAGGCTCCTGAAGAAGGCCCGGCTGCGGCTGATAGTCATTCGGCTGCAGCTAATACGACGCAAGCGCCATGACACCACATACTGCACAGTGCTTCCTGGTGGGTAAAGTTAGCAACGTTTAAACGTTTATATAGAACATTCAATTGTGAGGAAATACCTTGTCTAAGTTAATAGGCAGTCAATTTTTAAAGTTTGTATTCTGGCTGTTGTTTTTGCAGCCAACACTTTCGAACGGGGCTGAAAGCCTGGCTTCACCAGATTCATCAGCCGTGACTGCCGCAGATGAGGCTGCCAAGTCAAAGCAGGTTGTAATCAGGGCATCCTCTTCCCCTAAAAAATCCGGTGTGAGCGCAGTGCCATACACACAGGGGTTTTATACCGAAATTGAAATGTTCGTGGGAGAAACACGTGTCATCAATGAGGCGAATGCAGGTCGTTTGGCCGTCGGTAATGGTACGGCACTATCTGCAGCCGTGTTGGATGATAAGGAGATCTTGCTTATTGCGAATGACGCTGGCGTGTCTTCTTTGCATATCTGGACAAAAGATGGCAAGAACCGTCGCATTAAAGTGACTGTTGTCCCCGGTGAGTCAGCAAGAATTTCTAAAGAAGTGGCGGCATTTCTTAAGACCATCCCAAAGTCTAAAGCCACCCTTATTGGAGATAAAGTGGTCGTTGAAGGCGAAGGTATGTCTGACAACGATTTAGCCAAGATTGAAGTGCTGTCAAAACGTTATCCTCAAATTATCAACTTCACCAATCGCCAGGGTTGGGAAAAAATGATAGCGATGGATGTAAAGGTGGTTGAGTTCCCGACCAAGTTTTTACGTGAAATTGGCATTAAGTGGGGCGCTACAGGGGGCGGTGCTATTGGCGCCATCTGGCAGCCTGTACGATATAACAATGATGGTCCATTTCAGATTAATCAAATCTCTGGAACTCAGAATGCAGCGCCAATCACTGGTCCCGGAAAGGCGCCTGTCAGCATCCCGAATGGATTAAATGTCTTGTCGGTATTGGATGTTGGGTTTAATGCGCAACTCAATATGCTTGAGCAAAATGGCACAGCGGTCATTTTAGCGCGTCCAACCCTGTCTACGCGTAGTGGAACCAACGCTAAGTTTTTGGCCGGTGGGGAGTTTCCATATTCAGTGAGTAATATTAATGGCACGACCATCGCCTTTAAACCCTATGGTATCAAGCTGGATATTGAACCTACGGTTGATCAAAACGGATTAATCCGTGCCAAAATTTTTAGTGAAATCAGCGATATTGACGCCTCGGTATCCACCAACTCCGGGCCAGCGCTCAGAACGCGAAAAACTGAATCTGAGTTCAATGTCATGGATGGTCAAACGATTGTGTTGAGTGGATTGTTATCTCGTGACAAAAGTGTGAGTATCGATAAGCTCCCGTTTTTAGGGGATATTCCTATCTTGGGTGCGCTATTTCGCTCAAAACGATATCAAAATAGTGAGACAGAGTTGGTGGTGTTTGTCACGCCAATTGCCTCTGAAAAGCATAGCCAGAATCAACAGGAGGCTATGGATAAAGCCACCAGCCGCTTGCAAAATGAAAGCGTTGAAGCTGCAAAAGCACCTGCACAATCTGAGCAAAAGACCGATCAACTGACTGACGCGGCTACTCCACCAGTCAATGCAGCAGATACCAACCCGGCGGTCAACTTCTTGACAGGTAAAAATCCCTACTAAGGTCAAAGCAATGATAAAAATAACCTTGGTTGATTCACATAAACAAGCGCAGGTGATAGACGTGCATGAGCAGGCTGTCACCATAGGTAAAGACAGGGGCTGCCAGCTAAGGCTTGATGGTTGGCGAGTGAATAAAACACATGCGCGAATCTTTATGACAGATCGTGGGTTATTCATACAGGATTTGGGTCAGTTTTACGCCACCTATGTAAACGGCAGCCGTATTCAAGAGTATGGCCCACTACTCAATAATGATGAGATAGGCATAGGCGCCCACATCATTAAAGTTGAGCATCAGCTATTGGATGCCACAACGCAATCTGAGTCTGCTGCAATGTCGCAGATAGATATCCCGCCGGTTGCATCCGTGTCTGTTGATTCAGTAGAGGCGACCAGGCATTTGCCTGCCCTGACTGTCTTTCATGGCTGGCGTAGACGGATTCATGAGCAATTGCTTGAGGCGATTGATCTTCGACGCCGTGATATTTTGAGTATGGAAGACATAGAGCTGCGCATTGAGACTGAGAAACTTATTCGGGAAATTATAGAAAAAGAGAAATCAAAAGCGCGCTCTGGAATTGCTTTTGACTCAAGTAAAGAAAGGCGCAAATTTGTGCGCGTCATTGCTGGGCATGATTGTGAAAAAATAGTCAATGACGTGCTGAGTGAGGCTGTCGGATTAGGTCCCTTAGAAGCCTTGCTCAAGGATGACTCAATTACAGAAATCATGGTCAACCGCTTTGATGAAATTTTCCTGGAACGCAAAGGCAGATTAGAGCGACATGAAACAACCTTTACCAGCGACAGGGCAGTTTTAGGTGTCATTGAGCGCATCGTTGCGCCTTTGGGGCGTCGTATTGATGAGTCTTCCCCTATGGTCGATGCACGCTTGGCGGATGGTTCTCGTGTCAACGCAGTGATTCCCCCGTTAGCGATTAAAGGGCCTACCTTAACCATTAGAAAGTTCTCACAAAAGACCTTAACAACGCAAAACCTCATTGCATTCGGATCCATCTCTGAGGCCATGAGCGAGTTCATGCAGATATGTGTTTTGCATCGTAAAAACGTCATTATCTCCGGCGGCACGGGCTCAGGTAAAACGACTTTGTTAAATGTACTTTCAAACTTTATCCCTAATCACGAACGCATTATTACGATTGAAGATGCTGCCGAGTTAAAACTTGTCCACCCGAATCTTGTGAGCATGGAAGCCAGGCCCGCGAATGCGGAGGGTCGCGGCTTAATCGCGATTCGTGACTTGTTGAAAAATGCTTTACGTATGCGGCCGGACCGCATTGTGGTCGGTGAGTGTCGTGGGGGGGAGGCGCTAGATATGCTGCAAGCCATGAATACCGGGCACGAAGGTTCGCTAACCACTTTACACGCCAATAATCCACGTGATGCGCTGGCACGGCTGGAAACGTTGATATTGATGGCCGGTATGGACTTGCCGTTATCAGCGATTCGAGAGCAAATTGCTTCTGCGGTCGATATTATTATTCAGCAAGCCAGGTTGACGGATGGTCAGCGTGTGGTCACTAGTATTTCTGAGATCACTGGTATTGAGTCTGGCAAGATTCAGATACAAGAGTTGCTTAGGTTTGAGCAAGTCAATCGGGATGCACATGGGCGTATTCATGGCCGATTTACAGGTTGTGATGTGATTCCGCACTTCTATGAGGATTTATTCAAGGCTGGATTGCCACAAGACCACACGATTTTTAATGCGTTTTCGCATGAGCGAACCAATAGCACAGCACAGGGTATAGGGGTGGCATGACGCTATTACTTATTTTAATCATCTCGGCCTCTATGCTTTTAGTATGGGCCGGGTTCACCTTGGGCAGCCAGCTACTGATTGAGTATCGGCAGCGCTTTACAGCCAATACGCAATTTAATCTGCGAGAGCTTTACATGGTGGCAGACCCGGTCAAGCTTTATGCCTTGAATTTAATTTTATTGTTATTTGCTACCGTGCTTGTTTGGCTGCTCAGTGGAAGCCTGATTTTTGGTTTAGTCACGGCGGTTATCCTGGGGTTTTTGCCATGGTTGGTATTTCACCACTTAAAAAAAAGACGTATTGACCTGATCGAGCATCAATTGTCTGACGCATTGCAATTGTTTGCAGGCGCAGTGCGCGCAGGATTATCACTGGTTGGTGCCATCAGGCAAATTACCTCAGAACTACCGGTGCCTATTTCCCAGGAGTTTCAGTTGCTGTTACGCGAACAACGCATGGGCGTTAGTCTGGATGACTCCTTGGAAAACCTCATACATCGCGTCCCGATACAGGCCATTAACCTCATGGCTTCGGCCATGCGTATTGCCAACGAAACAGGCGGCAGCCTGGCAGAAACACTGGAGCGTGCAGCGCATACCTTACGTAGTCAGCATGCAATGGAGCGCAAGATACGCGCCCTCACTGCACAGGGGAAAATGCAGGCTTGGGTAGTTGGTTTGCTCCCCATGGGGCTACTTTTAGTATTAAGCAATATGGAGCCTCAAGCGATGGGCATGCTATGGACCACGCGAATCGGTTGGGGCGTGGTCGCGCTGGTGCTCATGCTTGAATTTTTTGGCATTTGGTTTATACGCAAGATCGTTGCAATAGACGTTTAAGCCTACACATATGTACAGATAAGCGATTTGATTCGATGGAAAACTTAATCATTTTTTTGATTGCCAGTAGCGTTGCCTTAGGCGTATGCCTGCTGCTCTGGTTGGCCGTGCGCCTGGTCGATGATGTGCCTATGCAAGACCGCACCTGGCATGATCCTCCACCAACAGGTTTTAAGTTCATGTGGTGGCCAATTCAATGGTTAACGCATTACCTGACGCCATTCGTTACTCAAAAACATCAAGATGGATTGCTGGTGAAACTACGTCAGGCCGGTTTGGATTATGCACTGAATCCCAATCAGTTTGTCAGCGGCTGCACGGTGTGGGGTGGGCTCATGTCAGCAATCATTTACTGGATGGCGGCCAGTTTTAATTTATATAGTGTGCTATTCATCGTCGGCGGTTTTTTACTGGGTTTTTATTACCCGGTCATTTGGTTGTCTGACCGAATAAAGCTACGCCGCAGGCAAATGCTCAAAACGCTGCCTTTTTATTTAGACATTTTTACTCTGTGCGTTGAGTCCGGGTTGAACGTAAACGGGGCCTTGCAGCAGGCGGTTGCAAAAGGTCCAGGCGGTGTTTTACAGGCAGAGTTTCAGCGTGTTTTACGCGATGTACGCGCTGGTAGCAGTCGGGGCGATGCATTTAGAGCGATGGCCCAGCGCTTAAATCATGCCGCTGTGACTAACTTTACCAGCACGCTGATACAAGCCGAGGCAACTGGTATGAGTTTGGGCCCAATCCTGAGGGCGCAGTCAGAGCAAAGAAGAAACGAGCGATTTACGCATGCTGAAAAAATCGCTATGGAAGCGCCAGTCAAGATGCTGTTCCCTCTGATTGTATTCATATTTCCATGCGTATTTATCATTTTGCTGTTTCCAATAGCCATGAAAATCATGGCGCAAGGATTTTAACCCCGATGAAAAATGTAAAAACCATACAGCTTGGTCACTGGGCATTAAACATTGTTGTGGCCGATCATTTTTTTAGCCGTTTACGCGGCTTATTGTTTCAGTCTGTGTTAAAGCGCCAGCAAGGCTTATTGATTACGCCTTGTAAAAGTGTGCATACGATAGGTATGGGCTATGCGATCGATGTGGTGTTTTTGAGTGCAGATTATCGCGTGCTCAAAGTACACGCGCAGTGTTTATCCTGGCGTTTTAAAGTCTGCAAGCCAGCGCGGCATACCTTGGAGTTGCTAGGCGGTGAAGCCCGTCGTTTAGGCATCACCGAGGGTTTGCAACTCCCCGCCATCATTTAACTCAAGCCATGCCAATCAAGAATAAACTCCTCTACAGCGAGACGTGCACATGTCGCTTCTAAAGCCTTCTCTTCATTATCAACAGCGCTTATTTCAAAGTGGTGCCTCGCTGGTTGAGTTTCTGGTGGTGGCGCCAACGTTGCTATTCACCATGTTAGGGCTGATGCAAACGGGCATGGTATTTCACGCTAAAAGCAACCTCAACTATGCCGCTTTTGAAGCTGCACGCGCCGGGAGTGTCGGGCACGGCGATAGTAACGCGATACGTGCTGCATTCACACGGGCTATGGTGGGGTATTACGGAGGCGGGCGGGATCTCTCAGAACTGGCAACTGCCACTGCCAAGGCGGTGGCTGATATTACACCGGCAAGTATGCAAGTGAAGTTATTGTCACCGACCAAAGAAAGTTTTGATGACTATGCCAGCCCGCGGTTAGCGCAAAAATATGCGACTCGGGCGCGGGTGATCCCTAATAATAATTTAAGTGCGTTGACTTGCCCGCCAGATAACGCTAATTGTAATAACAACCCCAACACGAATCACTCTGGCCAAACTTTGAGTGACGCAAATATATTGCGCATTCAAATCACCTACGGCATTCCAGCCACAAAACAAATACCGTTAGCAGGCCGGTTTTACGTCATGGTATTAAATGGTTTGAGTTCGCTTGGCATTGCGGCAGAAACCGATCCATTCAAGCTGGCATTATTACAAGATGGCCGTATTCCCATGGTCGTGCATACCACGCTGCGCATGCAAAGTGACCCGATAGAAAATGGCAACGTCAGTAACCCCGGCCGCGGTAACCAGGGTGTTCCTACACCACCTGTTACAGACCCTGGCACCGCAAACGGTGGCGGTAATGGCACCGGTGGCAGTGGATCAGGTGGAGGGAGCACCAGTGATGATGCAGATCCAGCCGATTGCGACCCCGCCGTGGAGGTTGAGTGCGCACCCAAGCCTAGTCCATGTGCTGCAGATACGATATCGGAGGACGTGTCTTCAGATGTTTTGTTCACTTTTGGCTCTGCTGAATTAAGTGCAGAAGGTAAAGTCGAGCTCGATAAAATTGTCGCGACGCTCAACGCAGAAAAAAGTAGTAGTTATCGTACTGACCAAATATTCATCACGGGTTACGCCGATAAAATTGGCGACGATACGCTCAACCTGAACTTATCACAGTCGCGTGCAGAAGCGGTGAAGGAATACTTGCTGGCGCATCTTAACGATGATGTCGATGTCACCATCCAGGCTGAGGGCAAAGGAGAGCAAGACCCTAAAACCTCCCCCGGCGTATGCACCGATGCACCGACAGAAAGCAACAAAGCGAATTGCGCCCCCGATCGACGGGTAAGCATACTCCGCAAACTAGCCACTTTTGACGATTCAGGCGCCATGGTTGAAGACGCCCCCTAAATTTACCCATCACTATTTTATGAATACGCTCTCCGCTACCTTTTACTTCTCGCTGGCAAAAGCCTGCATACGCCATCTCACGCTGATTAGTGTCATCTGCCTGTTGTTTATAGCGATGGGCTGGCCCGGTGGCGCCAGCTATGCTGCTGATGTGACAAGCAGTACGCCAGCCAAAAACAGTAGCCAAAATAGTAGTACCGCCCCAGACCAACCCGGCCTTACCGATGTTAGCGGTACAGGTGCCGGTAGCAATGCCACTGGAAACGGTGCCGCCGCCACTTGCAGCACCCCTACTGGCCAACCCTGTGCCGCTGGCGGCGGTAACCCCATTAACGTGATGACGGGCAACAAATATCAACGCGAAGAAGACTTGGCTGCATTGCCGGGCAAGTTGGGTATAGAAATTGTGCGTCACTACAATAGCCTGCATATGGGCTTAGGGCACATTGGCTATGGCTGGCGCTTGAGCTACGAAATTGATTTAATTGCCAACCCGCGCAGTATCCACATTAGCCAGGCCGACGGTAGCCAAATCATTTTTAACCGCAGCATGTTTAACCCCGGTGATTGTGCCTGCCAAGACTTGGCTCTTGGCCATGTCATGATCTACCACACAGCCCTGGGTGATGAATACACCTGGTATCAAACCGATGGCCAACAACTGCACTTTAACCACCTGGGCAAGCTAGAGCGCATCACAGCCGCCACCGGTGAAAGCGTACACCTCACGCGTGGCCTCAAAGGCGAGCTGCTTAAAGTCACCGACCCGCAAGGGCGCAGCCTGGTCATGCATTATGCCGATAAAAATAGCCTGGGATTCAAAGGCATTATTGCCATCGATACCCCGGTGGGCCGTTTTGCTTACCAACACAACAATGATATTAAAAGCCCTGGCATCAGCAACCTCACCGAAGTCAGCTATCCCGCAACCGCAGCAGCCACCGCATTCAGCAAACACTACCATTACGGTGAAACTGCCTATGTGGATGCCCACATGGTCGCCGCCCAAAACCAGCGCCCATACATCCCCCATGCCGCACATTTGCTCACCGGTATCAGCTACCAATGGCCAGATACCAGCGGGAAAACCACAACGACACGCCAACGCACCTGGCAATATGACCAATACGGCCGTGGTATTTTAAGCGTGCACGGCACACCCGATAGCAAAACGGCCACGCAACAAGTCCAACTGAGTTACCGTGTTGCTCCAATCAAGCCCATAGGGCACCTGCAACATACCAAGCAGCCAAGCCCAACCCAGCCTTATCCGCGTATCACCCACAACGGCCAAATCGGCCAAACCGTGATCACCAATAGCGCAGGCCAAACCACCACCTACAACTACACCTTGATTGCCGGGCAATACCGCTTGTTACAAATACTGGGTGCAGGTTGTAGCGAGTGCGCGACGCCCAATATCACCTATGGCTACGACAAACTCGGCCGTCAAACCGATATCACTCAAGTCGGCCTGACGGGTAAACAAAACCGCCAGGGCAAACCCATCTATCAAGCGCTAAGCACCATGCATACAGACTTTGACCAAAGCGGCCGTGTTAGCCAGATTAGCCGCATTGCCTACCGCAACGGCCAGGCACAAGCGCCGCAACTGCAAGTGCGCTACAGCTACGCCAACACCCCTGTTTTTCCGCAACTCAAACAAGCCAGACGTGCGGCGCAAGAACCCATACAAATATTTAACCAGCCCAGCTTAATTGCCAAGCCCAGCGTGATTGCGGGTAAAGAACACCAATGGCACATCATCTACAACCAAGCTGGGCAGCCGATCACCGTGACAGAAACCGGCTACAGCCCGGTAGTACCTGTAGCCAATAGCACAGCAGACAATCAACCAGCGCAAAGACAACCAGCCGACAACAAAATAACGAAAAAAAGCAATGCATCACGGGCACAGATCAGCCGCACCACGCATTACACATATACAACAATCAATGGCCGCAGTTTGCTTGCACAAACCGATGGCCCGCTAGCCAATGGCAACACTAACACCCCGCAAGATAGTGATATCACGCAATATCAGTATGACAAACTGGGCCAATACCTCACCAAAGTGATTACGCCGGGTCAATTAACGACCCAACTGAGTTATGACCTTGAAGGGATGCCAGATGCATCAAGCGAGGGGCTGGGTGGCACGGGTAGACTAGTCAAACGAGTTTCTGCCGATAGTACGATAACCGAAGTTACTTATGCTTTAAACGGTGGCATCATCAGTACGCAGCGACATCCAGCCGCGCTCAATGCAGCCAATGCCAAACGTGTGGGTTTATTACAAACCTCTGCCATGGCTTACGATGTATTCGGCAACACCACCATGGTGAAACGTGCAGATGGTCAAACAATGACAATGCAGTACGGCACGGATGGCAAGCTGGCTGTGATGAAAGATGGTTTTGGCAACCGCGTTGAATGGAAAGACTGGTATAAAGCGCCGCATGACAGCGATCGAACCGTCACAACACAACAGTGGTTTACGGCAGATGCACCTGAGACGGTCGCTCGAGCATGGTATTTTTGGCATGATGACCAACAAAGACTCACACAACGCCTGAGTCCAGATGGTGGCATAGATACATGGCGCTATAGTGATACGCACAATCGCGATACCGACAAAAACCAGCAGCAAGAAGCCACTTCTTACGCCAGTTGGGTGCAGCATATCGACCCGCTCAACCGCATGACACTTAGCGCGACTAACAGCCAAGCCGCTACACAAATTCGAATGACACCTGCGGGCTATGTTGATGCCAGTTTTCAGCTCAATACTGGCCTAAGCAATAAACAACAAACAATTAATACCAAATCTCAACCGACACAAATAGCCGACGACTTCGGCCGCATTATTCAATTCAACAGCTCACAACATGGCACAAGCACGGCCACTTATAACGCCGCAAATCTCATCACACATATTATCCAAGCAGATGGCACGCACGTTGACTATCGCTATGATGTAAGCGGACGCATACTTAGCAAAACGGCTGTTCCTGCATCAGTGGCTAAAACAACTTCAAATCAAGCATTCGAGACTATCAAGTACGCTTACAACGCATTTGGCTTACAGCAGATACAGGATGCCCACCAAACCATCAGTTACCAACACGATCTATTAGGTCGGGAAATAGATAAAACGACAATACTGACATTACAAAACCAACCATCACAAAAGAATCAAACTCGTACTTACAACATCCGTACCCGCTATGATGAGGCTGGTCGCATTAAAGCCAAACAACTGATTGACGGTCAATGGCTAGTATTCACGCCGAACAATAAAACTGGCCTGACCAAAGCTATGCACCTGCATAAAACGCTATTGCCTGGCCTGACTAACACCTTGGCAGATTGGCTCAACTTGCCCGACTTGCCTTTGCAGGTCGCCACCACAAAGGTTGTCGTAAATGACATTACACTGCATCCATTTAACGGCATCACGCATCTCACTCATGGCAATGGCATCAGCGATGATTACAGTTTTGATATTGCAGGGCGTTTAACCTCAGTCCGCTATGGCAAACACCTGACCGCCCTTGCATCTGCACCTGCAGGATTTTCTACGCCAGTCAGCCCGTTGATACATGCCCGCTACACCTATGACGCAGGCCGGCGTTTAACCGCAGAAAACATCAGCATGCCCAACATGCCAGGCAGCGAGAGGCAATATGCCTACACCGGCTGGAACCAGCTTGCCACAGCGCCACAAGCAGGATTTGTAAAAGCGGTAGGCAAATCATCTGCACAGCGTTTATCAAAGCATGCAATCAATTCAAACGTCGCTAACTTAACAGCAGCCACATTAGATGCAGCAGGCAGAACCACACGCGATGCGCGCTTAAACTACACCTACAATGTCTGGGGAAAACTGAGCGCCGTGCAAACTCACACTAATCTTAAAACCATCGCCCGTTACCAAACCAACGCGCTAGGTGAACGCATCATGGCCAGCTATCCAGAATCAGACAATAGCCAAGTTTCACAAACGCGTTACTACCTTTACGACCATCAGCAACGCATTGCCGAGCTAGATGAACATGGCAACATACTGCAACAATATCTATACATCAACCAAACGCCTGTAGCTGTCATTAGCACCCCGTCAGCAGGTGAAGCAGAAGTGATTGCCATTCATGCAGACAGGCGCCATAGCCCTATTGCAGCCACCGATGAACAAGGTAAGGTGGTTTGGCAAACACAATATGATGCATGGGGCAAAGCGATTAATGTCAGCCAAAGCGCACAAACTCACTCACAAAACACCTTCAAGCTAGCCCTACGCCTACCGGGCCAATGGGAAGATGCAGTTACGCATATCCACTATAACTATCAGCGTGATTACAACCCAAGCACCGGAAAATACCTCACCCCTGATCCGCAGGGCTTCCCCGATGGTAAAGATCCATATGCTTATGTCAACAATGACCCACTGAATAAGCTTGACCCGCTAGGCTTATACCAAAGTGATATCCACTACTACATGACCTTCTTTTTAGCGGTCGCGGCGGGCGTGCCGGTGGAAGATGCAAGGACTATTGCATTAGCTACGCAGTATGTGGATGACAATGACGATACACGACCAATTAACTTAAATGGGCTGGATGATCACCGTGCGCGCTTGCTCACCTATCACTTCACAGCCATTGACGATATCAAAATTGACCCTGCAACAGGCAAGGTATCGGGCAAGTTAGGTGAATATGGCAACCCCTCTGTAGATACCAATACCGGGGTAAGGCCAAGCAACGATCAACTCACCAGATTATTACAGGCATCGGAGACGGCCAAAAGATGTCTCACTAAAAATGCGGAACTACAGTTCTTTGGCGAATATTTACACGCCTTTGAAGATACCTTTGCACATCGCGACCAAAATAATAATCCTTTTGCACTGAATGTAGGACTTGGACATGGTGGCTACGGAAGTGATCCAGACTATACCTACAACCATTGGGGCTTGCTACCTACACCTACGAACTGGGGTAGCAATGCATCGCGTACTTACAGTATGGAGCTACTTGTGTTTTTAGAGATGAGGAAATACGCCACTGGCAACGATGTGATTGCGCAGGGCAAGATTACTGAGCAGGACTTTAACCAGTTACTTAAAGACTTTAATGCGATTGATGAGAGTGAGGGGGATGGGTTTTTACCCCAGAACCCTAGCTCAAGCATAAAGATAAATAAGCTGCAGGATGAGCTTGATAAGTGGTTTGGCAAAGATGTTATTAAATTGACTGCTTTGCAAGCTTACGGCTATGACGTACAAACGGCAGAGGCTAAACGGCAGGATTATCTATGCGAAAACGGTAAATCGTTAGATCAAAAAGTCTACGAAGGTACTATTTTGCCAACTAAATGTAATTGAAAGGGGCGATATGCGCAATTACATCGAATTCATATTAAAGCTGCTGGTCACTAGTGCGTTATGTACTAATTTATGTGCTGAGGAGTGTCGAGAAATAAGCAAAGCTAATCAGCGTCATGCAAATTGGACTGTTAGCATTAATGAGTCTGGGAGCTCTTGCCTGCGCAGTGACCTAAAGATTGAAGATGAATTCGACATTCATGCGGGCAGTATAAAACCCAATGGTAGTCCACCGCTTGACGTAAACGCTTCAAATGTAAGTGTTGATTTACAGCAGCATATTTTATTGAGTAAGTCGGCATATGCCCAAGGTATTGTGGTGTACTCGCAAAACAATATTGTACTTAGAAACGGTAGCGTTCAATCGAAAGGACGCGTGTCACACGGTGTTAGGCACGATCCATCAGGCTCATCTTATATGCAGACTAATTCAAACGATAGTTCTAAGACATGTAGGGTTGTGTACCCTCCCTGTGAAGACATTTCCTACCTATACGCTATCAACAAACTCCCTCCCAAATACCAAGACGCCAACATCACCATCGACAACATGAATATCTTCGCTACCTATCGAGGCGTAATGCTGGCTGATAACCACAACACCATCCGCAACAGCACTATCGAAGTAGACGACAACACCGCCATCTATCTGATGGGGCAATACCCTGTAATCGAAAATAACACCATCATTATTCACAGCAACAAAAACAACAACACTGAATACCAAAAGAAATGGAATATTCAAATCAAAGACGGCGCCATCAAACTCCGCGACGCTCAAGGCGGCATCATCCGCAATAACCGCATCATTTACAGAGGAGGTTTGTTTGGTGGCAAAGCCCCCGTTGCTATTAACCTGCTCGATTCTAAAGACGTTGTGATTGAAGGCAACACTATTGAAGGCTTTGAAAGCCTGGTGCGTGAGAATGGCGATACCAGCTACACACAAAACAATAACACGCTGAAATAAGCAAGTGCCGTGCAAACCACACCAATCATAAAACCATCGCCAATTACCAACTCAACGTCTTGGATGAGCGCATGATAGCGGACTATCCAGAATCAGTTTTGCGCCTACCCGGCTAATGGCAATACCCGACGCATTTTCCTACGTTGCACAAGCCATTGCGTTGAATGAGCATAGAGGGAAATCCTTACGACAACTCCCAGGCTCAATAGGCGCCTTTCCACTCGAGTCCATCATGGGCGGCAGCATTCCCACTAACCAGACCCGTATAGAAAAAGGCTTTATTGGCGCACACGCGGATATTGGCGGTGGTTTTGCAGAAGGGCAAAACCAGTTGGCGCAAGTGGCATTGGCCTGGATAGTAGAGCAGGCCAAAAAGGCAGGTGTGTCAATGAATGACTCGGCTCAATTACATACCATTAAAGCCGACCCTGTGATCCACGACAAAAGCGATAACCAATATGCCCGAGATACGGTTGCCAAGCCCAGTGATAGTGATGAAGACCGCACAGTGACCTACCGAGATGGCTCAACCGTCAAACAAAAAGACATGAGTACGGCAGGCATGCGCTGGCTGGATACACAAAATTTCATTACCTATAACCCAGGCGGTGCAGCCACAGTCACCCCAGCTTCTAATGGAGGCAGCATCACTACTTATGCGGCAAAGCCAGCAGATGCCTCTGTCGGTACCGTTGATATGGCCAGTTACCTTGCCTGGTTAAAAGGCCACGGCTACACACTAGGTGATTTACAAGTGCAATAACAGAGGACGACAAGCATGAACCAACCCTACAACAAGCAACACCTATTGAAGCTCACATGCTTCGCATTATTAGCCCTACCTATATTGATAAGTGCCTGTGCAGCGGGGCACGCAAGTAATCGTGCCGCCTCATCGCCAAACAATACCGAGCGTAAGCAAGTGGCTGGGGAACTGATAGTGGATGCCATACCTGGAGTAGAAATGTACGGACATGAAATGTTTGCGGATGGAATGGACAGGCCGTTTTATTCTAGCGCAGTGACTCGTAAAGGTAATACCGCAAAAATGGATTTCCCCCTGCGCCGCTTACCGCAACAGGTACGTGTGATCTGGCGTAAAAAAGGAGTGGGTACTCAAATACTATGGGGTAGTGAAGTCTATTATGATAGCTATGGTAAGGATATATCAAGGCCTGGTTTTATACCGACACCTTTGAATGCAGCTGATGAAATTGCCAAACGTAAAGTGATTTCAGAAAACACTGGAGTTGCTCATTATGGGCCTTGGGGAAGTAGTTATCGGGATGAGCTTGCAGGCGATTACACCATCCCGGTTGCCTCGCGTATACCTGCCAGCGTGTTTGAAGAGATAGAACGGCACGGTGGCGCTTTACGTATCAAATTTCGACTTAAACCTGATGGAGTGATGCTGGGGTGGGATATTCAGCGTAAAGGGTTTAGACCATGTACTATTTTTGAGTATTACAATGCTGGCGGCGATTTTAGAGAGGTCGAATTGTGTAATGGAAAACTCGTTCGCAAAGGCTGGTATATCGACAAGGCCGGACAAAAGATAGAGACTGAGTATTAGCACAATCATTCAGTATGGTCTCAATAGTATTTTTAACACACTGGCGCCTTTCCACTCGAGTCGATCATGGGCGGCGGACAATTTATATTTGCCAACCATTTTGATAACCCTAACAACGGCCCCATGTACACCGATGACAGCTACACCACATTAACCGAATCATATCGGGATAATTCAACCGTCAATGGCAACCAAAATAGCGATAACTGGATACAAAACGCCCTCGACCAAATCAATGCTAACCGTGGTGTATATAACCAGGTTAACCAAAACAACGGCCAATATAATATCTCCACCCTCATTGGCCGCTTTGGTCAAAATACCCATACGCTGGCCGACTTTTACGCCCATACCAACTGTGTAGATGCTACTAACTATCGATACTATGAGGGGTATTCATGGAGGAGACATCAGGCAGTCGATTTATCAATCATGCATTTAATAACGCTGTTTTCTGCGCCAGCTTAGCCAGCCTGCCCATAGTAATAAGGCGGGCAGGCCAAATTGGAAACCATTAAACAGCAGGATCAGCCAGGTCCGTTTGGCGGGCAGGGCAATGACGCTGTCGCGTAACGGTGTGATGGGTAAGCTTACGCTGGACTGATTGTTGACCACCCATTGCAGACTTTGCATGCTGAGGGCCATGTTACCACCGCGTTGCAGTTGCGTATTGGTAAAAAACTGGCGACTACTGATAATAAGGATGCGTTGGCGCTCGCCGGTAGGGCGGTCTTTTTCTAGTGCCAGCATGACGGTGGCTGGGCCCTGGGTATCCGTTTGCGGGTTAAACACCACTTGTTTTGATGGCCTTGTGGGCTGATAAGTCGTGCTGACCCAGCCATGGTCTGCGGCGGCGGCCAGTGGGAGTGTGCGCCATGTGTCTGTCGGTTGGCGTGGCCGTTGAATGGCGTGCGCACTGTCAAAGAACGTGCGCAGGGCAAAATCCTGGGTGGGGCCTTGCGTGGCGTAGCGTTGCGTACTCAATTCGTGCAATGGAATATCGAACTGGCGGTTGGCGGGGTCTATGATGATGCCCTGGCTGAGGGTGATTCCCAGTTGTGTGGCCAATGCATCCAGGCCTTGTTGTTGTGGGGTGTCTAGCAGCCAGACCAGGTTGCCGCCTTGATGCAGGTGCGCTTGAATGGCTGAGCGCTGTTCTGCGGTATATGGCCGCGTCGCGCCCGCCAGCACTAGTGTGGCTAATGGCGTCTGCTTAGCTAAATGCGTCAGCGATGTGCTGTCGAGTGTGCGTAATCCGGACGCTTGCAGGGCTAGCCCTAACTGGCTGGCGCCTTGCGCTGAGGTGTCTTGCAATGCCGGTTCGCCATTGTCCGCGGCAAAGACCAGCGGCGCCCGTGCGCCATGTTGTAGCTGTAAGAGCACATTGGTAAACGCTTCTTCGGTATAGGGCAGGTACAGGTGTTGCTGCTGACCACGATAACGAATGACCATTTCGCCTTCTTTTTTGATTTGCATGTCGCGTGCCAGCGTGGGGGCCGTGGCCGGGTCTATAAATTGCACTTGCAGGTCAGCATGCTGATGCTGGTAACGCTCTAGCAACGCCGTAATCGACTTCCTGAAATAGCGGCCTTTATAGGGGCTGTTACTGCAAAATGCCGTGACGTCTATGCGGCCCGGCAATTGTTGCAATACCTGCATGCTGGCGGCCGACAAGGTATTACGGTGATTGTGCGTGGTGTCGGCCATGAGGTTAAATTTCCACGCCAGCATGCCTAAAGCCAATGTGAGCAGCAATAGTACAGGGATGGCCAGTGTATGTTGCCACCACAGCGCTGCCTGTGCGCATAGTCGGCGTCGTGTAGAGGGTGGTTTAGCCATAGAGTCGGTCCGCATGCAGGCGGCGGATAGCCAGCAGCACAAAGAAAAGCGTGAACAGCGCAAAAAATACGACATCGTAACTGTTGAGCATGCCCAGTGAGAATTGGCGGTAATGTTGCATCAATGACAGGTTGTGAAAAAACGCCTGGCGGTCGTCACTAAAAAACTTGTCCAGCAGCAGGCAGAGCGTCAGTGCGGTCAGGCTGCAAAAAGCCGCCAGTATTGGCTGTGCCGTCAGGCAGGAAATATATAGCCCTAATGCACTGCTGGCCACGACCAGTAACCATAGCCCTAAGGCATGCGTGAGCAGGTAGGGCAGATCAATTTCTGCCCACGGCAGTAGTGTGGCGATCATGAGCAGCATGCTCAAAATCAGCAGGCTCAGGTAAATAACGATGCCCAACAGCTTGCCGAGGATCAACTCACTCATACTTAAAGGCGCGCTCATGAGCAAGGCCATGGTCTGGTTTTTGCGCTCTTCGCTGATGAGCTTCATAGTGACCAGCGGCACCAAAAACAGCATCAATACTGCGGCGACGCCAAACACGCCTTCTGCCATAAACTGGGTAATGCCTATGCGTTGCACCTGCCATTGCGCGCTTTGCATGATTTCAAAATATTGATTAAAACTGAGGCTGTAATAGGTGCCAACGATGGCCTGGACAATCGCCAGGACCAGCCAGCCCATGGGGGTGGCAAACAGGCTGCGCAGTTCTTTGCGGGCGATGATAGCAATCACGATAGACTCCGCCGCTACAGGCCTTTGATAATGCCGAAGCGTACCGCGATGTGGACAACCTGCCCTGTCGTTTCCACCCCCAGTTTTTGCCGCACGCTGGTCTGGATATTGGCCACCGTTTTATAGCCGATATGCATGCCTTTGGCGATGGCTGCCAGTGCCTCGCCCTGTGCAATGCGGCGAAATACCTCGAACTCCCGTGGCGACAGTTTCTGGATTGGGTTTTCCTGGCTTTCCAGATGGTACATGGATAAGCTTTGCGCCAGTTCGTTATTGATGTAACGCCCGCCCTTAAGGATTTTTTGCACCGCTTCCAGCACCACTTCTGGCGGCTCGGTTTTCGTCACATAACCGCGTGCACCTGCCTGTATGGCGCGCGTGGCATAGATACAGTCATCATGCATACTGAAAATGAGCACCCGCATCTGCGGTTTGCGATGCAAAATGCGCTTCAGCGTTTCCAGGCCGCCGATGCCTGGCATATCCAGGTCCAGAATCAACAAGTCAGGATGGTTTTTTTCGACCAGCAGGCAAGCCTCCTCACCACTCAGCGCATCTGTTAACACCTGGTGATTGACTTGTTCCAGCATAGTGCGCAAGCCTTGCCTGAGCATGGCATGGTCATCTGCGATCATTACTTTTGCCATGGGTTTGCGAGCACCTTATTTTTTATTGGCAAAGGTGATGTTCACACATTTGTCGTTGGCAAAGGTGAGTTCGGCGGTATTAAAAAACTTGTTCGGTGCATATTGAATTTTGCCGCGGTAATACCACATCTCAATCTGCTCACCGGCACCAGGGGCTGCTTGCTGCTGTTGCTGCAAAATCTGGTCGGCATTATGCGGTTTCACCGCCATTTCTTTTTTGACCGGTTTGCCTAATTGTTCCTCCACAAACTGACGAGATTGGCCGCTATAGGCCTGCAAAAAAAGTTGTTCTTCTGTTTGCAGATCTTTTGCAGGCAATGCCAGCGGCATCATCAATGCTATCAGGCTGAGCCATTTAAGGGGTTGCATAGTCGTTTACTCCCGGGTTTGATAATAAGGATGCAGGGCGTGCCTGCTTGCTGGTATTGAGTGGCAACAGGCCGGTAATCAGGGTGCCTGCCTGTAAGCCACTCATGAGTTTAAAGCTGCCTTGCAGTGACTCTATACGCTCGCGCATGCCGACCAGGCCAACGCCTTCGGTCGCCTGGGTGGTATCCATGCCTGTGCCGTTGTCACGGATTTCGATTTGCAGCATGGTTTTTTCCTGTCGCTTGATCATGTGGATGTCTATCCACACTTCGCTGGCATGGGCATGGCGTGCAATATTGGTGAGCGCCTCTTGCACCACGCGAAAAGCGACAATATTGGTGTCTTCGTTCAAGGTCTGTTCGCTGGTATCCAGGGTGAGGTGGCAGTCGACAGCCGGATTGAGTTTTTTCCAGTCATTGACCAGGCGCTCCACCGCGCCAATCAGCCCTAGCGAATCCAGTGCCGGTGGTCGCAAGTGCTTGATCAACGCACGTATGGACTGCTGCACATGTTGGGTATTAGAGGCAATTCTCACCGCAATCACGTGCGCCTGATCTGGATTACTTTTTTGCAAGGTCAGTGCATCCATACGAATCGCCGTCAGGTATTGGCCGGTTTCATCATGAATCTCGCTGGCAATGTATTTGCGCTCCTGCTCTTGCATCTGCATGGCATGCCGCGCCAGCACCCGGTTTTCTTTCAAGGTGCGTTCAAGGTCCAGTTCTACCAGGCATTGTTCGGTCATGTCGACCAGGTAACCGTGGATTTGTGCCGGTTTGCGCTCAACAGCCGGCACATACACAAAGCGTGCCCCCACATAGCAGGGCAGGCCATCCGGTCGCCGGATTTGCAGTTTATTGAAGTTGAGTTCCTGGTGGTATTGCAGTTGCGATACAAAAGTCGGCCAGTCAAATGCAAACAGGATGCTGGCATTTTTGTCGTCATCTAGTGGGCGGCAGATACGGTCAAAGGCGCGATTGTACATGCCGATATTGCTGTCAATATCCAGCACGACATTGCCGGTCAGGTCGCCATCAAACAGCGTTTTATACAGTTGCTGGCTGCTGCTTAATTGCGCTTCTGTGCGTTTTCTGCGCTGGATTTCGGCATGTATTTCCCGCATGCGGCGCTGGCTGAACCAGACACTCAATAGCACAAACACAAATAAGGTGAGCGGGACCTCGTCCAGCTGCGCATATTCATAAGTGAGTAGCCAGGCATTGACGCGCTCGGCCAGGTCGAATGCTGACGCACAGACAAACGTCAGCACCACGCCCGTCATCACAATGAGCGTGTCCTGACTGGCCCGGCTTAATTTGCCGAGTTTGTGTATAGCGGAAATGACGGGCATAGATCGTTGATAAGAATGCATGACTGAATGACCAAACGCTTTGTTGCGGCAGCTAACTCGCCTCTGCCTTGTGTAAACCTGTGTCGCTTGTATAAACCTGCGCTGCTTTTACAAGTCTGCGCTGCGTAATGTAAGTCTGCGCCACTATAGACCACATCACCCGCCAGTACCCCGTGAAAGATTCCCGTTGTTGGCTGGTTTCAGTGGATGAATTCTTGAATCAATGAAAGGGAATCTTTCATCTGTTTCGTTTGTTACAAATTATTAACAATTCTGGTCGTGAAGTGAGGCATTCGGGGGGGGTGTCCGCGACACCACGTAAAAACGCATTCTTGAGAGATTAGGAGAAAGTATGAAAGTAAAATCATCTAGCGCCATGCTTGGCGCGTTGGTCGGAGGCTTGTTTGTAAGCTTTTCCGGTCTGGCCCTGGCAGATGCTGACTTGGACAAGCAGGTAAACACACCTGGCGCTTGGCCTATTGCAACGGGCGGCTATTACAGCCAGCACAACAGCCCGTTGGCGCAAATTAACAAATCCAACGTAAAAAATGTGAAAGCCGCGTGGTCATTTTCCACTGGTGTACTGAATGGTCACGAAGGTGCGCCATTGGTCATTGGTGACATGATGTACATCCACTCTGCTTTTCCAAACAATACTTATGCCCTGAATCTGAACGACCCAGGCAAAATTGTTTGGCAACACAAACCCAAGCAGGACGCTTCGACTAAAGCAGTGATGTGCTGTGACGTGGTTGACCGCGGCCTGGCATACGGTGCTGGTCAAATTATCAAGAAACAGGCAAACGGTCACCTGTTAGCGCTGGATGCCAAGTCAGGCAAGATCAACTGGGAAGTGGAAGTCTGTGACCCAAAAGTGGGTTCAACACTGACACAGGCGCCATTTGTGGCTAAAGACACGATCCTGATGGGTTGTTCAGGGGCTGAGCTGGGTGTGCGTGGTGCAGTAAATGCCTTTGACCTGAAAACAGGTGAGCTGAAATGGCGTGCATTTGCGACCGGTTCTGATGACTCTGTGCGACTGGCTAAAGACTTCAACAAAGACAATCCACATTATGGTCAATTCGGCCTGGGTACCAAAACCTGGGAAGGTGATGCCTGGAAAATTGGTGGCGGTACAAACTGGGGCTGGTATGCCTATGATCCTAAATTGAACCTGTTCTACTATGGTTCAGGCAACCCGGCACCATGGAACGAAACCATGCGTCCTGGCGACAACAAGTGGACCATGACCATCTGGGGTCGTGACCTGGATACCGGTATGGCGAAGTGGGGTTATCAAAAAACGCCACATGATGAGTGGGACTTTGCTGGTGTGAACCAGATGGTGCTGACTGATCAGCCAGTGAACGGCAAAGTCACGCCGCTGCTGAGCCATATTGACCGTAACGGTATTTTGTACACCTTGAACCGTGAAAACGGCAGCCTGATCGTCGCTGAAAAAGTCGACCCGGCAGTCAACGTGTTCAAAAAAGTGGACCTGAAAACCGGCACACCTGTGCGTGATCCTGAGTTTGCTACCCGTATGGACCACAAAGGGACCAACATTTGCCCCTCTGCGATGGGCTTCCACAACCAGGGTGTTGATTCTTACGATCCTGAAAGCCGCACCTTGTACGCTGGCCTGAACCATATTTGTATGGATTGGGAGCCGTTCATGCTGCCATACCGTGCCGGTCAGTTCTTCGTTGGCGCAACGCTGGCGATGTACCCAGGCCCAAATGGCCCAACCAAGAAAGAAATGGGTCAGATCCGTGCATTTGACCTGACCACTGGTAAAGCCAAATGGACCAAGTGGGAGAAGTTTGCGGCCTGGGGCGGTACTTTGTACACCAAAGGTGGCCTGGTTTGGTATGCAACGCTGGATGGTTACCTGAAAGCCTTGGATAACAAAGACGGTAAAGAACTGTGGAACTTCAAGATGCCTTCCGGTGGTATCGGTTCTCCAATGACTTACTCCTTCAAGGGTAAACAGTACGTCGGCAGCATGTACGGTGTTGGTGGCTGGCCAGGTGTTGGCCTGGTGTTTGACCTGACAGACCCTAGCGCTGGTTTGGGTGCGGTTGGTGCGTTCAAAGAACTGCAGAACCACACACAAATGGGCGGTGGCCTGATGGTGTTCAGCCTGTAATTTAAGCAGTGAACCTGTTGATGTAGTGATCAGGGTGACCGTCAGCCGTCAGGATGGTCATCCTGTTCTCTAGCACGGAGAAGAGAGCAAATGTTTACTGAAGTAAAAAAATCCCACCCGACGTGGATGAACCTGTGTTTGTCTGTCGCCCTGAGCGTGTTTGCTGTGCCGACCATGGCGGCCAACACCCTGAATATCTGTGCCGGTAAATCCGAACTGCCTTTTTCAAATGACAAGAGAGAAGGCTTTGAAAACAAGATTGCAACTGTGATTGGCAAGGCCTTGAATATGCCGGTCAATTACTTCTGGTGGACCAATCCGCTGACGCTGCAAAAAGACATGGAAGAGGGTAAATGTGATGTGCTGATCGGCACGGATCCCACAGACCCGCGCGTGTTGACCACCAAACCCTATTACCGCTCTGCCTATGTATTTGTGACGCGCCAGGACCGTGAGATTGATGTCACCGCCTGGGATCACCCGTATCTTAAGGAAAAGAGTTTCCGCATAGGCGTAATGCCGGACAGCCCGGGCAAAAACATGTTGCTGCAAATCAACCGTTTTGACGACATGTTTGACTACTTTACTGAAATCCAGAATTTCCAGTCCACACGCAACCGTTACATTCATGTTGAACCTTCGCGCTTAGTGAATGATGTGGCCAACATGCATCTGCATATGGCCATGTTGTGGGCGCCTGAAGCCGCGCGTTATGTGCATGCCTCTGCCGTGCCACTGAATATGGTGATCGTGCAGGACAACGCGCAAAAGACCAATGGTGAAAAAATCCCCATGCACTACAACGTTGCCATGGGCGTGAGCAAACAGCAACCTGCGCTGGTGGATGCCTTGAATAAGGTGATTGATGCGCACGGCGCTGAAATCAACAGCATCCTCAAGGACGAAAACATCCCTTTGCTTCCTCTTAATTAATCTAGTTTTTGGAGTTTGAATTGAAACAATCTCAACACCCTCAATCGCGTCGCATGCAGCAACAGCTGGCGATGGCCTTTGGCGTCAGCGCGCTGGTCATGGCGACCTGTTTTACCGTCGCTTGTGCCAAAGATGAAGCGACGGCCAGCGCCGATCACGCTGCGCCTGTACAAGCGACCCCTGTGAAAGTGGCCCTCAAGGACGGCCCGGCACTGGAGTTTCGCGGCACGTTGTCGGGCGATGTGCTCGATCTGGCACCGATGGAAGAGGAGAGTTTTACCCCGGAAGCCAAGCACTTTATGGCGACGGGTGAGAATCCCTATAGAAACGATCCGGAAGCGGTCAAAAAGGGTTACACCATTTTCTCGACGGCCTGTTCTGGCTGTCATGGCCACCTGGCAGAAGGCAAGTTGGGCCCGGCGCTGGCGGATGATTACTGGACCTATCCTAAAAATGAGACGGACAAAGGTATCTTTGAAACCATTTATGGCGGTGCCGCAGGCATGATGGGGCCGCAACAGGGCCGTATGACCATCGATGAGATTTTGCATGTGATTGCCTGGATTCGCCATCAGGCCGAAGAGAACCTTAAAAACGGTGGCGCCGCACCGCACGGTTAACCGCATCAAGCATATCCCCATTATCGGATGGTTAGGCTGGTGGGCCATCCGTTAATAGAAAACAATACACCAGCTAATTTGTGATTAAGGAGAAAGTGATGAAACACGTATTAGCATTACTGGCAGTCGCCAGTGTGTTTGCAGTGTCAAATCAGGCTCTGGCTTACGACGGTCAAAACTGTAAAGAGCCAGGTAACTGCTGGGAAGCCAAACCCGGCTATCCGGAAAAAATTGCGGGTTCCAAATACGACCCAAAACATGATCCGGTAGAGCTCAACAAGCAAGAGGAATCCATCAAGGCGATGGATGCACGCAATGCGAAACGTATTGCGAATGCAAAATCCAACGGCAATTTCGTGTTTGACGTGAAGTAATCGTAATTTCCCCCCTTAAGAAACTGGCACCGTTTCCGGTGTCGGTTTCAACTCCCCTGGTATGTGGCACACCGGTGTCGATTATGCGTAGTCGGCAGTGGTCTGTTTCATCCTGAATGATGGAAGTGTATGGAAAATAAAATTGAATTAGCCGCTTGGCGTGAGCGTGCCCTGGCCTTTGAACAAGCCCTCAACACGGTAGTGGTGGGCATGCCCGAACAAACCCGCGCATTGACCATTGCGATTTTTTCACGCGGGCATGTACTGCTGGAAGGTGATGTTGGTGTCGGTAAAACAACCTTGTTGCGCGCTGCGGCCCAACTGCTGGGAGGCGGCTATCAACGCATTGAAGGCGCCATTGATTTGATGCCTAGTGATTTTCTTTACCACGCCTATATCAATGAGCAAGGTCAGGCGGCCGTTAAGCCGGGGCCGTTATTGCAGCACGATGAAGCGCTGGCCGTATTCTTTTTTAATGAAATCAACCGTGCCCGCCCACAGGCACATGCTTTGTTTCTACGCTTGATGGCTGAACGCTCGGTGAATGCATTTAACCGCGAATACCGCTTCCCGCACCTGACAGTGTTTGCCGACCGGAACCGTCTGGAACGTGAAGAAACCTTTGAAATCCCGGCTGCCGCGCGTGACCGCTTTTTAATGGAAATCTCGGTGCAAGCGCCCGATGCGCGTGATTTGCAACGGGCACTGATGTTTGATACCCGCTTTTATGATGTGGATGCCCTGATTGGTGCTTTGCCCTGCGGATTAACCCCTTATGATCAGTTGAACTTGTTGGCAGAAACCATACAGGGGGCCGTGCGCGCCGAAATGCCATTGCAGGAGTATGCCGTCGATTTGTGGCGTGCCTTAAAAGACCCGGTGGCGGCTGGTATCCAGTTGCCCGATGTTGATATGTCACGCTTGCTGGCAGGTGGCGCCAGCCCGCGCGGGACGGCCATGCTCATGCGTAGTGCGCGCACCCGCGCCTGGATCGAAGGCCGTGATTATTTAACGCCGGATGATATCCGGGCCGTCTGGCCATTTGTGATGACCCATCGTGTGTTTTTCAATGGCGCCTATGCCTTGCAGCATGCGCGACTGGCGTCCTTGTTGTTGCAAGCGGTGCTGGACAAGGTCTCTGCCCCGTAAGTTTGTATGGCTATTTTTTCAGCACCCTCGGTTAATGACGCCGCGATGATCCAGCCTAGCACACGCATACATGCGGCGTTTGAGCCGCGCCAGTTTTTTTATACTATTAACTGGCGCTCCAGGGCTTATCACGCCGGGGCTACCCTGACTGCACACCATGGCAATGGCAGTGACTTTGCCGGGTTTGCCTCGTTGCTGGCATGCCCTGACCCGAAACGCATCGATATCCGTGCCAGTGTACGCACGGTGCCCAGGCAATGGCTGGTAAGAACTTACCTGGAACGTGCCGCTGTGCGGGTGTATGCCATTGTTGATGTCTCCAGCTCCATGTTTTTTCAGGGCGAGGCCAATATGCGCCAGCAGGTGACGGAGTTCGTGTCTTCGCTCGCCTGGTCTGCCAACCGGCAAGGGGATGCGTTCGGTATGCGTGCCGCAGACGAGCGTGAACAACTGGCATGGCAAGTATTAGCCAGTTTTCAGCCAGGCACAGCGCAAGCCGTGGCACAACAAATCACCCGCTGCTGGCAACAGGCAGAATCACGGAATATCGCAGATGGCCGCAGTGCTCACGCCATGCCTGAAATCATGATGTCTCTTGGTCCACAACGTGCGCTGGTGTTCCTGATATCAGATTTTTACTGGTCAGAGGCCTTGCTGCAACAAACCTTACAAGCCGGACAGTATCACGATGTCGTCCCTGTGGTGCTGCGCGATCGTGCAGCGACGACAGGGTTACCCGTCTTTGGCTGGGCGCGCCTGCGCGATATGGAAACCGGTGAAGAGCGTAGCTGGATGCTGAGGCGCGGCTTGCATCAACAAATCGCCGACCATGCTGCCCAGCAAACACAGGCACTCAATACACGGCTGTTAAAAGCAGGCACGCGCGCTCCTTTATGGCTAAGCCCTGACTGGCGCGCCGAGGACGTCAGCCGTCATTTAATGGAGACGATGGCATGATCACGCGGTTGAATGTGAGGCATGGGCACCATTCCAAACGCTTGTTGGCGCTGGTCATTTGTCTGTGGCTGGTTTGTGTGCCAGTGTCATATGCCACCGATGCGCCTGTTCAGCCGCGTGCTGAAAGTCACACCAGGGAAGCCGATTACACCCTGGGGAGTATTGCACGACAACATATCACGCTGCATGTGCCGCCAGGCTTTGAGTTGGATCCAGCCAGTTTACCGCCGCCTGCACAAAATGAAGCCATCGAACTCAGGAAAGCATACTGGACACATAGTGACAGCAAGACCGAGCGCCTGATTCAGCTCGAGATTGACTGGCAAATATTTGTCGCAGGCGATACGGTAAAAACCATGCCGCTGAAGCCGCTGCATCTGCAATTCAAACGTGATCAGCAACGCCTGACGGTGGATGTGCCTGCAGATAAGGTCATTGTGTCCAGCCTACTGCCTGCACGTATTGATGCCGAACACGTCAAACTTTATGCCGATGCACCATTACCAGAGTGGTCGCGCGCTGAGCAACTGTGGACACTGGCGGGCTGGTTTTTGCTGCTGAGTGCAGGCCTGGTATATATCGCCTGGTATCTGGGCTGGATCCAGCTTCCACAGGAAAAACGCATGCCATTCAGGCAGGCATGGCGCGCTATCCGCCGTTTCAAAGACGACCACAACGAGGCGCGCATGCAGGCTATGCGCCTGATTAGCCGCGCGGTCGATCAGTTTGCCGGTTATGCCGTCACCACTGAAAATCTGCCTGGCTTGCTTGCCAGCCAGGCAGCCATCACGCCTTACCGCGACACACTGATGCATTTTTACCAGGATGTGCAGCAAAGCTTTTTTGCTGGCCAGCCGGTCTCATCTTCCCTAAGTGCATTGAAGCAGCTGGCGAAAAGCTTAAGTCATGTGGAGGTCTCCTGACCATGTGGGAGGCAGGCGCACAAACAGTATTACTCGCTTCTGGCTTTAACGAGCATTGGGGGCTGACGGAAATGTGGCCTTTACTGTTACTGCCACTGACGGTTTTGCCGTGGGTGTTACGCGGACAAATGAATTTCCCGCATCCGGCGTTGCAGGGCTTGCCCCAAGACCCGCTCTCCGCCTGGCTGGACCGTCTATGGAAAGTCGCACTGAGTCTGTTGATACTGGCGTTGGCCATGGCGCTCACCGGCCCTTACCTGAAATCACAATATGTTGAGAAAGTAGGGCGCGGCGCGCATGTCATGATTGTGCTGGATCGCAGTGCCAGCATGAATGAGCCGTTTGTGAAAAAAGGCGATGCGCAGGCGCGCGTGCCAAAGATGGAGGTGGCCAGGCAGGTGCTAAAAACGTTGGTCGCGCAAGGTCGTGATGATTTGATGGGGATGGTGACCTTCAGTACCTCGCCGATTCTTGCAGCGCCGTTGGGCAATGACAGGGCCTTTGTCCAGGCCGCGCTGGATGCCACCGAGGCAGGTGGCATGGGCTTTACCGCCGTGGCGCGGGGATTAGGCATGGCCCTGGATTACTTTGCGGACCAGCCCGTCACTGGCGCGCGTGCCATGGTGCTGGTCTCAGATGGCGGCGCGCATCTGGATGGCAAAACCCAGGATATGTTGCGCGCCATGTTTATGCGCCAGAAAGCGTCGCTGTACTGGATTTACCTGCGCTCTGAAAGTGGCGTTAGCCTCAAGCAGAACCTGGCGGAAGGCGAAAATATTGATGCCTACCCTGAATACGCGCTGCATGAGTATTTTCAGACCCTGAATGTGCCTTATCGCGTCTACGAAGCAGAAAATCCAGAAGCCATGAGGGCTGCGGTGAATGACATTGCCAGGCTGAAGAATAAACCAACCAGATACCTGGAACCTGTCTCCCGGCAGGATTTGAGCCAATATGCCTATGGCCTGGCCTGGCTGGCGTCTCTGTGTTTGATGGCTATGTATGCATTGGAGTTGAAGCGGTGGCAGGCATGAATAAACAACGGGTAATGGTGCTGCGGCGTGGCGTGTTGTGGGCTGGCGTATTAATCTTGATTTCAGTCGTCATGCTGATCAGACAAAGTATTGATATTTACCAGGCGGAGGTGTATCGCCACAGCCTGCAGCCGCACGTGCTGATTGAAAACACCTGGCTGGGGGCAAACCAGACGCCGCAGGCATTGTTTGCCAATGCCGTGTTTTATGACAACCAGGTCAAACCTGAGCAGGCATTATCAGCATACGCAGCGCTTATCAGCAAGCTGCCGGAAGGCGATACGCTACGTCAGCGAGCCTATTTTAATTCCGGCAATATTTACCTGCGCACGGCGATTCGCTTATTGGAGCAGCGTGGATTGCCTGCCTGGGATGAGGCGGGCCCGCTGGTCGCTCTGGCCAAGGAAAGCTATCAAAAAGCCTTGCGCGTTGAGCCTGGCTGGTCAGAGGTTAAATATAACTACCACCTGGCATTGCGGCTGGCACCAACCACGCATGGGATGTCCGGGCCACAGCAATACGAGGATGAGCAGATCAAGGCAGAAGAGGAACCCAGCGGCTGGCCAGCCATGCCAGGTAACCCGAGAGGCATGCCCTGATGCGTGCCCGGTTTTCGGCGGTATGGCGGGCGGCTATTCACGCATTGGCAGCGGTCTGGTCTGGTGAAGGTTCCAGGGTGTATGCCTGGCGCAAGGCATGCCTGATGGTGATGTTTGCATTGCTGACGGTTATTTTGTGCAGGCCGCATTGCATGTTACCCAATCGTGTCTATGACTGGTATTTCGTGGTGGATATCACGCAAAGCATGAATGTGCCTGATTACCAGGTAGCAGGTAACAGTATCAGCCGCTTGCTGATGGCGAAACAAAGCATACGCAAAACCCTGTCGGCACTGCCATGCGGATCGCAAGTCGCGTTAGGCATGTTTACCGAGCGTAATGTGGTGACGGTGGTCGAGCCGGTAGAGGTGTGCGCCCATTTTGCAGCGCTGGACCAAACCGTTGCCAGTATGGACTGGCGCATGGCTTGGGCGGCAGATTCGTTTATTGCCCATGGGCTCTACAACGCATTGGAGCAGGCGCCACGATTAGGCAAGCAGATGCGTGTGATGTTTTTCACTGATGGCCAGCAGGCCCCGCCTGCTAACCCTAAATACATGCCAGGCTATGCCGGTCAGCCGGGCGATGTGCAGGGTTACCTGGTTGGCATGGGCAAGCCGGTCGCCAGCAAAATCCCCAAACTGGATGAAAAAAATGCGGTGTCCGGCTATTGGGAACAAGAGGAAGTGCAGCGGTTTGGCAATTTTGGCATGGCTGAGACGTTGTCAGTGTTGGCGATGGAACAGGGCCAGCATGACCGTAATGCGGGTCACGGCCCCGGCACAGACTTGCTGGGTAATGCACACCTGTCTGCGCTAGATGAACAGAATTTGCAGCGATTGGCGAATATCACCGGCTTGAATGATGTGCGCCTGGAGCAGTCGGCACAAAGCAGCCGCTGGGCCACGGGCCTGGGTATGACCGCCTGGCGCTGGGCCGACACCGACCTCAGGCCCTGGCTGGCGATGCCGGCGATGGCGTGCTGGTTGCTGTACCTGCTACTGACATTTGCCGGAGGTTCCTGGTTTAAGTGGCTGGCGAAACGCTGGTCTGGCACCACACAGGCCATGCGGTCATTAAAGCGCTTGAGTAAGCAATGAGTATTGTTTTTTGAGCGTATATCGTTTTTTTGAGAAGGAGCAACAATGAAGTGGTCTTTATTACTGATTGGGTTAATGAGTGCAAATGTGTGGGCGCATGGCCCGACGCCGCAGAAAACCGATGAATCCACTCAGGTGAATGCAGCGGTAGATGCTGTGTGGAAGCGTGTCAGTGCCCCGTGTGGCCTGGCGCAGTGGCATCCGCAGGTGGCTGCCTGCGAAGCGGTGAATGATAAACAGCAAAGAATTAGCCTTAAAAATGGCAAACAGTTGCTGCAGGAAATCGATGAAGTGTCAGCAAGCGATATGACGGTGTCTTACCGCTTGTCAGGCGATATTGATCTGGAAGCGCTACCTGTCAGCTCTCTGAATGGAAAAATCAAGGTGGTGGCCGATGGCAGCACTGCCAAAGTGGTGTGGACGGCCCGCTATTACCGTGCGTTTACCGGCAACGAACCACCCGCCGGGCAGGATGACGAATCGGCCAAGACGGCGGTCGATGATTTTGTTAAAGAGGGATTGCAAGGTTTGAAAGAGGGCCGCCAGAATGCCGCTGCCAATAGCAGGGGCTGGCGCCAGAAGATCTGTGCCTATGTGCGTCCCATGTTTGAACGTATGGGCTCAACAGTGTGCGCCTGAGTCAGTTAGCCAGCATACAGCGCTTGTTGATGGTGGGTGCCTGGCTGCTATTGACCAGCGTATCGGCCATGGCCGACGGCGAAAGCCCTGAGGTCGCGCTGGTAGAAAGCAATGACAGCTTGTGCCTGGCCCATGGCGGCAAGCTGGTTTCGCTACAGCTTTCTGCCGCCGGGTCTGAACAAGATGCCTCAATAGAGGTGTGGGTGGATCGCTGGTTTATGCAAGTACAAACCGCAGACCATACCCGTCATGTGCTGAGCGCGCAGCTACCGGTGGCAGAGCTTGGCTGTTCGCAAAGCATGGCCGGACCACAGCACTGGACCCTGAGCGTGATTAAGCGCCTGCCAGCAGCAGGCGCCCCTTCCAAGGAACATCCATGAAACCCAACAAGCCCCTTTCATTAGACAGTCAAGCCGCATTTAACCAGCAAGTGGTTACACATGATTTTATGGTCGTGCTATTCACTGCCAACTGGTGTGCACCTTGCCAGACCTTTGCCCCGGTATTTGCCGAGGTGGCAGAAAAAACGCCCGACATTCTGTTCGCCATGGTAGATATCGATGTGGCCACAGACCTTGCGGCCAATTTCCAGGTCGGGCAGGTGCCTGCGTTAATGGTGGTTCGCGAGCGTGTGGTGATCGACCTCGTCAATGGCGCCATGCATGCCCATGAACTGCAACATCATGTTCAAATGTGGCAAGCACTGGATATGAACGCCATCAACAGCCATTTTGCACAAAAAATGCCTACTGCCTAGGCGTTATGCCATGAAAAATTCCCTGTCAATTGCAGGACACTGTCTCACGTCCAGAGACAGATAAACCCCTATAGTTGAGCATCGCTCAAAAAATCAGCAAAAACCTTATGCGAGGAGAAGCATGTTTGTTTTGAAAGCGCCAGGCGTGGCGTCAGTGCGCCCATGCATTCAAATGCTCGCTGGGTTGTGGCTGGCGGCTACGCTGTGGTGTGTGCAGGCGGCCGAGCTCGCTTATGTCAGCAACCAGGGCGATCATACGGTGTCGGTAGTCGATCTGCAGCAGCAACGCGTGCTGAATACCCTGACGGTAGGCAAGGCGCCAGTAGGCGTGGCGGTCGATGAGCAACGGCAAAAAGTGTATGTGAGCAATGTTGAAGGGCGCTCATTGTCGGTCATCGACATGCAGCGCCAGCAAGTGACGCGCACGATTGATTTGCCGATTGCGCCAGTCGGGCTGGCGGTGAGTCCAGCGGGCGATCGTGTGTATGTGGCGGACTGGTATCACAACACCTTGCTGGTGGTGGATCCCGATAGCGGGCAAGTACTGGCAAGCATCGCCGTCGGGCAGGCACCGGCTGGCCTGCAATTGAGTCAGGATGGTAGCACCTTGTACGTGGCTAATCGTGACAGTAACGATATCAGTGTCATTGATACCCGTAGCAAGCAGGTGCGTGATCGGGTCAAGGTTGGCCAGCATCCGTTTGGCTTGAGCTTGAGTCCGGATGGCCAGCAGCTATTTGTGGTCAATGTGTATTCAAACACTGTCAGTGTGATAGATACCCGCACTCAGCAAGTGCTGGCGACGCTGGCCACTGGTGATCATCCGTATTGCGCCACGTCAGATGAGCGTGGACAGCGCTTGTTTGTGAGTAATACAGGCGACGATAGCGTCAGCGTGATTGATCTGGCGACGCGGCAAACCATACGCAAGATTCGCGTGCCGGGCACGCCGGAAGGCATTGCTTTCGATACCCAGCGCCAGCAGGTGTTGGTGGCCAGCTGGATGGATAACGTGATTGCGATTATAGACAGCGAGCGCCTGGTGGTGAAAACCACGGTTGCCGTCGGTGTGCAGCCACGGGCGTTTGGTCAGTTTATCGGACGTAGCCATTAAACAAGCTGGTGATGAGGGGGGTATCAGGAAAAAATCCCGGTGAAATCGGGAAGGCCGCCGCTATTGGCGCAGCCACAGCATGCTTAATATGCAGTGATCAATTTAAATGAATTAATTGAATTGATTTGCATAAAGTATATCTCCATGTTCAGGCCAGTTGTTGCAGCAGCTGGTCGATTTTTTTTGAAGGACACTCTATGCAATACACCCTGCAACAGCTTCTATTCACCGTGGCTTTGGCCGCGACGTCTTTATCGGCTTATTCCCAACCTTTTGCCTATGTGCCCAATGAAAAAGATGGCACGGTATCGGTCATAGATACCACCACGGATGAAGTGGTGAAACGCCTGCCAGCCAAAGGCAAGCTTGGCAAAAAAATTCAGGCAGCGGCCATACATCCCAACAATCAAAACTTGTATGTCGTAGTGCGTGATAAAAATGCCGTGGCCGTGGTGGATACCCAGCAAGGCAGGCAGGTCGCACTGATCAAGGTCGGCGACGAACCGGAAGGCATCGATATTTCGCCGGATGGCAAGTGGCTGGCAGCATGCCTGGAAGAAGAAAATGCGGTGGCGCTGGTAGATTTACAGGCCAACAAGGTCATGCACACGATGAAGACCCAGGGCCGGAATCCCGAGCATTGTGTATTCTCGCCGGATCAGCAGTGGTTATTGGCCAGCAATGAAGAAAGTAATAATGTGGATGTGATTAACCTGAAATCACTTAAATCCGAACATGTGATTGCTGCCACCAAGCATCCGCGAGGCGTCGGCTTTAGCCCCGATGGCAAATGGGTCTATGTGGCCAATGAAGCCGCCAACCTGCTGGAGATTATTTCTAGCAGCGATTGGACCGTGCAGGCCAGTATCAAAGTCGGTTTGCGCTCAAATGGCGTCAAGGTCAATGCCGATGGCAGCCGTATTTATGTCAGCAATGGCGGCGACCATACGATCAGCGTGATTGATGCTGCCAGCCGCCAGGTGATTGCCACTATCGCCGTCGGGCAACGGCCCTGGAACATGGCGCTGACGCCGGATGGCAAAAAACTCTATGTCGCCAATGGACGCAGCAATAGTGTGTCTGTGATTGATACGCAAACCAATCTGCGCTTAAAGGATATTCCGGTCGGCACCTTGCCCTGGGGTGTGGTGATCCGCTAGTCCACCTATCACTCGTCCGCCTATAATAGGTGGAGCCCCCTGCACGCTAGGGGGATGAATCGGGAAAAATTCCCGAAAGTTTTTGGGCGATCGACTTTAAAATCCACACAGCATGATGAAATCTCTCAGTCTCCAGTTCAAACTTAACCTGATCATTACCTTGTTATTGCTCGGCTTGTTGCTGACCTGGGCAGTCTCAGTGGTGAAGAATGCGCGCGAAGATGTGTTGGCTGAGGTCGATTCTAGTACCAATCTGGTGATTCATTTGCTGGATGCGGAAATCGCGCATTACATGACCGATTTTGGCTGGTTGAATAACAGTGAAAATGGTCAAACCAACCTGTTCCGCCTGGATGAACTGACCAATATCCGTCATTTGAAGGTGGATTTTTTTGATATGAATGGCCGTTTGCGTGAGTCTAACCGCTCGACGCGCTTGGTGCATACCGGTGAAGAGCCACCTGCGTGGTTTGTGCGCCTGCTGGACATTTCCAGTGTACTCAATGAACCCAAACGCAAAAATATTATTCTCAACGGGCGTTTTATCGGCGAGCTGGTGATTACGCCTGACCCCAGTTTTGAGTTGCGCGAAATTTGGGATGACACCTCTGGTTTGCTAGCAATTGTCGGCTTGTTTGGCCTGAGCGTGTTGTTGTTTGTTTATTGGACGGTGCGCGCGACGTTTAAACCGGTGAAGCAGATTATTCATGGCCTGAACCAGATTGAGCGTGGTGAATATCAAAGCCGCTTGCCTGGCTTTGAGCAGGTGGAGCTGAGTGAAATCAGCGATAAATTCAACAGCATGGCCAGCACGCTGGAACAAAGCATACGCAACAACCACCGTTTAACGCAGCAGATTATTCACCTGCAAGAAGAAGAGCGCAAAAAACTGGCGCGTGACCTGCATGATGAAATCGGCCAATACCTGACCGCTGTGCATGTGGATGCCAGTGCGCTGGTGGCGGCCAAAAAGCTCAGTGTGGCGCGCGAAAGTGCGCAGGCGATTGCGCAGATCACGCGGCAGATGATGGTGACCATACAGGATATCCTGGCGCGCTTGCGCCCGCGGGTGCTGGATGAGTTGGGGCTGAGCCTGGCGCTGGCCGAGCTGATTCATCACTGGCATGACCGTAACCGCGGCATTATGGTGGTGAATGCGATTTCCAACCACCTGAGCCAACATGATGAGTCCGTGTCGGTGACGGTCTACCGTATTTTGCAGGAATGCCTGACCAATATCAGCAAGCATGCAGCCGCTACCCGTGTGACGATAGAAGTGACGGAGGGTGAACAAGGCTTGTATCTGCTGGTAGAAGATGATGGGCGTGGGTTTGACACCAGTGTGCAAAGTCGCGGTTATGGCCTGGCGGGTATGCAGGAGCGGGTAGAGGGCTTGATGGGCAGCATGAAGATTAGCAGTGCGCCGGGGCAGGGCACGCGTATAGAAGTCCGTTTTCACACAACAGAAGGTTTTCAGGAAGCAGTGACATGACAGTTAAAGTAGTGTTGGTGGATGACCACAGCGTGGTGCGTTCAGGGTTGCGTCGTTTGCTCGAAAGCCATAAATCGATTGAAATTGTGGCCGAGGCGGATACCGGGGAGTCGGCATACCAGGTGTACGGCGAGATTCTGCCAGATGTGATGTTGATGGATATTTCCATGCCCGGCATGGGCGGCCTGGAAGCGGCCAAACGTATTTTGCAACGCTATCCGCAAGCCAGAATCGTGATTTTCTCCATGCATGAGGCGGTGTCGTTTGCCGCACAGGCGCTCAAAACCGGTGTTAAAGGCTATGTGACCAAAACGGGTGTGGCAGAGGATCTGGTGCAGGCGGTACTGGATGTAGCCAAAGGCCGTACTTTTTTGAGCCAGGATGTGGCGCAGAAAGTCGCCTTGCAAACCCTGATCGGCGAAAGCAATCCATTGCAGCAACTCACTTCGCGTGAGTTCGAGGTATTCCGCCTGCTGGCGGAAGGCAAGCGCGTGGAAGAGGTGGCCGATATGCTCAAAATCAGCCAGAAAACAGTGGCCAACTATTACACCTTGATCAAGCAAAAACTATCGGTGAACAGCCCGGTGGAAATGGTGCGGCTGGCCATGAAGCATGGCCTGATTGATGCCGCATAGCCGTTGTTAGAGCGTACGCGCCACTTCTTCAATTAATGACCGTAGCCAGCGATGCACCGGGTCATGCCGGTATCTGACATGCCAGGCGATATCCACCGGGAAAGTGCCCAGGTCAACTGGCGTTGGCAATATTTTTAAGCGCGTATCATTGGCCAGACGGCGGCAAATTTGAATCGGCAGTGTGGTGCAATAATCGGTGACTGCAATGACCTCTGGCACCGAGAGAAAGTGCGTGACCGACACCGCGACTTCACGTTTTAAACCCTGCCGGTCCAGCGCCTGAAACAACCCTGCGCGCATGCGCCCTGGCGGCAACACATTCACGTGTTTCAATTGTTCATATTGCGCCTTGGTGATCTCGTTGCCTATGGTCGGATGATCGGCGCGCACCACACAGGCCAGCCTGTCATCCATCAGGTGCTGCACAATCAGGTTGTCAGGTGGGTCGACGAAACGCCCCATCACCAGTGCCGTGCTACCCGAGATCACGCCTGTTTCAGCAAGGTCATTGCCATAAGGAATAATGCGCAGCTTGATGCCAGGCGCCAGTACACGCAATTTGGCCACGACCGCCGGAATCAGCACATATTCCACATAGCTATTGGGGGCAATCGTGAATAACAGGTTGGCACTGGCCGGGTCAAAGGCCTGCTGTTCGAGGACGATTTCATCCAGTTGCCCAATCGCCTCCATAATCACTGGCGCTAATGCCTCCGCTTTCTGCGTTGGCTGCATGCCATAACGTTCACGGATAAATAATGGGTCCTGGAGGATCTCGCGCAGTCGGTTCAAGGCATTCGATAATGCTGGCTGCGTGATACCTAGCCGGTCGGCAGCGCGTGTCACGCTGCGCTCTTCCATCAAGGCAATAAATACTCGTAATAGATTCAGGTCGTAGCGCATTTAAATATTCATTAAATGAATAACTAGAATATACATAATAAATTTCAAAAATGGAATCAAAGCGTTCATGATGGACTCACCTGATCACTTATCACGATCATTCATCCTAAAGGAGTCTCAACATGAATATATTGATTGTACTGACCTCGCATGACACCCTGGGCAATACCGGCCTCAAAACCGGTTTCTGGCTTGAAGAGCTGGCTGCGCCTTATTACGCATTTAAAGCGGCAGGTGCGCAATTGACGCTGGCATCGCCTAAAGGCGGCCAGCCACCGCTGGATCCTAAAAGTAATGATCCAGCTTTTCAAACCGCAGACACCAAACGGTTTGAAGCCGATGCAGAAGCGGGCAACGCCTTGGCGAATACTGTGCCATTAAGCTCGGTATCGCATGATGGGTTTGATGCTGTGTTTTATCCAGGCGGGCATGGACCATTGTGGGATCTGGCAGAGGATAGAAATTCTATTGCCTTGATCGAGTCGACATTGAATGCAGGTAAACCCGTTGCGCTGGTGTGCCATGCGCCTGGCGTGTTACGACATGTCACACAACCGGATGGTCGCCCGCTGGTGGCTGGCAAGCAAGTCACCGGCTTCACCAATACTGAAGAAGCGGCGGTTGAGTTAACTAACGTCGTGCCTTTTCTGGTTGAAGACATGCTGGTCAATCATGGGGGTGTTTTTTCAAAAGGCGCTGACTGGCAACCGTATGTGGTTGAGGATGGCTTGTTGATCACCGGGCAAAATCCAGCGTCGTCTGCCTTGGCTGCGCAGTCTCTTGTGCAGCGTTTGCAAGGCGTGCACCAATCATGAGTGCCTATGTGGTGATGATGCGTGAGCAAACCACGGATCAAGCCGCCATGGATACGTATGCCAGCATGGCCCCTCTCGCCCGGGAGGGGCATGCAGTCATGCCGCTGGCGAGGTATGGCGCACTGCATATTCTTGAAGGTCCGCCATTTGAAGGTTGCTTGATCCACCGCTTTCCCAGCGTCCAAGCGGCCGAAGCCTGGTACCACAGTCCGCAATATCAGCAGGCGCTGCAACACAGGCATCAGGGCGCGCAATATCGGGTGTTTATTGTCGAAGGGATTGACGGCTGAAGCGGACACAGGCTATAAGCATTGATTGCGTCACTTTATATATATTGAGCGGTAATAGAGAAATCGGATGAATCACTGTAAAACCTATTTGATGGCCACCATGGCGGCGATTTTCTGGGGTGCCAATTTCAACCTGGCGCGCCCGGTGATTGCTGAAATGGGGCCTTATGTGGCGGGTGCGAGTCGCTATGTGCTGGCCGCCGCCGTCATTGTCTTGATTGCGCAAATGAGAAAAGAGATGATCCCTGCGCAGCATTGGAAAGCCTATCTGACGCTGGGGGTGGTTGGTGTGTTCGGATTCAACCTGTTTTTCTTTTTGGGCATGGAAACGTCCTCCGCCATCAATGGCGCGCTGATCATGGCCTTGAATCCGCTGCTCACGGCAGTGCTAGGCTATGTGATTCTGCGCGACAGGCCGAGCAATCAGCAACTGATTGCATTCCCGATTGGTATTGCGGGCGTCGCGATTGTGGTATTGGGTGCGGGCGCGCGACTGACGGTTGCAGTCGGCGATATCTACATCCTGATTGCTTCGCTGAATTGGGCGCTCTACAACGTATTGGTTAAAAAAATGATGCCCAAACAGGTGAGCGGGATCGCTAATACTGCTGGCATCATGACGGTTGGTGCGATGGCTTTGACCATGGCGGCCATCATGCATGGCGATCATGTTGTCGTGCCGACGATACATGCTGGGGCTGCCCTGTTGACGATGTCGCTAGGCGGTGGCGTGCTGGCTTATCTGTTCTGGAATGCCAGCATTACGCATCTTGGGCCATCAAAAGCGGCCATTTTTATGAACCTGGTGCCGGTGACGACCATGGTGATTGCTGCGTTTGAGCATGTGCCACCGAATCATGCGCAGTTGGTGGGTGCCATGCTGGTCATCAGCGCGGTGACGTTTAGCTCGGTGTCTTTATCCAAAGCGGCTTAAAACGCTGTTTAGTCCACCTTTAATAACTCATCCCAATGCGTGGTGTAGGCGGGGCTTTTGAGCGCCTGCTTCATCCGCCAGGGTTGCTGGCGTTGCACGCCTTCGCTGGCCAGTTTGAGGGTGGCCCTCCCCATTTTCTGATTGATGGTGTCCAATGCATGCATCAAGCGGCCTGCTTTTTCATGCGTGGCCGTGGATTGGAACAAGTCTTGTTGCTGTGCCTCCGCTGTCACCAATTCCCCCAGCGAAACGCCTGCTTTCATATAGTCGTAACCGGGACGGTAAATCTGCCTTAGCGCTGCCAGTGCGGCTTGCACCAGTTGCAAGGTGTCATTCGTCGCAATGTGGAGCGGCAGGCGCAAGTTGTTGTCATATTGCTGTTGAGCATCGCGAAACGGGCTGGTGCGGATATAGACGTAGACACTGCCTGCGTATAGCTTACGCTGGCGCAGCTTTTCGCCCGCGCGCGTTGTATACAATGTGACGGCTTCTTCCAGGCTTTGCAGGTCACGCACGACACGGCCAAAGCTGCGCGTGCTCAGAATCTGCTGTTGTGGCCCGCGTACTTGCTCCAGTGCCAGGCACGGGGTGCCATTGAGTTCACGGACGGTTTTTTCCATCACCACGTTGAATCGTTGGCGCATCGTCGCTGCATCACTCACTTTGAGGTCATAGGCGGTATGGATGTTAGTCGCATGCAACTGCTTGCTCAAATTGCGGCCTATGCCCCAGACATGGCTGACGTCAATGTCGCGCAAAATATCGTCTACCGATGTGATTGACATGGCGTTGAAGTGACAGACACCATTGAATGAGGTTTGTTGTTTGGCGCAATGATTCGCCAGTTTTGCCAGCGTTTTGCTGCTGGCAATCCCGACACACACCGGCAAACCGGTCGATCGCAGCACCGTTTGCCTGAGTTGCTGTGCGTAGGCGGTCAGGTCGCGCCTGGAGAACGCAGTGAGGTCGAGAAACGACTCGTCAATCGAGTATACCTCCTGTGATGGGCTGAACTGTCGCAGTACCGACATCACACGGTTGCTCATGTCTGCGTACAAGGCGTAATTCGACGAATAGGCAAGCACCCCTTCTTGCTCGGCATACTTGCGCACCTTGAACCACGGCGCCCCCATGGGGATGTCCAGCGCCTTGGCCTCTGCGCTACGGGAGATAATGCAACCATCATTATTGCTAAGCACCACCACCGGGCGGCCGTGTAGTTTAGGATTAAACACACGCTCGCAACTGACGTAAAAATTATTGACATCGACAAGCGCCATGGTCCCGATGGCCGATGGATTGGAGGCTGACATATTCATTTGCATGAGGGCTGTTTCATGAAATTCCCTAAACGCTGTTCATGATCCGCAATAGCAGGATTGTTGCGGCATGGGCCGATAATACATTCACACGAACCAGACATGGGGTCGGTTCGGGGAATCAAAAAAGGAGATCATTATGTGGACTAAACCAGCTGCTACCGAAATGCGTTTCGGCTTTGAAGTAACAATGTACGTAATGAACAAATAATTCATTTGCGTTCAGGAAACCCGGTTGCCCCGTGATAAATGGGCGCCGGGTTTTTTATTATCTGAACCGCCTGAATGAGCCAATCACCACACCCCAGACTTCAAACTGCATGGGCGCCTGAATCAGGATAGGCATGTAACGTCCAGACGAGTTTGCTGGCAACAACTGTGGCGTACCATCTGCCTGTTTGGACAGCGTTTTAATCGTGAACTCGCCATCGATCATCGCCAGCACAATATCGCCGACCACCGGTAGTTTGCCTTTATCCACCACCGCCTTATCACCGGGCATTAATCCCGCTTCTATCATCGACTCACCTTGTATGGTCACAAAGAACGTGGTGTCGGCCTGGTCAATCAAATATTCGCTAGGGTCCAGCCGCTTTTCCACATGATCATCGGCTGGGGAGGGAAAGCCAGCAGGCACTTTTGATTGATAAAGCGGCAGGGCAATCGCTTGCGCCGTGTTGTCTGGCAAGGCGAAGGCTTGTGGGCTATCCAGAAGTTGCTTGCTGTGTCGCTGCTTTTTGGCATAAGCCGCCAATAAGTCACCAATCATGGCTTTCTGGCTCACAGGCACGCGCATCACAGTTGTGGTTTCCTGATATAAACCAGAGCCTGCTTTACGGCCAGCCCCTGCGCGTTTACCCCCGGCTTTTTTCTCATGTTGATCGTTCATTTTGATTATTGTAACAAAAACTAGTGCGCGCGGAAGTAAAGAAAAATAGCCTGACTGAGCATTTGTCTGCCGTTATACTGTTGCGCTTTCAACTGACGAGTGTCGCATGGACTGGATACAACTATTTATTGAGCAATATGCGCTGTTTTGCCTGATCGGCGTGGTGGTTGGCGTATTGTCTGGTTTACTGGGCATAGGCGGTGGCATTGTGCTGGTGCCTATGTTGCATGCCATGCTGGTCGCCAAAGGCTTCTCGGCCGATGCAGCTTTTCATATGGCGCTGGCGACTTCGATGGCCTGCATCGTCTTTACCTCACTTTCCAGCATTCTGGCGCATCATAAAAACCAGAATATTGTCTGGCCATATGTCTGGGCCATGGTGCCAATGGCGTTTATTGGCTCCTTGCTGGCAACGCTGGTGGCAATTCACCTGGATGCGTTTTATTTGACGCTGTTTTTCGCGAGCTTTACCTTTTTTGCGGCGATTCAATTATTTTTGGACCGCAAGCCCGCGCAACACAAAGTGCCGGGTAAGGTGGAAATCAGCCTGGTGTCGTTGTTGATCGGTGTGATCTCTGCGCTGGTGTCGATAGGGGGGGGCACATTGACCGTGCCTTACCTGGCCATGCGCAATGTGTCTGTGAAGCAGGCGATCGGGACATCGGCAGTGTTGGGTTTCCCGATTGCGCTGGCGAGCACGGTGAGCTATCTGCAAGACGCTGCCCGACAGGCGACACATGCGCCCGATGCGTTTGGCTTGCTCTATTTGCCAGCCATTATGCTGATTACACCGCTGAGCGTGTTGTTTGCCCCGGCAGGCGTGGCATTGACCAAGCGTTTGCCGGTCAAGGTATTAAAACGAATTTTTGCCGTATTTTTGATGGGTGTGAGCCTCAACTTGCTGTGGTCGCAGCTTGCTTAAGCTTTATTGTGACAGGCAATAAAAAACCGCCGTATTCCGGCGGTTTTTTATATTCAGTCTAATCTTAATGACTTAAGATCAGCGCTGATTATTTGTTCATCACGTACATAGTCACTTCAAAGCCAAAACGCATTTCAGTAGCAGCTGGTTTAGTCCACATGATAGTCTCCTTTGGTTGTTTGTGAGTACATCGTGCTTGATGTACTGGTATGACTCACACTATACGTCAGCGTTTCAAAACCACCCTGAAGCGAATACGTAAAAGCAGCTCATGATTTTCCGTAGTTTGCAGGGGCGGCAAATGATAAAAAGTGTGAGGAAATCCGCTGTATAGCAAAAAAACTGTCATGGATTTGTAATACAATCAAAACAGTCCATTAATAAAAAAGAGTGTGCTTGCATGTCGATTCAAACTGTCGCAACCAATCCCTTTTCTGACCAGAAACCCGGCACTTCCGGCCTGCGTAAAAAAGTACGTGTGTTTCAGCAACCGCACTACCTGCAAAACTTTGTGCAGAGTATTTTTGATACCCTGGAAATCCCAGCCAATGCGACCTTGACGCTTGGTGGAGATGGCCGCTTTTATAACAAAGAGGCCATCCAGGTCATTATTAAAATGGCGGCAGCCAATGGCTTTGCCAAAGTGCTGGTCGGCCAGCATGGCATCTTGTCCACACCGGCTGCGTCCAACATCATCCGTAAATACCAGACCTTTGGCGGCATTATCCTCTCGGCCAGCCATAACCCGGCCGGTCCTGATGAGGATTTTGGCATCAAATACAACACCAGTAATGGTGGCCCGGCACCGGAAAAAATCACTGATGCCATTTTTGCCAATAGCAAACAGATTACGCAATATAAACTGGTCGATTTGCCTGAAGTGGATTTGTCCAGCATCGGTGTGACTACACTGGATGGCTTTGAGGTCGAAGTGATAGATGCCGTGGCTGATTACGCGGACCTCATGCAAGGCATGTTTGACTTCGCCGCCATCAAGCACTGGCTGGCGGCAGGCCATAGATTGCAATTTGATGCCATGCATGCTGTCACCGGGCCATATGCCAAAGTGATTTTGGGTGAGCTTCTGGGCGCACCGGCCAGCAGCCTGATGAACTGCGAGGTCTCAGAAACTTTTGGTGGCGGTCATCCGGACCCTAACCTCACCTATGCCGAAGACCTGGTGAAGATTGCCTACGGCACACAAGCGCCTGACTTTTCGGCGGCGTCTGATGGCGATGGCGACCGCAACATGATCCTAGGCAATCACTTCTTTGTCACGCCGTCAGACAGTCTGGCGCTGATTGCCGCCAATGCGAAACTGATTCCTGCTTACGCGAAAGGCTTGTCCGGCGTGGCGCGCTCCATGCCGACCAGTGGTGCGGTGGATAGGGTAGCTGCCAAACTGGGCATTGATTGCTACGAAACGCCTACCGGCTGGAAGTTTTTTGGCAACCTCATGGATGCCGGTCGCGTGACCTTGTGTGGCGAAGAAAGTTTTGGCACTGGCAGCGACCATGTGCGTGAAAAAGATGGTTTGTGGGCGGTGTTGTGCTGGCTGAACTTGCTGGCCGCTACGGGCGAAAGCGTTGAGTCGCTGGTGCGCAAACACTGGCAAGTCTATGGCCGCAATGTCTATTCGCGCCATGATTACGAAGCGGTGCCCACTGAGCAGGCCAATGCCGTCATTACCCATATCAAGGCACAGTTTGCCAGCTTGCCAGGCCAGGTGTTTGGCAGCTATACCGTGCAAACAGTCGATGATTTTAGCTATACCGATCCTGTTGATGGTTCGGTCAGCACTGGTCAGGGCCTGCGTATCTTGTTCGCTTGCGGCTCGCGTGTGGTGATTCGTTTGTCGGGCACGGGCACTGAAGGGGCGACCATTCGTGTCTACCTCGAAGCCTTTACTGAAGATGCTGCGCAGCAGCAGTTGGATGCGCAAGAGGCGCTGGCGGAACTCATTGCCGTTTCACACCAGATTTCGCAACTGCCACCACTGACTGGCAGGCAACAGCCAACCGTTATCACCTAAGAACAATAGCCGCGGGGAAATGGCTGCATGACCATGATAAAAAAAAGTATTCTTTGCCCGGTGCTGTTGTCCGTAGGCTTGCTGGCTTGCGGCGTCAATCCGGTAACCAAAGAGCGCGAGTTCCAGTTTGTCTCGCAAGACAAAGAGATTCAACTCGGCCAGCAAAACTATAGTCCTGCACGCCAGTCGCAAGGCGGTGATTACACGCTGGATGCTGAACTGACGCGCTATGTGCAACAAGTCGGGCAAAAGCTGGCGGCAGTATCAGATCGCCCGGATTTGCCGTATGAGTTCGTCGTGCTCAATGACTCGGTGCCCAATGCCTGGGCGATGCCTGGTGGCAAAATTGCCTTTAACCGCGGCCTGTTATATGAGTTGCACAGCGAGGCCGAGCTGGCTGCTGTATTGGGCCACGAAATTGTGCATGCGGCGGCGCGGCATGGTGCCAAAGGCATGGAGCGCGGCATGTTTATGCAGGGCGCCATGCTGGCCGTGGGCTTGGCTACGCGTGACTCTAATTATGCCAACCTGGTGGTCGGTGGCGCACAATTGGGCGGCCAGCTGATTACCAGCAAATATGGCCGCGATGCCGAGTCTGAGTCTGACCACTACGGCATGAAATATATGAAATTGGCCGGGTATGACCCGGCCGCGGCCGTGACCTTGCAAGAGACGTTTGTACGCTTGAGCGAAGGCAAGCGGCAGGATTTTATCAGTGGCCTGTTTGCCAGCCATCCACCGTCACAAGAGCGCGTGGATGACAACAAGAAAACGTTGGCAGAACTAGGGGCGGGTGGCGACATGGGCAAAGAGGTCTATGCGCAAAAGGTCGCCAAACTCATGGCCACGCGCGAAGCCTACAAAGCCTATGATGAAGGCAAAGAAGCACTGCAAAAAGGCGATGCTGAAAAAGCCAAAACATTGGCTAAAAAAGCCATCAGCATTGAGCCGCACGAAGCACGTTTTCAGGAACTGTTAGGTGATATCGCCCTAACCAAGAAAAACACCACAGAAGCGCTGGCATTTTACGACAAGGCGATTCAGATGCAGCCGGATTATTTCAAGCCTTATGTGCAAAGCGGGATCGCCTTGTTTAATGATGGCAAGAAAGCGCAAGCCGAACCCTTCTTGAAAAAAGCCAATGCTTTATTGCCGACTGCGCCTGGCTATGCCTTGCTTGGCCAGATTGCCGAAGGCCGCGGCGAAACTTCACTCGCTTTGCAGCACTACCAATTGGCCGCCAGTTCAGACTCGGAAATTGGTAAAGAAGCTGCCGGCCGTGCCATGCGCATAGACTTGCCGCGCAACCCTGCGCGCTACCTGCCTTCTGGCCCGTTGGCAGATAACACCGGCATGGTGTATGCCGCCGTACAGAACAATAGCAGTGTGCCGGTCGGGCGTGTACAAGTCCGTATGCTGCAATACGACAACCGTGGCCGCCTCGTCGACCAGACTCGTTCCATGTTGATTGCCAGCGGCATTGCGCCTGGTAAGCGTGGTTCGGTAGCGACCGGTGTGCGCATTCAGGACCAGGCCGCATTGCAGTTTTTCCGTGTGGTGGTTGAAGGTGCAGAGCTGGCGAATTAATGATGAAACAACGATAGTTAACCATGGCCACGCTAGATACCTGCTGTTCTGTTTCACCTTATTTTGAAATTCACCCCGGCCAAGCCACTGCTTTTCGCGCTATCTGCGAAAAGTATGTTGAGTGGTCATCACGCGAGCCTGGCTGCTTATATTACGGCTTCAGTTTTGACGGCGATCTTGCCTATTGCCGCGAAGGTTTTGAACATGCCGATGCGCTGCGGGCGCACCTGGACAATTTACGCCCGATTTTGCATGAAATGGGCGAGGTTTCTACGCTGTTGCGTATTGAGGTGCATGGGCCAGAAGCTGAGTTGGCAAAACTGCGGGTGCCGTTGGCGGGGCTGAATCCACAGTGGTTTGAGTTAGAGTTCGGATATAGGAAATAAGTGCGTTACGCTTTGGCATAGTGTCTACCCTGTTGGATTTTTAATTTAGTAGAATACTGATTTTTTGCATTACGTACGTTTTAACGTACAATATCTATTATTTAGAGGAGATGATGATGCAAACACTTTCAGCCAGTGATGCGCGTGCCAATTTATACCGTTTGCTTGATCAAGCCGCTGAGTCACATGAGCCGATTATTATTTCCGGCAAGCGAAATAATGCAGTATTGGTGTCTGCTGAGGATTGGTCAGCGATTCAAGAAACACTCTATTTGTTATCTGTGCCCGGTATGCGTGAGTCTATTAAAGAGGGCATGGCGGAGCCATTGGAAGACTCTGTCAAGGAGCTTAGCTGGTGAGTTGGCAATTGGTTTTTACCAAGCATGCACAAAAAGATGCGGTTAAAATTGCGCAGTCTGGGCTGAAAGAAAAGGCTCAGGCTTTGTTAAACATCATTGGCGAGCATCCTTTTCAAAATCCGCCGCCTTATGAAAAGCTGGTGGGGGATTTAAGTGGTGCATATTCCCGCCGTATTAATATTCAGCACCGGTTGGTGTATGACGTATTAGAACAGCATCATACTGTCAGGGTGTTACGGATGTGGACGCATTACGAGTGATTGCTGATTAAATCACTTAGCACTTTCACCATCCCGTATCGTCATCACTCCACGGTACAACCTCACATCCATCCTCCCCAGAAAACTCATGCCGAGCAAGGCATCGCCTTCCAGGCCTGGTGAAATCGTCGCGGCGACATCATGTGCGATGACGCCGCCTAATTGCACGGTTTTTAGGCGCACCAGGTAAGACACGGCATTGCCGTTAGCGGTGCGTGTGTTAATGGCATCCTGGCTGGCCAGGCCCAGGCGGTCAGCAACGTGTTGTGAAATAGCGACGCCAGTGGCGCCGGTATCGACTAGCACACGTACGCGTTCGCCATTGATCAGGGCTTCGGCGCTGTAATGACCGTCAGGGCCGCGTTTAAGGCTGACGACTTCCGGCTGGCCGATTTGTTCTAAGGTGTTGGGGTGTTGTACGCGGTCAACCAGCACCCATACCAGTGCGGCCAGTGCCAGCCAGGTGATGGTATAGAGCAGGCCGCGCCCGCGGGAATAGAGTTTTTGAGTAGCATTGCGCATGCTCATTCAATGGTGGCTAAAAAGGGATTTTCAAGTCTGGGTTGGCATGGCTTAACACCTGCTTAAACGCTTGCTGGATACGAGTAAGCGCGGCGGTATCTTCTGCCTCAAAGCGTAGCGTGAGCACTGGCGTTGTATTAGAGGCGCGGATCAGGCCAAAGCCGTCGGCATATTCCACACGCAGGCCGTCAATGGTGATGATTTCAAGCGCATCCGGAAATGACGCCGATTGTTGCAAGCGTGCGATAAAAGCGTGTGGTTCACCTTCTTGCATGGCGATTTGCAGTTCGGGAGTGTTGATACTATCGGGCAGGGCTTCGAGCACGGCACTGGCATCGGGGCTGCGGCTGACAATTTCGAGTAACCTGGCGGCGCTGTAGAGACCGTCATCAAAGCCAAACCAGCGTGGCTTGCCTGCTTTGGCGTCATTAAAAAACAGGTGGCCTGAAAGCTCGCCCCCCACGGCGGCGCCGGTTTCCTTGATTTTGGCTTTCATGAGCGAGTGACCAGTTTTCCAGATCACCGGTTTACCCCCGTGCTCGCGTATAAAGGGCGATAGGTGGCGCGTAGACTTGACGTCAAATACGACTTTGCTGCCTGGCTGTTGTATGAGTACATCTTCAACAAACAGCATCAGTTGGCGGTCGCTGCGGATAATCTGGCCGGATTTGGTGACCACGCCCAGGCGGTCACCGTCCCCATCAAAGGCAATGCCTATTTCTGCCTCGCCAGCCTGTAATGTGCGTATCACGTCTTGCAGATTTTTTGCTTCGACCGGATCCGGGTGGTGGTTGGGGAAGTGCCCATCCACCTCGCAAAACAAGGGTTCAACCTCGCAGCCAAGTGCTTGAAACAAGGCCGGTGCATAAGCACCTGCAACGCCATTACCGCAATCCATGACCACCCGCATCGGGCGTGCCAGTTGAATGTCAGAGACTATGGCTGCCTGGTAAGCCGGGTAAATATCATAAAACGATTGCTTGCCGGGCTGAGGTGGCTGGGCAAACTGCTGCTGGATAATGCGTTGCTTGAGTGCCTGTATGGCATCGCTGCTGAGGGTTTCGCCTGCAATCACCATTTTTAGGCCATTGTAGGGTGGCGGGTTATGGCTGCCGGTGATCATGACGCCGCTGCTGGTCTGGGCCAGGTAGTGCGCCGCAAAATACAGCATGGGCGTGGTGACCATGCCCAGCGCAATCACGTGGGTGCCTGTCTCAGCAATGCCAGCTGTCAGCGCTGCGGCCAGGGTAGGGCTGGATAAACGGCCATCGTAGCCAACACACAGGCTGTGTTCGCCACGCTCTTGTGCCAGCGTGCCCAGTGCCAGCCCAATCTGGCGCACGATGTCTTCTGTCAGCGACTCACCGACAATGCCGCGAATATCGTAGGCTTTGAAAATGGACGCTGGCAGGAAAGTGGTCATTTACTCGGCTTCTTCTATCCAGGCCAGTTGAATGGCTTCGAGGATTTTTTCACCGCAGTGAGAAGGCTCATCATCAAAACCATCCAGTTCCAGTACCCATTGCATGAGGTCGGTAAAGCGGATGGTTTTTGGGTCCACCTCGGGAAATTTGTCATACAGGTCTTCAGCGATACGCTGGCTGTCGGTCCATTTCATTACAATCGGCTCCAGTATTTAAGTGTGTATACCCGCATTATAACTGACAGCAGCATGAGGTTTGACAGAATCGGCCTACACGCGTGTCAGCCTCGGAGGACTAGCCAGGCCAGCCTATCATTGTCATCATGACAAGCTATGAATGAGACCGAAATAACAACAAAAAAATCTGCAGCTGTCGCCAGATGGGTCGCCGGGACTTTGCTTGCGCTGGTGCTGGCCGTGATTGCCTGTGAAATCGCCGGTTGGCCGTTTTTGCGTCAGCCCTTACAACAATTGCTGCAAGATAAATTGCACCGTTCTGTCGAGATTGAGCGCCCGTTCCGCTTGCAGTTGCTGGGCGGCATTCGCCTGCAGGTGGGTGGGTTAAAACTTTCGGCGCCAGAAGGCTTTGACGCGCCTTATTTTGTCGATGCGCATGGCCTGGACCTGGCGTTGCGTTACCGCGATCTATGGTCGCTGAAAGAAACCGACCCTTACCGCATTGAAGCGATGCGTGCGGATCAACTGAATGCCTACCTGTTGCGCCGGGCGGATAGGCATGCAAGCTGGGAGTTTGAACTGGATGACAGCGGCCCGCCACGGCCTTTTCCGTTGATTGAGCAACTGGCGGTGAATCAGGGGCAGGCAAAAGTAGCTGATGCTGTCACCGATGCCCAACTGGCCGTCACTTTTTTTACCGAAGAAGGTGAGCATCTGGCCACACCGGAATCCCGCGTCAAGATCAATGGCCAGTTTCGCAAGTTACCGATACAGGGCGAGCTCGTGACACAAGGCTTTTTGCCAGTAGCCACCCAGGGCAGCAAGTCTGCGCCGATTAACTCTCAAGGCTGGTTGAAATATGGCGCTGTCAACGCACAGTTTCGTGGTGCAGTGTATGACTTGTTCGGCACCCAACGCGTGAAAGGCAGGGTGGAGGTCAAGGGTGGGTCGCTGGCCGATGTGGGCGATTTGCTTGACCTGACGTTTCCACGTACTGCTGCGTTTAAAGTCAGTGCCGACATTGAAAAAGGCATAGATCAGTGGCAGGTGGATATTCCTTCTGCGCATATTGGGCGTAGTCGTTTATCCGGGCAGTTTGTGTATGATTTTGCCCCTGAAACGCCCATGCTGCGTGGCAAGTTGCAAGGCGCGCTACTCATGCTGGCTGATTTAGCCCCCGCTTTTGGCGCGACGCAGGGGAGTCCTGCTGCCAAGGCGCATCCTGGCAAACTGTTTCCGGACGAGTCGCTGGATTTTAGTACTTACGGACGCATGAATGCAGATATTGATGTGCATCTGGATGCAGTAGATTTGGGCACTGCTTTTAAACAGCGGATTTCCCCTCTGAAATTACGCTTAACCCTGATTAAACACAAATTAAGCCTGGCAGAACTGGAAGCCAGCACCGCGCAAGGCACACTTACAGGCGCCCTGAGTATCGATGCGCATGATGCCAGCAATACGGACTTATCACCACCGCCTGCACCTGACTGGGATATCCAGCTCGCCGTGCGTGATATCCGTCTGGAGCAATGGCTAAAGGTGACGCCCGCCGCTAATAAGGCCCCTGATAACAAACCTTCAGCCCAGTCTTCGTCAACCAGTCCGGCGCCAGCGTATATCTCGGGCAAGTTAAATGGCAAGGCCAGTTTGCAAGGGCGTGGCCGTTCCACAGCGGCGTTGCTTAAATCGCTGGATGGCCAGCTGGCGCTGATGATACGCGAAGGTGAAATCTCCCATCTGGTGGTGGAGGCGGCAGGCCTGGATATTGCGCAAGCTGTGGGTGTGCTCATTAAAGGTGATCAACCCTTGCCCATGCAATGTGCGGCCATGGGCTGGCATGCCAAGCAAGGCGTGCTGACGCCAGAAGCGGCCATCATCGATACCCCGGTGACCACTGTGAACATACTTGGCGATGTTAACCTCGGCCAGGAGCAGCTCAACCTTAAGCTGCAAGCCAGCCCGAAAAACTTCTCACCCTTGACTGTGCGTTCCCCCATTCTCGTTACCGGCCCGTTTGTGGATCCTAAGGTGTCGCTGAGCCCAGGGCCGATTGCTGCACGGGTCGCAGGTGGGGTGCTATTGGCGCTGATCAATCCGTTTGCGGCGATTCTGCCTTTTCTTGACCCCGGCAGTTCGCCAGAGATGACGGATGAGGGTTGCCAGCAAACGCTGCAACAACTTAAAGCACGCAAGCATTAATAGTGTGTTGCGGGCGACCATAAAAAAGAACCCAACCGAAGTTGGGTTTAGGGAGCGATTTTGGAGATATACGCTTACGGTTACTACTAAGCATAAGCTGTGCCAGCTTTAATAATTATATTTAAATCAATAGGATAGTCTGATTTAAGGGTTTTTTGGCCTGCTGCCAGGTCAGCAACTGTTTGATTGGGTGCACTGATTTGGTGCAAAGCGTGCAATGCTGGCGCACTTATTCCTTGCATCGCTGCCAATCAGCGCCTTGCCTGGCTCATATGCCTGTTTCACATTGACGGGCCGCCTGTAAAAACAGGCCGACTCGGCTGCGCTGACGCTAAAGGTGCAAGCCATGGTCGCCTCATGGTAAAATTACGCTTTATTGTTATTGATACGGAAACTTGATCGTCATGTTTAGCTTTTCAAGAAACTTAAGCGTTGCAGACCCGGCGTTAGCCACAATGATTTCTTCCGAAGTCGAACGTCAACATCAGCATATTGAGCTGATCGCCTCAGAAAACTACACCAGCCCGGCCGTGATGGAAGCGCAAGGCTCGCAACTGACTAACAAGTATGCGGAAGGTTATCCAGGCAAGCGTTTTTACGGTGGCTGTGAGTTTGTTGATCAAGTAGAGCAATTGGCGATTGACCGCCTGAAAGCACTCTACGGCGCTGAGTACGCCAACGTGCAGCCGCACTCTGGTTCACAAGCCAACCAGGCGGTGTATTTCTCTATCCTGAAACCAGGCGATACGGTCATGGGGATGAACCTGGGTCACGGCGGTCACTTGACGCACGGTTCCCCGGCCAACTTGTCCGGTAAATTATTCAATATCGTGCCTTACGGCCTCAACGATCAGGAAGAAATCGATTACGACGAGATGGAGCGTATTGCCATCGAGTGCAAACCAAAACTGCTGATTGGCGGCGCCTCTGCTTATGCACTGCGTTTTGATTGGGCACGTATGGCCGAAATCGCCAAAAAAGTCGGTGCTTATTTCATGGTCGACATGGCGCATTACTCCGGCCTGATCGCCGCTGGTGTTTACCCTAACCCGGTGCCACATGCTGACTTCGTCACCTCTACCACGCATAAAACATTGCGTGGCCCACGTGGCGGTATCATCATGGCTAAAGCTGAGTTTGAGAAATCAATCAACTCTAACGTGTTCCCAAGCTTGCAAGGTGGCCCGTTGATGCATGTCATCGCCGGTAAAGCGACTGCTTTCCTCGAAGCCGCACAGCCTGAGTTCAAGGTTTATCAGGAGCAAGTGTTGAAAAACGCCAGCGCCATGGCCAAAACCCTGGCTGCACGCGGTTTGCGCATTATCTCTGGCCGCACTGAGTCACACGTGTTCCTGGTGGATCTGCGTCCTAAAGGTTTGACCGGTAAAGCGGCTGATGCTTTCCTCGGCCAGGCGCACATTACGGTGAACAAGAACGCGATCCCTAACGATCCTGAGAGCCCATTCGTGACTTCAGGTATCCGCATCGGTTCGCCAGCGATTACGACGCGTGGCTTTAAAGAAGCTGAAGCCGAGCAAGTGGCGAACCTGATCGCCGATGTGCTGGATAACCCGGAAAATGCAGAAGTGATTGCGGCAGTGAAAGCCAAGGTACACGCATTGGCCGACAAATTCCCGGTGTACGGCAAGTAATCTTTACGGCCATTCTTAGCTATGAAATGTCCTTTTTGCGGTGCTGACGATACGCAGGTGGTGGATTCCCGACTCAATGAGGAGGGGAATTCTATCCGCAGGCGTCGTCGTTGCCAGGTCTGCGATAAACGTTTTACCACCTATGAAACGGCTGAGTTGCATCTGCCGCAGGTGGTGAAGCAGAATGGCAACCGCGAAGAGTTCAAGCGCGAAAAGCTGCGCGTGTCATTTACGCGCGCGCTGCACAAACGTCCGGTGCCTACCGAATATGTCGATAAGGCCATGGACCGTATTATTCAAAAAGTGCTCGGTTTAGGCGTGCGCGAAGTGCCTGCGCGATTGCTGGGCGAAACCGTGATGCAAGAGTTAAAACAAATGGATCAGGTGGCGTATATCCGCTTTGCTTCTGTGTATAGAAGCTTTTCGGATGTGGATGATTTCCATAACGCTATCCGTGACCTGGATAATTAATATCACATAGGTGGTTTGCATTTGAAGGCGGGGGCGTATGAAACTGATCAAGTTGTCTGCAATTGCGTTAGCGGTATTTACGGTCATCCTCACCATTGTGTTTTTTACCTGGTGGGCATTTAAAGACCAGGCGGTGTTTGGCAGTGACAAGTTTGACCAGACGCGCTGGATGGAGCTGGCCAACACAGTGCAAAAAGAATGTCGCCGCGGTGACATGGCCTACGACCTGAAAAATCACATCCTTATCCGTGGTGCCAAAAAAGAAGCCGTGATGGCCTTGCTGGGGCGCCCAAGTTTAGAGGACGCCAATGCGCTGGAATACGACCTTGGTAAGTGCATGCATGTCTACCATGCCTTGCGCATTTATTTTGACCAGGATGGGCGTTTAACCCATAGCCAGATTTCTTCCCACTAAACGACCGGCCTGTTAAGCGTAGGCAGGCGACAAAGCCGTGGTTGCGGTTGTTGCTTTATAGCGCTGGCGGAATGTTTGCATAAAGTCGGCCAGCTGTTCAGCAGCGGCCACTTCTAGGCCGTTATAAATCGAAGCACGGATGCCGCCTATACTGCGGTGACCATTCAAACCTGAAAAACCGGCCAGTTGCGCCTGTTGCAAAAACGCCTGCTCAATCTCGGCGTCAGGCAAATTAAATACCACATTCATCTTCGAGCGGTCCGCCACGGCGGCGCGGCCACGGTAAAAGTCGGCGTGGTCATCCAGTACCTGATACAGGCAATCGGCCTTGGCCTGGTTACGTTTAGCCACCTGATGCAAACCGCCCATTTCGTTGCGCAACCAGCGCGTCACCAGCAACACGCTATAAATCGCAAACACGGGAGGCGTGTTGTAGATAGAATGCGCATCGGCTTGTGCGTGATAATTGATAAAGCCTGGCAAATCATCGGGCAGGCTATTCATAAAGTCATCGCGCAGTATCACCACTGTGACCCCAGCCGGGCCGATATTTTTCTGCGCATGGGCGTAGATCATAGCGTAGCGATTAAAGTCCCCAGGCGCAGACAGCAGGTCTGAGGACATATCACAGATGCGCGGCACGTCGTCGCGGCCAGGCACGCGATGGAACTGCAAACCTTCTACTGTCTCATTCGATATATAGTGAAAATAAGCTGCGTCTTTAGAGAGCTGTAATTCGGCATCGCTAGGCAGGCGGCCAAACTGGTCTGCTTTGCCGCTCCAGGCCAGGTGCAGTTTGCCCGATTTCTCCGCCTCATGAATCGCTTTGCCGCTCCAGTAGCCGCTATGGATGTAATCTGCTGACTGCCCATGGCGCAGCAGATTCATCGGCAACATGGAAAATTGTTGCGTGGCACCACCTTGCATCATCAGCACGCGCGTGGTTTGTGGCAAGCCCATTAAGTGGCGGATATTGCCTTCCAGCTCATGCACGACTTGTGCAAACCACTCCGAGCGGTGGCTGATCCCCAGGATAGACAGGCCGACTTCTGGCACACAGAGCATGGCGGTATGCAGTTGTTGCAATACGCTTTCAGGCAATGCGCCCGGACCGCCGGAAAAATTCAGTTGATTGGCATTCAGTTTCATCATGCGCTCTCCAATAAAGGTTGCGGCTGTAATGCGTATAAATATTGCTCAAAGGCTTGCTGTAACTTGCCGATTTGCCCGGCTTTAAACGGGAACAGGTTGGCAGAGTCCATGGCGTGGACGGCCATGATGTGGTCAATTTCGAAGACCAGTAATTTGCCGTCTTTGGTTTCTGCGCAATCGATGCACAAATAGTCGAGCTGCAAACGCTGGTAAATTGCGGCCAAGGCTGATTGGTGGCGCGCCGCAAAACTGGCGAAGTTCTGCATAAAAGCGCCTTCTTCCGCCCGTTTGTCAGCAGAGTCATACATGCCGGCATTCACGTAATGCACCATCCAGTCGCTGGAAATCGCCATATGGCAGATAAACGGCTGGCCGCGCAGCATGGCAATGCGATATTTGCGGAACTGGCCATCCTGGCTGCTGTAATCGACAAAGCGGGATACAAAGAACGCCGTGTTTTGGACCTGCTTTAAATAGTCTGCCAGTGCAGTCGCCTGGGTAATCCTTGCCAGGTCATTACCGGCTTGTGAGCCGACCGGGCGGATAATCAGGGGTAGGCTGGGCAGGGCATCATGGTCTGCAGTTTCTGTGGGGCGCTGCATGCTCAGGCGCGTGACGACCTGGCTGCGGGTTAATCGGTGTGTGCGTGGCATATCCAGCCCAGTGATGCCTTGTAGCAACTCACTTAACTGGTCACGATTCACATTGGGCAACAGGTGGGGCGGATTAATCACAGGCCGTGCATGGTCAAGCAGGCTGGCTTGTACCGCCAGCAGCAAGGCGCGGTTGGCCTGGCTATCTGAGAGGGCCACCATCACCGCATCGTGTTCCGGCATGGGTGATGGCAGTGGCTCGTCAACCGATGCATAGTAATACAGGAGCTCTACTGGGCTGTTTTCCAGCAGGCAATCCAGCGGTGTGTTTTCAGACAGGTCGCCTGGTGTCATGATCATAAGCAAGCGGAAGCGAGGCGGCTGACAGTTTGCCGGGCGGCGGTAGAGTCGCTGCAAGGACAAGGCTTGCTCCTGAATCGCCAGGCCCATGTCGCGCATTTTCAGGCATAAAAAGCCGATGGCCAAGTTCATCCACAAAATAGCATTTTCCTGGTCCTGATTGGCTTGTACCAATAACGATTGCGCATGGGACCGCAAATCTGCGCCGTTCAGGCTCATGCGCAGAAAGGGCGCTAGCCCCTGGAAGGTATGGCTGGCGTCATTGTGGGCCAATGCTTCAAGTAAATTGCGCATGTAACGCTTTTTTTCGCTGGCACGCGGCGATGCCCAGAAGTCATCACTGCGATAGACCGGTGTGCCCGCTATCGTCAGCTGCATATGGTATGGCTGTCCCAGTAATTCGGTATGCACATAGGTGGCAAAACACTCGGCAAAGTCTTCCTGCACATCCATGCTGGCGTATAGGGTCGGAAACGACGTCCTGGCCAGGTCACGGTACAGGTCCAATGCCTGGCTGGCATGCAGCGTCGGCTGGCGGTAGAAGCTAATCTTCTCGCGATGGGGGAAGTTCTGTTCTGGCCGGATAGCCTTGCTGCCACTGGTTTGCCAGCTCAGTTTGCCAAAGTGGCCTGCCAGTTTGGGTAATGAGAATGACCAGTCCTGGGGACAGAGGTCAGTCATGGTGGCCAGGATATGGCCGAATTCATGCAGTAGCAGAAAGCGCAGCGCCTGGATACGATGGTCGTTTTCTGCTGTGGCGATCTTAACGCTGATTTGCACCTGAGGGTCAGCAATAAAGGCTGAATTTTCTTTCCAGCTTGCCCAGGCGTTTGCCGAGGATTGGCTAAATGCCTGGCTGTCGAGCACAATCACAAAGCCAATATTGTTGCTGCCATCCCCCAGTGCCACCATGTCAGTAAAACCTGAAGCATCCAGGCCATTGGCAAAGAAAATACCCAGGATGGATTTACCCAGCGTATCCAGCAGGCTTGCAGGGAGTGGTGCCAGTGCCTGCGCGAGGTCGTCCTGCCAGTCTGTGTTTGGGGCCAAGCTAACAGCCTCAGGCAGTCCGTGCGTGCGGCCATACTCTGAGAGGAAGTCCTGCAAGTCTGCGGTGGGCGGGGTCAGGCGTGTATGCAGTGGTTGCGCATACAGGGCCAGCCATGGATTGGGATCGGCGATATAAATCATAGCCCAGTGTAGCGCCATCGCGCGCGAAAGTGAGTTGCAAAAAAACTGGCAAATACCACGGTATTCGACGGTTAGGCCATGATTGACGTGGAACGGATCGACAAGCGGATGGATTGCCTTGGGTGACGACAAAAAACCGCAGTGCCGTGTTTTTTTGTATCATGGCAGTCTATGCAAGTGACTTCACAAGATATTGAATGGATGACGCGTGCGCTGCGGCTGGCTGCGCGCGGACTGTATACAACGACGCCTAATCCGCGTGTGGGCTGCGTGATTGTCAGCAATGGCCAGGTGGTCGGCGAGGGCGCACATCTCAAAGCCGGTGAGCCGCATGCCGAAGTGCATGCCTTGCGCGCGGCGGGTGAGCAGGCGCGTGGCGCGACAGCCTATGTGACGCTGGAGCCGTGCAGCCATTTTGGCCGCACCCCGCCATGCGCCGATGCCTTGGTCAATGCTGGCATCAGCCGGGTAGTGGTAGCGATGCAGGACCCGAACCCGTTGGTGGCAGGCAATGGCATTGCCCGCTTGCAGGCGCAAGGTATCACGGTGACTGTTGGTGTGTGCGAAGCACAGGCACGTGCCCTGAATCCTGGCTTTATCCAGCGTATGACGCAACAGCGGCCTTACGTGCGCCTTAAGGTGGCTGCCAGTCTGGATGGCAGGACCGCATTGGCTAATGGTGACAGCCAATGGATTACTTCGGTGGCTGCCCGCAAAGACGTGCATCACTGGCGTGCGCAAAGTTGTGCCATTGTTACCGGTATTGCCAGCATATTAAAAGACGATTCGTCCCTGACTGTGCGTGAGGTCAAAACCCCCAGGCAACCATTGCGCGTGATTGTCGATAGTCAGTTGCGCATCCCGATTGATGCCAAAGTGTTGCAGGATGGCAATGCGCTGGTGGCTTATGCACAAGGCGATGCGGCCAAGCTGGAAGTGTTGCAGGTGATGGGTGTACGCACCTTGCAGGCGCCAAATGCGCAAGGTCAGGTTGATCTTGCTACGTTGATGCAGGCACTGACGGCATTGCCATGCAATGAGGTACTGATTGAAGCGGGGGCCACTTTAAATGGTGCATTTCTGCAGAGCGGGTGCGTTGATGAGTTGTTGCTATATTACGCACCTAAACTGATGGGCCATGCTGCCCGTGGCATGTTTGCTTTGCCTGAGCTCACGCACATGTCAGCGGTACGTGATTTGAATATTCTCGATGTGCGCCAGTTTGGCCTGGATCTGCGTATCCAGGCTAAATTGCAACCTTGATTTTCCATGTTGATAGACACCCATTGTCATCTTGATGCCAGCGAGTTCGATGCAGATCGCGACCAGGTGTGGCGAGACGCACAAGCGCAAGGCGTGCGTGCCGTGGTGATCCCGGCGGTGACGCAAGCGACTTTTCAACCCATTATGCAGTGGTGTGCACAACACCCGCAGGCTGGCTTTGCGTTGGGCTGGCATCCCATGTATGTCGCGCAAGCGCCAGAGGATGCCTTGCAGCAGTTGCAGGCGGTCGTTGCGTCGGTACTGGCTGGGCCACAGGCGCATCAATTGCTGGCGATTGGTGAAATCGGCCTCGATTTTTACCTGACGCGTGACAACGAGGCCAAGCAAATCGCTTTGTTTGAAGGTCAGCTACAAATTGCCAAACAATTTGAGTTGCCTGTCATCTTGCATGTGCGCAGCGCCATAGACAGCATCCTCAAATACCTGCGCAAGCATCAAGTGCGTGGCGGTATTGCCCATGCATTTAATGGCAGCATGCAGCAAGCGGCGGTTTTTGAGCAGCTAGGATTCAAGTTGGGCTTTGGCGGTGCCATGACCTGGCCGCGCGCATTAAAAATCCGCCAACTGGCTGCAGAATTGCCACTGGAGCAGCTGGTATTAGAGACGGATGCCCCCGATATTCCCCCGGTCTGGATCGGTCACCAGGGGCGAAACAGCCCGGCGCAATTAAAAAGAATAGCGGAGGAATTGTGCCTAATTCGTGGCTTGGAAACTTCGCAACTCATTGAAATGATAGGCAAAAATTCTACGCAAGTTTTGCCGAAATTAGCCCATTTATGCACATGACTTAAAGTGACACATTAAGAATGTGTCGAAAGTGTTTCAATTATAGTGGTGCATTGTAAGTTATTGATTTTATTGAATAAAAAAATAGATTAAAAAATGAACTTTTGGAAAAAGTCCTTTTAAATTGGTAAGTTACGGAATTAAGACACAGCAATCCACAAAGTTATCCACAGATTTTGTGGATGGAAAAATACGGTGTTTGTCCTACAGGAAAAGCAAGGCCTTTTACAACTTTTACAATTAATGGCGACTCGTCAGCAAACCTCTTTTTATGCGTATCAAACAACAACATTTTCGTACGATCTGGCAACAAGGCGATGCCGTCTGCCTGATTGATCAAACCCGCTTACCGTTTGAGTTTGTGACGGTAAACGTGACAACCCTGGCACAAATGTGTCACGCCATTCGCAGCATGCAAGTGCGGGGGGCGCCTTTGATTGGTGCTGCTGCGGCTTACGGTGTGGCCTTGGGGATGCAGCACGCTGCAAGTGATATGCATCTGCCTGAGGTGGTTGCTCAGTTGTGCGCGACCCGGCCGACGGCCGTGAATCTGGCATGGGCGGCGCAACGCATGCAGCAAGCGTTGCTGGGCTTACCTGAGTCTGCGCGTGCGGCCGCTGCCTGGCCACTGGCACAAGCGATTGCCGACGAAGATGTGACACAGAACCTGGCCTTGGGCCAGCATGGCAAGGCGCTGATTGCGGCTAAGGGCACAGTGAATGCGCAACAGGTGGTGAATATTCTCACCCATTGCAATGCGGGCTGGCTGGCAACGGTGGATGGTGGCACGGCGCTAGCGCCGATTTATGCAGCCCATGATGCAGGCCTCAAGGTGCATGTGTGGGTGGACGAAACGCGCCCGCGCAACCAGGGCGCCAGTTTAACCGCCTGGGAGCTGGCCCAACATGGCGTGCCGCACACGGTGATTACCGATAATGCCGGCGGGCATTTAATGCAGCACGGGCAGGTGGATATGGTGATTGTGGGCGCTGATCGCGTGACGCGTGAGGGCGACGTATGCAACAAGATAGGCACTTATTTAAAAGCACTGGCTGCTTTTGACCAAAACGTGCCTTTTTATGCCGCCGTGCCTACGCCTACGATTGATTGGCAACTGACTCGTGGTGCGGATATTGAAATTGAAATGCGCGATGCGGATGAAGTGGCGTATATGCAAGGGCAGGGCGCGGATGGACAAGTGCAACGTATACGCGTGATTCCGCATGAAAGTACGGCGCTCAATCCGGCATTTGATGTCACGCCTGCCAGGCTGGTCACTGGCATCATTACTGAGCGTGGCGTGTTTACGCCTGCACAGTTACACACGCTGGCCGCTTAAGGGGAACACACCCAAATGCCCATATCCACAATGACCACAGCCACGCCTGCACAACAATTATTGCAGACCGCGCAGCAGATGGCACACACCGGGCTTAACAAGGGGAGCTCTGGCAATGCCAGTATCCGGCTGGACGATGGTTTTTTGATCACGCCCTCAGGCGTGCCTGCCGAGCAACTCAGCACACAGAGCATGGTGTATATGGATTGGGCAGGGCAGGCGGAGCCCGGTAAAAAACCTTCTAGCGAGTGGTATTTTCACCGTGATATTTTGCAGGCGCGCCCGGAGGTGAATGCCGTGGTGCATTGCCATAGCATGTTTGCCACCACCATTGCCTGTATGGCGCGCGACGTACCGCCGTTTCATTATATGATTGCCACGGTGGGTGGCGACAACATCCGCTGCGCGCCTTATGCCTTGTTCGGCACACAGGCATTATCTGATGTTGCGGTGAGCGCGCTGCAAGACCGCAAAGCCTGTTTGCTGGCGCACCATGGCATGATCGCTTTAGGCAGGAGCCTGCCGCAGGCGCTGGCGATTGCTATTGAGGTCGAGAATTTGTGCGAGCAGTATTGGCGCTTGTTGCAACTGGGGGAGCCTGCGCTGTTAACGCCTGAACAGATGCGTGACGTGCATGCCCAGTTTAAAGGCTATGGCCAGTGGGGGAAGTAGGTTTACAATTTGGGAAACAACGCCAATGTGCTCAAACGCAATAAGTATGTTGGGTCACAGATAAACACATTGTTTTCTATGGCCAGAATCGCTTCCGCTGGCGCATAGCACTTGAGTAGCACGCCACCAGACTCTACCGCGTTAAGGCCTTTGGCATAGGTGGTCGCGATGTCTTCCACAGGCGTCCAGCAGAAGGCGATCTGGTTGCGGTCAAATAAAAACCAGCTTTCGCCGCGGTACAGAGTACAGCCATCACCATTGGCGCCGGGCAGTGCGCGTTTAAGGACGTTTAGCACCAGCGCGTCGTTTTTCACCTTTGCCCGCAGATCACCGCCGTATTGCGCCCAGAGGGTTGCAATCTGCTTTTTCTGGAACACGGTGTCGTCTTTGAGCCTGGCCATATAGTCAAAGGTGTCATGCCAGAGCAAGGCATCCACGGCATTGACATACACACCCAGGCAAAACTGCCTGGCGAGTGATTGCGGGGTGTGTTTCATGCTATGGCTGCGGGCTGGCTATCCATTCGCCATCCACCAGTTTTTCCTGTGGTTGGAACTGCTGTTTATAGGCCATTTTCTGGCTATCGGCGATCCAGTAGCCCAGATACAAATAAGGCAGGCCCAGCTGTTTGGCCCAGGCGATTTGCCACAGGATGCTATAAGTGCCATAGCTGGCTTTATCTGTCGTATCGTAAAAGGTGTAGACCGCAGACAGGCCATCCATCACGATGTCGATCACACTGACCATTTTGAGTGCGCCGTAGGCATCACGAAACTCCACCATGATGCTTTCCACATTGCTTTGACACAAAAACTGCTGATACTGCGCGGCTTCGTCATCCTGGTCGGCAATATGGTCTGGGCCATGGTGATGGCGCTGTTGCTGGTAAGCCTGGTAAAGCGCGAAATGCTCAGCATCATAGTTGGCTTCAACAATCGTCACTTGCAGGTCAGCATGTTTTTTAAAGGCGCGTTGCTGGCTACGCGTGATTTGAAAGTCATTGACCGGCAAGCGCACTGAAATGCAGGCGTTGCAGAGTTCGCAGTGCGGACGGTAGGCAAATTTACCGCTGCGTCTGAACCCTTGCTGGATCAGGCCGCTATATACAGGGCTGTCGACCAGGTTTTGCGGGGTGGCAATCAGGCTTTGGGCCAGCTTTTTCGGCAGGTAGCCACACGGATAGGCCGTGGTGACATAAAACTGCAGTTTTTGCAGTGGGGCATCGTTAGGTAACGTCATATTGCACCAACTCGTTCAATTGCGCGATAAACCGGTCTCGGGGAATTTCATAGGCCCCAAAGCTTGCCAGCAGAGGCGTATGCATCTGACAATCAATCATACCGACTTGTTGCGCGTTTAACCATTGCACCAGGTGGGCAAACGCGACTTTAGAGGCGTTGCTGACATGGTGAAACATGCTTTCGCCATAAAACATGCGACCAATTTTCACGCCATAGCACCCACCCACCAGTTGGCCCTGCTGCCAGGCTTCTGCGCTATGTGCATAGCCGAGTGCATGCAAACGATCATAGGCCGCAATCATTTCGTCTGAGATCCAGGTGCCGGGCTGCCCAGGCCGCGGCGTCGCTGCACAGGCATTGATCACTTGGCGGAAGGCCGTGTTGAAGCGGATCTCGAACGGTTGTTGCTGAATGACCTTGCGTAATGAGCGGCTGATATTCAAGGCCGAGGGAAACAAGACCATGCGTGGGTCCGGACTCCACCAGAGAATGGGTTCCCCCGGGCTGAACCAGGGAAATATGCCTTGCCGGTAGGCGGCCAGTAACCTGTCTGCGGTCAAGTCGCCGCCAATGGCAATGAGTCCATTGGGCTCGGTCAATGCCTGCTGCAATGGCGGAAAAGGCGTTTTTGTGTCCAGAATGAGTACTGGCCCGCCTGGCAGCGGGTAGTAGTGTTCGTGCATAAACGTCAGTTAAATTGGTAAGGGTCGTGCTTGCCTGCCCATTCTATAACCTTGTTGCCTGGCATGCCACGTGAAATGCCAAAGCCTTGTGCGTAGTCGCAGCCTAATGCCGCTAATATCTGGGCCTGCTCCGCTTTTTCCACGCCTTCTGCCACCACTTTGCGCCCGAACTCGCGGCAAAGTGTGACCACGCCGCGAATGACCGCCAGGTCCTCCTGGTTGCTGAGCATATTGTGTATAAAGGACTGGTCGATTTTGATGATATCAACCGGCAGTCGGCGTAAATAAATCAGTGATGAATAACCCGAGCCAAAATCATCAATAGAAAACGCCACGCCCAGTGCTTGGCATTGTTGAATGACACGGTTGACGCGGGCAAAGTCACTGATAGCGGCGCTTTCGGTGATCTCGATATGCAGTTGTTGCGGTTTAATGTTGGGGTATTTTTTAAACAGGCTGGCCAGGTGGTCGCTAAACTGTTTATGCATCAGGTGCTGTGCGGCAATATTGACTGAGACCTGTGTGTGCAAACCGTGATCCTGCCATTCCGTGAGTTGTCGCAGGCTCTCTTCAATCACCCAGTTGCCAATATCAATAATCAGGCTGGTATGCTCAACCGCGTTGAGAAAGTCATTCGGATAAAGCAGGCCACGTAATGGGTGTTGCCAACGCAGCAAGGCCTCAAAGCAAAACAGTTTGCCTGATTGCATGCACACCTGCGGTTGGTAAACCAGTTTGATATGACTGTTCTGAATGCCATTCAGCAGGTCGCGCAACAGCAGTTGCTGTTGTTGTGACTGTTGTGCAGAGGCAAGGTCAAACAGGTGAAACTGGTGCCCGCCATGCGTTTTGGCATGGTACATGGCATGGTCGGCATGACGCAGCAGGGTGTCGGGCGGATTATGGTCAATCGGGTAAAGCGTGTAGCCGATACTGGCGGAAATCGAGAATTTGAATTTATCAATCGCAAACGGCTTTTCAATCGCCGCCAACAGTTTTTTGAGTAAGCGCGTATATTCGGTTTGAGTCCGGCCGCCGCACAATAACATGGCAAATTCATCACCGCCCAAGCGTGCCAGCGTATCTTGTGGTTTAAGAATATTCGTCAGTCGGCTGGCCAATTGCATCAGCAGTTTGTCACCAAACTCGTGACCATACTGGTCATTCACAATTTTAAAGTCATCCAGATCTATATAGCAGATGGCGACCAGTGATTGCTGGCGCTCGGCTTCCAGCAGGGCTTGCTGCAAGCGGCTGGAAAACAGCACGCGGTTGGGTAGTTGCGTTAATACATCATGATACGCCAGGTGCTCCAGCATGTTCTGCTGTTCTTTGGCGCGGGTGATGTCTGAGAATAAACCGACATAATGCTGGAACTCGCCCGCCTGGTTCATCACCGGCGACAGCTCCAATTCCACCAGGTAATCGTGCCCCTGGTGATGGCGGTTCCATACTTCGCCTTGCCACTCTTGAAATGCCTGTGTACCTTCATACAGGGCTTGAAAGAACGCTGGCTGCTGACAGGCAATGCCCAGGGCGGCCGGAGATTGCCCAATCGCTTCTGCCTGTGCATACCCGGTGACCACACTAAAAGACGGATTGCATTGCACAATCAGACCCTGTGCATCGGTAATGAAAATGGCATCGTGCGCATGGTCAAACACGCTCGCAGACACTTTGAGCCGGTTGGCACTGGCTTGTATCTGGCTCACCATTTCTCGCAGGCGTCGCCGCATTTTGACCATGTTGGCGATCAAGGTGTCTGGCGTGGCGGTAATATGGTCTTCAGCAAAATCGCCACTTTCAATGCGCATCAGCAGCAGTTTTGCCGTTTCCGGTTCGCCGCCCAAGGGGTTCAACACAAAGCGCTGCAAGCCACTGATGACCGCCATTAATACCACCAGGGTCAGGATCAGTGCAATGATCATGATCGGCGAAAGTGCGCCCAGTGCCGACCAGTAAGCCTCATTAACGGGATAGAGGATATTGATCTGGAAGTCCCATTCAGGCACTTCTTTGCTAACTTTTTTCCAGCGGTGCTGGCTGTTCTCCATCGCATCCAGTGCCTGCTGTTTGCTGATGCCGCCAGTCAGGAAGCGAATCCTGCCATGACCATCAGTAATGGCGACGAAGCCTTTTTCCAAGAATCCCCACTGGTGGATCGCCTGATCTATGGCGTTGAAATCGAGTTTGTAACCGACATACCAGGCGCCGATTAAACGGCCTTGGTCGTCGTGCATAGGCTCATAGCGTGAAAGGTAGGCTTCGCCCAGAATGTCGACCACGCCGTAGAAAGTCTCGTTCTTTTGCAGTTTTTCAATCACCTTGCCATACGGGTTCAGCTCGGTGCCAAAGGCATTACTGCCATCGGCTTTTTTCACATTGGTGGCAATACGCAAAAACTGCTGGCCACGTTTGACAAAAATAGTGGCAGTGCCACTGCCAATGCGGGTGACAGAGTCGACCAGGATGGTCCTGCCGGTTTGCGGGCTGTCGCCAAAACGCAGGTTTGGCACCTGTGTTCCCAGCATGTCGGTGACACCGTGAATATTGGGCGGCCCTTCAACTGAAGCATATTGTTTCAGTAATGCCATGCTGGAAAGTACATGTTCACTGACCAGTGTTCTGGCGGTGACTAACAGGTTGGCGAGTTTTTGTGTTTCTTCGTTGGCCTTGGCTTCAATGTTATTCAGGTGATGATTGAAAATAAAGGCAAATGAAATGAACCCGATTAACAGGCCAAAGGCTGCCAAGGGTAATAGAATCTTTTTAAATAGCGTGTAATGCTTCATTGTTAATTTAATAATTATTATGTAAAAAAATACCCCACTCTTGATCATGGTTATACAGGGCTTTAACAGCCGCCGCAATCATAAATACACCTGTTAAGGGCGAATGCCCGTCTTTTAGCATTGAGCGTCTGATTCAGCACACAGTTTGTTTTGCACGAGGTGTTTTATTCAGTCATCAGGTTGATTTTGACGACTAAAATCCATCTTTTTTTAAGAAAAATGATTTCAAATCAATCAATTAACGCGTAAAATGCGCAACTCTCAAGCATTGCTGGTCACCCGCGTGGAAATCTACACCTCCCTTACAGCCAAACCTGTTAACAGCTATCGTCCTTATTGGGCCAAACGCTTCGGCACAGCGCCTGTGCTGCCGATGAGCCGCGCCGAGATGGATGCGCTGGGCTGGGATAGTTGCGACATTATTCTGGTGAGCGGCGATGCCTATATTGACCACCCCAGTTTTGGAGCGGCATTGATTGGCCGTTTGCTCGAGGCGCAAGGCTTTCGCGTTGGCATTATTGCGCAGCCTGACTGGCAGTCAGCGGCAGCCTTTAAGGTGTTAGGCAAGCCCAACCTGTATTTTGGCGTGACGGCTGGCAATATGGATAGCATGGTCAACCGTTATACGGCAGATCGAAAAATCCGTTCTGACGATGCCTATACGCCTAATGCCGAAGCTAACAAGCGCCCGGACCGCGCGGTGCTGGTGTATTCACAGCGCTGTAAAGAGGCTTATTCAGACGTACCGCTGGTCATTGGCAGTATCGAAGCCAGCTTGCGCCGCATTGCGCATTACGATTACTGGTCGGATAAAGTGCGTCGCTCTATCCTCATTGATTCCAAAGCCGATATCCTGCTGTATGGCAATGCCGAGCGTGCCATTGTCGAATTGTCGCACCGTATTGCACGCGGTGAGCCTGTGCATGAGATCCAGGATATCCGTGGCACGGCATTTATTCGCAAACAGGTGCCTGATGACTTTGTAGAAGTGCCTTCGACCCGTTTGGACCGACCAGGCGTGGTAGAGAAACACGAAGACCCGTATGCTATGAAAATGGGTAAGGGCGATGCCAGTTGCGCGACCGATGACAAAGGCAGTGAGGCTAGCGGTGCGACTGGTACCGCGAATGGTGCCGCTGCACCTGCCATCAGCCTGCCGTTGCCGCTGAAAGCCAGCAAAGTGCCGCGTGACCGCCAGGTCATCCGCATGCCGTCTTATGAAGAGGTAGTGAGCGACCCGGTGATGTATGCGCATGCCTCACGCGTGTTGCACCTCGAAGCCAACCCCGGCAATGCACGGGCGCTGGTGCAAAAGCACGGTAGCCGCGAAGTGTGGCTGAATGCGCCGCCAATTCCCCTCACGACCAAAGAGATGGATTACGTCTACGACTTGCATTATGCGCGCAAGCCGCATCCAGCTTATAAAGACGCCAAGATCCCGGCCTGGGAAATGATCCGTTTTTCGGTCAACATCATGCGTGGCTGTTTTGGCGGCTGTACTTTCTGTTCGATTACCGAGCACGAAGGCCGTATTATCCAGAGTCGTTCCGAAGAGTCGGTTTTGCGCGAGATTGAAGAAATCCGTGACAAAGTGGATGGTTTTACCGGCGTGATTTCTGACCTTGGCGGGCCAACGGCCAATATGTATCGCTTGTCTTGCAAGTCTGAAGAAATCGAGAAAAACTGCCGCAAACTGTCTTGCGTGTATCCAGGTGTGTGTGAAAACCTCAACACTGACCATTCGGCACTTATTCAGTTGTACCGCAAGGCGCGCAACCTGCGTGGCGTGAAGAAAATCCTCATTGGTTCAGGCTTGCGCTATGACCTCGCCGTGAAATCACCAGAGTATGTCAAAGAACTGGTGCAGCATCACGTGGGCGGATACCTCAAGATTGCGCCTGAGCACTCAGAAGAAAACGTGCTCAGCAAAATGATGAAACCTGGCATGGGCGCCTATGATGAATTCAAGCGCATGTTTGAAAAATTCAGTGCCGAAGCGGGCAAGAAACAGTATTTGATTCCATATTTTATTGCCGCGCACCCAGGTACGACGGATGAAGATATGATCAACCTGGCACTGTGGCTGAAACGCAATGATTTCCGCCTTGACCAAGTGCAGACCTTTACGCCGACGCCGATGGCGATGGCCACTGCCATGTATCACAGTGGCAAAAATCCCTTGCGCAAAGTCACCCCGGACTCTGAAAACGTGCCGGTCGCCAAAACCGGCACTATCCGCAAATTGCAAAAAGCGTTTATCCGCTACCATGACCCGCAAAACTGGCCCATGCTGCGTGAAGCGCTCAAAAAAATGGGCCGCGCCGATTTAATTGGCAACGGTAAAAAGCATTTGGTGCCTGCGTATCAACCTGCAGTATTGCAGCAAATTGTGCAGTCTGATGGCAGCCGCTTCCAGGCCAAGGCCATGCCTAAAGGCTTTAACCAGACCAAGAATCCTGCTTACAAGCATAAAGCCAGAAAACCTGGCGCAGGTCGTTAATAAGGCAGCCCTAACACTTGATAGCCCAGTGTTGGGCTGGCCAGTTTCTGTGCGCTGGTGGCCAGGTCGTTCGCATTCGGGAAGTCTATGGTTTCATAATGCCAGTTGACCCACACCTTGTGGTCGCTACCCTCATGTATGCAGGCATAATTGCGGTGGAATAAAAAGCGGTTACCAGACGCGTCTTTGCGTAGCGTGGCAGACAAGACGCAGCCACCGCCCAGGTCAATATCCTGCTGTGTAATGCTGGAGGCAAGTCGGATCACCGATTGTTCTATACTCAGCGGTGGCGGATGCACAATGCCAGAAGAAATCAGTTGTACTATATTCCCCGTGCTTGATTGATTGTTCGTACCAGGCTGCTCACGATAAGTGCCGCTGGCCGCCACATGTACATCGCCGGAAATGATAAATACCTTGGTTGGGGTTTTGGCTTGCAAGGCGGCTTGAAATTGCAGCAAGCGTTGCAAAATGCTGCACATTTCATCGTAATGCGTGCTGAATCGCCAGTGGTCGGCCATATCGTCATAGGCGTCAAACTGGATGCTGAGGCGGATGTTATTTTCGCTTTCAGAAAAATGCCGGTAAAGAAAAGGCACGCCACTCAGAATGAGCAGTTTCTGGCCTGCTTGCCAGTTTGCTTGTAGTTCCGCCAGGCCTTGGGCAAAGTCTGGTTTGCCGCTGCCCATGATGTTGTGCAAGGTACGCTGGCTGCGGTTGTCCATCACCAGCAAGCCATAATCGCGGAAACGCAGGGTCATGCCAAAATGTGCCGGTGCGGCAGTGCGTTGCTGTAAGGCACGGTTGTTGACTCCCCGCACTTGAAACAATGTGAAATACTTTTTTGCACTGTCAAACATCGCCTGGTAAGTCGGGCTGGTTTCCAGACGGTAGGGTTGTGAGCCCCAGCCGTCAATAATATCGTGGTCGTCCCACATCATGATGCTAGGGATACTGGCCAGGCAGCTGCGTAAAGCCGCAGATTGCGTCCAGCTTCTAATGTAAGTGTCGAGATAGAATTGATCGATACGCTGCCTAAGCGTATCAGAGACCGGCGCCGATAATTGCTCTTTGAGTGGTTTTTGCGACCAGGTATACAAAGGCTGTTTTTCATTGAAAATAGCGTCTGCATAAATCTGGTCGCCGCCCATGATCAGCGCCGCATAAGGTGCATCCACCACTTCTGTATAATCCGCATTCGCCATATGCGCAGCCTGTTGCTGCTGCATGCGTTGCCACAGGTAGTCGATAGGCGCCGGGTGTTGCGCGCGCAGTTTGTCGGATGAAAAGCCATTGCAGGATGCGAATGCCAGTTGTACCCGCTGCTTGGCCGCCGGGCAGAAGAATGACCAGTTAGCCACCAGGGTATTGCGTGTGGGAGCGTAACTGGCCGGTTGCGCATCAATCAGAATCTGGTAATGACACACCTGGTCTAACTGCGCCAACGGAATGGCGATTTCTGCGCGCCAGAACTTGCCGCGACTCAGGCTGCTGATCAAGGTAAATTCGCTACGCAAATTTTGCTTGCCTAGGCGATAGGCCAGGGTGGCGGCATCGACGTCGTTTTCAGAGAGAAAGCAAACGCTGTAGAGGGTGGCGTTCTCGTGTTCACCCTCCAGCCCCAGCAAGGGACCTAAGACAATATTGTGTGATGACATGCGTGCTCCGTGTGTCGGTGATGGCTTAAGTCGTACTTTCCAGCAGGCCGGGTAATAGTGCTTGTATCTGTTCGGCCACTATTTTATCCGGATGATTTGCAGGCAGTTTCAGGTGTTGCGCAATATGTTCGCCTAATCTGCGATAGCTTTCAAATTGCGACTCACTGAAAAACTGGTCTACGGTACTGTGGTGCGGAAAGCTGGGTTCCTGCAATTTGAAATTAATCAGGTCGCTGGGCTCATCGCCCGTCAGCGAGCTTTTGATATACACCAGGTAACCCATATGGGCCGGATCGCCATCGCCCAGGTAATCAATACTGCCAATCGCAAAGTGGCGTGTGCCACACTTAAACAGGCCATACTTACAGTCATTGACCGGCAATAACGGGTCGATATCCAGTTTGATGGTGATGCCAAAATCGACTTTGCATTTACGGATGGCATTGCCCAGGTCCTCAAATTCATAGCAGCCATCGGCCCCGGCATCAATTGCGACGATCAGTTTACATCTTCTACGCACCAGCTCGTAAATACCCAGGTTTTCAAAGTGGCCGCCATCAGATAAATACAGGTAGCCTGAGGTGGGGCCGGTGTTGGTGATCAGTTCTTTGATCAGGTAAAACAGGTTCCAGAACGGTGATTGCCGTTGTGGTGGATTGCGCAACCGCAGTTTGCAGTTCAATCGCATCAGCAGCCTGTTAAAGTAATTCTCATGCAGGGGATTGCCAAACCAGCGTCCTAGACGCGCATTGAAAATGGTCATGATAAAACCCATGACCGGATTGGTGTGATAACCCATATTGGGGCTGGCCGCCGCACCGCTGGTGGACACCAGGCTGCCCAGTTCCGGGCCGCCTTCGCCGGTGTAGTGATGGGTGTCATACCAGACTTCGTTATCGGGTAATTTAAAGCCGCAGTAATAGGGGCTAAACATAAACGAAGCTGCCTGGCGCTGTTGCCAGGCCAGTTGCGAGCCATCGCTGATATTGACCGCCGTGTTTACAATATGGGTCGGGCGTTGCCCGCGCAGCGAGGACATGGTGACATCATCATTATTATCAAAGCCGGTAAAACTGTTGGGTTTACGCTGATTGTTGGTGGCACCCAGATAGCAGCGTGTGAGGCGGTTACGGTAAAAGTTGTGCAATGAAAACACGTTGATATCAATGCGCCAGCTGCCTAAACCTACGATCAATAATGCACCATAGAACCAGTACATGCGGTGCGGTGAAAGATAAAGGCTGTAACTTAGATAGCCAGATACCATCAAAATCAGCGTTACCACGATATAAGGTAACCAGCGGGTGAGTGAGCCCATCAGGCTACTAGGTGGTTCGGTGCCGGTAGTACGGCTTTTGCCTAATCTAGAGGTGAGAAAAGCGATTAGCCAGGCACCTACACCTGTCATTCCTTTTTTAGAGTTACTTGCGCAATCTAGCAGTGGGTGTAGCAGATAAGGTAAGTACAGTGCGAAGCTGAACAGGGCCAGCCAGACCAGGCAAACAACAATGTTAATGCCGCCAATTCGATGCCACCATTCGCGCGTACTCACTTCGATAAAGCGCCCACCTAAGCCCATTAGTGCTACCAACATCGCCGAAATCAGTAACGAAACCAGGGGGACGCCCAGCCCTATCCAGTAGTTCAGGGTGACGTGGCTATTAGGAGCATCGCCGTGGATTGAGGTTAATAGCTGCTGCCAGTTCGCCAGAGGCACTGCCCAAAAGCTTATTGCTACGCCGAATACGCCGCATAAAAACGTTGCAATTGGGAAAGTTGCATGTGCAGGATGCAGGCAGTCCTGGCGGCTTAGATGATAAGAGGCTATCAGGCTGATAAAGGTCAAACTGACCCCAATTTTTCCAGTCCTAGTTTGCCAGGTATTTTGTATGAGTTGCCATAGCAGCTCCGTGTTTAAGCTCAAGCTGGGTTGTAGCGCGCCATGTATTTCCGAGTGGCTGAAAAAGATCACAGACATCATCAAGACAACTAACACGCAGAGTAGCAGCACCTGGTTGAGCAGCGTATTAGCCATCCATTGCGCCAGTGCCGCCAGGGTGTCGCCGGTGAATAAACCGGTTTTGGGTGTCAGGTAGTTGCTATAACTGCGCAACCAGAGAATGGCTTTTTCTGTAGCGGTCAGCTGGCGCGCGCCGCTGCTTTGCGGCTGGGTGGAGAGCACCAGTTCGGCTTGCACGGTGTTGACGTGATTGCTGTGTTTGACCAGGCTGGAAAACCAGGCGCCGATATAGCCACCGCCAGATACCGTTGATAAATAGTCAAATTGATTGAGCAGGCCTTTTTTAGCCAGTCCTTGCAGGATACCTAGGTTGAGGGTAGCACTGCGGATGCCGCCGCCAGAAAAGGCCAGGCCAATGAGGTTTTCACGATGGATGTCCTGGCGCAAATGCGCCATGCCCCGAATTTCCGCATCCAGTACCGCTTCAAAAGCATGCGTTTTATGGGGGTCGGTCTCTTCAGCCTGGTCGGTCGGGTGCATGGCAATCTCCCTGAGCATCTTGTTGATATTATTTAACACATGGTATTCCTGTATCAAATAAGTGACAACACCTGTTCGATGTCATGTGTCGCTGATATATGAGAATGGCATGGGCGTAGTAATTTATGAGAGGATGTCGGCTGATGGGCAATCAGGATGGTCGGTGATGAATAAACCAATGAAGTGTGTGATGCGTGGGTTATGGCTGTGTGCCACAGTGTTTTTATGGCTAGGCCAGCAGGCCTGTGCCGCTGAAAAAAGCCTGTTCTGGCAGCTGGAGTCTCCAGCCGGGCAGGTGAGTTACCTGTTTGGTACCATGCATACGGACGACAATCGCGTCACTGATTTTTCCCCTGCGGTGGTGCAGGCACTTAAACAGGTGGATGCGTTTATGCTGGAAGTGGCAGACGCCCCGCCAGCATCTTTATTGCAATTGCCACAGGGTAGCCTCAAACAATACCTGTCAGACGCCGAGCTGGATAAAGTAGCCGGCCTGGCCGACATGCATGTCATGCCGATGGACCGGGTGCTTAAAATGAAACCGTGGTTGCTGGCGGTGATATTTGATTTACCCAAGCCGCAAACACCGTTCGCGCAGGACTTTTTACTCAAAGCCAAGGCGGAGGAACTGGATAAGCAGGTATTGGGCCTGGAAAGTGCACAAGAACATTTTGGCGTCATGGATGGCATGACGCTGGACGAGCAATTGCTGATGTTGCGCGCGGTGCTCAAGCGTAGTCAGAAACAAAAAGAAGGTGATTTTGAACGGTTGATGAAAGCCTATTTGGCCGGGGATGCCGAGCAGGTCGCCAATATGGATGATGCCATGACGCGCGGAATCTTGCCCGCCGCATTGTGGCAGCGCATGCGGGTAAAGTTACTGGATGAGCGCAATGTGGTGATGGCCGCACGCAGTATCGATCAGGCCCGCCAGCGGCCGGTGTTTATTGCGGTTGGCGCGGCCCATCTGGCAGGGCAGAGTGGTTTATTGCAGGCGTTTAAACAAGCCGGGTTTAAACTGACACCGTTGAAGAAATAAGGCTGTTTCAAACGCCCACGGCTTTAGGCGCGGTGAGCGTTGGCCTCTTGTGCAATGCGCGTAATGTGGGCGACGAAATCTGCATCTTCACCAACCAGTAACCGTGGTAAATGCTGGCGGAAATCTTCACGCAGGCACCACTCGCGCATATAGTCTTCCCAGGACATCCAGCGCCGCAGGCGTTTACCGCGCATGTCCGGGTCATAGGTCAGCAAGTAAGCGCGCTCAAACAATGAAATGAGGATTTCGAACAACACCAGTTTGCGCTCTTCCTGGTCTGCCGTCATGGCCAGGGATTCGCTATGCGAGCGTAATTGCAGGTCTGGGTTGGCCATCACCAGTTTTAAAAAGTCCGTATAGTTGTCTGCCAGTAACTGATAGACCTCTTCGTCCTCATTCTCACGCTCTTTACGCTGTTCCAGCATAAACGTCACAATCGCCAGCGGCAAGCCGACGACGGTGACGACATAACTCAGTAATTCCCAGGTGTCCTTGTCTATCATTTAAGTGTTTTTATCCGTTTACAGGATACCCTCAAAAATACGCGATGATTGCTGTTTGAGCTTTTGCCAGAGCGGGCGCTGCTGCCACTGTTGAAGCTCAATTTTCTCAGCATTCTTCAAATCCTGCTGAAAACGGCTTTCAAGCAAACTGGCCGTTTCACTGCCCAAAATCACCACATCAATTTCGGCGTTGATGCCTGCGCTGCGGTAATCGAGATTGGAGCTGCCGATCACGGACCAGACGCCATCGATGGATACCATTTTGGCATGTAATACCTGATCCTGCATCTCGTAAATGGCCACGCCATGTTTGAGTAAGTGGCTGTAATGCGAGCGCTGCACATTCATGGACAGCGTAGAGTCACTGAAGCTGGGCACAAGTAGCGATACCTGGACGCCACGGTCGGCCGCCTCTACCAAGGCTTCTTCTTGTGCACTGGTCGGCACAAAGTAGGCGGAATTCAGAAGGATGTGATGCTCTGCATGCTGGATCGCGGCGATCAGGGTCAGGTAATACGGTGAATCGGTATTTTTACGTTTGCTGGCGGGCGTGGTGATCACGCGCACAAACTGCCCGCCCTGTTTCGCCAGCGGCGGGAAGAAGCTGGCAGTGTCCAACGGCTGCGCAGCATCCCAGTGCTCAAGGAAGGCTTGCTGGATATTGGCTACCGCCGGGCCGGTGATCATGATGTCGGTATCTCGCCAGTCTGCCTGGCTCAGGTCTGGCAGTTTTTGTTTGCTAAAAAACCGCAGTGAGCCTTTGCTTTGATAGGTTTTGCTTAAGTTGACGCCACCGACAATCGCCAGTTTGCCATCAACCACCATGATTTTGCGATGATCGCGCTGGTTGATGCGCGTCAGGGTACTGGCTTGCACCGGGTGGAACACCGTGATTTTGGCACCGGCGGCTTCCAGGCGATCAAACAGTGCGGGCGGCGTATCGGCGGAGCCGATGGCATCGTAGATCAGGTGGACGCTGACGCCTCGTGACAGTTTTTCCAACAGTAGCGCCTGCAGGGTGATGCCACCTAAATCAACATCCTCAAAGGTAAAGTATTCCAGGTGGATATGTTGTTGTGCGTTGATCAGGGCCTGCCGCATATGGCTAAAGGTCAGTTCGCCATTAAACAGCAAGGTGACTTTGTTGTCCGCATATAAGCTATTGCCGGAAAGCGCCTGTTCCACCCGCAAGTGTTCTGCCAGTGATGCACGCATACTTTCGTCGGGCGACAGTTTTTTTAAGGCTTGCTCAACCTTGCCCGGCGGCAAAGTCTGTTTGGCGGTCACCACGGTAATTGGTTGTGTTTGCGCACTGATCTCGTTGAGGGCCAGCTTGGCGTCTGGAATGGATGCGCAACCCGATAGCCACAGGCTTGTCATGCACAGGCATATGTACAACCAGCGCTGGCAAAGGCGCGTACAGATTATTGTGGGCATGGCGTCCACCGTCACCATCGAAGGGGCTTAATCAGGAAAGATGGCTGGCGTGCTGCTGGATCACGTCCATGCATTCATCAAATTGCAGGGATTTGTCGAAAAAGTACTCAACGCCCATATTATGCGCCAGGTTGCGGTAATAGCTGTTGCCGTGGTTGGTCAGCATGACGATATCAGGGGCTTTAAATGGATAGCCCTGCTGGCGCGTATGGCGCACCACATCAAAGCCGGTGCCTTTGGCTAACTCAATATCCAGCACGATCATGTCGTACTGCCTGGCATTGAGCAAATCAATGGCTTCATCACTGGTGGTGGCGATATCCCTGACATCCAGTTGGTCACAGTCGTGCAACATTTCGACGATGACATCACGAATCAGGGCAGAGTCTTCAACTAACAATAATCTATACATGACGGTTTAACCAGTGACTGATGTCAAATAAGGGGTTAACACAGGCTGCTTGGCGATTATATTCATGCGCACATTCAATCGTATCGGCTTAATTAAGCAAGCCGTATTTGATGGCGTAGTAGGTCAAGTCAGCGTTCGATTTCATGGCCATTTTTTCCAGGATGCGGCTACGGTAGGTACTCACCGTTTTGATACTGATAAATAATTCATCTGCAATGGCGGTAGGCGTTTGGCCGGTCGCCAGTTTGACGAATACCTGGAACTCGCGGTCAGACAAGGTTTCGTGCAATTGCTTCTCTGAAGGGTGGCTAAGTTCGTTGGTCATCAGCTCAGCCAGTTCGGCAGAAATATAGCGTTTGCCCGCAGACACGGTGCGAATCGCCAGGATAATCTCATCTGAATCTGCGTTTTTGGATAAGTAGCCCTTGCAGCCGTTACGCATTAAATTCAATGCATATTGATCTTCAGCATAGCCACTGAGCACCAGCACCGGTAAGTCTGGTGCGACATGTTTTAATTCATGCAAGGTATCCACCCCGTTTTTGTCCGGCATGGAAATATCCAGCACCATGGCGTCATATTCATTTTTGCGGACCAATTGGATTGCTTCTGCCCCGGACGAGGCTTCCCCCGTCACCTGCAGATCCGTTTCCAGTTCGATCAGGTTACGTAAACCATCACGTACAATGCTGTGATCATCTACCAAAAGAATTCTTTTCATGCGGTTCTCTTAAACTTATTAGTCAGGGTTAAGTATCAGTTTGCGACTTTTTCGCCATCATTGTCTGGCGCGGCAGCTGGTTCTGTTTGTTCAGCAGGCGCCATTTCTTTTCTAAATAACCGCCAGTCCTGGCTAATCATGGCCAGCGAGTCGGCAAACAGCGGTTTTTTGTGCCAGATGGCGCGCACAGAAACAAAAGCAATCACACCGATAATGGTTGGCACCAGCATGGCCAGGCCAAGAATTAATGAGCGGTGCGGATGTTCCCATAACAGTGAAAACAGCCACATCAAGCCGAGTAAACCGGTGAAAATGAACATGCTAAACACCACCAGCATGCCTACCATGCTGGTGGCCAAGCGTTCAGTTTCCTCGAGAAAGTCCTGTTTCAATTGTTGCGCACGATCTTCCGTGTAATCGGCCACGTGATGACGCAGATTGAAAAAACTACCTTTCAATGCGCTCACTTTGCGATTCAAAAACAAAACAGCGGCAAATTTCAAGAGGTTTACCCACATAGCTTTCCTTGCTTATTCACGACGTTTGGTGCCTAACAGGTATCCTATCAGCAAACCGACACCAGCGGCTACCAGCACAGTGCCCAGTGGATGCTCCTGCACGGTATCTGCGGTCTTGTCTTTGATTGAGTGATAAGTGTCGCTCACTTCGCGTTGCACCTGTTCTTTGACACGGCTCGCTTTTGAACTCAAGTTAGAGGCCAGTGCTGCGGCATTCTCTTCATTGGTCAAGCGGTCAATATTGCTTTTCAGGGTATGAATCAACTCTTTTGCCTTGTCCTGTGTATTGTCTGCGGTGTCATTGACGGCATCCAGTAATTCATTGGCAGTCGATTTTACCTGCGCAGCGATTTGCTCAATGGCCTGGTCAGAATGTTTGGCCAAACGATCGGTCGTGTTCTCAACATTGTCTTTTGAAAAATTAAACATTTTGAAACTCCTTTTTAAATCGTGGTTTTAAATACCTATTTCAGTGTCGTACTCACATAACAAATAAACTGTTATGACTGATAAGACAGTTGATTAAACAAAAAGTGTTTTCAACATGTGGCCATCTTATCCAACGGCCTGTTATCGCTCTATCGGCCAGCCACCGATATCAAAGTCAGAATTCTCTGACAGTCTGTAAATTGGCGCGTCAACACATCTTTACGTTGCTGTTAATGCGTAACACCGCTATGATGCGTTTGATGCATTGTGAACAATACATGCAAAAAACGTTACGCCGGATTGCCTGATTTTTCAATCTTTTCATCCAACCGCCATGCAAAAAGTCAGAACCTACCTTATCGCCCTGCTTGATCGGCTGGAGAAAATCAGTGATACCTTTGGTGGTAACACAGTGGCTTTGCTCACCGTCAGCCTGATGCTGGCCGCCGCCATGCTGGTGGTGAATGACCGTTTTATTGTCAGCACGCGCGAAAAGACCGATGTGTTGGCCATGCTGGACCAGTTGCTGCTGGAAACCTGGAAGACCCAGTCCAACCTGGCCGTTGCCGAAAGTGCGCAGCGCGGCTATCTGCTCACGCGCTCGGAAAACTACTTTAAACCTTATGATGATGCGACCAAGCAAATGGGTCAGCATTTGCGTAATATCAATAAGTTGCTGAACCATACCAACCTGGTCAAGCATCCGGTGATACAAACCACCATGAGCGAGCTGGTGAACAGCATTATCAAAAAGTCCGCTGAAATGAGCGTGACCATTGATTTCGCCAAGAAACGCCAGTTTGATAAAGCCTTGGCGGTCGTGAAGCTGGATTCCGGCATTAAAGAGAGCCGCAATATTGAAGTATCGTCACGCCAGTTTGAAAAGCTGGTGCTGGATTACCGTGACGAAGTGGCCGATACGCGGGATACAACCCGTAAACTGATGCGCTGGTTTGTCATGGCCTGCCCGCTGATTTTTGTCTCATTGGTGGTGCTGGTGATACGCCGCTTGTTACGTGAGCTGGCAGAGAAGGCTAATCTATATGTACGCCTCACAGACGAAAACGCTGAGTATGAGCGCAATATCCAGCGCCTGACAACCGCGGTGCAGGGCCAGGCGTTGCAGGCGCAAACCAATATTGAGCATGAGCGTTATCAATTATCCCGCGAGTTACATGATGAACTGGGCTCTTTACTGACGGCGATCAAGATGGATATTTCCTGGGCCATCAAGCATTTGAAGGATCAACTGCCGCAGGTGACTGAAAAACTCAAAAAGACCAATCAGTACCTGGATCGCAGTATTAACTTTAAACGCGAGATCGTCCAGAACCTGCATCCGGCCATGATCAAGAGTTTTGGCCTGATTGCCTCGTTGCAGAACCTGATTGATGAAGCCAGGGCGCGTAACCAGTGGCAAATGGACATCATTATGCCCGAGCAGGAAATGGCAATTAACGAGACGGTCAGCCTGATTGTGTACCGTTTGGTGCAAGAGAGCTTGAATAACTGCAGCAAATACGCCAAGGCGACCGAGGTGTCTGTACATTTAATGCATGACGAGCAGCACATCAAACTGGAAATCGTTGATAACGGTATCGGCTTTGACCCGGAAAAACTCACCAATAGCACTCATGGTATCAGCGGCATGTGTAACCGTGTGGAGTCGATCGGCGGGCATTATGAAATATCCAGCGCCCCGCAACAAGGCGCCAGCACACGTGTGCTGTTGCCTTATCTCAAAAGTGCCCCTTCTGCTGCCTGAGGGTAGCCCTCGCCTCGATGTAGGCCTATTCTGACATGACATTCAGTCGTTGGACGACTGACCTGACACACGTGCCTGATTAATATGGCAACACGAAACAGCAGAACTGTTTTGTGTAACGCGTGAAAAAGGAGACGCTCATGTTAATGTCAAAATACACACAAGCAACAATCTTTGGCGGCCTGTTGGCGACAACCATCACACTCAATGCTTTCGCATTCGATTTGCAGGAAGTCCAGAATGGTGAAAAACCTTACCTGGAAGAATTTAATACCCTGGACAAGAATGCCAATAACTCCCTGAATTGGACCGAGCTGCAACAGGACAAAGGGGTTAAGCAACAAGATTTTAAAGCGTTTGATCACGACAAGGATGGTAGTTTGAGCTACGAAGAATATGCAGAGCTCAAAACACAAACTGGTCAAAAAGCGATTAAAGGCGCCATGTCTGATAGCTGGATTACCACGAAAGTGAAAGCCCGCTTGCTGGAAGAAGAATCCCTGAAATCACTCAAAATCAGTGTGGAGACACACAAAGGTGAAGTGCTGATCAGTGGGTTTGTTGCTGAAGCTGCGCTCAAATCCAAAGCCGAGCAACTGGTGGCCAGCGTTGAAGGCGTGAAATCTGTGAAAAACGCCATCGTGGTCAAAGGTTAATAAACACCCCCTCGCAAGCTACATATTCTCTCCCAAGTGCGTAGCTTGCTTTTTTCTTGCGGCGGGTTGTTCTTTCATGTGTTGACTGATTCATCCTCTGTACAACTTGAACAACTCGCCACCTTATGCAACAGAAAGGAAACATCATGAATAAGATGAACCGATATCTGGCAATGAGTACGATGATTGCATTATTAATGGGCGGTAGTGCCAATGCACTGGCTGCGGGTGTGCTTGCCAAAGCCGAGCCCATGTACAACTTTCTGCCTAGCGACACCGTGGTTGATAATGTGAAGAATACTTTGCAAACCAATGGTGTGGATGTGTCCAATATTCAGGTTGATGCCGATGCGCAAGGTGTAGTGCAGTTGAGCGGTGAAGTGGCCTCGAAGCAGGATGTGGAAACGGTCACCAAACTGGCCAAGCAGGCCGATGGCGTGTATGCCGTGTTAGGCGCATTGCGCTATAGCACGGGTGAAGTCGTGCCAGCCCCTGTACCTGCAGGCCTGGACCCGGTGATGGATGCGCCTGCGGCAGGGCCTGAAAGCGAGCCATCAGAAAGCAAACAGATAGACGCGCAATGAACAGAGCGGGAGGGGCAGCCCTCCCGCGCGTTAATCTCCAGTGGGTTGACGCGCCAGGAGTTAGTGATGCTGGGGCATCACATGTCGACCGGATTCGTACTCAACCTGGTTGGATTGGCGGATGAACAATAACTGGTCAGTGGCAAATCCCAGCTCTTTGGCTTTGGCCATCAGGTGCTGTTTGATCGGGTAGGTGAGTTGCGGTGTACGTGACAGTATCCATAAATAGTCACGACCGCTACTTACCAGGGCATAGTTGTAATAAGGCTGGTCTACTTCGAGGATGTTGTAATCGCCATAAAACGGCCCGAAGAAAGACACTTTAAGGCGGCCAGTCCGGCTACCATCGGCATTGGCCGGGTCGACAAATTTGGCTTTGCCTATGGCTTCACTCCAGTCGTTTTTCTCAGCACTAAATCCACGGTTAACCACTTTGAGTGTGCCATCCGGCTCAATGCTGTAGTTAGCAGTCACCTGTTCCAGCCCCTTTTCAAATCTGTTGTCCAATCTGGCGATTTCATACCAGGTGCCCACATATTGGGTCGGGTCAAAGCGCTTTACAACGGCCTGTGCTGCTTGGGGTGGTAAAGGGGCCGAACAGCCGTTTAAGGTCAACACAAGCAAAGGGTAAAGCAGAAGTGATAAACGGATAGCTGGCATCATGTCAGTGAGTCGGTTGGGGATATTAAAAAACCAAGATATTAAAACCAATTATGTCTGAAAAGACAGTTTAAAATAACATAAATTCAAACGATAAAATTAATCAAGGCAACATTCAAGCAAGTAGTTATTCACACAAGGGAAGATATGAAATTTTTAAATATGTGCAAGGTATGGGGTGTGCTGGCGTTGTTATCAACAACAGCCATGGCGGATAATCTGGAAACCGGGCTTGGCGGTGGCGTAGGTGCTGCTGCAGGGACTGCTGTAGGTAGCGTACTTGGTGGCAGCACTGGTGAAGTGATTGGTGGCGCGGTAGGCGGTGGCCTGGGTGGTGCAGCGACGACCGGCCGTTCAGGCCGCACAGGCGCTATTCTGGGTGGCGCTGCAGGTGGTGCAACAGGCGCCATGGTTGGTCGTAAAGTCAGCGGCACGACGACAGGTGCGGTAGTGGGTGCCGGGGTAGGCGGTGCTGGTGGCGCGGTGGTTGGTAAGGTGATTGACGAGCCTGATCCATACCAGAGAAGTTACCGCGGCAAAAAAGGTAAAAAACATGGCCACCATCATGGCCGTGGTCATCATGGACATGATTAGAAGCTGATGATGATGTTGCGCGGGCCGTGTGTAGGTAGCAGGCCATTGCGCAAAAGTGGCTGTGGATTGCGGGCTATTTGCCTATCAGTGCCGCGCTGGCTTTCTTGAGTTGATACATCACGGTGTCCCCGGCAAGCAGTAACTGATCGACTGATTTTGGTTGCTGGGGATCAAACTCAACAATACCTTGTGAGAACGATATTTTATAAGGCTGCCGCTGTTGCTGTCTGATCATGTCTAGCTGATCGCACAGCCGTTGCGTCACAATATGCGCCTCATGTTGTCGCGTACAGGCCAGCAGAATGACAAATTCATCCCCACCTAGCCGGGCATAAATATCTGAACTGCGGCCTATCTGTTTGAGTGCTTTACCAAACGTCTGCAAAGCACGATCACCTTCATCGTGGCCATAGGTGTCATTGATGATTTTAAAATTATTGAGATCTAAAAATACCAGTGAAGCATGGACCTTGTGCCGACTAAAATAATGCAGGTATTTTTCCGTCAGCATGGTAAAGCCGCGGCGATTGCTGAGGTCGGTGAGTTCATCCATGGTGGCCAATTCAATCGCCGCCAGTTCACTTTCTACCATGGCCGCCAAATCATTCAAGTCTTCCACATCTTTGGCTGGAAACTCTCTTGGTTGCGAGTCAATCAGGCATAGCGTGCCAACTTTAAAGCCATGCGTGGTACGTATCGGCCTGCCCGCATAAAAGCGAATGTGTGGCGCAGCAGTGACCAGCGGATTATCCAGAAACCTGGGGTCTTTAGAGGCGTCATTAATGACAAAGGTATCATTGCCTAAAATCGCATGGCCACAAAAGGAAATGTCTCGCGAGGCCTCTAAGACCGGTAGGCCCACGCAGGATTTAAACCATTGGCGATTGGCATCGACCAGGCTAACCAGCGCAATCGGCACGTTAAACATGCGCGTGGCAATTCTGGTTAAACGGTCAAAACGCTCTTCTGCTTTAGTGTCAAGAATGGCAAGTGCACGCAGTACATGCAAGCGTTCAACTTCATTGGCAGGCGTGGCTGGTATTTGCAAAATACTCGATCCTTTAAAAGGGATGTTGTAGAGATCATACCGTGTTTTTTACGGTTTATACAAAAAAATACAACTGTTTTTACAGGTTAGTTTTTGACAGGTGCAGCGTATCGTTTATGCTTGCGTTGTGGCGAGTTTTAAACCAATAATGCCTGCCATAATCAAGCCCAGGCTTATGATGCGCAAGGCGGATACTGGTTCGTTAAACAGCCAGATACCACCAATCACCGTCCCGACTGCGCCTATGCCTACCCACACCGCATAAGCAGTGCCGACTGGCAGCGATTTGACGCAAAGGCCCAGTAACCAGACGCTGATAATCATGGCGAGTATGGTCCAGAATGAGGGCCAGAAACGGGTGAACCCATCCGTATATTTTAAGCCTATGGCCCAGGCGGTTTCAAACAAGCCAGCAATTACCAGGGTTAACCACGTCATAGCGTTTCCTTTTAAGTGATGCGATTTCAGCGCCACAGCGCAATCAAGACTGCACAGCAATTAAATCCTCGGCCGACAGCCAGCGCCATTCGCCTGCTGCTAGTGTTTCAGGCAGCGTTAGTTGGCCAATTTTAATGCGCTTCAAGGCGTCAACACGGTTACCAATCGCGGCAATCATGCGTTTGACCTGGTGGTATTTTCCCTCTGCCAGCGTCATGTGTAGCACCGTTGCAGAAATACTGGTCACCGCCAGTGCTGCAATGGTTTCTTCTTCATCAATCAGTTTGACGCCGGCCAGCAAATGCTCAAGGTCAGCCGCACTCAAGGCGTGTTTGCAAGTCACCTCATACACCTTGGGCACATGATGCTTTGGTGAGCTGACTTTATGGATAAATTGCCCATCATCCGACAGCAGAATCAACCCCGTGGTGTCTTCATCCAGGCGGCCTATGCATTGAATACCGCGTTCCACCAGCGGCTCGGGCAACAAGGTATAAATTGTTGGGTGAAACTGGGTTTTGTGCGTGCATTCATAATGCGCAGGCTTGTGCATCAGCAGATAGCTGTGTTCGCGATATTGCCAGGCCTCGCCATTGACGGTGAAATGCAGTGTGTCGTCCAAGGCGAACTTGGCGTCCGGGTCATCGCATATTTCGCCGTTTACAGTGACGTCTTCGTTGATAATTAAAATGCGGCACATCTTGCGTGTGCCAAAGCCCTGACGGTGCAGGATACGTTCTAGATCTAATGTTTTTGCCATGAATGAGATTATACGTGAATTGGATGGGGGCTTTGGTGGGACTGGTTTTTTTGATGAGCTAGAAGGTGATTCTTAGGGTTGTTGGCATTCTGGTGGGGTGGCTTTTTTAGCGTTTGGATTGGGTTGTAGGGTTTCTTTTCGCTTTTTCAGCGAGTTACTTTTCTTTGCTTGCACAAAGAACAAGTAACCAAAAGAAATGCACCCCAACTTCCGCTTGTTTCCTGCGTTGCTCGTCAAAGTGGGCGGCCATCGAAACTCGCCCTGGCGGCTTGCACACCCCGCAAGCCACTGCGGAACTCGAACAGCCGATGGCCGACATCCCCCACTTCGCCTGCGCTACTCGGCGCGGCAGATGGGGGCCCCGAACACCAGGTGAACGCCACCATTTATGGTTGTTTTTTGCAAACCTTTAAATTTCTACAGTGCTAGTTTGACGAGACAAATCCCATCCCATCACGCTGAGTAGCGGAGACAAAATAAGAGTAGAGGGAGCGACTGTCTGAGCTCCGCAACAAGCCACGAAGTGTGTGGCTTGTCAGGGCGAGTTTCGTGACCGCTTATTTTGTTGAGCAACGCAAGGGAGCCGCAGGCCGTGATGGCTGGGTGTCGTCCTCTTTGGTTACTTTCTGGGGGACAAGCACCAGAAAGTGACTCGCCTAAAGGCGAAACAGCAAGTTACATGAGTCCGTAGAAGTAAAAATTGAGGAAAATGATGTTTCTTCATAATCCCCAAATCAGCCATCAAACCAATTCACGTATAATCGCTCCATGGCCTTCAAACACATTACCTCCCGCGATAATCCCGTTTTTAAACAGCTACGCAAGCTGCTCGATCAGTCCCGCGAGCGTAAAAAAACAGCGTCAACGCTGCTCGAAGGCGTGCATTTAATCGAGGCGTATTGCCAAACCTATGGCGAGCCGCGTTTGCTGATTATTCCCGAAGGGCATAGCACGGTAGAGGCGACTGGGTTGATTCAGCAGTTGTCTGATGTTGACACCATGTTGCTGCCGACCTTGATGTTTGCCGAGCTGGCGCCTGTGGCGTCTAGCAGTGGCGTGATGGCGCTGGTGGATATTCCTGAGCCAGCGTTGCCAGAAAACGTGGATTTTGCTTTGCTGATTGAAGATATCCAGGACCCGGGCAATTTGGGCAGTATGCTGCGCACAGCTGCGGCGGCCGGGGTGCAGGTGGCTTATTTGAGCAAGGGCTGTACTGATGCCTGGTCGCCCAAGACGTTGCGTGGCGGGCAGGGCGCGCAGTTTGTGTTGCCGGTGGTGGAAGGGGTTGATGCGGTAGAGGTAGTTGATGCGTTTGCCGGTAAAACCCTGGCGCTAACGATGCAGGGCAACAGCTTGTATCAGCAAGCTTTGCGTGAGCCGGTGCTGTTTGCGGTAGGCAATGAAGGCGCGGGCATTTCAGCCGTCTTGCAATCTGCCGTGAGCACTTGCATTACTATCCCGATGGCGCATCAGGGTACCTTGGCGCTGGAGTCACTGAATGCGGCGGCGGCCACGGCGGTGGCGCTGTTTGAGTGTCAGCGCCAACGCTTGCTGGCGGATTAACTGTTTTTAGTGCGTGACCTCGTGGTCATCATCTTCGTCAAATAAGGCCAGCGCTTCTTGCTCGTCGACCACATAGTGTTTGTTGCAGAAGTCGCATTGAATCTGCACACTGCCTTGTTCTTCAATGATGCTGCGTACTTCGGCCATGCCCAGCATTTGCAACATATTGGTGACGCTGGTTTGTGAGCAACTGCAAAATGCCTGCACTTCGCGGCCGCTGAACAAGCGCACATCTTCTTCTACAAACAAACGTTGCAGCAGCGTGACGGTATCCAGGTTTAACAATTCCTGATCGGTGACCGTGCCCGCCAGGTGCTGCACGCGGTTCCAGCAATCGAGGTCACTTTCCTGTTGTTGCGGCAATTTTTGCAGTAGCAGACCGGAGGCGCGCTCGCCATCTGAGGTCAGCCACAAACGGGTATCAATTTGTTGTGAGCGCAACATGTAGTTTTCCAGCATGCTGGCGATGCTGTCCCCTTCTAGCGGCACAATGCCTTGGTAGGGCTCGCCCTCTTCTGGCATCAGGGTGATCACTAATTGCCCTTGTTTTAACCAGTCAGTTAAAACGTCACCTTCTAACTCGCCATTGACTTTCGCGGTCGCGCGAATATTCAATTCAGAGGTACATTCCACGACCAGGAGTTGCAGCGCGCCCTGGCTTTGCAATTGCAAAATCAGCTTGCCTTGCATCTTGAGCGTCGCAGTAAGCAGCACGCTGGCGGCGGTGAATTCGCCGATGGCTTTTTTGAGGGCAGGTGGTAATGTCTGGTGCTCAAGTGCGGTCGACAGGCTTTGGTCTAGCTGCACACAGTTGCCGCGCACGGCTGACTGCTCAAAAATAAACGGGTGTAATTGGTCTTGCTTGCGATCTTGGTTCATGCCGCTATTTTACCATCTGGATGCAGAGCTGATTGTTAAGCACGGGTAATTTTCGGCAACTGCCAGTGGGCCACTGCCCATTGCCATAGCTCGGCCAGTGAAAGCGATTGCGCATGGGCGGGAAGCGTCTGTTGTAAGAAAGTCAGTGCGGCGAGCAACGTGGGGACGACATTATCGTCTGGTAATGCGGTGGCCAATGTCTGTTTGCTCAGTTTCTGGCCGTCGGCATTGAAGACCAGCGGAATATGGGCGTAGACCGGCGTTGGGTAGCCCAGTAATTGTTGCAGGTAAATTTGCCGTGTGGTGGAGTTGAGTAAATCAGCCCCGCGCACCACATGCGTCACGCCTTGCAGGGCGTCATCGACCACCACCGCCAGTTGATAGCTGAACCGGCCATCGGCTCGTTTCACGACAAAATCACCAATGTCGCTGGCCATCTGGTGGTGTTGCTGGCCTTGAATTTGGTCTGCAAAAGTGATGGTTTGCGTGTCTGTTTTGATGCGCCAGGCAGCGGCCGCACCGGGTTTGGTGGGGTGCTGCAAACAGGTGCCAGGATAAATGGCACCTTCTATGCCGAGCAGTGTGCTGGAATCGGCAATCTCTTTGCGTGAGCAGGTGCAGGGGTAGGCCAGGCCATTCTGGCGCAGTTGCGCTAATGCGGTTTGGTAGTGATCACTGCGCTGGCTTTGGTAAATAATGTCGCCATCCCACACAAAACCATAGCGTTGCAGGGTGTGAATAATCTCTTTACTGGCACCCGCGACATACCTGGTTTGATCGACGTCTTCAATGCGCAATAGCCATTGCCCGTCACGACTTCTGGCATCGCAATAACTGGCCACCGCGGCGACCAGTGAGCCAAAGTGTAATGGCCCGGTGGGCGATGGGGCAAAGCGGCCGATGACCATATGTTTGGTGAGTGTTATTGCGCTGCGTAGGGCGGAATATGCCAAGCCACCAGTTGCGCACCGCGCAACTGCAAATGGCAGGCCATGCGTTCAACGCCCTGGCTGGAGACGTCAAAGGTGTAAGTGCGTTGCAATTGCATGCGGCCATTGCCATCGCGGGCAAAACCGACACGCGAGCAGGCGACGGTTTCATCTAAAAATTGCAGGTGGCAACGCTCTGCCAGTTGGCGGCCAATCTTTAAAGCCGCTTCGCGTTTGGCGACAGAATCCATCCAAAACCATGCGCCAGCAATTAAAATGGCTAATAAAGCCCATTCAGCCATTGTTGTTCTCCCGTAAAGCGATCATATGTTTCAGTGTATGATGTTTCAAGTTCATATTCCTATATCAGTGCAACCTGTCATGAGTTCAAGTCGCGAAGCAGACGCTATTCAAGCCTATTATAATTTATTGCATGGCAAGGGCGCAGATGACGCCATTATGGCGCAACGCGATGCCTTGCTGGCAGAGTTAAGCCCATTGCTGGCAGACCAGGAGTGTACCAGCACTGCCTACCGTCAAGCGGTTGACGAATGCCTGACGGACAAACCGGCACAGCGTTGGCCTGAACTGCTCACCATTATCCGTGAGTTCTATCCGTTCTGGCGGGGCGATGTCAAAGCCGTCATGCAATATGCAGATACGGTCGGCTTTGAGCTGCACCCCATCGGTTGGCAACCGGCCGTGATTGATTTGCAGTCAGTCTGGCCAGCCTTGCAGTCAGAGAAGTTTGAAACCTCAGAATTATGGGCGCTCAACGGATATGTCAAAGCGCTTAAGTCCATGGAGCACAAGCAGGAGATGGATATTGAGTTGCGCACACGCATGGCTAAGCTGATGTTACTGCGTTTGCGTGAAGCACCGATGACAGAGAAAAATGCTTTCCGCATCACTGCCGACGCGACTTTGCCTTTGTTTAACCTCAAAAATACCCGCCACTTATTTTTAAACGCCGTGCGTGAATTTTACTATTTTTGGGCGGCGCATCCTGATGCGGTTGAAATGCTCAAACAGCTGCAACCGCCTGAAATTATGTAAAAATGCACTTAAAGTGTGCAATGCACTTTCATTGGTTCCATTTTGGTGCATTTTTCCGGTAGCCTGAAATATACTTCCTTTAAAATCAACCATATAGAAATGGTCTGATATTTGCTTTCTCCATGCGCATTCAAAATGAGGCGTGCCTGCAAGGCAAAACGCCCTTGTATAAAACTATAGTTCGGAGAGCGAAATGGAAGCATTAGTGTCAGCGAATGACGTCTTGTTTGTATTGCTAGGGGCCATTATGGTGCTGGCAATGCATGCCGGGTTTGCCTTTTTAGAAGTCGGTACCGTGCGTCAAAAAAATCAGGTCAATGCCCTGGTCAAAATCATGGTGGATTTTTGTGTCTCTACCATTGCCTATTTTTTCATTGGTTACAGCATTGCTTATGGCATCAACTTTTTCAGCGGCGCGGATGTGTTGGCAGCGAAAAGTGGCTACGACCTGGTGAAATTCTTTTTCCTGCTCACATTTGCGGCTGCGATTCCGGCCATTGTGTCCGGTGGCATTGCCGAGCGCGCCAAGTTTAATCCACAAATGGCCGCCACCTTTCTGATTGTCGGCTTCGTTTACCCGTTTTTTGAAGGCATCGCCTGGAATAACCATTTCGGTTTTCAGGACTGGTTAAAAACCAGCTTTGGCGCAGGTTTTCATGATTTCGCTGGTTCGGTAGTGGTGCATGCCATGGGCGGCTGGATTGCGCTGGCGGCTGTTATCTTGCTGGGTGCACGCAATGGCCGTTATACCAAAGATGGCCGTCTGCACGCCTACCCGCCGTCCAATATCCCTTTCCTGGCTTTAGGCGCCTGGATACTCACGGTCGGCTGGTTTGGCTTCAACGTCATGTCGGCACAATCGATTCAAAATATCTCTGGCCTCGTCGCGGTCAACTCGCTCATGGCCCTGGTCGGTGGCACGCTGGCGGCCCTGGTGCTCGGCAAGAATGACCCCGGTTTTGTCCACAACGGCCCCTTGGCGGGTTTAGTGGCCGTATGCGCGGGTTCCGACGTTATGCATCCGCTAGGCGCATTAGTCACTGGTGCGGTTGCAGGCACCTTGTTTGTGTGGGCGTTTACCGTGACCCAAAACCGCTTGAAAATTGATGATGTGCTGGGCGTTTGGCCGTTGCACGGCCTGTGCGGTGCCTGGGGTGGCCTGGCCGCCGGTATTTTTGGCTGCTCTGCGCTAGGCGGTATGGGCGGCGTCAGCTTTATCAGCCAATTGATAGGCACACTTACTGGTGTCGCCATCGCCCTGGCAGGTGGCGCAATCGTCTATGGACTTATCAAAAAGACGGTGGGTATTCGACTGGATGCTGAAGCAGAGTTTGACGGTGCAGATTTAAGTATTCATAAAATTCCGTCAGTGTCTGGCGATTAATCTTACTGATATTGCCTGAGCCAACAAAAAAGCCTGCCACTTTTGATGGCGGGCTTTTTGTTTGCAGGTTTTCCGGCTGTGCGTGCTATCGGTTATATCGCGCTTCAACCTGCTGCAAAACGATGTACATTTACCTAATAGGCTGCAACCTGTCAGAGCAGCAGCGCCAGAGAGAGAAATTTCAATATCGCACTCAGCGCACCAGTACCTGGCTTTTTGGCGGGTTGCGCGTCGACGGTGACCACGTCATTCGCTGGCACATCAGGCGGGCTGGTTTGATATTCCAGGCCATAGATGTATTTACCTTTCTGTTGCAAGCTGGCTGGCTGTGTGTGGGACACGACAGGCGCTTGTGCCGTCACCAGTGGCTCGCTTTTGCCGGCGGCTAACGACATTTCAAGTAATGCCAGGTTGTTTTTGGCTTTGAGGTACTGGCCATCGACGGCAATCGCGTCATGCAGGGCCTTTTCTGCGTTGGCATAATCCTGTTTCTGCATATAGGCAAAGCCAAGGTTGTTATAGTTTTTTGCGCTGGGTTCAACGCTGACCAACTGTTGCAGGGCCGTGATGGCTTCATCGGTGCGATTGTTACGCATGAGCAGGGCACTCAGCTGTTGCAGGCTGGCAATGCGTTGCGGCTCCAAGTGCAACGCTTTTTGATAGGCGACTACTGCCATGTCGGTATTGTTTAAATGTTCATAATTCAAGCCTATCTGGTCATAATCTGCGGCCGAGCTGGCAGAGACCAGTTCATTATTGCTGGTAGGCTTGATTTGGAACGAGGCATGTTTTTCATCACGTATTTGATGGGCGCATCCCAGTGCCAATAGTGATGAAAAAATCACTATATATTTTAAATTCATCATCGCTTCCTCCTTCATATGCTGGAGACCACATAGGCTAGGGTCAAATATGCCAATGGCTAAATATCCTAGGGCCCAAGATGGATCGCGCTGAATATTTCCATGATTGCGGGACCCGCCAAAATAAACAGCAAGGTTGGCAGCATGAAGAAAGCGACAGGAAACAGTAACTTGACTGGAATCTTTGCCGCTCTTTCTTCTGCGCGTTGCTTTCTTTTTAAGCGTAACTCTTCAGAGCTGACCTTGAGTGACTCACTGACGCTGGTGCCATAGCGCTCGGCCTGAATAATCATGGAGGCAAAACTGTTGATGTCTTCAATGCCGACGCGCAGGACAAAGTGCCTAAGTGCGCGCTCGCGGCTCTTGCCCGAGCGCACTTCTATCAAAATCAGTTGCATTTCATCGTGCAGGATTTTTGACTTGATTTTTATTTCATGTGAAACGCGCGTGAGTGCCTGATCAAAACTGAGGCCTGCATCCATGCAGATTACCAGCAAATCCAGCGCGTCTGGAAACGCGCCCAGAATCTCTTCTTTGCGTTGGCTGATGACGAAATCCAGATAAATTTTTGGCAACACCAGGCCCATGGCGGCGCCCGAAAACAGGATGACGGCCAGGCTGAGCGAGTTATCACGTGAAAATTGCTCTTTTAACAGCAGGTAAAACAAAAGCGGGATGGCAAAGGTCAGCAAGGTCTTGATGCCGAAGAACAAACTGGGCGCATACTCGCCGCGCCAGCCAGCCTGCAAGAACTGCACTTTGAGCGGCGAAGTTTCCCAACCGTCTTTTGGTAAGGTGAGTTTGGCAAACGGCTCGACCAGTTTGACCACTTTAAAGGTGAGTTCATCGTCGGCATCCGCTTTGCGTTGACTGATGTTTTGCGTGGTTTGCAGTGACTTTAACCTGCGCGCATATTTGTCATGCGAGAACAGCGAAAACATAAACATTGCCAGGGCGAACACTGCCACGAAGACACAGATATAAACAATGATTTCGTTCATGATAGACCGCCAATCACACTTTTATTTGAATGATCTTGCGCATGCATAAACCTGCAAATATCATCAATACAAAACCGATTTTCAATAATGTCAGTCCCACTTCTGTGCCGAATAGCAACTTGGCGTAATAAGGCGTAATCGCGCTCATTAACGGCACAATCATTACCGGCATCAGCCACATGACCCAGGCCGAGGTTCTGCCTTCGGCACTGAGTGTGTCGATGTCACGCATTAACTGGAACCGGTCACGGATAATTTTGCTCATGGAGGTGAGTACATGGGCAAGGTTGCCGCCTGATTCGCGCTGAATCAGGATGGCAATGACAAAAAACTTGAGGTCGGTAATCGGCACACGCCGACTCAGGTTTAACATGGCTTCGCCCAGCGGTACGCCAAGATTGGTCTCCTCGAGAGAAATACGGAATTCCCCGGCTAGTGGTTCGGCGAATTCATCGCTGACAATCTTGAACGCGCTCTGGAACGAGTGACCCGCTTTCAGCGAGCGCGCCATGGAGTCGATGGCATCCGGTAGCTGTTGCTCTACCAGTTTCAGGCGTTTACTGCGTTCTATATAAATGTGCATTAACGGCAGCAAACTGGCACCGGCGCCAAATAACAGGCACCATACCCAGTCAAAGCCAAACGCCAGGCCCAGGACAAATCCTGAGACAAAGAACAGGAAAATATAACGCGTGAACTGCTCGACTGACCACAGTTTGCCAGATTGCATTAATAGGATATCCAGCTCTTTGATATCAAAGAACCAGCCTATGATTTTGATCAGTTGGCTTTGGCTGTCCTGAATGCGGCTACGCAGGATGCTGATTTCATTGCGGTAGACATTGTCGCTGGCAACGCCTTTGAGGCGGCTGGCCAGTTTTCTGGCTTCTGCGCTATGTTTTTCTTTCCATACCAGCAGGATTGCCTCAAAAAACAGAAAGCAGGCGAAGAAACCCAGCACCGCAAATAACATGAGTTGTGTATTGATCTTCATAAGCTACACCTCGTACCTGACTGTCGGGTCGAAATCGGACTCTAACAGTGCAGCCCCATAGGCTTTGAGCCGTTGCATAAAGGTAGGGATGACGCCAGTGGCATAAAAATAACCTCGTACTTTGCCCTGTTCATCGACACCGGTTTGTTTAAAACCATAAATCTCCTGCATGGCAATGGTTTCACCTTCCATGCCGGTGATTTCCTGGATACTGACGATCTTGCGCGTGCCATCCACCAGGCGCGAGACCTGGATAATGACATTGATCGCTGCCGCGACTTGTTGCCGGGTGGCCAGCAGGGTTAAATTGGCGCCAGCCATGCCCACCATGTTTTCCATCCTGGCCAGGGCATCGCGCGGGCTGTTGGCATGGATAGTGGCAAATGAGCCTTCATGCCCGGTGTTCATCGCCTGCAACATGTCCAGCGCTTCGGCGCCACGCACTTCGCCCAAAATGATCCGGTCTGGCCGCATGCGCAAGGCATTGCGTACCAGTGCGGTTTGCGTCACTTCGCCCTTGTTCTCAATATTCGGTGGCCGGGTTTCCAGCCGCACCACATGGGGTTGTTGCATTCTTAATTCGGCGGCGTCTTCAATGGTGACGATGCGTTCTTCTTTGGGGATAAAACCCGACACCAGGTTGAGCATGGTGGTTTTGCCGCTGCCGGTACCGCCAGAAATCACCGCATTCATTTTAGATTTGGAAAAGGCACTGATTAAGTTCGCCATTTGCGGTGTCATGGTTTTAAGCCTGACCAGGTCATCGGTCAGCAATGGGCTCACCGAAAAACGGCGAATCGACATCACCGGGCCATCCAGCGCCAGTGGCGGGATTATGGCATTGACCCGTGAGCCGTCGGCCAGGCGGGCATCCACCATCGGGCTGGATTCGTCGACCCGCCTGCCGACCTGGCTGACAATCCGTTCAATGATATTGAGCAAGTGCTGGTTATCCTGAAATTGCACCTGCGTTAATTCGAGCATGCCTTTGCGCTCTATATAGACCTGGTTGTAGCCATTGACCAGGATATCGGAGATGGCCGGGTCACTCAGCAGCGGTTCCAGTGGCCCCAGGCCGAACATTTCATACTGGATATCACGCGCCAGGGTGCCTCTTTCAGTCGTGTTCAGGGCAATATTTTGTTCGTCGACGACGACGCTGACCAGCTCGTTGATCTGTTTTTTAATTTGCTCATCCGACAAGGTCGCCAGTTTCTCGAGGTTGATGCGATCAAGAATCTGGGTATGCACCTGCCTTTTTAGCGCCGCATATCCGCCAGCATCCTGGCCATTGTCGGCCATAGGGTGATGGTGTGCATTAAAGCCGTTATTGGTCGATTGTAGTTTTTCACGAAGGGACATGATGCAGCCTCCGGCTATTTAAAAAGGTTAGAAAAAAATCCGGCAGAGGCCACTTTTTCACCAGTGAATTTTTCAGCCAGTTGTTTAAGTTTTTTTGCCATGTCTGATTTTGCATTCAGCTTATAAACCGCCTCACCCTGGTTAATGGCATGGTTCACCAGGGCGTATTCGTTGGGCAGGGTGTCGCTGACTTTTACCCCTACTGCCTGCTCAAAGTCTGAAATTTTCAGTTTGTCATTTTTGTCGTAGCGATTGACTAGGAAATAGATTTTTTCCTTGGCGTAGCCCAGTGAGCTGAAGATCCGGTACAAGTAATTCGCGTCACGAATATAAGGCAACACCAATTGCACCACGGGGAGTATCTGGTGGCTCAGGTCCATCGCTTTCACCGTCAATGCATCAATGTGGCGGCCTAAATCCAGGATGATCAGGTCGTAATAGTTGTCTGCCACTTCAATGATTTTTTCCAGGTGCTCAGGTTTGACGTCTGAGACATGCGCAGGATTGTCAGAGGCTGCCAGCACTTTCAGGCGTGGCGTGATTTCAATCAGAGAGGAGTCAAGAAACGCATAATCCAGCCTGTGCATTTGCTGGCAAAGTTCGGCCAGGGAGGCCCCGGCTTTTTCGTCAGACAAATACATGGAGGCGTCCCCAAAGTAGGGGTTGGCATCAATCAGCAATACCCGTTTGTTAGTATATTCGGCCATGACATAAGCCAGGTTGGTGGCGACGAAAGTTGCACCGGCGCCGCCTTTGCAGGAGATCACGCTGATGACTTTGGTCGAGACGCCGCGCGTTGCACGTGACCTGGCCATATAACGTTCCAGGGCTGCGATCAGGTTTTGCTCCGACAATGGCAGTGCCAGCACTTCAGAAAATCCGGCACGTATGCCTTTGAGCAGCATTTCCGAGGTGACTTCTTCAGACAGCAACATGAAGGTCATCTGGCTGTATTGTGTTTTGTAGCGCTCAATCAAGTCAAACTCGGCGACATCAGAATGGCTGACATCAATCATCAGCACATCTGGCCGCTCGGCGGCGATTTTCTGGTTGGCGCTAACCAGGTTGGTTTGATAGCCCACACATTGAAAGCCCCGCTGGTAGAGTGTCTGGAAGCCAGACAGGCTTTGAATGACTTGGTTGTTTTCACTTATTATTAGTATTTTCATATCAACACCTAATTACACTTAGCGTTATATTGACTATCCAGGCTTTCTCTGGGGAGCGTGGTGGTAAAACTGGGCATGGTCACATTAAATCCAAACACGGCCGAGGTATAAACGGCCTGGCTCAAGGCCACCGTCACCGTTTTACAATCAGCCACCGTGCATCCGCCAGGCAAGTAAGTGACGATGACATTGCTGCTGGTGACAAAGGGCAGGCGGCTGGTGACTTGGGTTTTGATCGCGTTGCTATTCTGGGTGCAGACCGTGCCCAGGCGCGCCGCCGCACGAGTGGCCTGTGAGGCCGCATCGTAGTAGTGCAGCACCTTGCCCAGTTCGACAATTGAAAACAGCAACAAAAACAGAAACCCCGAGACCAGTACAAACTCGATGGCATAGACTCCTTGTTGTGATTTGCGTGTGTTCATGTCAATTGATTACAGCTCGTACTGACTGTATCCAGTTGTGGTTGATAAAAGGTGCTGGAAATATTGCCCAGCGCCAGCGAGCCGGAAAAAATCTTGGTGATATAAGACAGGCTCATGCTATTGATGCCGACTTTGACCATGGTCAGGCTGCCGACCATCACATACTGAATCTGCACCTTGCCGGTGGATAGACCTGAGACAGAAGCGGTCGAACAGCTGCTGAGCGAGCCACAAACGGCTAGGTTTTTGGTTTCGGTAATGACTGTTTTGTAAGCCAGGACCTCTGGATCTGTGGTGGAGGCACAATTCATGGGCCGCGTATGCCCGGCCAGGTATTTGCCCGCGTCACGCACATTTTTGACCAGCTCGTTATACTGGAACATGGTTTTTGCCAGGTCGACGCCCGCCAGCATGACAATAATCAGGAAAGGCAGCACCACTGCCAGCTCGATGGCGGCGATCCCGGAGTGTGTTGTGCGATTTTTCATGATGACTCCACCATCACTCGACCAGGGCCGCCACTTTGGGCCCTAGTACGGAGCCCCCGCCCACCAGGCCGCCTGATTTGCTGCAAGGCGTGACCGAGGTGCTGGCATTGCCCAGGTACTCAAGATACATATTGAAGTTAGCGCCGCTAGTCGTCGGCATCGGGTGCAGCAAAAAGATACAGACAAATGATTTGAGCTTCATGGTCGTGCAATCCACCACCGGCGCGATGGCTACCCGCCGGTTAGTGCCGTAGGTTTTCAGGTCTGTGCTCGGCATATAAGCAAACGCATTGCTGATCGAGATGCCAGAAATATCACTGTAGGGCGTATTGTTCGGCACAGCGTTTGGTGAAAAGTCAGAGGCATAGCGATTGGTTTGGGCCGGGTTGTAATAGCCTTTGCCGCTGGTATCCGGGAAATAGCCGGAGGAGGCTGAATTTTTTTTCTTGATGCCAAAGCGGGTATTAAAGTCATCCCGTAGCGAGGCCTTGTACCCTGGCGTGCCGATATATTGATCTGCGGATGCTTTTACCGAACAGTCGGTAGATTGTTGGCCACTTAGGGTATCTGCCAGCTCATTGGCGCCGCCACCGCCACTGGTGAAATCTACCCAGCGGAAATGGCCAGACAGCGTAGTATCTTTATTGCCGTTATTGGGCGAGGCGACACCGGCCAGCCAGTCGCCTGGATTTTTACCGGCAACATCCGGCTGGCAAATCCCTATGGGAATCGCACAGGCGGTTTGTGAGGGCAGGGTGGTGGCGGTGGCTACCGCCGTGACTGATTGCGTTGCATTGACACTGCCGCCGATGCGGTTCAATAGCGGGGTGATCCAGTTGCTGATGCCGTTGCGGGTAATGCTGCAGCGCATGTATTTACCATTGACGCCATTGGAGCTACTGGGGAAGGTAATTGTCACTTCACCCGTGGCAACCGCATTTTTCTGGAAATAGGCGCTGTTTTTTTGCGCCACGGTCAGCCCGGCACCGGAGGCCCTGGTTTGCTCATTAGTCAGGCCATCAAATTGTGCCGCGCCAGCCAGCGCACAGGCGTCTGCTGCATTTTGCAGCTCGGATTTAGTCACATACAGCTTGCCTAAATCCGCGCCCAGGCCACCCATTACCAGTAACAGCGGTAAAAACAGCAAGACCATGAGTGCAATCGACCCTGACTGCTGACTTGTGTTGCAATGTCTGGTCATTAACATATCAATCTCCAATGCAGAAACTGATGCGGATACGCTCCCTGATGCGCTTACTGGTTGCCTGTGCCGTTATTCACACCTGAGCCACCCACCCCGAAATTAAATACGCTGGGTTGTGGCACCGGTTTGGAGAATGACTTCTGGTAACTGTTAATCGAGTCACGTGCGGCACGACCATCCAGCCCATTCACCGGGTCAGGATTATTGGCCGCCGCCGGGTGTATGATCTGCGCCTGCAGGGTATTGCGGACGCTTTCACCAAACTCGCGTTCATATCGTGGCATGGTGTTTTGACATGCTGATACACCGATGGCCACCCCTAACAACACATATAAGTTTAGCGGTTTCATTTTGGCATCCTATTTAAGATCGTATCCAGTCGCATTGTCTGCGCTTGGTTCATCAGTTTTTTTGGCCGGTTGTTTTTCGTCAGCATTATTTTTGGCTGGCGCATCTCCGTCCGGTTTACCTTCCAGTTTGCCTCCCAGGAAGAACTCTTTGCGGTTGGGGTCTGTGTGGCGGCCAGTAGGCAGGTCAATATCTGCCGGATTCACCGGTTTCACCAGGTGTGGCGTGACCACAAACACCAGTTCGGTTTTATCGTTTTGAAAGTCAGAGCTTCTGAATAAGGCACCAATGATTGGAATCTCACCCAGAATCGGGAAAGCCTTGATATTGGCCGTGGTATTGTTTTTGATTAAGCCGCCAATCGCGAAGCTTTGTCCGTCGAACAGCTGCACAGTCGTAGAGGCTTTTCTGGTGGTGAATGCCGGTAAAATGGCGGTGCCGCTAAAGCCGGTGGCAGTCACGCCAACACCCTCCCGGTTAAGCTCGGAGACCTCAGGGGCCACGCGTAAATTGATGCGTCCACCTGCCAGTACGGTAGGGGTGAATTTCACGCCCACCCCAAACTCTTTTTCTTCCAGTGTGATGGTATTGCCCGCCCCGGCATTTTGCGCCACGGGGATGAAAATACGTCCGCCCGCCAGAAAGCTGCCTTCCTGGCCACTAATCGCCATAATGGTGGGTTCGGCCAGCACCTTGATCAAGCCATCGCGTTTTTCGGCATCCAGCGTGAAATTCTTGTTGGCTGATTTAAAGCCGCCAATCGAACCGCCGGTCGCGCTGCCAGAGGTAGACAGAAAATTTCCTAATAAAGTGTAAGTCCAGCTGCCTGAGGTTTTGCTGAGGGCGATGCTGGCACCTAATTTATCCAGCAGGGTTTTGGAAACTTCAGCCACTTTCACTTCCAGCATCACTTGTTGCTGGGCCGAGACTGTCAGCATATTCACAATGCGTGGGCTGACAAACTCTTGTAGCTGCGGGTTATTCAGCTGCTGTTGCGACTGTTGCTGTTGTTGCATCTGCATCTGCATTTGCATCTGGGTGTTATCACCACTGGCAAATACCGGCATGGTTCTTCTTCTGACAAAGGTCTGTGCAATATCAATCACCCGGTTGGCCGTCAGGGCGTCTTCCACCGAGCCCCATACAATCAGCGAGTCTGCAGCGGCCGTGACCTTGATGTTTTTTTCTTCCGGCAATAATTCTGACAATGTTTGCAGCAAGCCTTCAGGATCCATATTGACCACTACATCCACGAAGGTACATTTGCCACTCTTGCCTTTGATGATCATATTGGTCGTCCCAATATTCACGCCAAGCAAATAAAGGGTTTTTAATGACACCAGCTTGGTTTGCAACACACCAGGGTCGCCTACGCTGCGCGTGGCCAACGGCTCCGGCAGGCTCATTAAGGTAGACTTGCCCAGGGGCAGGTGCATGGTGGTGGGGTGGGCGATCTCGCCGTCACAGTTTGCGTCGCCATTGCCAATATAATCATTGGTTTCTATGACGGCCGCTTTGGCTTTCTCGGCAGACATCAACAAGGAAGGCGACGTGGCAGTAATGAGCGCCGCGGCCAGTAGTGATAACTTCAACGCATATGCTGACTTGCGATCACATGCGATATGCGTTCTCTTCAGTGAGAAGAAATCCATGATCGACCCCCTCTGAAAACCTTAGGTTTTCAATATTGTTAGAGTTATTGTTCACTTACTCTTGAGTTAAAAGCACTCAAGTGACTCGGTGGTGCCTGTTAATACCTTGGTACATTTTCTAGTCACCACGACCGGCGCCACTGCCGCAACGATGGTTTTTCTCGCTTTGGGCTTGCTAATCACAGGCATCATTGGCCCTGTGTTTTTGGGCACCAGGGATAACAAGGCTTCTTTGGTGATGCCCTGGGTGGCGACATCGCCGGGGTCAGCCTGATTGCGTAATACCAGTGAGAGGTTGCCCACGCTGCGGGCCAGGTCTATCATTTCTGCCTGTTCCGGGGTGACTTCCAGGGTGACGGCATTGACGACTTTGGGTTTGTCGGCATCGGCATTGACATCATCACCCACGGCCAGCACGAGGATATGCTTGAGGACAATTTTGGAAATATTATCTTCGTCACCGTTACGTTCGGTCTGGTTGGTATTGACGATGATGTCTACGTAATTGCCGGGCAGCGCGAAACCCGCCACGCCGACCACTTCGTTGACCTTGACCGTAATCGCACGCTTGCCTTCGGCAATCACGGCAGACAAGCCGCCTTTGGAGCCAACCGGTGCCAGTTTTGATTCCAGCACTGGTTCGCCATTTTGCAGGCTGTATTTGACCACCCGGCCATCCAGTTTCTCGACATCGCCGAAGAAACCCTCGGGTAAACTGGTTTTGGGCCAATCAATGCGCTTAAGCATACCCACATTGATTTTTTCACCCATATTGAGTGGGCTGACCATCACCACTACTTTTTCCGTTTGCATCGAACGTGTTTGCAACCATTTGGACGCCGCAACCACCGCGCCAATCGCTGCCAACAGGGCAAACAACAACATCGTCATTGCACGCATATTCATTTTTATTCTCTTTTTCGAAAAAAACCTGCAAATTAAATGGTCATGAATGCCAGGCTACATATGCTGTGTGTACACCCCCATCAACGTACCTATCGCAATCGCCAGTGCATACGGCATTCTGCCTACACTGTTGATGCCACCAGTCTCATCCTCCATATCTAGCTGGACAGGCGTATGGTGTAACTTGAAAAACAGCATTGCATTCAGATTTCTCATCAGTTGCATGCCTTGTTTTTGCATTAACACCACTCCCATCGCCAATACTCCGCCAACTAGATAGATACACACCGCAACTGGCATCCATGCCGCCGAACCCACTATGCCGCCCACCACCATCGCAAGCTTGACATCGCCTGCTGCCATGCCTTTCAGCAAGTAAAGTGGCATAAAGCACATGAACGCTAACCCCACGCCTTGTAACCACTGCATACCGCCTGATACGTTGGCATTTAATAGCCATAGTCCCAAACTGCTTATCAGGCCAAATACAATCAGTGTGTTATACACTTTGCGAAACCTCAGGTCGGTGTAACAGGCGTAGATCAATACACCGGCCAGTAACCAAAATCCAAGCACTGCGTACGTCATCATTTTCAGAAACAAAAAAACCTCTCACCAGTGGGGTAAGAGGTTTTAATGGTTGTCATAGGCTGAAACCCAATACGCTACGTTATGTTCCGGTTGTGATACCGTTCACAATGGCCTGTAGCTTAGTGGTCAGAGTGGTACCCATCCCAGAAAATACGGCAGCCAATACACCGACCAGTGCCGCAGCAATAATGACATACTCGATGGCGACGACGCCATCTTCATCCTTCATAAATTTAACGATTGCGCTCATCATCATCTCCCGAAAAGATATTTTTTGTCACATGAAATACAAGATGCATTGCGTATTTCATGATTGTATTTTACGTATTGTTTTTAAGTCGCCAAGTACCCGTTTGGGCTATCGTGAAAACTATTATCTTGGTAACTATTCACGTTAATACAATGACTACAGTATCGAACTTGCAAAATTAAAAGCAATAGATACCCCACTAAAACACCTTGTATTTAACCAACATTTACTATGTTTGGTGTAAATGTAATTGTTAATTTAATGAAATCATGATAATGATTTTCATTAAGCGAGGGTCGTGGTGACGATGCTGAAATTAAACGGTGGACAGTGAGCGAAGGCAACGCATGTATCGCACTGCGTATGGCGATGCATGATTAAGATCACGTATCGGTGAGGTGCAATGTTCGCGCAAGGCGCGTTAAGCCGGGCAGGTGGCGACACCGCTAGTGCGCCACCTGCTGCGCAAGTTTAGTCCAGCGTTGGGCTTCTATACCTGGCCAGCCAATGCGCATAAGGCGCTGGCAATACCCAGGCGGCATCGTCTTTACCTAATTGCTTGGCGGCGAAATAAGGCCAATGCGGGTTCTCCAGGTGCGCGCGGCCTATCATGGCCAAGTCCAGTTCCTGGTTGCGAATGGCCTGGTCTGCCAGGGTAGGCGCCCCAAAACCCCAGGCGGATGAGACCGGAATGCCTGCTTCGTTGCGCACGCGTTGTGCAATCGGCGCCAGAAAAGCAGGGCCCCACGGGATATTGGTTTGCGGAATGGTAAAACCGACACTGACACTGAGCATATCCAGCCCGCGTTCACGCCATGCCTTGACCAGTTGAATGGATTCACTCAGGGTTTGCTCATCGTTGCCATCATACTCAATCACGCCAAACCTGGCGGTGAGTGGCAGGTTTTCCGGCCATACTGCGCGGATCGCTTCCAGTGTTTCGATGGTGAAGCGCGAGCGGTTTTCGAAGCTGCCACCATAGATATCCGTACGCTGGTTAGCGTGTGCTGAGGTAAAGCTTTGCCCCAGGTAGCCGTGGGCAAAGTGGATTTCCAGCCACTCAAACCCTGCATCAAGCGCGCGTTTAGCCGCAGCGACAAAGTCCTGTTTTACGCGCTGGATATCTTCAATCGACATGGCTTTAGGCACACGCGGCAAATCGCCACCAAAAGCAATCGCAGATGGGGCAATGGTTTGCCAGGCGCGCGGGTCATTCTCAGCGATATGGTCATCACCTTCCCACGGTTTGTTGGCGCTGGCTTTACGCCCGGCATGGGCAATCTGGATACCAGGCACTGCCCCTGCTGCTTTGATAGAGGCGGCAATTTCACGCAATTGTTCTGCTTGCGTGTCATTCCATAGCCCCAGGCAGCCTGGGGTGATACGGCCTTCTGGCGCAACGCCAGTTGCCTCGACAATCACCAGTCCGCTGCCACCGCGTGCCAGGGTGGCGTAATGCGCTTTGTGCCAGTCATTGGCAACACCATCTTCTGCCATGTATTGGCACATGGGCGGAATCGCAATACGGTTTCTGAGTGTGACGTCTTTTAATTGATAACTGGAAAATAAGTCAGCCATGATGGTCCTTTTGCAAAGTTGTCCGATTGATAAATGATCTAATAATCTGGGGATGCCAGTGTTGAGTCGGCAGGTTTGGAAATCAGCAGCATTTCGATAGCTGCCAATGCCAGCCCGACGAAGACGATGCAACCGGCTATCCAGCCGATGGCGGTCAGGCCCAGGCCATGAGAAATCACCAGGCCGCCGACCCAGGCACCTGCGGCATTGCCGATATTGAAAGCACCAATATTCATGGCCGAGGCCAATGTCGGCGCACCGCTGGCCTTTTCCAGGATTTTGATCTGCAAGGAAGGCACTGCGGCAAAACCGGCAATGCCGAGTAGGCCAACCAGGGCAACGACCGCTATTTGGTGATGTGCAAAGAATGAGAAGGAAACCAGGATGGCAATGATGAAAATCAATGCACCGATCAGGGTTTTATCCAGGTGAATATCGGCGAGTTTGGCGCCTATGATATTGCCGATGACCATGCCGACACCAAACAGTAAAAATACCGGTGAAATGGCGGCGGCTGAAAAGTGCGCGACATCGGTGAGCAATGGCGCAACGTAGGTGAGCACCGCGAATAGCCCCGTATCTACAATAATGGTCAGCAGCAATCCGGCAATCACTTGTGGTTGCAGCAGGGTGTTGATTTCGGCGCGCACATGCACTTTTTCAGCATGGTGGTCATTGGGCACTAGCCAGTAGAGCGCGGCCAGCGCAATCGGGCCTATCATGGTCACCGCCCAGAAGGTCGATCGCCAGCCCAGCATCTGGCCTAGCCAGGTGCCCGCAGGCACGCCAACCACATTGGCGACTGTCAGGCCGGTAAACATTAATGCAATCGCCAGCGCGCGTTTATCTTTAGGCACAAGGCTGGTGGCGACCACTGCGCCTATGCCAAAAAAAGTGCCATGCGCAAACGAAGTCACCACACGCGCAATCATCAGTGTGGTGTAATCAGGCGCCACTGCGCAGATTAAATTACCCAGTGTGAAAATGGCCATCAGCCACAATAACGAACGCTTGCGCGAAAATTTGGCCATGAGGATAGACATGATGGGCGCGCCGACCGCCACGCCCAGCGCATAACCGCTGATCAACAAGCCTGCTATAGGGATGCTGACCTGCAGGTCGCGGCTCACTTCTGGCAACAAACCCATAATGACAAATTCAGTCGTGCCTATGCCAAAAGCACCCGCCATCAGTGCATATAAGGCGAGGGGAATGCCTGGTGACGAAGTTTCTGTTTTCATGACTGCTTGCATCTCAATTATTAAATTCCATAGTTCGAATATAATCGAACTATGGAATAATATCAAGCATTGTGATAAATTTTACATATGCGACAAATTAAGCATCCCAGTATCGACCAGGTAGAACTGACGGACATCATGTATGCCCTGTCTGATCCAACGCGCCTGGAGATTGTGGGCCGTTTGGCCAATGCCGGCCGCAAGATGACCTGCGGCGAACTGGATCTGAATCGCCCTAAATCCAGCATGTCGCATCATTTTAAAATTCTGCGCGCGGCTGGTCTGGTGGAAACCTTGATTGAAGGTACTGAGCATATGAATGCGCTCAGGGTAGAAGAGATTGAGCAGAAGTTTCCCGGTGTTTTGCAGGCAGTGCTGCGTGCACTTGGCTAGCCGCAATCAATTAATGCGCCAGTCCCTGCGTATGCGCTTTTAACAATTCATCAGTACTCAACACAAAATCTTGGCTGTTTGCCAGCCTTTCAATGACCAGGTCGATGAAGCACCGCACCCTGGCTGGTTGCGCGGTGCGGCTTCCGTAGTAAATATACAAGCCCAGGTTGTCGACGATATGTTCCAGTAGCAAGGGCACCAGACGTCCCTGACGAATATAGCTTGCAGCGGTGGGTACGGCCAGTTGCCCAATCACTTCCCCGGCTAGCACTGCCCGGAGTTCGAAGCCTTCATCGTTGGTGCAAAATGCCGGGCGCACATGTTGCTCGACAATATTTTCACCGACTTTCACATGCCAGGGCACCACGCGGCCATCGCTGGGGCGGCGGAATGCGCTGCAACGATGCGTTTCCAACTGGCTGAGCGTATGCGGAATACCATATTTTCTCAGGTAGCTGGGTGCCGCACAGATGGCGAGTTGCATGGGGAACAGCCTGCGCATGACCAGGCCATCCTGTGGCGGGTTACCCAGGCGGAATCCGACATCGACGCGGTCATCGACCCAATTACCGATGCGGTCATCCAGCTGGATATCTGGTTGGACTTCGGGGTACAAGCGAGAATATTCATCGAGCACCGGGCCCAGTACCGATAATAAAACCGTACGCGGCCCGACAATCCGCAATGGGCCTGCGAGCCCCTCCCTGGTTTGGCGCGTGGATTCCAGCGCCTGTTCCAAGCCGATCAATGAGGGTTTGGCTGATTCATAGAGACGCTGGCCCTCTTCGGTGAGTGACATGCTACGCGTGGTGCGATGAAACAGCCTGACACCAAGGTGTGCCTCCAGCTGCCCCAAGGCTTTGCTGGCCGCCTGCGGGGTAATCTGCTGTGCTGCGGCTGCTTTACTCAGGCTACCGAGTTCGACCGTGCGCACAAAAGTGGTCATTGATCGTAAGGTATCCAGTGCCATGATGCTTACTCACTCCCTATTTACATTATTTAGTTGTAAATAATTAAACTAATAATGCGCTAGTTTAATGCATATCCAACGCGTAAAGTGCGACTCATCACATGGATAGGCTAAAGGAACACGCATGGAAGATTTTACTTATTACAATCCAACCAAAATCGAGTTTGGGGTGGGTAAAGAATCACTGATCGGCCAGCACCTGGCCGACGCCGGCGTTAGCAAAGTATTGCTCTGCTATGGCAGTGACCGTATTAAACGTGATGGTTTGTTTGATGTGGTGAGCAAAAGCCTGGCTGAAAAGCACATTCAATTTGTGGCGTGTGGCGGCATCGTCAGCAACCCTGTCATTTCTAAAGTGCGTGAGGCGATCAGCCTGGCGCGCCTGCACGAGGTCGACGCCATTTTAAGTGTAGGCGGTGGTTCGGTGCTGGATAGCGCCAAGGCGATTGCGGCGGGGGTGCCTTATGCAGGCGACGTTTGGGATTTGTTTATTGGTAAAGCTAGTATTGATAGTGCCTTGCCCGTGTTCGATATTTTAACGCTGGCAGCAACAGGCAGTGAAATGAACAGTGGTGCCGTCGTTACCAATGAAGACACCAAGGAAAAATTTGCCATTCAATCACCGCTGACGTTTCCCAAAGTATCTATCGTTAATCCGGCACTGATGAAAACCGTGTCGCGCGATTACCTGGTGTACTCTGCGGCAGACATTATTGCGCATTCGATAGAAGGCTATTTTACTGCAGTTGACCAGCCCAGGTTCCACTCGCGCATGGTGGAAGCCATCATTAATACCGTGATTGAAACCACGGAAATCCTGCTGGTGAACCCTGATGACTACGCAGCCAGGGCCGAATTTGCCTGGGCATCGACACAAGCCCTGAACGGTTTGATTTACTCGGGAACGGCTGGCTACAGTTACCCCAACCACATGATAGAACATGCCCTGTCTGCCTTGTTCAATGTGCCGCATGGCGCCGGGCTGTCTGTGGTGATCCCAGCCTGGATGAAGTGGTACCAGGGTCGTAATCCTCAACAGTTTGAACGTTTTGCGCAGAATATCTTTGGTTTGCAAACCGCTGAGCAAGGCATCGCCGCGCTGGAAAACTGGTTTAATAAAATTGGCACGCCCACCCGCTTAGCACAATTGGGGATTACCGAGGCGCACTTGCCAGCGACCATAGACATCGTACTCACCAATGCCAAGTGGTTTGGTATCGCCGACATCTACACCAAAGAGGTCGCGGCCACCATTCTGAAAAGCGCACTTTAATCTCTAACCAATAAGAAAGGTAATTTATGCAAACACGCACATTAGGAAAGAGCGGCCTGGAAGTCTCCGCGCTAGGGTTGGGGTGTATGGGCTTGAGTTTTGGCTACGGCGCTGCTGTTGACAAGGCAGAGGCGATTGCCTTGATTCGGGCCGCGTATAGAAAAGGTGTGAATTTCTTTGATACCGCTGAAGTCTATGGCCCTTTTGACAATGAAACGCTGCTGGGCGAGGCGCTGGCGCCGTTCAAAAATGAGGTTGTCATCGCCACCAAGTTTGGTTTCAAGATTGAAGATGGTAAACAGGTCGGGTTGGATAGCCGCCCGGAAACCATCAGGAAGGTGGCTGAAGCATCCCTCAAACGCCTGAAGATTGAGGCGATCGATTTATTTTATCAACACCGGGTGGATGACACGGTGCCGATTGAAGAGGTGGCAGGTGCGGTCAAAGACTTGATTCAGCAAGGTAAAGTGAAACATTTTGGCTTGTCTGAGGCTGGCGCGAATACCATACGCCGCGCGCATGCCGTGCAGCCGGTTGCGGCCTTGCAGAGTGAGTACTCTTTATTCTGGCGTGAGCCAGAACAGGAAATTATTCCTGCCCTGGAAGAACTTGGTATCGGTTTTGTGCCTTTTAGCCCATTGGGCAAAGGCTTCCTCACCGGCAAAATCAATGAGCGTACGCAGTTTAGCGAAGGTGATTTCCGTAATGTGGTGCCCCGCTTTTCAAAGGAAAACCGCAAAGCCAATATGTTGGTGGTAGAGTTGCTGTCTTATCTGGCGGAATTGAAAAATGTCACCCCGGCCCAGATTGCACTGGCCTGGTTGCTGGCCCAAAAGCCGTGGATAGTGCCGATTCCAGGTACGACCAAAACGCATAGGCTGAATGAGAATATTGACGCAGTCAATGTCGTGTTAAGTGTCGATGAACTGCAAAGAATCAATGAAGTGGTGTCTGCCATGCAGTTTAAAGGTGAGCGCTATCCCGAGCATTTGCAAAAGTTAGTCGGCCGGTAGTCTTTTATGCATGGCAGTATGGTGTCGCAGATGTCTTGTAATCGAGGCGGTTAATACACATCCCGCACATAGCGCTTGTCCTGTGCCATGTTGGCCACATAGTCAGCCGCGGCTTCAGCAGACAGTTTGCCATGCGTCTGAACAATGGTTTTCAAGGCGGCATCGACATCTTTTGCCATGCGGCTGGCATCGCCGCAGACGCAAAAGTGGGCGCCTTGTTCCAGCCATTGCCATAACATTTCGCCTTGTTCCAGCATGCGGTGCTGTACATAGATCTTCTCGGCCTGGTCACGTGAGAAGGCGGTGTCTAATCGGGTTAACACGCCATCTTGTTGCATGGCTGCTAATTCTTCACGGTAATAAAAATCTGTGGCAGCCCGTTGCTCACCAAAGAATAGCCAGTTTTTACCCGGGGCGGCGGTGGCGTGGCGCTCTTGCAAAAAGCCGATGAATGGGGCAATGCCCGTGCCTGGGCCGACCATGATCAGCGGCGCGGCCGGATTTTTGGGAGGGCGGAAATGGGCAGAGCGTTGCAAAAAGATAGGTACATTAATATCGCCAGCACGGTCAGCCATAAAGGTGGAGCATACGCCGCCACGCGCCTGGTCTTTGCCATAACGCACGGTCGAGACCGTCAGATGCACCTGGTTAGGATGCGTTTTCGGGCTGGACGAAATGGAGTAAAGGCGTGGTTGCAGGCGTTTTAATACGCTCAGCCATTCACTGGCCTCGACCTTGATTGGGTAAACATTTAGCAAATCAATGATTTGTTTACCCCATAGCCAGTCTTTGAGTGCAGTGTCGTCGGCCATTAAAGCGGCTAGTTCGGTACTGTTGCTGCGTTGCTGCACAAACTTGAGCATATCTGGCGTGATGCGCGCAATCTCGTAGTGGTGTGATAACGCATCTACTAACGCTACTTCTCCGTGATCTTTCACTGTCACCATGGTGGATGGCGAGAGCTTGAGTGCTCCCAGCATGTCGCCTACCAGCTCCGGGCAGTTGGTCGGCCAGACGCCGAGCGCATCGCCTGCCTCATAGCTGAATCCGCTATTACTCAGGTCAAAACCAAACTGGCGTATTTCCTTCTCCGCACCTGGCGCGTTGAGGCGCTGGTTAATCATCAGTGGCGCTTTGAGTGGGTGCTGACGTGTGTAGCCAGGCGTGGCTGTGACAGCAGTGTCTGCGGGCGCTTCCTCGACGTCACCTGCCAGCGCCATGGCGGGCTGCGTCACGCTGGCGGCACTATTGGCCAAGGCAGACATGACTTTAGCCAGCCACTCGTTGGCGGGCTGCTCAAAGTCCGGCTCACAATCCATGCGTGGTGCCAGGCGTTGTGCGCCCAGAGCTTCCAGGCGGGCATCGAGTTTGCGGCCAAAGCCACAGAACTGGTCATAATTGGAGTCCCCGAATGCCAGCACCGAAAAGTGCGTGTTTGCCAGGGTAGGAACGTTATCTGCCTGGATGGCGTTCCAGAACTGGCTGCCGTTATCAGGCGGGTCGCCGTCGCCAAAGGTACTGGTAAGCAGTAGCACCTGGCTGGTCACGGCAAGGTCTGCCAGGGTCATGCTGTCCAGTGATTTTACGGTGGCTTGCAATCCGCTGGCCTGGATACGCTCAGCACATTTTTCGGCAAAGCCTTCAGCATTGCCGGTTTGTGATGACCACAGAATCATCACTGGGGCTGCAGCTGACGTGGCCGAAAAGTCTGGCAAGCCTGTTGCCAAATCACTGTTATTTGGCAGCCAGCTACGCGCAAACAGACCGGCCAAAATGCCGTTGATCAGCACATGTTTGGCTGGGGCCAGTGGCGCACTTTCAGGCAATGTAGGCACGCCCCCAAGCTGGCGCGATTCTTCGGTGCGCAAGCCAGTAACAAAGCCTTGCAAATAGAGTTGTTCCTGCGCATCCAGCACAATTTCTGGCGGCTTATCCAAGCCCAGCAGTCTCGCTAAAGCGTCGATATCTTTCATATGGAGTTCCTTGTTATTCTTGAGCGAGTCAGCGGTGTCGGCGACTGTCGTGACTGCATCCTCTTCAGTAGAAGGGCGCTGAGCCGGTGCGACGCGTGTCATGGCCACGGCGCAGAATTTAAATTCGGGTTGTTGCGAGATGGGATCTATCGCATCACTGGTGACGGCATTAATGGTCAGGTCGTCGCCGAATACATCGTTCCAGTGAAAGGGCGCAAAGCAATTGCCCGCGCGCACGCGGTCCGTCACCACGGCTGGTAATACGGCCCGGCCGCGCCGTGAGCGAATCACGACCTGGTCTTTATCTTGTATGCCCAGTGCAGCAGCGTCTTCTGGGTGCAATTCTACAAACGGCCCGGGATTGAGCTTGTTCAGCGTGGCAATCTTGCCGGTTTTGGTCATGGTGTGCCATTGGTGTTGCAGGCGGCCGGTATTCAATACAAAGGGATACTCCGGGTCAGGCAGTTCTGCCGCATCCATATGTGGGCGGGCAAAAAACACGCCTTTGCCGCTGGCGGTCGCAAATGCAATGCGCGGTTGGCTGCCATCTTCGCGAATGGCCAGTTTCTGGTTGATGCCATCATTCAGGTAGCGGATAGGATTGCGGTCTTCGACGCTGTCTGGCCCATATGGCCATTGCAGGGATTGCTGGCGTAACTTTTCGTGGCTGACGCCACGGATGTCATAGCCGGTTTTCAGGTTAGAGGCGCGTGTGATTTCTTCAAATACCTCGGCAGCAGAGGCGTAGTTAAAGCCTTCGCTAAAGCCCATTTCGCAAGCGACTTTGGCAATGATCTGCCAGTCCGCCATGGCTTCACCCGGCGGGTTCACCGCATGCTGCATCAAGGTCATATTGCGTTCTGAGTTAATCATCACTCCTTCTGCCTCTGCCCATAAAGCGCCCGGCAGCAGAATGTCAGCATAGCGGTTGGTTTCAGTATCGAGGAACGCATCCTGTGCAATCACCAGTTCGGCTTTTTCCAGCCCGGCAATTACATTTTTGCGGTTAGCCATGCTGGCGACCGGGTTGGTGCAAATTACCCAGCAGGCCTTGATCTTACCGGCCATCATCTGCTCAAACATCGCCACCGTGCCACCACCCAGGCGCGTATGCAGCGTGCCTTCTGGCACTTGCCATAGTTGCTCAATAAATTGCCTGTCTTGTTCAACCAGCACCGAGCGCTGGCCTGGCAAGCCTGGCCCCATATAGCCCATTTCACGGCCACCCATGGCATTGGGTTGCCCGGTCAGCGAAAACGGGCCGCTGCCTGGGCGGCAAATGGCGCCGGTCGCCAGGTGCAGGTTACAAATGGCATTGGTGTTCCAGGTGCCATGCGTGCTTTGGTTCAGCCCCATGGTCCAGCAACTGATCCAGTTTTTGCTGGTGCCTATCCATTCGGCCGCCTGGCGGAGTGCGGTTTCATCCAGGCCAGTGATTTTGGCGACTTTTTCTGGCGTGTACTCTTCTAGGAAATCTGGCATGACTTCCCAGCCTTCGGTAAATTCGGCAATAAAGGCAGCGTCGGTGTGGCCGTTTTTCACCAGCAAGTGCAGCAGGCCATTGAGCAGCGCGAGATCAGTGCCTGGCTTGATCTGCAAAAACAGGTTGGCTTTGTCCGCCGTTGTATTACGGCGTGGGTCAACCACAATCAATTTTGCCCCGGCTTTGACCCTGTCCATCAGGCGCAGGAATAAAATAGGGTGGCAATCGGCCATATTGGCGCCAATGACGAAGAACAGGTCGGTTTGGTCAAAGTCCTGGTAAGAGCCTGGCGGGCCATCGGCACCTAGCGATAGTTTATAGCCACTGCCTGCGCTGGCCATGCACAGGCGAGAGTTGGACTCAATATTGTTGCTGCCGAGATAACCTTTGACCAGTTTGTTAGCTAGATACTGCGATTCAATCGACATCTGGCCCGAGACATACAGCGCAATCGCATCCGGCCCATGCTCATCGAGGATGATGCGCAGGCGGCGTGCGGTTTCCTTGATAGCCGCTTCCATGTCGGTGCGCACGGATTCCTGCCCACGCGCCGGGCGTACATAGGCATAGTCCAGTCGACCGGATTCGGCGATGGCCTGGATACACGTATTTCCCTTGGTACACAGTCGGCCAAAGTTGGTCGGATGCTGCTTGTCACCATAGACCTTGATGACGCGCTGGACCTTGTTTTCGGACGGCTCCTCAACTTCCATGACAATGCCGCAACCGACACCGCAGTAAGGACAGACCGATTTTACCTGTGTGACCATCGCCCTAAATCCCGATGCAACCTAGACCTGCACCCACACTGCGCCATCGCGCAGCTCTACCGCGTAGGTGTTGAGGCGGACACTATTGTCTTCGACACACAGGCCGGTGTTTAACTGGTAGTGGTGCTTGTAGATCGGCGAGGCGACTACGCGTTCACCAGCCAGGTCGCCGATAATGCCGCGCGACAGCACATTAGCATCGCTGTGCGGGTCATAGTTGTCGATCGCGTACAGTACGTCATCCTGCAGGCGGAAGATCGCAATCTGCCGACCTTCTACCAGGGCGCAGGCGCCCATATTCGGCCAGATGTCTTCTAGCGCACACACCGGGTACCAGGCGCCTACATCGCCCGTGATTTGATTGATAGCAGCCTCTGATGCTGCTTGTTGTACTTGACTCATCTGTGACTCCATTGATTATTCTGTGGTGGCGAGGATAGGAATCACTTTTGCGCTTCTCTTTTCCTCTACGGTGGCAGGGCGCATCTGTTCGCGTTCGTTCACGAAGACGATGTTGCTGTCCCCTGCTTTGCTATTGACGAAGCTACGGAAGCGTTTGCGTACTTCCGGGTCGTTGACGGCAGTTTTCCATTCGTCCTGGTAGTTATCCACCACATGCTGCATCTGTGCTTCCAGTTCGGCACCCAGGCCCAGGGAGTCATTGATCACGACGTCGCGCAGGTAGTCCAGGCCGCCTTCGAGGTTATCGCGCCAGGTGCTGGTGCGTTGCAGGCGGTCGGCCGTACGGATATAGAACATCAGGAAGCGGTCTATCATACGGATCGCGTCTTCTTTGCTGAGGTCGCTGGCGATGAGTTCAGCGTGACGTGGCTTCATGCCGCCGTTGCCGCATACATACAGGTTCCAGCCATTCTCGGTAGCGATCAAACCGACGTCCTTACCTTGGGCTTCGGCGCATTCACGCGTGCACCCAGAAACGCCAAACTTGATTTTGTGCGGGGCACGCAAGCCTTTGTAACGGTTTTCCAATTGCACGGCCAGGCCCACGCTGTCGTCTACGCCATAACGGCACCAGGTGGAGCCAACGCAGCTTTTGACCGTGCGCAGTGATTTTCCATAAGCATGGCCAGATTCGAAACCAGCCGCGATCAATTCTTCCCAGATATTAGGTAATTGCTCAACGCGCGCACCGAACATATCGACACGGGCACCGCCAGTGACCTTGGTATACAGGTTATATTTCTTGGCAATCTGGCCGATGGCGATCAGGCCGTCAGGCGTCACTTCACCGCCCGGCATACGCGGCACCACCGAGTAGCTGCCATCTTTCTGGATATTGCCCAGGAAGTAGTCGTTGGAGTCTTGCAGTGATGCCAGGTCTTTCTTCAGGATGAAATCGTTCCAGCAAGAAGCCAGGATGCTGGCAGCAGTCGGTTTGCAGATATCGCAACCCATGCCTTTGCCGTGCTTGTGCAACAGCTCGCCAAAGGTTTTGATTTGCTCTACGCGCACCAGGTGGTAAAGCTCCTGGCGCGAATATGGGAAGTGTTCGCACAGGTGATTGTTAACGGTCATGCCCAGTTTCACCATCTGCGCTTTCATCACTTGCGTGACTAATGGTACGCAGCCACCGCAAGCAGTACCCGCTTTGGTGCAGGACTTGATGGCACCTATGCTGCAATTACCCGCCGCCACGGCCTCACCAATCGCGCCTTTGCTGACGTTGTTACAGGAGCAGAGCACCGCGGTGTCTGGCAGGGCATCCACGCCCAGGCCAGGTTTCTCTTTACCATCGCTGGCTGGCAAAATCAGGAACTCAGGGTTTTCCGGTAACGCCATTTCGTTGACCGTCATCTGTTGCAGCGTGCCGTATTCATCGGCATTACCGATCAGCACCGCGCCCAGCAGTTTTTTGCCATCTTCGCTGACGACGATTTTTTTGTAGATATTGCGCACTTCATCCGTGTACTGGTAGCTACGGCAACCATGGGTTTTGCCATGGGCGTCACCAACACTGGCCACATCCACGCCCATCAGTTTGAGCTTGGTGCTCATGTCCGCGCCCTGGAAGGTGGCGATAGTTTCACCTGATAAATGTGCACAGGCGGTGCGGGCCATGTCGTAACCTGGTGCCACCAGGCCGTACATTTCGTCATGCCAGCTGGCACATTCGCCGATGGCATAAATATCGTGATCGCTGGAGCGGGAGAAATCATCGATGGCGATACCGCCACGTGCGCCTATGGCCAGTCCAGACTCACGTGCCAGTTCGTCGCGTGGGCGGATGCCGGCGGAGAACACGATCATGTCGGTTTCCAGCCAGGTTTCATCAAAAAACACCATGCGGTGGCGTGCCGTTGCACCCTCCACAATCGCCGTGGTATTGCGGCTGGTGTGCACGTGTACACCCAACTCTTCAATTTTGCTGCGCAACACTTTACCGCCAGCTTCGTCGACTTGCACTGCCATCAGGCGCGGCGCGAATTCCACTACATGGGTGTCCAGACCCATGTCACGCAAGGCTTTGGCACATTCCAGGCCGAGTAGGCCGCCACCGACCACGACACCGCTCTTGGCAGTTTTGCCTGCAGCTGTCATGGCTTCAAGGTCTTCAATGGTGCGGTAAACAAAGCAGTTTTCGCGATCACGGCCAGCCACTGACGGCACGAATGGGAAAGAGCCGGTCGCCAATACCAGCTTGTCATATGGCAAGACGGTGTTGTCGGTGAGCGTGACGGTATGCTGGTGGCGGTCAATATGGCCAACGCGCGCATTCAGGCGTAACGCCAGGCCAGGGCGGTCATAAAAACCAGGTTCGACTAATGATAAGTCCTCAGCCGTGCTGCCTGAGAAGAAACTGGACAGGTGCACACGATCATATGCCGGGCGTGGTTCTTCGCCCAATACCGTGACTTGCAGGTTGGCGGCTGCCAGGTCCGGGTGGCGTTTCACCAGTTCCTGCATAAAATAATGTCCCACCATGCCGTTGCCGACAACTACTATGCGGGTAAGTTGATTCATCGTGTGTTCCCCATCTGATGCAAGCATATGGATACATGCGTTGCGGTTTAACTAGTATTTACTAAGCTTGAAAACGAAAAAAGGCGCCCATAGCTTATCTAGCGACCACCCTTGGCAGCATGCAAATAAGCTATGGACGCCGTTGTCCATAAAGGGACTTCCTGACTGCGGAAATACCCTTGTTAAATTTTTTTCATCGTTAATGAACGAGATTTAATGCCAAATAAGCAATTGGCATGCCAGAAAAAGAGAGGGCGTGGCTGTGAGTGATTTAAATGCTTTAAGTGATTGTTCTATCGTGTTTTATCTGTTGCCAGATAAATGATTGATGCATGCAATATGCGCCCCGGCTGCAGGGCAGAATAAGTGCGATGCACGATAATGATGCATATCAGGGCGATTGCACCAGAATCGATCTCTGGGGTTTATTTAGATCAATTTCGTTTCAATAGTTGTATCGTTTCCTCATCAGGCGTGTACCTTGCCATGCAGTTTGACCAGGCGTTTGAGCTCAGGCACGCATGAACCACAACTGGTGCCGCATTTGAGTTTGTTCTGCAAGGTGGGCAGATCCGCACCCATTTCCAGGGTTTCCATGATTTCGTTTTCCGAGACATCCAGGCAATTGCAGATGATTTTGCCACGACTGTGTTGTCCGGCTGGTGGTGCGCTCAGGGGCGCAAGTGCCCAGCGGCGTAGCTCATTGGTGAGCTCGCCCTTGGTCATCACTTCACGCAACCAGTCGGCGGCCAGCGTTTCGCCAATCAGCCGCACGCCAGTCACCTGGTTATGTTGCACCAATATATGTTTGCTGATGCCACGTTTGGCATCGTTATAAGTCAGCATGGGCGCATCTTCTGTCATGTCCAGTAACACATCTAATTGGGCAATCAGTGCCGGGTCTGGCGCCGCATGATGTGAGGCACGCAACATGACCATGCCTGCATCCCGCCCATACAAACCGCAACTCGCATAGTCAAACGACTTCAGCAATGTGCGCACCTTGCTGATCAGTTGTGCGTCTTCGCAATTACGCATCACCACCATCTGCCATGGCAAGTCCAGCTTTTCAATCTTGACCGCCGTGTGCTTGAGCTCAGGCTGCTTGGAGATTTTGTCTACCGCAGGTGGCATCAATGCATTGACGCCCAGCCCGTGCATAAACTGGCTGCTCCAGTGCATGGGCATGAAAATCTGCGCCGGTTGTACTTCGTCAGACGCCTGCACGCGCACGACCAGGTTGCCGCGCTTGTTGCTGACTTTGACAATGTCGCCATGCTTGATCGCGCGGCGCTGCATATCGTCTGAATGCATCCAGATCACCGGCTGCTCTTCATGGTTAAACAGCTGCGGCACGATGCCGGTGCGGCTCATGCCATGCCACTGGTCACGCAGGCGTCCGGTCAGCAGATGGAAGGGGTGGCGCGCATCCGGTTTGTCGGCGGTGCCTTTGTAGACGGCACTCATAAAGTGCGCCTTGCCGTTGGGTTTCTGGAACACGCCATCGGTATATAAACGCGCTTCTCCCTGGCTAGCGCCGGATTTAAACGGCCATTGTTGCGGGCCTTGTGTTTCGAGGATGCGGTAGCTCAGGCCGGTAATATCAAGATCACGGCCACGTGTGCTTTCACGGTGCTCGTTAAAAATGGTTTCGGTATCCGGGTAGTTAAACAGTGTGTTGGTTTTGCCCAGTTTTTGCTCTAGTCGCTGGGCAAAGTCCACCACGGCTTCCCAGTCGTGGCGTGCTTCGCCTGGCTTGGGGGCCGCTGGGCGTACACGCGTAATGCGGCGCTCGGAATTAGTCACGGTGCCTTCTTTTTCGCCCCAGGTCGTGGCAGGCAAAAACACATCGGCATACTGGTTGCTGTCGGTGTTGTTAAACGCATCCTGCAAGACGATCAGCTCTGCATTGCGCAATGAGGTCAGTACATTATTCAAGTCTGGCATGGAGTGCGCAGGGTTGGTGCAGGCAATCCAGATGGCTTTGATTTCACCATTTTTGACGGCTTCGAACATTTCTACAGCAGTTTTGCCTGGCGTGGCGGGGACTTCAGGCACACCCCATAAACGGGCGACTTCTGCGCGATGTTCGGCATTGGCCAGGTCGCGGTGACCCGACAGTAAATTAGCCATACCGCCCACTTCGCGGCCGCCCATGGCGTTGGGTTGGCCAGTGAGTGAAAACGGGCCTGCGCCTGGTTTGCCGATCTGGCCAGTGGCCAGGTGCAGGTTAATCATGGCCGCATTTTTTTCTGTGCCGTGGATAGACTGGTTAAGCCCCATGCAGTACATGGAGAGCGTTGGGCCCAGGCCAAACCATTTGGCGGCCTGGATAATATCTTTTTCAGCGATGCCGCAAATATCGGCCACCATTTTGGGCGTATATTCGCGCACGGTTTCCTTGAGCGCTTCAAAACCTTCGGTATGGTCGCGGATATATTGCATATCGAGCAGGCCTTCCCACAGCATGACATGCAGCAGGCCGTTGAACAGCGCGACGTCGGTGCCGGGCAAAATCGGCAGGTGCAGGTCTGCCAGTTGTGCGGTGTCAGTGCGGCGCGGGTCGACAACGATAATTTTCATGTCCGGATTGTTTGCCTTGGCATCTTCAATGCGGCGGAACACAATCGGGTGGGCAAAAGCGGTGTTAGAGCCAGCAATAAACAAGCATTGCGTATGGTCGATATCTTCATAGCAGGCTGGTGGGGCATCGGCGCCCAGGGTGACTTTGTAACCTGCCACGGCCGAGCTCATGCAAAGCCGCGAGTTGGTATCGACGTTATTGGTGCCTATCAGGCCTTTGGCAAGCTTGTTAAACACATAGTAGTCTTCAGTGAGTAACTGGCCGGAGATGTAAAAAGCCACGGCATCCGGGCCATGCGTTTGGATGATATCGGCAAAGCGGTCTACGACGTGATCAAGCGCGGTATCCCAGCTGACGGTTTCCCTGGGCACGTCGCGTGACAGCCGTAGTTCTGGATACAAGGCACGTGCATCCAGCTTGGCCGTCAGGTGTAATGTCGAGCCTTTGGTGCACAAACGGCCATAGTTGGCCGGATGCTCAGGGTCACCTTTGACATCGACAATCTGCTTGCCTTCAGTGGTAATAATCACGCCGCAACCCACTCCGCAATAGCAGCATGTGCTGCGTGTTTCACGCCGCTGCGGATAAAACTGTACCGGATCTGCAGTCAGCGTGCGATTGGATGCCTGAAGTTGTTGCTGTTGCGTCATAGATTACTTGTATTGGGTTGCCTGGTTTGCTGAAACTACTTGTTCAATTGCAGATAAACGTCGCCGTTTTCTACTTTCACTGCATAGCAGGCGGTGTGGCCGACATCAGGTTCTTCTGCCTTGCCGTCGACCAGGCTGATTTTCCAGCTATGTAAGGGGCAGGCGACCTTGTCACCATAGACGATGCCTTGCGACAACGGCCCACCTTTATGGGGGCAGCTATTATTGAGGGCAAAGACACGGTCATCTTCAGTGCGGAAAACACCGATATCGACTTCACCGTGTCGCACCACGCGTGCGCCCAGGGCAGGGATGTCGTTTACCGGGCAAATTTTTGTCCAACTCATTATTTCCTCTTTTCCAATTCAACTTGAGTCTGGTGTTCACAGCGCAAAGGCTTAAGAGACCAGTAACAAATAAATCAATAACAGGTTAATACACAGTGAAATCACAGCCAGCCATTGCCATTTCACCAGGCGTGCGCGGGCAATCAGCGGCGTACGTGGGATCACAATCGGCTTCAGCTCGCCATGCTCCAGTGCTAGCAGCATTTCTTCTGCCGTCTCAAAACGGTCCGCCGGTTTTCTGGCGATGGCCTTCAGGATGATGTTTTCCAGCCAGGCCGGAATCTCCGGACGGTAACGGCTGGGGCGGATAGGTTCGCCAAAGCGCGGTGACTGGAAAGGCTCGATTTCGCCGTAAGGGTATTTGCGTGTCAGCAAGTGGTATAGCGTCACGCCGGCGGCATAAATATCCGCCTGGCGGTCAGCGAGTTTGCCATCAAACAGTTCTGGAGACATAAAGCTAGGCGTGCCAGGATTTTCCATCTGCTCAGGCATGGGCAAGGTGGTATTCAGCGCCACGCCCAAGTCGAGAATGCGCAGGCGGTTATCGCTGCCGATATGAATATTCGCCGGTTTAATGTCGCGGTGCACAATATTCAAACGGTGCAGCATGCTTAAGCCACGCAGTAAATCCTGGCCGATATTGGCCACACCATTCATGGTGAAGTGATGCCCGGCCTCAAGGCGTTGCTGCAAGGTGGCACCTTCATGCCAGGTCATGACGTAATAGAGCGCGCTGCGCTGCTCACGCGTCAGGGGTAAAATTTGCGGCACACATTGTGAGACCACGCGTTTGGCCAGCCACTCTTCGTTGAGCAAGGCTTCGCAACTGGTTTTATCGTCTGCCCGGGCGGGCTGTAATGTTTTGAGCACAAACAGCTGGCCTGTTGCATTCCTCACCTGGTATAACAGGCTGACACGTGAATCATGAATGATTTTGGTGACGGTAAAGCCATCCAACTGGTCGCCAATCGCCAGTTTGGCGGGCACCGGCAGGCTTAGTGCATCGGCCAGCATATCAGTCAGGTGATCCTGGCCGACCTGGTCTATGCGTACCACAACAGCGGAGGCATTGTCCTGGCCACCTTTTTCCAGTGCCTGGTTGGTCAGGTGTTCTGCCATCAGTTGTGGCGTGTGATAGAGCATCAATACTTTGTGTATATCCGCATCGCCCAGGGCCGCCCACACGCCATCGCTGACAATCGCGTAGACATCGCCGGTTTGTAGCAAACCTTCGGCATAATCGACACTGAGCTGGTCATCCAGGCCGACCGCGCGTTTCAGTACATGCCGCATGTCTGGCCTGTCCCAGACGTGGTCTGTGGTCAGGCATTGCAGCGATTGCTCACGCAGGCGATAGATGCGCGTGTCGCCCACATGCGCCAGCACATAACGCTGCCCGCGTAACACCAGTAACGATAAGGTAGTCGCCATGCCTGCCATCTGGCTGTGCTTGCGTGCCTGTGATAACACCCAGCGGTTGGCCGCCTGGATGACCTTGTCCAGCGCATGTTGCACGGTCCAGGTGTCCGGCGTGGCATAGTAATCGGCAGACAGTGTGCGTACGGTCATTTCTGCTGCTTCAGCGCCCCCGGCGCCGCCGCTAATGCCATCTGCCACGGCCAGTAAGGCGCCCTTGATGCCCAGTTGGGCGTCGGCAGGCGTCACCAGGCCGATATAGTCCTCGTTACGAGGCCTGGGGCCGGTTACACTGCTTTCGCCTACACTAAAGTTCAGTTTCATCTGGTGCTCAACTTCATTTGGACTCCTGTTTAATGGCCGTGCGGGCGTGCTTAAATTTTGGCACTGGTCACGGTGGCAGAACCCCAGGTAGTCCGCCAGCGGTTTTTCACGCTAGACAAACCTACCAGGGCCAGAATGGCCAGGCCCGCAAAGATAGTCAGGCCAATCTGGTAGCTACCGGTGATTTGTTTAGAATACCCCAGACTTGAGGCCAGGTAAAAACCACCCACACCGCCAGCCATACCTACCAGGCCAGTCATGACGCCGATTTCCTTGCGGAAACGTTGCGGCACCAGTTGGAACACCGCGCCATTGCCCATGCCCAGGGATGCCATGGCCAACACGACCACTGCCAGGCCAGCAGCTTGTGTTTGCATGCCAAAGCTCAAAATGAACAGGAAAATAGCTGCCAGTACATACATGGTGCTCAGGGAGCGGATACCGCCGATACGGTCAGCCAGCAAACCACCGAATGGGCGCACCAGTGAACCGGCAAATACGCAAGCAGCCGTAAAGTAACCAGCGTGTACTGGGTCCAGGCCATACTGGTCATGGAAATAAATAGTGAGTGAAGAAGCCATGCCGACAAAACCGCCAAAGGTCACGCTGTAGAAAAACATAAACCACCAGGCATCTTTATCTTTTAACACTGCCAGGTATTGTGACAGTGACTTGGCCGCAGGCGCATCGGGCGCATCCTTGGCAAACACGCTATACACCACCAGTGCGAGCAGCAGTGGAATCAGTGCCAGGCCAAATACATTGCTCCAGCCAAATGCCACCGCGAGGCCAGGCGCAAACAGGGCAGCTAATGCCGTACCTGAGTTACCGGCACCGGCAATGCCCAAGGCCGTGCCTTGATGCTCTGGCGGATACCAGCGTGAGGCCAGTGGCAAGGCCACGGCAAAGGCAGCCCCGGCAAAACCGAGGAACATGCCCAGCAACAAGGCTTGCTGATAGGTGTGGATGCCATGCAACCATGCGGTGAGCAAGGCGCCAATCACGATGACCTGGCCGATCAGGCCTGCTTTTTTGGGCTTGAGCTGGTCTACGAGCACACCCATGACGATGCGCAGGATAGCGCCGGTCAGTACTGGTGTGGCCACCATCAGGCCTTTTTGCGCCGGGTTTAACTGCAGGTCAGCAGCGATTTGCACCGCCAATGGCCCCAGCATCACCCACACCATAAAACTCAGATCAAAGTAAAAAAAGGCCGAAAACAAGGTAGGTTTATGGCCGACTTCCCAAAAGCTTTTTTGCATGTTGTATCTCCCGGGCGTACGTGAAGGATTGTCGCACGCCACTTCTTTCGTTTAAAGAGTATTAATTAAATAGTAATTGTGTCGAATTCTTTGTGTTCATCGCGCTTGTTGACGCGTTCTGCCCACGGGTCCACAGACCCTTGTAACGCATACAGCAAGCGCTCGTAGGCAGCGGTGCGGCCTTCGGCATCTTCCAGAATGCGTTTTTTGACATAGTCGAGGCCGACGCGCTCTATCCAGTGCACGGTGCGGTCCAGGTAACGCGCTTCTTCACGGTAAATCTGGATAAACGCACCGGAGTACTCAATCACTTCTTGGGCGGTTTTAACTTTGCACAAGAAGTGCGCCACTTCGGTTTTAATGCCGCCGTTACCGCCTACATAGATTTCCCAGCCGGAATCGACGCCAATGATGCCGACGTCCTTGATGCCGGATTCAGCGCAGTTGCGCGGGCAACCGGAGACGGCAAATTTCACCTTGTGGGGTGCCCACATATGGTCAAAGGCTTTTTCGATATCGATGCCCAGTTGCGTGGAGTTTTGTGTACCAAAACGGCAGAACTCTGAGCCCACACAGGTTTTCACGGTACGGATAGACTTGCCATAGGCGTAGCCGGAAGGCATATCCAGGTCGGCCCACATATTGGTGAGGTCTTCTTTTTTGACCCCCAGCAGGTCAATCCGCTGGCCGCCGGTGACTTTCACCATAGGCACTTTGTATTTGTCAGCGACATCGGCAATTTTGCGTAACTGGTCTGACGACGTGACGCCGCCATACATACGCGGGATGACCGAATACGTGCCATCTTTCTGGATATTGGCGTGTACACGCTCGTTGATGAAACGTGATTGCGGGTCATCCTTGGCTTCATGTGGCCAGGTCGAAATCAGGTAGTAATTGAGTGCAGGTCGACAAGTCGCACAACCGTTAGGCGTTTTCCAGCCCATGCCTTTCATGGCGCTCGGAATGCTCAGGTATTTATGTTTGCGGATTTCATCGCGTACTTCCTCATGGTTGAAGTCGGTACAGCCACACACCACTTTGCTGCTGGAAGGCGGCGCATAGCCACCGCCCAGCGTAGAAGCCAGGATCTGCTCGACCAGGCCAGTACAACTGCCGCAGCTGGAACCGGCTTTGGTTTGTTTCTTGACGTCGTCTATGGTGAACAGGCCTTTTTCCTGGATCGCCTTGACGATGGTGCCTTTGCACACACCATTACAGCCACACACTTCCATTTCGTTGGTCATGGTGGACACTTTGTCATGACCCTGGTGGCCGGTATTGCCCAGACTGTCTTGCCCGAACATGAGGTGATCACGAATTTCGTGTATCGGTTTCCTGTCGCGCAGCAGCTGGAAATACCAGGCCCCATCCGTCGTATCGCCATACAGCACGGCGCCGATGATTGTGTCATCTTTGATCACGAGTTTTTTGTAAACCCCGCCGACCGCGTCGTGCAGCAAAATTTCTTCGGCATCGTCACTGCCCATAAAGTTACCGGCAGAAAACAAATCAATGCCAGTCACTTTCAGTTTTGTTGAAGTGACTGAGCCTTTGTATAGGCCGATGCCGAAGTTGGCCAAATGTGTGGCGCACACTTTGGCCATTTCAAATAAAGGTGCCACCAGGCCGTAGGCAATGCCTCGGTGGCTCACACACTCACCCACTGCGTAAACGCGTGGGTCATAGGTTTGCATGGTGTCATTGACCACAATGCCGCGGTTGCAATGAATCCCTGCCGATTCCGCCAGGGCGTAGTTGGGGCGGATGCCAACGGCCATCACCACCAGGTCGGCCGGGATTTCCTGGCCATCGGTAAAGCGTACCGCGACGACGCGGCCATCTTTGCCTATCAGTTGCTCAGTGTTTTTTTGCAGCAAAAAGCTCAGGCCGCGGGCTTCCAGTGATTTTTGTAGCATCTTGCCCGAAACTTTGTCTAGCTGGCGCTCCAGCAGCCACTCGTTTTTATGCACCACGGTGACTTCCATGCCTTGTACCTTGAGGCCATTGGCCGCTTCCAGGCCCAGCAGGCCGCCACCAATCACCACTGCATGCTTGTGTGTCTTGGCCGCAGCAATCATGTCATTGGTATCTTTGATATCGCGGTAACCCAGCACACCGTCGAGGTCGGCGCCTGGAATGGGCAGGATGAATGGCTTGGAACCAGTTGCCAGCAGCAAGCGGTCATAGGCAACGGTTGTTCCATTTTCAGCCGTGACCGTGCGTGCCTTGCGGTCAATTTTGTTGACGCGGGCACTGGTGTGCAAGGCAATGTCGTTTTCCGCATACCACTCGCGGGTATTCAGGATAATGTCGTCTATGGTCTGCTCATTGGCCAGCACCGGTGACAACATGATGCGGTTATAGTTAGGGTAGGGCTCATCGCCAAACACGGTAATGTCATACATGTCCGGCGCAATCTTGAGCAGTTCTTCCACTGCCCGCATGCCGGCCATGCCGTTACCAACGACCACCAGTTTCTGTTTTATCATCAATATCGCTCCTGTTATATTTATGCTGCATTGGCTACGCTGAGCCAGGTTTGCAGGTTTGCTTGCCAGTCTTGTTCTTGCTGGCTGTTTTTAGCTAATTTCACTACTTCGCCGACGACGATAATCGCCGGGCTTTTCAAGCCTTCGGTATGCGCCAGGTAGGGAATGGCCTGCAGTGATGAAGTCACTGCCCGTTGGGTATGGCGGGTGCCGTTTTCCACCACCATGCATGGCATGTCGGCCGACATGCCCGCATTCATGAGTCCGCGGGTGATTTCTGGCAGGTGCTGCATGCCCATATAAATCACCAGCGTGGTATTGGTTTCTACCAGCGCTTGCCAGGGCAGCGGTTCGCCGTCCTGGGTATGGCCGGTAATCAGGGTCACGCCATGGTTGTAGCCACGGTGTGTCACTGGCACTTCCATGCTGGCGCAAGCGCCTAGCCCGCTGGTCATGCCTGGGATGATTTCGTAAGGAATATTGGCCGCACGCAAGGCCAGCATTTCCTCACCGCCACGCCCAAACACAAATGGGTCGCCGCCCTTGAGGCGAACGACCACTTGTCCTTGCTCGGCCAGTGCGACCAGCATGCGGTTGATAAAGTGTTGCGGCGTAGACTTGCAGCCGCCGCGCTTGCCGACCGGCACGATGCGTGCCTGCGGGCAATGCTCGAGCAGGGCCGGGTTGACCAGATCATCGACCAGCACCACCTCGGCTTGCTGCAAGGCCTTGATGGCCTTGAGCGTAATGAGGTCTGGGTCGCCGGGTCCGGCACCAACTAAATAAACTTTTGCGGCTGCAGTCATAGGCAATTCCTTATGGTGTTAAAACGTATACATGGCAGTGAGCCATAATTTTTCAGTGTCGCGGACACGGCCACGGTTACCTGCGATGCTATCTGGGACGTTGGCTGTGAGCGCATAGCGGTCGCCTTCCGTAAAGCGGCCATACTCCAGCTTGGTCATCCAGTTTTTATCTACATTCCAGGTCACGGCAGCATTCCACTCCTTACCGTAACGGGAGCCTTTACTGCTTGTGCCGCCACCGACAGTGTGGAAGTCTTCGTCAGAATCAATCAGGTGATAATCAGCAAAGAACAAAAAGTCGCCATAACGATAAGTCGCGGTCACAAAGGTATCTTTAATGCCTTCAAGTGGTGTGGCCAGGAACTTGTCTACCCAGCCCTGGAACAGATGGTTGGTTCCCAGCGGGGTCTGAAAGGCATACTTACCATTGTTGCTGGACAGCAATTCCTGGTCGAGTCGCATGTTGAAGTTGTCGATACCAAAGCCACCGCCAACTTTGTAGTAGTGTGCGTCAATACGGGAGTCGCCATTGCTGTAGTCAGTCTGCTTGGCATATTCAGCCGTGTAGTGCGCGCGGTAGTTCGGTGTGAACGGATGCGTGCCATCCAGACGTACGCCGATAATTTTATTGCCCTGGTCAGCTGTCTGGTTCGCTGCACCGCCTTTGCCAGCAGCAATTGCTGCTGCGGTGGTGCCATTACCAAACCAGGCGCGGCCCATGCCTAAATCCTGGAAACCATCCAGGTAGGCATAACCCACCAGGAACTCAGTTGGGGAAATACGGTAACGCGCATTCACAATATCCAGTGCGCCATCTGAGCGATGTTTTGCCGTGATTTGCTCCAGGCTTTCAAAGTGGGCAACAAAAATTTCGGTATCCGGAATGGTTTTGTTGAAAATCGAAACACCATCAAATACCTGCATGACCTGGCGGAAAGCAATGTCGCCAATAAAGCGCACGTTATCCAGGTTCACTTGTTGGCGGCCAGCACGCACACGGGTGTTTTTAATGCCTGTCCACTCTACAAATAACTGGTTGAGGCCGGTGTAGTCAGGATCCACGACCTTGGCGTATTCGATATTACGTGCCTGGTTGGAAACACTATTCGTTAGTGTACTGTTGGTACTATCGTTAAAGTTGTCTGCCAGTTTGGACACATTAATCAACTGGGCCGCGAAGCTGAAGTTATGGTAAGGCGCGGTTTGCCAGCCAATCAGGCTGCGCAAAGTCAGTGCGTTGGCATCTTTCAGTTCTTTCGTGGCGGTTGGGTTGGCCGTGCCATTAGGCAAGGTTGGTGGCTGCAACCCATCCTGGTCTACGTTCTCATAACGCAACCTGAAACTGGTCATGTTCTTGCCAGTTTTAATGGCATCCATGAAGGTATATTCAGGCAGTGCTTCTTCCTCCGCCATGGCTTGCATGCTTAATGCCGCCAGTAAAATAGCGACTGAAACTTGACGTAAGCGTGGGTGTGAGTTAGCGTTCATGTGTTGCTCCTTTATGCAATGTGGGGTAACCATACTTCGATGAGGTATGCGGTGCTGGCGGGTGACCGCCCGTCAGCACTACTTATATCTAAGCTGCCTTTTTAGCGTGGCGCTCATACAAAAACTTCAATACTTCGCTGCGCAGATGCGTATAAGCCGGGTCTTCTACCAGTTCCAGGCGTTTACGCGGGCGTGGCAGGTCCACTTCCAGAATTTCGCCTATGGTGGCTGCCGGGCCGTTGGTCATCATGACGATACGGTCTGACAGCAATACGGCTTCGTCTACATCGTGCGTGACCATCACTGCGGTGCAACCCGAGCGCGCCATAATGTCCATCAGTTCGTCTTGCAGGCCAGCGCGGGTGAGGGCGTCTAACGCGCCAAATGGCTCGTCCAGCAGCAGTACTTTAGGTTCCATGGCCAGCGCGCGTGCAATACCGACGCGTTGTTTCATGCCACCAGAAATCTCGTTCGGACGTTTTTCAATGGCGTGGCTCAAGCCCACCAGCTCCAGCGCAGCGCGGGTGCGATCCGCCAGTTGTGCAGGGCCTTCTTTATCGCCAAAGACGCGTTCTACGGCCAGGTAGACATTCTCAAAACAGGTCAGCCATGGCAGCAATGAGTGGTTTTGGAACACCACGGCACGCTCAGGGCCTGGTTTGGAGATTTCGCGACCAGCGCAGAACAGGTAGCCTTCGCTAGGTTGCAGCAAGCCAGCAATCAGGTTGAGTACGGTGGATTTACCGCAGCCAGAGTGGCCGATAATCGAAATAAACTCGCCTTCGCGGATATTCAGGTTGATGTCTTTCAATGCCTGAAAACTGCCTTTTTTGGTTTGAAACGTCATGTTGACGTTTTCAATCAGGACATAACGGTCTTGCATTACATTGGTCGTCATAATAAAAATCCTTTTCCTGCGGGTTATTCGTAGCTGTAGCGTTTTGCCACCAGCACCAGCAACTGTTCCAGCAACAAGCCGACAATACCGACAATAAAAATGGCGATGATGATGTGTTCTACATTCAGGTTGTTCCACTCATCCCATACCCAGAAGCCGATCCCCATGCCGCCAGTCAGCATTTCTGCCGCCACAATCACCAGCCAGGCTGCGCCTATGGACAGGCGCACGCCAGTCATCATGTAAGGCATCACATAAGGCAACAGGATTTTGGTGACGACTTTCCATTCGGACAGGTTGAGCACTTTGGCAACGTTCATATAGTCTTGCGGCACTTTGCTCACGCCGACGGCGGTGTTGATAATCATCGGCCAGACGGCGGTAATAAAGATCACCCAGATCGCCGCCGGGTTAGCGGCCTTGAATACCAGCAGGCCAATCGGCAGCCAGGCTAGGGGAGACACGGGTTTGAGCAGGCTGATAATCGGTGCTGCCATGCGGGACATAAAGGCATAGCGGCCAATGACAAACCCCATCGGGATACCGACAATTGCGGCCATACCAAAACCGGTGGCAACACGTTGCAGTGAGCTGAGGATGTTCCAGCCTATGCCCATGTCATTCGGGTTGTTGATGTAAAACGGGTCACTGAACAACTCGACGGCCGATTGCCAGGTTTTCACCGGGCCTGGCAAGCCTTGTGTCAGGGCGGCTACCGTGGCCCAGATCGCAGCGAATACCATCAAGCCAATCACAGGCGGCAACAGCCATTCGAATCCTCGTTTGGCAGTTGCCGCCCATGCCCCGCGCTTGGGCGCGGTGGCTGTTGCAGCTGTGGTTGAGAGAGGGGTAACCACAGCAACAACCGGTTGCGCAGGCGCTTTTGTGACAGCTTCCTCGCTTGTTTGCATAACTCTTTCCTTGCTAAAACTGACGACACTCATGGCGACTCTCCTCTAAAGATTAGGCTTTCACCTTGAAGCTGTTGGCATAGGCTTTCGGGTCTTTACCATCCCAGACCACGCCATCCATCAGCTTGCTGCTACGCATGGCGTCTGGCACGGCAATGCCCAGCGATTTGGCTGCTTCAGTATAAATGTCGATACGGTTGACCTTTTTGGCGGTGCCCAGGTAGTCAGGGTCAGACTTCAGCAAGCCCCAGCGTTTGTGCTGCGTCAGGAACCACATGCCATCAGACAGGTAAGGGAAGTTGACCTTGCCGTCATTGAAGAACTTCATGTAGTTGGGGTCTTCCCATTTTTTGCCGATACCGTTGTCGTAATGGCCGAGGAAGCGGCCTTCAATCACTTCTTCAGGCGCATTGACGTAGGCTTTGCCTGCAATCAGTTTGGCCACTTCAGGGCGGTTTTTCGTTGCATCGATATAGCGACAGGCTTCCAGGATCGCCTTGGTCAATGCCAGTGCGGTATTCGGGTTTTTAGCAGCAAACTCAGCCGTCGTGCCCAATACTTTTTCCGGATGATCGGTCCAGATGTCTTGTGTGGTTGCCACGGTAAAACCAATCTTGTCGTAGATGGCGCGTGCGTTCCATGGCTCGCCTACGCAGTAGCCGTCCATATTGCCGATACGCATGTTGGCCACCATTTGTGGTGGTGGCACCACAATCGTTTTCACATCTTGCATCGGGTTGATGCCATAGCTGGCCAGCCAGTAATACAACCACATGGCGTGCGTGCCGGTAGGGAAGGTCTGGGCAAAAGTAAAGTCGCGGTTTTCGTTATCCAGCAGGCGTTTGAGAGTCCCGCCGCTGGTGACGCCTTTTTCTTTCAGCTGGTTCGCCAGTGTGATGCCCTGGCCATTGTGGTTCAGCGTCATCAAAATGTTCATGTCTTTTTGCTGGCCGCCGATACCCAGTTGTACGCCATAGATCAGGCCATATAACACGTGTGCGGCATGCAACTCACCGTTCACCATTTTGTCGCGCACGCCTGCCCATGAAGCCTCTTTGGACGGCACGATTTTGATGCCATATTTTTTATCGAAGCCCATTTGTGAGGCGACGATAATCGGCGCACAGTCAGTCAGCGGGATAAAGCCCACTTTCACTTCAGTGATTTCAGGCGCATCTGAGCCTGCTGCCCAGGCTTGGCTGCGAATGGCGGATGGCACCATATTCATCATGGCTGCCGCGCCAAATGCACCAGCCAGAGTGTTCATGAAAAAGTGACGGCGTTGCTGGTTTACTTGTTCGGTCGTTGTGACTGCTTCAGTAGTGGTGACCGTTGAAGTTGGCGTCACATTATTTTTGTCAGAACTGCTCATTGCTGCTCCTTAATCATCAATCAATTGGAAAATAAAAAACAAAAAGGCGTCCTGAATGCAGACTGTTTTTTGTCTACACTCAGGACGCCTTTGTCCTTTTACTGCGCAAGTCATTCGACTTGTTTACTGCCCAGCTGGGCTCAATGCCTGGCTGGTATTGCCTGAGCGTTGCAACCGCCGTTAGCTGAACCCTCAAGCCAGATTAGCAATTGCCGTGCCAGCTGAAGGGATATTTTTAAGTGATTGTTCTGTATTGGTTTTTTTAGGAGGTTGCATTTTTATGCAACCTTTTTAGCGGGGTGCTGTCCGCACCATACGTGTGCGGATGCACCAATTTGACGGGCGTTTAACTCGGTTGTGCGTGATGCGCCAGAATGTTTTCAGCGACATCAATAATCTTGCGGTTTTGCTCCATGGCAATGCTGCGCATGGTTTTATAAGCTTCCATTTCATTCAGTCCGCGTGTACTCATTAACAGGCCTTTGGCACGCTCGATCAGCTTGCGTTCAGACAGCGCCTTTTTCGTGTCAGACAGTTCGCTTTCCATCTCGGCAATTTGGCGCGACTGCTGTTGCAGCAGCGTAATCATGGAGGCCATCGGGTATGCCTGCGAGGTATCGTGGGTCTGAAAATTCAAGGCATTTTCCACCGGAATCGCCAGGTTGAAAAACGTGCTGTTAAGCGCGGCTGACGGTTTGGCCTGAATGGCTTCCAGGTATTGCCGGGTTTGCTCAAAGTCGCTCTTGGCCTTGCTGGCCAGGCCTGCCAAAAGCTCATGCATGGTCTGGATGAGCTGGCATTGAATCTGCCACATGGCGCTCAAACGCTGGCTGCACAAGTCAAACCAGACGTCTGCGCTACTGGGGCTGAGTGCTTGCTGGTCTTTGGCTGCGCTGAGTTTGGTGCGATATTGCTGGTGTTGCTGGTGCCAGCTGGTTGTCTGGAGGGCCAGCCACGACTGGCGCACCTCTTCGCTGCCAAACTGGCAGAATAAATCAAAGTGGCGGTCTTGCTGGGCAATGAGTTCAAACAGTTTTTGCTGATGCGCCAGTTGCAGGCTGCCGGAGCCAAACATATAAGCGCCCACCGCGCGCTCCTGTCCGGCAAATTCCTTGCCCTGGATCAGGTTGTACAGTGTTAGCAAGCAGGTGGAAATCTTGCTATTTACCGAGCTGTCGGTGATCTCGAAAATCAGTGCAATCAGGCTGCCAATCAAGCGGCTAAATGATTCAATACAATCCGCAAAGCTGATCTTTTGCAGGGTGATCTGATGCCGCAAAGAAGTCAGTTGATCCAGGCCTAGCAATATCCACGAGGTCAGCGTCAACTGCTTGGCGTCTGCCAGCGTGTTTCTATGCAAGTGCTGTTGTAACGCCTCTCTAAAACTGGCTTCCATGGCCTGGTTTTGCGTAATGATGTCGGCGCGCTCAGGCGCAAAACGGCGCCCGTGAGAGGCAATGTAGAGGCAGCTGGCACCGCGTTCGGCCTGTATCAGGTGGATCAACTGGCCAATTTTTTCGACAAATGCGATGCAGCTATCGAGTCGCTCCAGCTCCTCGATATGTCTGATTTTGGCCAAGGTAATAGTTTGGGCAGGGGATATTTCTGTGTTCATCACTAGGCACCAAGCAAGAAGTGTGCGCAACTTGGTGGGTATCTTTATATTTAACTTTAAAAACGGTTATTTTCATGCGCGCACTCACTTGATCTTAATGCCAGCCGCCGCCCATGACCTTGTACAAGGTCAGCTGGCTAGCGGCATCACTTAATTGCAAGGTGACCAGCGTTTGCTCGGCCGTATACAGTGTCCGTTGTGCATCCAGCACGACCAGGTAGTTGTCGATGCCATTTTTAAAACGCACATCAGCCAACTGGAAGGCCGCATTCGCAGCGGTGGTAAGAGAGTGCTGGGCGTCGAGTTGTGATTGCAAGCCTTCACGCTGCACCAACACGTCCGCCACTTCGCGGAACGCAGTTTGCACGGTTTTCTCGTATTGTGCGAGCAGAATATCGCGATTTTTTTCTGCCGAGGTCAAATTGGCACGGTTACGGCCAGCATTGAAGATAGGCAGGCTGATTTGCGGCACAAAGGTCCAGATGCCAGAGTTTTTGGCAAACAGGCCGGACAATTCGGTACTGGCTGAGCCGACCGTGGTGGTCAGGCTGATAGTGGGGAAAAAGGCCGCACGCAGGGCGCCGATATTGGCATTGGCGCCTTCCAGTAAATGTTCTGCCGCGCGTACATCTGGCCGTTGTTGCAAGGTTTCGGAGCTGACGCCGCCAGGCAAGGACTGGGTAAGCACCACACTCGACAAATGACTTGCTGGCAGCCACTGTTCAGGCACCATGCTACCGGCCAGCAGGTTGAGTGCATTGATATCCTGCTTGATCTGCATGGTGTAGGTGGCCACGGCGACACGCGCGCTATCGACACTGGTTTGCAATTGCTTCAAGGTCAGCGCGTTGGCCACACCCAGTTCAAACATTTTCTGGTTGATATCGTAAGTGGCTTGCTGGCTTTGCAGTGTTTGCTGGGCAATCACCAGTCTCTTTTTGTCGGCGGCCAGTGTGAGCCAGGCGGTGGCCACTTCTGCAATCAGGCTGATCTGCGTACTATGGCGGTTATCTTCGTTGGCATAAAACGTTTGCAACGCTTGCTGGTTGAGGTTGCGTATGCGGCCAAACAGGTCGAGTTCATAAGCACTAAAACCCACGGTGGCACGGTAGATATGCGAGATATTGCCACTGCTATTACTGCTGCCAGCGGTGCCTGTGGTCGCGCCAGAGGTATTGCCCGCAGTATTGTTGGCGGCACTGGCCATGCCTTTGGAGGCAGTTTCAGTGATACTGGCGGCAATGGTTGGGAACAGGTCTGCACGTTGCACCTGATACAGTGCGCGTGACCGTTCTATGGTCAGTGCAGCCACCCGCAGGTCACGGTTATTTTTCAATGCTAGGTCAACTACCTGGCGCAGTTTGTCATCGCTGATAAATGATTGCCACGGCAGGTCAGTAAAGGCTTTGGGATCGCTTTGTGTCGTGCCTAACGTGGCCGGGACTGGCGCGGCTGGTCGTGTGTAAAACGGTGCCAGGTCGATACAGCTGCTCAGGCTCAGTGCCAGGGCGAGCGAGGCCACTAGCTTTACTGGTCGTTTTGCAGGTCCAGTGAATATGTGTGAACTTGGTTTCATCATAAGGTTATCCATGCGCAACGGCATCTGGATCAGGCTGATATGGGAACAGAGAACGTATCAGCACATAAAACAGCGGCACGAAAAATATGCCCAGGAAAGTAGCCATTAACATGCCGCCGAGGACACCGGTACCAATCGCCTGGCGGCTGACCGCGCCTGCGCCATGACTGAATGCCAGCGGCAGTACGCCAAAGATAAAGGCGAGCGAAGTCATGAGGATAGGCCGTAAGCGCAGTTTGACGGCTTCCAGGGTGGCGGTCAGCAATGGCTGGCCGCGCTCTTGCAAGTGCTTGGCAAATTCTACAATCAGGATGGCGTTTTTGGCTGACAGACCTATGGTTGTCAACAATCCGACCTGGAAGTAAACATCAGCGGTCATACCGCGCAAACTGGTGGCCATCACCGCACCCAGAATGCCCAGCGGGACTACCATAATCACCGAGAAGGGCACCGCCCAGCTTTCATATAACGCCGCCAGGCACAAGAACACAAACACCACTGAGACCGCATACAGCAATGGAGCCTGTGAGCCTGAGAGTCTTTCCTGGTAGGACTGCGCACTCCACTCATAGCCGATGCCAGCCGGTAATTGCTTGATAATACTTTCAGCAATTCGCATGGCCTCGCCGGTGCTGGTGCCTTTGGCTGCTTCGCCGACGATTTCAACCGAAGAAATACCGTTGTAGCGTTCGAGTAAGGGTGAACCAGATACCCAGCGCGTATTGGAAAACGCAGAGAAGGGCACCATGTCGTTGGTACTGTTGCGCACATACCAGCGATCAATGTCTTCAGGTTGCATGCGGTAAGGCGCATCGCCCTGTAAATAGACTTTTTTGACGCGGCCCTTGTTGATAAAGTCATTGACATAGGTGCCGCCCATGGCGATAGACAGCGTGGAGTTGATATTGGCCGTGGTCAGGTTATAAATGCCGGTTTTCTGGTCATCAATATTGAGCCTGAACATAGGCGTATCATCCAGCCCGCTCGGGCGCACGCGGTTCAGCTTCGGGTTATCTGCGGCCAGTTGGACAAATTTGTTCCTGGCGTCCATCAACCCCTGGTGCCCCAGGCCGCCGACATCCTTGAGCTCCAGCGTAAAGCCGGAACCTTGGCCCAGGCCGCGAACCGGCGCAGGCTGGTTGACAAACAGCTTGGCATCGCGGATTTTTGACAAGGCTTTGGTCATCTTGTCTGCGAGTGACGCCGCATCTTCGCCTTCGCCACGCAGTGACCAGTCCTTGAGGCGGATAAAGGCTCGGCCGGTGTTTTGGCTGCCACCACCGCCCTGGCCGAGGCCAGCAATGGTTAAATATTCATCAATGACCGCTTCCTGGCCGTCCAGGTAGTGCTCGATTTGACGCAACACCTGCTGCATCCTGCTATCTGTTGCGCCTACCGGTAACTGAATCTGCGCCATGAGGATGCCCTGATCCTCAGTGGGCAGAAAGGAACTGGGTAAACGCAGGAAAAGGAAAGCCAGCAAGGCAAGAATGCCCGCATATATCACCATGGTGAATAGTTTCTGGTGCAGGATTTTTTCGACTACGGCCTGGTAGCCATTGGCAAATGCCTCGAACGCCGGGTTAAACCAGCGGAAAAACCAGCCGAACAGGCCACCTGTTGCCGCATGGTGATGGTTGGATGGCGTCAGGATGGTCGCACAAAGCGCGGGAGTCAAAGTCAGCGCGACCAGCACAGACAACAACATGGCCGAGACAATGGTGATGGAGAACTGGCGGTAAATCACGCCGGTGGCGCCACCAAAGAAGGCCATGGGGATAAACACGGCAGACAATACCAGCGAAATGCCGACCAGGGCACTGGTAATTTCGCCCATGGATTTACGCGTGGCTTCTTTCGGGCTCAGGCCTTCTTCACGCATGACGCGCTCGACGTTTTCCACCACCACAATGGCATCATCCACTAGCAGGCCAATCGCCAGCACCAGGCCAAACATGGTCAGCGTATTGATCGAAAAGCCAAATGCTGCCAGCACACCAAAGGTGCCGAGTAATACCACCGGCACGGCAATGGCTGGAATCAGTGTCGCACGCAGGTTCTGCAAAAACACATACATGATAATGACGACTAGCAAGATCGCTTCCACCAGTGACTTAACGACTTCTTTGATGGAAATACGCACAAATGGCGTGGTGTCATAAGGGATATGGATGCTGAGTTTCAGCTCAGGTGGAAAGTATGGTTCCAGTGCTGCCAGTTTGTCTTTCACGGCCTGTGCAGTCGCCAGCGCATTGGCACCAGACGCGAGTTTGACGCCAAAGGCTGCCGATGTTTTACCGTTGAGGTTGGCAACCGGGGTATAACTCTCGGCACCTAACTCAACACGGGCCACATCCGATAAATGCACAACATAACCGTCTGCGCCAGACTTGACGATAATCTGGTTGAATTGTTCTACGGTTTGCAATTTGCTGCGCGCGGTAATCGGCGCGTTCAAGCCTTGACCCTTCACCGAAGGCAAAGCACCTAGCTGGCCGGAGGAGACTTCGGTATTCTGTGCCTGCACGGCGGCGGAAATGTCGGAAGGAATCAGGTTGTATTTTTGCAGCTTGGCCGGGTCCAGCCAGATACGCATGGCGTAGCCCGCGCTCAGGGTTTGTACATCGCCCACCCCGTCCAGGCGGCTGATCTGGTCGATCAGGTTGCTCGAAATATAATCACCGATATCAATGGCACGCACCGTGGGGCTGTCAGACATCAGTGAAATCATCATCAGGAAGTCGATGCCGGTTTTGGCGACAGTGACACCCTGACTTTGTACAATTTGCGGCAGCCTGGGCATGGCCTGCTGCAATTTATTTTGCACCTGCATCTGTGCCACATCGGGGTTAGTGCCCGCATCAAAGGTCAGGCTGATATTGGCTGTGCCCGACGACGTGCTGCTGGCAGACATATAGGTCAGGTTATCAATGCCCTTCATGTACTGCTCAATCACCTGCGTCACCGAGTTTTCAATGGTGTCAGCAGCGGCGCCAGTATAAGTCGCATTGATAGAGACACGCGGTGGCGCAATATCCGGGTATTGCTCCAGCGGCAGCCATTCGATGGCGCCTATACCTGCCAGCATGATGACGATCGCAATCACCCAGGCAAAGATAGGGCGTTGGATAAAAAAGGACGCCATAATTAAATTCTCTTCTGGTTAGCGGGCAGGGTTCACGGTAGCAGGTTGTGTGGCCGTCGTTGCTGTAGCATCTTTCTGGCTGGTTGCGGCAAAGGGCACGGCCTTTACTTCGCTGCCCACATTAATGCCTTGTACGCCATCCATCACGACGCGGTCACCCGCCTGCAAGCCACGTGTGACACGCCAGTTGTCGCCTTGAGCACCACTGGTTTCCAGGGTTTGCTGGATGACTTTTTGTGTGTTGTCCACCAGTAGCACCGTGGGCTCACCGCGCGTATTCCTGGTCACGGCACGTTGCGGCACCAGGATGGCGGCTTTTTCTTCGGCCACATCAATCAGGGCGTGCACATACATGCCGGGCAGCAATATACCTTCCGGGTTAGGCACGACCGCGCGCAGTGTGACTGCACCCGAGGTAGTGTTGACGCTGATGCCGTTGAATTTGAGTTTTCCAGCATGCGCATAAGTGGAGCCATCTTCGAGCACCACGCGTACCGGAATTTCTTTTTGCGACGTGCTGCTCAGCTTGCCACTGGCAATATCCCGCTTGAGTTTAAGCAAGTCACTGCTGGACTGGATGACATCGACATAAATCGGGTCCAGTTGCTGCACGGTAGTGAGAGCGGTTTCCTGGCTGGCTGTGACCAGCGCACCAGGCGTGACGGTAGAAGTCGAGACAAAACCAGTGATGGGTGCAACCACGCGTGTGAAATCGAGGTTGATTCTGGCCGTGGTCAGCGCCGCCCTGGCAGCAGCGACATCGGCTTCGCCCTGTTGCAAAGCTGCCTGCGCATCATCGTTATCCTGTCTGCTCACAGCATTGATTTTGACCAGCTCTTTATAACGGTCGGCCTTGAGTTTAAGGGTGGTCAGCGAGGCTTCTGTTTTTTGTAGCGCAGCGGCTGCACTTTGGGCGCTGGCCTGGTAAGGCGCCGGTTCGATCTGATAAAGCAGTTGGCCTGCCTTGACCAGTGCACCTTCAGTAAATGCCCGCTGGCGGATAATGCCGCCGACTTGTGGCCGCACCTCTGAAATCATGAAGGGATTGGTACGCCCAGGCAGGTCGGCCACAATCGGCTGGCTGGCGGGTTGTACGGTGATGACACCGACTTCTGGCGTTTTTTTAGGTGGTTTGTTGTCCGGTTTGCCGGCTGAGCAAGCAGCCAGCAACAGGCTGGCAAAGCCCAGCATCCATACACCGGATTTAGCGTAAAGGGGAGTGGTGTTCATAGGTGACCAAATATTGATATCGTTATTCTTGTCTGACAAGATTGTACTGCGTTTGATCGGGCGTGAATGTAACGATACGTATCGACAGCCTACATGGTGACATCATAGCGTTAGGCGACGTGATTGTGTAAAAAATAAGAGCTGCCGAAGCAGCCCTTATCCTGGTTTTGCAACATTGAGCGGTTTTACAGCACGCGCCGTTCAAAACGCTGCAACACATGGGCAGACATGCCTTTGGCCAGTTCTTCTTCGCCAAAAAACACCGCCTGGCCCAGGTCTTTTTGCAAGCGCTGGTATTCATCCTCGTGGTGGGTACGAATCACCACTTCAATGTCCGGTTTGAGTTGTTTGGCAATGTCGACTATTTTACGGATATCCATGGCGTCCGGTGTGGCAATAATCAGCATGGCCGCATTGGCAATATGCGCCTGTATTAATACCATGGGGTCTGCGGCATTACCTGACACGGCTGGCTGGCCTTGCTTACGCAGTTTTTCCACCACCTCGCGGTTTTGTTCTGCCACCACAAACGGGATCGCAGCCTCTGTCAGCGATTGTGCAATACGCCTACCCACGCGACCGTAGCCGACCAGTACCACCTGGCCTTCAAGGAATTTGCGCTCAGTCGTCATCGGTAACTCACTGTAAGGATCCATGCGCAAAGACAGGCGTCGCGCCACATCTGATTTGTTCACTACCCAGTTAGTCAGTGGTTTAATTGAAGCAAATACCAGTGGATTCAAGGCAATCGAAATCAGTGCACCCGCCAGCACCAGGCTCATGCCATCTTGTGACAGCAGGTCTAGTGAGACGCCAAGACCGGCCAGAATAAACGAAAATTCGCCAATTTGCCCCAGGCTGGCGGCAACTGTCAACGCTGTATTTAATGGATAGCGCAGCGCCAGCACGATCGCGACTGCCGCCAGTGATTTACCGAGGATAATAATAGCCACCACAGAAAGCACCTGCATTGGTTGCTTGATGAGGATGCTGGGGTCAAATAGCATGCCGACGGCGACAAAAAACAGCACGGCAAACGCATCGCGGAAAGGCAGGGAATCTTCAGCCGCTCTATGGCTGTATTCGGATTCACGCATGATCATGCCGGCAAAAAAAGCCCCCAGCGCAAACGACACATGAAACAGCGATGAAGCAAAAAAGGCCACACCAATCGCCACCGCAATCACGGTTAAGGTAAATAATTCACGTGAGCCGGTGCCTGCCACATACCACAGCAGCCACGGCAATACCCGCTTGCCCACCACCAGCATCACCACCACAAAGCCGGTGATTTCCAGCATAGTTACGCCTATGGTCTCCCAAATGGCGCTGGCATTGGTGGCTTCGCCCTGGCCACCCAACACACCCGCCAGGGCAGGCATCAACACCAGTACCAGCACGGTGACCATGTCTTCTACCACCAGCCAGCCGACGGCAATTTTGCCGTTCATGCTTTCCAGGATGCGCCTGGATTCGAGGGCTTTCAGTAATACCACCGTGCTGGCGCAAGACAGTGACAGGCCAAACACCAGGCCGTGTCCCATGCTCCAGCCCCAGCTATGCGCCACCAGCATGCCAAGCAGTGTCGCCAGCGTCATCTGCGCCAGCGCGCCGGGCAGGGCAATGCGCTTCACCGACATCAGGTCCTGTACTGAAAAATGCAGGCCGACGCCAAACATCAGCAACATGACACCAATTTCTGACAGTTGCGAAGCAATTTCAATGTCTGCCACAAAGCCAGGTGTGGCTGGGCCTATGATAATGCCGGCAAATAAATAACCGATCAGCGCCGGCAATTTGAGTTTTTCGGCGATCAGCCCGAACACCAGTGCCAGCGCAAAGGCGGCGGCAATGGTGGTAATGAGAGAGAGGTTATGGTCCATAGCAATGTTTTTTCTTAAGTTATTTTTATAAGGCGGTTGATCAGCATGACTGATTTCATCGCTGATCGAAGGTCATGTGACTCAATGACAGCGCGCTCTGTCATACTGACCCTGATGACGCAAAAAAGTTGAACAATTTTATTGCCATCAATGTATCCGGCCTTTATCTTGCCGGAAGGCAGGCGCCTTCGTCAATCACAGAACGCAAGATTTATGGCTGAAAAAGTGGCATGGACAGGCGTTGCAGCCCGTATTCACACAGTTGTTCGGCACGTTGCCAGCGTTGCGACTCGCTGAGGCTACCAAAATAGATAATGCTAAACACCCCTTCAATAATCGACTGGCAATACAGGCTGATTAAATCAAAATCCACCTCTGCTGACAGCTCATTTTGCGCGATGGCCTGTTTGAGCAGGCTATCTATCTGCGCAATGCGTTTTTTCTCCCAGGCAAATCTCAGGTGCAAGAGCTCTGGTGAATCATCGATGCCGATATAGAGAAAAAACAGCACGCGTTGAATCGAGCTGGGCTCAATATAGCTGCGGATTTCCTGTAAGCAGTATTGTTTAAGGTTGGAAAGGGCGCTGAGCGCTGGCTGGTGTTGAAACGGCGAAGCGGCTTGAATCACACGTTCGGCCATGGCCGTGGCGACTTCGAGTTTGCCTTTGTAATGGCCGTAGACCGCGCCGCGTGACAGTTGTGCCGCCTCGGCGATTTCTGCCATGGTGGTGATGGTAAACCCGTTACGATAAAACACATGTTCCGCGGCATCCAGAATCTGGTCGCGGGTTTTTTGCGCATCTTCTTTGGTTTTTCTGGCCATGATCTCTAGGCTTATCATTCCTCAAACAATAACCATATGATACCAAAAAATAATTAATCAGTCATGATTGATTAATTATTGAAGGGCGGATAGAATATTGATGTCCATATAGTAAGAAGGCATGTTCATGTCCCGTTTTTCTGTCAGCACGGCTTCTGTCGCCACGCTTTTGTTATTGCAACTTTCCGCTTGCAGCAAACCGCAGGAAGCCACCCAGGCAGCGGCGGCTGCACCTGAGGTCGAGGTGGTGGTTGTTCAAACCGCTGAAATCCCGGCTGAGGTGGAGTTGCCAGGGCGTGTAGAGGCCTACCGCATCGCCGAAGTGCGTGCGCGCGTGTCTGGTATTGTTTCCAAACGGTTGTACCAGGAAGGGCAAACCGTGAAAGCGGGCACGCCTTTGTTTGCCCTCAACCCGGAGCAATTGCAGGCCAGCAAATTGGAGGCCGATGCCGAACTGGCCAGAACCGAAGCCAACCTGGTCAATGCCAATGACAAATTACAACGTTACCAGGCGCTGGTGGGCGACCAATCGGTCAGTCAGCGAGATTACCGCGCAGCACAAGCCGAAGCGCAACTGGCCAAAGCTGAAGTTGCCGCGGCGCAAGCCAAACTCAACCGCGCCAAACTTGATGTGGCTTATGCCAATGTGACGGCGCCGATTGATGGCGTGGCGCGCCGGGCGTTGGTGACCGAAGGTGCGCTGGTGGGTAAAGATGAAGCCACGCATATGACGACGGTCGAGCAAATCAACCCGGTCTATGTGAATTTTGCGCAGTCTTCTTCTGAAGTATTTGCCTTGCGCAAAGCGTTGCGTGACGGCCAGTTGAAAGGCAGTAATGGCCAATTGCAGATTGCCCTGATGTTGCCGGACGGTTCGACTTATCCAAGTGCAGGCAAACTGTCATTCTCTGATGTGTCTGTTAACCAGACCACAGACTCAGTGGTCATGCGCGCCATTTTTGATAACCCGCAGCAGGAGCTTATGCCTGGCGCTTATGTTCGTCTGAAAATCCGCCAGGCGACTAATCCTAACGCGATTTTGATCCCCAGGGATGCCTTGATCCGTGACCAGTTCTCAAGCCGGGTGTGGGTGGTAAATGCCAAGCATGAACTGGAATCACGTGAAGTGCAAACCGGCCGCGTGCTGGACAAGCAATGGGTGATTGAGCAGGGTTTGCAGCCTGGTGAGCAAGTGGTGGTGACCAATGCCGCCGCGCAAACTGCGGGCGTAAAAGTCACGCCCAAGCAGGTGAGTGCCAAAGATAACATCACGAAAGCTGTCGCGCCTTGAGTGGCGCGGTATCACACAAGCCTCAAGTTAAGGGAAGCAGGCCATGAGTCGTTTTTTTATTGATCGCCCGATTTTTGCCTGGGTGATTGCCATCCTGATTGTGCTGGCGGGTTTAATCGCCATCAAACAATTACCCATTGCGCAGTATCCTGATATTGCGCCGCCCGTCGTCAATATCGCCGCTACTTATCCAGGCGCGTCTGCCAAAGTGGTGGAAGAAACCGTGACCTCGATTATCGAGCGCGAGATGAACGGCATGCCTGGCCTGATGTATGTGTCTGCCACCAGCAACCAGGGCATGGCTTCAGTGAGTGTGACGTTTAGGCAGGGCACTAATCCTGACCTGGCGGCGGTAGATGTGCAAAACCGCCTTAAAAGTGTAGAAGTGCGCCTGCCGGAAATCGTGCGCCGTAGCGGCATCATGGTAGAAAAGTCGGCTGACAGTTTTCAGCTGATTGTGTCGCTGACCTCAGAAGATAACCGTTACAGCGAGATCGACCTCGGCGAGCTGTCTTCTGCGACTGTCATGCCTACGCTCAAACGCGTGCAGGGCGTGGGTAAGGTGCAGTCTTTCAGCCCGGAATACGCCATGCGCATCTGGCCCGACCCGCAGAAAATGGCGGGCCTGAATGTCAGCGTGACCGAAATCTCTAATGCCTTGCGTAGCTACAATACGCGCCTGACTTTGGGTCAAGTAGGGGCTAGCGGCGTGCCGGAAGGCGCACCGCTCAGTGTCACCCTGGAGGCCGAAGCGACGCTCAAAACCGTAGACGATTTTGCCAATGTGCCTATCCGCAGCCAGGCGGATGGCTCGGCCTTGCTGGTGAAAGATGTGGCACGCGTAGAAATGGGCAGCAGTGACTATACCTATAGTTCTAAAGTGAATGGCAAGAATGCCGCGGGCATGGCAATTAAGCTGTCACCGGGCTCGAATGCGGTAGAAACCATCAAGCGCGTGAAAGTGGCGATGGAACAAATGCAGCCATATTTCCCGCCGAATGTGGTGTTCCAACTGTCATATGACTCTTCCGCGTTTGTGTCGATTTCGATTAAAAAGGTAATTCAAACGCTGGTAGAAGCCGTACTGCTGGTATTTGTAGTCATGTATTTATTCATGCAAAACCTGCGCGCGACATTGATTCCGACCATCGTGGTGCCGATTGCGCTTATGGGCACCTTTGCCGTGATGTACTGGCTGGGGTATTCCATTAACGTACTGACCATGTTCGGCGTGGTGCTGGCGATTGGTATCCTGGTTGACGATGCGATTGTGGTGGTGGAAAACGTCGAACGCCTGATCGTCGATGAAGGTTTGTCTGCCTATGATGCGACCATTAAGGCCATGTCGCAGATCAGCGGCGCCGTCGTCGGCATTACTGCCGTGCTGGTGTCGGTGTTTATCCCCATGGCCTTTTTCAGTGGCGCGGTGGGTAATATCTACCGTCAGTTTTCACTGGCGTTGTCGGTGTCGATTAGTTTCTCGGCATTCCTGGCGTTATCGTTGACGCCAGCTTTGTGTGTCACGCTGTTGCGCCATGAAACCAGCCTCAAAGCGCGCTTTTTTGTCTGGTTTAACCGCAGCTTTAAATGCATGACCGAGCGCTACACACGCCTGACCGGTGGTTTGCTCAGCAAACCCTTGCGCTGGCTGGCAGTGTTTGGCCTGATTGTGGCGCTGGTAGGCTGGTTGTTTATGCGTCTGCCAGGTGCGTTTTTGCCAGAAGAAGACCAGGGTAACTTTATGGTCATGGTGTCCTTGCCACAGGGCGCGACGCTGGCCGAAACGGCAGAAGTGCTGGGCGATATGAGCCGTTATATCCAGCAACATGAGCCAGTAGACATTATCTTTGAAGTCAGCGGCTTTAGTTTTTACGGCACCAGCACCAATAGCGGCATGCTGTTTATTACGCTTAAGGATTGGGCAGAGCGGCCCAAGGCTGAGCAACAGGTGCAGGCGATTGTGAATCGCGTCAATCAGCAATTCTATGGCCGCCCTAACTTGAGTATTTTCGCCATGAATGCGCCGCCATTGCCAGAGCTGGGTAGCGTGGGTGGTTTTGACATGAAATTGGTAGACCGAGCCAGCGTCGGCATAGAAACGCTGATGAAGGCGCGCGACCAACTGATCGCCGAGTCAACCAAACATCCTGAATTAGCCAATGTCTTGTTTGCCGGTTTGTACGATACGCCGGTGGTGAATATGCAGCTTAACCGCAGCAAGGCCAATGCCTTGGGCATTTCGCTGGATGAAATCAACGACTCACTGGCCACCTTGCTGGGCTCTAACTACCTCGGTGATTTTGTCTATGGCAACCAGGTGCGCCGGGTGTTGATTCAAGCCGATGGCAAGCAACGGCAGACACTGGAAGATATCAAGAAAATCCGCCTCAAGGCAGCAGATGGTAGTTTAGTCCCGCTATCTTCCATCATGACACTGGATTGGGCCATGGGCTCGCCGCAGCGTACGCGCTTTAATGGTTTTCCGTCATTTAATATCAATGGCGGTGCCGGGCCTGGTTATAGCAGCGGCGATGCCATGCAGAAGATCGAAAAACTGGTGCAAGGCCTGGGCAAAGGCATAGGCTTGGAGTGGGCCGGGCAGTCACTGGAAGAAAAACAAGCAGGCAGTCAGGCGGCCATGCTGTTCGGTTTGTCGATTCTCATTGTGTTCCTGGTACTGGCCGCGTTGTATGAAAGCTGGGCGATTCCATTCGCGGTGATTATGGTCGTGCCATTGGGCGTGTTGGGCGCATTGCTGGGCGTGACTTTGCGTGGCTTGCCTAACGATATCTACTTCAAGGTTGGCCTGATTGCAACGATTGGGTTGTCCGCCAAAAACGCGATTCTAATCGTCGAGTTTGCGCGTGAGCACGTATTGCAAGGCATGCCATTGATAGAAGCCAGCTTACTGGCGGCCAAAGAACGTTTGCGGCCGATTGTGATGACTTCACTGGCATTTGGCGTCGGTGTGATTCCGCTGGCATTCTCTACCGGTGCAGCCTCCGGCGCACAAATCGCCATCGGCACCAGCGTGTTGGGCGGCATTATCGCCGCGACCTTGCTCGCCATCTTTTTTGTACCGTTGTTTTTTATTGTGGTGGGGCGCTGGATGAAAAAGCCAGCCGCACAGCAAAGGGTGTCACATGAAGTTTAGCCGTATTCCAGCCATTGTCGCACTGGCATTCGCAATGAGCGCTTGCTCGCTGATGCCTGAGTATTTCCGGCCAGCCGCGCCCGTGCCTGACACCTACCCAGGCCAGCCAAGCGATGAATCTGTCACGGAAGCCCCGCCACTCACCTGGCAAAGCTATTTTCCTGATGCGGACTTACAAAAACTGATACAAGTCGGTTTAGAGCATAACCGTGACCTTAAAACGGCTGTGCTACGTATGGACGAGGCCAAGGCGACTTATGGCATCCAAAAAGCCGACCGGTTGCCAACCATACAAGGCAACCTGAATTACGACCGTAACAGAACGGTGTTTAGCTCCAGCCAGGCATTTGAAGCCGAGTTGTACAAGGCCGGGGTCGGTATCTCTGATTATGAAGTGGACGTATTTGGTCGCGTCAAAAACCTGACGCAAGCTGCGCTGGAACAATACCTCGCCGTCACCGAAAATCGTCAGGCCATCCAGGCCACGCTGATAAGCGAGATAGCCACCCAGTATGTCAACCTGCTCGCTGTCCACGCCCAACTTAAAGTTACCCAACAAACACTGGCTGATAGGCAGCAAACGTTGCAACGTACACAGCGCCGCTTTGACGCCGGGCTAGACCAGGTGCTGGACGTCAAAGCCGCACAGATTCAGGTTGAACAAGTGCAGGCGCAACAAGCACAATGGCAGCGCCAGCTCGCCACTACGCAAAATGCCTTGTACCTACTGCTGGGTGAATCCTCGCATCGCACATCATTTACCATCAAGCCTTTAGAGGATTTGAAACTGGCCGACGTCACACCCGGCTTGCCTTCCAGCTTGCTGACCAGACGCGCCGATATCCGCGCTGCTGAACATCAGCTTAAAGCCGCGAATGCCAATATCGGTGCCGCCAGGGCCGCATTTTATCCGCGCCTGCAACTCACCACCAACGTCGGCCTGGTGAATTCGGAATTCTCCAAACTGTTTTCTGATACCGGCAGCAATTACTGGGCGTTCAGTCCACAACTGGTCATCCCAATTTTTAACTATGGCCGCAACAAAGCCAACCTCAACCTGGCCCAAACCCGCCAGCGTATTGAAGTGGTGAATTACGAAAAAACCATCCAGACCGCGTTTAAAGATGTGATGGATGTATTAAGTACTCGCACTGCAATTGCCGAAGAGTCGGCGGCCAGAGCGCGGTTAAGTGAATTGGAAAGCAGCCGTCTGCAACTGGTTAAACGCAAGCTGGATCAAGGTTTGGTGACTTACCTGGAATTGCTCGACTCGCAGCGCAGTGTGCTGGATGCGCAGTCACAGGCGTTGCAAATACAACAACAGGCATTACAGAATCAGGTGGGCTTGTATAAGGCGCTGGGGGGAAGTTAGGTCCGGGATGATTGCTTTGGTTGACGGGTTTATGTTTGTATTTTAGGATGTAATAAGCATCTGATAATATTAATTATAAATGGTGTTTCTTCAACCAATAAAGCGCCTTTGACGCAAAGTAAATCGTCAAATCGGATGCCTATTTTTAGTTAAGCACACTAATGGCCATTTACAACACATCCTCAGATGCCGCAAACACTGCTGTGCGCGCGTTTCTCACTTCAGTCGGTGAATTTTACTATGGAGCCTCATTCAATACGAGCAGCGGGAAGGGGCGTGCGATATGGACGCAAATTCAGAAAGACTTGGGGAATTCCTGCGCGTACTGCGGTTGCAAGGAGCGACTTCAGATTGAACACCTAGTAATGTTCAATCGCGCTGAATATGGCCTGCATCATCCAGGAAACGTGGTTCCTGTATGCAACAAATGCAATGGTCGGGAAAAGTATGAACAGAAGTACGTCTCGTGGCAGACTCAGTTGGAGCGAAAGTCCAAAGAGATGGGCTCCGCAGCCACAGTCACTCGACGTCGGCGCAAGCGCATTGAGAACCATATCAAGAGCCACAAGTACCCGGAGTTGACCGAGCAGGAGCGGGGTGCAATTGCAGTCATCGCCGAGTCGCTTTATGAAAACATTAAGACTGAATCTCAGAAGTCGCTGGCCCTGTATCGAAAATTGCATGAAGTCTTTGTGGCAGGTGAAGCCTAACCGGTTGTCCGATCGGACTGCCCTCGGCAAGCCTCGGTCAGTAGCTCAACTTCAACGTTAGTCATCTAGCACATGCCTAATCTGAACCGTAATCAGCTCGTTCTTAGCGCAAGCATTATTGCATTGTCAGTAGCTATGGTCGTTTGGGTTGATCTGTTCACCTTTTCAAAGGTCGTTCATTTACCACAGTGGGCCAACGCTCTTCCATGGCCTATATTTGCCCCCTCTTTTCTTGCCCTTGTCTGTCTCATCCCCGCAGCATTTGGCACGGATACTTTTGCAAGTGCATGTAAGGCAGTCATCTTTTCGCTGATGGTGAGCCCACTGGCAGCCGTTGTTGCCTATGCGCTCAATCCACTTTACCAAGACCGGTTTCTGCCTGCAAATGCGATATTTAACTATTTCTGGGTTATCGGATTTCATTGCCTTATCCCAGCGGCACTACTTTTGGCTGTTCGGGCAATTCTTTACTTCATACGTAAACGGTTCGACCAAGACAATTAATGGGGATCAGGCTCCATATAGTTACTATCTAGTCACTAACTTCTTTGGTTATCTACACCACTCTATCATAACTACTCAACTCATTTATCTCGCCGCACATAGTGGTGCTTTCTGCATTTGCAGGTACTATCTCCCCTCACACATTAATAAAGACCTTATCCCCTAATGCAAAGTGAAGTAAAAGAACCTGTCATGCACGCCGTTGTAGCGGCCGTTCAACTGCCAACTGTCAGCGATATGGAGTTTGAAGCTTCGCTGAACGAGTTGCGTGAACTGGCTAAAACATTGGGTTACAAGGTGGTGCACACGTTTGTGCAAAAGCGTCAGGGCTTTGATATTACTGGCTATCTTGGGGTGGGCAAGCGCGAAGAGATCCGTGAGTATGTGCGCAGTGTGGCTGAGCAGAGTGAGTTGCAGGCATTTAATAGCGCGGTTCCTACTATTGAAGCTGTGCTGGTTGACCATGAAATTTCGCCATCACAGGCGCGTAACCTGGAGGTTGAAGTCGGTTGCGAGGTGATGGACCGTACGATGGTGATTCTGGAGATTTTTCACCGTAATGCACGCTCGCGTGCGGCACGTGCACAGGTGGAGATTGCGCGCTTGGGTTATATGGCGCCGCGTTTGCGCGAGGCGGCGAAACTGGCCGGGCCACAAGGGCGACAGCGTAGTGGGGCAGGTGGCCGTGGTGCGGGTGAGTCCCACACTGAGCTGGATAGACGCAAGATTCGTGACCGCATTGCCGAGCTGCAACAGGAGATTATTGTCATGGATGGCGAGCGCCGCACGCAACGTGCGCGACGTCAGGAGCGGCAAACGCTGGCGAGTGTGGCGCTAGTCGGCTATACCAATGCGGGTAAATCTACCTTGATGCGTGCACTTACTGGCAGCGAGGTGCTGGTGGCGAACAAGTTGTTTGCCACACTGGATACCACGGTGCGTGCTTTGTATCCGGAAAGTGTGCCGCGCGTATTGGTCAGTGATACTGTCGGCTTTATTAAAAACCTGCCACACGGCCTGGTGGCCTCGTTTAAGTCGACGCTGGATGAGGCGCTGGATGCTGCATTGCTGCTGCATGTGATCGACGCCAGCGACCCCGGTTTTGAGCGCCAGCTGGAAGTGACCGATAAGGTGCTTGAAGAGATTGATGCCGATGTGGTGCCGCGTATTCGTGTGTTTAACAAGATAGACTACGTGGGCGATGCGGCGGCACAAGCCGAGTGTGAAGCAGCATTGCGCCTGAAGTATCCGGATTGCATTGTGATGAGCGCCCGCCGCCCAGAAGAAGTCGCTAAGCTGCGCCAGCACATTATTGACTTTTTTCAGCAAGACCTGCTGGAAGCCGAGATTTTTCTGCCTTGGTCAGCACAACAATTGCGCGGCAAAATTTATAGCACCTGCCAGGTATTGGGCGAGCGCTCTGAGGATGACGGCACCTTCTTCACGGTACGCGGCGAGCCGAATGACATTGATAGCTTGCGTGAGCAGTTGAGCTCGCTAAGTGCCAACTGAGCTAACTGAGACATTCGCCAAAGCATTAATCTGCATTTCCGCCTTGTGCCAGCTGAATAAACGCCTGCACATAATCAATCTGCACATCTGTTTCGCGTGTGCCCAGGTAAATCTGCTTGGCGATACCTTGTTTGCCTAGCTTGACCGGCACCACGTCAAAACGGTTTTGATATTCTTCCACCAGCCAACGCGGGAGTGCCGCCACACCGCGGCCGCTGGCGACCATTTGCAGCATGATATCGGTGGTTTCTATCGGTTTGTGTATTTGCGGGCTAATGCCTGCCGGTTGTAAAAACTGGTTGTAAATATCCAGCCGGTCTATGTCTACTGGGTAGGTAATCAGTGTTTCACTGCTAAGCTGTTCTGGCAGCACATAGTCCAGTTTTGCCAGCGCATGCTGACGCTGCACGACCAGCACTTGCTCGTAATCAAACACCGGTTGAAACAGCAGGCCGGGTTTATACAGCGGGTCAGGCGTGACCAGCATGTCAATCTCGTAGCCAAACAGCGCGCCGATGCCGCCAAACTGGAATTTCTGTTTCACGTCTACATCGACATCTGGCCAGTCAGCCAAATAAGGTGAAACGACCTTTAATAACCACTGGTAACACGGGTGGCATTCCATACCGATGCGCAAGGTGCCACGCTCGCCCTGGGCAAACTGGCGCAGGCGCTCTTCAGCGAGCGAGAGTTGGGGCAACAATCGATTGGCGACCGCCAGCAAATATTGCCCGGCCTGGGTCAGTCGCAATCTGCGGCCTTCGCGTAGCCAGATGTCGGTGCCTAGTTGCTGCTCCAGTTTTTTGATCGAATGACTGAGTGCAGATTGTGTGAGGAACAGCTTTTCAGCCGCTGCCGTCAATGAACCTTGCTGCTCAACCTCGCGAATAATCGCTAAATGCATGCGTTCTATCATGGCTTAATCTATGAATTAAATTAATTGATTGTTGAAATAATACCATTTTACTTCATGGTTTGCCTTTTCTAGAATGTGTGTTCTTTAACGATCACACACGAGGCTGGCATGGCGACCACACATAATCTGGGATTTCCGCGCATAGGCGCAAAACGCGAATTGAAATTTGCTTTAGAGGCTTATTGGAAAGGGCAGTCTTCATTAGACGACTTGAAGCGGGTCGGCCGCGACTTGCGCCAGGGCAACTGGGCGTTGCAATCCAACCTCGATTTTGCACCAGTAGGTGACTTTGCATTTTATGACCAGGTGCTGGATATGAGTTTTACCCTGGGTAACCTGCCAGCACGCGTGCAAGATTTTCATGGTGATGCGCTGGATAACTATTTCCGTGTGGCACGTGGCCGCTCTGCCCAGTCTGATGACGCGCATGCGCAGTGTTGCGGTGGCGTGGCGGCGGGGGAGATGACCAAGTGGTTTGATACCAACTATCACTACATCGTGCCGGAGTTTACCGCGGAGACGCAATTTAAACTGGATGCGACGCGTTTGCTGGCGCAGTTGGCTGAAGCTAAAGCGCAGAATGTGAAAGCCAAACCGGTGATTATCGGCCCGGTGACTTACCTGGCGATAGGTAAAAGCAAAGATGATTCTGACCGCCTGGCGTTGCTGCCGCAGTTGCTGCAGGTGTATACCGAATTGCTGGAAACGCTGGTCGCGCAGGGCGTGGAATGGGTGCAGATTGACGAGCCGATTTTGGTGACTGAGCTGACTGCCGAATGGCAGCATGCGTTTAACCTGGCGTATCACCAGTTGAAGAGCAGCCGCGTCAAATTGCTGCTGGCGACTTATTTTGGCCAGTTGGCTGATAACCAATACCTGGCGGCGAATCTGCCCGTCGCTGGGTTGCATGTGGATGCGATTAATGCGCGTAGTGAGGTTGTGCCTTTGATCAGTATGCTGCCTGCTCACAAAGTGCTGTCTGTGGGGGTGATTAACGGCCGCAATATCTGGAAAACAGATTTAAATGCCACGCTGGATTGGCTGGAACCGATTGCAGAACGTTTGGGTGATCGTTTGTGGTTGGCGCCTTCTTGCTCGTTGTTGCATGTGCCGGTGGATCTCGATAGTGAAGTCAAACTGGATACGGAGGTCAAGTCCTGGCTGGCTTTTGCCAAACAAAAGCTGGAAGAGTTACAGGTGTTGGCGACGGCATTGAATCACGGTCGGGCTGCTGTGAAAGTGGCCTTGGCGGTGAACCAGGTGGCGATTGACGCGCGCCGTTCTTCGAAGCGTGTGCATAACCCGCAAGTGAAAGCCGCGCTGGAAACGCTGACACCGCAACTGGGTCAACGCCAAAACAGCTATGCGCAACGTGCAGCCAAACAGGCGGCATTACTCAAGTTGCCCAAGTATCCAACGACGACAATTGGTTCTTTCCCGCAAACGGCAGACATTCGCCAGGCACGCAGCCAGTTCAAGGCTGGGGCATTGGACCTGGCTGGTTACGAACAAGCGATGAAAGCGGAAATCGAGCGCAGCGTGCGTGAGCAGGAATCGCTGGGCCTGGATGTATTGGTGCATGGTGAAGCCGAGCGCAACGACATGGTGGAATACTTTGGTGAGCAGTTGGATGGCTATGCCTTCAGCCAGTTTGGCTGGGTGCAGTCTTATGGTTCGCGTTGTGTGAAGCCGCCTATCTTGTTTGGCGATATCAGCCGCCCACAAGCGATGACGGTTGAATGGATCAAGTATGCGCAATCCCTCACCAGCAAGCCGATGAAAGGCATGCTGACGGGCCCGGTGACGATACTCAACTGGTCATTTGTGCGTGACGACCAGCCGCGTGCAGTGAGTTGCTATCAACTGGCATTGGCTATCCGCCAGGAAGTGCTGGATCTGGAACAGGCAGGGATACATGTGATTCAGATTGATGAAGCAGCCTTGCGTGAAGGGTTGCCATTGCGTAAATCCCAGTGGAACGCCTACCTGAACTGGGCCATTGAGTCGTTCCGCATCACCGCCAACGGTGTGGCCGATGAAACGCAGATTCATACGCATATGTGTTATTCCGAGTTTAATGACATCATTGCCGCGATTGCTGACATGGATGCCGATGTGATTACGATAGAAACCTCGCGTTCTGATATGGAACTGCTGGACGCGTTTGATGACTTTAACTACCCGAACGAGATCGGGCCTGGTGTATACGATATTCACTCACCGAATATTCCGACCCAGGATCATATCGTGCAACTGATGCAGAAAGCGGCGGAGCGTGTGCCAGCAGAGCGTTTATGGGTCAACCCGGATTGCGGCCTGAAAACGCGCCAATGGGCAGAAGTCTTGCCTGCATTGACCAATATGGTGGCGGCGGCGAAAACTTTGCGGGCTTATGCCTGATCCTTGCGTGAGTAGGGGCACACGCATGATTATTGCCACCTGATTTTTGCTTGTTATTTTCTGGGCTGTCAGACCATGAGATGAAACCGCCATGCATGCATGGCGGTTTTTTTGCGTGATTAAGTAAAGATGCGTGATCTCAGCGCTAAATTCTTCAATTGATAATGATTTTCATTTGCGTAAAAAATCGGAGACAGCTAAGATATTGGATATCAAGAATATATTCGCTGGCAACCGTGTTACTTACTCCCGAAAACTCCTCACTCGTTGTGACCCTAGTCTATCACTATGACCATTTGGTGAATTACGTGCGGCATCATTTCGGCGATTGGCATTTTGCGCAAGACGTGGTGCACGATGTGTGCATGGAGCTGATAGAGCGACCACCGCAGCAGGAGGTGCACACGCCACTGGCATTTTTGCAGCATTTGCTCAAGCATAGGGCCATCGACAGATGCCGCAGCCAGCAAGTGCAGCAGCGCCATATTGCTGATATGCAGGCCACGGCAAGCACATTCAGCACGCATGATGGCGCACATATTCTGCATTTCAAGCAAAAGCTTGCGGCGCTGATTACGATTATAGAGCAATTGCCCGCGCGTCAACGCCAGGTTTTTTTACTGCACCGCTTGCATCAGATGCCACAGCAGGAAATCGCCGATGAATTAGGAATTTCGCGCAATATGGTGACGCAACATTTTGGCAAAGCCATGTCTGCGATTCAGCGCGCATGGGAGGAATCACTGTGAACCATGAGCAAAATAAAATGGTGACGATGCCCACCGCAGCTGAAGATCGTTTATCGCCATATAGCGAGGCATTAAGGGCACATTTTCCAGCCAAAGAAGCGATCTTGCGCGAGGCCAAGCAGCAAACGCAACAGCGCCGCCGGTTTAAAAAGGTAATCATCTCCACCGGCATTTGCGTACTGCTAGCCCTGGCCTGGCTGGATCCCGTTATCTCTACAGAAACACTGCAAACGGCGATTGGTCAGCAGGCAACGGTACAGTTAAAAGATGGTAGCCAGGTGGTGTTAAATACCAATAGTGTATTGGTGGCCGAGCAGCATCTGCGTTCCCGCCAGCTCTATCTACAACAGGGGGAGGCCTTGTTCACGGTGCAGCATGGCTGGCAGCCGTTTACTGTATATGCCAACCAGGCCGAGATCAGAGACATTGGTACCGCATTTAACGTGCGCCATACACAGCATGGGGTTATGGTGACGGTGGTTGAGGGGCGTGTAGAAGTACATACTGCACAGGACACACGATTGCTGACTCAAGGAATGTCAGTCAACACGCAGGCGGGCGCGATTGCGGAGCATTGCTGCACTTCGGAGCATGCGGCGATCGCCTGGCAACAAGGCCGGTTGATGTTTGATGCCAGCACGCTGGCTGAAGTGGTGGCAGAATTACAGCGCTATCATGTTGGGCATATTGAGATTGCTGATCAGCGTATCGCGCAATACCGATTGTCGGGCGAATACGATATCAAGGGCATTGATGCCTTGCTTGATACCTTGCCCGAGGTGGTGCCGGTGCGTATAGACAGACGGGCAGATCAGTCTGTCGTCATCAGGCATCGCTAAACATGGCCGGTTTCTTTTTTATGTTTACAAGCGTACCGATGCCATGGCTATGCTAAATGTACGCTGGCAACAAGTGCAAGAGGTCTATTACCAGCACCATGACTGGTTACAGGGCTGGCTGCGCAAAAAAACCGGCAATCGCTGGGATGCCGCAGATATTGCGCATGACACGTTTGTGCGCGTCATGCATAAGGAAAAACTGGCGCAATTAGGCGCAGAACCCCGGGCATTGCTGGTGCAGATTGCCAAGGGGCTGGTGATTGACCATTGGCGGCATCAGCAGGTCGAGCGCGCTTACCTCGAAACATTGGCGCAATTACCCATTGCCTGCTGCCCTTCGGTTGAAGAGCAGCATTTGATGCTTGAATCACTGCAACAGATAGATCGTTTGTTGCAAAACATGCCTGCGCAAACCCGCGCTATTTTCTTGTTGGCCCAATTAGACGGGCTGACTTACCAGCATATTGCCGATCAACTCGATCTTTCGCTGATCACCGTCAAGCGGCATATGCGCAAGGCGTACCTGGCATGCTTAAGTTTATGATGCAGGAAGTTATGCCCTCAACGCAGGATCAACACGTACTCGAACAAGCCGTGGACTGGCTGCTCAAGTTGCAGTCTGAGCAGCCGACACCAGCAATGTGGCAGGCGTTTGAACACTGGCAAGCCAGTCATCCGCAGCATGCTGAAGCCTGGTCACGCCTGACACAGATACAGCAGACTTTTGGGCAGGTGCCACATAAAGCCTTCGCCAAACAGGTGCTGACACGCATAGACCATGTTGCGCGCAGAAATGCACTGAAGAAACTGGGCACCCTGGGCCTGGTCTTGCCCAGCGCCTGGTTAGGTTACCGCGCATTGCCATTCGCGCGCTGGCAGGCGGAATACCAGACAGCGGTCGGCGAGCAAAAGCACCTGCATTTAGGTGATGGTACGCGCCTGGTATTAAATACCGATTCAGCCGTGGATATCCAGTATCAAGCGCAACGCCAGATTCTGTTGCATCACGGTGAAGTGTGGCTGGAAACCGGGCATCAGGATAAACGGATGTTGGTAGTGACGACACCGCACGGCAGGCTGGTGCCATTAGGCACACGCTTTAACGTTAAATTAAACGCAGAGCATACGACGCTGGCCGTGACTGACGGTGCGGTGCGCATTCAACTGGCCAATGGCCAGAGTACGGTCGTGCAGGCCGGGCAGCAACGTTCATTCAGCAGCAATGGCTTCGAGCAGGCAAGGGCCGTTGGCCAAAATGTGGGTGACTGGCAGCAGGGCATGCTGCTGGCACAGGACATGCCATTGGCGGACTTGCTCAAAGAACTGGGCCGTTATCGCCGTGGGGTGATCCGCTGTCATCCTGCCCTGCAACAGATGATGGTGTCGGGTGCGTTTCCTTTAAAAGATACCGATGCAGCGCTGGATTTGCTGCAAAAAACCTTGCCAGTCCAAGTGGTGACGCCTAGCCGCTATTGGATTATGGTTGAACCTGCGCGTGCCGCAGGATAAAAAATGTTGCTTACCCTGATACTTTTTTAGCGTTCGTCCGGTGTACATGATGAAGGCCATTATCTGGCCATTTCATTATTGATACTTAGAAAGCTTTCAGGCAATGACATCACTCCCTTTTCAACTAAGCCCACTTCAACGCGCATTACGCGTTGCGTTATGTGGTTGCAGCCTTATATTAGCCGCCAGCCCGTCGCTGGTCATGGCAGACAGTCCTAAAACCATCTCGGAGAAACAGCTCTACCAACTGGCACCTGGTCCGCTTGGGCATGTGTTGGCGGCTTTTGCCGCGCAGACAGGCACGCGCCTCTCGTTCGACCCGGCACTGGTCGCGCATTTGCAAAGCGAAGGCTTGCGCGGTGATTACACCGTCAGCGAAGGCTTTGATGCCTTGCTTAAAGGCAGTGAGTTCGCCCTGGAAGACAAAGGCGGGCAGCAATATTCCCTGAAAAAAATCAGCAAAGTCAGCCATCGTGCAACGCCTGCGCCAGCCACTGCCGAGACGGTTGATACCCTGGCAGAAGTCACCGTGCAAGGTGAAAAAATCACACGTAAACTGAGCGAAACATTCTCCAGTGTGGCCGTGGCAACCGCACCAGATATGCGCACGCATGCCGATCAGTCTCTGGCAGACATCATGGCGCGTACGCCTGGTGTGTATACGCAATCCCGTAACGAAACCTGGGGTATACGTGGTGTGCCCGTGACCGGTTTTGATGATCAGGGGCCATTGTCACTGAATAACGCCGTGTCGGTATTTGTCGATGGCGCCCTGCAAACCAGCAGCATGGTGACCATGAGCCCACTGTCGACCTGGGATATGAAACAGGTGGAAGTGTATCGCGGCGCACAATCTACCGTGCAGGGCCGTAACGCATTAGCAGGTGCGGTCATTATGCAAACCAATGATCCCGAGTTTAAAAACGCGCTGACATTACAGGGCAATCTGGGCAATTATTACCAGCAGGGCGGCGCATTGATGGCCAACGCAGAGTTGGTGCCTGATGTGTTGGCTGGCCGTTTTGCATTGAATGTGCAGAACGAAGATGGCTATATCAAAAACACGTTTCTGGATAACAATGCAGACCCGCGCCGATCTATCAATGCCCGTGGCAAATTATTGCTATTGGCTGGGGATAAAACGGAAGCGTTATTGACCTTGTCGCATACCGATTACCACGCCGGTAGCAATGGCGTGACGAAACTCAATAACCAGCCGCAATATTACCGCTTGTCCCAGAATACGGATGCTACAGATGCCATTCAGCAGAATGAAGCAACCTTGAAGCTGACTTATCAGGTCAGCCAGCCTTGGTTATTGACCAGTATTACTTCGGGCACCAATGCCAGCTATCAGAGCCTGCTGGATTTTGACCAGCGCTCAAATGCCAGCCAGGAAGCTGACCGTCATCATCAAACCAGATTGTTTAGCCAAGAGTTCAGGGCCACTTACCAGGGCGATACGGTGAAAGCCCACACGGGGATCTATTATGGCTACTCCAGGGTCAAGTTTAATGATGGCTTAAGAGTGGTTGGAGTAGGGTCCATGCTGATGGCGAATGGCAGAAGCCAAATAAGCAACAAGGCTATTTTTGGCGAAATCAACTGGGATTTTGACCCACATTGGCAGGCCATTGCAGGCCTGCGCTACGACCATGAAAAAAATGAAGCCAAGGTAGATTATCCGCTGGATCTGCTGGCATTAGCACCAGTCACCCAGGCCGATGAACAAAAAAGTTTTGGCGCGCTACTGCCGAAAGCAGGCATCAACTATATCTGGTCACCTACCCAGCGGACTGGCTTTGTCGTGCAGCGTGGCTATCGTGGTGGAGGTGTGAATATGCGTGTGCCGTCAGATCATCGTCCTTATGATGCCGAGTTTACGACCACTTACGAGTTTTCTTATCGCGGCAGCTGGCCAGAGTATGGGCTAAAGACATTTGCTAACCTGTATTACACCGACTGGAAAAACCAGCAAGTGCGTCAATACGATGCGGCGACTGACAGCCTGTATGTTTCCAATGCTGCCAAAAGTCGCATGCGTGGCCTCGAAGTTTCCACAGAGTATGCGATTAATAGCGACTGGCAGATGATCGCCGGTGCTGCCTACAACCATACCGAGTATCTGGACTTTATCAACAGTGACGGCCTCGATATGCGCGGCAAACAGTTCATTATGGCACCAAGAACCAAAGTGAACCTTGGCCTGAACTATCACTTGGGCAATCAGTGGTTGTTCAATGTCGATACGGTGTATCAGGAGAGCAGTCCATCCGTGTATCTGCTCACCGAAACCAGACGCAACGACAGCGTGGTACTCGTCAATGCGAACGCATCCTATCGTTTGAATCCGCGTACCACTGTCAATGCTTTTGTACGCAATTTGTTTGATCGCGAATATATCACCAACAATAGCACCGGCAATGTATTAGATGTCGGTGCACCACGGTTGTTTGGCGTGGCGCTCAAGTTAGAGATTTAACGCTGATGAGAAAAAACACCAGCCTGTTTGGGCTGGTGTTTTTTGACGAGCGCAGCTGGATTTTTTAATGCAGACATCAACATTTGCGGTTGCTCAAACGCCATACCAGTATAACTAACATAATTCACTGGGAAAAAGATGTCACACGTTTGCAAACCTACGCTACTGGCCTTGTTACTGGCTAGCCTCACAACCACTGTCCAGGCGATTGAGCTGGATATTCCTGCGCAGCCGCTAGATAAAGCGCTCAACGCCCTGGCACATCAGGCCGGGGAGCGCATTATTTTTTCAACCGGTTTGACCGAGCACAAGCAATCCCCCGCGCTGAAGGGCGACTATAGTGTGCGCCAGGCCTTGGATAAATTATTAAACGGTAGCGGATTGGAGCTGAAGGCAACGCCTGGTGGCGGCTATACGCTAGTGAAAACGCCTCCTGAGGTGAGTCATGCTGAGCCGCAGTTGATGCCAGAAGTCAACGTTTCTGGCAATGTTGAGCAGGAACGTGCCAATTCAAAAATCCAGGGTTATGTAGCCAAACGCAATATCACTGCGACTAAAACTGACACTGCCATTCTTGAGTCTCCACAGTCCGTATCGGTGGTGACGCGTGATCAAATGTCCATGCAGGCCGTGCAATCCGTAGGTGAGGCGTTGCGTTATAGCGCGGGGATTATCGCCGAGTCCAATGGTCCGGACCCTAGGGCTGACACTATTGGTGTGCGTGGATTTAGCATAGGCCGTGACCAGTACCGCGACGGGTTGCGCAACTTTGCCTTTAGCAACCAGGGGGGTACTGTGGTCGAACCCTTCGGCCTGGAGCGTGTAGAGGTGTTGCGTGGCCCTTCTTCCATTCTGTATGGGCAGGGCGCGCCCGGAGGCTTGATCAACCTGGTGAGCAAGCGCCCGACAGATGTGCCTTTACACCAGATCGGCCTGACGTTGGGGCAATATGAGCGCAAACAAATCAATGCTGATGTCAGTGACTTCCTGACCGATGACGGTAGCTGGTCTTATCGTGTCGCAGGCTTGATTCAGGACAGCGATACCCAGATTGACCATGTGAAAGATGACCGTATTTATATCGCGCCTTCACTGACCTGGCGGCCGAGTGATTTTACGACGCTGACACTGCTCTCTGACTACCAGAAGAATGACCGCGGACAAGGCTACCAGGCCTGGCCACGCGTGGGTACACTGGTAAACAGCCGTTTTGGCAAAGTCTCTACCAGCCGTTTTTTAGGTGAACCTGGCTTGGATAAATATGAACAGGAACGTTATTCATTAGGTTACCAGTTTGAGCATATTTTCAACCAGACCTTTACGTTTAGGCAAAACCTGCGCTACCAGCGCATGACCACCGATGCGATTTCTACCTATTTACGCGCGTTGCAGGCAGACCAGCGCACCATTACGCGTGAGACGGGCGGCAATAATGAAGATGTCGATAACCTGGTGGTGGATAGCCACGTCCAGGCCAAGTGGTCGCAAGGTGCGTTTGAGCATACGGTGGTAGCTGGTATCGATAGCCAGCGCCTGAATAATGACCAGCGCCGCACCTTTTCTCTCGCAGGTACACTCGATATTTATGCCCCAGTGTATGGTGTAACACCGATTAATCTGGTCGAAAGTGGCAATATTGAGCAACACCAGCGCCAGGCAGGCTTTTATTTGCAAGACCAGATCAAGTATGACGGCAAATGGGTGGCTACCCTGGGTGGGCGCAAAGACAGGACGCGCATGGAAACTGATAACTTGCGTACGCCCTCTGCGTCTTCTTCACAAAAAGACCAGGCTGAAACCTGGCGTGCAGGCCTGGTATACCTGGCCGACAATGGTCTGGCGCCTTATGCGAGTTATAGCGAGTCTTTCTTGCCGGTGATAGGCACCATGTTTTCTGGTGGGGCGTTTAAACCGGAAACAGGTGAGCAATACGAGCTGGGTTTGCGTTTTCAGCCGAAAGGCAGCCAAAGTCTGTATAGCGTGGCTTTGTTTGACTTGCGTCGCCAGAATGTGACGACGCAAGATATCCAGAACCCGACGTTTATGGTGCAGCAGGGCGAAGTGCGCTCACGCGGGCTAGAGCTGGAAATGAAGACACAGTTCGATGCCTGGTCTGTGATCGGTAGTTATAGCTACATTCTGCCCGAAATTACCAAAAGCAATAATAGCAATGCACAAGGCATCGCTTTGCAAGGCAAAGACCCTAACCATGTGCCTAACCATACTGCTGCGCTGTGGCTGGATTACCGTTTTCCGACTGCGTTCTTGCAGGGCATGACGGTCGGTGGTGGCGTACGTTACATTGGCAGCCGCTATGGCGACGATGCGAACACCATTCGTTTGCCGTCTTATACGCTGGTGGATGTCGCGGTTCGTTACGACCTGTCGCAACTGGGGCAATCCTGGAAGGGCTGGCAAGCAGCATTAAATGCCAGCAACCTGTTTGATAAAGAATATGTTTCCAACTGCGGTTACTACGGTGACGGCTGCCGCTGGGGCTTCCGCCGTAACGTGATGGCACAACTGAATTATCATTGGTAATCAGACCAGGGTCATGCGACACACACTTGTACTCTGGCATCGCTGGGTAGGCCTGGCGATGGCTGCATTTCTCATTATTTCCGGGTTCACCGGCGCCATTATCGCGTTTGAGGACGAAGTGGATGCGTGGTTAAACCCACAACTGTTTCAACCAACCTGGCAGGCTGGCAAGCCGGTGCTTAATGCATATCAGTTACAAGCACTGGCGCAGCAGCAAGCGCCAGCTGGCACACTGGTGGATGAGGTGTTGTTTAAACTGCCAGATGTACAGACCGCATCTGGCCTGACAGAACGTGTACTCGCATTCCGGCTTAGCGCGACGGATCCGGCCGTGACAGACACAGTGGCCGATCAGCTGTTTATAAACCCGCAAACCGGGGCCAGCCTCGGGGCGCGTAAATATGGCGAAAGCCCCTTCCGGCGGGATACCCTGATCACTTTTCTCTATAAATTGCATTACTCATTGGCCTTGCCTGGCAAAAGCGGGCACTTGATCATGGGCATTGTGGCGGTGTTATGGACGCTGGATAGCTTTGTTGCCTTTGCGCTGACACTTCCCAGGCGGCAATCGCCTGCCAAAAGAAGTGGATTTTGGCAACGCTGGCGACCCGCCTGGATGGTGAAGTGGCAAGCCAGCGCCACCCGTATCAATTTTGACCTGCACCGCGCTTGTGGCTTGTGGTTATGCACCGTGTTGCTGATCTTTGCCTGGTCCAGCGTCATGTTCAATTTGCGCGACCAGGTTTATTTACCCATCATGTCCAAAATACTACCGTTCGACTTGTCGTGGCGCAGCGTGCCCAAGCTAGACCGGCCATTAGACCGTTTGCCTATGCCCTGGCCCGAAGCACATGCCATGGCACGCCGGGCCATGCAGGGGTTTGCGCACACACACCAGTTGCAGATTGATTATGAAGACAAGCTGCGGCTAGACCGTCAGCGCGGGCTCTATATGTATGCGGTACATAGTTCAGCCGATTTACGTGAAGACAGGGGCAATACTGCCATCCTGATAGATGCTCACACTGGGGAAGTTAAAGGCTGGTGGTTGCCCACGCGCGGCGAGGCTGGAAATACCTTCAGCAACTGGCTGGGGGCCTTGCATATGGGGCAGGTGTTTGGTTTACCTTACCGGATATTTGTCAGCTTCACCGGTATTGTGCTGGTGATGATCTCCATCACTGGGGTGTTAATTTGGAGCAGGAAGCAGCGAGCAAAATCAAAACACACACGGGTTCGTGCGCATTAAACCTACCAGGGGTGGCTCAGCATCCTACCAGCGACGGCTCAGCATAAAGTGCAACACAATCGCTTCATTGCGGATTTCAGATTCTCCAAACAATTGGCTGTTGTATTTAACACTGACCGGTAGCATCCATTCGACGCCGCCTGTCATCAGCCAGTGCTGGTCAATCTTGCGCGCGGCGCCGAAGGTGAGGTGATGTTCAAGGGTCCCTGCCAATAAAGGACTGGAGTTTTGGCGCGGGATCGGGTTTTTGCCGTAGTTGTGACCCGCATAAAGCGTGGTGCGGTCATCCCAGGTGTAAGCAACGCCGGTGGCAACCACCCACTGGTCTTTCCAGTCGGCAGGATTCGAGGAGCCATATACCGATTGCGCAGAGGCATTGTTTGGTTTGGTGGCGCGCAATGTCACGTCATTGATCGCATCGCTCCAGTTAAGCCAGTTCAACTTGAATGAAAGCAGCCAGTTATCTGTTGGCTTGAACGCCATCCCTACAGCGACCTCGCGTGGTAAAGCAAAGCCTTTGATGGAGGCATCGGCGTATTTCACCTTGCCTAACCCTGAGTCTGTGAAGTCGGCGGTCAGTGTACCGCCAGTCATCGGCAGCTCGGTTTTTTCGGTATAGGCAGCAGCCAGCGTCAGGGTCGGGGTCACACGATATTGCATGCCTAGTTTGAAGCCAGTACGCACTGCGGAGGCGCCCTCTAACTTGTAACCGGCAAAGGACACAGCACTTACTGAGGTGTTGGCAAAAAAGTCTTGCTCTATGCTTGCATAAACGATATTCAGGCTGGCACCCAATGAGAGTTTGTCGCTCACTTCACAGCCGATGCCAGGAATAATCTTGGCAATGCCAAACAGCGAAGAAAGATCATCGCGATTACCAAACGGCGTACGCAGGTTGTCGAACACGCCACCGGCGCCGCCTTGCGCGAACAAGCCTATGCCGGCCGTACAGGGCGTATTTTCCAGGGGCCGCGCATAACCACCACCGCCCAGAAGCGTATAGCGATTAGACGCATGCTCTTCGTTACGGGGATCTTTGTGCACCAGGTCAGTGGTACGTAGCACTGAGCCAAACATATCCAGCAGCGGTGCCTTGATTTGCGTCAGCCCGGCCGGGTTGGTATTGAGTGCGCTGGTATCACGCGCCACAGCAACGTCGGCACCGCCCATCAGGGTGGATTCGGCACCAAAGCCAATCAGGTTGATGCCATTGGTGGCGTGGGCTGCGCTACAGCTACTCACCAGAGCGAGCGCAAGTGCAATACGTATGGTGGAAACCGTAAAAGGAGTCATAGCGGGTTTGTTCTTGTTCGTTAGGTGTACTGTCGCATAATTCGATCATGATGTGTTGCGATAATAGAGCGCTGATTACATGGTTTTTTGACCTTTGTAACCGTGCGAGAAACATTCATATGGTAGCTAAATTCTCTATCAATGTGTTGTAAAAAATATTCCTGAATAAAAACAATCAGTTGCTCACTGTCAACCAAAATAAATCAATATATTGTGTTTTTGATAATTGAAAAGCCATAGATATTGTTTTATAGTCGCATCCATACGGTATGCAGCAGAGACTCTTCTGCTGCGTTTAATAGGGAACCTGGTGCGTGAAGCCGCGCAGGAGTCATTAAGCCAGGGCTGCCCCCGCAACTGTGATTAGCGAGTTGTTTGCTGCCATCTAAGCCACTGAAGCGATTCGGGAAGGCGAAAGCAAATAATGACGACCTGAGAGCCAGGAGACCTGCCGTGAAATTTTTCTTGTTAACGTTTGAGGCGGGGTGTCCTCGGCAGATGCAGTTGGTCTAAAACCGATTGTAAGTCTGACCTTTGAGCGGGTACATTTTTCATCGTAATGATGCGATGTTATTGTGCTTTGCTTTGGGACCCCTCGCTTCCTGTACTGGGAGCCATCAATGTCAAAATACGAATCCATGCAGGCCACGAAAAGGGATGGCCGCAAGGAACCGATCAATCTCGATAAAATTCATCGGGTGATTGATTGGGCATCACAAGGCCTGAATAATGTGTCGGTCTCCCAGGTGGAGCTACGTTCACATATCCAGTTTTATGATGGTATCCGTACTGACGACATTCATGAAACCATTATCAAATCAGCCGCTGACCTGATTTCTGAAGAAACGCCTGATTACCAGTACCTGGCCGCGCGTTTGTCGATTTTTCACCTGCGCAAGATTGCTTATGGCCAGTTTGAGCCACCGCATTTGTTTGACCATGTGACCAACCTGACTGCGCTGGGCAAATATGACCAGCACCTGCTGCAGGATTACAGCCGCGAAGAATTCGACGTACTCAATGCCACGATAGACCACTGGCGTGATATGAACTTCTCCTATGCCGCGGTCAAGCAGCTGGAAGGTAAATACCTGGTACAAAACCGCGTGACCAAGAAAATCTATGAGAGCCCGCAGTTCTTGTATATCTTGGTGGCCATGTGTCTGTTTGCCAACTACAAAGGCCAGGCACGTCTGGATTACATCAAGCGTTTTTACGATGCAGTGTCTACCTTCAAAATCTCGCTGCCAACCCCGATTATGGCCGGTGTGCGTACACCAACGCGCCAGTTCAGCTCTTGCGTACTGATTGAGTGCGGCGATAGCCTGGATAGCATCAACGCCACCACCAGCGCGATTGTGAAATATGTGTCACAGCGTGCAGGCATAGGTGTCAATGCGGGCCGTATCCGCGCCCTGGGTAGTGAAATCCGCGGTGGCGAAGCGCAGCATACCGGCTGCCTGCCGTTCTACAAGTTGTTCCAGTCTGCGGTGAAGTCTTGCTCACAAGGCGGCGTACGCGGCGGCGCAGCGACTTTGTTCTACCCAATCTGGCATTTGGAAGTGGAATCGCTGCTGGTACTTAAAAACAACCGTGGCGTGGAAGAAAACCGCGTGCGTCACCTGGACTACGGCGTGCAACTGAACCGCCTGATGTATCAGCGCCTGATCAAGAGCCAGAACATCACCTTGTTCTCACCACACGACACGCCAGGGCTGTACGACGCATTCTTTGCTGACCAGGACGAGTTCGAGCGCCTGTATACACAGTACGAAGCCGATGACAGCATCCGCAAACGCACCATCCCAGCGGTTGATTTGTTCTCGCTGATGATGCAAGAGCGTGCCGGTACTGGCCGTATCTACATCCAGAACGTTGACCACTGCAACACGCATAGCCCGTTTGATGTTGCAGTTGCGCCCGTGCGCCAGTCCAACCTGTGTATGGAAATCGCGTTACCGACCAATCCATTAAACGATATCAATGACACCGAAGGCGAAATCGCCCTGTGTACCTTGTCCGCGTTTAACCTGGGCGCGCTGGAATCACTGGACGAGCTGGAAGGCCTGGCTGACCTGGTGGTGCGTGCACTGGATGCGCTGCTGGAATACCAGGATTACCCGGTAAAAGCGGCATTGAACGCGACCAACAAGCGCCGTTCATTGGGCGTGGGCGTCATCAACTACGCTTACTACCTGGCCAAAAATGGCACCAACTACACCAGCGATAGCGCGTTGGGCCTGACTCACCGCACTTTCGAGGCGATTCAGTTCTACCTGCTCAAAGCCTCAGTACAACTGGCACGCGAATTTGGCCCATGCGGTGCGTTTAATGAAACCACCTACGCCAAAGGCATTTTGCCGATTGATACCTACAAGTCTGACCTCGACGCCGTATGCAGCGAACCATTGCTGTTGGATTGGGAGAGCCTGCGTAAAGAGATTCAACAAGATGGCCTGCGCAACTCTACATTGACGGCATTGATGCCATCAGAAACCTCCAGCCAGATTGCCAACGCCACCAATGGTATTGAACCACCGCGCGGCCTGGTGTCTGTCAAGCAGTCCAAAGACGGCATCCTGCGCCAGGTGGTGCCAGAGATTGACCGCCTGCGTGACCAGTATCAACTGCTGTGGAAAATGCCTAACAATGAGGGTTACCTCAAGTTGGTGGGCATTATGCAGAAGTTTGTTGACCAGTCTATTTCTGCCAACACCAACTACGACCCGACCCGTTTTGAAGGTGGCCGCGTACCGATGAAGCAGTTGCTCAAAGACTTGCTGCAAGTGTACAAACTAGGCATCAAAACGCTGTATTACCATAACACGCGTGATGGTGCGACTGAAGGTGGTACAGAAGCAGAGGATGACGGTTGTGCGAGTGGTGCCTGCAAGATTTAAGTAGTACAAGCGATATGTTACGGCGTATCGCTTGGGGGTTGATTGAACAAAATTAGAATAAGTGGGCGAGCGGGGTGAAATATCATTCGCCCGCGCAGCCACTTACCACTCAGGGAACACGGCCATGGCCTACAGCATCTTCACCAAAATCGACAACGACCAGATGAAAGAACCGATGTTCTTCGGTCAGCCCGTCAACGTGGCGCGTTATGACCAGCAGAAATATCCGGTGTTCGAGCGGCTGATCGAGAAGCAGCTTTCTTTCTTCTGGCGTCCGGAAGAGGTTGATGTGTCGCAAGACCGCGCCGATTATCAAGGTTTGCCCGAGCATGAAAAGCATATTTTCCTCAGCAACCTGAAATATCAGACCTTGCTGGATTCCATTCAGGGCCGTAGTCCTAACGTGGCGTTACTGCCACTGGTGTCACTGCCTGAGCTGGAAACCTGGATCGAGACCTGGGCGTTTTCCGAAACCATCCACTCGCGCTCGTACACCCATATCATCCGCAACATTGTGAATGATCCGTCCATCATTTTTGATGACATCGTGCGTAATGACAACATCACCGCCCGCGCTTCAGATATCGCGCATTATTACGATGAACTGATCCAGCAGACCATGTTGTATTCGCAATTGGGCGAGGGCGAGCACGTCATCAATGGCGAGCCCAATACCATCAATCGCCGCGAGCTGAAAAAGCTGCTGTACCGCTGCCTGATGAACGTCAATATTCTCGAAGCAATTCGTTTCTATGTCAGCTTTGCCTGCTCGTTTGCCTTTGCAGAGCGCAAGGTGATGGAGGGCAATGCCAAAATCATCCGCCTGATTGCGCGTGACGAAGCCTTGCATCTTACCGGCACGCAGCACATGCTGAATATCATGCGCTCCGGGCAAGATGACGCCGAGTTTGCCGAGATCGCCGCCGAGTTGCATCAGGAATGCTGTGAGATGTTTAAAACTGCGGCCGAGCAAGAAAAGGAATGGGCAGAATACCTGTTTAAAGATGGCTCCATGATCGGCCTGAATAAAGACATCCTCTGCCAATACGTGGAATACATCACCAACAGTCGTATGGCGTCGGTCGGTTTGCCACCAGCATTCCCCAATGCCAAAAACAACCCGATTCCATGGATCAACACCTGGCTGGCGTCCGACACGGTACAAGTTGCGCCACAAGAGGTGGAATTAAGCTCCTACCTGATCGGTCAAATTGATTCGGAAGTATCCGCAGACGATTTGAACGATTTTGAACTTTAAACGAAGTAATGATTAGCGTACGCAGCCAGCACAGCCGCTTTAGCCTGCTCCCGCAAGAAACCCTGCTCGAAGGCCTGGAACGCACCGGCCACGAAGTAGAGTACCAATGCCGGAGTGGTTATTGTGGTGCCTGCCGAGTACGCATGCTAGACGGCGAAGTCGATTACGTTGAACTGCCGCTGGCGTTTATCGCTGCCGATGAAATCCTGCCATGCTGCTGCGTGCCCAAGTCTGACTTATGGCTAGACTGCGAACTCAGGTTCGACCTGCAAAGCTCACAGATGCAAGACGATATGTTCCCGGCACAACAATCCCTGTTTGACGAAACCTTGCCGTTTGCCGATGCGCCAGTGAAAAAACTACTGAGAAGAAGGGTCATCAAAAACAATGTGCAGGCCAGCAACCTGCCATTGTTTTGAGATAAATCTTTACTCAAAGCACACCAAGCTATAAACTAAACTAACTGAACTTAGTTTAATGGTGTTGTCATGCAAATTATCAACATACACGAAGCAAAAACACAGCTTTCCAAATTGGTCGACCAAGCGGTTAATGGGGAGTCTTTTATTATCGCCAAAGCAGGTAAACCCCTGGTGAAGGTGATTAAGCTCGATACAGCAGAAACACAGCCGCCTCAGCGCATCGGCTTTATGAAAGGCCAAATTCAGGTTCCTGATGATTTTGACGTGATGGGTTCGACCGACATCGCCCATCTGTTTGGGGTGGAATAACGTGAAATTATTGCTAGACACCCATATCCTGCTGTGGGCGGCAGAAGGCTCCAGTCAACTTTCAACCCAGGCCAAGTCACTGATTGAAGACCCTGAAAATCAGCTCTATTTCAGTAGCGCGAGCCTGTGGGAGATTGCCATTAAAAATACATTGGGCCGAGCAGATTTTAAGGTTGACCCAGCCGTATTACGACGGTGCCTGCTGGATAATGGTTTTGAGGAAATGGTTGTCAACAGCGCTCACGCCGTCAACTTGCAAGCGCTGCCGGAGATTCATAAAGATCCGTTTGATCGTATGCTGCTAGCGCAAACCTTGGTCGAAGGGGTAACGTTGGTCACGGCTGACAGCGTGGTAGCGCAGTATCCTGTGGCATTAATGCGTGTATAAGCTGCCATTATTTAGGTAATAAAAAAGGCGCTTGAAACCAAGCGCCTTTTTTAACACATTTCATTTACGCCGCAGCGTTAGGCCGCAACCATTGCATTTTCAAGTTCGGTGCGCGCGCACTCGAATCCGCCACCAGGCTGCAACTCAAAATTTCACAGCGCCAATACATCTGCCTGATCTTGGCGTCAGCCTCATTACGCGACTTGCCAAAAATCTGCAAATTTTCAACCAGCACTCCATTCGCACTGCGTATGGTATACAAATATTTTCCAGACATATCCATCATTTTCAATGTCACCCCGATGATTTTTGATGCGTATGCATCATATTTATTATGATATATCGGTAACATATCAAAGTTTTTTAGGGTTGTATACATTGTAAAGATAGTATTTATATCGTTAATTCAATAATTTAAGCGGTTTTTTGCATAAAACACCTATAATTAACCTGCTAACTTCACTTTTGATGGCCGAATTAACAACTGGCCGGATTGAAGGTCATCGATTGACGATCACGGCGCCAGATGACCTCCTGTTGGCCGACGGCCAACCACCAGGTTTGTGTTTCAGGCCTGGGTTTATTCTCGGCAAATGCTTCTGGTTTTAATACCGCCACACACCACGCAGCTTCAGGGCTGCGTACAGATTGATAAACAATACAACCCAACGCAACTTCTCTCGCTAACTGCGCAAAAGCCTGTGTGGGGCCGTAATCGGTTTTATGTAACCAGCTCGCATCTGCATCAAAGGGCGGTTTGCGCAAATCCACCACTTGCGCCTTGAGCGCCACTTGAAACGCGGTGTGTGCCACAGGCTCAATATGCGTCAGCGCGGGTGCATCCATTAAAAACCGCCAGCGCCAGTAACCGAGTTCAGCCGCCGCAGTGGCTACCGATTCCGCGCCATAAAACACACCAGGATCATTCGCCCCTCTAAATCGTGAGCCACCTTTGCGCGTTGGATAACGAAATGGGGTCGCGAGCAGATAGTCCAGTTTGGCGGTCGCGTCAGGGTAAGCAGGCTTGCTGTGATCGAGCAATGCTTCAAGAATATTCTGCTCGGCAGCAGTATCGACCACCTTCATGGTCGAAGCCACATGCTGCGCCTCCACCATACGCCAAGCCAAACCCCGCCAGGCAAAAGCCTTAGACGAGACCGCGTGAGGTGTCCAGGTAGTGTACGACACGCACCAAGCCTTCCGTTTGAGAAATCAGGTCAATCGGCCGTGCATTCAGCGCCAGGTTATGGTTGTTCAACCACACCCGCGCGGTTTCATCATGACTCACTATCGAATCCAGTGAGCGGAACACGCGCACAAACAACAACGCAAAATCCCACTCTTTACGCTTCTTGTCAAGAATGTATTTACCATCATACAACCGCGTAATCGTCGCCGGACTCAAGCCAAGAATCGTCGCCAACATCGCGCGCGAAAGCTGTAAACGCTCGGCAGCCCGACCTACCGCTTTGCTTAATACATGCGCAGCATCGGGTTTAATCGCTGTTTCTGTGGTTGTAGTTGCCATCGTCTTTATCCTTTCTTTAGAAATTATATTATTAAAATATTTCTTTGGAAAGAATTTGTGCGGTGGCAGAGGAGTTGTTGAGTAGATAAATACCCAGATATTTAAAAGCGTCGTTGTAAGTGACGTTTTCTACGAATGTAAAGATTAGAATCTTTGGTGTTGAAGACTTCAAAGAAGGCTCCGTTGGTTAGGAGGGTTTTTGCATAAAACATGTCTGAATTAAACCCCTAAATATCATTTCTTTTGCCTGATGATTAGTTTTTTACTGTATGGAGTTGCACTGAATTTTGGAAAGGCCATTGAATATTCTTCCAATTAAAAAGTACTGCATGCAAATATTTACATTATTTAATCTTATTTGGAATGATGGTTTATGGACGTCAATATAATTTCCATGATAATTTGCTTAAAAAAATATCAATACACATGGGAGGCTAATCATGAAAAGAAAATATCTTTTGCCCTTGGCAGTGTTAGCTAGTGCTTTAACTGCAAACCAATCGAATGCAAAATCTGTTGATAACAATTCAGTGGATGAGCAAGCTAAGTCTAATTTGCTTGAGATCGGGGCTGAAGAAGTTAACAAATTCGACTTTAGCGATAAAACTGCATTAAAGTTTATTCTTAAACCAAATAGTGATGGCGTCTTTTACGCAGCTCACTATTCTCACTCCTCGCATAGCTCACATTCATCTCATCGCTCTCACTCGTCTGGATATTAAGTGAGTAAAAGAGAGTTGACGCTCAAATTCGATGAGCGTGTTTATTCTGTTGAAACAATACAGAAGGCGGCTTATCGTTTTATCAACAAATTTACAGCCGATTTTGAGTTAAATGATAGAGAGATACTTTGTCATATCACAATTGATAGCGAGCACTCAGATAGCCAACTGCAAAAATTAAAAGCGGATTTTAAGAAAGAGATTCTTGATCAGCATTTACGGCAGTTAATTTCGAAAGAAACTGAGGTTGTCAGAAATTTAATATTAAGTGCCACTTTCTTGAACACGGATCTGCAAGAAGTTGAGTAAATTTAAAGAACTTGAAAGTTATGCAACAGAAGACTCTTCTTATGAGTTGCTGCCTTTTAAATTTGATAGATTTAATGATGAAAGTTACATCATCACTAATATTGTTGGCGAGTATCTGCTCATTGAGCATGAAGATTTAGAAGCATTGGTTCATCGAAAACTAGATGTTACTAGTCGCTTATATTCTCAATTAAGATCTAAGCACTTCATCAGATTGCCGAAGGAAAAGTCACCAATTGAATTCTTAGCTTTAAAGTTGAGGACAAAGCTATCTAGGCTTTCTCAATTTACTAATTTACATATTTTTGTTGTTACACTTCGTTGTGATCATAGTTGTCCTTATTGTCAGGTTTCTAGACAGTCAGAGGATAAGTCTTCATTTGATATGACTAGAGACATGGCTGACAAGTCTCTAGATTTTGTATTTAGATCTCCATCTCCAGCTATCAAAATTGAATTTCAAGGCGGAGAGCCATTACTAAACTTTGAATTAATTAAATACATTGTTGACTCTGCTGAAAGCAGGAACAGAGTTGCGGGTAGAGATCTTGCTTTTGTAATTGCCACAACCTTGTCTTTAATAAATGATGAGATTCTAGACTTCTGCAAATTACATAAAATCCAGATTTCTACTTCCTTAGATGGTCCTGAAGCTTTACATAACTCAAATAGACCGAGGCCAAGTAAGGATAGTCATCAACGATTTGTAGCCGGATTAGAGAAAGCAAGAGATCGGCTTGGTTACGATCAAATCTCTGCTTTGATGACGACTACTGAGTTGAGTCTAGATAAAGTCAAAGAAATTATCGATGAATATTTAAGATTAGGATTCAAAGGAGTATTTTTAAGGCCATTATCTCCATATGGTTTTGCGATCAAAACAAAAAGATTTATGGCATACAACACTGAACGATGGTTGCAGTTTTATAAATCAGGTCTTGATTACATTATTGAGTTAAATAGAAACGGTGTGGAGTTTTCAGAATATTACTCAAGTCTAATTTTAAAAAAGATTCTTACTGCTCAAGAGCCTGGATACGTCGATCTAATGAGTCCTGCTGGTATTGGTATTGCAGCAATCGTGTTTAATTACGATGGTAAAGTCTACGCTTCCGATGAAAGTCGAATGCTTGCTGAGATGGGAGATAGGACTTTTGAGTTAGGTAACATATTGTCAGACTCTTATGAAGACATCATTCTCTCAGACAAGCTACTCGATGCACTTGAAGAGTCCTTCACACTCAGTGCGCCGATGTGCTCTGAATGTGCATTTGAACCGTACTGTGGTTCAGAGCCCGTTTATCACCATGCTATTCATAAAGATTTTTTAGGGAGAAAACCAGAGTCGGAGTTCTGTAAAAAGAACATGAGTATTTTTAAGCATTTAATTACTCTCATGGAAAGTAATTCTGATACTAAGAAATTATTTCTGGGCTGGGCTAACCGATGATTAAACTTGGGGGTAGGGTCATCCAAGTGCACGAGATCGGCTCCGAAAGAGCAACGTTATTTGTGATGAGCTCTAATCCAAATTTACCTCAGGTTTTGAGAGCTGATAAAGCGTTCATTGCCAAGTCGAGGGCTATTCCTAAAGGATTTGCTCACTATATTACGTTTGAGTCATTTGTCGATGAGGTTTCATTTTCTGAGGGTGAGAGTTTCACTGTTTTACCGGATGAGTTCAATTACTTAAATGATGACGATGTTGTTCGCATTACACCTAATAAAGAGCATATAAGAGTTCTTTACCGGAAAAAAGCTACTAATAATACGATTATGATTACTGAGCAATGTAATCACTATTGTTTAATGTGTTCGCAGCCACCTAAAAATCAGGATGATTCTTATCTATTAAGTGAAGCTTTCAATTTAATCAAGTTGATACCAAAGTACACGAAAGAAATTGGTTTTTCTGGTGGTGAGCCTACATTATTTGGTGAAAGATTCCTGGAGTTATTAGATTTTACTAAGAGCCATCTACCTCAAACCGGTATTCATATACTCTCGAATGGAAGAGCTTTTAAAGATGTAAGTTTTGCGAAAAGATATGCCAATATTAATCATTTCGACATGATGGTTGGTATCCCAATTTACTCTTCAAACTCTTCAATACATGACTATATAGTTCAAAGTGCGGGTGCGTTAGATGAGACTTTGGCTGGTGTTTTAAATCTTAAGCGGCTGAATCAAAAAGTAGAAATTAGAGTAGTTATTCATAAACAATCAATTGAAGGGTTGCTAGACCTATGTGAGTTTATTGGTCGGAATTTATTGTTTGTAGATCACGTTGCTCTGATGGGGTTGGAAATGATGGGGTTCACTCGTGCAAACTTGGATAGTCTTTGGATAGATCCTTATGAGTATAAAGATATCTTGAGCGATGCCGTGAGCATACTGAATAGCTATAAACTAACTACCTCTGTGTATAACCATCAGCTTTGTACCGTTAACAAAGATATTTTGCCTTTTTATAGAAAATCAATTTCAGACTGGAAGAATGAGTTCGCACCTGAGTGTGACGGATGTAAAAGTGCAAATGATTGCGGAGGTTTCTTCTCATCCAGTTTGCAACATCGATATAGTGATCATATCAAAGCCTTATGAGGCGTTTCTTAAGTAAGGCTCATAAAACTCCCTTTTCTAGAGCCAAAGCTTTCTTAGAGATTATTAAATACACGGTCGAGATACTTGCAATACTTATTGCAGGAGCATGGGCTTACTCAAAATATATAACAATAGAAAAGCCTTTAGAAATCAGGACTGCTTCCACTGGCTTTCTTAATTGGGGGAGACTACCAGCAAAAGAATTATGCTTGGCCAATTTGGGTGTAACGATAAAAAATATTGGCAACTTACCATTTGAAGTGAATAAGGTTGTAATCGAGTCATGGTCGATAGATGGTGCGCTTTTGGAGAGAGCACAAAACTATTTCTCACCATTTAGTGATAAAAATAAAAAACTGCTTATAAAAAAAGAATTCGTTGGCGCAGATTCCACTAGCTTGGTTGGGGTGTATGGAGTCAATGAAGAAAATGCTACTGATTTTAGTTTCACTTTTAAATATGAACCGAAAAACGCTGTGTATTTTCTTGCGACAGTTACAGGGCCCCATGTAAATATTAAAGAGGGACGTTGGGGGTTCGTGTGTGATGTTGGGGCAAACTAGTAGTTGCAAGAGAGTTTATTAAACTCAATCTACTGTTTTATATAAACGATTCTGCTGTATATAGCTGAATACCTGCGGCGGTATTTCAGTGATAACAGTCTCGTCGTTGTGGCTTAACTGTTCACGAATGCGCGTAGAGGAAATATCTGGCGGTGTAATCGGCAGAAAGCTGATCAGGCCGTTCGCTTGTGCGGCAAAGGCTTCTGGCGCTGCTGCGATATCTATCGACTTCCCCTCATGTTCTGGATGCAAGAATAAGGTTTTTTCGCGATCTGCGCGATGTACGACCAATATGTGACAATAGTCTAATAACTCTAACCAGCGGCGCCAGGTGGGTAGTTTCTGGTAGCTGTCTTGGCCCATGATTAAGCATAGCGCTTGGCTGGGGAAGCGTTGGCGTAATAGGTGCAGAGTTTCTATGGTGTATGACGTGCCCTGGCGGTCTAGTTCGCTGGTATCCAGCACAAGTTTTGGGTGGTCTTGTATCGCTAATTGCACCATCGCGGCGCGGTGTTGTGCGGTGACAGCTGGTGTTTCTTTATGAGGCGGTACGGCGGCGGGGATGACGCGGATTTGTGTGCAGTGCAGGGTGTCGAGTACGGTTTGCGCGAGCACCAAGTGCCCGTTGTGGATGGGGTTAAAGGTGCCGCCGAAGATGCCTATGATTTCCATTTTAGAGATTCTTTCGAAGCGTGCAGCAATGACCAGACTGCACCAATTGGGCGTCACCACTATGCGTGATGCGCCCAATTCATGTGTTAGGCTCTGACGTGGCCGTCACCTAACACTACATATTTCAATGAAGTTAATCCTTCTAGGCCGACCGGGCCGCGTGCATGCAGTTTGTCGGTGGAGATGCCGATTTCGGCACCAAAACCGTATTCAAAACCGTCGGCAAAGCGGGTGGAGGCGTTGACCATGACGCTGCTGGAGTCGACTTCGCGCAGGAACTGGCGCGCTTTGGTGTAGTTCTCGGTGACGATGGCTTCGGTGTGCTGGCTGGAGTGCTTGTTGATATGCTCAATCGCTTCGTCCACGCCGCTCACCACCTTGCAGGAGATAATCGCTGCCAGGTATTCGGTGTAGTAGTCTTCTTCAGTTGCGGCTATGGCTTGTGGCACCAGGGCACGCGTTTCTTCGCAGCCGCGGATCTCGATGCCTTTGCTGATTAGCATCGCAGCCAATTTCGGCAGCGCGGTGCTGGCGATGCTGCGGGCGACCAATAGGGATTCGGCCGTGTTGCAGGTGCCCAGGCGCTGGGTTTTGGAGTTTTCCAGAATGCGCACAGCTTTGTCCAAGTCTGCTTCGTCGTCCACATAGACATGGCAGTTGCCATCGAGGTGCTTGATGACTGGGATGCGTGCATCGTTGCTGATGCGCTCGATCAGGCCTTTGCCGCCGCGTGGCACGATGACATCGACATATTGTTTCATGGTGATGAGCTCACCCACGGCTGCACGGTCTGTGGTTTCTACCACCAGTACGGCGGCTTGTGGCAAGCCGGCTTGTTGCAGACCCTGATGCACGAGCTTGGCCAGCGCCTGGTTGCAATGAATGGCTTCGGAGCCACCACGCAAAATGCAGGCGTTGCCGGATTTGATGCATAAGCCAGCAGCATCGACGGTCACATTTGGGCGCGCTTCGTAAATAATGCCGATGACGCCCAGTGGTACGCGCATCTGGCCGATCTGGATGCCGGAAGGGCGGTATTTGAAGTTGCTCATTTCGCCAATAGGGTCTGGCAGGCTGGCAATTTGCTCCAACCCCTCAGCCATCGTCGCGACTGATTTTTCACTCAAGGCCAGGCGATCCAGCATGGCGGCTTCCATGCCGTTGGCTTTGGCGGCGTCCAGGTCTTGCTGGTTGGCGGCTAATAGCGCTTTTTCATGCTGGCGAATCAGGGCGGCGATATTGCGCAAGGCCTGATTTTTGGTATTGGTATTGGCTTTTGCCATCAAACGGGAAGCGGCACGTGCCTGCTCACCCAGTTGTTTCATGTAATTTTGAATGTCCATAACCATCATTCTATCTTAAAACCTTAACGAGACCTTGCGGCGGCCGATCTGGCGGATTTATTCGCCGCCATGCGTGCAATGCCGCTACATAACCGGGAAAGCTCCAGCCAGGCATCACCATCGCCCACGCCTTTTGCCATACGGTCTATGTCTGACAATTTCTGCAAAGCAGCTTCGATATGTTTTTGCGGTAAAAATTCCAGGGCACGCCTCACTAATTGCTGGCGGTCACCAAATAACCTGGCCTGGCTCATGGCAGCCTGCGCGGCCTGGCCGTTTTGCATGGCGAGGCGCACTTGCAACAAGGGGCGGAATAACCACACCAGCGGGTTCATCACCGCAACGGCAGTTTCGCCTTCTTCACGCAGGCCTTCTATGATGCGCATGACACGGCTTTGATCGCCTTGTAACATGGCTTCGCCGAGTTGCGAGACGTCAAAACGCGCCACGTTGAGTACGCATTGTCGGATGGCATCTTCAGAGAGTGGGCCGGGCGGGTAGAGTAAGCCCAGTTTCTGGATTTCCTGGTGCGCTGCCAGTAAATTACCTTCAACCTGCTCGGCAATAAAGCGGCGCGAGGCTTCGTCAGCGGTTTGTTGTTGCATGGCCAGGCGCTGCGCAATCCATTCTGGCAGTTGCGTTAATGGCACCTGGTTGAGCACCAGCAAGACCCCTTGTTGCGACAAGGCTTCATACCAGGCGCTGCTGGTCATGTCGCGGTCGGGCGCGGGCAGGGTGATAATAATAGTGGTATCTGCAGCTGGCAGCTCTGCCACTTGCTGCAAGGCTTTGGCACCTTCAACCCCCGGCTTGCCGGTAGGGATGTTGATTTCGAGTATGCGTTGCTCGGCGAACAGCGAGAAACTTTGCAAAAACTGGCTGACTTGCGCCCAGTTGAAATAGCGCTCTACGGTAAAGCTGGCGCGTTCCTGTGCACCATGCTGGCGGGCCGCAGCGCGAATCTGGTCGATGGTTTCAGTGATGGAGAGCGGCTCATCGCCAGCCAACACAAACAAATGCTGTTTTGGCGGCAGGTGTTGAGCCAGTTGCGCAGCCTGTATGCGCATGTTTATTGTGCTTTTTTCAGGGCAGACAAACGGCGCAAGACGCCGTTGAGGACATCTGTTTGCATCGTTTCAGTCAAGCGTTTTTCTTCTGCCAGTTTGGCCAGCAAGTTAGAGTCATTGTAGGTGTAGTCGCGGCGGCTTTCCATAATCAAAGGCAGACTCCATGTTGGTTCATTGCTTGCCTTGGTACGGTATTGCACACGGTAATAAAGCTCATATTCCCGTACCACACCGGTGCCGCTCAGGGACAAGATGCGTTTCTCGTTTTCCTCATGCATCAGCTCTACTCGCAGTTCAGCCTCTTCAGCCACCTCTACCAATTGGATGTGTTGCTCTTTCAAGCTCTTTTTTAAGGCTGACGTGATTTTGGTATTGCCTGTGATTTGTATTGATTTAAACGACACCGGGTTAGGTTGCCTTAACTGGAAACCGCAAGAGGACAAAGCTGCAATCAATAGCATCAAGGCACTATTTTGCCAAAAGCGCTTTGGCAAGAATGGTGTCAAGTGTGAAAGCAGCATAGTCATCCTTTCTTTAAGCAACCACAATATTAATCAGTTTGTTAGGCACCACAATAATCTTTTTCACGCTGCCTTCGTTAAGAAATTTTTGTACAAAGTCCTGATTAACGGCGGTCGCTTCAATTTGCTCTTTGGCCATGCTTTTCGGGATGCTGATACTGCCGCGCAATTTGCCGTTCACTTGCACTACATACTCAACTTCGTCTTGCACCAGCGCTGCATTGGCTGGCTCTGGCCATTTTGCCGTGAGGATATCTGCACCCAGTTTCAGGCTTTGCCACATGACTTGTGTCACGTGTGGTGCGATAGGCGATAACACGCGCAACAGGATGCTGTAGCCTTCAAAGGCCACGGCTTGCCAGTCTTTCTCGGCTTCTTTTTGCACTTTTTCCAGTGTGTTCAGCATCTTCATGCAGGCAGACGCCACGGTATTGAATTGCAGTTTTGCCAGGTCCACATTGGCTTGTTTCAGCACCGTGTGGATTTCGCGTCTATGATTGGCCAGTTCACCGGTCAGTTTGTTTGGCAGGTCGGCTGGCTGGATTTGCGACAAGGCGTAGCCGAAGTTCCACACACGTTTCAAGAAGCGGTGTGAGCCTTCAACACCGCTGTCTGACCATTCCAGCGTTTGTTCCGGTGGTGCGGCAAACATCATGAAGAAGCGTGCGGTGTCGGCACCATATTGCTCGATCAGTGATTGCGGGTCGACGCCGTTGCGCTTGGACTTGGACATGGTGCCTATGCCTTGATAATCAATGGCAGAGCCATCTTTAATCAATTTGGCACCGGTGACTTTGCCGTTGGCGTCTTGGACCAGTTCGACTTCTTCTGGCGCGAAGTATTCAATGCCGCCTTTGGCGGTACGACGCGAGAAGATATGGTTGAGCACCATGCCTTGCGTCAGCAGGTTGGCAAACGGCTCGTCATAATTGACAAGGCCAAGGTCACGCATGACCTTGCTCCAGAATCGTGAATACAGCAGGTGCAGAATCGCATGTTCAATACCACCAATATACTGGTCGACTGGCATCCAGTGATTAGTCTGTGCATCTACCATGGCGTCAGGACTAAAGCCTGAAGCATAGCGTGCGTAATACCAGCTGGAATCAACAAAGGTATCCATGGTATCGGTTTCGCGCTTGGCTGGCTGGCCGCATTTAGGGCAGGCACAGTTCAAAAAGTCTTCGCGCTTGTTGAGCGGATTGCCTGAGCCATCTGGCACGCAGTCTTCCGGCAGCTTGACCGGTAACTGGTCGTCCGGCACTGGCACATCGCCACAGCTGTCGCAGTGAACGATAGGAATTGGGCAACCCCAGTAACGTTGACGCGATACGCCCCAATCGCGCAGGCGCCAGTTTGTTTGTTTGCCGCCGAGGTCTTTGTCGGCCAAATCAGCGGCAACGGCATCCACGGCCTGTGTATAGGTCAGGTCGTTGTATTTGCCTGAATGGATGCACACACCTTTGGATTTGTCGCCGTACCATTCTTGCCATGCAGCCAGGTCAAAACTTTGGTCGACCACGCTGATGACTTGCTTGATCGGCAAGCCATATTTTTTGGCAAAGCCAAAATCACGCTCGTCGTGCGCAGGTACGGCCATCACAGCCCCTTCGCCGTAGGTCATGAGCACGTAGTTACCCACCCATACCGGCACCTGTTCGCCGGTAATCGGATGGGCGACGGTCAGGCCGGTGTCCATACCTTCTTTTTCCATGGTCGCCATATCGGCTTCCATCACTGAGCCTTGCTTGCATTTCTCAATAAATGCTTGCAGCGCAGGATTGTGTTGTGCGGCATGCGTAGCTAATGGGTGCTCGGCAGCGACGGCGCAAAAGGTCACGCCCATGATGGTGTCAGCACGCGTAGTGAATACCCACAGTTTACCGTCATCAATCAGGTTTCCATCGTTGTTTTTAATGTCATGTGAGAACGCAAAGCGCACGCCCACGCTTTTGCCTATCCAGTTGGCTTGCATGGTTTTCACGCGCTCAGGCCAGCCCGGCAGTTTGTCGAGGTCATCCAGCAGTTGCTGGGCATAACTGGTGATGTGCAGGTAGTAGCCAGGGATTTCGCGCTTTTCAACCAGCGCACCAGTACGCCAGCCACGGCCGTCAATCACCTGCTCGTTAGCCAGCACCGTCTGGTCGACCGGATCCCAGTTCACTACCTGGGTTTTTTTGTAGGCAATGCCTTTTTCCAGCATACGCAGGAACAGCCACTGGTTCCATTTGTAGTATTCAGGTTGGCAAGTGGCCAGCTCGCGCTGCCAGTCAATGGCAAATCCGAGTGACTTCAACTGCTTGCGCATATAGGCAATGTTGTCATAGGTCCATTGCGCAGGTGGCACATTATTTTGAATCGCCGCATTTTCAGCAGGTAGCCCAAACGCATCCCAACCCATAGGCTGCAAGACGTTAAAGCCTTTCATATGGTGATAACGGCTTAAGACGTCACCAATGGTGTAGTTACGCACATGCCCCATATGCAATTTGCCACTGGGGTAGGGGAACATGGACAAGCAGTAGTATTTGGGTTTATTGCTATCTGCCTTGGCCTGAAAGCTCAGGTTGGACTCCCAATGTTGTTGTGCCTGTTGTTCGACTTCTTTGAATGGATACTGCTGTTGCATGTGCTTGGCTTGAAAGTAACTAAACGAAGCGACAATTATACCCGAGAACTGATAGGCATGTTTTGCGTTGGCAAGTGTTGCCCATGGGATTCGAACGCTATTTGGCTGATATCAGCCACAACCGATTAAAGTGGTTGATATAAACCGATTGTGTGTTCGGTGCAGCCCTTGAAAATGCCATTATTATTTATATAAATATAATTTACGCAATAAAAACAGGGGGATAACTTTTATCGTCGTTATGCTGGTATCAATATTGCAGCCTTTTAATCTGTTTTTATAACAACAGAAACAGAAGAGGGTGTGATACATGAAGAAAAAAAGTTTGTTAATGGCCACGGTGCTGGCGTTTAACCCGGCCATGGAAGTGCTTGCCGAAGAAAAAGAACGGCAGGATGAAACACTGAATATTTCACCGGTCGTGGTGAAAGGCATTTTGCCTGATCGCCTGGAGTCAGTGCCGGGTTCTTATTTCCTGGTCGATGAAAAAGCCTTGCAAGAGCGGCGTCCATTCTCGGTCCAGGAAGCATTGAGCAATGTGCCTGGGGTGCATGTGGTGGGGGAAAACAGCTTTGGCCTGGGCGTGAATATTGGTGTGCGGGGCCTGGACCCTAGAAGAACGGCGCGCACGCTGCTGATGGAAGACGGCATGCCTTTGTTTCTGGCGCCATATGGCGACCCGGCTGCGCATTACACCACGCCATTGGAGCGTGTACAGCGTATTGAAGTGGTCAAAGGCTCGGGCCAGATTTTATATGGTCCGCAAACCGTGGGCGGCATGATTAACTTTGTGACACGCCCGGTGCCCAGTGACGGCCAGGTGCATGGCAATGTCACGGCCACATTGGGTAACAATGACTTTACCAGCCTCTATGGCAATATCGGTGCCGGTGATGAGCGTGGTGGCTTGATGATTGATGCCTTGCATAAAAAAGGCGATGGCATCCGTGATAATCACGATTTCGAAATTCAGGAATACACGGCCAAAGGCCAGTTGAATCTGTCTGATAGGCATACCTTGATTGCCAAAGCCAGTTACTTCCGTGAAAGCTCGCATGTATCAGAAACCGGGCTGGGGGCCGTGGAGTATCACGAAGATAAATACCAGGCACCCACCGGAAAAAATGACGTGTTTGAGCACGAAAGAACGACTTTTCAATTGCAGCACCTGTTCCAGATTAACCATCAGTTAAAACTATCGACACAAGCCTACTATGCAAAATCTGAGCGGGCCTCGTTCCGGCAAATTAATGATCCGGGCGGCCTCGGGGGACGTTCTGTGATGGACCGCTGTACGGGACTAGGGGTTGCAACCGAGGCGAATGCCGAGCAATGTGGTGGCCGCTGGCGTCCGCGTGAGTACGAGTACTGGGGTATTGAGCCGCGCCTGGATTTGCAGCATAGTTTGTTTGGTGTGGAAAGCAACGCCGTACTTGGTTTTCGCTACCATCGTGAGGACATCAAGCGTAACCAGTTTCGCGGCGGCGATCCTCGTATCCAAAGCCAGGCCTATGCCGAAGCATTTGGCGATCATCGCGAGAAAATTCACAGTGATGTGGAGGCCAAATCCTACTATGCACAGAATACGTTCTACGTTGGCGACTGGACATTTACGCCGGGCTTGCGCATAGAAGATTTGCGCATCAGAACCAATATCCTGCGCGCAGAAGGCGCCGTGCAAAACAACCCCGAGTCAAAAGACACCAATCATCAGAGCAAAGTATTGCCAGGCTTTGGTTTAACCTGGAATGGCATTGAAAAAACCACCTTGTTTGCCGGTGTGCATAAAGGTTTCGCGCCGCCGCGCCCTGATCGGGATATTAGTGCACCAGGCGGAGCCAACACCGCTGCGGTGGTGAATACCAAGCCTGAGGAAAGCACCAATTGGGAGTTGGGGGCACGCTCTAACTATATCAAAGGCGTCACCTTCGAAACCACATTATTCCATACCATTTTTGACGATATTGTGGTGGCAGGCCCGACTTCCGGTTCATTTATCAATGGTGGGCAATCGCAACAAACCGGGCTGGAACTGGCTGGGCGTATTAACTTTGGTCATATATATGATTCGGCACATAATATTTACCTCGCCGGGTCTTATACCAATCTGATCACAGCCAAGTTTAAGAAAACCAATGCAGCAGCGGACGTGTTCAGCGGTGACCGCTTACCGTATGCGCCAAAACACCTGGCATCGCTGAGCCTGGGTTATGAGCATCCGGTCGGCTTCGATGCACGTATTGGTGTCGATTATGTGAGTGAGCAGCAAGAGGATATGTCGTATCGCGCGGGCCGTTCTGAGGCTGATGTATTATCCGGTCGTACCGGGCGCATCCCATCCTATGCTTTGCTCAATGCCACCATGAATTACCGGCCACTAGGCAGCCGCGTCTCGTATTTTGTCAGCGCCTATAACTTGGCTGATAAAGAATACCTCACCAGCCGCGTGGATGGTATGGTCGCCGGGCGTCAGCGCCAAGTATTTGGTGGCATCCGTTACGACTTCTAATCGATCATTTGCTACAAAACAAAAAGCCCGCATCATGCGGGCTTTTTGTTTTAACGCCGTTACTTCAATGCGCTAAAAATTTCTTCTTTAATAGTATTCAGTTCGCCCAGGCCGTTGACCTTCACGTATTGTGGCGCACCGCTGACGCCGGACTTCGCCCAGTCAGAATAGTAACCAATCAGTTGCTCAGTCTGGTCGTGATACACCTGCAAACGCTTGAGTACGACTTCTTCTTTGTCGTCATCACGTTGTACCAGCTCTTCACCGGTGACATCGTCTTTACCTGTCACTTTTGGCGGGTTGAATTTGACATGGTAAGTACGGCCAGAAGCCGGGTGGCTACGGCGGCCGCTCATGCGCTCAACAATGGCAGCATCCGGCACGTCGATTTCAACGACGTAATCAATGGCCACGCCAGCGTTTTTCATTGCCTCGGCTTGTGGAATGGTGCGTGGGAAACCGTCAAACAGGAAACCATTGGCACAATCTGCATCTTTAATGCGCTCTTTCACCAGGCCGATAATGACTTCATCTGGCACCAGGCCGCCTGCATCCATGAATTTTTTGGCTTCCAGACCCAATTGAGTGCCTGCTTTGACTGCTGCGCGCAACATATCGCCAGTGGAAATTTGCGGAATATTGAATTTTTCTTTAATAAAGGTGGCTTGTGTCCCTTTACCAGCACCGGGGGCGCCCAGCAGAATCAAACGCATAACATGCTCCAAAAGTTTGGGTTTTAGTAAAAACAGGATTATATCAGGCTAAGCTTTAAATCAGGTTAAGCCAGCGCGGCTTTGCGCAAGTTGGCCTAAGCCTCATGCGCTAGTGACTGGTCCGCCAGGTAATTACTGATGGCGACAAACTCGGCCACGCTCAGGTTTTCGGCGCGTAGCTGCGAATCGATATTCAAGGCGGTAAAACCGTCATCATCAAGCAGGCCTTTGAGCGTATTGCGCAAGGTTTTGCGGCGTTGGCCAAAAGCCGCAGTGACTACTTTGGCAAACAAAGCTTCATCGCTGGCAGGATAGGGCAAGGTGTCGTAAGGGATGCAGCGCACAAAAGCAGACTCGACTTTAGGGGCCGGGTCAAATGCCTCAGGCGGCACCGTGACCATGTATTCCATCTGCAAGCGGTATTGCAGCATGACGGACAGGCGGCCATATTCTGAGTTGGATGGTGCGGCCACCATGCGCTCGACCACTTCTTTTTGCAGCATAAAGTGCATGTCAATGATTTGCGTGGTGTTCTCCAGCAGCTTGAACAGGATAGGGCTGGAAATGTTGTACGGCAGGTTGCCCACCACGCGGATACGTTCGCCTATGGTGGCAAAATCAAACTTCAAAACGTCTGAATTATGGATGGTGATTTTCTTCGGTGGGTAGAAGCCTTGCATCCACTGGATAATGTCGCGGTCGATCTCGACTACGTGCAAGTGATCAAGATGCTTGATCAGCGGCTGCGTCATCGCGCCCAGGCCGGGGCCGATTTCGACCATCAGGTCATCCGCTTGCGGATGGATGGCATTAATCAGGCTTTGGATAATGGCTTGGTCAATTAAAAAGTTTTGACCAAATTTCTTCTTGGCAATGTGTTTCATGTGTTTGAGTGGTGACGTGTTTTGGACAGCGTGATGGCCAGCTGTATGGCACTCATCATGCTGCCGAGATCGGCTTTGCCGCTACCGGCGATATCCAGCGCAGTGCCGTGATCGACTGAAGTACGGATAATTGGCAAGCCCAGGGTGACATTGACGCCTTCGCCAAAGCTGGCATGTTTGAGCACGCCCAGGCCCTGGTCATGATACATGGCCAGAAACGCATCCGCTTGCGACAGATTTTTTTGCGAAAACATGGTGTCGGCGGGTAAGGCACCTATGAGTTGCATGCCCTCGGCACGCAAACTTTCCAGTACCGGGTTGATGGTGTTGATTTCCTCCATACCCAGGTAGCCATTTTCACCAGCATGTGGATTGAGCCCGGCAACAAATATGCGCGGTTGAGCAATGCCGAATTTGTGTACCAGGTCCTGGTGCAGGATACGGATAGTTGTTGTGAGGCTGTCTGCGGTAATGGCCGCACTGACCTGGGTAAGCGGTAAATGTGTGGTGGCCAGTGCAACGCGCATGCCACCACCAACCAGCATCATGACAACTTGTTCGGTATCAGTTTTTTCTGCCAGGTATTCGGTATGGCCGGTAAATGCAATGCCAGCATCATTAATGACGCCTTTGTGGACAGGGGCAGTGACCATGGCATCGAATTCGCCAGGCTGGCAGCCAGCCAGCGCGCGGTCCAGCATGCTTAATACGGCTGCACTGTTGGCCGGGTTGAGTTCGCCAGCAACAACGGCTGCGGCAGTATGCACTGGCAGTACATAAAGGCTGCCGTTGCCTGCGTGTGCTGGCAGTGTTTCGCTATAGGTGTGCAATGCGATTGGCGTGCCTAACTGGACGGCTCTTGCCTGTAACGCTGCAGGATCCGCCAATACAACCAGTGCTGCAGGCATGGCGGTATGGGCGAGTTTGACGCAAATGTCCAGCCCGATACCAGCGGGTTCGCCAGCAGTAATGGCTATACGCGGCAAGCGGTTCATGTATTCAGCAACCGTTGTTTAGAACTTGTCTTCAAGGCGCATCTCGACGAAAGCCTTGTCGCGCAGTTCGTGTATCCAGTCGTTATAAGACTCTTCGGCTTTGCGGGCACGGATTTCCTGGCGCGCTTTTAATCGTTTGGATTCTTTAGACATATCCTGCTTGCGGCGCTCAAGCACCTGGATGATATGCCAGCCAAACTGGCTGCGGATAGGCGCACTGACTTCGTTCACAGCCAGCTCTGCCATGGTTTTTTCAAATACCGGTACAGTGTCGCCCGGGCTGATCCAGCCTAGATCACCGCCGCTGGAGGCGCTACCGTCGTCTGAGTATTGACGTGCCATGTCCTGGAACGGAGTGCCATGGTCGATGCGCTCTTTGATGCCATCAATTTTTTGCTTGGCTTCTTTGTCAGATAACACTTCGTTAGGCTTTAACAAAATATGGCGCACATGGGTTTGCTCAACGATCAAAGTGCTGGCACCTGCACGACGGTCATTTAATTTGAGGATATGCACCCCGGTACCACTGCGGATGGGGCGGGATACGCCGCCTGGTTGCAACATTTTGACCAGTTCCAGAAACTGGGCAGGCATTTGCTGACCACTGCGCCAACCGAGTCCGCCGCCATCTAGTGCGTTTGGTGCATCAGAAAAGTTGGCTGACACTTTTTCAAAACTCATGCCCTCAGCCAACGCTTTGGTAATTTGCTCGGTGCGGGCCCTGGCTTTTTGAATATCCTCTGGTGAGCTGTCTTCTGGCAGACGGACCAGGATTTGAGAAATGTTGAACTCGTCCAGATCGCCTTCTTTTTCTTGAGTCGTTAAATAGTTATCGATTTCGGCTTCTGAAATATTCACCTTGTTGTCTACATCGCGTTCACGCAAGCGGGCAAGAATAATGTCATTGCGGATATCTTCACGAAACTTGTAAAACTGCGTGCCGTCTTCCTCCAGTGCTTTTTTAAACGCAGGCAAGGTCAGGTTATTTTGTTCGGCAATACGTTCTATCGTTTTGTCCAACTGCGCATCTTCAACTTTAATGCCGGTTTGGGCGGCCAGTTGCAGTTGCAGACTATCGACGATCAGGCGTTCCAGAATCTGTTTTTGCAGAACCTCGTCCGGCGGCACTTCGACGCCTTTTTTAATCATTTGTGCCTTGACTGACTCCATGCGGTTAAGCATTTCCCGTTCTGTTATCACCGATTGGTCGACCACGGCGATAATACGGTCCATTTTTTCGATGGGGCGTTTCTCAGCAGCAAATAATGCCGTGGAAGCTGATGCGCAAAACGCAAACACCATAGAGGATAACAACAGGTGGGATAAACGGTTCATCATTGCGAGTTCTGGTCTCTGTAAATTGCCGGGATGTCGTAGGTGCGCATATAGGTTGGAATATTGCGCTTGATCACATTTAACGGGTTGGCACCAATCGAGGTCAACCCACCGAGTTCGAGTTGGAAAAACATGGCATAGTTTGCATCGGCAGTCGCTGTTTGTACGCGTTGCATAACGGCGCGGGCTTGCCAGCAACCGGCATCGTATTCGAGCCCACCCAGGAATTGTACCGCGTTGCCATCACGAATAGAATAATTCAGTCTGCTGATGCCATACCATCCCGCACCAAATGGCCACTGAACGGAGGTGTCAAATTGTTCTAGCGTATTGGCGGTGTAACGATAACCAAAACTGAATGACTTGCCGGGTTCTGGGTTGTAACGCAATAAATAGTTGTTACGCTCCATATTGCCCCGGTCAGGGTCATACTGCCAGAACGTGTCTAAGTTGAGGCGGCTGGAAAGGCGCGCTGTAAAACCTGCCAAAATGTCTGAGGACTTACGTGTACTGGCTGAGGTATTGGGGAGCGCGACCTTCTGATCCTCAAAGTAAAAACGTTGTCCCAAGGTGGCACTTAAACGTTCAATACCTGTTTCAGCATCAACCAGGCGGCTGGTAATTGCTAGCGTGGTTTGGTTGGCATTGTTGACGCGGTCACCACCAATAAACTGGTTTTCGGTAAAGATGGAGTCCTGATTTAACGTTGCCAATGCAGTGTCGAAAATCGGGATTTTGCTTTGATCGCGATACGGAATGTAAACGTAATAAGCTCTTGGTTCCAGCGTATGCGTATAGTTTGTGCCGAACAAGTTCGATTCGCGATCAAAGTATAGACCTGAATCCAGACTGAAAATCGGCAGTGTTCGGTTTAACTGGTTGTAGTCCTCAGAGTAACCCGCGGGCACATTGTTGCTCAAGCTATATTGGGTGGTATTGACCCCGAATTTAGGTGTAATAAATCCGTACGAATTTTTCATCGGATAGGACAGCGATGGGTAAAAGTTTAATCTGGAGCCCGTTGCTACCTTGCCCATCTCCTGCATGCTGTCAAAAAAGACATATTGCGCTGCTGTTTGTGTAGTGAAGCCATGCCAGCTATTGTCGTAATTAACAGTGAGTTGAGGTAGCCGTTGATAGACAAAGGATTTGTTATCAAGGTTTTGATAACGCTGTACGGAGCCATTAAATGTCCAGTTTTCATCCTGGTAGTCTACAAAAGCGGTTTGTTGCAGGTTGACGCGTGACGTGACCTGAATTCTGGTCGCCATTTCAGAAAAATATTTGTCGTCTGATACCTTTTCCAGATTGTAGCCGCCGGACCAGTGTTCATTGAAGCGTTGCGCGTGTGACAGCTTTGCATAAAACCGTGTTTGATCTGTTAGATCGTCTTTATCAAGATATTCCAGGCTGTTAATACCAGAATATCCCTCACCAAGGTAGCGGAATTCACCTTGTAATTGCATGCCACGTTTGCTCAGAAAACGGGTGGCAATGGTGGCATCCATATCCGGCCGGATATTAATGTAGTAAGGGGTGAGTAATTCAAAGCCACTTCTGGAGGTGGTTCCCCACAATGGTGCTAGTAAACCACTTTTGCGTTGGTTGTTATACGAGAAACTCATCCATGGCGTATAAAGAATAGGCACACCTTTAAACTCAACAAATGCATTGGTTGCCTCGCCTGTACGCGTGTAGTCATTAAGCTCTAAATTATTGGTCTTGATATACCAGTCATCGATATCAGCGGCACAGGATGTATAGCTTGCGTTTTTTAAGCGTTTGACGTTTTGGCCTTCAAATAATACTTGCTTGGCAGTTGCGCGAATATTATCGAAAGATGTGGTTTGACTTTTAGTGCTGTATAACTCGTTATCTTCCAGATAGCGTTTAGGGTCGCTGAGTAATATAGCATCATCACTCAGCAATGGGCTGCTATCCTGATTGCTGGGCGGCGGCGGGCTGCTTTTAAACTCGATGGTGACGTCGCGCATCTCACCAATATTTTCGCTCATGCGCATACGCAGCATGGGGCCTTTGATGGTCGTTTGCCCGGCAGTAATGACCGCATTGCCGTCTACTTGCAATTCATCATTCTGGATGTCATAGCGGATATCGTCGCCTGTGACTTGCTGACCTTCTTTGCGAATCACCGCGTTACCTATGGCGCGCATTTGTCTATCCATGCGCAGTTGCAAGGTGTCACCCTCGATTTCAATGGCACCTGGCAAGGCGGCGTTTTCTGCAACGATCACCGCGGCCTCAGCTTGATCATCCGCGCGCGCATGCACAGGCGATAGCGTGCTGATGGCGATCATTGCCAGAATCAGCCGGATGCCGCGGTCCTGAAAAGTGGATGAGTGAGCTTGCAAAGTATTCAAAGAGTGATCGTTTCGGTAAGGCCTGCTAGTGGCCGACGGTTGTATGCACGCATCCCGGACCCTGCGGCCAGATGTCCCATTTCAATTGGGCTATATTATTCATGAAAATGCTTAAAAAGTCATTTTTCACTTAAAATGACAGCCGCATTTTAACAGTAATGCCCGCCAGTTTGGGCTGATTCATCATTTGGGATAATTTGTGGATAGAACACAGCAACTTCAACAATGGCTACAGCAGGTGCTTGATCAGCCTTTTACACTCACGACGGCTTCGGCAGATGCCAGTTTCAGGCGTTATTTTCGCGTGCACTTGCCGACGCAAACCCTGATCGCCATGGATGCGCCACCGCCGCAAGAAGATTGTCGCCCGTTTGTGCATGTGGCTGAGCAACTGCTGGCGGCCAGGCTGAATGTGCCAAAGATTGTGGCGCAGGACGTAGAACAAGGGTTTTTGCTGCTGAGCGACCTGGGCAATGACACTTACCTGTCGCAATTGAATCGTGAAAATGCCAAGGCCTTATATGGCGATGCCTGCCAGGCGCTGATCAAGATGCAACTAGCCACGCAGCCAGATGCCTTGCCGCCTTATGATGCAGCGTTGCTGATGCGCGAATTGCAGTTGTTTCCTGAGTGGTACGTGAGCAAGCATTTGGGTAAAACATTGTCAACCGAGCAGCAAGCCGTGGTGGATAAAACTTTTGCCTTGTTGATTGACAATATTTTGCAGCAGCCACAAGTCACGGTGCATAGGGACTACCATTCGCGCAATTTGATGGTCACCCCTGACAATAACCCTGGTGTGCTGGATTTCCAGGACGCCGTGATCGGGGCCATTACTTACGACCTGGTGTCTTTATTCAAGGATGCTTACATCCGTTGGGACGAAGAAGATTTAATGGACTGGGTGGTGCGCTACTGGCAAGCGGCTAAAAAAGCCGGTTTACCCGTCACTGCCGATTTTGGCGAGTTTTATAAAGACTTTGAATGGATGGGCGTACAGCGTCATATCAAGGTGCTGGGTATTTTTGCTCGCTTGTATCACCGCGATGGCAAAGACGGCTACCTCAAGGATATGCCACTGGTGATGCAGTATTTGCAGGCAGCGTGCGAGCGCTATGTAGAGCTGCGCCCGTTTCTTAAGTTACTGCTAACGTTGGAAAAGGCGGCCTAAGCCATGCGTGCGATGATCTTGGCCGCCGGGCGCGGTGAGCGCATGCGGCCATTGACTGACCATACGCCCAAGCCATTATTGATGGTGGGCGGCAAGCCGCTGATTGTCTGGCATATTGAGCGCCTGGCTGCCGCAGGCATTACTGAACTGGTCATTAATCATGCGTACCTGGGGCAGCAGATTGAGGACGCGCTGGGCGACGGACGGCAATGGCAGGTGACGATTCGGTATAGCGCAGAAGGCACCGCGCTGGAAACGGCTGGCGGCATTGCCTATGCCTTGCATTTGTTGGGCGAACAGCCCTTCCTGGTCGTCAACGGCGATGTGTTTACCGATATTGATTATGCCGGATTGGCTTTGCCGGCCGACAAACTGGCGCACCTAGTCATGGTCGATAGTCCGCCGCAGCATGCCGCGGGTGACTTTGGTCTGGTTAATGGATTGGTGCGGGAGTCTGCTGCAGACCGGTTGACGTTTTCGGGCGTGGGTGTTTATCATCCGTCGTTATTCGATAGTGTTCAACGCGGCCAGGCGGCCAAATTGGCGCCACTGTTAAAAGCTGCGATGCAAGAGCAGCGCGTGACCGGGCAACATCACCACGGATTGTGGCATGATATCGGCACGCCAGAACGTTTAGAACAGCTCGATCATTGGCTAAGCAAACAGAATTAAAAGTAAAAGCATTAATCAGGGGGAATCATGAAGCCACCATATGAGCATCGCACCGATAAAATCGCCCACCAGGCATTGATGTGGATAGAGCGGTTAGGTTTAGGCCTGGTCACGATCGCGACTTTTTTCTCGCTGTCACACGAGCTGGCGCGCATGTGGGATGCCGGTATGGTAGGGCTGGGTGATTTATTACAGCTGTTTTTATACCTGGAAGTGTTTTCCATGATTAAAAGCTATTTCGGCACTGGTAAATTGCCTATGCGTTACCCGATTTATATCGCAATGGTGGCGTTGGCGCGTTATTTATTGCTGGATATGAAGGAGATGACCGAGACCCATATGCTGGCGGTTTCTGCGGCAATCCTGATTTTAGCGATTTCCGTCCTGGTCATGCGTTTTGGCCATTCGCGTTATCCTTACGAGGATATCCCCGAGCAAAAACGCGATTTGCTCTAACGCATTATTCGGCCATGCATAGCATGGCCGATGACTATCAGGCCGCGGCCAGTTCTTCAGTCAGCATAGTCACCTGGTTGCGGCCTTGCGCTTTAGAGGTATACAGCGCCTGGTCGGCCCGCGTAATAAAGCTGTCAGCAGATTCCCCTGGATGGTAAGCCGTGACGCCCATGGAAATGGTGATGTTGGAAATCAGCCGTTGGGTGACATTGTTTTTAATGGTGATGGCGGCGACCTGGCGGCGAATGTTTTCAGCAATCTCGCGCGCAATATCCATGCTGGTATGCGGTAGCAATAACACAAATTCTTCACCGCCATAGCGGGCGGCGGTATACAAATTGCCAGACACGGTTTTTAAAATCCTGGCCACGGCTTGGATCACTTTATCGCCAAATAAATGCCCGTAGCTGTCGTTTACTTTCTTAAAGAAATCAATATCGGCAATCATCAGGCAGGTTTCCTCTGCTGGACCGGTGTCCAGGCATTGATGCAGGGCGCTATCAAATCCTTTACGGTTCATGAGCCCGGTCAGGCCGTCAGAGATCGCCTCTTGCTTGGCTTTCACAATTTCGTTTTTCAGATCGGCGATTTCTTCCAGGCTGGTGGAGAGTTGATGTTGCAAGCCATGCATAGAGGTTTGCATTTGTTGGGTGTCAGCAAGCAACGACCCTAATTGCGCGCCCAATTGCGGATCCAGTTGTTGAATCTCATCAGACCAGGCATCCAGTGACTTTCTGAACTGCGAGGTATCCTGCCCGGCTTTTTCTGTGGAAGAGGTGATATTGGTCACCACCTTGTTGAAGCGCTCAACCAGGACCTTGGCGCTATCGACATCTGCACCAGCAATGTGTTTGTTAAACAAGTGGGTCGTGCTCTTCTCGTTGAGTCTTTTTTCTTTCTCAATCAGGTCATTCACTTCCTCAATCAGGCGCGCGTGTTCTCCCGATGAATATTCATACCAGACAGCGTAGCTGACTGGATGAAAAGCCGCATCCTGCATCGACATGTGGTGGATGGCTTGTCGCAGATATTCTGCGCTTTTTTCTTTAGTGATTTCGTATTGCATCATGGCCTCTCGCGATGTTAAATTCAACGCAAAGAATCTTCTTATTGTTAAGTATTCAAGCATACTCAAGGGGAATAACGGCAGCTTGCGGATTTCTTTAAGGGTAAGCGCGAAATAAATCTGCAATATGATTGATTTTGCTTAGAATAATGCCTCTCTCATCACTACGATTGCCATGAAAAAAGAAGATTTGATACAGTTGGTTACCCTCAAAATGCCTTATGGCAAATATCAGGGCAGGCTGATCGCTGACTTGCCAGGCAATTATCTGCACTGGTTTGCACGTGAGGGTTTTCCGCCGGGCGAACTTGGTCGCCTGTTGCAATTGATGCGTGAAATTGACCATAATGGCTTGTCGTCGCTGTTAACGCCGCTACGCGCTGAGGCGGCAAAAACGCATGATTAAACGTTGGCGAGTCGTTTGTCTGTCGGCGTTCCTCATGCTGGTGGCATCAGCGCATGCAGAAGAAGCCTGGCAGTCCACAGACTATTTACAGCAAGCCTTCAATGAGGTGGCGCTACATAGTGAGTATATTGCGGGCGAGCAAGTCGTGCACAAATGGCAACAGCCGGTTAAAGTATGGCTGGTGCATCATGCAGACCTAGCTGACGAACACGCAAGACTGACGCGCTATCATCTGCGCCATTTATCGCAAATTACCGGCCACACGATCAGTTTTGCGGCCAACGCAGCAGAAGCCAATATGACAGTCGTGTTTAGCCAGTCTGCCCAATGGCACCAAGAGGTTGCACAAATGAGTGGCAATAAAAACATGCAGCCGCCCGCCGATGCCATGTGCATGTTCGGCCTCACTCTGGATGCACAAAATGCCATCAAGCGCGCCTGGGTGGTGATTCCTGTGGACCATGCGAATGAGCGTGGTTTGCTGGTATCTTGTATTGTGGAAGAAATCACGCAGGCCATGGGCTTGCCGAATGATTCAGAGAAAGTCTACCCCTCGGTGTTTAACGATAAAACGCCAGAGTCATTACTCACGGGCCTCGATGCTTTATTGTTAAAAATGCTGTATTTGCCTGCGATCAAACCTGGCATGCGCGCCGGGCAGGTACAACCTATCCTGGCACACCAACTGCAGCAATGGCAGGGCGATGGCACGATACAAAATGCCGAAAAAAATGTCAGGCAATCTGAGTTATATGAAATGATGGGCTTCTAACCGCGTTTTGGCCGGAACCATTCCAGCAATTGCCACCCAAATACGCTACAATTCCTCACTATTCAGAATGTGCCTTGAGTGTTCCCATGCAAGAATTTTCCCGTCGTCGCCAGCAACTGATCAGCAGCATGCAAGCGGGTATCGCGGTGATTCCAACCGCACCCGAAGTGACGCGCAACCGCGACAGTCATTATCCTTACCGGTTTGACAGTTATTTTTATTACCTGACTGGTTTTAAAGAGCCTGAAGCCGTGCTGGTATTAATCGCCGGGCCATCACCCAAAAGTATCCTGTTTTGCCGCGATAAGGACATAGATCGTGAAATCTGGGACGGTTTCCGCTATGGGCCGGAGGCTGCTAAAACAGAATTCGATTTTGACGAAGCCTATTCCATCACGCAGTTGGATGAACTGTTGCCTAAACTGATGGCGAACCAGCCGGAATTGTTTTTTAGCCTGGGTAGCGATGCTGCCTGGGATGCAAAAGTGAGTCAGTGGCTGAATGCAGTGAAGGCACAAGCGCGTATGGGCGTGCAGGCACCTGCCAAGCTGGTTGATGTGCGTCAAACGCTGGATGCCATGCGTCTGCTTAAATCTCCCTACGAAATTGAGGTGATGCGCCGTTCGGCCAATATTGCCGCCAGCGCGCATAACCGTGCCATGCAGGCGGTGATTCCGGGCAAGTGGGAATATGAAATCGAGGCCGAGTTTTTACATGCGTTTTATAGCCAGGGTGCGCAATCGCCAGCCTACACCAGCATTGTAGCAGGCGGCGCTAATGCTTGTACTTTGCATTACAACGCCAATAACGCACAGTTAAGGGTGGGCGATTTGCTGCTGATTGATGCTGGGTGCGAACTGGACGGTTATGCCTCTGACATTACGCGAACCTTTCCGGTGAGCGGCTGCTTCAGTGGCCCGCAAAAAGACTTGTATGAGCTGGTGCTGGCGTCACAGGCGGCAGCGATCGCCAGTGTGAGTCCGCAGCATCACTGGAATGCGCCGCATGAGGCGGCTTTAGAGGTGCTGGTCGATGGCTTTATCCATTACGGTTTGTGCCAGGGCAGCCGCGATGCCGTGCTGGAAACTGGCAGTTACCGCCAGTTTTATATGCACCGTACCGGCCACTGGCTGGGACTGGATGTACATGATGCTGGCGAGTACAAAACTGCGGGTGGTGACTGGGTCATGTTGCAGCCAGGCAATGTGCTGACGGTAGAGCCTGGTTGCTATGTGCGTCCGGCAGATAATGTGCCTGAACATTTCTGGAATATCGGTATCCGTATTGAAGATGATGTGTTGGTGACTGCCCATGGGCAGGAAGTGATCACCTCGGCGGCCGTGAAGACGGTGGCCGATATTGAAGCGCTGATGCGTCAGCGTGCATAAGCGAATTGAGTATCGTTGAAATTGAGTCAAAGGCAGTCAGTGTGATGCAAACCATAGACCATCCGGTAGTGATAGGCGGCGGCCCAGTCGGGCTGGTGCTGGCGCTATCGTTGCAACACTCCGGTGTGCCGGTGACGGTGCTGGAGGCGCAATCGCCCGGCGCGATGTATGGCGACGGCCGCGCATTGGCCTTGTCTTATGGCACGCGCCAGGTATTGGAGCATTTGGGCGTTTGGCCTTTGCTGGAAACCGCTGTGACGCCGATTGAAACGATCCATGTTTCGCAGCAAAAAGGTTTTGGCCGCACACTGCTAAAAGCGCAGGAACATGATTTGCCTGCGTTGGGGTATGTGGTGTCTTATGGCGCCTTGATGCAGGCGCTGGATGCACGACTCGAGCAATCGCCAGCGGGCATTACCATGCAATACCAGGTGCCTGTGACAGGCCTTAATGTACATGCCGGTGCGACCGAGGTTGAATATCAACTGGTTGATGGCGACGTGCAAAAATTATCGACGCCTTTGGCCGTGATTGCCGATGGCGGCCGCAGCCTGGAAGCGATTCCTGGCCTGGTACGTGAAACCAAGCATTATGGACATGATGCCTTAGTCGGCCTGGTGCAGACCGAGCAGCCGCACCACAATATTGCCTACGAACGGTTTACGCCACGCGGGCCGATGGCACTGCTACCCAACGGGCAACAGTTTTCATTGGTATGGACCGGTGAACAAGCCTATCTGGATGAGATTGCTGCGCTGGATGATGCCGCTTTCCTGCAAGCCCTGCATGAAGCCTTTGGTGACCGTGTCGGTAAATTTTTGCATGCAGGGAAACGATTCAGGTTCCCGCTCAAACTCAGTAAATTAGGCCAGACCTTTGCCGCGCATTGCGTGGTGATTGGTAACGCGGCGCAAACCATGCACCCGGTGGCTGGACAAGGGTTTAATGTGGGTATTCGCGATGCCGTAGCCTTAGCCAAAAACGTGGCGGCGACGCAAGCCAGTGAATGGGGCGCGGCACACCGCCTGGCTGAGTATCACCAGTCGCGGCAGCGCGATACAGGCCGTGGCCTGCAATTTACCGACTTTTTGGTGAATGTGTTTTCTAATGACCTGGTCGGCGTCGGCCTGTTGCGTGGCGCAGGCCTGGGTGCACTTAGCCTGTTGCCGATGGCGCGCCGTTTCCTGGTGAACAAGATGAGTTATGGCAGTTGAACATCCTTTGATTAAAACCGATGTCGCGATTGTGGGCGCGGGCCTGGTTGGCCTGACTGCTGCGATTGCCCTGTCACGCTTGGGCAAAACCGTGGTGTTGACCGATGCCAAACCCGCACAGTCATTGCCTGCAGACTGGATTGGTGATGTGGCGCATTGGGATGCACGTATTTATGCACTGACCAATCAAACCGTGGACTGGTTGCGCGCGCTGGGCGTGTGGTCACGCCTGCCTGTCAGTCGCATCAACCCGATTGCGGCCATGCATTTATGGTCGCCCACACATCTCCATGCCACGCCTAGCTTGAACTTGAGTGCGGACGAAGCGCACTTGCCTGAAATGGGGTATATCGTTGAAAGCCAGGCCTTGATGCATGCCTGCTGGCAGGTGTTGGCTGAATCTGAGGTGACTGTGATCACCGACGCCCCGGCACAGTCATTGCAACATTGCGGTCATCTAGTGCGGTTATCCTTGCCACAGCATGCGATTGAAGCCTCCTTGTTGTTAGGGGCTGATGGTGCGCGTTCGTGGGTGCGGTCGCAATCTGGTGTGGATGTGCAGCAAGTGGATTTTGCACAAACGGCGCTGGTGACCAACTTTAGAGCTGAATTGCCACATGGCAATATTGCCAGACAGTGGTTTGGCGAACACGAAACCCTGGCGTTGCTGCCCATGCCGCAACAACAGGTCTCGCTGGTATGGGCGTTGCCGCATGCGCTTGCTACGCAAAAACAGGCGTTATCAGCAGAGGCGTTAGCTGTAGAGGTTGCCGAGCGTAGTGGTCAGCAGCTTGGGCAATTAACGCCGAGTGGCCCTGTGCTGGCTTTTTCATTGATGCAGAATACAGCGGATACCATGGCGTTGCCGCAAGTAATGCTATTAGGCGATGCCGCGCATCAGGTGCATCCGATGGCCGGGCAGGGTGTGAACCTGGGCTTTCAGGATGTACAGGCACTTTGTACGCAGGTTGCCCAACTGCCTGCCATCCGGCCGTTAGGTGACGCGCGTTTTTTACGGCATGTCATGCGTACGCGGCAGCCGGATATTTTGAAGATACATGCGCTGACACGTGGCCTGGATGCGCTGTTTGCGCGTCCGCAAGCGGTGTGGACACACGCCGCCCTGCTAGGCTTACGTGGGGTGGAAAACAGTGCTATGCTTAAACGTTTTTTAATTCGCGCAGCGACTCAAGGCTGATCTGGCAGTGAGCAATCGCGCATGTTTGAGAAAGAGTATGTCATGAAAAAATCTATCGGCCAGTGTGTGATGGGTGGCTTGATTGCCTTGGCCGCACTATGGTCTTTTAGCAGTATTGCAGACGAAGCCAGCCTGAAAAAACTGGTCGAAGCGGCTTATCCAAAATTCAAGGTCGACAGTGTGACCAAAACGCCATATGCAGGCTTGTATGAAGTGTTTATGGGCGGGCAAATTATTTACACCGATGACAAATTCAGCTTCCTGATTGCCGAAGGCCGCCTGGTGGATCCTAAAAGTAAAAAGGATATTACCGGTGAGCGCATGGATGAGTTGAGCAAAATCGATTTCAACAGCTTGCCGCTGGATCAGGCGATTAAAGTCGTCAAAGGCAATGGCAGTCGCAAGCTGGTGGTGTTTTCTGACGTGGACTGCCCATTTTGCAAGCGTCTGGAACAGAAAGAGCTGACAAATCTCAACGATGTGACGATTTATACCTTCTTGTATCCGATTGAGCAGCTGCATCCAGACGCTGCGAATAAATCGCGCAGTATCTGGTGTGCGACTAATCGCGTCAAAGCCTGGCAGGACTGGATTTTTAATAACAAGTTGCCTGCGAGTGCGGCCAAGTGCGAAGTGCCATTGGAAAAAGTAGGCGAGCTGGCACACAAAATAGGCGTGAACAGTACGCCAACCCTGTTCTTTGAAAACGGCAAGCGTATGTTGGGGGCCCAGCCTTACGATGAAATTGAGAAGTCGTTGCAGGCAGCTAAAAAGTAGTGTTGAAACGTGAATAAAAAAAGGGGCTATGAGCCCCTTTTTTTTGTGTGCGCTGGAGTTATCCGCCGCCACTGACCACCTTGCCCATTTTGAAGATAGGCATATACATGGCAACCACCAGGCCGCCGATCAGTACACCAAGCACGACCATGATCACAGGCTCCATCAGGCTGGAGATGGCCGCTACTGCATCATCCACTTCGCCTTCGTAAAAGTCAGCGACTTTGGTCAACATACCGTCTAAAGAGCCTGACTCCTCACCAATCGCCGTCATCTGGATCACCATGTTGGGAAAGACGTTGGCATTTTGCATAGAGACAGTCAGGCTAGTACCCGTGCTGACTTCGCTTTGGATTTTTTTGGTAGCATCAAAGTATACTTTGTTGCCAGAAGCACCGGCGACGGAGTCCAATGCCTCTACCAATGGCACACCGGCCGCAAACATGGTGGAGAGCGTGCGCGCAAAACGGGCAATGGTCGCCTTGCGGATCAATTCGCCAAAAATGGGTAGCCTGAGCATGAGTCTATCCATGGTGGCTTGCAGTTTTTCTGAGCGCTTCCAGGTATAGAGAAAGAACCATAAACCGCCACCGATAGAGCCAAACACTGCCCACCACCATTTAACAAAAAAGTCGGATAGGTTGATGACGACAACCGTGGGCCCAGGCAGGTCTGCGCCAAAGCTGCTAAACAGGTCTTTAAACGCAGGCACCACGAAAATCATAATCACGGCGGTAATTACAAACGCGACGACGATAATCGAGGCGGGATACACCAATGCCGATTTGATTTTGCTTTTAATGGCGAGAATTTTTTCTTTATAAGTCGCCAATCTCTCGAGCAGGCTATCCAGAATACCTGCTTGCTCACCAGCACCGACCAGATTGCAGAACAATTGATCGAAATGAAGTGGATATTTGCGGAAAGCAGCACTCAGGCTGCTGCCCGTTTCAACATCTGATTTGATATCTGAAAGCAGTTTAGAGACGGCCGGATTATGGTGACCCTTGCCGACAATATCAAACGCTTGTAATAAAGGCACCCCCGCTTTCATCATGGTGGCGAGCTGGCGGGTAAATAGCGTGACATCTTTATCGGTAACTTTACCTTTGATTGCCAAAGAGCTCTGCTTTTTAACCTTGATAATCGTAATGCCCTGGCGCCGTAAGGTGGCATTGACAACCGCTTCGCCATTGGCGCGCATTTCGCCTTTGACCAGCTTGCCCTTGCGGTCTTTACCTTCCCACTGATACACGGATTGTTTGATATTGCCAGTCGCCATAGTGTTTTCTTAAAATAGGTTGATTGAGTCACATGCGTTATTCATTTGTCACTGCTTCCACTTCTTCAATGGAGGTCAAGCCCTGTTTCACCTTGAGCAAGCCAGATTCCCGCAAGTCTTTCACGCCTTCTCTTTTGGCTTGTGCCGCAATATCCAGTGCATTGCCGTTAGACATGATGATTTGTGCCATTTCTTCACTGATAGGCATCACCTGGTAAATGCCAACGCGGCCTTTATAACCGTTATTACAATGCTCACAGCCGCCTTCTTTCGGACCATATAGTTGCCAGTCACCTGCCAACATCGCTTCTGTAAAACCCACTTCCATGAGCGCCTCGTGAGGGATGCTCACAGGCACTTTGCAGTGCTTGCATAAGCGCCTGGCCAGACGTTGTGCTGTAATTAACGTCACGGCTGAGGCAATATTGAAGGGTGCGACGCCCATGTTCAATAATCGGGATAAGGTAGTGGGGGCATCATTGGTGTGCAGGGTAGAGAGCACCATATGGCCGGTAGATGCGGCTTTGATTGCCATATCTGCCGTTTCCAGGTCGCGGATTTCACCAATCATGATGATGTCAGGATCCTGGCGTAAAAAAGATTTCAGCGCAGCGGCAAAGGTCAGGCCCTGTTTGTCGTTCACATTGACCTGGTTAATGCCAGGCAAGGGGATTTCAGCCGGATCTTCAGCGGTGGAAATATTGACGCCAGGGTCGTTAAGCAGGTTTAAGCAGGTATACAGTGAAACGGTTTTACCTGAACCGGTCGGCCCGGTCACCAACACCAGGCCATAAGGGCGGTGAATGGCCTTGAGTAACGAAGCTTGCTGTTCGGCCTCATAGCCCAAGGCTTCAATGCCTAACGTTGCGCTGGTTGGGTCCAGAATCCGCATCACGATCTTTTCGCCATGGATCAGCGGCAAAGTGCTGACGCGGAAGTCGATCGCGCGCGTCTTGGAAATAATTAATTTCATGCGGCCATCTTGCGGAATTCTTTTTTCAGAAATATCCAGATTGGAGATCACTTTAATCCGTGAGGCCAGCTTTTCTTTAATCGCCAAGGGCGGCTGCGACATATCCCTTAAGACGCCGTCTACCCTGAAACGGATGCGGTAAAATTTTTCATAAGGCTCAAAGTGCAAGTCGGACGCCCCCATATTAATGGCATCCAGCAAGACTTTTTGCAAGAACTTGACCACAGGCGCATCGTCGACTTCCTGTACGACTTCTGCTTCCTGCTCTTCACCTGCCTCTTCCAGGCCCAGGTCAAATTCATCACTGCCTGCATTGAGGTTAGACATGCTGGTGTCTTTGGATTCGACTATTCTATCTATCCATTTTCCCAGTTTGTCATCTTCCACCACGACAGGGAACAGGGTGGCACCCATTTGAAACTGGATGGTGTCCAGTGAGTGCAGGTTGGTCGGGTCGGAGATCGCAATATAGGCAACATTGCTTTTTTGTTGCAGTAGCAATACGCGATGCGACTGCATGAGTTTGATATCTATGGTTTTGTCTGGCAGTGAATCCTGGTCAAGTGCGTCCAGGTCTAAAAAGGGAAAGCCAAAAGCGTCTGAAGCGGTTTGCGCAATATCTTTAGCGGAAATCTTTTTTTGTGCCAGTGTGGCCGAGAGAAAGCTGACTTTTTGTGCCTGGGATTTTTCTTGCAATGCGGCGGCGTCATCTTCGTTCATCAACGAAGATTGCACCAGCATGCGCGCCATGCCTCCCAGTTTTCTTGAGCTTTCCAGTGTTGCCATAGATGTCTTTAAACGTGTCTTCTAAACAGTGAAATAAGGCTGTTAATGTACTGATACCACTATACTTTTTACTTGAGTATACGTGGACAATTAAAGAATCAAATCGTAGAAAAGACGGGCTCTCATGCAGCATTTATACAAATTTTAATTGGATTTTTTAGCTTTTGTTAAAAGATACAAAAATAGGCTTGACATTTAAATAATGCTAAATTATAAATCCTTAAGGCGTTTGGGTTCAGGTTTTTTGTAGCCGTCTTTAAGTAAAGCAAAGCTTGTTAATTGCGACTGGAGTACTTGAGACAAACTTTTGGGGCGCCTCCCTGTTAAGTAAAAAAGTAAGGAAGTAAAATGGCAACAGGTACCGTAAAGTGGTTTAACGACTCTAAGGGCTTTGGATTCATTACTCCCGATGACGGCGGTGACGATTTGTTCGCGCACTTCTCCGCAATCGTTGAATCTGGTTATAAAAGCTTGAAAGAAGGTCAGCGTGTATCCTTTGATGTGACCGAGGGTCCAAAAGGAAAACAGGCCTCAAACATACAAAAAGCATAATTTTGTTTTAGGGGTAAAAAATACAAAACGGCTCGCAATTGCGAGCCGTTTTTTTATATCTCAATCTAGGCCAGTGGCCAGGACTTATGCCATCTGTTTGATAATTTCGTCACCAAATTCTGCGGAGCCGACTTGTGTGGCGCCTTCCATCTGGCTACTGAAGTCGCCAGTCACGCGCTTGCTGGCAATCGCTTTGGCCACACCATTAAGTACCAGGTCTGCTGCTTCTACCCAGCCCATATGGCGTAACATCATTTCAGCTGACAAAATCAGTGAGCTTGGGTTGGCCAGGTTTTTACCGGCGATTTTAGGTGCCGTGCCATGCGTGGCTTCAAACATGGCAATGGTATCGCTCAGGTTGGCGCCAGGTGCAATGCCGATACCGCCCACTTGTGCGGCCAGCGCATCACTCATGTAGTCGCCGTTGAGGTTCAAGGCAGCAACGACATCGTAATCTTCCGGGTGCAGTAGGATTTCCTGCAAGAACGCATCGGCGATACAGTCTTTGATCACAATGCCGTTTGGCAGCTTGCACCATGGGCCGCCGTCGATCAGCTCGGCACCAAATTCTTCTTTGGCCAGTTGATAACCCCAGTCACGGAAGCCGCCTTCGGTGAACTTCATGATGTTGCCTTTGTGGGTAATAGTCACAGACTTACGGTTGTTATCAATCGCGTACTGAATCGCTTTGCGGATCAGGCGTTTGCTGCCATCGATAGAGACTGGTTTGATGCCGATGGAAGAGGCTTCCGGGAAGCGGATTTTCTTGCGTACGCCCATGTCGCTCAGGAAGTTGATGACTTTCTTCACTTCTTCGGTACCGGCCGCCCACTCGATACCAGCGTAAATGTCTTCAGTGTTTTCGCGGAAAATCACCATGTCGGTTTTTTCCGGGTGTTTGACCGGGCTAGGGACACCAGTGAAATACTGGATAGGGCGCAGGCAAACGTATAAGTCTAGCTCCTGGCGCAGCGTCACGTTTAATGAGCGAATGCCACCGCCTACTGGTGTGGTCAATGGGCCTTTGATAGAGATGACATACTCTTTCAATGCCGCCATGGTTTCGTCAGATAACCAGGTGTCTTTGTCGTATACGGTGGTGGATTTTTCACCGGCATAGACCTCCATCCAGGAGATCTTGCGCTTGCCGCCGTAGGCTTTTTCAACGGCGGTATCCACCACTTTGATCATAGGTGGCGTGATGTCGATACCAATGCCATCGCCTTCGATAAACGGGATAATAGGTTGGTCGGGAACATTTAGGGTATTATCGGCATTGACAATGATTTTGCTGCCAGTGGCTGGCACCTTGAATTTAGACATAGCGCTTTCCATGTTATTACTGTTTAACAAACCTTTTAACGTCGTTTGCCAATTTACTGCTCATGAAAAGCACGCGACGCTCAAAGACTATATTCCGATTCCCAACGTATATGCTGCCGGGCGGTTAGATACTGACTCCGAAGGATTGCTTATTTTAACCGATGATGGTGGTTTACAACATCGTTTAAGCCATCCCAAACACAAACAGGTGAAAACCTATTGGGCACAAGTCGAAGGTGTGCCTACACAAGCAGATTTGATGCCATTGCAACAGGGTGTTGATCTGGGTGACTTCGTCACGCAGCCTGCGCAGGTGAAAATCATCGCCGAACCTGACCAATTGTGGCAGCGGGAACCACCGATTCGCGAGCGCAAACATATCCCCACCACCTGGCTGGAACTTAAAATCAGTGAAGGCAAGAACCGCCAGGTACGGCGCATGACCGCCCACGTGGGCTTTCCGACCTTGCGCCTGATTCGTTATGCGATTGGACCATACACGTTGGACGGAATCTTGCTTGGGCAATATCAGGAAGTCAGTTTAGTAAGGTAAATCATGAAACCGGTAGTGATATTCAGGCACGCTTGCTGCGAGGGTGCTGGTTATTTGGGCACTTTTTTGGCGCAACATGCTATTCCGTGGTGCGAAGTACGTATTGATAAAGGCGAGGCTGTGCCTGCTTCTGTGGCTGATTACAGCGGCATTGTGCTCATGGGTGGCCCCATGAGCGTGAACGATGATTTGCCGTGGATTCCGCCGCTATTGCAATTGATCCGCCAGGCAGTGCAGGCCGATGTGCCGTTGCTTGGCCATTGCCTGGGTGGTCAGCTTATCAGCAAGGCGCTGGGTGGTGTGGTCAGTAAAAATCCGGTCAAGGAGATTGGCTGGGGCGATGTGCAAGTGGCGGATCATGCCGTGGCGCGTGACTGGTTTGGCGACTTGCAGGGCTTTAACAGCTTTCACTGGCATGGTGAAACCTTTACCGTCCCTGAGGGCGCCACGCATGTGTTATCTAGCGCTTATTGCGCCAACCAGGCGTATGTCATGGGTAAACACATCGGTTTGCAATGCCATATCGAAATGACGCCTGGCATGGTCAAAACCTGGACCGAACAATGGAAAAGCGATATTGCCAGCTCAGCGGCTAGCCCCGCGGTACAGTCTGCCGATACCATGCTGTCCGGTGTGGACGCCGATTGTGAGGTCTTGCATCGCGTGGCGGATAAGGTATACAGCCGCTGGATTCAGGGTTTGGCTTAATTAGCTAGCTGTTTAAAGAGGTTCGATTAAGGCTCAGCCTGCCCTGGCTGGGCCTTTTCTAATTTGTGCATGGCATAACGCCGTTGCTTGAAGCGGTTGTACTGCCATAAATACTGCTCTGGGCATTGTGCGACCTGGCGCTCAATCGCCTGGTTGAGCAGGGTAGGCGTGCTGATATCATCAACCCGTGTCAGGTGGATGTTAAATCCCTTACCGGCTGGCAACCGTTCACCAAATGCCATGATAATCACCGCATCTGCCTTGCTGGCCAGTTTGCTGGCAAGCCCCATGGTATAAGCCGGTTTGCCAAAAAAATCTGCCCATTCGCCTTCGCCCTGTCTGGGAATCTGGTCCGGCAAAATACCGATGGCCTGGCCTGATTTCAACGCCTGTAGCAATTTTTTCACGCCGCTGGCATTGGCTGGCGCCATCTCCACCTGGCCTTTTTGCCGGCCTTTGACCACCAGCTCACTCAACCACTGCAGTTTTGGCGGTCGGTAAAGCACGGTAATCGGCGCACGCTCACCATAATAAATCGAAGTGATTTCAAAACAGCCGAGGTGAGGCGTTAGAAAGATCAGGCCTTTGCCTTGTGCCTGCGCCTCAGTAATATGTTGCCAGCCATGCACTTGCTGTATCAATGGCAACAGTTTTGCTGGTGTATTGCCCCAGATAAAGAATGTTTCCAGAATTGCCTTGCCAGCCTCTATGCGGCTAGTTTTAACCAGATTTTTTGCATGTGCTTCGCTAGTGGCCAGTCCGCTTTGCTGGATATTTGCCAGGGCAATACGGTTGCTTTTACGGTCAGTCAGGTAAGAAATCCAGCCGAAGAAAGCACCCAGTTGATGTACCCAGGGCAGTGGCAGGCGGGCGATGGTTTTGCAGAAAAACAGCAACATGAGGCTAATTTATAAACGCATTCTGTTAAAATTTGAGATTAGCCCTTATGTTAACAAAATGCGCTTTAAAAACCCGCATTGGCATCAATTATTTCAGCACAATTAATTTTGGAACATTCCCTGAATCATTATCAAGACCCGGCCTATCAGGCAGCATTGCAACATCATGGACTGGATACGTTCGAGGCCTGGTGGACGCGTGATATTGCCTGGTTTGAGGCGCCGAATCAGCGTCGTGGTGGCTGGAGCGGTGTCGGCAGGCTGGTGTTGCCGCTGGAAAATCAGCCTGTATTAACGTTGTTTGTGAAAAAGCAGCAGAATCATGGCCGTCGTACTTTATGGCATCCGTTTGCGGGCGAGCCGACTTTTCGCCGCGAGTACCATCGCTTACAGGCGCTGGCACAAGCAGGTATTCCTGCGCCCAAAGTGCTGATGTATGCAGAATCGCCGCAGGCGGGGAATCAGCGCGCCATTCTGGTCACAGAGAATCTGCATGGTTTTGTCGATCTGGAGCAATTGCTGCCAGCCATGCTCAAACAATCGCAAGCAGCGCGCAGACAAGTGTTGCGTGCCGTCGCCCTGCAAATTCGCCGCTTTCATGACCTGGGCTGGGTGCATCGCGCGTTGTATCCCAAACATATTTTTGTACGGCCAGATGCTGCTGCCCCTGAAGTGGCACTGATTGACCTGGAAAAAGCTAGGCAAAGCCTGGGTGCCTGGCGGCGTGCACGCTTCGACCTGGCCGCATTGCATCGGCATACCGCAGACCTTAGTCGTCGCGATCGCCTGTATTTTTTAAAGCATTATTTATATGGCGAGGCGTTTGCACAGCCTCTGCGCTGGTGTGATCGCCAGTTACTCAAATGGATTGCCAAGCGTAGCAAGCGTTAACGGATAAGCATGTCTATGACACATACATTACCAAGATTCAGTATCGGGCTGGTGAATTACAAAACGCTGGACTTGACCCGTACCTGTTTAAACTTTATCAAAAGCCATTTAGATAGCGGGGCGCTGGATGCCAATGCTGTCGAAATATGGGTGGTGGATAATGATTCTGCCGATGACAGTACCGCCTATTTACGCAGCCTGGACTGGATCCATTTAATTGAGCGTCCCTCGCCCGGCAAAGAGCAAGGGTTTGCTGCGCATGGGGAAGGCTTGGATTTGATTCTGGCGGCAATCAATACCGATTACCTGTTTTTGATGCATACCGATACGTTTATTTACGAGCCGCAGATTTTTATTGAATGTTTGCAGCGCATGCAGCGCGAGCCCAATATTGCCGCGATTGGGTGCTTGCATCAGTTGAACCGCGGGCATTTGCGTTTGTTCTGGCGCGCGTTTACCGGATTCTTTAAATACCACAGCCGTCGTCTCAAACAGCAACTAGGTCTGCCTGCGCGCCAGGCCAGGCCTTATATCGAGCCATATATCAAGAGCTTTTTTGCCTTGTGGAATGTGGGCCTGATGAAAAAGCTGGGTTACCGTTTTTATATGGAGCAGCAGATTCCAGGTTATGTATTGCAAGACAAACTGACGGCGCAGGGCTATGTCATTGAGCGACTGTCACCCGCGCGCTTGTTTCGCTACCTTGACCATGTAGAGGCAGGAACGGTCGGCCTAGTGAGCGGGTATACTGCGCAAAACCGCCGTTTGCAGCGCAAACAAGCCATGCTTAAACAATTACAGTCACAGCAGGAAACCACAAAATGACCATGACTGATGGGGTATTACCAATTGAAATGGGAAGTGGGTTTTCCCTGGATATGCAACAGGCCAAAGATATTGGCAGTTTGCTGGCTGAAGAATATGCGCAGGCACAGCCTTTTCCACATGCGGTGATCGACAATATTTTTCCGACTGCGTTTACACAGTTGCTGCTGGATCACTTTCCGCAAGACCCCAAAGCGCATGACAAGGTGTATGAAAAAGGCTATGGCGGCACGCATAAACGCCAGATTTCGCCTGATGATTGCGATGAAACCTTGCGCGCGGCATTTGCCTTGTTTAACTCTGCCGCCATGTTGCAGTTTATTGAAACCCTGACCGGCTTTAAAGGCCTGTTACCGGATCCGTATTTCGCTGGCGGTGGCCTGCATGAAACGTCTGCTGGCGGCTTGCTCGGCATTCATGCCGACTTCCAGGTCAATGAGGGTCTGCAACTCTATCGCCGCGTCAATATGCTGGTGTATTTAAACCAGGACTGGCTACCGGAGTATGGCGGCAATCTTGAGTTATGGGACAGGCAAATGCAGGCCAGGCAGCAAACGGTAGCACCGTTGTTTAACCGCTGCGTGATTTTTAATACCGATGCTGATAGTTTTCATGGGCATCCTGATCCACTCACCACGCCGGAAGGTGTCACGCGCCGGTCGATTGCGCTGTATTACTACCAGGCCATGCCTATCCCGAATGCGCAGGGGGATTCTCGTCACACTTTGTATGTGGCCAGGCCGCATGATGATGCAGAGACAAAGTCGCAAGTGAAAAAAATGATGAAAAAGCGCGATAAACGGGCGAAAAAACTATTTGCCGGACAAGCCAGCTGGTTGCAACAAATCGTGCAATGGTGGAAATCCCGCTAATGGTGGCAATGCATGACGCGACCATCGCGCCAGCCGTGTGTGAGGTTGTTGACAGCGCCACTGGTGTTATCCAGCTGTATGACCAGACGGCGTTGACCGGTTTGACTGCCGTGCGTGTCTTGCCGCAGCGGCGCTGGGTGTTTCGCGCGCAATGGTCGGGCAAGGCCGTGTTCGCCAAGGTGTTTCTTGGTGCACAGGCAGAAAAGTACGCCGCTCGCGATGCACAAGGCGTGCATTGGCTCACGCAAGCAGGCTTGGCAACCCCGGCCTTATTGTGGCAAGGGCAGTCTGCTGACCGCCGTGCCAGCGTGTTGATCTACGCGGCGATTGCGCCTGCAGATAATGCCGATGTGTTGTACCAGGCGTTGCCTGCAGCGCAAGGCTTGCAATTGCTCAAGCAGTTGGTGCAAACGCTGGCCGCGCAACATGCGGCGGGTTTGGTGCAGACAGATTTGCATCTGAAAAACTTTCTGCTGTCTGATGAAAAAGTATGGTCACTGGACGGCGACGGCATTAAGCAAACTCCCTTGAATCAGCGACAGGCTTATCGGCAGCTGGCTGAATTGATCTCAAAAGTGCAGGTGCTGGATCAGCATGCTTGGGCGGCACCATTGCTGGCGGTTTATGAGCAAGCGCGTGGTTGGCAACCTGCTCTGTTACCTTCCACATTGTTGGCCTGGGCCAAGCAAATGAAGGCGCAAGAGGTCGAGCGTTACGTCACGCGTAAAATTTTCCGTACCTGCAGCGATGTCACCTGGCAGCAAACCAGCCAGAGCGCGCAGGCCGTGAGTACGGCAGGCGGCCTGCATGTGACGGATCTGCCCGCACTCGAAGTAGCCATGCATGTGGGGGCCGTGCTGAAACCGGGCAACACTTGCACGGTGGTGCATACGCACCTGCAAGATCAGGCGGTGGTGATCAAGCGTTATAACCTCAAGGACTGGCTGCATGGCCTGAGCCGTGCCTGGCGTCCAAGCCGGGCGGCGGCGTCATGGCGCAACGCGCATCGCCTGCGATATTACGGCATGCTGACGCCACAGCCGTTGTTGATGTATGAGCAGCGCTATTGCGGCATGCGCGGACGCGCTTATTTTGTGTCAGCCTATAGCCCATGGCCGGATGCGCTGACCTTCTTCCAGCAGTGTGCAGATAGCGATCTGCGTGCGTGGGTGATCCACCAGCTCGTGACGCTGTGTTATCAATGGTATTTGCTCAAGGTATCTCATGGTGATATGAAAGCCAGTAACCTGCAAGTCACGGATCAGGGCGAGATTGTAGTCATTGACCTGGATAGCATGCAGCAACATCGCCGCAGCCAAATGGCCTTGCGTGCACATGCCAAAGATATCCGCCGCCTGCTGCAAAATTGGAAACAGGATACTTCCCTGTATAATGCACTGCTTAAGTCGTTTAGCCTGATTTATCAGGACCATACGCCACTTAGGCTAGCGGGCATTGCCCTTTAATTATTTCCATTTGATCATTACGCGAGTTCCTGCATGATTGTTTTAGGTTTATCCGGTGCCTTGGGGCATGACGCTTCTGCTGCCATTCTGGTGGACGGCAAGATTGTCGCTGCGGCGGAAGAAGAACGTTTTATCCGCGACAAGCACGCCAAAAATCACTGGCCTTATGAGGCAACAAAATTTTGCCTGAAACAGGCAGGTATCACGCCGGATCAGGTCGATATCGTGGCTTTCCCTTATGGTGAAATTCCACTGACCTCGGCTGCGCGCTGGCATTATGCCAAGCGTTACTGGTATGCCCCTGATCGCGCGCTGGATGCGATTTTTAACGGCAACCGCCGTTTCCGCCGCAACCGAGATAAATCCCTCAAACTGATGGCAGAGCTGGGCTTGAGCAAAGCCAAGTATGTGCCGGTTGAACACCATTTGGCGCATGCTTCCAGTGCTTATCACCTTAGTGGTTTTAAAGAAAAAACAGCGATTGTTGGCATTGACGGCAAGGGTGAGTACGCGACGACCTTTTTCGGCTATGGCGAAAATGGCAAGATCCACAAAATAAAAGAATTTTATGACCCGGATTCACTGGGCGGCCTGTATGGCGCCATTACTGAATACCTGGGCTTCGAGATGCTGGATGGCGAATTTAAAGTCATGGGCATGGCGCCATACGGTGACCCGACGAAATATGATTTAAGCCGCCTGGCCAAGTTTGAAAATGGCGAGCTCATCATTAACACCGAGTACGTCAATGTGGTCGGATTGCGCCGTTATAAAGAGACGGATGCCGATGGAAAGTCCAAAGGCTATTACTTTACGCCCAAGCTCATCGAATGGCTGGGCCCCAAGCGTAAAGGCGATGAAATCGACGACCCATATATCCATTACGCCGCCAGTGTGCAAAAGCTGCTGGAAGACCTGGCGTTGCAGATGATTGAGTATTACCTGGGCGACATTATCCGCGAGACTGGCAAGATTGTGATGGCCGGTGGTGTGGCGCTGAACGTGAAATTGAACCAGCGCATTATCGCTTTGCCGCATGTGAAAGAATTATTTGTACAGCCAGCATCTGGCGATAACGGCACCAGCCTGGGCGCCGCGACCTATGCCGCACACCTGGCGGGTGAAACTATCCATAAAATGGAACACGCTTACTTAGGCCCGGCGTTCAGCAACGAAGAATGTATCGCCGCCTGTGAGGCGCATCCGGCCAAGCCTGTCTTTACGCGTGTTGAAGATGGCCCGCGCAAGGCGGCTGAACTGCTGGCTGCAGGTAATCCGCTGGCGTGGTTCCAGGGTCGTATGGAGTTTGGTCCGCGCTCATTAGGTTGTCGTAGCATTCTGGGTGACCCGAGTTTTCCGGGCGTGGCTGACCGCATTAATGCGCAGATTAAATACCGCGAACGCTGGCGGCCATTCTGCCCCAGCATGCTGGACCGCGTGGCAGAAGATATCCTGCAAACAGACCATCCTGCGCCTTACATGACGTTTACTTTTGACGTGAATCCGGCCTGGAAAGCGCGTATTCCAGAAGTGGTGCATGAAGATGGCACGGCGCGTGCGCAGATTGTCACCAAAGAAACCAATCCACGCTATTACGCATTGATTGAGCATCTGGAGCAATTACGCGGCAATGGTGTGGTGTTGAACACGTCACTGAATCGCCGTGGCGAACCCATGATTTGTAGCCCGACCGACGCCTTGAATATGTTCTATGGCTGCGATCTCGAGTATTTGATGCTGGAAGATATTCTGGTCACCAAATCTGCCTGACGACTGGTTTGAAGTGCATGCGCTTCAAACTGGTTGCGCCAAACGGTTTATATTGTTTTAAGTCATTGAATCATCTAAAAAAACAATCAAGTTTGGTAATTCAGTTTGACGTCTTGCACCAGTTTGGCGATAATCGCAGGTAGGGAACCTGTTTGGATTCATATATATTACGACCCTAAACTGTGACTAAATAGCAAGTTCAAAGCAGTTCACCAGGATAGTTCATCAGGTAGTTAAAACACAGTTGAGCGATAGTCAATGAAACAATCTCACATTGAAGTAACAGAACGCATCATCGAGCGTAGCCGTCCGACCCGCAAGGCGTATTTGCAGCGTATTGATGATTACCTGAACCGTGAAAAAGGCCCGGATCGTCTGGGCTGTGCCAACGTGGCGCACGCGTTTGCGGCGATGCCACAAAACGACAAGTTCAAGATTTATGCCGAGAAACCAACCCATATTGGTATCGTCACGGCTTACAACGAAATGCTGTCTGCGCACCAGCCTTACGTGGACTATCCGGATATTATCCGTGATGAAGCCCGTAAGTTAGGCGCTACCGTGCAGGTGGCCGGTGGTGTGCCAGCCATGTGTGATGGTATTACCCAGGGCGAACCAGGCATGGAACTGAGCCTGTTCAGCCGCGACACCATTGCCATGAGTACTGCGGTTGCGTTGTCTCATGACGTATTTGATGCCTCTTTGTTGCTCGGCGTCTGTGACAAAATTGTGCCGGGCCTGTTGATCGGTGCGCTGCACTTTGGTCATTTGCCTTGCGTATTCGTGCCAGCCGGCCCGATGAGCACCGGCATTGATAACACTTCAAAATCCAAAGTCCGTGAGAAATACGCACAAGGCTTGTGTGACCGCGAAGAGCTGCTGGCAAGTGAGTCTGCGGCTTATCACGGTGCAGGCACCTGTACCTTCTACGGCACTGCTAACAGTAACCAGATGTTGCTGGAAGCCATGGGTTTGCATGTGCCTGGTGCGGCTTTTATCCATCCACACGATGGTATGCGCGAAGATTTGACGCGTGAAGCGGTGCGCCTGGTCATACAAAATACCAAAAAAGAAAAGTTCGTGCCGATTGGCCGTCTGGTTGATGAGCACGTGATTGTGAATGCCATGGTGGCCTTGCTGGCCACCGGTGGCTCAACCAACCATTTGATCCACTGGGTAGCGGTTGCGCGTGCGGCAGGTATTATCATTGACTGGACCGACTTCCACTACCTGGCCAAGGCTACACCTTTGCTGGCAAGTGTGTACCCGAACGGTAAGGCTGACGTTAACGAATTCCAGACCGCTGGTGGCCCTGGCTTCGTGATTCGCGAGCTGATCGAAGGTGGTTATATGTATCCGGATGTCTACACCGTGAGCGGTGGTGGCATGCGCGATTACGGTAAAAAACCGGAAAAAATAGCAGATGAACTAGTGTGGACTGACTACCCGGCTGAGAGCGGCGATGAAACCATCGTGCGTACTGCGGCACATCCATTCAATGAGTCTGGCGGCTTGCGTTTGCTTAAAGGTAATTTAGGCCGCAGCGTCATCAAGATTTCTGCAGTGCCAGAAGACCGTCACATCATTGAAGCGCCAGCCATTGTGTTTGATGCACAAGAAGAATTGTTGGCAGCGTTTGACCGTGGCGAACTTGAAAGAGACTTTATTGCCGTGGTTCGCTTCCAGGGCCCTAAAGCCAATGGTATGCCGGAACTGCATAAACTGACACCGCCGCTGGCTGTGCTGCAAAACAAAGGTTTCCGTGTGGCGATTGTGACTGATGGCCGCATGAGTGGTGCTTCCGGCAAGATCCCGGCGGCGATTCACCTGAGCCCAGAAGCCAGTGCCGGCGGTGCAATTTCCAAAATCCGCAATGGCGACATCATTCGCCTGAATGGTACAGTTGGCCAATTGAACGTGTTGGTGGATGAAGACACATGGGCTGAACGTGAAGCTGAAGGGCTGAGCGATGCCAAGCGCCATCACAATGCGCATGGCTTGGGCCGTGAGCTATTTGGTGGCATGCGCAGAAATGTGTTGTCGGCCGAAGAAGGCGCCGTCACCTGGCTGTAAACTTTGCAAATCAAGCGCTAACTTTGTTGTACTCGCTTGCCGTACTTATTGTACTGTCTGCGCTCGTATGTCGCGTTATCGCTTGATCATCAAAGTTTAATGGTATTCGAGTAAAAAATAATTCTTTAAGTGTGTGTTATCAAACCAACTTGAAGCTTCTGAAATTTTATAAAAACTGATAGAGACTATGAGCACATTAGAGTTAGCTAATCATGGCCCGGTGATTCCGGTCATTGTCATCAACAAAGTGGAAGATGCTGTGCCTATGGCAGAAGCGCTACTGGCCGGTGGCGTTAAGGTACTGGAAGTGACTTTGCGTTCACCAGTTGCCCTGCAAGCCATGGATCAAATCGCCAAGCACGTGCCTGATGCAATTCTGGGTTCTGGTACCGTGCGTAACTTGAAAGATGCGCAAGCGTCTAAAGATGTCGGTTGCCAGTTTGCGGTGAGCCCAGGCTATACCACTGAGTTAGGTCAGTTTGCCCGTAAAATCGGCCTGCCATTGCTGCCAGGTGTGTCTACCGGTTCTGAAATCATGATGGCGAACGCCGATGATTACTACTTCCTGAAACTGTTCCCGGCAGTAGCTGTGGGCGGTATTAACCTGCTCAAAGGCTTTGCTGGCCCATTTGCAGACGTGAAATTCTGCCCAACCGGTGGCGTGAGTGTAGAAAGTGCCCCTAACTTCCTGGCGTTGCCTAACGTGGTTGTGTGTGGCGGTACATGGTTGACGCCATCTGATGCTGTTGAGCGTAAAGACTGGGCGCACATCACCAAGCTGGCGAAAGAAGCTTCAGCGATTGTGGCGGCTAAATAAGCAAGTCACTGACGCAAATCGTCTATAATGAAGGCTTGTAGCAATACAAGCCTTTTTTATTTGCCAGCCTATGTCACAACGCCCAGACCTTTCAATTTATAAAACCATCGTCCTGGATTGCGATGGCGTCGTCCTCAATAGCAACCAGACCAAAGTGGATGCTTATTACAATACGGCCAAGCGCATGGGCGGCACCGATGAGCAAGCGCAAGCTTTTGTCGATTACCATATCAAACTGGGCAGCATTCCCCGTAATGACAAGATTCGGTATTACATCACCGAGATCATCAAGCAGCCGCTGACGCCCGAGTTGTTCCAGGCATTTATGGATACCTTTACCGTGATTCTGGATGAGACCTTGATGCAATGTGAAGTTGCTCCAGCGTTAATGGACTTAAAGCAGAAGACGGCACAAGCCAAATGGATGCTGATGTCGGGCGGCGATCAAGAGGAACTACGGCAGATTTTTCCGCGGCGTGGCCTTGATGTGTTGTTCGAGCTTGGGATTTATGGCGGCCCAACCAAAAAGAACGAACACCTGGCGAGCCTGATTGCCGATGGCAGCATACAGTTTCCAGCCTTGTTTATCGGCGATAGCCGTTTTGATCATCAGGCATCGACCGGGGCAGGGTTGGACTTTGTTTTTCTGAGTGACTGGACCGATATGCCAGCCTGGCAGGCATATTGCAGCGAACACCATGTCATGGTGGTGCCGCATATGCATGCTTTGTGAGCAGCGCTAGTTTATCGATGCTGAATTTCATGTACACGCCTAGCCAACGATTGTCCGAAGCGCAACTGCAGCAAGCCTGTCGTGAGGGGGAGATTATTGAACAGGATCCGCGCGGTCCTAAGGTCATTAGGTTGCCCCATGGTGATTTTCTCAAGATTTTCCGCGCACGTAGAGTATTCAGTGGCGCGCGCCTGTATTCACATGCCCGTCGGTTTTATCGTAATGCGTTGCGATTGCAGGCATTGCAGATACCCACAGTGACAATGAAGTCACTACACCACTTAGACCATGCGGGCCATACCGCGGTGATTTATCAGCCATTGGCAGGCCAGACATTGCGTCAGTTAATCGCGACCGATTTGGCCAGGCTTTATCCGTTGGCTGCTAAGCTGGGGACGTTTTTAGCGCGATTGCATGATAAAGGCGTGCATTTTCATTCTTTGCATAGTGGTAATGTATTGCTGATGCCCAATGATGAGTTTGGTCTGATTGATGTTTCGGATATGACTATTTATCCATGGTCACTCATGTGCGCCACACGTATCCGCAGCTTTGTGCGCTTGGGAAAATACCATGCGGAAATGGCTGCCCTGGATGCAGCGTTCTGGCAAGAAGTGATGCGTGGCTATGAGCAGGCATCTGCAAAAGCAGGTCGTTGCGGACCACGTATTTTCTCTAGCATCGATTATTTGCATGGGCCATCGGCCTGAAAACCTATGACAGCACCTCATTCTATACAGCCTCATAATCAAGAGGTGCATCTAGAACCTGGCTTTGAGCCTGGGATCACACGTTTTGATGATTGGATGGCTTTGCAGGGCGAGGTATTTCGCTTAGTGAAAGATCGCCAGACACACAAAGTTACAGTGGCGGGTGAACCCGTATTTATCAAAAAACATTATGGCGTAGGTTGGATAGAGATTCTCAAGAATCTGCTGAGTTTGAAATGGCCAGTCCTTGGTGCAAGGAATGAGTGGCAAGCCATCCATCAGCTAAATGCCATTGGCATCGCTACCACGCCATTGCTAGCTTATGGTGAGCGTGGTTCGCATCCTGCCCATAAACAGTCTTTCGTGGTGACGCGTGACCTCGGCGATATTGTGACATTGGAAACCTTGTGTGAACAATGGCCAAAGCAGCCCCCATCGCTACAATTTAAACGCCTGTTGATTGTAAAGGTGGCAGAACTCGCACGTCGTTTTCATGCGCATGGCATGTGGCACCGTGATTTTTATCTCTGTCATTTCGCGTTACAGCGATCTGCGCTAGAAACAGGCGATCTGCAACTGCACTTGATGGATTTACACCGTGTTGAAATACATCAGCATTTGCCTGCCAGTAAACGCCTGAAGGATTTGGCTGGGTTATATTTTTCCGCCCTGCATATCGGTTTGACTCAACGCGATGTGCTGCGGTTTTTAAAAGAATATTATCAGCAGCCATTGCGTCAGGTATTTACACAGCGTCGCTTTCTACAGGCTGTGGCACGCCGTGCCAGCCAACTGGATACCAAGTTCCAACGCAAACTTCAAGCGGGCGTGGCAATGTAATGAGGAGTAGTCAACGTGAGCTCACGTCCTGAAGTTTCAATACTGATTGTTAATTATCATACCGTTAGTGAGTTGACGCGTTGTCTGCACTCGCTGAGTACGCAGCAGGACGTGTTTTATGAAGTCATCATTGTTGATAACTCATGCGAACAGAGCGAGCAGCAGCAATTGCAGGCGCTGGGCAGTGAGCATGTACACAGTATTATGAGTGAGCAAAACCTGGGTTTTGGACGCGCGAATAACCTGGCGGTGCAGCATGCTAATGCTGACCTGCTGCTTATCCTCAATCCTGATACGACATTGCCAGACGCCACATTATTGCGTCGCTATATAGACCGCTTCAATACTGGTCCGGATGCAATGCTGGCGCCATTGATCGTAGAGTCAGAAAAGCAAAAGATGGTGTATCCACGCTATCGCTATCCTTCGCAGGCGCTCTGTAAAAAAACAGATTTCTCCAAACTGGCTGGTTCGGTGGCATGGGTATTAGGGGCATGCATGCTGATGCGGCGTCAGGATTACTTGCGTATTGGTGGCTTTGATAGTGATTATTTTATGTATGGTGAGGACGCTGACATATGTTGGCGAATCAGAGCCGAATTAGGTGCGATCGGATTTGACGAGACGCTTGCCGTGCATCACATAGGGGGCGCTAGCGAAAAGCAGGCAGTGAGCCTGGCCAAATGGATGCGTAAACGACAAGGTCAGTACCTGTTCTTTAGCAAGCATTACCATGCCGATGATGTGGTGCGTATTGCGCTAAAGCAACGTATGCGCGCGAGTTTTAAACTCGCTAAAAACGCATTGCTAAACCTATTGTTTGGTCATTCTATGCGTCGCCTTGACGACGATGCACGTGCAACAGCAACGCTGGCTGTGAGTAGTGAAGTATGTGGTAGCCTTGCCACGAAGCCGCATATTACTTTGTAGTGACAGCATTGGCTTCTTGCTCAGAGGCTGCATCGTATCGCTTGTAAATAAGCACCTTGGATTTATGTTTCCAGCCATAAATCGTATGTATGTGTTTAAAGTGCTGGTTTAATTGTGGTTTGATCGTTTGTTCGTATTCTGCGCGATCATCATCAATACTCACCATGAGAAAGGTATAGTCCGTGATATGCCCGTTTTCCAGTAATGATTTCACGAGTTTATGTGACTTTATACGCTTCATAAAAGGCTGATGCGCATAAAATCGCGCATTCTCAGTGTCATACAATACAGGTTGCTGGCTAGTATTGATTGATTGCAGATATTGCACCGCCAGTCTGTCCAGGTCAATATGGCTAGAGTCATGCAGATTGGCAAATAACATGCCTGCCAGCAGCAAAAGCAGTCCACGTTTAGCCCAGATCGATGTTTTTGTATATAAATACTCTACGCAGAATGCAGCAATCACCAGCATGACGATGCCGGATGCAATCACATAACGACTCGACAGTACAAAGGCATTCATAATAATCAACACGCTTGTAGCGAATCCAACCACCATATGCAGGCTGAACAAATGCCGTGCATGATGGTTGATATGTTTCCATGCTTTACGCCCTGCAATCAGGCTGATGAGCACTGGCCAGCCAGCAACTTTTAATGTTTTATTCAGTGTGATTAAGATCAGAGCGCTCCATACGGCAAAGTGACTGTAATCATCCAAGTGATGCCCAAGCACTTGTTTTCCCATCAGGTTGGCCTTGTCCTGAATAAATTGCAGGCGCTCAATCAAGCCCTGTTGTAGTAAATAAATAATCTCTTGCAGGCGGCCAAGATGTGCAGTTTCAACGATACCCATGACAACTGCTGTGCCCATAAGCACACCGCCGCACAATGGAATGCTCAAACCATGCACCGTTTTGTATAACCGTTTGCGTAACGATATTGCAGTGTTTGTGAGCATCGTCAGTGGCAACATGAAGTAGACAATGGCCTCCAGACGAAATAGCATCGCAAAAATGATGGCAAACTGAAAGTAATAAGCATCCGCTGTTTTGCCACGTTGCATATAGTGCAACAGGAATAACAATGCCCAGGTCAGGCATGCCCAGAATCCCTCATCGCGTAATAGCATGCCCAGAATGTCGCCGACGATGTATTGGGCGGATAGCAGCAATAACCCGCCCCACCACATAGTTTTGATAGTCCCCCCAGCTTGCAATATCAGTAATGCGAATCCCCAGCTAAACAGGGTAAACAAGGCGATATTAATTATCTGGGCAGTTGTATGTATATCTAAGCCGGTTACAACATGGCCTAATGCCAGCAAGGCCGGGTAGAGCAACCAGGGAAACAGGCTGTAGGCAGCTTGCCACTCCCCGTGGGCGAGATAGCGAGCCACTTCAAAGTACAGTAGGGAATCATCATTGACCCAGCCATGCTGCACATAAGTCACGCGTAAAGCCACAAGCACGGAGAATGCAATGAAGAGGGCGATGTTTTGTGCAGGGCGTAATGTAGCGAAGTAACTACTAGTTTGCGTGATCAATGATTTAATGACTGACATGGATATCGGCGATAATCGTAGACGGTGATATTTGCTTTAAACAATTCAAATGCCCCAGCGGGCACACGCGCTCAAAGCACGGGCTGCATGATAAGCCCAAATATTCAACTATCGCTTGCGGATGCATGGGCGGGGTGTGCTTGGGGTCGGATGAGCCGTAAATGGCGATGAGTTTTTTGTCGAGTGCGGCGGCGACGTGCATAAGGCCAGAGTCGTTGCTGATCATGGTGTGGCATAGTGACATTAAATCGATGGCTTCGCCCAGTTTGGTGCTGCCAGCCAGGTCGACGCAGCGTTGTTGTGTCAGTTGTTGGATATTGGTGGTGACTGGTTTATCTTTTTCTGAGCCAAATAGCCATACTTGCCAGCCCTGGTTCAGCGCATGATTGGCTACTTCGGCATAGTATTCGGCGGGCCAGCGTTTGGCTGCGCCATATTCTGCCCCTGGGCACAGGCCGAGTACTGGTTTGTCAGCGTGCCTAATGTTGAATTTTTTTAATAAGGCGCTGGCGTGTGCCGGGTCAGACCGTAATGTCGGTTGCGGTAATTGGCCGGGTAGGGCGGCGTGTTTGGGTAGGCTGAGGGCGACAAAGCGCTCTACGGTTTTTTTGAGCACGCTTTTATCCAGCGGACGCATGTCATTGACCAGGCCGTAGCGCATTTCACCTTTAAAACCGGTACGGACCGGGATTTTGGCTGCCCATGGCAAGATGGCTGATTTCAGGCTGTTCGTCAGTAGAATTGCCTGCGTGTAACCGTGCTTGGCTAACTCACGCCCCAGTTTGAAACGTTCACGTAACGCCAGGTCGCCATGCTTAAATGGCAAGGCAATCGCGTTGGAGACTTCCGGCATTCGTTCCAGTAGCGGTAACGTCCAGGCAGGGGCTGCGACGGTAATCTGGCAATCTGGTTGCTCGATTTTAAGCTGCTTGAACAGGCTTTGTGCCAACACCATGTCGCCTACCCATGACGGGCCCATCACCAGAATTTTGTTCATGCGTGCAATTTTTTAATCAGGTTGGTGGTGCTGCGGCCTGCTACCAGGTCAATCAGGGCAATTTCGCCGCCCCACGATAGCACTTCTTTGCCGCCGACCACCTGGTCAGCCGTATAGTCACTGCCTTTGGCAATCACATGTGGCTGGATGGCGTTAATCAGGTTAAGCGGCGTGTCTTCATCAAACAGGATGACGGCGTCAATAGATTCCAGCGCTGCCAATACGCGGGCGCGGTCTTGTTCGTTTACTACCGGGCGCGTTGGGCCTTTTAATGCGGATACTGAGCGATCAGTATTCAAGCCTAGGATCAGCTTGTCGCCACGTTTTTTGGCACCTTCGAGGTAGGTCACATGCCCAGCATGCAGTAAATCAAAGCAGCCATTGGTGAAGACGATTTTTTGCCCTTGTTGTTTCCATGCTGCGACTTTTTGCAACAAACCTGGTAACTCGCATACCTTGTGCGCCTGTTCGCTGCCTTGTGCAGTGGCAATGGCGTCTACCAAATCTGCCTTGGTAATTGGCACCGTGCCGACTTTGCCGACCACCACACCGGCCGCAATATTGGCGAGTGATAAGCTATCCAGCGCACTCAATGCATGCATCAGCCCGGCCGCCAGGGTGGCAATCACGGTGTCGCCGGCGCCAGACACATCAAATACCTGTTTGGCGGTGGCACCCAGGTGATCGGTGCGGTCAGCAATCAGGGTAATACCTTCTTCGCCACGGGTGACGGCCAGAAAGTCTAAGGCTAGGCGAGACTTGAGCGCAGTGGCTTTGTCTATCAGTGTTGCATCGTTGACTTGCGTATCGCAGGCTTCAGCGGTTTCTTTTTTATTCGGTGTCAGTGCTGTGGCACCGCGATATTTATCGTAATTACGCCCTTTAGGATCAACCAATACCGGAATCTGCTGGCGACGACAATATTGAATGACGTGCTGGCAAAGCGGCTCTGTGAGTAAACCTTTGGCATAGTCTGACAAAATGACCAAAGCAGGCTGTTGTGCAAGCGCCGCATCAATCACTTCTGTGGCCGCAGCGACTTCTGCGGCAGTCAGTTCAGTGGTGATTTCCTGGTCTAGCCGCATCATTTGTTGATGCCCGCCCAGAATGCGTGTTTTGGCAATCGTTGGCCGCGTAGCCGTATTGATCATGCTGGAGGTGTCTATGCCACAGCCTTGCATGGCGGCCAGTAATAGCTGGCCTTCGTTATCCGCACCCACCAGGCCTATCATGCGGGTGGTGATGCCTAATAGCGCCAGGTTTGCTGCGACGTTAGCCGCACCCCCTGCACGTTGTTGCTCTGATTTGATCAATACTACTGGCACCGGTGCTTCTGGCGAGATGCGATTGACTTCGCCCATCAGGTAGCGGTCCAGCATCACATCGCCAATCACCAGCGCGTGCTGCTGACGTTCACCAAAATGCGCCACCAGTGTGGCCATGTTGTTATTTAATGCCGTAGCCGTCATCAGGATTCCAGAATTTCACACAGGCAATGGCCAATGAAAATATGCGCTTCCTGAATGCGTGCGGTGACGCTGGAAGGCACGACAATATTGTGCGTGCAAAGCGCGTTCAATTTGCCGCCGCTACCGCCAGTCAGGCCTATCGTTGTTGCGCCAATGTCGTTGGCGGCTTCAATCGCACGGACCACATTAGCGCTGTTGCCGCTGGTGGTCAGGCCGATCAGGATATCTTCCGGGCGGCACAAGGCTTCCACCTGGCGGGCAAAAATATAGTCATAACCGTAGTCGTTACCCACCGAGGTCAGGATAGAGGTGTCTGTGGTTAAGGCGATAGAAGGCAAGCCTTTACGCTCTTTCTTAAAGCGGCCGACAATCTCCGCGGCAATGTGCTGGCTATCCGCCGCGCTGCCACCGTTACCGCATAGCAACACTTTGCCACCGCGTTGGATGCAATCGCGTAGCAGGTTGCCTACATCACTGATCAGCGGGAACAGCGGTTCGAGTGCCTGGAACATCGCCACATGCGCAGCGTGCTCGCCTTTAAGGTATTCAATATGGTTCATATCGCTCACAATTCCTGAAGGAGGTTATGCGTAAGGGTCATCTTGCAGCAAATAGTTCTGCACGTAGTCCTTCACGCCTTCTTCCAGTGTGGTAAATGGCTTTTTATAACCGGCCTGGCGCAGTTTCTGCATCTCGGCCTGGGTGAAATACTGATACTTGCCCTGCAAGTCCTGTGGCATATCAATGTAAGTGATATTCGGCTCACGTGACATGCTGGTCATCACATTGGTCGCCAGGTCTTTAAAGCTGCGCGCCTGGCCGGTGCCGATATTGTAAATGGCGTTGGTAACCGGCTTATTTTTAAGCGCCGCTTCGAGGAAAAAGCCCATCACGTCCGCCACGTCTTTCACATAGACAAAATCACGCAGTTGCATGCCGTCTTCCACATCCGCCTTGGTGCCTTTAAACAGGCGCATGGTGCCGGTTTCTTTAAACTGGTTAAACGTGTGGTAAGCCACGCTGGCCATTCGCTCTTTGTGGTATTCATTTGGCCCGTAGACATTAAAGAACTTGAAACCTGCCCACGCTGGTGGCGTGACCTGTTTCTGCGCGACTTGCTCCAACACCCACTGGTCGAAAAAGTGTTTTGAATAGCCATAGCCATTTAATGGGCGTAATCCCTCAATGCTGGCATCGTCGTAGCCTTGCTCACCACCGCCATAAGTTGCGGCAGAGCTGGCGTAAAAGAACGGCACCTCATACTCTGCACACCACGACCACAAGTCCTGCGAATAATGCATGTTATCCGCCACCAGCTTGTTAAAGTCGCGCTCAGTGGTCGCGCTGATCGCACCCATATGAATCACGGCAGTGATATCGTCGTTATCTTCCAGAAAATCAAACAGCTGGTCTTTATCCAGGTATTCGGCATAGTGCCTGTGTACCAGGTTCTGCCACTGGTTTTCGTGTGTGATGCGGTCAACAATCACCAGGTCTTGTCTACCCAGTTTGTTATTCAAATGCCAGGCCATGATAGAGCCAATCATGCCTGCACCACCGGTGATAATGATCATAGGGGACGATTAAAACGTTAAAACGAGATTATAACGCGTAATCGGCGAGGGCTGGCAGTGGAATCTGAGAGTGTGTAAGATAGGACTTCATGTATGTACGGCCTTAAGGCTGCGATGGAAGCTGTCTGATTGAGATTGCTCAGTTATTCACTTTGGCCACTCATGATTCATGGTGATACCCAAGAGGGCTATAGACATGTTTCTATCGCAAGCCTACAATTGCGCAATGGTTAATATTAAATATAAATTATTTGGGAGGATATTATGAGGTTCTTGAAACAACACGGCATCGCTCTATCAATTTTTGCTGTTTTATTTTCTACCAATGTACTTGCTGATACATTGGATTTCACAACCTTACCGCAAGGCTCTCTAGGCACCACTGTTCTGGTGTTCCCGCAGGCTACCATCACCTCATTTGGAACAGATATTTACGTAGGTGCATCAGCGATAGCCAGTGAAATCTGCCCTTTGACGGCAGGGTTTAACTGCCAGGCAGATATGCAAGTTGACTTTACTGCAGCAGTGAATAGCCTCTCGTTTGTGTTGGCTGGTTATGATAGCGGCGACCATGTTGATATCAACATATTCAGCGGCGCTTCTTTACTGGGCACTATCGCACGTGAGTCAAACGGTTTGGTTGATTTGAGCGCATATTCAAATATCACAAAACTGTATTTTGATGACTCTTCAACAGGGGCTGGCTTCAGTTACGATAAGTTCCAGTTTACTGTGGCATCCGTGCCAGAAGCTGACACTTACGGCATGCTGTTGGCCGGGTTGGGGTTATTAGGTTTTGCTACTCGCCGCAAACAAGCCTGATATTTAGGCTATTCGTCGGCAGTAAAAAAAGCGTAATTTAATTACGCTTTTTTTATGTCTATTCATCTCATGGCTAACCGTAAACATTAACCTTACATTTCAGCACCCATTGCCAACGCCTGTTGCTTACTCGCTTGTGCCTCAGCCTCTGCTTTTACTGCGTCAAACTCATTACTCACCCAACCCTGCAAATGCTCAAGTGCAATATCCTGCATGGCTTCAATCCACACCGCTTCGCTATTGAGTGCCGGGATGTAGTGATAATCGCCGCCGCCGACTGACTGGAATAAATGTTTGCCTTCCATGGCGATTTCTTCCAGGGTTTCCAGGCAGTCGCTGCTAAAGCCGGGGCAGACGACGTCTATGCGTTTGAGTTGTTGTTTGCCAAGGGCATCCAAAGTATTGGCGAGGTAAGGCTGTAACCATTCCTGGCGGCCAAAGCGGGACTGGAACGCGACTTCATATTGCGCTTTGCTTAAGCCTAAAGCCTCGGCCAGCAGGCGTGCAGTTTTGTGGCATTCGCAGTGGTAGGGATCGCCTTTGAGCAGGTGGAATTTAGGCACGCCGTGAAAGCTCATGACCAGTTTTTCGGGTTGGCCATGTTGTTGCCAATAGGCGGTGATATGGCTGGCCAGGGCTTGAATATAGCGCGGGTGGTCGTGATAGTGTTTGATGGTGCGGATGGCAGGCACGTTGCGCATTTGCAGCAATGCACGCCATACGGCGTCCAAGGCTGCTGCGGTACTGCTGGCCGCGTATTGCGGGTAGAGCGGGAACACCAGTATGCGGTCACAACCTTGCGCTTTGAGTGACTCGATGGCGTTTTGCATGCTTGGGTTGCCGTAGGTCATGCCTAATTCAATTGCGAATGGCGTGTTGATTCTGCTGGCAAGCTGGGTTTCGAACAAGGCTTTTTGCCGCTGGGCGTAGACCATGAGCGGTGAGCCGTCTTTATCCCAGATACTGGCGTATTTTTCAGCAGATTTTTTCGGGCGTATCACTAGGATGATGCCGTGCAGAATAAACCACCAGATCAAACGAGGAATTTCGACCACGCGCCTATCCATGAGGAATTGCTTTAAATAGGGGCGCAATGCTTTGGCTGTTGGCGCATCAGGCGTGCCCAGGTTGGCTAACAGAATCCCCACTTTTGCTTGGCTGCCGTGGGTGTAGGCAGGCTCTGGTTTGTAATAGCTCATATGGGCATTTTAAGCGAATAAAATGCCCATATGACGGTTGCTAATTAAAAAAGTGCCATGCTTCTGAGCCCAGGCACATCCTCGGTATTATTTTTTATTGATCTGGTTACCGATGACGCCACCGATGGCAGCACCACCGACGGTACCAATGGCGCTACCGCCTGTTAACACGGCACCACCGACTGCACCAATACCTGCGCCTAATGCTGTGCTTTTGCCGCGTGTACTCATGGAGCCACAGGCGGTGGTGCTCAGGCATAACACCAGCAGCACAGACCAGATAAACGATTTATGCAATGATTTTTGATTGGCGCTGTTCATATTGATCTCTCCACAATGAATTAATAGTGAGTACAGTATACGAACCCAGCTGCGTCTGTTGTAGCAGGTTAAAGCTGATAGTGCTGTCAGAACCTTCTGACAACTGTAAAGACGCTGGTTACTGGTTTGATAATGCGCTGGACAACATTTTGGCCGTGATATCTACAATCGGGATAATGCGCTCGTAAGCCATGCGCGTGGGGCCGATGACGCCCAGCGTGCCGACAACCTGACCATCGACTTCATAGGGTGAAGTGACCAGGCTGCATTCATCCAGCGGTAGGTAGCCACTTTCGCCGCCAATAAAAATCTGCACGCCATCTGCGCGCTGGCTGTGGTCCAGCAATTGCATGAGTGCGGTGCGGCGCTCAAAAATTTCAAACAGTTTGCGCAGGCTGCCGACGTTGGTAGAGAGTTCATCTACTTGTAGCAGGTTGCGCTCACCGGCAATCACCACGGTTTCTTGCGCTGAGGATTCTGGCTGGCTGGCAGCTTCAAGCGCGGCGGACATCAGGCGGTTGATATCCACCTGCATTTGCTGCAGTTCTTGTTTGAGTTTGGCTTGTACTTCTTCGAGCGATAGTCCGCGGCAATAGCTATTAAAGTAATTGCTGGCGGCGGTGAGTTCGCTGGCGCTAAACGCTTTGTCGGTGAGCAGGATGCGGTTTTGTACCTGGCCATCTTCGGTGACCAGGATCACCAGGATTTTCTTGTCATTTAAATGCAGGAACTCTAGGTGCTTCAATACGTTGCGCGTGCGCTTGGGGATCATCACCAAGCCGGCAAACTGCGTTAATTGCGAGAGCATGTCAGCGGCATTATTAATCAGCGCCTGCTGGTTGGGCGACGATAGGCCGGTTTTGAGTTGTGTGATCGCGCGTTGATCCAGCGGTTGTACCGTCATTAGCGAATCCACAAACAGGCGGTAGCCTTTTTTAGTGGGCACCCGGCCAGCCGAAGTATGCGGGCTGGTAATAAACCCCAATTGTTCCAGGTCACTCATGACGTTGCGAATGGTCGCCGGGCTAACATCCAGGCCTGAATGTTGCAGCAGTGTACGTGAGCCGATAGGCTGCCCTTCACTGATGTAATGTTCCACCAACGTTTTTAGCAAAATTTGCGCGCGTTTATCCACTTTTAACCACCTTGTTGCCGTGTTTGAAATTTTGCACCATTTACGCTCAGGATAACAGCCCCTTGCGCTTTTCAGTTGTGGGCTTCTATGCTTTAATGCGGCCATGCAATCTACATTCCGTTCAGTTGCCATTGTTGGAAAATACATGGATGCCATCGCCTTGCAGCAAATGCAAAGTGATTTGACCCGTTTGGCACATCATCTGTTGTCTCACGGCTTGCATGTTTGCATTGAAGAACGCACGGCGCAGTTTGTAGATGATGAAGGCTTTGAACTGGCCAGCCTGGATGATATTGGCACCAAGGCGGATCTGGTGGTTGTGATGGGCGGTGATGGCACCATGCTGAGTGTGGGCCGTGCCTTGCGCGATACCGGCGTGCCGCTGGTGGGCATTAATCGTGGCCGCCTGGGGTTTTTGACCGACTTGCAAACCGACCAGATGCTGGTTGAGATTGATAAAATCCTGCAAGGCGAATGTCAGCTGGAATCTCGCATGTTGCTGCAATCAGCGGTCACGCGGGGTGGCACAGTGATAGAGCAAACCGTTGCCTTGAATGACGTGGTTATTAAAAGTGCTTTCCGCCTGATAGAGCTGGAAGTGCATGTGGATGGGCAGTTTGTCTCGCGCCAGCGCTCTGATGGCCTAATTCTCACCACGCCGACGGGCACCACTGCTTATGGTTTATCTGCCGGTGGCCCGATTATGCACCCGGACCTGGAAGCGATTTCGATTGTGCCGATTAGCCCGCACACACTGAGCTATCGACCAATTACGGTACCAGCTTGTAGCGTCATTGAGGTGATCGTGGTGAATGCTGCCGATGCCCAGATCAGTTACGATGGCCAGGGACAATACCCACTGTTGGTGGGCGACCATGTGCGCATTGAACGTGCGCCACAGGAGATCCAACTCGTGCATCCTAAAGATTATTGTTATTTTGATATGTTGCGTAACAAATTAAACTGGGGCTAACCAGGCCCGCGCTAAGAACCCATGCTACAAGCCCTTTCTATCCGAGACTTTGTCATTGTTGATACGCTGGACCTCGAGTTCTCGGCGGGATATACCGCGCTTACCGGTGAGACCGGCGCTGGTAAATCGATTTTGATTGACGCCCTGTCTTTAAGCCTGGGGGCGCGTAATGAAGGTGATGTGACGCGCAAAGGCTGCGAAAAAGCTGAAATTTCTACCACCTTCGATATTCGCAACAACTTGCCAGCGCGCGAATGGTTGCAAGCACAAGAGATTGATGTCGATGATGCCATGATTTTACGCCGTGTCATTTACGCCGATGGGCGTAGCCGGGCATTTATCAATGGCGCGTCAGCTACCGTGGGCCAATTGCGTGACATTGGCGAAACCCTGATTGATATCTATAGCCAGAACGCCCACCACTCCTTGCTTAAAGTGGCTACCCAGCGCGAGATTCTGGATGCGTATGCGCAAGCCACGCCATTAGCCAAACAAGTCGGCACCGGTTATAAAGCATGGTCACAGCTGCATCAGCAACAATTAGCCTATGAAAAAAATGCCAGCCAGTTTGCAGATGAATTGGCCGTATTGCGCGATAGCACGCGTGAACTCAAACAATTAGGGTTTGCCATTGAGGAATGGGCTGCTTTGCAGCAGGAGCATGCCCGGCTGAGTAATGGCGCCAGCCTGATCAGTGGCATGGAAGCCAGCTTGCAAATGATGAGCGAAGGCGATGAGGTCAACGCGCTCGATTTGTTGTCGCAGGCACAAGCCAAATTAGCAGAGTTACAGGCGATTGATAGCGGTTTACAGCCCATGGTCGAAACACTGGATTCTGCCGTGGTGCAACTCGAAGAAGCTAGCCGTGCCTTAAATCGTTACTTGCAGAAAAGTGAACTAGACCCAGCACGCCTGGCCGAAGTGGAGTCGCGCATACAGGCCATTCATGGCGTAGCGCGCAAATTCCGCGTTAAACCGGACGAGTTGCCAGATTTATTGGCGGCACAAATGCATCGCATGGCTGAACTGGAAGGTTTTGCCGATGATGACGCGTTGGCTAAGCAGGTGCAGGCCGCCTGGCAACAGTATCAAACGCAGGCTGCGCAACTCTCTAAACTCAGGCAGCAAGCAGCCAATAAACTGGCAAAAACCATTACCGAACAAATGCAGGCCTTGTCACTAAAAGGCGGCCAGTTTGCCGTGGCCTTAACGCCGGGCGAGCCTGCGGCACATGGCCTGGAGCAAGTAGAGTTCCTGGTCGCCGGTCATGCTGGCGTAGAGCCGCGTCCACTCAATAAGGTGGCTTCTGGTGGCGAATTGTCACGTATCAGCCTGGCGTTGCAAGTGACCACAGCCTCGTTGGGCACGGTGCCCTGCATGATTTTTGATGAGGTGGATGTCGGTATCGGTGGTGGCGTGGCTGAGGTGGTTGGCAAATTGCTCAGCCAGTTGGGCCAGCACAGGCAAGTCTTAGTGATTACCCACCTGGCACAAGTGGCGGCGCAGGCACAGCAACATTGGCAAGTCAGCAAGTCTGAGCAACAGGGTACGACATTGAGCAAAATTCGCACGCTGGATGCTAGCGAGCGCGTGGAAGAGGTTGCCCGCATGCTGGGTGGTTTGCAGATTACCGAGACGACCCGCGATCATGCGCGGGAAATGTTACAGCTGAATCGCGCCTGACCGTTCAACACTTGCTCGTTTGTCTACAGCCATGCAGGTTGTCCGTCCTGTTTGATTGCAACTGCATATTCCTTTTTTCTCCGTTTTAAATAAACATGATTTCCCCTCTTCGGCGTTGATTGCTGCCTAGATTCGTGCTTTAATCTGCTTGCCTATTGTTAATTTATATTAATTATTGTTTTCATTGGGCGTTGTTGCAATTCGTCTTTTTTAATTAAACGTTGAGGAGATTCACATGTTTAAATGGATAGGAATAGTAGCTTGGGCCTGGGTCATTATTATTGGAGCCTTGATGATTACTCCCAATGGCGTGCATTGTATTGCTTGCGGCGATGCAGGTAATCTGTTCATGGGCGTGATTTCGATTGCACTTGGGGCCATGGCTATTTTTAGCAATAAACTTGCTGTCAGGTAAATTGCTAACATTAAAAGCGCGGCCTGCTTTGTCAGGCCGCTTTGATTTATTTCAATGATTTTTGTAGATGTTGTTTCAATATGTCCCAGCGTGCCAGTTTTTGCTCAAATCGTAACCTGGCGTTGGCTGGGCTGGTCGATGGCAGGATAACTGTTTCAATCTCAGGCGCGGGTCGAATATGTTTTTTAAATAGTTGCGCGGCGGCTTGGCCATTGAGTGCAATCAGCCTGATGTGTGGGCAAGCGGCCAGTAATTGATGGATGTGGTTGGCGACAATGCTGTCGCTCTGGATGTTGCTGTCCAAACTGCCCATGCGCTGCGCGGAATGACATACGTCCCAAATCGCTAATCCATAATCCTGTGCGGATTGGCAGCGCACGTGATAGGGCGAGTGGGCCGGGATATTGAAGAGCTGCTCCAATATGCGCCAAAAAGCATTTTGCGGATGTGCGTAGTATTGTTGCTGCTTGAGTGACGCGATGCCAGGCAAGGTGCCCAGAATCAGGATGCGCGCATCAGGATTGGCGACGGGCGCAAATCCGGCAGCGTAATGTTCGGGTGTGGAGGTGAGTTCAGGCAAGCGAAGGTGCGATGGGTTGATGCCCGCTAGCGAGCATCAACCCATGAATACAGTGATTACTCAGTGCAAGGTTGTTTTTTGCACAAACCATAAATGGTCAGTGAGTGGTCTTGCATGCTGAAACCGTATTTTTCAGCCGCTGATTTTTGTCTTTTTTCGATTTCTTCGTCGTAAAACTCTTCGACGCGGCCACATTTCACACAAACAATATGGTCGTGATGGCTACCTTCATTCATTTCAAACACGGCTTTGCCACTTTCAAAGTGGTGGCGTACCAGCAAGCCCGCCTGCTCAAACTGGGTCAGTACGCGGTACACCGTCGCCAGGCCAACATCTTCGCCGTTGGTAATCATAATTTTGTAAATGTCTTCAGCAGACAGGTGGCGCTGCTCGCTATTTTCAAACAGCTCCAGAATTTTCAGACGCGGTAGCGTCGCTTTGAGGCCTGCATTTTTAAGTTCTTTGGGATCATGCATAGGTTTTGTCCATTGGTGTTGTCTGTCGTTAAGTTTTGTCACGCCTTAAGTCGCCTGCCATACTTGATTGGCGAAACTACGTGGTATATTAATGATTATTCTCAATAATACCGATTATAAAGTGAATCCAATGCGTAATTCTATCTTATTTGTGTTGGCTGTCGCATCACTGGAGAGTGGGTGCGGTGCCAAACTTCCTTCACTGAAGCCGTTCAAGATGGAAGTTCAGCAAGGTAATGTTGTCACTTCCAAAATGCTATTGCAACTGCGTCCGGGCATGACACGCTCGCAAGTGCGCTACATTATGGGGACTCCGCTGATTGTAGATAGTTTCCGTGATAACCGCTGGGATTATTTTTATGAGCTGCGCAAACAGGGGGCAATCGTTGAAAAACGCCGGGTGATTCTTGATTTTGACAAGGATAGTCTGGTTTCCGTACGTGGGGATGTGATTCCGTCCGCAGAAAATCCTGATATTAAGACCATTGCAGAAGTGCCACAGAAAAAAGTGGACGCTGAAAAAGAGCAGGCCTGGACTGATAAGCTGAAGTTCTGGAAAGCCGAAGAGGCCGCTACGACTGATAAAGCAACCGCTGCCACTGCTGCGGTTGCTGCGGCAGACGCCAAAGTCAGCGATGCTAAAACCACTGAGACTGCCAGCAAAGCGCCAACTGCCACTGCAGCTAACGCACCAGTGGCGGTAGAAGAGGAAGTTGTTCCTTATATCCCGGAAGGTGAATATGCAGCGGCAACTTCGCCACAAGATATGGCCAAGGGCAATACGGATGCGGCAGCTAAGCAGGTGACAGAAGCCAAAGCGCATCCGGTCAATGAAAAAGAAATGGCGGCGCAAATTGCGGATACGGTAGAGCCGCCACCTGTGTTTAAGCAAGAGGCTGCTGTTGCGCCAGCCGTGGCTGCCGCGCCTGAGCCGGTCTTGCCGCCTGTAGTGAAAGCCGCACCAGCTGCCAGCAAAAGTATCACTGCACCTGTGGTTGCTGCAGCGACCGTTGCGGCTGCGGCTGTGAAATCTACCGAGATCAAGAAGGCCGTTGCACCTGCTGCCAACACAGCCGCTGTGGAAGATGATGAAGTGATCCCTTATATTCCTGAGGGAGAGTATGTAGCGCCAGTGGTGCCGACCGAGCAGGAAATGGTCAAAGGCAATATGGCTGAAGCCAATGCGCCAGCGACGGATGCCGAGGCGCATCAGGTAACAGAAAAAGGTGTGGCACCTAAAGCGGATCATGCTGCCGAGGCATCTCCTACATTTGTCGCTGAACAATTGCCAGAGCCTGAACCAGAACCGGAGTTGCCACCACCGCCGCCATCTGTGAGCAAGCCGATTGTCAAACCAGTGGCACCTGTTGCTGCAACGGCCGCATTGGCTGCTGCAGAAGAGAAGCCAGTTGCCGTGCAACCGCAGGCTAAGTCATCTGCCACTAAAGTGGTTGAGCCAGTGGTCACGCAAGAAGCGCCAGTAGGGGATGCGGAGATCAATCAGGCCGTGGCTGGCTGGGCACAAGCCTGGCGGACCAAGGATGTGAAAAACTATCTGGCGGCTTATGCGCCTGATTTCGTCCCGGAAGGTTTGCCATCCAGAAAAGCCTGGGAAGCGCAGCGCAAGCAGCGTTTGTCTACAGCAGGCAACATTACACTGGTGCTGAATAATACGCAGGTGCAGCGTGATGGTTCGACAGCCACCGTGCAGTTTGCACAGAAATATGCGGCTAAAGCCTATAAAGATGAATTAAACAAAACGCTGGAAATGCGCTATGAGCCTGCACAAAAACGCTGGTTAATTACGCGTGAGCGTACAGAAGCGGCGGCTGGTGCAGTGATGGCAGCAACGGAGCCAGCACAAGCCAGTGCGTCTGCAAATGCTGATGTAGGTGCAGCGTCCAATGTGACGGCTGTGGCTGAAACAAGCGTCGATGCGGCCATCCAGTCATGGGCACAGGCTTGGCGCAGCAAAAATACCGGTGCTTACTTTGCGGCTTATTCACCGGCTTTTGTACCAGACGGTTTGCCTAGCCGCGCAGCTTGGGAGGCGCAACGTAAAAAACGCCTGGCGCCACAGCAAGGCAAAATCAGCCTGGAGCTCACAGATGTGAATGTGAGCCGTGATGGTGATACCGCCATTGCGACCTTTACGCAGAAATATGCTTCCAAGGCGTTTAGTGATGAGATGGTCAAGCGCCTGGAACTGAAGCTGGATGCCACTAGCAACCGCTGGTTGATCGTGCGTGAGAGCGCTGCTACGGGTGCGGATATTCCTGCGGCCAAACAGCAGGTGACTGCGCCTGAAGGTAGCTCAGAGCACCTGGATGGCGTGTTGGAACAAATCGGGTTTTAATCCTAATTATTAAAGAGTTATTGAGCGAGTTATGTTGAAAGTTGTGATTGCTGGTGTGTCCGGCCGTATGGGGCATGCCTTACTGGAAGGTATTTTTTCTGATAGTGGTTTGCAGTTGCACGCCGCACTGGATCGCGCGGAGAGCGCGATGATAGGGCGTGATGCCGGCGAGCAATTCGGCAAACAAACCGGTGTCAAAATCAGTGCTGACGTCACTGCTGCATTGCAGGGCGCGGATGTATTGGTGGATTTCACGCGTCCGGAAGCCAGCATGCAGTACCTGCAAGCCTGTCAGCAAGCGAACGTAAAGTTGGTGATTGGCACCACAGGTTTTAATGAGGCTGAAAAAGCCAGTATTGAAGCAGCCGCCAAAAAAGTTGGCGTGGTGTTCGCACCGAATATGAGTGTGGGCGTGACTTTGTTGATTAACCTGGTTGAACAAGCAGCACGCGTGCTCAATGAAGGTTACGATATTGAAGTAGTCGAAATGCATCATCGCCACAAAGTGGATGCGCCTTCTGGGACTGCGCTGCGTTTGGGCGAAGCTGCGGCCAAAGGCATTGATAAAGCATTAAAGGATTGCGCGGTGTATGCGCGTGAAGGCGTGACTGGCGAGCGCGAAGCCGGCACGATTGGTTTTGCGACCTTGCGCGGCGGTGATGTGGTCGGTGATCACACCGTGGTGTTGGCAGGGGTAGGGGAGCGTGTCGAGTTAACGCACAAGGCATCTAGCCGCGCCACCTTTGCCCAGGGTGCGTTACGTGCGGCCAAGTTTTTGGCCGACAAGCCGCAAGGTTTGTTTGATATGCGCGATGTGCTTGGGTTTGATAAAAGCTGATTTTTAGCAGGCGCCTAATGCCTGCGTGGCTTGCGTCACAAAAGCAATATTGACTGTGACTTGCCCTTGAGTGGGCAGTCGATTTGCGCTATAATGCTTTAATTCTGAACGGGAAGAGTCCAAAAAGCTTTTCCCGTTTTGCACATCTATTCACCGCAGCTTGAACCCGGTTTCTGGCGATGCGATGAACCCTCAAACGATGTGTTTCGTATCAAACTTAAGGAGCTAAAGGTGTCAAAAACAATTCCAGCGATTTTAGTGTTAGCAGATGGAACTGTTTTTAAGGGCATTAGCATTGGCGCTTCCGGTCATACGGTCGGTGAAGTGGTGTTCAATACATCTATCACCGGATATCAGGAAATTCTGACTGATCCATCCTACACCGAACAAATTGTGACACTGACTTATCCGCACATTGGTAACTACGGTACCAATAGTGAAGATGTCGAGTCAGGCAAAGTCTATGCTGCGGGTCTGATTATTCGTGACTTGCCCTTATTGGAAAGCAATTTCCGCAGTGAACAAAATCTTTCCGACTATCTCAACGCCAACAATGTGGTGGCGATTGCCGATATCGATACACGTAAGTTGACCCGTATCTTGCGCGAAAAAGGCGCCCAGGCTGGCTGTATCATGGCAGGCGAATCTGTCGATGAAGCGCAAGCCTTGGCGTTGGCCAATGGTTTCCCTGGCTTGGCAGGCATGGACCTGGCCAAAGTGGTCAGCTGTACCCAGCCTTATGAGTTTACAGAGGCTGAGTGGCAATTGGGCTCAGGTTTCAGCAAAACGGCTGAATCGCAGTTCCATGTGGTCGCGTTTGACTACGGTGTCAAACGTAACATTCTGCGCATGCTGGTTTCACGTGGCTGTAAAGTTACCGTTTTGCCAGCACAGGCAACCGCTGAGCAAGCCTTATCCTACAAACCTGACGGTATTTTCCTGTCTAACGGTCCTGGCGACCCGGAGCCATGCGATTACGCGATTAGCGCAATTAAAACGCTGGTCGATACCGGTATCCCGACCTTTGGTATTTGCCTGGGCCACCAGTTGCTGGCTTTGGCTAGCGGTGCCAAAACATTGAAGATGAAGTTTGGTCACCACGGTGCTAACCATCCGGTACAAGACGTTGAAAGCAAGCGCGTGTATATCACCAGCCAAAACCATGGTTTTGCAGCTGACCCTGCAACCTTGCCAGCCAATGTCAAGGTGACGCATGTGTCCCTATTCGATGGTAGCCTGCAAGGCATTACACGTACAGACAAGCCAGCTTTTAGCTTCCAGGGTCACCCGGAAGCCAGCCCTGGTCCGCAAGAAATGAGCGCGTTGTTTGACCGCTTTATCCAGTTAATGCAAGAAAGAAAGTCCATCTAATGGCAAAAAGAACTGACATTAAAAGTATTCTGATTATCGGTGCCGGTCCCATTGTCATTGGGCAGGCCTGTGAGTTCGACTATTCTGGTGCGCAAGCCTGTAAGGCTTTGCGTGAAGAAGGTTACCGCGTCATTCTGGTGAACTCCAATCCGGCGACCATCATGACCGACCCGGAAATGGCGGATGCGACCTACATCGAGCCGATCACTTGGCAGATGGTGGAAAAAATCATCGAGAAAGAGCGCCCGGATGCTTTGCTGCCTACCATGGGTGGCCAAACCGCACTGAACTGTGCGTTGGATCTGGACAAGCATGGTGTATTGCAGAAATTCAATGTCGAGCTGATTGGTGCATCCAAAGAAGCCATTGATAAAGCCGAAGACCGCCAGAAATTTAAAGAAGCCATGACCAAAATCGGTCTGGGCTCTGCACGCTCTGCCATTGCGCATAGCCTGGAAGAAGCCTTGCAAGTGCAGGCAACGATTGGCTACCCGGCGATTATCCGTCCTTCATTCACCATGGGCGGCAGTGGCGGCGGTATTGCTTATAACCGTGAAGAGTTTATCGCGATTTGCGAGCGTGGCCTGGATGCCTCACCAACCAACGAGCTGCTGATTGAAGAGTCACTGCTGGGTTGGAAAGAGTATGAGATGGAAGTGGTGCGCGACAAGGCGGACAACTGCATCATCATCTGTTCGATTGAAAACCTGGACCCGATGGGCGTGCATACTGGCGACAGTATCACCGTAGCGCCAGCGCAAACCCTGAGCGACAAAGAATACCAGATCATGCGTAACGCCTCGTTGGCAGTGCTGCGTGAAATCGGTGTAGATACCGGCGGTTCTAACGTGCAGTTCGCCATCAACCCTGATGATGGCCGTATGATCGTGATTGAGATGAACCCGCGTGTATCGCGTTCATCCGCATTGGCTTCTAAAGCGACTGGTTTCCCAATTGCCAAAGTAGCCGCCAAGCTGGCGGTAGGCTTTACGCTGGATGAGTTGCGCAACGAAATCACGGGTGGTCAAACGCCTGCTTCGTTTGAGCCGTCAATTGACTACGTGGTGACCAAAGTGCCACGTTTCGCGTTCGAGAAATTCCCGCAGGCCGATAGCCGCCTGACCACACAGATGAAATCTGTGGGCGAAGTCATGGCCATGGGCCGTAGCTTCCAGGAGTCTTTCCAGAAAGCCTTGCGAGGCCTGGAAGTGGGTGTTGATGGCCTGGATTCTGTGACCGATGACAAAGACCGTATCGTTAAGGAAATGGGTGAGCCTGGTCCTGAGCGTATCTGGTATGTGGCTGACGCGTTCCGTCTGGGCATGACTGTTGCCGAGATTTTCGACATCACCAAAATCGACCGCTGGTTCCTGGTGCAGATTGAAGAAATCATCAAACTGGAACTATCGCTGTCAGTGAAATCATTGGCAGACTTAAACAAGGAAACCTTGTTCAGACTGAAACGTAAAGGTTTCTCTGACCGCCGTTTGGCTAAATTGCTGAACACGGATCAGCACGCGGTGCGCGCGTTCCGCCAGGCGCTGAATGTGCGTCCGGTGTACAAACGCGTAGATACCTGTGCGGCTGAATTCGCTACCAACACAGCGTATATGTACTCTACTTATGAAGAAGAGTGCGAATCACAGCCAACCAATAACAAAAAAATCATGGTATTGGGTGGTGGTCCTAACCGTATTGGCCAGGGCATTGAGTTTGACTATTGCTGTGTACATGCGGCCTTCGCCATGCGCGAAGATGGTTACGAAACCATTATGGTCAACTGTAACCCAGAGACGGTTTCTACCGATTACGATACCTCTGATCGCCTGTACTTCGAACCAGTGACGCTGGAAGATGTGCTGGAAATCGTCAATATCGAAAAACCGGTCGGCGTGATTGTGCAATACGGTGGTCAAACACCATTGAAATTAGCACGTGACCTGGAAAAAGCTGGTGTGCCTATCATCGGTACCACGCCAGACGCGATTGACCGTGCGGAAGACCGTGAGCGTTTTCAGCAGATGTTGCATACCTTAAACCTGAAGCAGCCACCTAACCGTACTGCGCGTGCGCCTGAAGAGGCGATTCGCCTGGCAACTGAAATTGGTTACCCGCTGGTGGTGCGTCCTTCTTATGTATTGGGCGGTCGCGCGATGGAAATCGTGCATGAGCAAAGCCAGCTCGAGCGCTATATGCGTGAGGCGGTAAAAGTCTCTAACGAATCCCCGGTATTGCTGGACCGCTTCCTGAATGATGCGATTGAGGTCGACGTGGATGCGTTGAGCGACGGCGAAGATGTATTGATCGGCGGTATCATGCAACACGTGGAACAAGCGGGTGTGCACTCTGGTGACTCTGCCTGTTCGTTACCACCTTATAGCCTGAGCGACAGCCTGCAGGACGAGTTGCGCAAGCAAACCGTGCAAATGGCCAAAGCGCTGGGCGTGAAAGGCCTGATGAACGTGCAGTTTGCCGTGCAGAATACCGAGCAGGGTGAAGTGGTTTATGTGCTGGAAGTGAACCCACGCGCGTCACGTACCGTGCCGTTCGTGTCTAAAGCTTGTGGCTTGCAACTGGCGAAGATTGCCGCGCGTTGCATGGCAGGCCAGTCACTGAAGTCACAAGGCGTGACCAAAGAAGTGGTGCCGCCTTATTACTCAGTCAAAGAAGCCGTGTTCCCGTTCATCAAGTTCCCAGGCGTAGATACGATTCTGGGCCCAGAAATGAAGTCTACCGGTGAAGTGATGGGTGTAGGCACCACGTTTGCTGAAGCGTTTGTGAAGTCACAATTAGGGGCTTCTGTGAAAATGCCTACCGGTGGCAAAGCGTTTATCAGTGTGCGCAACGAAGACCATGCAAAAGTGATCGACATTGCCAAAGACCTGGTCAAACTTGGCTTTACCCTGGTTGCCACTAAAGGCACCGCACGTGCCTTGTCGCAACAAGGTCTCGATGTGTCTCCTGTGAACAAAGTGGCTGAAGGTCGTCCGCATATTGTCGACATGATCAAGAACAACGAGATCAGTTTGATTGTCAATGTGACTGAGGACAAAAAAGCCATTACCGATTCGTATGAAATTCGTCGCAGCGCCCTGCAAAACAAGGTCACGTATTACACAACCCTGGCTGGTGCACGCGCAGCATGTATCGGTATGGCGCAAAGCAAGGACATGAATGTCTACTCAGTGCAGGACTTGCACAAACGCCTGGCTTAACTTACACTTAAGATTAATTGCATAGACGTAATTGATATTTGAAATAAGCCACGCTCATTCGGGTGTGGTTTATTTTTTTTATACTCATTTTTTGAAGGTATTTCAACATGGCAGTACATCAAATTCCTGTGACCGTGATTGGTGCAGAATTGCTCAAAGAAGAATTACAACGTTTGCGTGCGGTAGATCGCCCTAATATTATTCAGGCGATTGCTGAAGCGCGTGCGCAAGGTGACTTGTCTGAGAATGCTGAATATGAATCTGCCAAAGAGCGTCAGAGCTTTATTGAAGGCCGTATCGCCGAGCTCGAAGCCAAGTTGTCTAACTTGCAAGTGATTGATCCAACCATGTTGAACGCGGAAGGCCGCGTGGTGTTTGGTGCGACTGTTCGTTTTGAAGACCTGGATTCAGGCGATGCTAAAACTTATCAGATCGTTGGCGAAGACGAAGCAGATATTAAAAACGGCAAGATCTCAGTCAGTTCGCCTATCGCGCGTGGTCTGATCGGCAAGTCCGAAGGCGAAGTGGTTGAAGTACAATCACCAGGCGGCGTGAAAGAGTACGAAATTATTGAAGTGCTCTATATTTAGTTAGGAGTACATGGCCATGGCCAAACAAGCAGGACTCACAGGTTGGATTAACCCGCTGTTATTAACAGTTTGGGTTGGCGCATTATGGATGACGGCCATCACGGCCAGCGTCCTGTTCCAAACCATCCCGGATCGCCAATTGGCAGGCCAGGTTGCTGGCAAGCTGTTTACGATTGTCAGCTATATCGGCCTGGTGAGCGGCGTGTGGTTGCTGATTCAGCGCCTGGCAAGTGATGGCTTCTCTGCATTCAAGCAAGGCTTGTTCTGGGTAGTGTTCCTGATGTGGGTACTGGTGCTGATTGGTGAGTTTGGCATTCAGCCACTGCTGGCGCAATTAAAAGCCAGCGCCTTGCCAAATGATGTCATGCAGAGTGTGTTTGCCAGCCGTTTTAAAACCTGGCATGGCATTGCCAGTATTGCTTACCTGGTGGAGTGTTTGCTAGGTGTCTGGCTGGTGATTAAATCCAGCTAAAGACGAATAAAAAACGCGCTTTTAGTAGCGCGTTTTTTATTAATAGTCATTGCGATGACTATGATTTTACATCTGTCGTTTTACAGTTTTGGAATCACAATTTTGGCAGAGGCTTTCACTGTCTCGCTGGCACGGTAAAACACCAGTTGTTTGCCAATGTGATGCACGGCAACCGCATTGGTTTTAGCTGCAATATCAGTGAGCAATGATTTGCGTAGTTCGCGATCATCACCGGCCACTTGCACTTTAATCAGTTCGTGGGCGTTAAGGCTGAGATCAATTTCTTTTAACACGGCGTCGGTGAGGCCATTGTTACCTAACATGACAACCGGGTTTAAGTTGTGCGCCAAGCCACGTAAATAAGCGATTTGTTTGCTGTTTAATTGCATGCAAAAATTTCCTTGAAAACAAACCGTATTTTAGCATGAAGCAGGAATTCCCCCTATGAAACCCTCTAAAACCAGCAAAGCTTGGATGCAGGAACACTTGAATGACGAGTTCGTCAAACGGGCGCAAAAAGACGGCTATCGCGCGCGCGCTGCGTACAAGTTGCTGGAAATCGACGATAAAGACAAGCTGATCAAGCCTGGTATGACTGTGGTGGACTTGGGTTCTACGCCTGGTAGCTGGTCGCAGGTAGCCGTGCAGCGCATTAAAGGGCAAGGGCGCGTGATTGCGCTGGATATTCTGGACATGCATCCGATTCCTGGCGTGGAGTTTATTTGCGGTGACTTTCGCGAAGAGGAGGTACTGCAGCAGTTGGAAGCCGCACTCAAAGGTAAACCTGTGGATTTGGTGATTGCCGATATGGCGCCGAACATGAGTGGTTTGAAAGATGTCGACCAGGCGGGTGCCACCTACCTCACCGAGCTGGCGCTGGATTTTTGTCAGCAATGGTTGAAACCAGGCGGCAATATTCTGGTCAAAGTGTTTATTGGCAGTGGATTTGACGAAATTGTGAAGCAAATGCGCGGCCAGTTTGAAAAAGTGGTGACACGCAAACCTAAAGCCTCACGTGATCGCAGCAGCGAAGTTTATTTGCTGGGATTGCAACATAAACCTTGAATTGCAATGCTTTTTTGCGTTTAGTTTTCGTCGCATAAGCAAAAAATTGGGTATACAATACCATCAAAGGCTTGAAAAATTTGGTTTTGCCTCCATTGTTCCAGATAGGGACTTCCCTGCCTTTCGATTTTAAAATTAAGGAACCACCTTGAATAATCTATTGAAAAATATCGCGATTTGGGTAGCGATCGCCTTGTTGCTAATGACGGTATTTAATCAATTTACCGGCACTGGCAGAAGTAGTGGTCAAGTGGTTTACTCACAATTCATGCAAGAGGTCAGAGATGGCCGCGTTGCAAAAGTCCAGATTGATGGCCGCTCATTACATGTGACGACCAATGAAGGTAAAAACTACGATACCTTTACGCCTTCAGATCCATGGCTGGTGTCCGACCTGCTGAAAAATAACGTGATTGTAGAAGCCAAGCCGGAAGAGCATGAGTCTATGCTCATGAGTATTTTTGTCTCATGGTTCCCGATGGTGTTACTGATTGGTGTCTGGATTTTCTTCATGCGCCAGATGCAAGGTGGCGGCAAGGGTGGTGGTCCATTCTCGTTTGGTAAAAGCAAGGCGCGTCAATTGGACGAGTCTAACAACAGCACAACCTTTGCCGATGTGGCCGGTTGTGATGAAGCTAAAGAAGAAGTCGCTGAACTGGTTGAGTTCCTTAAAGATCCAAGCAAGTTCCAGAAGCTGGGTGGCCGTATTCCACGTGGCGTGTTGATGGTGGGCCCGCCAGGGACCGGTAAAACTTTGCTGGCACGCGCCATTGCGGGTGAGGCTAAAGTACCATTCTTCAGTATTTCCGGTTCTGACTTCGTTGAAATGTTTGTTGGTGTGGGTGCTGCGCGTGTGCGTGACATGTTTGAAACTGCCAAGAAAAACTCCCCTTGTATCGTGTTTATTGATGAGATCGATGCGGTCGGCCGTCATCGTGGTGCAGGCACTGGTGGTGGTAACGATGAGCGCGAACAAACCCTGAACCAGATGCTTGTTGAGATGGACGGCTTTGAGGCTAACTCCGGCGTAATTGTGATTGCCGCGACTAACCGTGCCGATGTGCTGGATAAAGCCTTGTTACGCCCAGGCCGTTTTGACCGTCAGGTCATGGTTGGCTTGCCTGACATCAAAGGCCGCGAACAGATTCTGAATGTGCATATGCGTAAAGTGCCTATTGATCCAGATGTGAGAGCGGACATTCTTGCCCGTGGTACACCTGGTTTCAGCGGTGCTGACTTGGCTAACCTGGTGAACGAAGCAGCGTTATTTGCTGCACGTCGCAACAAGCGTACTGTCGATATGCAAGACTTTGAAGATGCCAAAGACAAAATCTTCATGGGTCCTGAGCGCAAGTCTATGGTCATGCGTGAAGAAGAGCGATTGAACACGGCTTACCATGAATCTGGTCATGCGGTAGTGGCTAAGTTGCTGCCAAAAGCGGATCCTGTACACAAAGTGACAATTATGCCGCGTGGCTGGGCATTGGGCCTGACCTGGCAGTTGCCTGAGCATGACCGTATCAGCAACTACAAAGATAAGATGCTGGAAGATATTTCTATCCTGTTTGGTGGCCGTATTGCCGAAGAAATTTTCATGCATCAAATGTCTACTGGTGCCTCGAACGACTTTGAACGTGCGACTAAAATGGCGCGCGATATGGTCACCAAGTTCGGTATGTCTGATAGCTTGGGTACCATGGTTTACGCCGGTAGCGAGCAGGATTCATGGATGGGCAATATGTCCTCGCGTACGGTGTCTGAAGCGACACAGCAGAAAGTAGATGCTGAAATTCGTCGTATTCTGGATGAGCAATATGGTATTGCACGTAAATTGCTCGAAGATAACCGCGACAAGGTCGAAGCCATGACCAAAGCTTTGATGGAGTTGGAAACCATTGATGCGGATCAGGTGAATGACATTATGGCCGGTTTGCCTGTGCGTGCACCTAAACCAAAAAATGGCCCAACCATCAGCTCTGGTGGCAGCGGGTCAGGCACCATGGTCAACCCTACGCCACAACCAACAGCGAAAGGCGATGAGACTGAAAGTAATGCCTAGCATTGATTAACCGGGTATTTTGCAACCGGGCTTTCAGTTAAAATAACAAGGCTGGCATTTGCCAGCCTTTATTTTTTGGACAATCAATCACACATGCAATTTCACTGTGGCCGCTTTCGTCTCGATTTGGGGACTCCCAAAGTCATGGGGATTATCAATGTCACGCCAGATTCTTTTTCGGATGGCGGCCAGTTTAACCAGGTTGATTTTGCCGTTGCCCATGCATTGGCACTCATAGAGCAGGGGGCTGCGGTACTCGACATTGGTGGCGAATCGACGCGGCCGAATGCAACGCCGGTGCCGCTGGCGGAAGAGCTGCAACGTGTGATCCCGGTAATTGAGGCATTGGTGGCGCGCGATATCCCGGTGCCGATTTCAATTGACACTTACAAGCCAGAAGTCATGCGCGCGGCGATTGCCGCTGGTGCCAGCATAGTGAATGACATACGTGGTTTGCAGGAGGATGGCGCCTTGGAGGCTGTCGTTAACAGTGATGCTGGTGTGTGTATCATGCATATGCAGGGCACGCCGCAAACCATGCAGCTGGCGCCACACTATGAAGATGTGGTGGCTGAAGTAAAACAGTTCTTAAGCGAACAGCGCGACACATGCCTGGCTGTCGGCATTGTCCAGGATCGCATCATGCTAGACCCCGGTTTTGGTTTTGGTAAAACACGCGCGCACAATATTGCATTAGCCAAAGCCTTGCCCCAATTGCTGGATCTAAATTGTCCCTTACTGGTCGGACTATCACGTAAATCAGTCTTAGGGCAAATGACCGGTAATGATGTCGATGCTCGTTTGCATGCCAGTGTGGCTGCAGCGGTCATTAGTGCCATGCAAGGCGCGCGTTTATTACGCGTGCATGATGTCAAGGCGACCGTGGAAGCACTCAAAGTGGTTGCTGCGTTGCAATAAACCAATAGATAAAAGAATAAGCAAGAGAAGGATAAGAGCGATGAGTAAACAGTATTTTGGCACCGATGGTATTCGTGGTCGTGTAGGGGAATCCGTGATCACCCCGGAATTCGTGATGAAGCTGGGTTATGCCGCCGGGCGTGTACTGGCGAGCCACGAGCATTTGCCAGCAGGCAAGCGCCCGACGGTGCTGATCGGTAAAGACACGCGTATCTCAGGCTATATGCTGGAAGCCTCGCTGGAGGCCGGATTGTCGGCCGCTGGTGTCGATGTGTTACTCACCGGACCGATGCCAACACCTGCGGTTGCTTATCTGACGCGTGCCTTGCGTGCACAGGCGGGTATTGTGATTTCAGCTTCGCATAACCCGTATTACGACAATGGCATCAAGTTTTTCTCTGCCCAGGGTACCAAGCTGCCAGATGACATTGAGCATGCGATTGAAGCCGAGTTGGCTAAACCCATGCAAGTGATGGAGTCCGCACAATTGGGCAAAGCCAAACGTGTCGATGATGCCGCTGGCCGCTATGTCGAATTCTGTAAAAGTACCTTTCCTAACCATCTAGACTTGCGTGGCCTGAAAATCGTGCTTGATTGTGCGCATGGGGCGACTTACCACGTGGCACCACCGGTGTTTCATGAACTAGGCGCGGATGTGATTGCGATTGGCAACCAGCCGGATGGCCTGAATATTAATGAAGGCGTGGGTTCCACACATCCGCAGGCGCTGCAAAAAGCGGTGGTTGAACACCAAGCGGATCTCGGCATTGCCTTTGACGGTGATGGCGACCGTGTGATGATGGTGGATGGCGCCGGTAACCTGCTCGATGGTGATCAGTTGCTATATATCATTGCCATGGGCCTGTATGCCAAGGGTAAACTCAAGGGCGGCGTGGCGGGTACGCTCATGACCAACCTGGCACTGGAGCATGCGCTGCAAAAACACCAGATTCCGTTTGGCCGTGCCAAAGTAGGCGACCGTTATGTGCTGGAATTATTGCAGGATAAAAACTGGAAACTGGGCGGGGAAAATTCCGGGCATATCCTCACGCTGGATAAACATACCAGTGGCGATGCCATTATTGCGGCGTTGCAAGTGCTGCAATCCGTACGCGAAAGTGGTAAAACGCTACAGCAACTGGGCGCAGACTTGACCTTGTATCCGCAAGTGCTGATTAATGTCACCACCAAACAAAAGCTGGATTTGAATCAGGATGCCGTACAAACTGCCGTCAAGCAGGCGGAAAATACCTTGAATGGTGAGGGCCGCGTATTGCTGCGTGCGTCTGGCACCGAGCCCAAAATCCGTGTCATGGTCGAAGGCTTGAATCAGGGCCTGGTGCAAGCACAGGCGGAGCAACTCGCCGCAGTCATCCGCCAGCTGGCCGCTTAATTTTTCGGAGATAGGCATGGACACCTTTAGTCACGCTTTATGGGGATATGGCCTGTTTGGCTTTCGCAAATACCCTAAATTTGCTGCGCTCATGGGGGCCATGCCTGACCTGATTTCTTTCGGTGCCTTGCTGTTACTACGGGTGATTGAAGGTAATTACAGTTTCGGCAAACCAGCGCTGGCGACCTTACCCAGCTGGATTTACCCGGCTTACACGGTTGGCCACAGCTTTGTGATTGCCTTTGCCGTGATCGGCCTGATAGCCATTTGGCGCAAAGATATTGCCTTTGCCATGCTGGCCTGGCCGTTTCATATCACGTTGGATTTCCCGTTCCATAGCCTGCAATACTTTGCCACGCCCATGTTCTGGCCGATTTCAGATTTTAAAGTCGACGGTATTCCCTGGACACACTGGTATATCTGGTGGCCGAATGTGGCTGGGATTATCATTTTGCTGGCTTACCGTTACAGGCAAAAACGGCAAGTTCAGCGGTAATAAAAAAACGGGCATGGTGAAGCGGGCAGGGTGCCCGCTTTTTTATTAAGCCGCCAGCGGCTCGGCCGTTGGGCCTTGATAGACAGTGAGATGCGGGAACGGAATTTCAATTTGCTGTGCATCGAATGCGTTTTTAATTCGTTTTAAATATTCACGCTTGATGGTCCATTGTTCCAATGGGCGTACTTTCATGCGGCAGCGGATAATCACGGCAGACTCAGCCAGATTGTCGACGCCGGCAATATCCAGTTTATCCAGTACTTTGTCCTGCAATTGCGCATCCTGCATAATGCTGGCGCCAACCTCGTGCATGATCTGCATGACCTTGGCGATATTCTCATCATAGCCAACGCGGATATCCATCACCGCATAGGCAAAGTCGCGTGAGCGGTTGGTGACGGTGGTGATCTGGCCGTTGGGCACATAATGCACATTGCCTTCGTAATCGCGCATCTTGATATAGCGCAGGGTGATTTCTTCCACCAGGCCAGATTTGTTGGCAATTTCGACCACATCGTCTTTGCGGATCTGGTTTTCCAGTAACAAGAAAAAGCCATTAAAGTAATCCTTGACCAGGCTTTGTGCGCCAAAGCCAACCGCCAGGCCTACGACACCTGCTGCTGCCAGCACTGGCGCGATGGAGATACCCAGCTCATGTAATATCTCAACGATGGTAATGGCCATAATCACGGTGGTGACGATGTAACGCAGCACCATACTCAGTGTATTCAGGCGTTTAATCTCTTCGATATTGTCTGCACTTCTGGCGTTCAATTGATCCCTGAGCTTCACAATCAGTTGTTTGCTCAGGCGGTTGAGAAAATAGGCGACGCCGATAATGACAAAAATGCGTAGCAGGGTTTTAACCAGTGCCAGCATTTCGGTTGGATTTTCGATGCCTAAATAAGTAAGCCAAGCCATTGTGTTTGATATTCCTTTCAAGTGATTTAAGTCGATAACCAGTAAGCGGTCAGCGGCGGGATGGTGATGTTGTCTTCATCGATAGACAGCGTTTGGCCGCTGTATAACTCGGTCAGGGCCGGGGTTTTAAACAAGCCTTTTTGCCTGAATGCCTGCAAAGGCACGCTTTGAGGCGCAGTATCAAAATTGGCAATCACCACCACTTTGGGGTGCATGCCGGTTTGCACATAACGGTAAAAAGCGAATAGATGCGGATTGTCGATGGCGATCAGTTCGCGATTGTTTAAGTCAGCAAACGCCGAAATCTCCTTACGGATGGCAATGAGCTGTTTGACCCGGCTGAACAGGCGTTGTTCAACCGTGCCTGGCTCATTTCTTCTCGCCAATACCTGCCAATCCAGTGTTGGTCTGTGTACCCAGCGGTTATCATGCATTTTGTTTTCATCTTGCAGATAGCTGTCATTATTCAAGGTGCCAACCGCATCGCCGTAGTACAGCAGCGGGATCCCGCCAAATGACATGATCAGGTTATGCAGCAGGACAATGGTGAGAACGGCATTTTCTATCGCCGCTTGATCCTGGTTGGCCAGTGCGGATTCCAGACCTGCCAGTGAGGCGAGGGCGCCTGAGATTCTGGCATCACCGGTTCTTTTATTGACACCAAAAGCAAAGCCGCGCGCATTAGACTCAGGATAATGGCCAGTGTAATAATCGACCAGGAAGCGGCGATGTGAGACCGGCTCAAACCCGGCAGCAATAATCGCCTGGTCGCTAAAACCGAGGCCGATGTCATCATGGCAACGCACATAATTGAGCCAGGTGGCGCGGTCCAGTTTTTCCGGCAAGTCTTCCACACCTTTGGTCAGCAGTACTGTCTGCTTGGTGGCGACAGCATCCCACAGCAATGCCATAAAGGTGGCGTTATAGGCGATTTCGCACTCTTTGGCATTAATGGCGTCTTCGCCAAAATACTTGATAATCTCAATTGGCGCCACAATCGCTTCGGCAATGAAAATGACACCGGGCGCCGTGACCTGGCAACAGTCCTTGAGCAATTGCAGAATCAGGTGCGCCTCGCGTTCATTCTGGCAACTACTGCCTATTTTCTTCCATAAAAAAGCCACGGCATCCAGGCGCAGAATATCCACGCCCTTATTGGCCCAGAACAAAATGATGTCCACCATCTCAATCAACACGGCCGGGTTGCTGTAATTGAGGTCCCATTGATATTGATTGAACACCGTCATCACCCATTTGCCGGTGTCAGGATTGAAGGTAAAACTGCCCGGCGCATTCTCGGGAAACACTTCGGGCATGGCCGCCTCGAACATATCCGGGATGGTACGGTCAGGATACATATAGTAATAATCCTGGTATTGCTGGTCACCTTGTTTGGCCTGTTGGGCCCAGGCATGTTCATCGGAGGTGTGGTTCACGACCACATCCAGGGTGAGCAGCATGTCTGATTGCTGCATGGCGGCGATTAACTGCTCCAGGTCTGCCATGCTGCCGTTACGCGCATCAACTTGCCTGAAATCGCGCACAGCATAGCCACCGTCGTTCTGTAGCTCTGGGCAGTCGCAAATCGGCAAGATATGCAGCAGGTTAATACCCAACTCTTGCAGATAAGGTAATTTTTCGCGCATATTGGCCAGGTTGCCAGCAAAGCCCTGGCAATACATTGCCATGCCTACCCACTTTTGTTGCATAAACCAGTCATGGTTTTTTTCGCGTTCCAGGTCTTTGGCGCGCAAATGCGCTGCGCGTTGGGCATATTGCTGCGTCAACACGGTGACCAGCTTGCCCAACTGCGCTTTAAAGTCTTCGCGCTGGCCATACAGGTGCTGGAACAATGAATGAATGGCATAAAAGTTGGCGCCCAGCCGGGTATAAAAATGCTGCCAGTCTTCGCCTTTAGGCTGTTTGCATTGCGTCAGGATGTCATTCAGCAAAGAATGCGAGATTTGCTCATACATAATTACGCTCCCTCAGTGGTGGCTTGCTGGTTTTTACTACGGCTCACACCGAATTTATAGTGCTGCATGCCTTCCAGGATGCCATGCGCATATTGGGCCTGGGCAAAATAAATACGTGGCACGCCTTTGAGATGGCTGAGGTCTGCGCTGTAATTGCCGACCACCACCGCCATGGTGTCACCCACCAGCATTTCGATGTCGTTGCCGGAATCCCCCGACACCAGGAAATTGGCCAAGGGCAGCCCCCACTTATAGGACAGGTAACGGATAGCGTGACCCTTGGAGGCGCGTATCGGTAACAGGTCTAGAAACTCCCCATGTGAATAGATAATCTGTGCATGCAAGCCCTGGGCACGCAAATGCTGGCCGATTTTTTCTACTGCGGGCATAACTTGCGGATCTACCAGGTAAGAGATTTTGAATTCACGCTGGTTTTCAGCCGCCTGCAAGCGTATGCCAGGCATGTCCTGCATGGCCTTGACCACATCGTCGCGCCGCCACAGGTGGCGAATATGATTCGCCCAGCCTATGTCTGGAATACGGCGTACGCCATAGTGGATTTCGGAACCAACCGAGGTGATCAGCACATCCGGTATCGGGATGCGGTTTTTACGCAATATGTCGATGGCGCTCTCCAGCGGGCGGCCGGTCGCGATGCCAAAAATGCTGTAGCCGACATTATCAATCAACCATTCCACCAAGGCTTCTTGCCCGTCTCGCTGGCCAAGCAAAGTGTTATCGATATCGGTGATAAACGCATGCTGCGCCAATGGAATAGGGGATTTGCCGCCATGCAGGGCGATCTGCTGTTTGCGCAGGTTTTTACGTTGCTTGCGTAATAAAGAACGGACTTCTTTGACGTATTTGTTGACGTGGCCCGCCCAGGTGTAATGGCGTTTGACATTGATCACGCCACTCTTGGCCCATTTGCGCCAGCGGGGCTTGTCAGTTAACGCCGATAGCAACGCTTCGCCTATGGCATCACTATTCAGCGTATCCACCAGTAGGCCATGGTGGCAATTCGCCAGAATGTCACGCGGGCCACCATCGTCCGGGGCAATTACCGGCAAGCCGCAGGCAGCGGCTTCCAGCAGCGTGAGCCCAAACGGTTCGGTAAAGGCGGCATTGATAAACATGCCACGGCTTTTGGCCGCCAGCCGGTAAAGCTCGGGCACCTCTTCCTGGGCATGGCTTTTAGGGATCGCCACCTTGCCCCACAGGTCATAAGTATCAATATCCAGCAGCAGCTCATTGAGTACGGCAGCCTGTGATTTTTCAAGGTCACGGATATTGTCGCGACTCCCCGCGACCAGCACCAGGTTGGCGCGCTTTTGCAAGGTGGGGTGATTGCCATAGGCGGCGATCAGGCCTTTGATATTTTTACGCATTTCGGGGCGGCAGATGCATAGAATCATCGGCTTTTTAGGATTTTCTAAAAAACGCGCGATACTGTGTTCTACGCTATCAGTAATCGGCCGCCTGCCTGGTGGTGAAAAGCGTGAGGTATCCGTGCCTGGCGGGATCACGCGAAAACGCTTGGGATCAGGATGCGCATACATGCCATATTGCAGTTCGACCTCCTGCCGCGTGCTGGTCACAATCATCGACGCGTGCTGGATCAGTGCTTCTTCTTCGGCAATGCGTCGCTCAAAGTTAAACTGCTTTTCAATATTGCTGGCTTTACGGCCACTTGAAAGCAATTTTTCCTGTTTGGGTTTGCCCAGCGAGTGGCCGGTGTGGATTTGCGGAATACCCAGCAACATGGAGAGTTGACGGCCGACGTATCCGGCATCGGCATAGTGCGAGTGAATCACGTCTGGCAAACGCCCTTGCTGGCGCAAATAATGCAGGCAGCGGTCTACCATCTGGTCCAGGTGCGGCCACAGAGTTTCCTTGCGCATATAGCGCTTGGGGCCGCACGGAAAGCGAATAATGCGGGCATGATCACTCAGCTTCTCTTCTGCCTGCGCATAGTCTGGCGATACCTGCGGGTCTTCAATCAGGCGCGTCATTAAATCAACCTTGCCTACTGCTGGATGCTCAGCCAGCGCTTTGGCCAAGTCCAGCACATAGGTGCACTGGCCGCCGGTATCCGCATCGACACCCAGTTCAAGCGCCTCGCCTCTGATCAGGCCGTGGACACTGATCAGGAGTACATATAACTGATCTGTTTTTTGTTCAAGTTTTGCGCGCATAGTTACCTGACTGCTTATAAGGGTAGGGTAGGCAAGGACGTCTCTGGTCTACTTGCCAAAGGCAGTATGCGAAGGTGTGATAGTCAGATGGACAGCGGTGTTTGCTGCCTGAGCCGTGTTGATGTCACACGCTTACACATTCAAAAGCTCTGTTAAACCTGACACCCTCGAGCGAGGTAAGTTTATTTTCTGCTTGTAGGAATTGTCTGAAAATGAAAAAGCCCTGCACACACGGCAGGGCTTTTTAAAGGCAGCGGGATGAGATTACAGCGCTAGCATTGCTGGCCTGTGGCAAAAAACACGCCACCAGCAATATGGTGCACAGTACGTAATGCATCATGGCCATCAAAGTACCAGCGGCCATCAGAAAACACGCGTTCGTCGGCGTGTGCCGCCACGACTTCGGCAATAAATAAATCGTAAGTATTCTGGTTGTGTGGTTCAGGGACGATTTTGCACTCCAGCCAGCCCACGCAACCTTTCACTAGCGGCGCACTGATTTCTTGAGCAGAAAATGTTTCGATGCCGTATTCAGCAAACTTGTCCGTACCAGGCAAATCGCGGCCACTTATCGCACCGACTTGTTTCACCATCTCAATCTGCTGCACGCAAGGCAGGTTAATCGCAAACGTGCCTTCCGCTTCCATTAATTCGCGAGTGTAGGTTTTGCTATCGATCACTACCGTCACTTTGGCTGGATTAAAGTCCAGCGCACACACCCAGGCCGCCGCCATGATATTGCGCTTGTCGGCATGGGATGAAGTGAGGAGCGTGGTGGGGCCGTGGTTGAGGAGGCGGGTGGCTCGACTGAGATCAATTAATGACATTAATTTTTTAATTTATCTGAAGTGATATCTGAGATCATTGGTACTAAAGCTCTAAGTTGCAGGTAAACCTTTAAGGAAACGACCTAAATCATTTGATGTGAAAAAGCTCATATCTTCGTATTGGGCTATTTTCCAATTGTCCGATTTACTCCACCCACTGTATTGTTTACTTGAGATTAATTCAAATTCACTAAGCGCAACAAAGTTTTGTCCTAACGCTTGTTTAATTGCTTTATCTGAAAAGTAATTCTCAGTTGCTCTTTTTTGGGTAATATGAAGTGTTATACCAAGTGCTTCACAAGTTTCTTTGAACGCCATACGGCTATCATCAAGGGTTGCAGTTGAACTTGTTTTTTCGCTATCAATAATTCCGTAAACTCTATCAGTACTAGTAGCAATTTTAATCACCTCACTAAGCTCGTGATCTACGTTGGCGCGGATTAAACTTGATCCACCTAAAGGTATTACAGCGTAGAGTTGTAGTTTGTTTTGCTTGCGCAAGAATTCTTGTATTACTTTAACTTCCGTTGTTCCTTCAACTAGTAAGATGTATTTGCTGTCATTTGAGTAATAGCCGCTATACGTGAGGTTGCTTAATAAGTCTGAGACATTTGTTGATTTTTGATAGAGTTCACATATTGAGTCATTCTCACTTTTCTTAATAACATACGTTCTATCCGCGAAGGTTTGAGCTAATCCAATTGAGTGAGTTGAAAAGGCGATTCCATTAGAAGCGTAGCTAGCCAATGTTGATAAAAATTCGACTTGTAGTGAGGGATGTAGGTGACTTTCTGGCTCGTCGATTAATATAAACGACGGTTTTTTTATTAAGGCGTTAGCTAATGTAATAATAAGTTGAGCAACGCCAGCCCCTAAGTCATTAAGTCTGAAAGGATATTTGTTAGCTGTTACATTCAGACTTTTTTTATCATTTGATGCATAGATCTCAATACTTTTGTAACCAAGGAGCCTTTCTATGTCTTGTTCGACTTTTGAGGTAGCACGGCGGAATTGAGTGTTTGCACCAGCTTTCCACAAATCCCATTGGGCGATAAGTGCAGATCCAACAGAGATGTCATAGTATTGATTGGAACCCCCATCATTTATTGCATTTCGATAAGGCCCATAATAGCTGCTGTTTATTAAGAGATTTAATTTCTCTCTCATTTGTGTATCACTGAACTCGTAGGTGTCTCCCTCTTGTGTAGTACATAAAACCGTCGCTCCTTGATTTATATTATTTTTAGTTAATTGCTGGCTATTTTTGATATTCTGAATTTTTATTTTGGTCTGATCAGACTTTTGTATCTCTAAATATATAAACTCAACCGAGTTATCACGATTTAGTCTTGCAACTGATTTTGTTAGTTGAGGAGCTTTAATTTCATCAATTAAATCTACTTCAATACTAACAAATGCGGGATCTTCATTGGAAAAGTTAAGAAAAATGGATGTGTCTGGTTCCATCTGACAGTTAAAAGAGGTTCGACCACTTGTTAATCCACACCAATAGTTAATGTGGCTAAAAAGTTCACGTAGCTCATATATCGAACGTAAACATGTAGATTTTCCTGCGTTATTCACGCCTATAAAAGCACTGACTCCATCTCCAATAATAAACTCTGCAGGATGCTGATTTGTAAAGCCACGAAAGTTTCTTAGAGTGATTTTAATCATAATCTTAATTTGTTTGCTTTAGCCGGTAGGACGGACTTGTTTATAGTTCGTCTGAACTATTGCTTACATGCCGCATCATGATGGCACAACTGATCATTTCTTTTAATTTCAGTTACTACATAAGGCGTACCATTTTGCTCTGCCAGTTTTTTTGCTGTTTGAGCAGCGCGCCTAAGCGCAGCATCGATTCCCTTAAAAATATCTTCAAAATCCTCAGTCTGATTACTCATACACGATCTTTCCAGTAATTCGGTTCACGATTCAAATGCATGATAGCGAGTATATGAATCTCATCTTTTTCCACCGAATACAGCACTCCATAAGGAAAACGGCGTACCAAAGTACGCCGAATATTGTTTCCGATGATTGACCACGCTTTTGGATGCGCTTTAATTAATTGAACGGTAGATTTAATTTCCTGGTTTAGCTGTTTACCTAAGCCGATTTGACGATGTTCGTAATAAAAAATAGCTTCTTCAAGTTCTAATGCTGCTTCAGGATGAAAGCGCAGCTTCATGCGCCCAAGCGTTTATCAATGTTGGCAAATACTGAGTCGGCAGATAATGTTTCCACGCTACCATCCTTGATCTCAGTTAAACGCTGTTGAGCTAATTTCAACCAAGCTTGCTCAATCTCCGGTTGAGTAGCGTTGAGTGTTTGCAGCAAGCTATCAGCAATCATTGCACGTTCATCCACCGGCAGGTTGGCCAATTCGGAAATAATTTCTGAGGTTTTCATCGTTTATTCCTACTTTAATCGCTTGAGTGACATCATGTCACTTCTGCTTACTTCTGCCAAGTATCCTTCAACGTCACCGTTCTGTTAAACACTGGCTTACCCGCCACGCTGTCTTTTCTGTCTGCGACAAAATAACCGTGGCGCTCAAACTGGTAAATATCGCCTGCTTGTGCTTCTTGCGCGCCTTGCTCAAGCTGGGCGGTAATGGTGGTCACTGAGTTCGGGTTGATGTCATCCAGAAAGTCTTTGTCACCGCTACCTGGATGCGCGTCTTTAAACAGGCGGTCATACAAGCGAATTTCAGCCGTATAGGCATGCGCAGCGCTGACCCAGTGGATGTTGCCTTTGACTTTAACGCTATCTGAGCCTGGTGTGCCGGATTTAGTGTCTGGCAGGTATTCACAATGCACGGTGGTGACATTGCCCGCAGCGTCTTTTTCGCAGCTAATGCATTTCACGACATAGCCATAGCGCAGGCGTACCATATTGCCGGGGAACAGGCGGAAATAGCCTTTGCTTGGCTCTTCCATAAAGTCTTCGCGCTCTATCCACAGCTCTTTGGACAGTTTAACTACGCGTTTGCCTAGGTCTGGTTTTTGCGGGTGGTTAGGTGCATAGCAATCCTCGTCCTGAGACTTACCATTAGAATCAGTTGGATAGTTATCAATCACCAGTTTGATCGGGTCCAGCACGCCGATTTTGCGTGGGGCGGATTCGTTGAGCACTTCACGCATGCAGTCTTCAAGGATGCTGTAGTCAATCCAGGAGTCAGCCTTGGATACACCAATGCGGTCGGTAAACAGCTTGAAGCCTTCTGGCGTATAGCCGCGGCGGCGCGCACCTGCCAGGGTAGGTAAGCGTGGGTCATCCCAACCTGACACATGTTTTTCTTCAACCAGTTGAATCAGCTTGCGCTTGGAGAGCACGACATACGTCAGGTTTAACCGCGCAAACTCGTATTGGTAAGGCACCGGGTTGGCCAACAGGTTGGCTTCTACCAGGCGTGCCATCAGCCAGTCGTAGAACGGGCGCTGGTCTTCAAATTCCAGCGTACAGATGGAGTGGGTGATTTGCTCCAGCGCATCTTCAATCGGGTGGGCAAAGGTGTACATTGGGTAAATGCACCATTGGTCGCCAGTATTGTGATGATGTGCGCGGCGGATACGGTAAATGGCCGGATCGCGCATATTGATGTTGGGCGAGGCCATATCGATTTTGGCGCGTAGCAACATGCTGCCGTCTGCGTGCTTACCATCCCGCATTTCTCTAAAAATACGCAGGTTGTCTTCCACACTGCGGTTGCGGAAAGGCGAGTCCTTGCCTGGCTCGGTCAATGTGCCACGGTTGATACGCACTTCTTCGGCGGTTTGCTCATCGACATAGGCATGACCATTGGTAATCAGTGCTTCTGCGGCATGGTACATCACATCAAAATAATCTGAGGCAAAGTACAGATTCGTTTCTTTGTTGCCACTAGGCGTAGCATTGTCCCAGCCAAAGCCCAGCCATTGCACCATGTCCGAGATGCTGTCTACATACTCCTGGCTTTCTTTCTCCGGGTTGGTATCGTCAAAGCGTAAGTGGCAGACGCCGTTGTAGTCGCGTGCCAGGCCAAAGTTTAAAAAGATCGATTTGGCATGACCAATGTGCAGGTAACCATTAGGCTCGGGCGGAAAACGCGTGCGGATTTTGGCAAAATCTACCTGGCCACCGGCTTGATGCTTGGCATCGCCGGGCGAGCCCGCCCATTTTTTGCTCGCGTATTTGTTTTCTGCGAGGTCTTTATCAATCACGGCACGGATAAAGTTGGAGGCGGCTGGAATCGGTTCTTTTTCTGTCGACATGGCGGTTCTTGAAGTTTCTAAAGTATGTGTATTTTACACGCTTCGTGCTGCGCCCCAAAACGCTTAATGCACTGTATTTCAAGCCCTGATCGACCAGTAGCGCAAGACGGATATGCTACACTGCGGGCTATGATCAACGACCTTGATACACTTAAAATAGTCATTCGATGAACAAACTGGCATTCCCGATTTTGGCCGTCTTGGCCGATGGCAAGTTTCATTCTGGCGAGGCGCTGGCGCAACGCTTTGGCGTGACGCGGGCAACGGTGTATAACGCGATTCAGTCGGTAGAAACATTGGGGATTACCGTCTTCTCGGTGCGCGGGCGCGGCTATCGCCTGCCCAAGGCCGTGACTTTGCTGGATGTGGATGCCATCGTGCAGGCCTGTGGCGAATATGCGCCGTGGTTTCATGTACAAGTACTGGCGCAGGTGGATTCTACCAACCGTTATTTAATGCAGGAAAGTGCACGCGGTATCGCGCATGGTACTTGTGTCGCTGCCCATATCCAGACCGCCGGGCGTGGCCGTCGTGGTCGTCAATGGTTATCACAGTTGGGCGGTAGCCTGACCTTTTCGTTGTTATGGCGTTTTCAGTGTGGTGCTGCTGGGTTGTCTGGCCTCAGCCTGGTGGTTGGGCTGGCGCTAGTGCGCGCCTTGCATTCACTGGGCCTGACGGCGGTACAGTTAAAGTGGCCGAATGACTTGCTGGTGCAGCAACAAGGCCAATGGCACAAGTTGGGCGGGATTTTGATCGAGCTACAAGGCGATATGGAAGGGCCGAGTGCGGCAGTGATTGGCATTGGCCTGAATCTGGAGATCGCGCCCGAGATGCGGCTGAGTATTGATCAGCCCGTGCTAGGTTTGAATGCCTTGGCTGCGCAGCCCTTGGATCCGAATCTATTACTTGGGCGTTGCCTCAGCCAGCTTGCTATTCACTTAAACCAGTTTGCCGAACAAGGGTTTGCCTATTTTCAAGATGAATGGACTGCCGTGCATGCGTTTCATCAGCAGCCAGTCAATTTGTTGCTGGCCAATGGCCAGTCAATTCCTGGCCAGGTGCTGGGGGTGGCCGAAGAGGGCAGTTTGCTGGTGGAAACCGCGACGGGCCAACAGCGGTTTAATGCGGGTGAAATCAGCGTGCGGAGTGCCGCATGAAATTATTGATTGACGCCGGTAATACGCGTACCAAATGGGCATGGTGCCCGGACTCACTAGGCGCGTGGCAAGTGCATGCGTTAGCGCATCAACAGTGGTTACAAGGCGATGCCGAGGCACAGCGTTTGTTGCAGGCGATCGCGCAGGCAGAGCAGGTTTGGCTAAGCAATGTGGCTGGTGAGGGCTGGTTGCAAGCCTTTCCAGTGCCCGGAAATAAGCTGAAGGGCGAAAAACTGCAACTGGTGCAATCCACGGCGACTGCATTAGGCGTGAAAAATAGTTATCAGCAACCAGCGCAATTGGGCAGTGACCGCTGGTGCAGTGTGCTTGCCGCCTGGCAGCAGTTTGGTCAGTCAGCGCTGGTGGTCACCGCTGGCACAGCGATGACCATGGATGCGCTTGTGGTAAACAAGGATGTGGCTAGTTTTGCTGGCGGCACCATACAACCCGGTGTGCGTTTGATGTGGCAAAGCTTGCAGCAAGGCGCAGCGCAACTGGATTATGCTTATCCACCTGACCAGGCTGTGCTGCCAGGGTTTGCGCAAAACAGCCAGCAGGCGATGTGGCTGGGCTGCGTGCAGGCACTTGCCGCTTCAGTGGTGGCGCAGTTTGAGCGAATGCTGGCAATGGTCGACGCAACCCCGTTGTTGATACTCACTGGCGGTGATGCACAGTTATTGCATAGATATTTGCCGAGCAGATTGTCAGCACAGGCGATTATTGTGGATAATCTGGTTTTAAAGGGGTTGGCCTGCCTGGCTGAAAATACAGACGAATGAAAAGCGCACAATAATGAAAAGACTATTCTGGATATTGCTGTTAGCCAACGTGGCCGTGTTTGCTTATTTCAAGCATGACGCATCGTTGTCGGCAGTCAGCAGCCTTAAGCCTGAGATACATCCTGAACAAATCAAATTGCTCAATGCGCAAGCGCTGGCATCTTATCCTAAGCGCACGGTGGCAGTTGCACCTACGCCTGAGCCTGTTGTAGTGCCTGAGGCAGTGACTGCAAGCAGCTCACCTGCCATGACGCCAAATTTGTCTAAAACAGAAATCAAAGCGCCGGAAAACAAGGCCCCGGAAGTTAAAGCCAGTGACGCAAAACCGGTTGAAGCCAAGCCTGCCGAAAAAACAGTTGCAGAGAAAACGCCTGCGGCCAAGCCAGCGGAAACACATGCAGCCGTGCAGGCCGCGTGTTACGAGTGGAGTGGTTTTAATATGGCGCGGGTGACTGAAGCCGCCAGTTTGGCGCAGCAAATTAACATTAAAACGCAAACCAATATGACCAGCACCGGCCAGGAGAGTGTGCGCTACTGGATTTACAAGCCGCCATTAGCCACCGCAGAGGCTGCACAGACCAAGGCGGATGAATTGCGCAAACTGGGTGTTGAAGATTTCTTTATTGTGCAAGATGATCCCAAGTGGCGTAACGCGATCTCGTTTGGCGTCTTCCGCGATGAAAAACTCGCCGACAAACTCATGGCCGACCTGAAAAATAAAGGCGTTAAATTGCTGATCAAAGCCACCCGCAATGGTGGGCAAGCCGTGATCAAATTACAGCAGGTGTCGCCACAGCAATTTGCTAGCCTGCAGAAATCCCGATCACACTTCCCGGATAGCGTCTTAAAAGAGATTCCTTGCCAGTAATCATGGACTCACTCAAATAAAAAGCCCGCATTCGCGGGCTTTTTGTTGTGCAAGGCTACTATGAGGTTTAACGCTTCTTAGGCGGCAACATATCGGTAATGGTGCCTTCTTTAAGCTCAGCCGCAAAGCAAACGGTTTCAGACAGCGTCGGGTGGGCGTGAATCGTCAGGCCCAGGTCGTGCGCGTCTGCGCCCATTTCAATCGCCAGTACAGCTTCGGCCAGCAACTCACCGGCATTGATGCCGACAATACCCGCGCCAATGACGCGATGCGTGTCTTTATCAAAAATCAGTTTGGTGGCACCTTCGGTACGGGCAATCGATAACGCGCGGCCGCTGGCTGCCCAGGGGAAGCTGGCTTTTTCGATCTCTATGCCTTTAGCCTTGGCGTCTGTCTCTGTCAGGCCTACCCAGGCAATTTCTGGGTCAGTGTACGCAACAGAAGGAATCACACTGGCGACAAACTCAACTTTATGGCCAGCGATGACTTCGGCAGCCACTTTCGCCTCATGCGTGGCTTTGTGCGCCAGCATCGGTTGACCGACGATGTCACCAATCGCAAAAATATTAGGCACATTGGTACGCATTTGTTTGTCGACGGCAATAAAGCCGCGTTCATCTACAATCACGCCTGCGTTTTCTGCGCCGATGTTCTTACCATTTGGACGACGGCCAATAGAGACCAGCACACGGTCGTATTTCTGTGTTTCTTTTGGTGCGTTAGCACCTTCAAAATCTACATAAATACCGTCAGCCTTGGCTTCGAGTTTGGAGACCTTGGTTGAGACTAAAATACTTTCGAACCGTTTTTCCATGCGCTTTTGCAATGGGCGGACCAAATCGCGGTCTGCGCCTGGAATCAGGCCATCCATAAATTCGACCACACTGACTTTGGTGCCCAGTGCGTCATATACCGTGCCCATTTCCAGGCCGATAATGCCGCCGCCAATCACCAGCATGCGGCCTGGGATATCAGCCAGGGCCAATGCGCCTGTTGAATCCATAATGCGTTCGTCTTCTGGCGCGCCCGGGAATTTAGTAGCTTGTGAGCCCGCCGCGATAATGGCATTTTCAAAGCCTACCAGGGTGACTTTGCCATCGGCGCCAGTCACGGCAATCTGGTTAGGGCTGGTGAATTTACCGACACCGCTGACGACAGTCACGTTACGCGCTTTGGCCATTTGTGCCAGGCCGCCAGTCAATTTGCCGACCACGTCATTGGCTTTCCAGTTGCGCAGCTTGTCGAGGTCAATGTTTGGTTGGCCAAAGCTCAGGCCGTGATGTTCGGTTTCTGCGGCTTCGGTAATCACTTTGGCCGTATGCAACAGTGCCTTGGATGGGATGCAGCCTACGTTGAGGCAAACACCGCCCAGCGTTGGGTAACGCTCAACCAGCACGACGTTCAAACCAAGGTCAGCCGCACGGAAGGCAGCGGTATAGCCGCCAGGACCTGAGCCGAGCACCATGACCTGGCAAGTAACATCATTGTTACCTGTAGCGGCGGCTGGCGCAGGGGCTGCAGGTGCCGTGGTGGGAGCCACCGGCGCAGCGGCTGTTTCAACCGCTGCAGGTTTGGATTCAGTAGTCGCGGCCTGGGCACTTTCTACCACTAATATCAGGCTGCCCTTGGCAATTTTGTCACCGACGGCGACTTTGAGTTCTTTCACGACACCTGCGTGTGAAGAAGGGATGTCCATCGAAGCTTTATCAGACTCTACCGTGATCAGCGAATCTTCTTTGGCGATGGTATCGCCCACAGCCACCAGCACTTCGATCACATCGACACTGTCAAAATTACCGATATCCGGCACCAATATTTCAACCATTTGACTCATGAAAACCTTATATTCCGATTAGTTTTGCTATTTTATCACCAAAAGAACAAGATCACTTTTGGGTTGTCTACACAGACTAATGTCTGCTAGTCGCGCTGCTCGCAGGGTGTGCGGCTGGTACCGGTCTCATGGTGCAGGTTTCATGACCGTAGTTGCCGCCTGTGTCATCTGGTTCGTAATAATCGTTTTTAAACGTCCAGCCATTTTTGCCGACTTTGGTGAATTGGCCCATGCCAGTGGAAAACTCGGCATATTTGGCATCAGACAGCTTAAACGTCATGGCCAGTTGTTTGCCACGGGTAATGGCTTGCCCGGTATAGCTTTGCTTGTTTTCTGTATGTGTCGCCAGATCATAGACTGACACTTGAGACGTGCTGTTGCGTCGGTTTTTTTTCAAATAAATGGTTACTTCATAGTCACCGACGGTGACGTTGTTGCCTTTGCAGAGGTATTCGCCGCTATAGTCCAGGCTGGCAACAGGCGCAGCCAATGCTGGCACAGAAAAAGAGTAGAGCAACACAAGTGTGGTCAAGCAGGATTTAACGTTCATATGACTTCTGAGATGGTTATTTTGGCGTGAAATGCTTTAAAAGCCGGTGTTTTTAACACGACTTTTGAATACGTTTCATCATAAGTCCAATTGCCTAATTTACCAAGTCTCTTTTGGAATATTTCTGAGGTTTTATCAGGGTTTGTAGGACGCATGTCGCGACTATTTGTGAGAGAATGCAAGCTATTTTTTAAGGAATTCCGTTTCAGGGGATCATGTTGCAGCGTTTGTTATCTCGAATTTCACCGATTATCTGGCTGACCCTGTTCCTGATCGGGTCGATCTTTTACCTCTGGCGCCTGCAACAGCCACAAGCGTTGGTAGAAGTGGCGGCAGAAGCATTGCCCCTGCAATGCGTTTCTTATGCGCCGTATTACAAGCCCGGCATGAACCCCACTATCAAAGACAGTTTTGTCGATCCGTTGCAGATTGAGCAAGACTTGCAGGCATTGTCTAAAGTGACCCGCTGTGTGCGTACTTATTCCGTTGGCCAGGGGCTGGATTATGTGCCAAAAGCAGCGCAAAAATTGGGTATGAAGGTCATTCTTGGGGTATGGATAGGCTGGGTGGATGCACTGAATCAGTCTGAATTGCAATTAGCGGTGCAACAGGCAAATCAGTATCCTGACACTGTGCGCGGCCTAGTGGTGGGTAATGAGGTGTTGCTGCGCGGTGAACAAACCGAGCCAAAAATGCATGAATACCTGCAATGGGCTAAAGCGAACACCAAAGCGCCGGTCACGTATGCCGATGTCTGGGAATTCTGGCTGAAGCATCCCACGCTGGAGCAGGATGTCGACTTTGTGACCGTGCATATTTTGCCTTATTGGGAAGACAAGCCAGTAGCGATTGAGCAGGCGGTTGCACACACGGCGTCTGTCATGGGGCATTTGGGTACTGTGTTTAAAAAGCCGATTCTGATTGGTGAGACCGGCTGGCCATCACAAGGGCGTCAGCGCTTCTGGTCTAAACCGAGTGCGATCAACCAGGCGCGTTATATGCGTGAGTTTTTACAAGCGGCGCAAGTGAATCATTGGCAATATAACGTGATTGAAGCGGTTGACCAGCCATGGAAGCGCGAGCTGGAGGGCACCGTTGGCGGTTTCTGGGGCGTATTCAATACCGATTTAGAGCCTAAGTTTAACCTGCAAGGCCCAGTGGCGGAGCGTACCGATGGCTTTAAACCGTATCTGCTTGCCCTGTTGCTGGCGGTTGCGGCAGCAGCTTGGGGACAATATAAACGTGTGCCTGTAAACCAAATGCTGTTGCTGGCGTTGACTGGCGGTGTAGTTGGCTTGCATGCTTATTTGCAGATGGGTTATGTGCAGCTGGCTGCACGTAATAGCGGTGAGTATGCAATGTTAGGTGGCCTGGTATTGCTGGGCTGGGCGCTAGTGCTGCTGCAGTTGCGGCAATGGCTGGGCCTGGGCATCAAGCATTGCCTGGAGCAATCGCTGCTGCGCTTGCTGGCGCTGGCATTCTTGCTCACCAGCGCTGGTCTGGCCATCAATGGGCGTTATCTTGATTTTCCACTGATTCTGGTTTGCTTGCCATTGCTGATGATTGCTATTTCGATCATCACCGTTTCGATCTCCAGCGTGCCTGTGCGTGCCGCAACGCAGTCAGCATTGCCTATCGTTGGCATTTGGCTGACGACAGTGATGGTGGTGATGGCGGCCATGATGGCGATTGCAGTCGCTATGACAGAACCTGGCAATGTGATTGCCTGGTGGTGGTGTGCCGCATGCGGCTTGGCGTTGTTTTTGCTGCCTGCCAGAAGCGCACAGCTAAGCCAATAAAAATTTAAATAAATACATCAGACATGATGGAAAGAGTGAGAAGTGATCGTTTCCTGGTTTAAAAAACTGCTGCCTGGCCTGGTATTCGCCATTTTATTTTCAGCCCTGCATTTTGGGCTGTGGGCATTGGCTAACCGCGCTTTACCGTTGATTAGCGTCAAACCCGCGGTGAACGGGTTTGCCTATTCAGGCTACCGAGCCAATCAAAGTCCGCTGGATGGGCAACACCCAAGCACGGCCGAGCTGGCACAAGACTTGGACCTGATGCACAAACACACGCGTCATATCCGTATGTATTCGTCGCTGGATTTAAATGAAGTGGTGCCGCTCGCCGCCAGACGTAATATGAACGTGATTGCCGGTGCCTGGATAGATACCGACAACCAGAAAAATACCCGTGAGATCTCTGCATTGCTGGAGAAGTTGGAAAACTACAGCAATATTGACCGCGTCATTGTCGGTAACGAAGCCTTGCTACGTAATGATTTGCCCGTGCAAGCGCTGATGGGTTACCTGGATTTTGTCAGGGAGCACAGCAATGTGCCGGTGTCGACCGCTGAACCATGGCACGTTTGGCTCAAGCACCCTGAGTTGGTCAAACATGTGGATTATATCGCCGTACATTTGCTGCCATACCACGAAGGGGTGCCGGTAGAAAAAGCCGTGCAATATACCATCGAGCGTTACAACCAGCTGATGCAAGCGTATCCACGCAAGAAAATCGTGATTACCGAGGTGGGCTGGCCTAGTCGTGGTCCGGCCATTGGTGCATCTGTCGCCAGCGAGGTAAATCAGGCGCGTTTTATTCGTGAATTTTTGGCGCGTAACTCGATTGAAGACCTTGATTTTTACCTGATGGAAGCCTTTGACCAACCCTGGAAAGTAGCGCTCGAGGGTTGGGCGGGGGCTTATTGGGGCATGTATAACGCCGACCGTCACCAGAAATATTCGCTGCAAGATGCTGTACCACCGAGCACACGCTGGATTGCAAAAGCGACCTGGTCTAGCTTGCTGGCCTTTATTCCACTCATGTTGATTGCATGGCGCTTTAAACACTGGGGCATAGGCGGTGTGTTGTCGATGGCGGTGTTGTTCCAAGCCTGTATCACCACCCTCACCATTGCCTGGAACTTGCCGGGCGACTATTACTACACCCTGCGTGACTTCGTGGTACTGATTGGCCTGATTTTAGGTATCGCGCTCACTTCTATGGTGCTGATGATTTACGCCGCTGAGTTCAGCGAGGTGATGTTTAAACCTGCCTGGCGTCGCCTGTTCAAGCGTGCGCAGCCACTGCCAGCCGACAAAGAGCTGTTTGTGTCGATTCATCTGGCCTGCTATAACGAACCGCCGGAGATGGTGATTGCCACTATTGATAGCCTGCGTCACCTGAATTACACGCACTATGAAGTGATTGTGGTGGATAACAATACTAAAGATGAAGCCAAGTGGAAACCGCTGGAAACCTATATGGCCACCATGCCGGATAACTTCCATTTCTATCATTTGCCTTCGTGGCCGGGCTTTAAAGCCGGTGCATTGAATTTTGCCCTGGAAAAAACGCACCCGGATGCACAGGTCGTGGGCGTGGTGGATGCTGACTACGTGGTGACCCCGGACTGGTTGTCTGACCTGGTGCCACACTTCCAGGAGTCACAAGTGGCTGTGGTGCAAGCGCCGCAAGCCCACCGCGAATGGGAGAATCATTTCTTCCACCGCATGTGTAACTGGGAGTTTGAAGGCTTTTTCCGTATTGGCATGCACCATAGACACGAACGCAATGCCTTGATCCAGCACGGCACCATGACCTTGATTCGCCGCGTGTCACTGCAAACGCTGGGTGGCTGGTCAGAGTGGTGTATTTGTGAAGATACCGAACTTGGCTTGCGTTTGCTCGAGAACAATATGGAGCTGCGCTACATTGATGAAACCTTTGGTCGCGGCCTGACGCCAGCCAACTTCAAGGCGCTCAAGTCACAGCGTAATCGCTGGGCATTTGGCGCCATGCAGATTCTTAAGCATCATATGCCTAAATTGCTAGGCAAATCATCGCTCAATTTCAGCCAGCGTTATCACTTCCTCACCGGCTGGTTTGGCTGGTTTGGCGAAGCCTTGCAACTGGTGTTCACCATTGGTTCTATCGGCTGGACCATCGCCATGCTGGCGTTTCCTAAATATTTCAGTTTGCCAGTGGTGGTGATGATTGTGCCTATCCTGTGCTTCCTGGCGATTAAAGCCGTCTTAGGACCGGTGTTATACCGCAAAACCATGCATTGCAGCTGGACGGATATTTTTGGTGCATCGCTGGCCAGCCTGGGCTTGTCACACGCCATTGCCAGAGGCATTATCAATGGTCTCACGCATAAGGCTGGCGTGTTCGTGGTGACTAACAAAACCAAAGCCAAACTCAGCAACTGGCAATTGATAGACCCGATTAAAGAAGAGTTGCTGATTCTGGTATCGCTAATCCTGTCCGCTGCTGCCATGTTGTATGCGCGTGGCTTCAGTAATCTGGATGCGCAGTTATGGGTATCCATGCTGGCCCTGCAATCGCTGCCGTACTGGAGTGCGCTGGCATGTCAATGGATATCAGAACGCAAGTAGATGCAGAAGGGGAGCAATCCCCTTCTATGGTTGAAAAGCCCCTGCTCTACAAGGGGCGGGCGGCGCACAGCAACCAGGTTAGCCGCTTTGACCCACACACGCGGCAAGCCGTTGATGATGGCTGGGGTAGCCTGGATGAAGATGCCCCGGCTTTGCGTACCGAAGTCATGCTGGATGCGGCTAAAACCGTGATCAATTATATCCAGTCTCCCGACTTGCCATTTGACCGCACGCTCAATCATTACCGTGGTTGTGAGCACGGCTGCATTTATTGCTATGCACGTCCTACGCATGCTTATTTGGGTTTGTCGCCCGGCCTGGATTTTGAGTCACGCTTATTGATGAAAGCCGATGCGGCTGATCTGCTCAAAAAAGAGCTGGCGCATGCCAAGTATCAATGTGCCCCCATCGCATTGGGGATGAATACGGATAGTTACCAGCCGATTGAGCGCGACTATCAGTTAACGCGCAAAATCATTCAAGTGCTGGCCGAAGCCAATCATCCGTTTAGTTTGGTGACTAAATCGTCGCTGGTCGAGCGGGATATTGACCTGATTGCACCTATGGCCGCCAAAGGCTTGGCCAGTATCTACCTGAGTATCACCACACTGGATAGGCAGATCGCACGCCGGTTGGAACCACGCGCGGCTGCTCCTGAGCGTCGCTTTGAAACCCTGCGCCGTTTAAGTGAGGCGGGCATCCCGACCGGAGTCATGGTGGCGCCGGTGATCCCAGCGTTGACTGATGGCGATATGGAGCAGATTCTGGCGCGAGCGCATCAAGCAGGTGCCAGAAAAGCCGGTTATGTGTTTCTGCGCTTGCCGCATGAGTTAAGCGATTTGTTTGAGCAATGGTTGCAGCAATACTTTCCGCTCAAAGCCAGCCATGTCATGAGTATTGTGAAGCAAAGCCGTGGCGGTAAAGCCTACCAAAGCGGATTTGGCCAACGTATGCGTGGTGAAGGCGTGTTTGCAGACTTATTGGCCCATCGCTTTAAGCTCAGTTGCCAAAAATTGGGTATGTCAGGCGAGCGTCTTGGCTTCCGCACTGATTTATTCAAGGTGCCGGATACCTGGCGGCAGTCATCGAATAGTCCGCAACTCACATTGTTTTGATGGCTATGCCTGATTTGTTATTCGTTTATGGCACCTTGCGTCAGGGAAATGCAAACCCGATGGCTGCTTACCTGGCTGCGCAGGCAGAATTTGTCACGGATGGCTGGTTCCAGGGGCAGATGTATCAGATCAGCTATTATCCTGGCGTGATCGCCTCTGATCAGCCTGATGACCGTGTTTTTGGTGAAGTCTACCGTCTCAATGATGCGCAAGCTGCATTGGCCGTCTTGGATGATTACGAAGAGTGCGGTACTCAGCATACACAGCCTGCCGAATATCAACGCGTTAAAACACACATTCTTGCCAGTGATCGGACTGTATTAGAACCGGTGTGGATTTACTTGTATCAATGGCCGTTGGTGGGTAAGGCAATCATCGCCTCGGGAGATTTTATGCAGCAGACACTGATGACCTAAAAAAACAAAGGGCGCTTCAAGCGCCCTTTGTGTTGTATCGCCCGGATTAGAGCAACAACCTTCTCACGTCACTCAGCATCACACGCAGGTGGCTGGTGAATCTTGCTCCATCTGCACCATCAATCACGCGGTGATCGTATGACAGTGACAATGGCATGATCAGGCGTGGGTCAAAGCCGCCAGTGTCTTTGTTATAGACTGGCTGCATGGCCGCACGGGAGACACCTAAAATCGCTACTTCAGGGCAATTGATGATAGGTGTGAACATGGTGCCGCCAATGCCGCCCAGGCTGGAAATGGTAAAGCAGCCGCCTTGCATTTCTTCCACCTTCAGCTTGCGCTCACGCGCCTTGGCTGACAGGTCGGCCAGGTCACGTGCAATGTCCATCACGTCCTTCTGGTTCACATCACGCACTACAGGCACCACCAGGCCATCTGGCGTGTCGCAGGCGAAGCCGATGTTGTAATACTGCTTGAGGATCAGGCTATCGCCTTCTGGTGACAGTGAGGCGTTAAAGTTAGGGTAGGTACGCAATGCGTTGACCACCGCTTTCATGAGGAAAGCCAGCAAGGTTAATTTCACGCCACGCTTTTCTGCCTCGGCCAACATGGACTTACGGAAGTCTTCCAGGTCAGTAATATCGGCTTCATCAAACTGAGTCACATGCGGGGCCGTCACCCAGTTGCGGTGCAGGTTAGCGCCGGACAGTTTCTTGATGCGTGACAGCGGTTTGTTTTCGATGCTGCCAAACTGGCTGAAGTCGATCACCGGCATCGGCAAGGTGCTTAAGCCGCCGCCCACACCCATATTCTCTGAGCGTGGTTTGGACAATTCGCCTTTGACGTAGCCTTGTACATCACTTTGCACAATACGGTTTTTCGGACCTGTTGGTTTCACCAGTGACAGGTTTACGCCTAATTCGCGCGCAAACTTGCGTACAGACGGGCTGGCGTGCGCCAGTTTGCCGCTGCTGGCAACGGTGCTGGCAGCCACTGGATTAGGGGTGGCTTGTGGTTGTACCACTTGTGGTACTTCAGCGACCGGACGGCTTGGTTCTGGAATAGCCACGGTTTTTTCATCCACTTTGACGGTTGCCACCACCGGTGTTGCGGTTGGTTGTGGCGCCACTTTTTCAGCCGGTGCAGCCTCACCTGCGGTATCCAGGGTCAGGATCAGTGCGCCTTGCTTGGTGGTATCGCCCACTTTAATGTGGATTTCCTTGACCACGCCTGCAAGCGAGGAGGGGATATCCATGGAGGCTTTATCAGACTCCACGGTAATCAGCGAATCTTCCTTGGCGACAGTGTCGCCTACACTTACCAACACTTCAATGACATCGACGCTGTCAAAGTTGCCGATATCCGGCACCAGTACTTCTTTGATAGACATATTTTGTATGTTCCTTATGTCGCGACTTTAGATCGTAGCCGGGTTGGCACGAGTAATGTCGATATTATATTTTTTAATCGCTTCAGTCGCTTTGGCCGCTGGCAATTTGCCGTCGTCAGCCAGTGCTTTCAAGGCAGCCAGCACTACATAGTAGCGGTCGACTTCAAAGAAGCTACGCAAGGCTTCGCGCGAATCTGAACGGCCATAGCCATCCGTACCCAAGGTAACGAATCTATTTGGTACGAACGGACGGATCTGGTCCGCAAAACTGCGCATGTAGTCGGTTGAAGCAACCACAGGGCCTTCGGCTTTTTTCAGTGACTCTTCCACGTAGCTCAGTTTCGGCTTGGCTTCCGGGTTCAGCAGGTTGTGACGCTCGGTATCGATACCATCGCGGCGCAACTCGGTAAAGCTGGTCACGCTCCAGATATCAGCTGATACGCCCCAGTCTTTTTCCAGCAACTCGGCCGCGGCAATCACTTCGCGCAGAATCACACCAGAACCCATCAATTGCACTTTAGGGCCTTTAGCTTTGGATTTGCTGAACTGGTACATGCCTTTGAGGATGCCGGCAGCGCTGCCTTCAGGCATGGCTGGGTGCGTATAGTTTTCGTTCATCAGGGTGATGTAGTAATACACATCTTCCTGGTTTTGCACCATGCGGCGCATGCCTTCCTGAATGATCACAGCCAGCTCGTAAGCAAAGGTTGGATCGTAAGACACGCAGTTTGGAATCGTCGCTGACATCAGGTGGCTATGGCCATCTTCGTGCTGCAAACCTTCACCGTTTAAGGTGGTACGGCCTGCGGTCGCGCCCAGCAGGAAACCACGTGCACGGCTGTCGCCGGCGGCCCAGGCGAAGTCGCCAATACGCTGGAAGCCGAACATGGAGTAGTAGATGTAGAACGGAATCATCTGCGTGCCGGTGACGCTGTAAGACGTCGCGGCTGCCAGCCAGCTGGCAAAGGAACCGGCTTCGTTAATGCCTTCTTCGAGAATCTGGCCGCTTTGAGATTCTTTGTAGAACATCACCTGGTCTGAATCTTGTGGCTCGTATAACTGGCCTACAGAAGAGTAAATGCCCAGTTGACGGAACATGCCTTCCATACCGAAGGTACGTGCTTCGTCAGGCACGATAGGCACGACGTATTTGCCCACTTGCTTGTCACGCACCAGGGTAGACAGGATACGCACAAAGGCCATGGTGGTAGAAATTTCGCGCTCACCGGTGGCGCCCAGCATGTTTTCAAATGCAGACAGTTCAGGCACGGTCAGCTCGTTACCTTTACGGCGACGGCTAGGCACAAAGCCACCCAACGCAGAACGGCGTTCCATCATGTACTTGATTTCCGGGCTGTCTTCGGCCGGACGGTAGTAAGACAGGTTTTCTACCTGCTCATCAGTCAATGGCAGGTCAAAGCGGTCACGGAAAGCTTTCAGTGACGCGATATCCATACTCTTTTGCTGGTGGGTAGTGTTCTGGCCTTCGCCCGCTTCGCCCATGCCGTAACCTTTGACGGTTTTAGCCAGGATGACGGTTGGTTGACCTTTATGGTTTACCGCAGACTGGTAAGCGGCAAATACTTTGTGCGGATCGTGGCCGCCACGGTTCAGGCGCCAGATATCTGCATCAGACATTGCCGCCACCATTTCACGCAGCTCAGGATATTTGCCAAAGAAGTGCTCACGTGTATACGCGCCACCTTTTTGCTTGAAGTTCTGGTATTCGCCGTCCACGCACTCTTCCATGCGCTTGCGCAGGATGCCGTCTTTGTCCATGGCCAGCAGCGGATCCCAGTAAGAGCCCCAGATAACCTTGATCGCGTTCCAGCCCGCACCGCGGAAGTTGGATTCGAGTTCCTGGATAATCTTGCCGTTGCCACGCACCGGGCCATCCAGGCGCTGCAAGTTACAGTTGATAACGAAAATCAGGTTGTCCAGGCCTTCACGGGCAGCCAGTGAAATTGCACCTTGTGATTCTGGCTCGTCCATCTCGCCGTCACCACAGAATACCCACACCTTGCGGTCAGCCGTATCGGCAATACCACGGTTGTGCAAATATTTGAGGAAGCGGGCCTGGTAGATACCAGCCAATGGGCCCAGGCCCATGGACACGGTTGGGAACTGCCAGAAATCTGGCATTAACCATGGGTGCGGATAGCTGGATAAGCCATTGCCACCGGTTTCCTGGCGGAAGTTGTCCATTTGCTCTTCAGAGATACGGCCTTCGAGGAAAGCACGTGCATACACACCTGGGGAGGAGTGGCCCTGGAAATAGATACAGTCACCGCCAAAGCCTTCATTCGCGGCACGGAAAAAGTGGTTAAAACCAACATCGTACAGCGTTGCAGCTGACTGGAAGCTGGCAATATGGCCGCCGATACCTGGCGATTTTTCGTTGGCACGTAATACGGTCATGATCGCGTTCCAGCGGATCAGTGCGCGTACACGGCGTTCCATCTCCGGGTCACCTTGCAGTTTGCCCTGCAAATGTGTGGGGATGGTGTTAACGTAAGCGGTGGTTGCTTTATAAGGCAAATGGCCGCCGGAACGGCGAGCCTGATCAATCATTGCTTCCAGCAGGAAGTGGGCACGTTCTGGCCCTTCATTCTCAATGACGGCACTGAGGGCTTCAAGCCATTCTTGCGTTTCTTGTGCGTCGGTTTCATTGAGGTGTGCTTGCGAATGCGTTGCCATGCGTGAGGATTCTCCGAGTTTTTAGTCGCTATGCGTATAATCTAGCACCTAGTATCCCGCACCTGGCCATGCCTAGCGCTGAGAAAGTGTTGATTACCAAGAAGGGATTCCGAAATTGGACACTGCTTTTATGGTAACACGTTGCTGAATTGAGGTGATGAGTCTCAGCAACCTAGCTATCAGCTGTAAGTGTCTCTTTTTTGGCGCTTTTGGTCAAGTTTTTGCATGAATAAATCATGCCTAACTATAGGTATTTGCTACGTTTGTTTAATGTTTTATATAAGAGTGTTTTGTAACGATATGCGCATCGAGTGGTCCCAAACTTCAGAAGTCAGTTCAACCTTATTGTCCGCTTATGCCCGGCATATATTGGTCGTGTTCGAAGAAACGTTTTTTTCTTCATTACCATTTGCAGATGCGCTCGCGCTTAAATTGCAACGTGCTGGCCTGACTGCCGCAGATTTAAAAGAAAAACCGGTCACATTGGAATTGGCCGATGGCACGCTAGTCAGCCTGTGCCAGGTGGATGCCGCAGCATCCACATTTGCCGTGGCGACTTTGTTGCGGGCGGCGGTTAAACCTTTACTCAGCGAGCATCCGGCACGTATTGCCCTAGCGGTGTTCTCAAAAAAACACGCGGCTGCACTCGCCAGGCAGGCGGCTTATGTCACGCTGGTTAATGCCCAGGCCTTGCCGGTGCTCAAGCAAAAACCAGCTGGCCAAAAAGTGCGCGAGATGGGTGTTTTTGGTGTCGATGATATTGCCTGGGTTGATGAAGTCACCGCGCTGGTGGCTGGTAATACCGTTTGCCGTGCGCTGACCATGACGCCGCCCAATATGCTCACGCCCGCCTTATACCGCCAGTGCCTGCAAAGCATGGCCAGTGAAAAAGGCTGGCAATATACCGAGTGGGATACAGACGCACTGCGGCAACTGGGCGCTGGCGCTTTTGTCGCCGTGGCGCAGGGGTCTGAGCCGCAAGATGCTGCTATCGTCAAGCTGTCTTACCGTCATCCGCAAGCGGTTAAAACGCTGGCATTGGTGGGCAAAGGCATTTGTTTTGATACTGGTGGCCATAATTTAAAGTCGGCCAAATATATGCAGGGCATGCATCAGGATATGAATGGCAGCGCCGTGGCCGTGGGTGTATTACAGGCCATCAGTGCACAACAATTGGCGATCAATGTCGATTGCTGGCTGGCACTGGCGCAAAACCACATTGGCCCCAATGCCTACAAGCAAAACGATGTGATTACGGCGCTTAATGGTATGACGATTGAAATCGTGCATACCGATGCTGAAGGCCGTATGGTGCTGGCTGACACGTTGACGCTGGCCAGCCGTGACCACCCTGATGTGATGATTGATTACGCCACGCTGACCGGCAGCATGCAAACGGCACTGGGCTCGCGCATGAGCGGCATCGTGGCCAATAAAGCAGCCTTGGCGCTGCAAATGGTAGAGGCGGGCGCAGCCAGTGGCGAGCGCGTGGTGGCTTTCCCGTATGCCGAAGATTACGACAGTGAACTGGATAGTGACATTGCCGATATCAAGCAGTGCACCATGGATAGCGATGCCGACCATATATTGGCGGCCCGCTTTTTAGGCAAGTTTATTGAAGGCGAGGTCGACTGGTGCCACGTCGACCTGTCCTCTTATGCGCACAAAGAAGGCCTGGGCGCAGTGGCTAGCGAGGTGAACGGCTTTGGCGTTGCGCTCACCTTGCAATGGGTTCAAGCCTTGATGGCAGGCAAATAAGCCTTAACCACAAGCCCCGCAACGTGCCAGCCATTCGCGGCCTTTGAGCATCAGGTTCCAATAGACGCAAGGGAGTAGGTATTTCTTTAACCACCAGGCCGTGCGGCGCGGTTTGGTGGAGTCCCAGGGGAAGGTCGGCACAATTTTGCCGCCATAACCAAATTCAGCCAGGATGATTTTACCTTTTTCGACGGTGAGCGGGCAGGAACCATAACCGTCATAGCGTGACGGCAGGGCGAGTCCTGCGCGATGGGCCAGCAGGTTTTCGGCGGCAATCACCACCTGCTTGCGCGCAGCGGCCGCTGTTTTGGCATTGGGTGTATTGGTGCAATCGCCGACACCGAAAATATCCGGGTAACGTACATGTTGCAGGCTGTGCTGGTCGACTTCTACCCAGCCATCAGCATTCGCCAGCGGGCTTTGCTTGATAAAGTCAGGCGCAGTTTGTGGCGGCACCACATGCAGCAGGTCAAACGTTTCACTGACACGGCTGACATTGCCATCAGCATCTTTCACATTAAACCAGGCCGTTTTGCCTGGGCCATCTACTTCGACCAGCGTGCTATTCAAATGTAAATCCACCTGGTAGCGACGGATATACTGCATCAGTGGTTCTACATATTCCTTGACGCCAAACAGGGTAGGGGTTGCGCTGTAAAACGAGGCTTTGATATTTGCCAGGCGGCCTTTGCCCAGCCATTCGGCACAGGACAGATACAAGGCTTTTTGCGGTGCGCCAGCACATTTGATTGGCATTGGCGGCTGGGTAAACAAGGCTTTGCCCGATTGCAACTGCTGCACTAGTTGCCAGGTGTAGGGCGCCAGGTCAAAGCGATAGTTGGATGTCACGCCATGCTTGCCCAAGGTTTCTGCCAGCCCCGGTATGCCTGCCCAGTTTAATTTCAGGCCCGCAGCCGTCACCAATTGCTGGTATTGAATCGTGCCCAGTTTATCAGTCGTGACCTGTTTTTGAACCGGATCGAAACTGGTCGCGGCGGCCTGTAACCAGGTAATGCCAGCCGGAATGCAGTCGGCCATGGCGCGCACGGTTTTCTTTGCATCAAACTCGCCTGCACCGACCAGGGTCCAGGCTGGCTGGTAATAGTGTTGGTCTGAAGGCTCTATGATGGCGATGTGTAGCTGGGGCGCGCGTTTTTTCAGGCTGGCCGCGATGGCGCAACCAGCGGTGCCGCCGCCTATAATGACTACATCGAAGTTGGTCTTATTCATGGAATTAAAATACTCTTATTTAGATAGTTGGAATGGTTTTCTTAAGTATTGAACCAGCTTTTGACTTTACCTAACAAGCCATCATTTGCTTGCTCGCCTGGTGCGCAACAGCAGGCTGGTTTTGCATCAGTGGCCGCTGGCTGGCTTTGTAACGCTTGCTGGTAAACATTGTTTGCCCGGTTGCCCGTGCGACAGAAGCCCAGCACGGCGCCCGTATGCTGGCTCAACAATGTTTGCAGTTGTTGTACGTGCTCAGGTTTCACCTGGTTAGGCACAACGGGAATGTAGGCATAAGCGATTCCCAGTGCCTCTGCTTTGCTGGCGAGTGCGGCGCTGGCAGGTTGTGCGTCGCCGCCTTCGCCATCCGGGCGAAAATTAACCACGAGTTTGATGCCTTTGGCGGCCAGTTCATCCAGGTCTGACGCGCTTAACTGGTCGCTGACACTGTAGCGTTGATCAATTATTTTGATGTCCATCTTTCTTTCCTATGCGCTTTTGAGTTGCGCGGTTGCTGTCTGTTGGCAAAGCGCTGGTTTCTGGCAAAACTCACGATGCAGCACCTGAATCACCGCCAGGGCGGCCGGGCTGCCTATGCTGTAATAGACATTTTTGCCTTCGCGGCGCGTGCTGACCAGTTGCGCCTCGCGGAGTACGGTTAATTGTTGTGACAGGCTGGGTTGCCTGAGGTTAAGGTTCGTTTCCAGTTCGCTGACTGATTTCTCACCCTGTGATAATTGACATAGCAGCATCAACCGATCAGTGTTCGCCATCGCTTTCATCAACTGGCTGGCCTGATCGGCCGATGCTCTCAACTGGTCAAAAAGATCCACCGCAATATCCGACGTTTGCATAATACCCCTTGAATCATCATTTATTTTTTATACTATTTATACGTTGAAATTCAATCATAAACCTGTTGTCACAGATTGTGTACGCTTTAACACTTAAGTGATTGACCGTGATCATTGTTTGAAATCAATCTGTGGTAAAGTTTGTCGCACAAATTAAACGTGACGGGGCGCTGAAATTGCCCTCGCCAATACAATAAAAATACTGGGGATTATCGGGATGATGCAATCACTTTCATGGATCAGCTTGTTTCCTGAACTGGAAGCGCTGGAAGACGCGGCTAAAAAGCTGCTCACGCAATATGCTCGGATTGTAGAGGCGCCAATAGGCACTATTGGTTATCGCGAAGGTGATCATTGTGGCGGCTATGTGTTGCGGCTGAAAGGCCGTTCGCGTGTCTATAAAATGTCCGCCAGTGGCCGCGAAATCGTGTTGTATCGCGTAGGCGCTGGTGAAACCTGTGTCATCACCACCACCTGTTTGCTAGGCAATAGCCAGTATCCTGCTTCGACCATTGTTGAAGAAGAAATCCAGGATGTGATTGTGCCGGACACGACTTTTCATAAGCTCATGATCGATTCGCCGGTGTTCAGGCAATACGTGATGCAAAATTATGGTGCCTTGATCAGTGACCTGATTGTGTTGCTGGATGAGGTGGCGTTTCAAACGCTGGATGCGCGGCTGGCGAAATGGTTGCTGGACATGGGTAATAACACGATTCAACGCACGCACCAGCAAATTGCCGATGAACTGGGCACGGCGCGTGAAGTCATCAGCCGCCAGTTAAAACGCCTGGAGCAAAAAGGCTGGCTGACCATGGGGCGCGGGGTCATCGAAATCCAGCATCGCGGTGAATTACTTAAACTGGCTAACAGCGGCCAGTAGCCCTGTATCTGCCCGGATACAAAATTCTTCCGGCTTCGATACATCCCGGCGTCATCTCTCATGATTGAATGCACGTTAACGACATAACTGCAGTAAGCAGTGTGCTTCAAGAGAGGAAAACGAGCATGCGTAAATTAATCTTATCCAGCGTGGTGATGATGGCGGCGAGCCAAACGGCGTTTGCCGATGCAGAATATATTGACCGGGCCAGAGTGCTGTCGGTCGCACCGCAAGTGCAGCAAATCAACCAGCCACGCCAGGAATGCCACACCGAATATGTACGTGAAAGCGTGTATGAATCTAACCGATCCAATGCCGGGGCGATTGTTGGTGGTGTGGCCGGTGGCTTATTAGGCAGCACCATTGGTCGCGGTAATGGCCGTATCGCTGCTGCTGCAGTGGGTGCCGGTGTCGGCGCGATTGTGGGTGACCGCGTGGGTAACCAGAACACCTATGGAAACGAACGTATCGTGACGCGCCCGGTTGAACAGTGTGTGATGGTAGACCAGTGGCAAACGGTGACCACAGGCTATGTGGTGAATTACGAATACCAAGGCCGTCAATATTCGACCATGATGGACAGGGACCCGGGCCCGGTATTGGATGTGGCTGTATCAGTCAGACCGAATGTGGTACAGATTCAACCTATGCCAGCGCCAGGATACCGTCCGGCTGCGATGCGAGGTCATGGGCCACGCCAGCATCGTCAATATTGGTAAGAGCAATATTTGGTTAAGTCAGCTGTTGTTAGTAAACGCGGTGCCCGCAACGGCATCGCGTTTATGCTTTGAGCAGGACAATCACTGCGCCACTGCCACCATCATTGGCTCTTGCCTGGGCATAGGCAATCACTTCATCTTTTTGCATCAGCCAGTTGCGCAGTTTGTGTTTAAGCACGGGTTCTTTATTGCGTGAGCCCAAACCTTTGCCATGCACAATGCGCACGCAGCGCAAGCCGCGTTTTTTACAGTCGGCAATAAATTCAGAGACATACAAACGGGCTTCGTCGCTAATCAGGCCGTGCAGGTCTATATGCGCCTGCACCACCCAATGGCCACGGCGCAGCTTGCTCAGCACCATGGGCGATTGGCCTTCACGCAAATACAGCAACTCTTCGCCGCTTTCGAGCTCGTGTGCCGGAATGTAGTCATCACTCAGCGAGTCTATGAGTGCCTGCTGCTCGTCACGGATCAACTGGCGGGGAATCGGCTTTGGCTTCTTGGGCGCATGCGAAATGCGGGTGGTTTTGACCGGGCGTGCGCCTTTCACTGCTTCATGAAACAGTGAAACATCATCTTCCTCTTTGTCCGGTAACTCGTTTGACATGCTGTAATTTTAAAATAAAAAAGCGCACCGGGGTGCGCTTCTTCATATCGGGCTATAGATTTAGCGCGATGGATTTACTCCAGGCTGGTCAAATAACGCTCAGCGTCTAAGGCAGCCATACAACCGGTGCCGGCGCTAGTCACTGCCTGGCGGTAGATATGGTCTTGCACGTCACCGGCGGCAAACACGCCTGGGATGTTGGTGGCAGTGAAGTTACCCTGACGGCCGGTGTGCGTGACGATATAACCGCCTTCCATTTCAAGCTGGCCTTCAAAAATCTGCGTATTTGGCTGGTGGCCAATCGCGATAAATACGCCTTTGAGCGCAATGTCTTTGGTGGTGCCAGCATTCACGTCTTTCAGGCGCATGCCAGTCACGCCGGTGTTATCGCCCAATACTTCATCCAACGTATGGAAGGTTTCCAGGACGATCTTGCCTTCCTTGACGCGATCCATCAGTTTGTCGACCAGGATGGCTTCGGCCTTGAATTTGTCGCGGCGGTGTACCAGGGTGACTTTGCTGGCAATATTGGCCAGGTACAGGGCCTCTTCCACAGCCGTATTGCCGCCGCCGATCACAGCGACCTCCTGGTTACGGTAGAAAAAGCCATCACACGTGGCACACGCAGATACGCCTTTACCGGCAAAGGCTTCTTCACTCGGCAGACCTAAATACTTGGCAGAAGCCCCTGTGGCGATAATCAGTGCATCACAGGTATATTCACCGTTATCACCCACTAAACGAATCGGTTTTTCTTTCAGATGCGTGGTGTGGATATGATCAAAAATCATCTCGGTATTAAAACGCTCGGCATGCTGCTGAAAGCGTGCCATGAGCTCCGGCCCCATCACGCCATTGGCATCGGCTGGCCAGTTATCCACCTCGGTGGTAGTCATCAGCTGGCCGCCTTGGGCCAGGCCGGTAATGAGCACCGGGTTGAGGTTAGCGCGGGCCGCGTAGACCGCTGCGGTATAACCAGCAGGGCCTGAGCCAAGAATCATTAAACGGGCATGTTTTATTGCCATGATGAGATTTCCAGTATTTGGTGAATTATTTTTATGTAGATGGGGGTGGGCACTGTTTTTTAAATGCCCACCCTGAAGAAAAGTGTTAAAGGATTATTCCAGCAAGCTGCGTAACATCCATGCTGTTTTTTCATGCAATTGCAGGCGCTGGGTTAACAGGTCGGCCGTGGCTTCGTCAGAGGCCTTTTCTGCGGCCGGGAAGACGCTGCGAGCCGTGCGGCAGACTGCCTCATGGCCAGCCACCAGTTCACGGATCATGTCGTTGGCTTTAGGCACGTCAACGGTTTCTTCTATCGAAGTCAGTTTGGCAAACTGGGCGTAGGTGCCTGGGGCGTACACACCCAATGAACGAATACGCTCTGCCACCAGGTCTACCGCCAGTGCCAGTTCGGTGTACTGGGTTTCAAACATCAGGTGCAAGGTGTTGAACATTGGCCCAGTGACGTTCCAGTGAAAATAGTGCGTTTTCAAGTACAAAGTGTAGGTATCCGCCAGCAGTTTAGATAAACCATGCGCGATTTCCTGGCGGTTTTCATTATTGATTCCGATATCCATGAGCTCTCCATAGGTGGTTTGTAGATGTGATTTGTTTATTTTAGAACCTCGTCTCCCTGACTGCAATTTGATTTTGTTATAATCATTTAAGTTCACTCTTGCAAAGAAAGAGACAACATATTGTTTTTTAATAAGAAAAAAGTTGCTAACGTCCGTCTGGAAAAAGTTTCGACGGAGAAGCAACTGCGTGATGCCAAGTTGCTGCGTGAGGTTTCATGGATCGCGCTGGCAGCGCTCGGCGTGTTTCTGGCGGTGATTTTAGCGACTTATTCGCATGAAGATCCGGGCTGGACGCACGCGATTGGCGAGCATGACACCATCCACAATGCGGGTGGTGCAGTGGGCGCCTGGGTGTCAGATATCTTTCTTTCCTTATTTGGTTTTTCATCATGGTGGTTTGTGGTGCTGGCTTTTTACATGGTCTGGCTCATGTACCAGCGTCTGCACTTGGCCCCGGTTGAAAAGCATGACTGGTGGTTGAATGGCGTTGGTTTTGCCTTAATGTTGCTGGCGTCTGCCGCGCTTGAGTCTGGCCACCTGGTGAGCTTTCCTGCAGATTTTCCGCTCAAGCAAGGCGGCGTGATTGGTAGCGGCATAGATCATTTGTTGCGCAATATGTTTGGTTTTGCCGGGTCTACCATGTTGCTGCTGGTGCTGTTTGCTATTGCGTTCAGCCTGTTTACCAGCTGGTCGCTGATTACCATGAGTGAGCAGTTGGGTGAATGGGTGATCCAGTTTTACCAATGGAGCCTGCTTAAATACCAGGACTGGCAAGACCGCAAAGTGGGGCGCCAGGTGCTACAGGCACGCGAGGAGTTTGTCGAGGCTGAGCGCAAGCGGGTTGAAGACCGCAAGCCGGTAGAGATTACGGTGCCAGAAGTGGTGATCGAGCCTAGCGAGCGCGTGGTGAAAGAAAAACAGGCTGTATTGTTTGCTGCGATTGAGCAGGAAGGTTTGCCGCCGTTACATTTACTGGATGCACCCAACCAGTCGGTTGAGTTGCAATCTGCCGAAACGCTGGATTTCACTTCACGCCTGATTGAGCGCAAGCTGATGGATTTTGGCATTGAAGTCAAAGTGGTTACTGCGCAGCCAGGGCCGGTCATTACGCGTTACGAGCTGGATCCGGCGCCTGGTGTGAAAGGCAGCCAGATTACCAACCTGGCCAAAGACCTGGCGCGCGCCTTGTCTGTGATCAGTGTGCGCGTGGTAGAAACTATTCCAGGCAAAAGCTATATGGGCCTGGAAATCCCCAATCCCAAGCGTCAGATTGTGTCCTTGTCTGAAATCATGGGTAGCCAGGCCTATGCTGACCAGAGCTCACCTTTAGCCATTGCCATGGGTAAGGATATTGCCGGTAAGCCGATTGTGGCCGACCTGGCGAAAATGCCACACGTGCTGGTTGCGGGTACCACCGGTTCCGGTAAGTCGGTGGCAATTAACGCGCTGATTTTAAGCTTGCTGTATAAATCTGAAGCCAGTCGTGTGCGTATGATTTTGATCGATCCGAAAATGCTGGAATTGTCTGTGTATGAAGGCATCCCGCATCTGCTGGCACCGGTGGTGACCGATATGCGCCAGGCCGCTAACGCCTTGAACTGGTGTGTGGCCGAGATGGAGCGTCGTTATAAACTGATGTCTACCCTGGGTGTACGTAACCTTGCCGGGTATAACCAGAAGATACAAGAAGCGAAAAAACAGGGCGTTTCGATTCCACATCCGTTCAGCTTGACGCCGGATGAGCCGGAACCATTGGAAGAAATGCCATTGATCGTGGTGATGATTGATGAGCTGGCCGACTTGATGATGGTGGTCGGCAAAAAGGTAGAAGAACTGATTGCACGCCTGGCGCAAAAAGCGCGAGCGTCCGGTATTCACCTGGTACTCGCTACGCAACGCCCTTCGGTGGATGTGATCACCGGCCTGATTAAAGCCAACGTGCCTACGCGTGTTGCTTTCCAGGTATCAAGCAAAATTGACTCACGCACGATTCTGGACCAGATGGGCGCAGAAACCTTGCTCGGGCAGGGTGACATGCTCTACCTGCCACCGGGTAGCGGCTACCCGCAGCGTATCCACGGCGCGTTTGTCAGCGATGGCGAAGTGCATAATGTGGTCAACTTCCTCAAGGCACAGGGCGAACCAAACTACATCGAAGGCATTCTCACCAATGAGACCGAAGGTGGCGATCTGGACGCTTTGCCAGGCGGCAGCAGTGATGCTGGCGGTGAAAAAGACCCGCTGTATGATGAAGCCGTGGCCATTGTACTGAAGACACGCCGCGCATCGATTTCATCGGTGCAGCGCCAATTGCGCATCGGCTATAACCGTGCTGCCAGGTTAATTGAAGATATGGAACGTGCCGGACTGGTCTCTGCCATGCAAAGCAATGGCAACCGCGAAGTACTGGTAAAAGCTGGAGGAGACCATGAATAACAGATTGATCAAAGCGCTGATCGCATTCAGCGGCTGGTGTGTCATATCAGCAGCATTGGCCGATGGCGTAGACGATTTGAAACAGTTTTATCAAAGCACGCACGCCATGCGAGCCAATTTCAAGCAAACCGTGTTTGACCAGAAAGGGCGCAAGCTGCAAGAGGTCAACGGCACCATGTTGCTGCAGCGCCCGAACAAGTTCCGCTGGGACTACCAGAAACCCTATGAGCAGCAAATTATCAGCGATGGCCGCCAGGTATTTTTGTTTGATATCGATTTGCAACAGGTCACCGTGCGTACCGTAGACAAGGTCTTGGGCACTAGTCCGGCTGCATTGCTGGCGGGTGGGCCAAATGTAGAAGAAACCTTCCGCTTGACGCGGCTGCTGGATTTTGAAGGCATGCAGCGCGTGCAAGCCAAGCCCAAGCAAAAGGATAGCGGATTTCAGGTGGTGATTATTTCGTTTGACCACAACAAACTGGCCGAAATGCGCCTGGTGGATGCCTTTGGCCAAAGTACGCATATTGTATTCTCCAATGTGGAGGTCAACCCTGGCCTCAATGCCAACCAGTTCCTGTTCTCGGTGCCTAAAGGGGTAGATGTGGTTGGCGAATAATCGCTTGCGCATCAACATCAGCCATGTCCTCCCTGTTTGAACCACAAACCCCTTCTTCTGTGCCGTTGGCCGAGCAGTTGCGGCCAAAAACGCTGGACGAAGTGGTTGGCCAAACCCATTTATTGGGTGAAAGCAAACCGCTGCGCCGCGCCTTTGAGTCCGGCAAACTTCCTTCCATGATTTTGTGGGGCCCGCCAGGAGTGGGCAAAACCACCTTGGCACGCCTTATTGCACAAACGGCAGATGCCGAATTTGTGCCTTTGTCCGCCGTATTGTCTGGCATTAAAGATATCCGTGAAGCCGTTGAACGGGCTGAGATGACCTTGCAGCAAACCGGCCGCAACACCATTTTGTTTGTCGATGAAGTGCACCGCTTTAACAAAGGTCAGCAGGATGCTTTTCTGCCGTTTGTTGAAAGCGGGCTGATCACCTTTATTGGCGCGACCACTGAAAACCCTTCTTTTGAAGTGAATAGCGCCTTGTTGAGTCGTGCGCAGGTATTTGTGCTGAATGCCCTGACTGAGGCTGAGTTGGCTGAACTGCTGGAACGCGCACGGCTTAAAGTGGCGCCGGACGTGCAATTGACAGAATCTGTGACCGAACAGGTGTTGGCTTACGCTGACGGCGATGCCAGGCGCTTGCTCAACTTCGCCGAGGGCCTGCTGTATGGTGCGCTGAGTGAGCAAATCAGTGAAATCGATGACGCCTTTTTGCAATCGACCATGGCCAGCAAATTGCGCCGTTTCGACAAAGGCGGCGAAGCTTTTTATGACCAGATTTCTGCCTTGCACAAATCAGTGCGCGGCTCTAACCCGGATGCTGCACTCTATTGGCTGATGCGCATGCTGGATGGCGGTGCCGAGCCCTTATACCTGGCACGCCGGATTATCCGCATGGCCTGGGAAGATATCGGCCTGGCGGATCCACGCGCCATGCAGATTGCTAACGACGCAGCACTGACGTTTGAGCGCCTGGGCAGCCCAGAAGGCGAGCTGGCGCTGGCGCAGGCCGTGATTTACCTGGCGGTAGCGGCCAAGAGTAATGCGGGCTATATGGCTTATAATCAGGCCAAGGCGTTTGTCGCGCAAGATAAATCACGCGCAGTGCCGCTACATCTGAGAAATGCCCCAACCAAACTAATGAAAGCGCTCGATTACGGTAAAGAATACCGCTATGCGCATAATGAGCCTGGTGCTTATGCAGCGGGCGAGCATTACTTTCCGGATGATTTGGAAGCACAACCGTTTTACCAGCCCACACCGCGTGGTTTGGAAGGTAAAATAGGCGAAAAATTACAGCACCTCAAAGAATTAGATAGAAAAGCCAAAAGCAAATAAACCGTCGATTTTTATGCAATAAAATGTGGATATCCAGATTGTTATCGGCATGTATCTGCGTTCATCGGCGGTCAATATTAGAAAGAAATTATGTTAGATATACAACAACTTAGAAATGATCTGGACAATGTGGTCGCCCGTCTGGCGGCGCGAAAATTTGCTTTCCCAGCAGAGGAATTCAAGGCGCTGGAAGCGCAGCGTAAAACCATACAGACCAATACCGAAAACCTGCAAGCCAAGCGCAATACTGCTTCCAAGCAGATTGGCATTGCCAAGTCTAAAGGCGAAGACGCCAGCGCCATTTTGGCTGAGGTGGCTGGCTTGGGCGATGAGTTGAAAGCAGCAGAAGCGCAGTTGAATGAGATTCAAGCCAGCATGCAGGCGCTGATGCTGAATGTGCCTAATTTGCCGCACGAAAGCGTGCCGGTTGGCCAAGATGAAAGCCAGAACGTGGAAGCACGCCGCTGGGGTACGCCGCGCAGCTTTGACTTTGAAGTCAAAGACCACGCTGACGTCGGTGCGCCATTGGGCCTGGATTTTGATACCGGTGCCAAACTGTCAGGTGCGCGCTTTACGCTGATGAAAGGCCAGATTGCCAAATTGCATCGTGCGATTGCCCAGTTTATGCTCGATACGCAAACAGACAAACATGGCTATACCGAGTGTTATACGCCTTATATGGTCAACCGTGAAACCTTGATTGGCACTGGCCAATTGCCCAAGTTTGAAGAAGACCTGTTTGTCACGCCGCACAATGATAGCAAACTCTATTTGATCCCTACCTCCGAAGTGACGCTGACCAATACCGTGCGTGACGAGATTGTGGCGGCGGATAGCTTGCCAATTAAATTAACCGCACATACCCCTTGCTTCCGCTCAGAGGCAGGTTCTTATGGTCGTGATACCAAAGGCATGATCCGCCAGCATCAATTTGATAAAGTCGAGATGGTGCAGATTGTGCACCCTGAGACCAGCTATCAGGCGTTAGAAGAGATGGTTGGCCATGCTGAAGCGATTTTGCAGGCGCTAGAACTCCCTTATCGCGTGGTGTCATTGTGCACAGGTGATATGGGCTTTGGCGCAGCGAAAACCTATGACCTCGAAGTCTGGTTGCCCGCGCAAAATACCTACCGTGAAATCTCTTCTGTGTCGAACTGCGAAGCATTCCAGGCGCGCCGTTTGCAGGCGCGTTTCCGCAACGCCAATGGTAAACCTGAATTGCTGCACACCCTGAATGGTTCAGGCTTGGCCGTCGGCCGTACGCTGGTGGCCGTGCTGGAGAACAACCAGAATGCCGATGGCAGCGTGACGATTCCTAAAGCCTTACAGCCTTATATGGGCGGTAAAACAGCGCTGACTGTCTAATCCATCAGTTACAGTTGTCTTAAGATGCCTTGGCTAACAACCAGGGCATTTTTGTTTCTGCGATCTTATATGGGTCTACGCCAGGGTCGTAGGTCGGGAAGTATTTCTGCATGATCTGGTAGTAGCTGCGCACCAGCTCGGTATAAATCACCGGCGCGCCACAGCTACAGTAACCATGTCTGGCATTCACATAATAAGCAGGGTCATTCAGTAACTGATAGCCACGTTTAACGTCTGCCCAGCTATCGGGATTCAAGCCCAGTTTTTGCGCGATAATGCGCGCATCTTCGAGGTGGCCAACGCCATTGTTGTAAGCGGCCAGCGTCATGAAGGTGCGGTCTGGCTCTGGGATGCGTGAGGGAATACGGTCTTTCATCCAAAGCAAAAACTTGGCACCCGCCATCACGCTTTGTTTGGGGTCCAGCCGGTCGGTGACGTTCATCATATTGGAGGTTTGCTCAGTGAGCATCATCAGGCCGCGCACGTTGGTTGGCGAGGTGCTGTAGTTATCCCAATGTGACTCCTGGTAGCTGAGCGCTGCCAGCAGGCGCCAGTCGATGTCGGTGATCTCTTGCGCGCTTTTAAACAGTCGCACGTATTTGGGTAGCAGCGTATGAGATTTGCTTAAGAAGGCTGTGACATCTACAGGTTTCAAGCGTTTGGTATGACCGTGATAACGGTCCAGCAGGTTACGCAGGGTGCCATCTTTTTCGATCTTCTTGAAAAAAGCCTGCATCTGCTGCAATCTTTCTTCACCGTGTAACTTATTGAGTGCCCAGGCAATTTTGTCTGCCTGGCCCAGCATCATGCCCGCATCCAGTTGTGGGTAATTGTATTGCATGATGGCGACCAGGTGATTGTCTGCCACGGTGAAGTCGATTTCGTTACGCGCGACAGCTTCGATCAGTTGCTCAGAGCTAAGTTTGTCTGTTTCCTTCCAGGTGAGTGCAGGCGATTTTGATTGTAATTCGCGCATGCGGTCGACAAAGCTGGTGCTTTTAGGCAGCACGATGCGTTTTTCAAGCAGGGCTTCGGCATTGTTTGGTTCGCTGTTTTTGTCACGGTTATACACCACCATGGCTTGCACCTGGTTGAAGGCGGGGCCAAACAATACCTGGCGTTTGCGCGCGGGCGTGATGCTGATGTCTGCGGCAGCAATATCTGCATCGCCTCTCAATAGGGTGGGGAACACTTTATCAAAGCTGTCGACGACGATGAATTCGAGTTTATAGGGTGGCCCCAAAAATTCGACAAAGCGCTTGGCCAGGTCATACTCCAGCCCGGCATAGTTATTCTGGCTGTCGATAAAGTAAGTGCTGGGGCTGTTGATGGTGACAAAGCGGATGGTGTAAGGGTCAGGCTTGGGTTTTGTTTGTGCCAGGTGTTTTTGGCCACTATTGTCACTACAGGCAAGTAAGGCCGTACATAGCGTAATCAGCATGGTTTTCAACCACACTGACCGTACTGACTTGCCTGAAAAGAACTGCATAAGACCTGAGTGGCGCTTACACGCGTGTCTCAATCTGACCTTGGTCCGCAATCAGGATGGTATTCGCCAGCTTGGCAAAAATGCCGTGCTCAACGACGCCGGGGATATTGTTGATCAAGGCATTCAAGCGATCAGCATCCAGGCTGGCGTCAAAGCGCATATCAAGCACCAGGCTACCGTAACTGGTGATGGATAAACCATCTTTAGCCACATTCTGGCGCAATTCACCGACACCGCCAATGGCTTCCAGGCTGTGTTTGGCCGCTTGCCAGGCAAAAGGCATCACCTCGATCGGGATTGCAAAATTTTCACCAATGCGGCTGACCAGCTTGCTTTTATCCGCGACGACAATGAATTGTTTGGCCGCCTTGGCCAGCAACTTTTCCATTACCAAGTCGTAGCCGCGACCTTTGAGCAATGCATTGTCTGGCGTGATTTCATCGGCGCCATCCACATACAGGTCGATCTGGCTCAACTGGGATAAACTCAGCACAGTGAGTCCGGCAGATTGGGCCTTGATCATGCTGATATTTGAGCTGGCAACAGTGGTGATGCGTAGGTTTTCAGTGCGCTGGCGCTCGGCCAATGCGTCAATAAAGTAATTGGCTGTAGATCCTGTGCCCAGTCCTACGATCATGTCATTTTTAACGTAGCTGGCGGCTTCCAGCGCGACGGCTTGTTTGTCATTCATCATTTATTCTCCGTGCTGGTATCTCGTGTTCGCTCGGGCGTCTTGCGTGTCATTCAGTCACTGTCTGTGGACGCTTGCAGTTATAATAGCAAACTCGGCAGATTCGCCAAGAAATACTCGTCTAACCTGAGCAATAAGATTCTAATTTTTTATGGCAGTTTCACTCCCCGTTATCGGGCATCCACAGCGTTTTTCTTTTCAAAGTCAGGGCCTGGATAGCCGGGCTTTGGCCGAATTGGCCTGTGGTTTAAAAGCAACAAATACGCCGCTGGTGGTGCTGACCGCAAGCGCGTTTGAAGCACAGCGCCTGATGGATGAAATTCCGTTTTTTGGCCGAGATAGTAAGGGCGAGGCTATTCAGGTGCATTTGTTGCCAGACTGGGAAACGCTGCCTTATGACGTGTTTTCGCCGCACCCTGATTTAACCTCTGAACGTTTGGCTACGCTTTATCAACTGAGCCAAAACCAGAGCAATGTGGTGATTGTACCGATGGCGACGGCTTTGCTCAGGCTGCCCCCCGTGGCTTACCTGGCGGCGCATACTTTTATGCTCAAAAAAGGCCAGAAGCTTGATGTGGATGCCTTGCGCAACCAATGTGCGCAAGCGGGTTATCACCACGTCAGCCAGGTGATGGGGCCAGGCGAATTTAGCGTCCGTGGCGGCCTGGTGGATTTATACCCTATGGGCAGCGCGTTTCCTTATCGTATAGACCTGTTCGATGATGAAATCGAGACCATACGCACGTTTGATATCGATACCCAGCGCAGCGTGTATCCGGTGCCGGAAATCCGCATGTTGCCGGCGCGTGAGTTCCCTATGGATGAAGCAGCGATCACACGCTTCCGCAGCCAGTTCCGGGAATATTTCGAGGGCGACCCGCAGCGTGCCAAGATTTACAAAGATGTGAGCAAAGGCACGCCCAGTGGCGGTGTAGAGTGGTATTTGCCTTTGTTCTTTGAGCAAACTGCCACCTTGTTTGATTATCTGCCTGCGCAAACCGTGTTGTGCCTGCATGGCGACCTTGATAAAGCTGCGCAAACTTTTTGGGCCGATGCCAACAGCCGTTACAAGCTCATGGCATACGACCCCGAAAAGCCCATCATGCGGCCGGAAAGCCTGCTGCAGAAGGCTGATGATTTTTTCAGGCAAACGCATGCCTTTGCCCTGGTCAACCAGCAACTGGATATTAAAAATGGTTTGCCTGCCGTCGAGGTTGATCGCCGTGCCGAACAACCGCTACATAAATTGCAGGGGTTTATTAGCCAGTTTCCCGGGCGCGTGCTCATTGCAGCTGAAAGCCTGGGTAGGCGTGAAACCATCGCCCAGCTATTTACCGAGCACGGTTTAACTTTCTCACTGACCGAAGATTGGGCGGGCTTCGCGCAGTCCAACTTCCAGGTCATGCTGGGCGTGGCGCCACTGCATCAAGCCCTGGTCGATGGCGACCTGGCAGTGATTACCGAGGCTGAGTTATATGCCAGCACCGTGCGCCAGCAACGCCGTCGCAACCAGGAAAAAGCGCGTAATGCCGAAGGCATGCTTAAGGACTTGTCCGAACTGCGGCTGGACGACCCGGTGGTGCATGAGCAGCATGGGGTAGGGCGCTACAAAGGCCTGGTCAATATTGACTTTGGTGAGGGCGAAACCGAGTTATTGCTGATTGAATATTTTAGCGATGATAAGTTGTATGTGCCGGTCTCACAGCTATTCCTGATTTCACGCTATTCCGGTGGTCCACCAGAGAGCGCGCCATTGCACCGGTTGGGCAGCGGCCAGTGGGACAAAGCCAAGAAAAAAGCCCTTAAGCAAATCCGTGATACGGCGGCAGAGTTACTGAACTTGTATGCCCAGCGTGCTTCGCGTCGTGGTCATGCATTTACGCTGAGTTTGCATGATTATGAGGCGTTCTGCGAAGGTTTCCCATTTGAAGAGACGCCAGATCAGCTAGAAGCGATTGAAAATGTGATCAAAGACATGCAGTCTGGCCGCCCGATGGATAGGTTGGTGTGTGGTGACGTCGGCTTTGGCAAGACCGAGGTGGCCTTACGTGCAGCCTTTGTGGCGGTCATGGGCGGCCGCCAGGTGGCCGTGTTAGTGCCAACCACCTTGTTGGCCGAGCAGCATTACCAGAACTTCTGTGACCGTTTTGCCGAATGGCCAATCAAGATTGCAGAGATTTCACGTTTCCGCACTGCCAAAGAGCAGGCCGAAGCACTCAAAGGCCTGGCGGATGGCAGTATTGATATCATTATTGGTACCCACAGGCTGATCCAGAAAGATGTACAGTTCAAGAACCTGGGCCTGGCCATTTTGGATGAAGAGCACCGCTTTGGCGTACGCCAGAAAGAGCAGATGAAGGCGCTACGCGCAGAAGTTGATGTATTGACACTGACTGCTACGCCGATTCCACGTACCTTAAGCATGGCGATGGAGGGCTTGCGTGAGTTCTCTGTGATTTCGACGCCGCCACAAAAGCGCCTGGCAATTAAAACCTTCCACACGCCATATTCAGACGGCATTATCCGCGAAGCGGTGATGCGTGAATTCAAGCGCGGCGGCCAGGTGTATTTCCTGCATAATGAGGTGGATACGATCTACGTCATGAAGGAGAAACTGGAAAAAATCGTCCCCGAAGCCCGCATTGCGATTGGTCACGGCCAGTTGCGCGAGCGCGAGCTGGAACATGTCATGCGCGATTTTTACCAGCAACGTGCCAACTTGTTGTTGTGTACTACCATTGTCGAAACCGGGATTGACGTCCCCACCGCCAATACCATGATTATCAACAAAGCTGATATGTTTGGCCTGGCGCAATTGCACCAGTTGCGTGGCCGCGTCGGCCGTAGCCACCATCAGGCTTATACCTATTTATTGACCGACCCGGACCGCAACATCACGCCGCAAGCACAAAAACGTCTGGATGCGATTCAATTGCTGGAAGACTTGGGTGCAGGCTTCCACCTGGCCATGCACGATCTTGAAATCCGCGGCGCAGGTGAGCTGTTAGGCGATAGCCAAAGTGGCGAAATGCAGGAAATCGGCTTTAACTTGTATTCCGATATGCTCAATCACGCCGTCAAACAGCTAAAAGCCGGTAAAGAGCCGGACCTCGATGCGCCATTAGGTGTGACTACAGAAATCAACCTGCATACGCCAGCGCTGTTGCCGAATAATTATTGCCCAGACGTGCATGAGCGCCTGGTGATTTATAAGCGCCTGGCTAACTGCGAAGACGACGACGCACTCGACGCCATGCAGGAAGAGCTGATAGACCGCTTTGGCTTATTGCCTGAGCCAGGCGAAGCCCTGATTGCCTGCCACCGCCTGCGTATTGCCGCCAAACCACTGGGCATCATCAAAATCGACGCCTCCGATGCCGCGATTCAGTTGCAGTTTAATGTGAAAGCTGACCTCGATCCGATGAAACTCATCAGCCTGTTGCAACGCGACAAACGCTGCCGCATGAATGGGCCGGATAAATTACGCGTGAGTGTACAGCTGGGTAACCTCAATCACCGTGTAGAATTAGTGAAAACATTATTAAAAGAGTTTGCTTAACATTGATGAAAAAGGCCAATACGATAGTATTGGCCTTTTCGATGCAATTGATGAAAGTCTTAGGCGTCAATCATCAGTTTGCTCTGACTGATTAGGTTGGCAAGTAAGCTTGCCTCATTCGTTCCATTCAGCAAGTTAACGCCTGTCAACGTGATGTGTTGATTCTCTGCAGATGCAGAGTAGTTACCATTTATAAATCCACCATGGTTACTAATTCTAATATCGGTATTGGTTGCGCCTGCAATCGTACTGGTAGTGATATCCAGATAATTTAGAATATTGCCATTCGATTCGCCAACCAGTAAATCTCTTAAATCTAACTTATCTTCGGCTGAATTAAAGTCTGTAATTTTATCTATTGCCGGTCTTCCATTTGTCTCTTTGTCGGCGAGATTCCAAATAAAAGTGTCAGTGCCCAAGCCACCTGTTAATGTGTCATTACCAGCACCGCCAATCAGGGTGTCGTTGCCCATGGCGCCATTAAGGGCGTTATTGCCAATATTACCAGTGATGATGTTATCAAGATCGTTGCCATTGCCATCAATAGAGTCTGTGCCAATAAGCGTCAGATTTTCTACATTGTCAGGTAAAGCATAACTGATAGTGGTTTTAACAAGGTCAGTACCTTGAGATTCCACATGAGTAATGGTCTGTTCGGAAACAAGTCGCACCTCTCCTGTTTCAAGATTTTTTATAAATGTATCGTAAACTGCAGAGTTGGTATCCCCAGAGACCACGTCATTGGATCTACTATCGAAGATGACATATTTTCCATTTGCTGAAAATTTTCCATTAATAGATTCGTCAGATAACTGGAGATTGTTTGAGTTGGTTGAGACTCTTTGAGTAATGCCTGTTTGCAAGTCTTTGATAAAGATATCAGAGCCCCATGGTGGGCCATTTGTATCATTTGAAATCAGATTGCTTGCACGACTTTCAAAAATAACATAGCGGCCATCAGCTGAAATTGAAGCGTTCTCACTATTGCCATTTGCCTCTAGCCCCGTTGAACTGGTTGATACTCTTTGAATGGCTCCAGTCGTCATATTTTTAACGAAAATATCATAAAAAGAGTTATTGTCTGCGGCAACAAGATTAGACGCCAAGCTCTCAAAAACTACGAGGTTGCCGTCTGCTGAAATGGACCCATACCAACTTCTGCCATTACCTACGATGCCATCGACATTGCTAGAAACCAATTTCGTTTCATTTGTTAATGTATCTTTCCAATATACGTCAATAGAGGAGTTCGTGTCAGCATTTGAGAGGTTTGTTGCAGTGCTATGGAAGGCGACATAACGGCCATTCGCCGATATTGTACTTACTACTGAACCACTATTTGCTTTTTCCCCAACTGAATTAGTTGAAACTAATGTTGTTTCACCAGTCAGTAGGTTCTTTGTAAATATATCGGAACCATAGTCTGTGTCATCTGGCGTTAAATTTGAGGCATAACTACTAAAACTAACAAATCTCCCATCTGCAGAAAATTGCGGGTGATCCAAAACTACATCTGCATTTCCTATTTGATCATCGCTACTCGTGCTGATTATCGTATTTTCGCCGGTTTCTAGGTTTTTTAAATAAATATCGTAATAGTCATTGCTATCAAAGCCACCTGCTGGCGCATACAGTATAAACTTTCCGTCGGCAGAAATTGATTGTGCAAAAGCTGACGAATAGTCATTTGCTTTTATCAAAACGCCTGTTTGCATGTCTTTGACAAAAACATCATTAGCTAGAACTGTATTTCCGAAGTTGAATTCACTGTAACTATCGAATAGGACGTAGCGTCCATCAGCAGAAACCCCAGCATTAAAGCTTGAGTAATTAGTTTGATAGGTGATGCTAGTACTTTTGTCAGCAAGTTCTATTACTTTGTCATTGATATTATCTACATAATATGTATCATCGTCACTACCGCCAGTCATGATGTCTTCGCCTGCCCCGCCATCAATTGAGTCGTTTCCTGCGTACCCAGTAATAAAATCGTTTCCATTGCCGCCTACGAGCGAGTCGTCAAGGGCGCCACCGTAAATAAACAATGGCTGAGGGATGTTAAGTGCTGTAGTAAAGTCTGAGAGTAATAAAGTTGTATTCGGTAAGAAGTTTGCAATTAATTGTTGAGAGTTGCTTCCACTCCCATCATTATCAAAAAACAAATCCCCTGTAGATTGGTTATAGATTAAATAGTCATTTTCATCTTGTGCAGAGACATTTCCACCTGTACCTGCGATAAACATGTCGGAGTAAATTCCATTCACAAATTGAGGCATAAAAAATCCAGAAGATAATTGGATTTTGTCTTCGCCACTTACAAAGTCATAAACTATATCGTAAGTGTCTGCTCCTGCTGATTCAAAAACAAAAATATCAGCACCTTCTCCCCCCCACAAGCTATCATTGCCCTGCATGCCAAAGAGTTTGTCATTCCCCCCCAAGCCTTTTAGCACATCATTACCAAGTAAACCGTAAATATTGTTTGACAGGTTGTTGCCAATGACTAGGTTGTCTTTGTTTGTTGCAGAAATAGAGTCATACAACACTGAATCATTGGCTAGGATGAAGTTTTCAATTTCAGAATTAGGATCAATTAAAAATGCTGATGGAATATCTTCACTTGAGGATAAGATATAAGTATCGATCCCTTCATTTGGGTTCTCAATAACGGTTTCGCCACCATGGATGATATAAGTATCGTTACCTTTGCCTCCAATCAGTGTATCGTAGCCCCCGAAAAAGATATAAGGACTTGCGCTTGACATATATTCATCTGAATACAATTCCGGATTTGTTACTACGCCACCATCAAGGATATTGTCACCATCATTTCCTATAATAACGTTGCTTTTTAAGTCACTACCGTAGCCGTTAATATTTTCAGAGCCTGTAAGAGTCAGATTGCTAATTCCAAAGTCGGCTGTGTATGAAACAGATGAATAAATAGTGTCGGTATAGCCATTTTCATAATAAAGTCCGTTGAAGTTGGAATAAATAAAATAGTCTTCTAGAACAACATCACTTACGTTGTCAACATGGTATGTATCGTCACCTAGGCCGCCATTCATAATATCAGCGCCTTTGCCACCGTTGATTATGTCGTTACCAGCTAAGCCGCTAATAGCATCATTTCCTGAGCCACCAGTTAACGTATCTGCTTGATCGGTACCAATCAAATTAAAATTCACACCTATCGCGAAATTATGATTAGTAAGCTTGCCAACTGCTCCCGTTAAAGTTGCAAATTGAACAGCATTTTGACCGCCCAACCCGTCAGCATCATAATAAAGAGCACCTGTTGATGTATTGAAAATAATACGTTGGCTTGTTGTATTTGCGCTTGTGATCCCTGCGCCACTACGAAATTCTATTGTATCTAGGACTGGTCCAATCGCATTGAATATTGTGTAATCTAAAAGAATTAGATCTTCACTGGCGTTAAATCCTTGAATAATATCCCTATTTGAAATGGCGTTCGGAGTTGTATCAAAAACGAAGGTGTCAAAACCTGCACCTCCATTCAATATATCGTTCCCATCATCGCCAATTAGTATGTCGTCTCCATTACCTCCAACTAAAGTATCATTACCGAATCCCCCATCGAGGATGTTGTTACCTGCGTTACCTGTGATGATATTGTTAAGCGCATTACCGGTACCGTTGAGAGCAAACGTTCCACCGTTTGCAGTACCATCGGTGAGAGTCAGGTTCTCTACGTTAGCAGAGAGGGTATAATCGACACTGGCTTTAACAAGGTCAATGCCTTCGTTGAGGTCCTCAATGACTTCATCGTCTTCATCATCGACGATATAAGTATCGTTACCTTTGCCGCCACGCAGGGTGTCAATGCCGCCCTTGCCATCGAGGATATTGTTCCCTGCATTGCCAGTGATGATGTTTGCATCATCGTTACCCGTTCCATTGATGCCCGCAGTACCTGTCAGTGTCAAGTTCTCTATATTATCCCCTAGTGTGTAATTGACACTGGTTCTGACGAGGTCAGCTCCCTCATTATCTTCTTCATTAATTCTATCCGCGATGTTGTCGACGATATAAGTATCATCACCGTCGCCACCAATCATGGTGTCAGCACCTGCGCCGCCATTTAGTGTGTCGTCACCAAGACCGCCAGTTAAAGTATTTGCTGCAGCATTTCCGGTCAGTACGTTATTGGCATCGTTGCCAGTGAGGTTGAGTTTGCTAGACGAAGTCAGGCTTGCATCCAGGTTTTCTACGTTGGCTAGGCCACCGCTAAGAGTAAGCGTCGTAGCCGTTGTGAGCTTAACGTTGCCTCTTAGTTGAATCGTGTCACTACCATCACCTGAGGCATCCTCAATAATGATATCTTGCAAGCTAGCTGCAGTAATACCGGCATTTATTGTGGTAACCAGGTCCACAATATATGTGTCACTGAGATTGCCTCCCACTAAGGTATCTATACCTGCGCCGCCATCAAAAACATGCGAGTAGTCGTTACCAATGATGTAGTTGGCTAAGTTGTTGCCGATAAGGTGAGAGAATATTCCATAGGTGTTAGTCGCATCTAAATTCTCTACATTGAGTGGTATGAGGTATTTGTTCAGGAGGCCGTTATTGCCTGCAGCAGAGAGAATAATGCTATCTATACCAGCATTCAGGCTCTCTACAACAGTATCTTGCGTTATGGGTTTAGCCGCACTCGCAAATAAGTAAGTCACCTCATAGATATCATTGCCAGCACCACCAATCAGTGTGTCTGAGCCATCCCAGCCACCACTTAGCCGGTTATTTCCCGAATTTCCTCTGATCGTGTTATTTAACTCGTTGCCAGCTCCATTAATGTTGTCAGTACCTGTTAACGTTAGATTTTCAACGTTATTATTCAGTGAAAAGCTGACGGATGATAAAACGATATCAATGCCGCCAGCGGCACCTGCAATCGTTTCAATAGCCCGGTCGTTAATATTATCAACGATGTAGGTATCGTTCCCGGCGCCACCTTGCATGTCATCCCGGTTGCCACCACCATCTAAAATGTTGTTACCAGAGTTCCCAATTAATAAATTACTGCCATCGTTACCTGTTGCATTCAAGTTCGCTTTGCCAAGCAGGGTGAGGTATTCAACATTGTCATAATTGGCAAGTGAAAGGCTAATGGACGAGTTGATCGTATCAATACCTTCATCTGCCAGAGAAAGATCGGTATTTTCCAGCTCGACAATCACATCCTTAATATTATCTACGTAATAAGTGTCCCATCCCTTACCACCAATCATGGTGTCTGCGCCTGCACCGCCATTGAGGACGTCGTTACCCAAGCCGCCCTCCAGTTTATTTGCAGCATTATTGCCGATGAGGGTATTGTCTTCGTCGTTACCCTTGAGGGTTAGCTTAGTAACACCCGTAGCAGAGGCATCAAGAGTTTCAATGTTGGTCCAACGGTTGAGTGAAATATCAATCGCTGTCGACAGCGTTGCGCTACCGCGCAGTTTGATCGTGTCGATCCCATCGGTGATGCCATTGTGTTCAGTGACGGTGTCATCAAAAACGATGTTGCCAGCTGCAACCTTGAGGTCGAGGATATAAGTGTCGTTACCGGCACCGCCGATAAGCGTATCTATACCTTTACCGCCATCCAGGATGTTATCGGCATCGTTACCCATGAGGATATTATCAAGCGCATTGCCTGTGAGATTCAGCTTGATTGTGTCAGTAGCTGAAGCATCCATATTCTCAAGGTTTGCACCCAGTGTGAGGGTGGTTGCATTGTCCATGTCACTGTAAACTGTGCCGCTGAGCGATCTGAGTTGTACGGTGTCAGTACCTGCATTGGCAGCTTCGGTGATGGTATCTTGCAGGGCGACTTTGTAGCTTGCTGCAGACTTGCCTGTTTTAATCAGGTCAACGATGTATGTGTCATCGCCTTTACCGCCGATGAGTTTATCTACGCCGTCTTCACCATCAAGGATATCATTACCAGCAGCCCCATCAAGCGTGTCATTGCCGGTGCCGCCCTGTAAGTGATTGTCGGCACTATTGCCCGTGATTTTGTCATTACCGCTGCCACCAATGGCATTCTCAATCACGACATTAAAAGCGATCGCAATATTATCTTGCTGTACAGTGGCGTTATTAGTGCCTACTTTAAAAGTTTGGCCTAAACGACTGAAAGCGCCTGCTTCAAGGTTAATAATCCCCCCGGTAGGCGATGTGTACTTAATCGTATCGTTTCCACCACCATCCCAAATAGTCTCATAGTAATGCTGCGAGGAAGAAAACTCGTACACGGTGTCACCAGCGTTGTAACTGTTATTTGCACCATATAAATGCTGTATGGCCAAAATGTCATACAGCATGGGGGTAGTCGGGTAATACTCATTAAATCCGTCAAAATTAGATCCAGGACGATCTGAGTAGCTCATGACAGTGTATTGGATATAGTCAATCTTGGTTGGCAATCCAATATCGCCTTTCTCTTCTGCAAACGAGTGATCGAGCCCTAATGCATGCCCAATTTCATGCAAGCCGACAAAGTAGCCCATTGCCCCGGTTGAAAAATCATAACCGGTTGAATCAGGCTGATTTGCGTTAAACCAGATATCTCCAGCTCGGGTGTAGGGAAAAATGTCGGAATATGGAAACCAGTCTTGGTCAACAGAATAGGTATATGCATAAATATTGGGCGCCATGGCACCGTCGTTAGTGAAGCCAAAGCGAATATCTCCCACTGCGCTAGGCGTTTCATTAACCTTAATGAAGTCCAGGTTGGCTACATTGGCCCAGGCGTTTAAAGCGAGAGTAATACCATTTTGCTGGTTAGTACTGAGAGGCGAGAGTGATTTATAGTCTGGCGTACCGTCTGAAAAATCAGTCAGCGTGCCATAGCCATTAATGAAGTCTTGTGACCAATACTCATCGCTTCTGGATGTGGGGAAGCTATAGTAAACCGTTGCAGCACTACCCAGAGCGCCGCCCCATTTATTACCCTGCAATAAAACGTTTAGATAAGATGAGCTAAAGTCAACATCGAAAATTGAGATTTGGCTAGTGGTATCAGGGGTAGGGGCGGTCATGGCAGCTCAACAGTCGGTTTATAACTAAAATACGAGAGAGTGCCTGTTTTTCACGTACTCCCTCGTATTGCAAAGGCTCAGTCAGGTTGACTCATCGCTAGTCAGTCAGCAAGTAGTTGTTTTGCGTCAGATAGCCAATCAGCTGCTCGTCATTGCCTGCCGCCGTTTTTGTCGCGGTAAACAAGTTAATGTTAGATAAAACAATATGCGCATCTTCTTTAGTCGAGTCATAAGCACCATCAGCAAATTCACCAGTTGAACTAATACGAATATGCGTTGAACCATTCTCAAATACAATATCCAGATAATTCTCTAGATTTGACGCGCCAGTCAGTATGTCTCTCAGGTCTATTTGATCCTTTTGAACAATAGAAAAGTCTGTGATGGTGTCAGTGTTGTCTGAAACATCGCCTGGCGCCACCAAATCGCTTGTCGTCCACTTGAATACATCTGCACCCAAACCACCTGTTAAGGTGTCATTGCCCAATCCGCCAATCAAGGTGTCGTTACCCGCGCCGCCATTCAGGGTATCATTACCCATACCGCCATCGAGAATATTGGCACCAGCATTGCCAGTTAGCGTGTTGTCAAATTCATTTCCAGTCAGATTTAGCTTGGTTGACTTGGTAGCAGACGCATCTATGTTCTCAACATGAGACCACGTAATAGCGGTGGAGCCATCCAGTGATAGGGTTGTGGCCTCGGTGAGTGTGACTGAACCACGTAGCTTGATGGTATCACTGCCATCAGTTGTGCTATTAAATTCTTCTACTGTATCTTCAATCGAAAGAATTCCGGCTGTGGCTTTGAGGTCCAAAATGTAGGTGTCATCACCTTCGCCACCCTGCAGGGTATCTACTCCAGCGCCGCCATCCAGGATATTGTTGGCATCATTGCCAGTCAGCGTGTTATTAAGAGCATTGCCGGTGAGGTTGAGCTTGATAGCCTCTGTGCCAGAAGCATCTAGGTTCTCAAGGTTCGCACCCAGTGTCAATGTAGTTGCATTGTTCATGTCACTGTAATCTGTGCCGCTGAGCAATCTGAGTTGTACGGTGTCAGTACCTGCATTGGCTGCCTCAGTGATGGTATCTTGCAGGGCGACTTTGTAGCTTGTTGCAGACTTGCCTGTTTTAATCAGGTCAACTATGTAGATATCGTCGCCATTGCCGCCAATCAGTTTATCTACACCAGTGCCACCGTCGAGGATATTGTTTCCGGCATTGCCAGTGATGGTATTTGCCAGCGCATTGCCAGTGCCATTGATATGATCATTGTCGGTAAGCGTCAGGTTTTCGACAAAGTCAGTGAGTTCATAATCGACACTGGCTTTAACGAGGTCAGTGCCCCCGTTTGCAGCTTCAATCACTTCATCATCTTCGTCATCGACGATATAGGTATCGTTGCCTTTGCCACCTTCCATACGGTCAGCACCTGCACCGCCATCCAGAGTGTTGTTACCAGCATTCCCTGTTATGATGTTATCTAAACCATTGCCTGTGCCATTGATTGCAGCCGTGCCAGTTAATGTCAGGTTTTCGACATAGTCTGAAAGCGTGAAAGTGACACTAGCCTGGACTAAATCAGTACCCTGATCATCTTGCTCAATTACAGTGTCGTCCATGTTATTAACGACATAAGTATCATTACCTTCGCCGCCGGTTAAGATATTGGCGGCCGCATTACCAATGAGAATGTTATCAAGGATATTGCCGGTGAGATTCAGTTTGGTTTTACCTGTGGCAGAGGCGTCAAGGTTTTCGATATCTATCCATTCGCCATCCAATGTCAGCGTCGCGGCTGTGGCGAGTGTGGCGGTACCACGTAGTTTGATCGTATCGATCCCTTCGGCTGTGTCGTTGTCTTCAGTGACGGTGTCATCAAATACGATATCGCCATTGACGACTTTGAGGTCAAGTATGTAGGTGTCATCACCGAGTCCACCGATAAGCGTGTCTGCGCCTTTACCGCCATCCAAGATGTTATCGGCATCGTTACCCGTGAGGGTATTATCAAGCGCATTGCCTGTGAGGTTCAGTTTGGTTGTATCAGTAGCTGAAGCATCCAGATTCTCAAGGTTTGCACCCAAGGTGAGGGTAGTGGCATTGTCCATGTCACTGTAATCTGTGCCGCTGAGCGATCTGAGTTGCACGGTGTCAGTACCTGCATTGGCTGCCTCAGTGATGGTATCTTGCAGGGCGACTTTGTAGCTTGCTGCAGATTTGCCTGTTTTAATCAGGTCAACGATGTAAGTGTCATCACCAGCACCGCCGATGAGTTTATCCACACCATCGCCACCGTCGAGTACATCATCACCACCATTTCCATTTAAGGTGTCTTTACCTATGTCACCGGTAATAGTGTTGGCATTTTCATCACCTGTTATTGAAACTCCGGTGCTAAGATTACTGGAAACAAAATTAAATAAATTAGTTAAGTCCGAGTCGTTCGAAAGAAAATTATCAATGGTATTGGCATCCAAGTTCATACCATTTAGGCTGAAACTATTGCCATCAGGATCTTTTATGACAAGAGCACTAATCGTTCCGCCAGTAACATCAAATTCTGAATCGGCGATTAGATTTCCTTTTAGTTCAATAGAGTAATTGTTAATATTCACTGTCATTTGGCTAATTGTGCCACCCGTTAAGTCACCGGTATCTATATCAAGCCCAAAGTTGCCAGTAATGCTCATTGATTTTGAACCGTCAGGCGACTGATAACTTAAGCTGGTAAGGGAAGATTGAGCAAATGAGTCAGTATTGATGTTATAAGCCATATTGCCTTTAAAGCTCAAAAACTCACTTGAGCTTTGGCTTGATATCTGCATTGAGGTCATAGTTATTCTTGAACTAGAATAATTTGCTTTTACAGATATATCAAAGGTTTGACTGCGATCGTAAGTATAGGCAGTACCGATGAGTGTCGATGCATTCGCTTGATGCAGATTCATCGTGTCGTAATCAATATTCTCTAGCGTTGTTGTCGTTGAGTCGAGATTACTAAATAGGCTATTAAAATCACTCACATTGATTTGCTGCCAGTTGTTGTACTGAATATTGATCATTTCACGGATTTCCCTGTTCGTTACTCTTGCATTGTGGTGCTATTAACTTGGCAATCAGGCTCGATAGTTCTCTGACTATGTTCGGGCCTGGTTGATTAAAATTACCCGATCAGCAATTGATTTTGCGTAATCATATGGTCAATAGCTGCCGCGTATGAGTTTTCTCCAGTGACATCCAGCAAGTTAGTCTTGGATAACACAATACGCGCATCTTCTTCAGATGCATTGTAATTGCCATTGGTAAAATTACCGGTTGAGCTAATGCGGAGATAGGTTGACCCGGTAACACTATCGTAGTCAACCTGAATGTAGTCCGAGATATTGCTCTCTGACTCTCCATCCAGTAAGTCTCTCAAGTCGAGTTGATCACCTTGTGCAAGCGAGAAATCAGTGATGGTGTCCGTGTTGCTGGAGACATCACCAGGAGACACGACATCATCGGCTCCCCACTTGAACACATCTGCCCCTAAGCCACCTTTCAAGGTATCGCTACCTAGCCCACCAATGAGGATGTCATCGCCTTTGCCACCGTCTAAGACGTTGTTTGCATTGTTGCCGGTGAGGATATTGTTGAGAGCATTGCCAGTGAGGTTAAGCTTGGTCAGGTCTGTTTGTGAGGCGTCAAGGTTCTCGAGGTTGGCACCTAGTGTGAGCGTGGTTGCATTATTTGCATCAGTGAAGCTCCCACGCAGTTGAACAGTATCATTACCAGCATCCTTTCCTTCGGTAATGGAATCCTCAAGTTTAAACTTGAAGTTTGCAGCGGAGCTTCCAGTTTTAAGAAGGTCAACAATATAAGTATCGTCTCCAAGTCCACCTGCAAGTTTGTCTACGCCTGCGCCACCATCAAGCGTGTTATTACCTGTATTGCCGGTGATTGTGTTATTGAGGCTGTTGCCTGTCCCATTAATATCATCTGAGCCTGTTAAAGTGAGGTTCTCAATATAGTCGGAGAGTTCGTAGCTGATACTTGCTTTAACGAGGTCAGTGCCTTCTTTGTCTAGTTCAATGACCTCATCATCCTCATCATCGACGATGTAAGTGTCATTGCCCTTACCGCCACGTAAGGTATCAGCTCCCAATCCACCATCAAGGATGTTGTTGCCGGTGTTGCCGGTAATGTCGTTGTCTAAATCATTGCCGATGCCATTAATAGCGGCCTTGCCTGTCAACTCTAGATCTTCGATGTAGTCGGTCAAGGTGTAGCTGACGCTTGCAAATACTTTATCGGTGCCTTGATTGTTTCGTTCAGTAATACTATCGCCGACGTTATCCACATAGTAAGTATCATTACCATCGCCACCAACCATGAAGTCAGCACCTGCGACACCGTTAAGCGTGTCGTTGCCAGTGCCGCCGGTTAGGGTATTAACCGCGGCATTCCCAATCAAAGTGTTACCAAGATCATTGCCTGTAAGGTCCAGCTTGGTTTTACCTGTCGCTGAAGCATCAAGGATTTCAATATTCTCCCATCCTCTGCTGCTATCGAGCGTCAGGGTAGTCGTTGTAGCTAGGGTCGCGCTACCGCGCAGTTTGATCGTGTCAATCCCTTCGTCACTCTCATCGAGTTCGGTGATTGAGTCCTCAAATACGATATCGCCATTGACGACTTTGAGGTCAAGTATGTAGGTGTCATCACCGAGTCCGCCGATAAGCGTGTCTGCGCCTTTACCGCCATCCAAGATGTTATCGGCATCGTTACCGGTAAGGGTATTATCAAGCGCATTGCCTGTGAGGTTGAGCTTGATATCTGCTGTAGCAGAAGCATCTAGGTCCTCAAGGTTAGCGCCTAGGGTGAGGGTAGTGGCATTATCCATGTCACTGTAATCTGTGCCGCTGAGCGATCTGAGTTGCACGGTGTCAGTGCCTGCGTTGGCAGCTTCGGTGATGGTATCTTGCAGGGCGACTTTGTAGCTTGCTGCAGATTTGCCTGTTTTAATCAGGTCAACGATGTAAGTATCATCGCCAGCGCCGCCAATCAGTTTATCCACGCCATCGCCACCGTCGAGAGTATTGGCGCCAGCATCCCCCGTAATGCTATCGTTGCCTTCTAGCAGTGCGCTACTTAAGAAGAAGCTACTAATCGTTGAAAAGTCACTTGCTGATTGCAGCAGTGATTGCAACTCACTAACATCTATCGTGGTATTACTTATGGCAAAACTATTGGTGCCATTGGTATAAGTTAAAGAGTTGATGGTCCCGCCAGTAATAACTTCATTGGCATTGATATTAATGGTGCCTGTAAATGTGAGTTTGCCACTGGATTGAGTAATTTCTGCAGACGTAATAGTGCCGCCATTGATGGAGTTACTATTTGTTGGTGAGTAAGTGAAAGAGCCCTTGACGGTATAGTCTGTTACACCATCATCAGAATGTGTAAGCGAGCTAAACGTACCACCATTAATGCCGTAGGTATACCCCGCAATTCTGGAAGCTGAAATATTCCCACCTAATTGATATTTTTCATCGTTTCCGAAGAGATCGTAGACGAGTTTGACAGAGGTGGCGACTGGACTGCTGCCTAAAAAGTTTTTACCAGTGAGGGAGATATCATAACTTCCCCAAAAGCCATAAGCCCGGCTACTGCTGCCATCATAAATATTAATATTTTGAGATGCTAAGCTTGTTAATGTGTTATCCGTGTCTTTAACTGAATCTGTGATGTTGTCAAAGCTATCGGAGAAATCTTGTAAATTAATGGACTGCCATTGGTTAAATTGAACCTGCATTATTACTTTTCCCTGTTTGTTTTTTTGCATGACAATACAGCGATTTACAATTAATCACAATAGTCCGTTTGTCTTGTTTTATTAAACTGTTATATTGCGCATGAAGCGTTGTTATTGGGTAGGTTTAAATGTTAGAAAAATTAGTTGCTGCCGTGGCGGCCTGGATTATAGGTGTCATCTCCACCATGGGTTATGGCGGTATCGTTTTGCTGATGGCGATTGAGTCTGCCTGTATCCCATTACCTTCCGAAATTATCATGCCGTTTGCCGGCTTTTTGGTAACGAAAGGTGAAATGACTTTGTGGGGGATTGCGCTGGCGGGAGCAATTGGCTGTGTGGTGGGCTCTATTCCGGCTTATTATCTGGGCATGTATGGTGGCCGTCCGTTGGTGGAGAAGTTTGGCAAATATGTGCTCATCAGCAAAAAAGACCTCGATATGGCTGACCGCTGGTTTGCGCAGCATGGCGAGATTATCATTTTTATTGCCCGCTTATTGCCTGCGGTACGCACCTTTATTGCTTTCCCAGCCGGTGTTGCACGCATGAATATGACGCGATTTATCGCTTACACTTTTGTTGGCTCGTTGATCTGGTGCTTTGTGTTGGGCTATGTGGGCATGAAAGCGGGCGAGCATTGGGAGGACCTCAAAGTGTACTTCCATGAATCGCATTATGTGATTGCCGCACTGGGCCTGGTATTCGTGGCCTGGTATGTGCGCAGGCATTTTAAAAATGAGGCTGAGTAATCAGTTGGCTTCAAAAAAATAAAAAGGCCGTTTAACGGCCTTTTTATTTGGAGCTGTCTAAGCTATGACACCAATCAATGGCGCTACTTGCCGCTTTTAGGCGAGCATGGTTTCTGCCTCTGAGCTGTCAGCCTGATCATCATCTGCAGCGGCTATCACCTTTAACAGGCTGTGGCTGCGGTCTGCATGCCCAATGGCACGCACGAGGGGCCCATTATCTACAGTTGCATTGGCGGCAATACTCGCCAACATGAGTGCACTGTAAGCGAATACCAGAGCTAATATCGATTTCATCCATTACCCCACTGAATTTTTATATTGAAATCAGACTGTAGCAAAGGTAGGCAAGTCATTTAAATAGCTCTTTAAGGCCAATGGTTTAACCATTTAAATCTGTAGGTTGGTATTTGCGCGGTCACAGTGCGAACTCACTTCCAGGTGACCACTTGCAACAAGGCTCTACGCGTTTTCGCTCTTGGCTCGTGTTTGCGGTAGCCAAAGGCGACCATATACGCCAGGCCATATTCTTGCAGGTTGACGCCAAATTGTTCAGCCAGCAGGGCATCAGTTTCTTTTTGTTTAAAGCCTTCAATCGGGCAGCTATCGATGCCGCGCATGGCGGCGACTGTCATCATATTGGCGAGTGGCAGATAGCATTGTTTGCAGGCCCAGTCGAACAGTTTGCGCTCATCGCTTAGGTCAAAGTCAGATTGCTGGAACTGGGTATAAAAGCCCAGGCGCATATCGGCTAGTTCTTGCGGATGGTGTTGTACCTCACGCATAAATTTGGGCAAGTAAGGGCCTTTGGGATCTAAAAACGGTGATTTCATGGCCAGGCAAAGTACAAAGTGGCTGGCTGTATCCAGTTTGAGTGGTGCGCCCCAGGCGTGTTGCTTGAGGCTTTCGCGCAAAGCTTTGTCCTGCACCACAATAAAGTGCCAGGGTTCAAAACCGAATGAACTCGGCGAGAGGCGGGCGGCTTCCAGGATAAATTCAAATTCTTCGGCAGGAATCTGTTTGCTGGCATCAAACTCCTTGCAGGCATGGCGGAAGTGAAAGGCATCTGAAATCGGCTGTTTTTCTATCATGAATCATTCCTGTGGCTTATTTGCGTTTACGGTTGTCTGGTATTCACCTGGCTGACAAATACAGCTGACGTGATAACCAGTAAAAATTGAATCATATACAAAAGATGGAAGTCATCTAAATTGACACTGGATTTAACCAGAATCGAGACCGTGATGGCAACACCCAATACAGTGCCAATCTGGCGGATCGCCTGGTTAATGGCACTGCCAATGGCATAGTCCTTTTGTGGTAAATCGTGCACAGCGGCGCCGGAGAGTGAGGGCATGACCAGCCCGACACCGATGCCTGAGAGTAGTTGCCCGGGCAGGCAAGCCCAGAGATAGTCTGGCGTGGCCGTCATGGCAATGAGATACCAGATGGAGCTCATGGAGAAAATCAGACAGCCTGCTACCAGTACCATTTTGTGCCCATAACGAGAGGCCATCCTGCCACCCAGAAGTGCGGTAGGGACCACGGTTGCCGGGCCTACAGTCATGGCCAGGCCTGCTAGCGGCAAGCTGTAACCCCAGATTTTTGTCATCAGGAAAAAGAAGGAAAAGAACATGGTGGCAAAAGCTGTTGAGAAAAAGAGTGCTGCGATGTTTACTGCCCGGTAGGTACGGTTTTCGAATAAATTCAGATCAACCAGCGGGTTGGTTTTGCTTTTGCACCAGTAAACAAATAAGCACAGCAAACCCAGCCCGGAAATGCCTATGCTGACGGGCACGAGTGGTTGGTTTAAATAGTTTTTGTATTCAATCAGGCTGCTGGTGATGGCGGCAATCGCTGCAATAATCAGCAACATGCCTATGAGGTCAAATCGCAGGCGGCTGGCAGGATTGCTGGATTCATGGAGTGTTTTGATGCCCATGTACAAGCAATAAATGCCCAGTGGGGCATTGATATAAAACGCCCATTCCCAGCCCCAGCTATCGACAATCCAGGCGCCTACGGCAGGCCCCAGTGCGGCGGCTAATGCGCCAGTCGCGCCCCATGCACCTACGACGATGGCACGTTTGTCTTTACTGAATGCCTCTAAAATCAGCGAGAGTGCGGCTGGCCCTAAAAAAGAGGCGCCTATGGCCTGAAAGACTCGGGCGGCAATCAGGGTGTGGATATTGGGTGACAATCCACACAAGACAGAGGCCAGGATAAACAGTGCAACACCCAGCATAAAGATGCGTTTGCGGCCGTACCTGTCTGCCAGGCCGCCCGCAGGGATCAGGCAGGTGGCGTACACGATGGTATAGGCATTCATCACCCAGGCGATACTGGTGGGATTAGCCTCAGGAAAACTTTTGGCGATGCTGTGAAACGCGACGTATAACACGGTGGTGTCTATAGACACCAGGAAGGTCGCCAGGCTGGCAATATGGAAGACCAGCCATGGGCTAACGCTGCGCTTAGCCAGGTTGTTTTCAAGCGGGTGCATATTATTCATATTGTGGATGGCCATAAATCAATCACCTGTTCAACAAGTTGCAGCATGTCTTCTTTGCTCGAGCCATTGATCGCTTGCAGTGATAAGCCTTTATGCAGTGTGACGACATAGAGTGCCAGGCGCTGGCTATCTACCGCTTGCCTGAGTTCACCGCTGGCTTTGGCTTGCTCAAAACGCGCGACCAGTTTTTGCTGATGCTGTTGTAGCCCGTCCACCAGTTTTTGCTGGATGCCTGCTTTTTGTAGCGCCTCACTGGCCGTACTCATCACCACCAGGCAACCGTAAGGCGATTCGTTGTAAAACAGCACTTCGACAGACTTGAGCAATAGCATTCTTACCAGTGAGCGAGTGGTGGGCTCTTCAAATACGGCATGAAAATACGCCGTTGGCCCAGAGGTATAAGCATTTAATACCTCGAGGAACAGTTGCTCTTTATTGCCAAAAGCAGCATACAGGCTGGGCTTGTTCACATTGAGTGCTGTGGTTAAATCTTCCAGTGAGGTGTTATCAAACCCTTTCTTTCTAAACAGGTCCAGCGCAATGCTTAGCGCTGCGTCTTTATCGAAATTTCTTGGTCTGCCACGTGCTCTTTTAGGAGAAATGATACTCATGAATATTTCCCTCGAATAAATATATACCGAATGGTACAAAAATATGTTGACAATAGCAATAGGTCTGTTTTAAATTATTTATACCAATCGGTAAATAATTTAATCTTTAAGGAAAACACAACATGAACAGACTGAAATCCATCCTCGGTAAAGTCTTTATTTTTCATTCGCTATTAAGCTTGGGCATGGTTGAGGCGACCGCTGGCAGCACGAATGTAGGCCTGGCTACCGCGCCCAACCAGACGATAGCAGCCAATGGCATCCAATTTTCATATCGCAGTATTGGCAATAAGAGCGGCACCCCCATCGTGTTATTGCAGCATTTCACCGGCACCATGGATTACTGGGATCCAGCAGTGTTAGATGGCTTAGCTAAAACGCACCAAGTCATTGTGTTTAACAATACCGGCATGGGACACAGCTCTGGCAAAGTGGCAGACAATATTGAGCAAATGAGCAAAGATGCTTATGCATTCATTGATGCCTTGGGTTATCGCCAGGTGGATTTACTGGGTTTTTCCATGGGGGGATTTATCGCGCAAGAGTTGGCCGCTGCGCATCCGGACAAAATCCGCAAAGTAGTCTTGGTGGGTACCTCGAATAAAGGGGGCGGTGAACACTTGATGAAGGTGCTGGGCGAAGCGTTCTCACAAAACCTGCCAGATCCACGGTTGTATTTGTTTTTTACGCAAACCGCGGCTAGCCAGCAAGCAGGCCAGGCGTTTCTGGCACGATCCAGTGTACGCAAAGACCGCGATCCTGAAATCTCGAAAGACGATATGAATTCACATGCCAAGGCCTTGATTACCTGGGCGAATACGCCTGATGCCGAGTTCAGCCTGCTCAAGGCAATCAAGCAGCCAGTACTGATTGTGCAAGGTTCTAACGATGACATGTTGATTACTGACAATTCGATCACCTTGTACAAGCATCTGCCAAATGCACAACTGGTGTTATACCCGGACTCTGCCCATGGCTCTTTATTTCAATACCCGGCGGACTTTGTTGGCAAAGTAAATCAATTCCTGAATTAAGCTTTAATACAGCCGCCAGGGGAGATCCCCCTGGCGGGATTGAGTGTTGTGATTAAAAACGTTTCAGCACAATGCTGGCATTGACGCCACCAAAGCCAAAGCCGTTGCTAATCGCATATTGAATGGCCAAGGGCTGTGTTTTTTCCTTCACAAAATGCAGGCCTGCTGCCTGAGCATCGACGTTTTCGAGATTCAAGTTGTAAGGCACCTGCTGATCCCTCACCGCTAACGCCGTAAAGATGGCTTCAATGCCGCCAGCAGCACCCAGCAAGTGGCCTGTAGAGGATTTGGTTGAGGTAATGGCGATTGGGCTATGTTCGCCAAATACCGTTTTGATCGCTCTCAGTTCACCCGCATCGCCGACCGGGGTAGAAGTGGCATGTGCATTGAGGTGTTGAATATCGGTTGGCTGGATATCGGCCATGGCAATCGCGGCCTGCATGGCGCGTTTGGCGCCATCGCCATCTTCAGGCCCGGCCGTAATATGGTAGGCATCTGCCGAGGTGCCATAACCGACAATTTCGGCAATCGGTGTTGCCCCACGCGCGGTGGCATGGCTGAGGGTTTCTATCACCAGAATGCCTGCGCCTTCTCCCATCACAAAACCATCCCGCTGGCTATCAAACGGGCGTGAGGCTTTTTCTGGCGTGTCATTAAAACCGGATGACAATGCTTTGGCTGCCGCAAACCCACCCAAGCTTACCAGGTCAATACAGGCTTCTGCGCCGCCGCAGACGGCAATATCGGCTTCACCGGCGCGTATCATTCTTGCGGCGTCGCCGATGGCTTGCACGCCAGCCGCACAAGCCGTTACTGGCGCGCCTATCGGCCCTTTAAAGCCATGCCGGATCGAGACTTGGCCTGCCGCCAGATTCACCAGGAAAGAGGGTACGGTAAAAGGGGATAACCTTGAAACACCTTTGTTGTCCGTGGTGCGTACGGCTTGTGCAATGGCGGGAAAGCCGCCTATCCCCGAGGCAATCACCGTCGCCGTCCTCGCTTGTTCTTTGTCGCTTTGGGGAAACCATTTGGCCTGTTTGATGGCTTCTTCGGCAGCCACAATGGCAAATTGAATAAAGCGGTCCATTTTCTTGAGTTCTTTTAATGCAATCACTTCTTCAGGGGCAAAGCCGCCACTGGCATCCTCAACTTTGCCTGGCACCCAGCCTGCAATTTTAGTACTCAGGTGGTCGGCGATGTCGGCCGATAGTTTCTTGATGCCTGATTGCCCGCTCAACAAGCGCTGCCAGACAAGTTCAACGCCACAGCCCAAAGGGGAAACCATCCCCATGCCGGTAATCACAATTCTTTCCATAGGACCTCTATATACATAACCATTTATAATGGTTACTTTCAATATCGAAGTAACTATCTTACAGTAACTTTCATAGTAAAAGTTAATTGGTGATCAAATGAAAAATAAAAGTCTCTTGAACATGCCTTGCCCCATTGCTAAAAGCCTGGAGCATGTTGGCGAATGGTGGAATATCTTGATTTTAAGAGAGGCATTCATGGGCGTTTCCCGTTTTGATGACTTTCAGAACCATCTCGGTATTGCAACCAGTACACTGGCTAAACGTTTAAATGCGCTGGTTGAGTCCGGTTTGCTCGAGCGGCGGCAGTATTGCGAGAAGCCACCAAGAGATGAGTATGTGATCACCCAAAAAGGGTTGGATTTTAGGCCGGTCTTGCTGACGATCATGCAATGGGGAAACAAGTATTACGCTGAGGGGGGCGCCACGATCCAGTTGATGGATACTGAAACTAATCAGGCTGTAGATTTAATGCTGGTGGATAGAAATACCCAGCAGGAAATCGAACCGCAGCGGCATAGGACACAACCCGGGCCTGCCGCTGATGACGATATCAAAGCCCGTTTTGAGATGTAGATTTGAATCAGCCACTATGCGTCAACAAGGACCAATTGACCGATACTTAAAAACATAATGGCGGTTTTCACAGGCAGGCCCGCTTGCCTGAATAATTGCGCATAGGGGCTAAGTTGCCCTTTGAAACCTTCTGCCAATAGGTGCAGGTCATCTTTCGCCGTGACCGGCATGGATTTATAGTCGACAATCCAGCGCACGCCATCGGCGACAAAAGTACGGTCTATGATTTTTTTACCTTCGCTGAGTTGCTCAATCGCCAGCTCAGAGGCCGCTTGTGTGTGTGGCTGCAACACCCAGCGTCCATCGGTGGATTGCAAGGTGGTCGTTAGCAGCGCTGCGACTTGATTCGCCCCCTGGATCGCTTCGCTGTCGGTATAGCCTTGTTGTTTAAACCAGCGTTGCATAGGCATGTTTAGGGACAAGAATGCGTTTTCTTCGTGCGTCTGCCAGGTGGCCAGACCTTGCTCGGCGATCAGTTGCAAATAGAGGTGGGCAAGGGTGCCGATATCGGCTTCCAGGCGGTGGGCGCTATTGTCTTCTGCCGTGGTCTGGTAGCCCGTGTGCGTTTCGTGTTGTTTCGCCTGTAACATGGCTGGCGTACTCGTTTCGCGTAAACGAATCAGCTTGGGCACAAACTGGCGAATATCGGCTTCTTGCTGCGTGCTCGGGTAGCGGCTGACAATATCGTGTTCGCTGGTAAACCATGGCTGGATAGCAGGCCATAACAAATGTAGAAAGCTGTTTTTGCGCGCTTGTGGCTCGCCACTTTTGTCCGGTTTGGCTGCGCCCAGCAAGTGTAGTTGCCGTTCGGCGCGGGTGGCGGCGACATACAGCACGCGGGCATCTTCATAGCTGGCGCGGGTTTTATCGAGGTCGTTTAAATAGTCGTAGGCAGTGATGGTGGCTTGCTGGCGTTTGAGTGCGGTGGGCACAAACGGCGCGGCTACCAGTTCGGTGTGGCCATCTTCCATCGGTACCTCTTCCCAGATCACCAGTTTGGCATCATCGGGCGGATTGCTGCCATCGAGGCCGGGCAGAATCACGGTATCAAATTCCAGCCCTTTGGATTTATGGATGGTCATGAACTGCAAACTGGCATCGGCTTTGGCGTCAGGGGCGGCGTAGAGTTTTTGCACATCTTCTGCCAGCGCCTGCGGGTTAAACTGGCCATGTTGTTCAAGTGCGGCAATACGGGCAAAGAAGGCTTGCACATCCTGCACGTCGCTTTCATTCCACAAACAGTTGGCACCGCCCAGCCGCAGCCAGGTGTTATGCACCCAGCGGCTGACCGTGGTGCGGCCTCGCCACTGTAAGGCGCTGTGCATGACTTCGTAAACATGGCGCGCACGCGCCTGGCCGTCCGCGCTTAAACGGGCAAGAATCTTTTCGTCGCCCAGCAGGTGAAGCACACTGCGCTGTCCATCCTGGCCGATCAGTGCGTGCATGTCAGCCAGCGTCAGCCCACACCAGGGCGCGCGCAGCAGTGCCAGCCAATGCACACGGTCAGCGCGTTGATGCAGCGCATGCGTGAGTGTGAGTAAATCCTGCACAATCTGGCGGTTGGCCAGCTCTTCAATTTCTACCGCCTGAAAACTCAGTTCGCTGTGGTTGCGGCGCATTTCAGTCACCAAGGCATGCAAGTGTTTGCGCGCCCGCACCAGCACGGCAATGCTGGCGCCAGGTTTGTCTGCCCGCGTTTGCTGGATGATGCGGATAATCTGTTCAGCTTCGAGATGGCGGATATCAGCCGGTTCTTCATCTTCACTATTGACCGGCGTGATCAGCGGATGCACAAATACGCCTGCGCCCGTGGCCTCGGCCCGTGTGGCGACAAATGGCCGGTAAGCAATCGCACCTTGCTGAGGCGCATCGTGTGCGGGCAGCATGCCGGCAAACGTCTGGTTGATCCAGTCCACCACCGGCGGGCATGAGCGGTTGTTACGCCACAGCTTGAGCGGTGTCAGTGCAATATCGGCAATGCCGTGCAACGCGGCATTGAGGAACAGGCCGACATTGGCTTTGCGGAAGCGGTAAATCGACTGCATGGGGTCACCCACTGCAAATAGCGTGCGGCCATCGCCCGGTTGCCAGCCGCGTGTTAGCGCCTTGAGCAGGTCGATTTGCATCGGGCTGGTATCCTGGAACTCGTCGACCAGTAAATGCTGGATACGGTAATCCAGCCGCATGGCCAGTTCGGTGGCTTCATCGCCTTCTTGCAACGCCTGGAAAGCGCGTTGGGCGATTTCGACAAAGTCGACTTCGTTTTGCGCCTGAAAGCACAGCCACAATTGCGCGGCGGCAATATTCAGCAGCTGGCTCAGTGCCTGGATCATGGCATCGTCTGCGCCGTCGGCATCCGGTAACAGGCGGATGCGCGCCAGATTGCGCTCGCTGTCGCTGTGCTGGGCGAGGCCAGCCAAGAGTTCAGTCAGCGCTTCTTTGTAGGGCTTGGCTTCATCAGTGGCAGGCAAGCCCATGTTTTTATCCAGCCGCTTGCGCAAGCCTCCGCTGCTGGTCAGCAGTAATTCTGCCAATGTACGCCAGCCCTGTAAATCTTCTATGCTGGCTGTCAACGGCGTCTGCCAATCCAGCAAAGCCGATAAAGCATGCTCAGGCGGCAACTGGCTGGCGGCATAGCGTGCAATCGGCATCAGCGCTTGTTGCAGACGCGCAGGGATGGCCGTTAGCACTGTCTGCAATTCAGTTTCTATCAGGTAAACCAAGGCATCTTGTGCTTGCTCATGTAGCGCCCGTTCACGGTTTTTGGCCTGGCTCAAGTGCAGCCACTGTTCACGCTTGGCCAGCATCGACATCAGCAGGCTTTCCAGCCTGGCCTGGTCATTATCCATATAGCGCAGCACGCGGCGCACCGGTTCGCCTAGGTGATCGTCATCCATGGTCTGCAATGCCAGGCCAGCCGCTTCACGGTAATAGGCCCAGGCATCTTCAGTCACGGCAGGTTGTGTACCAAAGCGGCTGAGTAAGGGCATTTGCCGCGCCAGGTTGGCACACAGCGAATCGATGGTATAAATACGCAGGCGTGCCGGACTTTCCAGCAAATGCCATTGCAGCTCAGCCGAACGTCGCAAGGCTTGCTGACCTAAGGCGTAGGTAATTTGTTTATGCGGGGCTTCCGGCGGTACACCAGTCGCGGCCAGCAGCAGGCTGTCTAAAATACGCGCCCGCATTTCCGACGCGGCCTTGTTGGTAAAGGTGATGGCGATAATTTCTTCTGGTGCCTGCACGGTTTGCAGCAGCTTGAGAAAACGCTGCGTCAGCAACTCGGTTTTACCGGCACCCGCCGGGGCTTCGACAATAAAAGATGCCACGTCCAACGCACGTTCACGGTTGGCAGCATCCAGTGCTAGCGCTTGCTGAAAATCAGCTTCTGTCATTTTCATGCGGCACCGCCTGCCTGAAGGTGCTCAAACTGTAACTGACGCTCGGGCAGGCGCAACAAGGGCAACACATCGCAATAGCCCAGGTCTTGTTCAGACTCAAATACCACGGCGGCTTCACCGGCCTTGAGCGCTTGCGCCGTACGTGTGATCTGTGTGTGCCAATGCGTGAGTACAGATGGCCAGTCAGGAAACTGCTCAGGGTCAAACAGTTTATTTTTTTCGTGGTTAAAGGCTTTGATGCCAGGCACGATATCGTCCTCGGCAGCGACACCGGCAAAACCGCCATCAGTCAGTCGCAACTTGCCAAAGCAGACGGCGGCAATGTCGGCATCTTGTAGCAAAAAGGCGGCGTAAATCGGTAATTGTGGTTCGCTGATTTTGTCCGACGCCCAGTTTTTAAAATCGGGCATGCTGCCGGTTTTGTAATCCACCACCACCAGACGGCCATCGTCCAGCGTGTCGACGCGGTCAATCACCAGTTTGACCTGTATGCCTTCAATCAGCGGTTTAAACACTTGTTCGACTGAGGTCACGGCAAATGCTTGCGGACGCTCGCGTTCGACCTCCCATAACCAGGTCAGCGCCAGTTTGCTCAGGCGTTCGGCTTCCAGTTGGCAAAACACGGCCGAAAACGGTTGGGCGAATTCGGTATTAAAGGTGGCGATGACCTCTGCAGCAATCTGGTCAAGTTGCGTTTTCAGCATTTCTACATTGACGGTTTGCCAATCCAGCGTCGCTTGCTGCGACCAGAACGCCGCCAGCACACGGTGTATGAGGTCTCCGCGTTGCATGGCATCCAGGCCATTGTGTGGCGTTTCCAGTTTGCGTGCCTTGAGGCGGTATTGGTAAAACGCCCAGGCTGGGCAGAGCGCCTGCGCACGCAGCAACCCAGTGCCGCCACTGATATGTTCACCGTCTTGTATAGGCGGTGCCTGGTGGTCATCCAGCCATTGCCAGTCTTGTGTGCTATGGCGTGCCAGGGTTTCGGCCAGGGTGGCCGCACCTGCTGTCGCGCTTGCTTCCGGGATAGCCTGGATCAGCGGGCTCATGCGCAGCAAACGATCGCCATCCTGGCGTGCAGATGAAAAAGTAACTTGTTTAGCCGAACGCAGCAGGCGCCGGTGAATCTGGCTGGCAAACGCGATTTGCACTTCGCTGCTGGCATTGGGCGTGCCTGCCTGCCGTTGCAGCTCGGCTGGCAGCAACGCATTGGTGCGCGACAGCGGTGGCCACACATGGTCGTTCATGCCCATGATCCAGATGCCATCCAGCGGTTGCGCGCTGGCTTCCAGCATACCCATGACCGTGATATTCGGCAGCCGCACGGTTTGCGGCTGAAAAATTTGCGCCTGGCACAATTGCGACAGCCTGTGCAGGGCACTCATGGCATCGATGGTGCCCAACCAGCCGTCTAGCGCCGCCAGTTGCGTCAACACCGCTTTAAATTTGGTCTGGCATTGATGCTCATGGCTGGATAAGCCACGTTCGCCAGGCCAATGGGTGGCGACGAGTAACTCAGTAAAGCTGCTCGCCCAGGCAGACGGTAATTGCTTACGGGCGGCTTGTTTGGCCAGCGTCAGCAAAGCGGTTAAATCGGCATGCAAGGCTGGGCATGTAATCGGGTATTCGTCTTGCTGCTTGCGCGCCACAAAACGGGCAAAGGTGTAGGTGTTGACTTGCAACGGCAACTGGCGGCGCATTTCCGCATCCAGTGCGGCGCGCGCGTCAGCTTCATACAGTGCTTGTGACCAATAGATATCGGCCAGCAGCGCAGACAGTTCGGATTGTGGCAACGGCGTGGCCTGGAAGGCCAGGCGTAACAGGTTGAGCGCACTATGCACCAGCGGCCAGCGATTTAATGGTAGCCCCAGTGAAAATTCGTAGCAGCGCGGCGATTCTGCCTGCGCAGGATGCAGGGCTTCAGGGTGGAACGTATCGTCGAGCAGGTTAGCCAGGGTCTCACGTTGGCTATCGAGGTCAGGTACCACAATTGCCAGCTTCGCTTGTTGGTTATCGGCTAATTGCTGCTGCGCCCAATGTACAGCCGCGCGCATTTCGTCCATGGCCTCGGCAAATACCATGCGTTGTGTATGTTGGGCGGCTATGCCATTGTCAAAGGCGGTGACCTCTATGCCTGACGCTTGCAGGCTCTCTATGAATGTCTGCACATGCGGGTTGATGCGGTCGAAGCCAGCCAGTTGTATGCGGGCTGGCAAGGGCAGGGCATGTTGCCGCAGTTGTTCCAGTTGCCAGGTCTGGTAACGCACGCTTTCCAGCGTGTTGCTTTGTTTGCATAAGGTTTGAAACTGCTGGCGCCACTGTAGAAACTGCCGTGTTTCTTCGCTGATTGTCGCCATGTCCAGGCTGATATTCCACTCAATCAGGTAGCGGTTGGCTTCCATCGCGGCGCTGGCCAGGCCGTTGGTGTTGAATAAATCGATAGCGCTATGCTGGCGTAAACAGTGCTGAATCGCCTGTTCCCAAAGCAGGGCTTCTTGCGTGCTCGAAAGCATGCCCAGTGGTGCCTGGGCGACATCAATCTGCCCACACAACATCGCATGCTCTATGCGCTGATTTATCCAGTCCTGTAGCGGAAACACCTGCGGCGCCTGCCACTGTGACAGGCCTTGCTGCTGATAGGTTTGTTGCAGCCATTGCCGGATGCCTTGCGCCAGGCGTGCCGACGCACACAGAATCACAGTGCCTGAATCAGGAAGAGCATGGGTGGTGGTCATGAGTGAGCGTCAGCAGGAATTATTATCTTTAGCGTCATATTTTATAAGATAATGCGGTAAACAAATGATAAAAACTTTACGATAAAAACCTCCGGAGTAGTGACATGTCGGCTTGTGCCAAATTTTTAAAATGGCTTTTTTGGATCATCCTGCTGCCAGTGGTATTGCTTGGGCTTTATACCTGGGGCAGCCTGAGTTGGGTATATTCTGATGGCGAGCGCATCGGTTATGTACAAAAGCTGGCCCACAAAGGCTGGGTGTGTAAAACCTGGGAGGGCGAACTGGTGCTGGTCACTGTGCCGGGGACCCAGGCCGAGAAATTCTACTTTACCGTGCGCGATGCCGCGGTGATCACTAAAGTGAATCAGCTGGCTGGCGAACGTGTACGCTTGTTATACAAAGAACATAAAGGTGTGCCTTCCAGCTGTTTTGGCGAGACTGGCCACTATGTGTATGACGCGCAGAAAATTGAAGACGATCATTAGCATTAATTTGTGACCTCAATGCAAAATGCTCCCGTTAGGGAGCATTTTTATTTGCCTGCAGCCAATTACGCTATTAGGCGTAAGCGATCGTATTCCTGTGCTTCATCGGCATCCATTTTAAACTGATTTACTGATTCAACCAGCGTGTGCACTTGTTCCAGCATGCTTTCTGCAGCGGCTGCCGCTTCTTCTACCAGGGCTGCGTTTTGCTGCGTGGTTTCATCTATCGATGTCATGGATTCGTAGATTTGTTCCAGGCCGCTGCTCTGCTGGCTGGAGGCGGCAGAAATCGCCTGTATGCTATGAGATACTTGTTGTACGGCGTTGACAATTTCATGCATGGTGTTGCCTGCCTGGCTCACTTGCTTGGCGCTGGCATTGGTTTGTGAAACCGAGGCGGCGATCAGCTCCTTGATCTCTTTGGCCGACGCGGCCGAGCGTTTGGCCAGATTGCGTACTTCACCGGCAACCACTGCAAAGCCACGGCCTTCTTCACCAGCACGGGCGGCTTCCACAGCAGCATTCAGGGCCAGGATATTGGTCTGGAAGGCGATACTGTCAATCACGCCGGTAATTTGCGCAATTTGCGCCGAGGTTTCATTAATGCCTTGCATGGTAGTGGTTAAGGCATTAAATGCTTCACCGCCTTGTAAAGCCATGTGGTTGGCCTGGTCGGCTTGCAGGCTGGCTTGTTGGGCATGTTCGGCGGTTTGTTTAATATTGGTCGTCAGTGTTTCCAGGTTGGCAGAGGTTTCCTGCAAGGCATTGGCCTGGGTTTCGGTACGGCGCGACAGGTCGTTATTGCCTTTTTCAATTTCAGCCGCTGCAACATGGATGGTCTCAGCTGCCTGTTTGACGGTTTGTATTGGCGCTACCATACGTTGCAGAATCTCTTGTGAACCTTGCAGCACCTCCCTGAAGTCTCCTGCGTGGCTAGTCACATCGACCAGGCTATACAGTTGACCCTGCTGTGCTTCGCCTGCGATCTGGCGTGTGTCTTCTACCAGACGGTTCACCGCCAGAATGCAGGTGTTTAAGTTGTTAATCAGCACTTTGAAGTCGCCATGGTATTGATTGTGAATAGGCGCAGGAATATCACCAGCGGCAATGCGTTTGACGCAATCTGCAGCTACATGCAACGGGGATACCACTGCATCCAGCGTCTGGTTGATACCCTGAATGATTTTCTGGAAATCACCCGCGTGCGCTTCAACATCGACGCGGGTATTCAATTGGCCTTGTTGTGCGGCCGAGGCCAGGTGATGCACATCGCTAATCAGTTGGTGTATCGCACCCGTGCAATGCTTGAGGCTGGTTTGCATCAGGTTAAAGTCACCGACAAAATGTTCTTCAATCTGCGTGGGAATATGCCCTGCAGCCATCTGGTCCAGATAACGGGCGGTGGTTTGCAACGGCGACACCACTGCATCCAGGGTTTGGTTAAAGCCTGCCACGATCTGTTGAAACTCGCCCTGATGGCGTGACACATCGACGCGGATATTCAGCTGGCCCTGCTCGGCCGCCTGCGATAAGGTATGTACGTCGTCTATCAGCAGGTTAAAGTTCTGGCGGACTTGCTCAATACTCTGGTTGATATAACTACGCTGGCCAGGGAAGGTTTCCAGTGGCTGGTTGAAATCGCCCTGACCAAAGGCCGTCACCACTTGCAGGGATTTTGTCTGCGCCAGAATATGTTCTTCTACCATCTGGTTGATGCCCGCGGTGAGTTGCTGATAAGCGCCATGAAACGGCTGGCTGTCGATACGGTAATCAATCATGCCAGCACGGTGCTGGCTGGACATCTCATTGAGTGATTGCACGATACTTTGAATGGTCGACTGCATGCGGTGCATTTCGCGCAGCAGTTTGCCGGTTTCGTCATTACCGGTAGGCGCGTCCTGCGTAATAAATTCACCGTTGGCGATATGCTGTGACAAGGTCAATGCCTGTTTGAGTGGCGTGGTAATTGAACGTGTCATCTTCCAGGCGATGGCCATCGCCATCACCACCGCAATCAGCAAAGCGATTTCAATCTGTTTGTTGGCCTTGGCAATGGTTGAGGCAAACTGGCTAGAGGCATCGGTGACGCCCGCAATATTCATATCCATCAGCAAGCGCAGCGAGTGACTCAACGGTTTGTCTGCGCCTTTTACCGTGCTATCAATCTCCGTCACGCTCATGCCGTCATTCTTTAATGCTTCACAACGTTTGATGGCATCGCGGTAGGTGGTCACGGCGAGGGCAATGTTGCCCAGAATCTCTTTCTCTTGCTGATTGAGCTCACCCGTCGCGGCATAGGCTTTCATGGCTTGTTCAATATCATCCATGCTGTGTTGAAATTTGCTGGCCTCACGTCCGCCACGCAGCACGTAGTTTTTAAAGTGATGCACCGCATCGCCCAGGCCTTTGCTGGCGTTTTCAATCTGTGTTCTTTTCACCAGCTGGATATTTTCAAAATGCTGCCAGGTGTGATGAATGTGGTTGAAGCCGCGCCAGGCAATCACAAAAATGAAGGTGGTAAACAGGATGAGCAGCGCATAACCCAAAAACAGCCGGGTGCCTACATTCAAACGAGCGATGGATTTTTTCATGCAATTCCTTACGATAACACTGGGATAATCAGCAACATTGCGTTGCCCTGCACGCCGCGCTTTGCGACGCACAACTCATTTACGTAAAATAAATTGGCAAATGAAGGCCTTAAAAAAAGCTTCACAAAAGATTCATAAAGCGGGCAGGGCACGCCTGGCAAAAAGCAGTGAAAACATGGCTGATGCCGCAAACCGTTGTATGATGTGGGGCACATGGAATGCGGTTGCAATCAATTTAGGTTTAAATGGCTGAGCAAAAAAATTACATTACGCCAGAAGGCTACGCGGCACTGGAAAAAGAGTTTCAATACCTGATCAAGGTTGACCGGCCAGAGGTCGTGCGCGTGGTGAGCTGGGCTGCCGGCAATGGTGACCGCAGCGAAAATGGCGATTATATTTATGGCAAAAAGCGTCTGCGGCAGATTGACTCACGTATCCGCTTTTTGACCAAGCGCATGGATGCCGCGGAAATCGTTTACAGCAATACGCAAACGAATATCGAAAAAGTGTATTTTGGTGCCTGGGTGACGCTGTTTAACTTGGGCGATGATAGTGAGATGACTATCCGCATAGTCGGCCAGGATGAACTGGATCCGACGCAAGGCTATATTTCATGGGTGTCACCGATGGCAAAAGCACTGTTGGCAAAGAACTTGGGCGATACGATACGCGTGGTGACACCAGGCGCCGAGACCGAATATGAAATTATTGATATTCGCTATCAATAAACCCCTAAAAATATTTCTGCTGACTTGAACTAATTCATTTTTGGCCTTATCTTAACGCTGTATGCGAAAACGTCTTTGCCTGTTGCTGATTTGCTGGTTGCCATGCTTTGTCATGGCCGCTAACGTCATGTCATTGCAAATGGCACTGGCCGAGCAAACATTGATCAGCACTGCCCAGGCACAGCATGATGAGATGCCGTGCCATCATATGGCCGATGATCAAGACATGCATCACTCAGCTGACGATCAAACGACCTCTAAGCATCACTGTACGGTGTGTGGCTTTTGCATGGTGACGACTGGTGTTGCTCATTTAGATGCGTTTCCAACCGTTTCCCTCATTGCACAGTCTAGCGCTGCCCCGTTGTTTGCGGCCGACCCTGTGCACTCTCAAACTTACCCCCCGGCGATCAAACCACCCATATTTGGCTAACACACAGGACAAGTCCGTCCACACGTTTTGTTAGATTGAATATGGAGGCTATATGTTTAAGCAACATCATGTTGCGCTTGGTGCCTTACTTCTCTCCCAGTTAATGATGACTGCCCACGCGGCGGCACTCATGGGCTTTGAAGACAGCGCCATGCTCATGACCGAGATCGGTCGCTATAACCAGGAATGGATGTTGAACTACTCGCCCGCGCTCGGGCATGCCATCGGCGTTGAGCAGATGCGCATGTCTGGCAAAGGCGAGCAGGCCACGACTATTTCCGGCATCAATTACACCGGCCTCATCAAGCGCTGGAACATGCCTGCGGCGCAAGCCAATGTCTGGTTCAACGGCAGTGTGGGCGAAGCGCGTGGTCAATACGACGGCTTTGCCTATACGCCCAGTTTGCAGTTCGATGTTGAATCTACACGCCTGTATTTCCTGGCCAAAGCCCGCATGATCCGTGCGCCCAATATGAACTACGACACCGCTGCGGTGCAGGCCGGGTTTTCATTTTATGAAACCGGCTTTAACCAGACGCAGCCGTGGTTTGTGATTGAGGCCAAGACCATGCGTAATAATGATCCTGGGTTGCAAATTACCCCGGCGGTGCGATTGATCAACAAAAATTATTTTCTTGAATTTGGTGTGACCAACCCCTGGCAGGGCGAAGGCTTTGCGCCGCGCCTGAATGCCATGTTTGTGTTTTAACTGATTAAATATTTAAAGGAATTGAAATGAAAAAATTATTAGTGACTTTGATGTTATCTGCCATGACTCCTGCGGCATTTGCCGTGACGACGATTAAGGCTGAAGTAAACGGCATGGTGTGCGCGTTTTGTGCCAAAGGCATAGAGAAAAAACTCAATGCCTTGCCGCAAAAGCAAGCCGCGTTTGTTGACCTGAAAAGCCGGGTGGTGGCTTTGCAATTAAAAGACGGCCAGGAGGTGTCAAATGAAGCCTTTAGTAAGGTGATCCAGGATGCCGGGTATTCAGTCAGCAAGCTGGAGCGCGTCAACCAGACCGTGGATGCCATCCAGGCAGAAGTCGCCGGGGCCGAAAAAGCGGGCGGCAAGTAATGGCGGCAGACATCAATCCTCTGCAAGCCAGCCGACGGCTGAACTTGCTGTCGTTATTCACCAGTGGCTCAACGCTGATTTGCTGCGCGTTGCCAGCGACCCTGGTGGCGATTGGCTCGGTGGCAACGTTGACCAGCCTGATCAGCCATTTTCCGCAACTGATCTGGATCAGTGAACACAAGCCGCTGGTCTTTGGTGTGGCAGGTGCCATGTTGCTCATCGCTGGCTGGATGCAATGGCAGGCGCGTTTGTTGCCGTGCCCGACAGACCCACAATTGGCTGCGTTATGCACGAAAACGCGTCGCCAGAGTGTGTGGATTTATTGGATTTCGGTGATTATTTTTCTGGTGGGCGCTTTTTTTGCATTTGTAGCCCCGTTGTTTATTTAGGATTGTGTTCATTTAAAATTGCTTCATAAAAAAAGCCGACTGAATAGTCGGCTTTTTGATTGTTGCTTAGCGCTTATTTAGCTGTTGCCTGAGATTCAGGCTCAGCAACGAAAATTTCCACACGACGGTTTTTGGCGCGGTTCGCTTCGGTGTCATTGGCTGCTAACGGTTCATGTGAGCCGCGGCCATCAATGGTGATGCGGCTAAATGCAATGCCGCGCTCGGTCAGGTAATTACGGGCGCTAGCAGCACGATTCACTGACAATGGATCATTGACTGCGTCTGAGCCGCTACTGTCCGTATGGCCGACGATATTGACGCGTGCCGCTGGGTTATTTTGTAAGCCAGTGGCAAATTTATCCAGGATAGGGCGCAAGTTAGGTTTGATATTGGATTTGCCTTTATCAAACGAAATATCACTCGGGATTTCTAACTTGAGCTGGTTGTTTTCTGTTTTTGTTACCGCAACGCCCGTGCCTGCTGTTGCTTGTTCCATTTCCTGTTTTTGGGCTTCCATCTTTTTGGACCAGATGTTGCCTGCAATTGCACCGGCACCAGCGCCTACGGCCGCACCAATCACTGCACCTTTACCGCCACCAGCCACTGCACCAATGACACCGCCTGCAGCAGCGCCTATGCCTGCGCCTTTAGTCGTGCCTTTCTGCGTTTCGCTCATATTGGCGCAACCTGACAAGCCAATCGCTGCGGTTAACACTGAGACTGTGATTATTTTATGCATTTTCTTCTCCCTAATTTAAGTAAACACGTGTTGCTTTTGTTTGTCCATCAGGTGTGAGGGAAGTTCAGTCCTCAACACGTCCTAATTGCGTATAATCTCATGGCAGATTAAAGCAAATTATATTTATGCCGTTGAATGGATAGATAAACGTCAGTCATATTCCGCCACAAACAAAGTAAATTATAGAGAGTACACAGGGTAGTTGTAATGGTCCCACCAGTCATATTAGATATTGAAGCATCCGGTTTTGGCGTGGGGAGTTACCCGGTCGAGATTGGTTACGTCGATACCAATGGCGACGTATGGAGCGCACAAGTGCAACCGCATAGCGACTGGCTGCATTGGGATAAAGAGGCCGAGAAACTGCACCAGCAGTCACGTCAGTCGCTCGAGGCGCATGGTCAAACGGCAAAAGAAATTGCAACGCACTTGAACAGCATATTTGCTGGTCAAACCGTGTATACCGATGGCTGGTACCAGGACTTTGTCTGGTTGCATAGCCTGTATGAAGCCGCTGGGTTCAGCCCGAGGTTTAAGCTGGAAGATTTAAGCGTGACCTTAAGCCCTGAGCAACAGGCCGTCTGGCACGAAACCAAGCAATCTATCCGTGAAACTTTCGCATTGCAGCAGCATAGAGCCTCTACTGATGCCAAAGTGTTGCAGCTGACTTGGTTGAAAACAGCTGAAATGACTGCTGCGCTGACTGAGTAGTGTGTGCAAACAAAGCCCCTTATGCACGTGCATAGGGGCTTCGCTTTTTAGCGCTGTTTATTTACAGCTTTTCTTGGCATCTACTTCAAACTCAATATCCACATCCGTCCAGGTCTTGCCCTGATGGAAGGCCTGGGTACAAATACGCCCGAATTTCTCAAAAGCGCTGCCGCCATTAAAGTCTTTGATAATATCCAGCGTGCCTTTGGCTTGTAAATGGCCATTTTTCTCAGTGATTTTCATCGGGATCACTTTAGTGACGTCATTCATGGTCACGGCCAGCTGTAAGTCATTGCCCTGGATTTTTTCAATTTTGGCTGTCATCTTGCCCGGGCTGGCAAAGTTTTTAAACAAGCCAGTCACCACATTCATATTCCGTATGGTTGCTAGTGCAGGATCCCAGGTGCCGCCCTTGCCATTGTTCAAGTCGTTTGAGGTATCCAGCGAGGTGCTGTCGATATCAATGGTCGCGCCTTCGAGTTTGCCAGTGGCAGAAGCCAGTTGATATTTTTTAAAGGTATTTTTAGTAACGACATACGATTTGTCTGGCGCACCAAACGCGGTGAATGAGAACTTAAAGCTTTTTTCATCTGGGGTGTAAGTACAGCTATTTGCCCATACTGCGCTGCTTAATAAACTGCCGATGATTGCTGTTAATGCACGTGCTTGCCACATATTCATATCCATTTCCTGCCTTATTGTTGATCTGGTTAAACGCGTAAATGATTGCGATCGCTCGCTTATTTATAGTAATGATAATCATTATCAATTGCAATCGTTACAGCAAAATTAGAAGGTTTATTTATCATAGCGTCCGCTCACACCGTGCTGTTAGCCATAACGCCACATGCTTATGAGCTACATGAATTCAGTTACAATTAATGACTTTTTCGCGCTATCCATGCCTGTTGTCAGATGACTCATCCAGCACATACAAACTCAACCTGGGATATTTTTTGCAAGGTCGTCGATAACTTTGGCGATATAGGCGTGTGCTGGCGGCTAGCACGCCAGCTGGCGGATGAATACGATCTCAGCGTTCGTTTGTGGGTAGATGATCTGGCACTGGCAGAACGGTTTGCTGGGGCGGGGCATGCACGTATCTGTTTACAGCATTCGGCTGAAAATACTGCCTTTTCGCAGGCTGCCGATGTGGTGATAGAAACTTTTGGCTGCGGCTTACCAGAGGCTTACCAGCAACACATGCTTGGCCAGCGGTCGGTGTGGGTCAACGTTGATTATTTGTCTGCAGAAAGCTGGGTAGACAGTTTTCATGCGCAACCTTCGCCACAGGCCAATGGGTTGGTACGCCATTTCTTTTATCCTGGCTTTACACCCGCGACAGGCGGGCTCTTACGCGAAGCCAGTTTGCCTGATTGGCAAGCCAGTGCGTCTTGGCATGCATTGGGCATCGCACCCGCGCCCGATCAACTGACATTGTCACTGTTTTGTTATGCGCACGCGCCCTTGGCTGCACTGGTAAAGAGCCTGCAGGCTTCACCTGTGCCTGTACGCGTATTAGTGCCGCAGACGGTGGCGCCCATGCTGGCCGCGGTGCTTGGGGTAAATGATTGGCAAGTGGGCGAGTGCGTTAAACGTCAGCAATGCGAGTTTTTAGTCATTCCGTTTTTATCGCAAGCCGATTACGACCGTTTGCTATGTCTGTGTGACTTTAATTTCGTGCGCGGAGAGGATAGCTGGATTCGCGCCTTGTGGGCGGGCAAGCCCATGATCTGGCTGCCTTATCAGCAAAGCGAAGGCACGCACCTGCTAAAGCTCAATGCGTTTATGGCACATTATCTGGCGCAGGCCGATGCCGCGTTGGCTGCAGTCATTCGCCATGCGATGCTGGCGTGGGCGCAAGGCGATTGGCAAGACGCCGATTGGCAGTCATTGCAAGCCGTGTTGCCGCAGTTTACGCAGCATGCCAGCGCCTTCAAAGCAGTCCAGTCCCAACAAGCTGATTTGGCGACTAACTTGGTGATTTTTATTGAGAAATGTCGTGCACATCGGGTATAATTCCGCGCTTTCAAATCCCGCATACAAATTAAGGCTTATTTATGAAAATCGCTCAAGACCTCCGCGTTGGCAACGTAGTGATGATTGGCAACGACCCGATGGTAGTTGTAAAAACCGAATACAACAAATCCGGCCGTAATGCGGCTGTGGTGAAAATGAAAATGAAAAACTTGTTGACTGAAGCGCCTAGCGAAAACGTTTACAGCGCGCAAGACAAGTTTGATGTGATCGTATTGGAAAAGAAAGAAGTGACTTACTCCTACTTTGCTGATCCTACCTATGTGTTTATGGACGCTGAGTACAACCAATATGACGTAGATGCAGAGTTTATGGAAGATGCGCTGCCATACCTGGAAGATGGTATGCCATGTGAAGTGCGTTTCTACGACGGCAAAGCCATTTCTATCGAATTGCCAACCACTGTCGTGCGTGAAATCACTTACACTGAGCCAGCCGTAAAAGGTGATACTTCCGGTAAAGTGATGAAACCAGCCAAAATTGCAACCGGTTTTGAAATTCCAGTGCCACTGTTTGTGAGCCAGGGCGACAAGATCGAGATCGATACACGTACTGGTGAATACCGTAACCGTGTGATGAAATAATCGATTTATTTCTGTTAAAAAAGGCGCTATTGATAGCGCCTTTTTTATTTACTTATTCGCAGCCCTGTTTTTTCATATGTTTTAGTGCCTGGTTGAGATGCTTGATTCGCTGAGTGTAGTGTTCAGTGTCAGCGTTTAAAGCGTGCATATGAGCGAGCGTTAGTAGTGGCTCAATATCCGGGATTGCTGCTTTTTCATCGTGTATGTGGCTCGCTTGCTGCAAACTCTCGACCAGATGACCCAATATCAGATTGTGATTGAGTGCTGGCAGGTTTTCAGTCGATAGATCTCCCGCCGAAAACAGTTGTTCCCTATGCCAGTCTATGGCCGTGCTGGATATGAACTCCAATCCTTCCTGTGCGAGAAATTGTGCTGCATAACGCCCTTTTTCTTGCATTGATGCACTATGAATTTCCCGCATACCTGCAGCGCTGGAAATCACTGCCAGCGCACTCAATAAAACTTTATTGAGCACGGTTTGATTGCATAGGTAATGCGCCAGATTTGCATAATATTGCCCCAAGCGGCGCAATGTTTTGTCGGGCGTATTATCACTGTTCACAAATCCAATCAGGTTGACATTGATGTAGTGATGCCAGGTGGCATCGGCCACAATATTGCCCACTTTACATAATTTGCCATTATAAGCAGCAACCAATCCAACTTCTTGCAGGTTGGCTCCCCATGCTTTATTTGTGCCCCAGCTGACCACTTCTGGTTTTAATGGCTGCCCGAAATGTTTGGGCCAGTCTTTGTCATCCAGGTTGGATGGAATGCGTAATGCGCCCTCATGCACATGGTCTGGAAAAATATCAATGACCCCACTAGGGTTATCTGTAGACAGTGGTGCTTCAAATAATGGGTGCGGACGGTATTCCAAGATGGTTGCTGTCCCCAATACGCCGCCAATAGGCTCTCGGCGCACACGCCTTACATAACTCACCCTGGTCGTTTGCGGTTGATTATCTTCTTGTTTGGGCATGTTTCTCATGTCATTGTCGCCCGCGGTATCAACATGATATAGCTCTTGTTGATTCCCCTGGCTCACTGGATTGCCCATCCATATGCGCATTTCTCCTGCTCTAGGGATATTTTTGCCTAAAGCACGTCCGAGGTTATAGTAACCGGCTTGGGCAGCAATCCAATTCGAGTGATCCCCTGTGATCAGGACGCCACCGCCCGCATCCATCCAGTCCCGCAGTTGTGTCACTTCTTCGCTAGTGAGCTCCTGGTCCTTTGCCTGCTGGTCGAACAATACACCATCAAAATTGGGAACCACTTCCATGCCATTGCCATAATGCATGCCGAATATCCAAATTTGAGAATATTTATCCAGCAGTGACTTGCTTAATTTGTGTGGATTTTGCAGAAGTGCAGGGTTTTTAACGATGTTGCCCTCAGCGTCGTAGTCGTAATACCTGTTCAGCACATCTACTTTGTAGCGAGTGAATAAATTGCTCTGGTTTTCTAAAGTCGTTTTGAGTAAGCCCAAGCCGAATTCATCTTTAAATCCCCGCCTGGCATCACCTGTCGCCTTATTTGCGCTTACCCATGATTCATCCGCATCATCACAATAAAACAAAATACGTATCGTGGTGCGACCAATCAGTTTTTTGTGCAGGTTGTCGCGCAAGATTAAATCTTTCAGTGTCGTCATAACTCACCTTTAAGTTAATTTATGTTAAGTTTTTAGTGTAGGAGATATGCTGGCAAATCGCAAATATTTCATTTCATCGTGGGCAACGCGACGGGGGAGGGTTTGATCTCACACTAAGGATGAGTGCAATAAGACGTGAATGGAGCTGAATTGAGTAGGGTGGTGAACGTAAAAACGGCGCCGTATCAGCGCCGTCTATATATATGTGAAGTGATTAAATGCCAGGTCAGGCATTTAATTTAGCGTTAATTTCTTGCTCAGCCTCTAACCAGTAATTCATATGGTCATGGCCAAAGCCTTTTTTCTCGGCAATATAATAGGCCGCGACTTCAATCATTTTGTAACGCTCTTCGCTGGTAATGATGGCAAGCTTGGTGGTTTTTTTACGGGGGCTAGCAGGTTTGGCAGCTTTTTCCGACGCAGTTTTCTTAGGTGCGGTTTTTGGGGCGGCGGCTTTCTTTACCGTTGCTGTTTTTTTAGTGGATGCGTCAGTGGTTTTGCTTGATGCCATACAATTCTCCTTGATCTAGAGGTGAGCGAAAGCGTCGACTTGTGGTCGCTGTAAAGCTATATTAAGAGGGAGTTATGTTCAACGTCAAGCCTAAACCGCTATTCGACTTGATCTGAATTCCATTCAACGCGTCCATTTTTGTGTTTGAGGTTGAATTATCGGCCACATTAAGCATTTAAAATGCACGTTGCGCTAAAACCAACTTCCAAAGCCACGGCATTTATGCTGTAGTGACTCCAGTTTTAAAGTGACGCCTGATTAAATTTGAAAGACCCTATGTATAAAAAAGCACTCACCTCACTGACGATATTGTTCTTTATGATGGGGTTTATCACCTGCCTAAACGATATTCTGGTGCCATACCTGAAAGCCATTTTTGCCCTGACTTATAGCCAGGCGGCGCTCATTCAGTTCTGTTTTTTTGCTGCCTATGGCCTGACTTCCATTCCATTCAGCAAGCTGATTGAAAATATCGGTTATCAAAAGGGCATGGTAGTCGGTTTTGCGCTGGCGGCATTCGGTTGCCTGCTGTTTTACCCGGCCGTCCTTTTACATACTTATGCGTTATTTTTAGGCGCATTGTTTGTACTGGCTTCTGGCATTGTGCTGCTGCAAGTGGCTGCGAACCCATGTGTCTCCATTATTGGGCCCAAGGAAACAGCTTCTTCACGACTGACCATGGCACAAGCATTCAATTCCCTTGGGACTTTTATCGCCCCGTTCTTTGGCGCTTATTTTATTCTTTCAGGCTTTACCAACTCAGTGTATGCCGAGGGCGTGGTTTATCCTTACTTCTTGATTGCGATGGTATTAATCGTGATTGCGCTGGTGCTTTCGCGCCTGAACCTGGCTGGCATGGAGACCAATGAACCCGATGAAAGTACCTGGCAGGAGGTCTTAAAAGAAAAGAGCCTGTTATTCGGCGTGATTGGTATTTTTGCTTATGTCGGCGCTGAAGTTGCGATCGGTAGTTTCCTGGTGAACTATGTGATGGAAATCCTGCATGTGCCAGAAACTGAAGCGGCCCCTTTGATTGCGCTTTATTGGGGCGGTGCCATGATAGGCCGTTTTATCGGTATTTTTACCTTGAAAGCATTTGCGCCTGCCAAGGTGCTCATGGTACATGCGCTGCTGTCTGTATTATTGCTCTTGGTTTCAATGCAGACGGTGGGCGCCATCGCCATTGGCAGCATGGTGCTGGTAGGCTTGTGCAACTCGATTATGTTCCCAACGATTTTCACCCTGAGTATCAAGGGCTTGAAAGCAGGCCAGGAGAAAAAAGGCTCCGGTTTGCTGGCAACAGCCATTTTAGGCGGCGCAGTGGTGCCATTGTTGACAGGCATGCTCGCTGACCGTATTGGCTTGCATCATGCTTTTGTATTGCCGGTGATCTGTTATACCTATATCGCGTGGTTGGGGGTCAACCATCTTAAAGCGCGTTAATATTGAGCAATAAAAAAGCTGCCGATAGGCAGCTTTTTTATTTGATGATGAATGCATTATCTCGATATTATGCCGACGTTCCGCCCACCGTTAGCCCGTCAATCTTCAGCGTCGGTTGTCCAACACCTACCGGCACGCTTTGACCTTCTTTGCCGCAGGTGCCGACGCCGCTATCCAGTGTCATGTCATTGCCTATCATGCTGACTTTGGTCAGCACATCGGGGCCGTTACCAATCAGGGTAGCACCTTTGACGGGGTAGGTGATTTTGCCGTCTTCAATCATGTAGGCTTCTGCTGCGCTAAACACGAACTTGCCGCTGGTGATATCGACCTGGCCGCCGCCAAAGTTGGCCGCGTAGAGGCCTTTTTTAACCGACTTGATAATCTCTTGCGGGTCTTTGTCGCCATTGAGCATATAGGTGTTGGTCATGCGCGGCATGGGGATGTGTGCGTAGCTTTCGCGGCGCGCGTTGCCAGTGAGGCCCATATTCATCAGGCGTGCGTTGAGCGTATCTTGTATATAGCCGCGCAGGATGCCGTCTTCAATCAGTACGGTATTCTGTGGCGCATTGCCTTCGTCGTCCATGGTCAGTGAGCCGCGGCGGTCCTGTATCGTGCCGTCGTCGACGATGGTGATGCCTTTAGCGGCGACTTGCTGGCCTATCATATTGCTGAAAGCGCTGCTGCCTTTGCGGTTAAAGTCACCTTCGAGGCCGTGGCCAATCGCTTCGTGCAGCAAAATGCCTGGCCAGCCATTGCCCAGCACAACGGTCATGCTGCCAGCAGGGGCAGGGCGTGCTTCCAGGTTAACCAGCGCCTGATGCGCGGCTTTGTGGGCGTAGTCTTGTAATACTTCATCGGTGAAATAGCTGTAATCAAAACGACCGCCACCACCGCTGGAGCCTTGTTCACGGCGGCCATTGTGTTCGGCGATTACTTGCAGGGATAAACGCACCAGTGGGCGTACATCGCCCGCCATGACGCCATCACTGCGCGCCACCAGGACAACTTCATATTCTGCGGCAATCGACGCCATCACTTGTGTGATACGTGGGTCTTGCGCTTTGGCATAACGCTCGAGTTTTTCCAGTAATTTGACCTTGGCATCGGCACTCAGGCTGGCAATCGGGTCTTGTGGCAAATACAACGGGGTATGACTGCGCGTAATAATGCTGTGCCCCGTTTTCTCTTGGCCTAAGTTGGCAATGGCGCGCGTGGCACTTGCTGCTTGTTGCAAGGCATCAAGATGAATGTCGTCAGAATAGGCAAACGCGGTTTTCTCACCGCTGACGGCGCGCACACCAACGCCTTGGTCGATATTGAAGCTGCCGGACTTGACCTGGCCTTCTTCCAGTCCCCATGATTCGCTGCGGCTATATTGAAAATACAGGTCAGCGTAGTCGATGTTGTGCGTCATCATGCCGGACAGCACGTTGGTTAAGGCGCTGTGGTCCAATCCGGCCGGGCGGAGTAGCAAGTCATTGGCAGTGGTGAGTAGCGTTTGCATAGTAAGTCACTTGTTTAAATCGTGAGTGTTGGAGTCAATCTAAAGCAAAGAGTGCCAGCGTGGCACTCAGTGTTTTCATTAAATCGCCTTAATGGTTTTGTGTTTGAGCGCAGGCAAGCTCTGGCGCAGGTTTTTAATATAGTTGCGGTTGACGTTGGCAACCACAATGCCTGAGCCTCGTGGCAGGCGATCCAGCACCACGCCCCACGGGTCGACAATCATGCTGTTACCGTGCGTTTCACGGCCAGACAAATGGTAGCCGCCCTGCGCCGAGGCGATGACATAACTGAGGTTTTCTACCGCACGTGCCCGCACCAGCGTTTCCCAGTGCGCTTTGCCCGTGGTTTCGGTAAAAGCTGATGGCACCACAATCATGTCGACATCGCCCATGGCGCGGAACAGCTCGGGGAAGCGCAAGTCGTAGCAAATGGACAGGCCAATACGGCCAAACGGTGTATCCACCGTCACCACGGTATCGCCTGGCTCTATGGTGTTTTCTTCATGGTAATGCTCAGTACCCATGTCCAAACCGAACAAGTGGATTTTGTCATAGCGTGCGACTTGCTCGCCTTTGTCGTTATAGACCAGGCAGCTGTTGCGCACTTTGTTGGCGTAATGGCTTTCTAGCGGCACGCTGCCAGCAACAATCCAGATTTTATAAGCCTTGGCGGTTTTGCTTAAAAATTGCTGAATCGGGCCATCATTCGGTTTTTCGCGGATAGTGACTTTGTCAAAATCCTTGAGACCCATGATGCAGAAGTATTCTGGCAGCACCACCAGCTTGGCGCCTGCTTTGGCGGCCATTTCAATCAGGCGCTTGGCTTCGACCAGGTTGGCAGCCACATTGGGGCTGGACGCCATTTGCACCGCGGCAACTTTGACAATGTCATCATTGGCGGCTGATTTCAGTTTTTTAGTTTTCTTCTCTGCCATGGCAAGTTTTCCGTTGAAATAATAATGTGGTTATTAGTGCAGCGATTTCAAGGGTTGCGCGGGGGCGGGGGCTTTTTTATCAACCTCTGCCTCTTGCGGATTATCCCAGGTGCCTGTAATCATATACTCACTGGCGCTGATTTTGTTAAGTGGGTCCTTGAGTAATTTTTGTGCGACAAATGCAGCTACGCCGACAATCGGCCCGCCCGCCAACGCTGCCAGCGACACAGAGTCACTGATATGCGGGGTGACTTTGACCCGCAGACGTTGTGTTTCCGTTTTTAAATTGGTTTCACCCTTAATTCTAGCCTCGGCGGCGGGGCCGGTCATAAATAAGTCGTCACTGCGCAAAATACCATCTTTGATATTGGCCGTAGCGTTGATCTGGTCAAAGGCAAAGCCTTCGCTAAAGAGGTCGCGGAAGTCCAGCGTTAAGCGACGTGGCAAGCTTTGTAAACTCAATAAACCCAGCAAACGCCCAACCCCTGGCTGCACTTTCAAAATCTGGCCTTTTTCCAGTTGCATGGTGAAGTTGCCATCCAGCCGCTCCACCGCAAACTCGTGCGGGCTACCTGGCCAGCCGAGTTGTCCTGTCATGTTGCCGGTGCCGCCTTTCACCATCTCGCCACCTGGCTGAAAGCGCTGCAGGGTTTTGCCCAGATTGCTTGAGGTCAGGTTGAACTTGAGCATGGTTTGCGGGCTGCGCACCGAATTGCGCCAGGTGCCATCGGCCGTGAGCTGGCTATCCGTGTTGTTGATGTTCATGCGCTGTATGACCCAGCTCTCACCACTGTTGTATGCTTTTAAATCCAGACTGCCCAGTTGTTTGTCGCCAAACTGGAAGTCTAGCGCGGTAATCTCCAATTCGGGATAGGTCATATCCAGGCGGCGAACCTCTTCCGGATTGGTGTTGTTGTCAGTATCCATGCTGCGCGGAATGCGCAAGTAATTCAGTTTAGCCAACAGTTTGCTGGGTTTGCCTGCAATCCAGTTAGCATCGCCTGCCAGCTCCTGGCTTTGCACCGCCAGTTTGAGTCGTTCCTTGTCCGGGCTGATATTGAGCTTGATTTGATGCAGATTGCGGTCAAATACATGCAGCGTGCCTGCAGTCAGCTCTATTTGATTTAATGCTAGTGAAGATGATTCAGCCGCCTGGTTGCTAGTGCCTTGATTGAGGTAAGCCAGCCACTCATCCACGTTCAGCTTTTGGAAATCTGCGCGCAAATTAATGCCATCGCCCGTTGGTAAACGCGGCGGTGTATTGATGGCGATTTCACCAGCGCTGACGGCAGCAGGGGTGTTTGCATTGCGCAAAAAGTTGGCATGTATCCAGTCGTTGTAATGAATGGCGATTTTGTCTGGCTGGTTCGCTTCCTGGCGGAAACGTATCGTCAGGTTGGCGGGGGTCTCTACGCTCTTCTTCGCGGGTTCTGGCAGGTCTATCGCCATGCCGATTAATTGTGAGCGAATATCCAGCCGGATATTCGGCGCCTGGATCAGCAGGTTGCTTTTCCAGTCTGTCGTGCCATGCAAGGCCCGGGTGATCGGGTTGTTATCCAGTTTTTTCAGGGCTGCGTCAGTGATGCGGCCGCTGCCCTGGATAATCACGGATTTGTCCGGCCGGGTACTCAGGCTGACGCTGGCCGGGTTATCAAACATCGATAATTGCATGCCTTGCGCTTGCAAGCCTTTTTCATTGAATTTTAAATGGCCATTGATATTGCTCATTTCTGGCATGGCAATTTGCGGATTCGCGGCAATGTGGCCATTTTTAATATTGTAGTCGCCCTGAAACTGGCTGGCGTCTACATCATTCAGCGGTACTTGCAATGCCAGTTTGAGTTCGGCATTGCCTGTGGTTTTCAAAAAGTCGGTAAAGCCCATGGTGACTTGTCGTACCGGGCTGGTGTTAACGAATTTAACCCCTTGTTCGACCGTGCCAGTGGCTGCCGCTTTGACATTCAGCATAGGCCAGTCGGCATCCAGTAGTGGAATTTCAACTTGCGCTTGTGTAATGTGCTGGCCAACTGTGGTGCCGTTTTTAACGGCAATATCCATGCGTTTGCCCTCAAACTTGAGAAAGGCATCGATATTTTGAATGACTGGCCAGTCAGTACCATATTCCAGGCTGGCACCATCCACTTGTGCGGTCACACGGAACAGGCCTAGGGAAGGGTCAGATTGCTGTGCCTGGTTGACGTAAGGGAAGTCACTGACCTTGCCTTTGACTATCACTTCGCCACGCCGGATTTGGCCACCGAGAATCGAGCTATCCAGCCAGTGCAAGGTTGTTTCGCCCAGGATCAGCGGGTAATAAAACGGTGCAAATTTTGCATCGCCGCGCTCGATTTGGCTTTGTAATTGTATGGTGTCGCCACCAGCTGCCCCTAATTGATATTCCAAATTAGTGCGCAATGCCAGGTGTGGATTGCTAAATTGCAGGTTGCGGGTGCTGATCAAGGTTTTCTGGCCGTTATGGCTCCATTCGACTTCGCCTTGCAATTGGTCTATGGGCAATGGCCAGCGTAGCAGGCCAGCCAGCTCAATTGTCGCCTTGCTGGTATCCAGCTCCACGCTACCTGCATTGGGTCGTACAGACAGTTGCCCGGACCAGTTATCCAGGCCAGGAATGCTGGCGTAGGCCTGGCTATGCAGACCATTGAAGTTGGCTTCTATGGCGTAATCACGCCACTGTTCCTGCTGGTAAAGCCAGCGCGCCTTGATTTGAGAGGCATTGCCTCCAGGGGCCATGTTTTCAAGGTAAGTGGCTATTTTTGAGTCAGGCGGTAACCATTGCGCAAATAAATTGCCTTGGGTCAGGCTAAATTTTTTAACCGTGAGTGTGCCTTCATGGCCTTTGCTATCCCATTGCAATTCACCATTGGTGTCTTCCAGCACTAACCCAGGCTGGACGTTGGCAGAAAAGTGCTTGAGGGTGAGCATAAAACGTTGCTCAACCCGTTGCCAGCGTAGCTCGCCGGCCACGGTCTTGGCGACAAAGGTTTGTGGCTCGTTGGCCGGTTTGACGGCGACATCGCTCAGCTGTACTTGCGCAGCGAGTCGTTGCAATTGCAAGGCGTCAAACGCCAGCGTGGTGGTCAGGTTACCTTTGCCCGCATTTATTTTTAGCGGCAAGTCTAACCAGGGGTTCCAGGCGGATAAGTCAGTGTCTGGCAAACGTAGCGAAATTTCGCCATGCCATGCTTCAGGTTTGGCCACATCATCGCCAACCACCACTGACTCCAGCGTGATGCGCTGCTTGGTGCCGGTGGAGACCAGGCTGTCAATATGGATGCTATGGCGGTGCAGCAAGCGTTGCCAGACTGGCGTTAATATTTCAATGTTCAAGTCTTCAAGCAACAGCGGTGGCGCCTGGCGTTGTTCATCCAGCCAGGTAATGGTGGCATGCGAGACTTTGATACGCCTTTGCGCCAGCAGCCAGTTGGCAAAAGCAGGATTGCCTTGTCCTGACATGGAAATGCCTGCTAGAAACAACTCACCATCGGCCGTGCGCCTGATCACTAAGTTCGGCGCGTCTATGCTGAGGCTGACCAGTGAAGGAGAAAGCAGGACCAGGCTGCTCCACGATAAACGGGTAGTCACTTGTGATAACTCAAGTGCAGGGCGGTGTTCGGTATCAAACACAGTGACCTTGCCCAGCGTCACTTGTGGTGCCAGGCCGCGCCAGCGAATGGCGATATGTGCGATGGTGACTTGCTGCTTGAGTGACTCACTGAGCGCTTGTTCAATACGTCCTCTGTAGTCATCAATATGCGGAAAAACGTAAAACTGAATGACGCCGATAACGCCTGCCAGCATGACGAAAATAACAATCATGAATGAAACCAGCCAGCGTTTGATTTTTTGCAGAGGCATAAGGACGTTGAACGAGGGTTGAAGAGGTTGTCGCTAAGGTTGACTATTCTACTCGAAAACAGTTGCGCAGCCGCCGCAGAACTGCCTGCATACTGCCGAATTATTCAGCATGAGCATGAATGATTCGTTTAAAATGCCACTCTTTTGCAATTTCGTTTTTAAATGAAAGTGATTGTCAGTGATTCAGTTTAAACAACTGACGTTTTCCAGAGCGGGTAAAACGCTGGTCGAAGCGGCTAGTTTCCAGTTGCATCCGGGGCATCGCGTCGGCCTTACCGGGGCCAATGGCGCGGGTAAGTCGACCTTGTTTGCCTTGCTGCGCGGCGAACTGACGGCGGATGTAGGTGAGTTGCTTATGCCGCCACAATGGGTGATTGCGCATGTGGCGCAGGAAACGCCCGCGCTGGCGCAATCTGCACTCGAATATACCCTGGATGGTGATGAAGAGCTGCGTACCTTGCAAGCACAGTTGGCGCAAGCGGAGGCCGGAGAAAGTGATGCAGGTGAAAGCCATGACCCGTTACAGGTGGCCGAGTGGCATCAGCGCCTGGCCGATATTGATGGATACAGCGCAGAAGCCAGGGCCAGTGCGTTGTTGGCGGGCCTGGGCTTTTCTCAATCGCAGTTAAGCCGATCGGTCAGTGATTTTTCTGGTGGCTGGCGCATGCGCCTCAACCTGGCACGCGCATTGATGTGCCGCTCAGACTTGTTGTTACTGGATGAACCGACTAACCACCTGGATATTGAAGCTGTGATCTGGCTTGAGGGCTGGCTAAGTGCTTATCGCGGCACCTTGCTGCTGATTTCGCATGACAGGGAGTTCCTCGATAATACGGTCAATCATATTCTGCATATCGAGCAACAACAGCTGACCTTGTACCGTGGGGGCTACAGTGATTTTGAGCGTCAGCGTGCAGAGAAGCTGACCTTGCAGCAAGCCAGCTATCAAAAGCAACAGCAGCAAATGGCGCATTTGCAGAAATACATTGACCGTTTCCGTGCGCAGGCAACCAAAGCCCGCCAGGCACAAAGCCGCATCAAGGCGCTTGAACGTATGGAGCGTATCAGTGCTGCGCATGTAGATTCTCCGTTTAGTTTCAGCTTTCGTGACCTGGGTTCCGCACCGGATCCTTTACTGGTGATGAATCAGGCCGCGCTAGGCTATGCCGGGCAAACCCTGGTCAAATTTGGACATCTGGCGATACGCCCAGGTGAGCGTATTGGCTTGTTGGGTAAAAATGGCGCCGGTAAATCCACCTTGATTAAAGCGCTGGCACAGTCAGAAACCTTATTGTCGGGTGAGCGGGTCGAAGGCAAGGATTTGCGCATAGGTTATTTCGCCCAGCATCAGCTTGAACAACTGGTCGCTAGCGATTCGCCGTTACAACATCTGCAACGCCTGGATGCCGCTGCAAGAGAGCAGGAATTACTGGATTTTTTAGGTGGTTTTGATTTTAGGGGAGAAATGGCCAAAGCACCTTGCGGGCCTTTTTCTGGCGGTGAAAAATCGCGCCTGGCATTGGCCATGCTTATTTGGCAGCGGCCTAACCTGATTTTGCTGGATGAGCCGACCAACCACCTGGATATTGAAATGCGGCACGCCCTGTCTATGGCTTTGCAAGCTTACGAGGGGGGCATGGTGATGGTCTCGCACGACCGCACGTTACTGGCTACCTGTTGCGAAAAGTTTGTACTGGTCGCTGATGGCCAGGCCAGTGTGTTTGATGGCGATCTGGAAGATTATAAAGTGTCGTTGCTTAAGGCGACGCAAGCTGAAGTCAGTGCGAGTCGGCCTACGGCAGTCAAGCAGAATAGCTATCATCAGCAGAAAGCTGACAGGCAGGCGCGCGTGGTCGAGCGTAGGCCTTTGCTCAAAACGTTGGCGACATTGGAAACCCAATTAACCAAGCTTACGCAGGAAAAGCAGGAAGTTGAAAGCCGGCTGGCGGATAGCGCGATTTATGATGTCGAACAACGCGAAACATTGCAGTCGCTGCTGATTGCGCAGGGCGAGAATCAAAAACAACTCGATGCGATCGAGGAGCAGTGGCTGGATGTACAGGAAAAACTGGAAGCACTGCCTGAGATCGATTAACGCGACGAGACTCAGTAAAAGAGATGAATAAAGGGATCAAGATGGAAATGACTTATGAAGAACGTTTGAGGTTTATGCATCAGCTGTGCCAGGCGCAGACGGCAGGCAACCAGTCTGAGGCGCAAGCGGTAGCTGCTTTTGCCAACGGGGATGTTGAAGACTCCGTGCATTACCTGGCAAGTTTTCTCACCTTTAAGGCGATTCAGTCTGCGGATCGTCATCCGGCTGAAGAATTGCAGAATGATTTTGACATGCTGGGCGTGTATCAATGCTTTGGCTTGATGGTATATGCCTTCTTATTCATGCCGCTGACGCAGGAAGGGCTGCATCCTGACTACGATAGGGCGCAGATAACGATAGGCAAAACCTTGTTTGATGGGCTTGCCCCAGAAATGCTGGCTGAGATTATCGAATCTGGTTTTCATAAGTTCAAACTGATCGCCGAAGCAGAGTCTGAGCATTGGCAGGAATACCGTGAAAATCTGGATAAAGTGACGATTAGTTATATGATTGCAACGACTGACGATGATAGTCCGCATAGCGCCGAAGACGTATTGCCGTTGTTCGGCCAACTGCTGAGCCAGTTGTGTGAAGCCTTCACTGCTGACTAAATTTTTCACAAATTAAATTTTGTGTATAATTTAATTTACGTTAACATTTCCGCTACAGTTTGAAAACTTGGGTAAAATTAAGCGGTTTACGCTTGTTAATCAATTTGATTGTTCATAAGATTCCAAGGCTAAATATACGATAGCCTTATGCTAATTTCTAAAAGGACATAAATGAGCAAGCTGCTGTTAATTGACGATGATGTTGAATTAGCCAATATGCTGAAGGAGTTTCTGACGCAAGAGGGCTTTGCAGTGACGACTGCGCACGATGGATTAACGGGTGAGCAATATGTGCTTGCCGGTAAATTCGACTTGGTGATTTTGGATGTGATGATGCCAGGTCAGGACGGATTGCAGACGTTGCGGAATGTCAGACAACATTCTGATATCCCTGTGCTGATGCTGACGGCTAAAGACGACAATGAGGGCCGCATTGAAGGATTGGAAGGCGGCGCGGATGATTATGTCCAGAAGCCATGTCTGCCAAGAGAGCTGGTTGCCAGGATTCGTGCGATTTTGCGCCGTCACACCAGTGACACGCCAAAAGGCAACGATATCGTGGTTGGCCAACTGGTGGTATCCAGCGAGCGCAGAAAAGTGTTTTGGGTGGATAAGCCGATTGTGTTTACCAGCACTGAATTTAGCCTGATTGAAATCCTGGCGAAACATGCAGGCACGATCGTCAGTAAAGAGGATTTGTCCATCAAGGCATTGGGGCGTCCACTGGTTAAGTATGACCGTAGTATTGACGTGCATTTAAGCAGTATCCGTCAAAAAATTTCAGAGGTGTCTGGTGGCGTGAATGTGATACAAACCATTTACCGCGTCGGATATCAACTTGTTAGAGAGTAAGTGATTTAATGCGAGGGTTATGGGGCGCCTGTTCTGGAAGTTATTTTTAGCATTTTTTTTGGCGCTCATCTCTACCGACCTCATCGTTGGTAATATTGTTGAGTGGCAGACCCATCAACAAACACCTGTGCATCATGAAGTCTCACAGACTTGTGCGTCTGAAAGCAACTGTGAGACCAAGCCAATTGCCTTAAAGCCTGAGTCTCAGTCAGCCAAATCCGACCAGCAGCTGGTTAAAAGGCAATGGTTTAGTTTGCCTTTATACGTTCTTATATACAGCCTGATCTCCAGCACTATTTTTGCCGGGGTCTTGGCCTGGTCAATTTCGCATCCTATCAAGCTGTTGCTTGAACATCTCAAGAGTGCCGCAGAAGGCGATCTACTGGTCAGGGTCAGCCCTAAAATCACGGCCAGCCACGATGAGTTTTCTGAGTTAGGTGAAGCATTTGACCTGATGGCATTGCGCCTCAATAACATGATCAAAAGCCAGTCCAAAATGCTGCATCATGTTTCGCATGAACTGCGTTCACCATTGGCCAGGATACAGATGTCAGTGGGGCTGGTGATGCAAAACCCCAAGAAAATGCAAAGCTCATTACAGCGCGTTGAGCTCGAAGCCGTGCGCATGGAAAGAATGATTTCAGAATTGCTGGAAATCTTTCGATTTGAGTCTGGCATGCAAAAGCTGCAAAAAACGGAGGTCGACTTAAAAGGGCTGTTAACCGGTATTGTGGGCGATGTGTTATTTGAGAAGCACGAAGCCAAGCTACACCTTGAAATGCCGGAAGATGATGTGGTGGTGGATGGCCAATTGGAGTTGCTGCAGCGGGCGATAGACAATGTGATCCGCAATGCTGTGAAATACGGGCCGGAAAACGGCGTGGTGGCCATTGAATTGCAACACAGCGCACGCACGGGGGAAGTGATCCTTGAGGTGCAGGATCAAGGCCAGGGCGTAGAGCCGCAAGAGCTGGAACAAATTTTCAGGCCATTTGTACGTGGTCGCCGAGCGTCGCAAGTGGAGGGTCATGGCATCGGCCTGGCGATGACCAAGCATATTGTGGAGGCGCATGGCGGGTTTGTCAAAGCGACCAATCTTAATCCGCATGGTTTTATGATCCGCATCCATTTGCCTGAAAAGCATGAGGCACCCACTGATCAAGAGTCCAAAAATTGGATGTAACAATGCTAAAATAGCGGGTTTACGAATAACGCAGACGATTGCCGGATACTTTATGACAGCACAACACTCTAACCCAGACAACGCGACAGAATCAGTCGTTGATGAGAATCACGTGATTGCAGAGCGTCGCGAAAAGTTGCGCTTGCTGCGCGAACAAGCGCAATCTGCACAAGTGGCGACTTTTCCTAACGATTTTAAGCCTGAGCATAAAGCGGCTGTTTTACAAGAGACTTATGCTGCCAGCGAGAAAGAAACGCTGGATCCGCAAGAAATCGTGGTAGTGGTGGCTGGTCGCATGATGCTGAAACGCGTGATGGGCAAAGCCAGTTTTGCGACGATTCAAGACAGTACTGCGCGTATTCAATTGTATGTTGCACGTGATGAAATCGGCGAAGAACTCTACGAGAGTTTCAAACATTGGGATATGGGTGACATTCTGGGCGCGCGCGGCCGTTTGTTTAAAACACGCACCGGTGAGTTGTCTGTACATGTGACTGAGTTGCGTTTGCTGACCAAGTCGCTGCGTCCTTTACCGGAAAAATTCCATGGCCTGCAAGACCAGGAAATTAAATATCGCCAGCGCTACGTGGACCTGATCACCTCTGAAGAAACCCGCGCGACATTTAAAGCGCGCTCAAAAGTTGTGGCTGCGATTCGCCAGTTTATGAATGACAACGAGTTTCTTGAAGTGGAAACGCCCATGCTGCACCCGATTCCCGGTGGTGCCTCAGCCAAGCCGTTTGTCACGCATCACAATGCATTAGATATGCAGATGTTTATGCGTATTGCGCCAGAGCTCTACCTGAAGCGCCTGATTGTGGGCGGTTTTGAGCGCGTGTTTGAAATCAACCGTAACTTCCGTAATGAAGGCCTCAGCGTGCGTCATAACCCTGAGTTCACCATGATGGAGTTCTATGCCGCTTACACCGACTATCAATGGTTGATGGACTTTACCGAACAATGTATCCGCGCTGCTGCGATTGCCGCGAACGGTACTGCCGTGCTGAGCTACGCTGGCAAAGAAGTCGATTTAAGCAAGCCGTTTGAGCGTTTGACCATTGTAGGTGCGATTCAGAAATATGCGCCGCAATATACGCTGGCGCAACTCAATGACGCTGACTTCATCCGTCAGGAATTATTGAAGTTTGGTGTGAAGCCATTTGACCATGCTGGTTTGGGTTCATTGCAGTTGTCTCTGTTTGAAGAAACTGCGGAAAGCCAGCTGTGGCAGCCGACTTATATTATCGATTACCCGGTTGAAGTATCACCTTTGGCGCGTGCTTCAGATGCCCACCCTGAAATCACTGAACGTTTTGAGCTATTTATTACCGGCCGCGAAATGGCCAATGGCTTTAGTGAACTGAATGATGCTGAAGACCAGGCTGCGCGCTTCCATGCTCAAATGAAAGCCAAAGAGGCGGGTGACCAGGAAGCCATGTATTACGATGCTGATTTTATTCGTGCGCTGGAATATGGCATGCCGCCAACCGGTGGTTGCGGTATCGGCATTGACCGCTTGGTGATGCTGATTACGGATAGCCCCAGCATTCGTGATGTGATTCTGTTCCCGCACATGCGCGCAGAAAGCTAAACCTAGCAAGTTAACATGGAGCCACCCAGTAAGGGTGGCTTTTTTGTTACTAATAGTCTGCTTGTAAGAAATGTGTAAGGTTTGTCATCAAACTGTCATATTGAAAATTCAAAATACGTCCCGGATACACACATGTAATCTTATAACAGGGGATAAAAATGAATTTGAAGTTTCGTCGTTTGTTGATGGCAACCTTGGCCGGTGGTCTGTTAACAGGTTTGACGTCTGCTGCGTTTGCTGATTCAACCACTGACCTGGTTCAGGCGTTGATTAGCAAAGGTGTTTTGACCGAAGAAGAAGGCGCTTTGCTGATGAAGGGCCGCACTAATGAAGTTGAAGTGCAGAAAAAGAAAGAAAGCAAAAGCTGGACTAGCCGCGTGAATATGCGTGGTTATGTACAGGTTCGCAATACCCAGATGCTGGGTGGCGATGAAGGTGTTAACCTGTGGTCAGATCGTTCAGTAGGCGATGACAAGTCACTGGGCGATGCCGATAAAAACTTCTTGATCCGCCGTGCACGTATCATCATTTTTGGTGACTATGGCGATCATTTGAGCTACTACATCCAGCCAGACTTTGCCAGCTCAGTGGGTGGTACATCCAACTCCAATGCGAGTGGCGCTGGTAACTTTGCCCAATTACGTGATGCCTATGGTGATGTTTATATTGATAAAGAGCGCGTGCACCGTGTGCGTGTCGGTCAATCCAAAGTGCCTTACGGTTTTGAAAACCTGCAATCAAGTTCAAACCGCCTGGCATTAGACCGTAACGATGCCTTGAACAGTGCCGTACGTGATGAGCGTGATTTGGGTGCGTTCTACTACTACACCCCAACTAATATCCAGGCTTTGTTTGAGGAAATCAACAAAAGCGGCCTGAAGCACTCCGGCAACTACGGTATGTTTGCGTTAGGTTTATATAACGGTCAAGGCGCCAATGCCCGCGACCAGAACGATAACTACCACGTGGTTTCACGTCTGACTTATCCTTGGAAAACGCAAAGTGGCCAGATCTATGAGGCGGGTATTCAAGCGTATAAAGGTGATTACATTTCAACCACAGGCGCATATAGCCGCCGTAACCCTGTGACTGGCGTATTGGCATCGTCCGCTGCGCCAACCTTGGGCACTGGCACACCACTTTCAGGCAGAAACGGCATTGAAGACGAGCGTGTAGGTATCAGCTTTATCATGTATCCACAACCTTTCGGTATTCAGGCGGAATGGAACTGGGGTAATACGCCAGGCCTGGACATCACTAAAAACGTGATTGAGAAGAAAAGCCTGAACGGTGGTTATGTGCAAGCCATGTATAAAATCGACAACTTCCAGTTCCTGAGCACCAATGGCACATTGATTCCGTTTATCAAATGGCAATACTTTGATGGTTATAACAAAGCGGAAACCAACTCACCTGAGAACCATGTCAATGACTGGGAATTGGGTCTGGAATGGCAATTGGCACCAGAAGTTGAGTTGACAGCGGTCTACCACCGCATGAATCGTACCAACCTGGTGACAGGCAACCGTGCGACAGCGAGTGCGGCGAATAATCTGCCAGCCAGGGAAGATTACGATAACTTCAAAGCAGAAGCGTTACGCGTACAACTGCAATACAACTTCTAATAACAGTCATACCAAAAATCAAATTGAAATCCCGCAGTCTTGCGGGATTTTTTTTACCTTTTATATAGTTAAAAGTAATATAAAAATAACAAATAATTATTTTTTAAAATATAAATAGTCTGAAATAATGCCGTTCATTCAATGCAGTGAGGGGCATCATGTCTACAGTATTAAACAAACCGGAAACACAGGCTGACGAGGCTGTACTGGCTATCGTCGCAGCAGCCATTACCGCTGTGCAAAAGGATACCGGTTATGGTTCGATTGAAATTACGGTACATGATGGGCGGGTGACACAAATTGAGCGGCGCGAAAAAGTTCGCTTTGATCATCAGGTAAAACCCAAGAAATAGTTGAAATGATTTTACTGAGCACTGACCAGGCTGCTGGAAGTCATTAATTTACGGGAGATAATACATGCAGTTAAAGAAAATAAGTCTTGCACTGGCAACCGCAGGTGTGTGGTGGCTGGGTAATGGCGTGGCCTCGGCGGCAGAAGAGGTACAGCTGGCAGAGACACAAGTAGAGGATGCTGAGCAACAAAAGAAAGTAAAAGCACGCCTCGAAGAAATCAAGGCTGAAGAAAAAGCAGCGGCCAAAGCAGCTAGCGGCTATTACGTTGAGCGCCGTAGTTATGGTACGCAAAAAGAAACCGAGCCACCAAGATATGTAAAACAATTAAACAAGACATGGCTAAAAGATTACGACAGTTTTGCTGATGTCGATTGGCTGGATATTGGTTTTGAATATCGTGCGCGTTACGAAAGCCGTCAAAACGATTTCCGTCGTGCACAAGAAAATATTGATGATCCACTCTTGTTGCGTTCACGTGCGTATCTGGGCTTGAAAAATATTTTAGACCCATTCCGTTTCGCGGTTGAAGTGCAGGATTCTCGTCGTAATCACAGTGACTACAATGATAGTACTGACCGTCGTTTATCTAATGACCCAAAAGATATCGACCATGCAGACTTTTTGCAGGCTTACCTGGAGCTGTATTTCAAAGAGAGCATTTTCGGCAAAGATGACCTGGGCAATAACCGTCCATTCTGGGTGCGTGGTGGTCGTCTGGCATGGGAAGACCTGGATCGCCGTTTGATCGCCCGTAACGAATGGCGTAACACGACTAACACTTTCCAGGGGATTCGCGCCAATATTGGTGAAAAGAAAAATGACTGGCAGTTGGAAGCCTTTGCCGTACAACCTGTGCAACGTTTTGCTAACCAGTTGGATCAGGTCGATCATGCCCAGAAATTTTACGGTTTAGTCGGCGACTGGCGTGGCTGGTCAGAGTATGTGACGATTCAGCCGTACTACTTTTACCTGAAGCAGAATGGCAACAGGGTTGAGTATGACGGTAACGGTACTGCCTATAGTGACCGCAGTGTATATACCGCAATACAACAGACAAGAGCAAGTATTGACCGAGAGATTAATACCGGCGGTGTGCGCGTGTTTGGTGTGGTTCCAGGCACCCAATGGGACTATGACGCGAGCTACAGTAAGCAATGGGGCGAGGTTCAACGCTATATTGGAAACTTGGCAACAGGTCGCTATATCAATGTTGATCACGATGCCTATGCCTATACCGCAGAACTTGGCTACACCTTTAACAAGCATTCATGGAAGCCACGTTTCAGCGGTTCTTATGGCGTAGCGAGCGGCGATAAAGTCTCTGGTACGACGGCGACAGATACTTCTGATAATCAGGGTTTTGACCGTTTGTTCGGCTTTGCACGTCCTTGGTCTAATAACGACTATATTCAAATGAATAATATTCGCGCAGCCAAAATACGTGCGGAGTTCGATCCTAAAGTGCCATTTCTGGATAACGTGAAAGTAGATACTGGCTTTAGCTGGTATCGCCTGGATAGCGCAACAGATCGTTGGGCAGCGGGTAACAACTTGCAAGATGTGACCGGTAATGCTGGCAGAGATTTGGGTAAAGAGTTCGATTTAAGAGTTCGTTTCCCATTAAATCAATATGCTGCTTTGAATCTGGGTTATGCGCACTTCTGGGCGGGTGATTTTGTGAAGACAACTTCACGCCTGGTTGCGGGACAAGCGAATCGTTCCGATACATCCAACTTCTTCTATACCGAGCTGACTTTATACGGCTTCTAATGACAAGGGAATATGATGAAATTCAATCATAATTTAAAACATGCTTTACTGGCATTCACTCTGGCCTTCCCGTTACTGTCTGGGGCTGCTGATGTCAACCTGCTCAACGTGTCGTACGACCCGACACGCGAGTTGTACCAGGATTACAACGAGGCGTTTGCCAAGTACTGGAAAGCAAAAACCGGCGACAATGTGATTATCAAACAATCACACGGTGGCTCCGGCAAGCAGGCGCGTTCAGTCATCGACGGTTTGCAGGCTGATGTAGTGACTTTGGCTTTGTCTTACGACATTGACGAAGTCGGCAGCAAAGGGCGCTTGTTCGGGCCTGACTGGCAAAAGCGCTTGCCGCATAACAGCTCACCTTACACGTCGACCATTGTGTTTCTGGTGCGTAAAGGCAACCCGAAAAGCATCAAGGACTGGAACGATCTGGTGAAACCAGGCACCTCCGTGATCACACCTAACCCGAAAACCTCGGGTGGTGCACGCTGGAACTACCTGGCTGCTTATGCTTATGCGCTTAAGCAGAACAATAACGATGATGCCAAGGCCAAAGACTTCCTGAAGAAGCTGTTTAAAAACGTGCCGGTGCTGGATAGCGGTGCGCGTGGCTCAACCACTACGTTTGTCGAGCGCGGCATTGGTGATGTGTTGCTGGCATGGGAGAACGAGGCTTTCCTGGCGCAGAAAGAGTTGGGCCCGGACAAGTTTGATATCGTGGTGCCTTCCTTGTCGATTCTGGCTGAGCCGCCAGTGACGGTGGTAGATAAAAATGCCAAGCGTCATGGTACTGAGTTAGTTTCCAAAGCTTATCTGGAGTATTTGTACAGCGAAGAAGGTCAGGAAATTGCGGCGAAAAACTACTACCGCCCAACCCTGGAGTCTGTCGCCAAGAAATACGAGAAACAGTTTCCAAAGGTCAATTTGATCAAAATTGACGAAACGTTTGGCGGCTGGCAAAAAGCGCAAAAAACACACTTTGCCGATGGCGGTGTGTTTGACGAGATTTACCAAAAATAAGATTTGATCAACAGAAAAAGGCATTTACCCAATGCCTTTTTCTTTCTCTACAAAAGGAGAGTGTTTCATGTCAAAAGCATTAGTGATTGGTGGTGACCGTATTGAAGGCATCAAACAGGTACTGCAAGCGCAAGGGATCGATAAAATTGATCACTGGACTGGCAGGAAACCCGGCGACGTCAAGCGTGAACTACCGGCAAACGTCAATGTGATTGTGTTGGTCACCGGCTGGCTCAATCATTCCATGATGTACCGTATCAAGCATGTGGCACAAAAGCGTGGCCTCAAGGTGGTGTATACACGCAATAGTGCCGACGGCATGCAGCGCGTCCTCGAAGCGGCCTGATCAGGCGTTTCACGGTGGCTCAGTCCTAAATATTAATTTTTTTTAAATTAGGTCTAAATTTATCCGTTTGTTTGGCCGATAACCCTAATGAGACTTCAGGTTTAATGACCTGACTCAAGAATTTTTTTGTGCCGATGGCTCAGAATAATGTGGTGATAGCGGTTAAAGGGTAAATAATGAGTCAAACCGGGATTGGCGAGCTGGCAGCGCCACTCAGTGAAAATATAACGCAGCGGCAGTTTATGCGTCATCGTCTTGTGCGTAAAGTACAAGACCATACCCATTTTTTGGCCATGGCCAGCATGGTATGCGGCTTGCTGGGTTTTCCACATTACCTGCTAGATGTTGATAACAATGTCTGGCTGGCGCAATTACTGACTTATCTCACGTTTATTCTGGTCAGCTATAACTTGCTGCTCGAGAATGGCCGTACCAATCTGGCCATGCTCACCATGTCACTGGTCACCATCAGTTTGTTTATGGTGCAACTTTCCCCTTATGCCGCCGATTTTAACGATACCGCGCATTTGCTGCGCATTGCGAATGACCTGCAGGTGCAACAAGACTCAAGGTTGGTGGAATATGCCTCAGGCGCTTTGCTGGCTTGCCTGATTGCCATTTCCTATCTATTCCAGCGTTCTGGCTGGCTAGCCACCAGCCAGGCAATTTTGTGTGTCGCGGTGATGATTCCATTGATCCCGCTATTGGGCTTTTTGTGCGGCATTGCGCACCCTTATGGCCTGATGCCCCCATTGGCGACCTTGAGTGGTTTGTTATGCGCCTTTGGTTTATTGGCCAGACACGCGTCGCATCCGCCCATGAGTTATTTATTGTTGATGGACGATAACGGTAAGCAGATACGCTTCAGTATCGTCTTCCTGAGCTTTTTCGCCATCATGCTGGCCAGGGCAGGCGTCGAGTTTGAAGACAATATGCGTGCATTGCCGGCATTGGTGGTGGTGGCGATTCTGGCGATTGTCTATACGATGACGGTGACTTATTACCGCAAAGGACAAAGCACCGACCTAGTGCTCCCGGCCACGGATATGGACTTTGCCAGTCAATTGGAAGCCGCGTTGGATAGTCAGCAGTTTTTTATGGTGTATCAACCGCAAGTCGATTTTAATACGGGTAAATTAAAAGGAGTTGAGGCACTGGTACGCTGGCGGCATCCGGAAAAAGGTGTGATTTCGCCTGAAAAATTTATTCGCGTGGCCGAACTCACCGGCTTGATTGTGCCTTTAGGCAAATGGGTTATGCGCACGGCGTGTACGCAGGCGGCGCAATGGAATCATGACCCGGTGCTGGGCAAGATGGAAGTGGCGGTGAATGTCTCGGCCTTGCAACTCAAGTCGGGCACGCTGGTAGAGGATATTTTGCAAATCCTGACTGAGACAGGTTTGCCGCCACAACGGCTGGTGGTCGAGCTCACTGAAAGTTCTTTTGTGCAGGATGATGGCGAAAATGCCCGCATCATGCATCGCTTGAAGCAGGCTGGCATCAAGTTGGCGATTGATGATTTTGGCACTGGTTATTCTTGCTTGTCTTATTTGCGCGATATTCCTGGCGATTATTTAAAAGTCGATCGTTCATTTGTGATGGAGTTACCAGGCCATAACAAGGCCGAGGCCGTGATTCAGGCCATCGTCAGCCTGGGTAAGAGCCTGGATTACCGCATTATTGCCGAAGGCATTGAAACTGAGGCCCAGGCCGATTTTCTCAAAGGCATAGGCTGCGACATCGCGCAAGGTTTCCTGTTTGCTCGTCCGCTCGAAGCGCAGGCTTTACAACAATGGGTGGCGAACAATCTGGCCGTCGATACGGTGTTACAACCCAGTGAATGATAGGTAGTAGCTACAGCCTGGTGAAGGTTGTATGTCGTTGTTTGATCGTTTATTACATCACGCTATTTCATAGCGAATCATCCATGAGTATCAATTTAATTTGATTTAAAGGATGATAAAACCCTGTTTTCTTTTATGTTGGTCTCAATGTATTTGCGCCTATAGTAAAACAAAACTGCCTGCCAGCGCGGGCGATAATAATAGATCGAGACAGGGGGCAACATGTCAGTATCCAGCATTGACTGGTCGGCAGTAACTGTTCAGGAATGTACAACGCAACGCCAGTACATGCGGCATCGATTTCTTAGAACAGTGCAGAAGTATTCTCCTTGGCTGGCGCTTGCCAGCATTGTAAGTGTACTGTTCGGGTTCCCATTGAGTGACCTGCACCACACTTTTGAATTAAGTGTGCTACAAAGCGTGAGCTACTTCATTTTTGTCGTGGTCAGTTTGCGAGTCATCTACGACACCAGACGTGCGCATCCCATGATCGGATGGCTCATTGGCAGCGTCTTGCTTGGCTATGTGCTGCAAGCCTATTGGGTGTTAAGCAGCCACGCTTCTTTTAGTCATATCGCCTCCATCAACAATCTTTCACAAGTGGTCAGCCATGGCCAGATTGCCACCGATTTCAGCATGTCGTTGCTGGTGATTGCTGGTTTTTTGTTATGTCACTTTCAATGTAACCGCGCCAGCCAGGCTGTGCTCAGTGTGGCATTGCTGATGCCAGTAACAGGCTTGCTGGCGCGGGCCTATGGCATTCCTGATGCGTATGGCCAGCTTTCAGTCCTGTCTTGCCTGGGCGGCTTGCTTTGTGCCTCTGCCTTGCTGGCCAAGCAGGTGTCCCAAACCTCGATGAGTTATCTGCTATTGATGGACGATACTGGCAAGCACCTGCGCTGGATCGTCAGCTTGCTGTTTTTGTGCGCCATCGTGTTGGGCGGGGTGGGGGTTTATTTTAAGCACGACTACCGTTTGACGCCGTTGATTATCACACTGTCGCTGATTTGCGTGGTGAGTATCATGACGTTCACCTATTACCGCAAAGGCGTGATGCATGAGCAAGTCTTGCCGCCTGAAGACCTGGCCTTTGCCAGCGAGCTGGAGGCGGCGATTGCGCATCAGGAGTTTTACCTGGTTTACCAGCCGCAACTGGATTTTATGACTGGCGAACTGGTAGGCGTAGAAGCACTCATCCGCTGGCAACATCCGCAACAAGGTGTGGTGCCACCTGCCAAATTTATTGGGGTCGCCGAACTGACCGGCCTGATTGTGCCTATGGGTGCATGGGTGCTGAAAGCGGCCTGCCAGCAGGTGGCAGCCTGGCAAGAAGGGGAATTGAGTAAGGTCAAGGTGTCAGTTAACGTTTCCCCCATACAGTTACGCTCGCCGGGATTTACCGATTATGTGTTGCAAGTCCTGCGTGAAACCGGCCTCTCAGCCGAGCGCCTGGTCATCGAGCTGACGGAAAGTGCGCTGGTTCACTCTGACTGTAAAGGCACTAATAGTTTGCAGGCGCTGAAACAGCTTGGGGTCAAACTGGCGATTGATGATTTTGGTACCGGTTATTCTTGCCTCGCTTATTTGCGCGATATTCCCGGTGATTATTTAAAAGTAGATCGTTCTTTTGTCAGTGATGTGCCTGGCAAAGAGCGCTCAGAAGCCGTGACCAGTGCGATTGTGGTGCTCGGCAAAAACCTGCATTACCAGATTGTGGCAGAAGGCGTGGAGACCGAGGCACAAGCTGAATACCTGAAAAGCCTGGGCTGTGATCTGGTGCAAGGGTATTTATACGCCAAACCGATGGAAGAGCAGGCCTTACAGCAGTGGGTCAGTGCCAGGCGCGTGTCAGTTATGCCGATTGAAACTTGTGATGATTCAGTTTTGACCTGACCAGCTCAATATGCGCACGCAACTCATAAGCATATTGTGAAAACGGCACCGGCAATTTCACATTGACCACTTTGGATTCAATCTCATTGAGTTTTTCCAGGCATTGCTGCACGTCCTCCGCGCTCTTGATATCTTGTAATTGGGTATCCAGAAAGCGCAATTCGCCGTAATAACGGAACAGTTTCCGTTTCACCAGCCATACATAGACCATAGGGATAATTTTGGTCAGCGGGATCAGCAAAGCCAGCAACGGCAAAATCACAATCAAGGTCCGATTTACAAACGTCGCCGCCCAGAATGGCAGGTATTTATCAATGATAGGCAAGCCCGATTTGTAAAAGTTAAGCGCCTGCGTACTCAGCGGGAAGTCGGTATCTTTGGCCGATGGGAACTCGCCTTTGGTATTAAACAGGCTAGGGCCGCCGTGCACCTCGGCAATCACTTTCATCATCAGGTAGGCTAGGGCGGGATGCATGCTTTCCTTCACTACCAGCGTGGCTGTCGGTGCCACCAGGTGCACATCATGGCTGGGGATATTACGTGCCAGGTCCATGGCGCCTTCTGGTAACACCAGGTGGTGCATAAAGGCGAATTTACGTGAAAAGGCTTCTGCGGTGTCCATGCTCAGCAAGCGCAGGCGTTTGTCCGTCACCATTTCATGAATCATGCCCGAATTGGCTACATCCACAAACAGCGCGGCATCCAGCTTGCCTTGTCGCAAAGCCGTCGCGGCTTCTTCGCCACCAATCGATACCAGTTTGGTATTGCCGCTGTTAATACCGCTTTCTGTGAGCAGCGTGCTGACTAAAGTATGCGTGCCATTACCGGCGTAGCCGATGGCAATGCGCTTGCCTTTGAGCGCAGATAAATGCGTGGTGTTGGCTTTACAGCGGCAAAAAATCCATACCGGCTGGTAATACAGGCTGCCCAGGGATAACAAGGAACCTGCGCCTTCGCTATGCGCTACGCCATCCTGGATAAAGGCAATATCAACATCCGACTCCGGATCTTTCAGCAAACGCAGGTTTTCGGTGTCACCAGACGTTTTGCGCAGCTCCAGCGTGATGCCTTCTTTTTGCAAATAGACGCCGTAAATGGCGGCATAGGCGTTGTAATTTAAATCTGCGACACCAGTCGCAATCACGATCCTGCGGGGTGGCGCCGGATCGATGAATTTATAGGCAAAAAACAGGGCCATACAAATCAGCAGTACCGAAGGCAGCGTGGCTTCCAGCATCTCTCTGGTAAAAATTGAAGTGAATTTGTTATTACGCGGATCAAATTTCATCGGTCAGTGTTATGTGGCTAGCTGAGTGTATGAGCGATTTTACAGAGGCTTGCACAGAATGTCACAACCGAAGCTCGTGCGCAAATAAAAAGGGCGCGCAGTGAGTCACTGCACGCCCGCAGGGTCGAAATGCCGAGTGTTTAAGCGTGGTAAGACGCCAAGCGTTGCAATACCGCAATCATGCGGTCAATTTCTTCATAGGTGTTATAAAACGCCAATGATGGACGCACGGTGGTTTCGACACCAAAGCGGCGCAAGATCGGTTGCGCGCAATGATGGCCAGAACGCACAGCAATGCCTTCTTCATTCAGCGCCGCACCGACCTCTTCACTCTGGTAACCCTTGAGTGCAAATGACAGTACGCTGGCTTTATGCTTGGCCGTACCGATCAAGCGCAGATGAGGGATCTGGCTCATGGCCGCGGTGGCATATTCAAGCAAGGCATGCTCGTAGGCGGCGATGTTTTCAATGCCCAGGCGCTCTACATATTTCAATGCCGCACCCAAACCAACAGCATCAGCAATATTGCCCGTGCCCGCTTCAAACTTGGCTGGCGCAGGGTGATACACCGTTTTTTCAAACGTCACGTCCTGGATCATATTGCCGCCGCCTTGCCAGGCAGGCATGTCTTGCAACACATCTGCTTTGCCATAGAGCGCACCAATACCAGTCGGGCCAAAAATCTTGTGTCCGGAGAACACAAAGAAATCGGCATCCAGCGTTTGTACATCGGTACGCAGGTGCGAAACAGATTGCGCGCCGTCCAGTAATACCTTGGCGCCAACCCGGTGAGCCATGGCAATCATTTCCTGCGCAGGCGTGACAGTGCCCAACGCATTTGAGACTTGCGTGAAAGACACCAGCTTGGTTTTTGCCGTGAGTAGTTTCTGGTATTCCTCCAGCAAAATCTGCCCGCTATCGTCGACGGGAATCACCTTAATCACTGCGCCTGTTTCCTGGCATAACTGCTGCCAGGGCACAATGTTGGCGTGATGCTCAAGGTTAGAAACCACAATCTCGTCACCAGCCCCCAGATGCTTTTTGCCCCAGGTTTTTGCCACCAGGTTAATGGCTTCGGTGGTGCCACGCACAAAAATCACGTTATTCACTGACGGTGCATTGATAAAGCGGCGTACAGTTTCACGCGCATCTTCATAAGCATCGGTCGCACGTGCCGCCAACTCATGTGCGGCACGGTGAATATTGGAGTTTTCGTGCTGGTAGAAATAGCTGATACGGTCTATGACTACCTGTGGTTTATGCGTGGTTGCCGCGTTATCAAACCACACTAGCTGACGGCCATTGACGCGCTCGTTGAGAATAGGAAAGTCGCGGCGCACGGCGTGCACATCAAACGCAGGATGCGCAGAAGCGGGCAGGCTGCCGATGACGGCTGGCTCAGCCTGCAAAAAATAAAACGATTGCGCGCTGCCTGCAGATGATTTGCTTGCTGGTTGTGTTGATGCGGCTGATGATGGCGTCTGGCTTGCGCCCGTGCCCAGCCAGCGATCTAACTCTTGCTGGTAGGGGATTTCGATACCCAGGCCAGCAAAGGCCGCAGGCACCAGGTAAGCGGCGTCTGGCTGCAACACATTCAGGTGCGCTGGATGATTATGTAGCGGATCACTGCCCAGCGCTTCGACGCCTGGCGCATAGGTGAGCTGCTGCGCCTGTGCTTCTTGCGTGACAGGTTGACCTTGCGATTGCACATAGCTAGGCGAAGCTGCACCAACAGAGTTGCCGCCCGCATGCCCCAGTTTAGTGGTCAGCGAGTCTGTGGCAGGCACAGACGGTTGCGGTGTATGGCTGCTGGCCAGTGATTGCGCAAAGTCCGCTGCTGCAAAAGGTGCAGTGGCCGGAAAGCCTTCGGCATAAAGATCGTTCACCAGTTGCGTCAGGGTGGCCGTATCCAGCACACCTGTATTCTCCAGTTCGCGTCCCACGCCTAGTGCCGCCGTCATCTTCGGATGCTCGCCAGGCAACGAGGCCAAAATGGCCTCAGGCTCAAAGCTCGCTAAATCGATAGAATTACTTGTAGTCATAGTAATGGTCAACTCCGACATCTTCCAGTACGGCAATCGCATCTTCGGTCAGTACCGCCAGTGAGCAATACAGCGAGACCAGGTAAGACGCAATCGCTTTATGGTTGATGCCCATAAAACGTACGGATAAGCCCATGGTTTGTTGACCAGGCAAGTTCGGTTGATACAGGCCAATGACGCCTTGTTTGCTTTCGCCTACGCGCAGCAACAGGATTTTGGATTTGCCGTTAACGATAGGCAATTTGTCACTTGGAATCAGTGGGATACCGCGCCAGGTCAGGAACTGAGAACCAAACAATGACACCGTTGGTGGTGGCACGCCGCGACGTGTGCACTCACGGCCAAACGCCGCAATCGCTTTCGGGTGTGCCAGGAAAAACGCAGGTTCTTTCCATACTTTAGTCAGTAACTCATCCAGGTCATCCGGGGTAGGGAAGCCGTTACGGGTTTTCACGGTTTGTGACTTGGCTACATTATTCAGCAAGCCGTATTCTTTATTATTGATCAGTTCGCTTTCCTGGCGCTCTTTCACCACTTCAATGGTCAGGCGCAATTGCTCTTTGATCTGGTTGTGCGGGCTGCTATACAGGTCAGAGACACGAGTATGCACATCTACCACGGTGTTGACGGCATTCAACACATATTCGCGGCCCCACTCTTCGTAGTCAACAAAGGTCGCTGGCAGCTCTTTTTCGTCTTTGTTAGAACAATCCACCGTAATGGCGTTAGGATCTTTAGCTTTGTTAACACGGTAAATACCAGCTTCTACCGGCACCCAATTCAGCAAATGCACCAGCCAGCGCGGGCTGATGGTGCTGAGCATGGGCACCGATTTGGTGGCATTGGCAAGCGTTCGTGCGGCGACATCGCCCAAGGCGCTTTGTGTTGGTTGTTCAGACATACGATTATTCTCCTTATTAAACTAACTAAATGGTTAGCGGCTAAAAAATGCGAATTTAAAAATAAAACAGTAAAAATCAAGCAGCGACCGGAATCGGTTTGGCATCCGAATGCGCTTGTGTGACATGACTATTGGTGGGCACGCTGCGGGTGACCCAGACATTGCCGCCAATAATTGAGTGTTTGCCTATGGTGATACGGCCCAGGATCGTGGCACCGGCATACACCACGACGTAATCTTCTAAAATCGGGTGGCGTTCAAACTTCTTCACCAGGTGGCCATTGGCATCCTTGGGAAAGTTTTTGGCGCCTAGCGTGACGGCCTGGTAGAGACGGACATGGTTGCCGATGATGGCTGTTTCGCCAATGACGACGCCTGTGCCGTGGTCAATGAAAAAGTAATCGCCAATATTGGCGCCAGGGTGAATATCAATCCCGGTTTGTGAATGGGCGATTTCGGTCATTAAACGCGCAATGATGGTTAAGCCCAGGCCATGCAACACATGGGCAATGCGGTAATGAATCAACGCTAATATGCCTGGGTAACTGACCAGGATTTCGTCTACGCTATCTGCAGCGGGGTCGCCCTGGTAGGCGGCTTCCAGATCGGTATCCAATTGCAGGCGGATATGTGGCAATTGCTCTGAAAACTGTGCGGTGAAATTGTGCGCTTGCGTGCGAAACTGGTTGATAGGTTCACTGGGTGCTTTGAATGCTAACTCCAGGCGAATCTGATGTTGTAACTCTCGCAACGCTTTATCTAGTGTGGTCCCTACGTAGAAGTTAATGGCATTGGCTTGAATGTCTGGGTCGCCAAGCCGGTTGGGAAATAGGGCAGCTGCGAGCCACTCTACGCATTGACCCAATGCCTTACGCGAAGGGAGTTTCGGTGGTTGTGATAATCGCTGCCGTTGTTGTAGCGCGCTTTCTCGTATGTTGGCCAGTTCTTGCACGATGTGCTCAATCGCGATTTCTTGCATCGTCAATTCGTCCTGTCAGTATCCGTTGAGCTGTCAAAAACAAAAAAAGCCAGCTGCACGAATAGTGCAAACTGGCTTCTAGTGGTCTAGTCAGCTTTAATATTCGCCCACTATAAAATAAACGGCTTTAATTTAATAGGGTTAAAGTCAAATAATTATTTATTATTTGCTTATTCCATTTAGTTATTTAGTGGGCGATCCTGCAAAAGGCAACATGATTTAAGTATCCCTTTTGGCTTTATGAAATTACTCTTCTGCATCATCGTTTGCAACCTAGTAGAGCGCACTTATGTCGTTTTTTTATATACTTTAAAAGTATAAACATATTATATTTTATTCTTTTTAAAAATATAAGTTTGTCGTTATAGTGCACACCAGTTTCATCATCATCAGGGAGTTGTCTATGCCGTTTGTTTTCCGCAGTGCTTTACTGGCCATATTGTTGAGCAGTGTGTCACTGCAAGCCGCCGAGTTGTTGAATGCTTCTTATGATGTGACCAGGGAGTTTTATAAGGACTTTAACCCGGCTTTTGTGCAGTACTGGAAAGAGAAAACCGGCGAAACGGTGACTATTAACCAGTCGCACGGTGGCTCCACCAAGCAGGCACGCTCCGTGGTCGATGGTTTACCTGCGGATGTGATTACCATGAACCGTAGTGCGGATATCGATATCCTGGCACAAAAAGGCAAACTGATCCCGGCTAACTGGCAAACCCGTTTACCCAATAACAGCGTGCCAAGCGCGTCACCAACGGTATTTTTGGTGCGTAAGGGAAATCCTAAGCAAGTGAAAGACTGGGATGACCTAGTACGCCCAGGCGTGACTTCGGTCATTCCTAACCCCAAGACTTCCGGTAACGGTAAATATAGTTATCTGGCAGCCTGGGGCTATATCACGCAAAAAGGCGGCGATGCCGCGAAAGCACGCCAGTTCGTGACTGAATTGTTCAAGCACGTGCCCGTGTTGGATACCGGCGGCCGTGGTGCGACCACCACTTTTGCCCAACGTGAAATCGGCGATGTGCTGGTCACCTTTGAAAATGAAGTCTACCTGTTGCAAAAAGAGCTGGGTGAGGACAAATATGAGGTGGTGTATCCGTCTGTGACGGTATTGGCTGAGAATCCAGTGTCATTGGTGGATAAAGTCGTCGACAAAAAAGGCACGCGCAAAGTGGCGCAGGCTTATCTTGAGTTCCATTTCTCACCACAAGGGCAAGCGTTGGCCGCCAAGCATTATTTGCGTCCGCAAGTGAGTGAGGTCGCGCAGCCGGCATTCAAGAAATTACATACATTCACCGTCAAGCAAGTGTTTGGTAGTTGGAACGAAGCTGAAAATACGCATTTTAGTGATGGCGGTATTTTCGACCAGATTTATCAGAAGTAGCCAGATTTTTAGAAGTAACAGTAGTCTCGCAGGAAGGAGTCACGATGACGCAACGTCAATCAAATCAGGAACCAGAACATGTTGTACAGTTACGCGCCGAGTTAAAACAGGCGCTGTCGCTGGATCTGGAAGAGTTGGGGCTGTTGGAAGCCAGCTCGGGTGAGTATGAGAGTACCTTTATCGGTGTACACCTCAAAACCGCTTTTCAGCCCATTTATGATGCCAAGCAAGGCGATATCTACGGCTACGAAGCCCTGATCCGCCCGTCTCTGTTTGGCACGCTGGGCAGCACGCCTGAGTTCGCATTCACCTATGCCGAGCAATCCGGTAAGCTGGTACAGTTTGACCGTGTATGCCGCTCGCAGCACGTGCTGAACTACCGTGCGATTCACCAGGAAAACGGCCTGCTGTTTTTAAACGTGCATCCCAAGTTGCTGCTTGAAGTTAGCGCACACGGCAAGGTGTTTGAGCAGATTCTGCACAAATACTCAGTGCCTACACACAGGGTCGTGCTCGAGATTAACGAGTCGCTGATTGAACAGGATAAACACCTGATTTCGGCCATCGAGAACTACCGTGCGTTGGGCTACCAGATTGCGTTTGACCATGTGGGCGGCCATCAGAGTAAGTTATACCGCTTATGGAATGCCCATCATGACTACATCAAGTTTGATGTGTCGGTGATTCACCAGGCAGCACAACAGCCTGCGCTGGCCAAGGCCTTGAAGGGGCTGGTAGCCACCGTGCAGGACCTGGGCAGTATCCCGGTGATTCTTGGTATTGAAACACAGCAACAACTGGATATTGCGATTGCTTCTGGCGCGACCGTGCTACAAGGTAATTTATTGGCCGCGCCGGTGGTGGCCAAAGTCATTAATGACCAGTACCAGCACCGTTCACCAAAAGTAGCGTAATGACACTTTTTCAATATAACAGGCGCTTATAAATTAATGATTATCTATTCTTTTGAGATTTAAAAGAATCCAGCTACATTAGCGCCTGTTTACACTTGTCACCACACAATATGGCATCACAAAAAAAGAAACATTTACTTCCCGGCTTCGGGCTGTCATTGGGGTACACGCTGGTTTATTTAAGCCTGATTGTGTTGATTCCGCTAGCGGCTGTTTTTTTACGCACCACTGAGCTGAGTTTGCCCGAGTTTTGGGCGGTGGTGACTACGCCACGCGTAGTCGCTACCTATAAACTCACGTTTGGTGCCTCACTGTTGGCTGCCGTGATTAACCTGGTATTCGGCTTACTCACCGCCTGGGTGTTGGTGCGCTACCAGTTTTTTGGCAAAAAGATTCTTGATGCGCTAGTAGACTTGCCGTTTGCCTTGCCGACTGCAGTGGCGGGTATTGCGCTGACCGCGATTTATGCGCCGAACGGTTGGCTGGGGCAATGGCTGGAACCGCATGGCATTAAAGTCGCATTTACGCCATTGGGCGTGGTGGTGGCGCTGACTTTTATCGGCCTGCCATTTGTGGTGCGTACGGTGCAGCCTGTGCTGGAAGATTTCAGTGCAGAAGCTGAAGAAGCGGCGGCCAGTCTAGGTGCCAACCGCTGGCAAACCTTTTACAAGATTATCCTGCCAGCCATATGGCCTGCCTTGCTCACTGGTTTCTCGCTGGCATTTGCCCGCGCGGTGGGCGAGTACGGCTCTGTGATTTTTATTGCCGGCAATATGCCGATGATCTCCGAAATTACGCCGTTGATGATTATTACCAAACTGGAACAATACGATTACGCCGGGGCAACTGCGATTGCGGTGGTGATGCTGGTGATTTCTTTTGTCTTGCTGTTGCTGATTAACCTGTTGCAGTGGTGGAGTAACCACCGCCATGGCAATAAATAATTGGCTGCGCGGGAAAATCACGGCGCACGCTCAATATTTCATTAAATAGAAACTCTATGCATACCACACAATTTCAACAATACCAGGGTAAGGTGGCTTTCAAGCGAGCCACTTCTGAACCGGCTTGGGTGCGCTGGGGCCTGATCGGCTTGGCGCTCGCGTTTTTAGGTCTGTTTTTGCTGATTCCGCTGGCCGCCGTGTTTTCTGAGGCTTTGCGTAAAGGCTGTGGCGTATATCTGGCGGCGATTACCGAGGCAGATGCCTTGTCAGCCATGAAGCTGACCCTGATTGCCTCCCTGATATCGGTGCCGCTCAACCTGGTGTTTGGCGTGGCTGCGGCGTGGGCGATTACCAAATTCGATTTCAGGGGCAAAAGCTTTCTGATCACCTTGATTGACCTGCCGTTTGCCGTATCGCCGGTGATTGCCGGTTTGATCTTTGTGCTGATTTTTGGCCTGCAGGGCTGGTTTGGCGAGTGGCTGATTGATCATGACCTGAAAGTGGTGTTTGCCGTGCCTGGCATCGTGCTGGCGACCATTTTTGTGACTTTCCCGTTTGTGGCGCGTGAGCTGATTCCACTGATGCAGGCACAGGGCAAAGAGGAAGAAGAAGCGGCCTTGGTATTGGGTGCTTCCGGCTGGAAAATGCTCTGGCACGTGACGCTGCCTAATGTGAAATGGGGCCTGATTTACGGTGTGATTCTCACCAATGCGCGGGCCATGGGCGAGTTTGGTGCCGTGTCTGTGGTGTCTGGCCATATCCGTGGGCTGACCAATACCATGCCGTTGCATGTCGAGATTCTGTATAACGAATATAACTACGCCGCTGCGTTTGCCGTTGCTTCATTGCTGACGCTGCTGGCGCTGGTAACCCTGGTTTTGAAAACATATGTCGAATGGCAGGCTTCACGCGATGCCGCCAATATTGAAAAGGAAGTGACGGCTTAAGATGAGCATTACCATTCAACACATTAACAAAGGCTTTGGCCAGTTTAGCGCGCTGCGCGATATCAACCTGCAAGTGCCGTCAGGCGAGCTGGTTGCGTTGTTGGGGCCTTCAGGTTGCGGTAAAACTACCTTGTTGCGCATTATTGCCGGCCTGGAATCGCCTGATAGCGGCCAGGTGCTGTTTGATGGCGTGGATACCACGCACCGCGATGTGCGTGAGCGCCAGGTCGGGTTTGTGTTCCAGCACTATGCGCTGTTCCGCCATATGACTGTGTTTGAGAACGTTGCTTTTGGCCTGCGCGTGCGCCCGAAAGAAACGCGTCCTTCAGATGCTGAAATCAAGAAGCGTGTGCATGACTTGCTTAAATTGGTACAGCTGGACTGGCTGGCAGACCGCTATCCACCGCAATTGTCTGGTGGCCAGCGTCAGCGTATCGCCCTGGCACGTGCCTTGGCAGTAGAGCCTAAAGTTTTGCTGCTGGACGAGCCGTTTGGTGCACTGGATGCCAAAGTGCGTAAAGACCTGCGCCGCTGGTTGCGCCGCCTGCATGACGAGTTGCATGTGACCAGTGTGTTTGTGACGCATGACCAGGAAGAAGCCCTGGAAGTGGCCGATACCATTGTGGTGATGAATCATGGCCAGGTAGAGCAGGTAGGGTCACCGCAGGGCGTTTACGACCAGCCAGCGACGCCATTTGTGTATGAGTTTTTGGGCAATGTGAATGCGTTTGAAACGCCGCAAGGCAAAGGCTTTGTACGCCCTTATGAAATTGCCGTCAGCCGCGTCGCCGAGGCCAACAGCATCCCTGGTGCCTTAACTTATGTACATTCTGTCGGCTCGCTGGTACGCCTGGAAATCAAGCGCACAGACAATGAGCAATATGTGGATGTGGAGCTTGGACGTGAGCAGTTTAACCAGTTGAATTTCCAGCAAGGTGAAACGGTGTATTTGAAGCCGACGCAGCTGCGCGTTTTTTAAATAGTCATTCATTGCTAAATAAATGATTCAGGCGAGCCATCGTGCTCGCCTGTTTTTTTGCCTGTTCGGGCTGACACTTACCCAGATTCAAAAAACAATAAATGGTTGACTTTTTTTATTAAATATTAAATTAAATCAATGTTTAATGACATAAACAGAATAACGTTATCATGTCTTGTCACTCCATGATACTTGCTAACATTGTGTTGGCCATGGCAGTGCATATTAAAAATCAATGGTATAGCGATGACGTACGACGAACACACCCCTGACTCTGTCCATCAGCCAGAGCATGCTGAAATACTGGTTGCCGATGAGTGGAAAGCCATCATGGCAGGCACGCCGCCCGCAGTGATCAAGCAAGTTTACGGCTTGATTAGCGATAATATGCAGGAGCTGCTAATGGCTTACCGGCAGTACCTGGGCGCAGACCCGGTATTAAGCAAGGTACTGCATACTGATGAGATGCGCACCAAATGGACCGGTGTGTTTGAGGAGTGGGTGTCCCAGCTGTTCAGCATGCAGTTTTCGGATGTAAACCACTTTGTGCATGAGCAGCATGCACTGGGCATGAAGCTGTCCAGGGTGGGTTATCCTGCGCATTCGGTGTCGAAAAGTCTGCGTATCATCAATGCCTGTATTTTGCGGCATATCCTGATGCAACCTTGGACAGACCAGGAAAAAATGCAATCAGTGATGTATGTGAATCACCTGATCGGCCTGTCTTACGAGATTCGCAACCATGGCTATATGCAGTCGATTTCTGACCAGACGCGTCTGGACGAGTCTTACCGGCTGGCGGTGATTGGTAGCAATATCGCCATGGAACGGGAACGGCAACGCGCCTTCCTCACAGAATGGGAAAGAAATATCCTGGCCTGGTTTTACAGTCCGTCAGATATTGGTTTGCCACGATTGGCCAAGTCTGAATTTGGCATGTGGTTTTTGCATAAGGCCAGCCTCATGTTCGAGCGCACGCCCAAACTGCAAAATATTGCCGAATGTATCGCCAAAATTGACGAGCATATTTTGCCCAAGCTGGAAACAACGCAATACGATGACCGCGCGGCAATCGGTAGCCAGTTCCAATTGATTCAGCAGGACCTGGTCAAAATCAAGTTTGTGATCAACGAGATTTTTGATTCGCATATTGAGTTGGATAACGCGCGCGACAGCCTGACACGCTTACTCAATCGACGCTTTATCCATACCGTGCTATCGCGTGAAATCGCCTTGCAAAAGCGCGCAGGTGCCATCGGCTTTGCCATCCTGATTCTCGACCTCGATCACTTCAAAACGGTTAACGACAGTTATGGCCATGCCGCCGGCGATATGGCCTTGCAGAAGGTAGCGACCTTAATGACTGAGTCTGTGCGGCCGTCAGACTTTGTTTTCAGGTATGGCGGTGAAGAAATGCTTTTGATCCTGGTTGAAGCAGATGCGAGCACAGCCATGCATGTTGCAGAGAATATCCGCCACAAGGTCGCACAAACGCGTATACAGGCGCCGGGAGGCGATCCTATTGCGCTCACCGTGAGTATCGGCGGCGCGCTAGCGAAGGGCAAGATAGACTATGAGTCAGTGATTGCAGAGGCCGATAAAGCGCTATATCAGGCCAAACATGCAGGCCGCAACCGGGTGATGATGAGTGCGTGATTATTTTTCGCGCACGATGTTGCCCGAAATCACATAGCGTTCTTTGCCATCAATAATGGTGGAATAGACCTTCATGGTATTCAGGTTGATGACCTGGGTGACATTGATACCGGTTTTTTCTACCCAGCTTGCAAAATATACCTTGTCGGCAACCGTAAAACGCTCAGGCGTTTCTATGCCATGCGCGCCTTTTTCATCACCTTTGATACATAGCCACGACATCGACTTAGCCTCTTTGACCGTCACCCGGTAAACGCTGCCGCCATCATATTGATAAAGAAACTGGCCGACGTAGGCTTCGGCTGCATTTGCAGTGGCAGCCACAGTTGAAAGCAGCATGGTTGTGATGAATAAGGACAGGGATTTCATGATGTTTTTTTCCTGAAGGGCGTTTAAATGCATGCGTCAAGACGGCGTAACCACGGCCATCTTTGCTGGTAAGAGTCCGCCTTGCTTTCGTAAAGGGCCAGGTGCGGCGTCAACGGATTGAGTGACAAAATGCCTTGATAAAGTGCTTCGAAACCATTTGGCGCATATACCGCCTCAGGATTGATGCCCACGCACGTTGATGGCATCAGGAAACGATCTATGCCTTGCTGGCTATTGTGCAACTGCGGGTAAGGGTAACCAAAGTGGCTTTCATACCAGTGGTGCACCCTGGCCTGGTTGCAGACCTCCACCGTAATGTACAGATCTGCAAAGAGGAGGTCAGCTTGTTTTTGGCGCGCCTGCTCCGCTTTTGCAGAGACGTTCGAGGCATCGAAATAAAAAATATCGTAGTCCTTGATACCGGTCTCCGGCGCTTTGCCAGACAAGCGGTTCCAGACCGTTTGGAACAGGCATCCTGCCACCAGCCAGCTATCAGGCAGAGATAGATCGTGCCAGCGTGCCAGAATCTGGGCATTGTTTGGATTGGTGAGGATATCTGCGACGAAGGTGTGCTGCATGGCGTAGCACTTTAGCGATGATTGCAGGCAGACACAAGCCACCTGCAATCACAAGGCCAAGCCGTTGATACTCTACACCTGAGCCAGTGCCTGTTCCAGGTCAGCAATCAAGTCGTCAATATGCTCAATGCCGACTGACAGCCTGACCATGTCTTCACTCACTCCAGCGCGTGCAAGCTCTTCAGGGTTCAGTTGACGGTGCGTGGTGGTGGCCGGATGGCAGGCCAGACTTTTGGCATCGCCGATATTTACCAGGCGGGTGAATAGTTGCAGTGCATCAATAAAGCGTGTGCCACCTTGTAGCCCCTCTTGAACACCAAAAGACAATATGCCCGAGGCTTGCCCCCGCAGGTATTTTGTCACCAGGGCATGATCAGGATGATCTGCCAGCCCGGCATATTTGACCCATTTGACTTTGGGATGCTGTTTTAAGTAATTTGCCACTGCCAGGGCATTCGCACTATGCCGCTCGATACGCAGTGGCAGTGTTTCCAGTCCTTGCAGGATCAAAAAGCTGTTAAACGGACTGATGGCAGCACCAGTGTTACGCAGCGGTACGACGCGCGCACGCGCGATATAAGCCGCAGGGCCGAGTGCTTCTACATAATTGACGCCGTGGTAACTGGGGTCCGGCGTATTCAGGCTAGGGAACCTGGCGGCATGTTCGCCCCACGGGAACTTTCCGCTATCGACGATGATGCCACCAATCGAATTACCGTGACCGCCGATGTATTTGGTCAGCGAGTGCACGACAATATCCACGCCGTGCTCGAATGGCTTGGCTAAAATAGGCGTGGCGACCGTGTTATCGACAATGACGGGCACACCATGCTTGTGGGCGGCAGCGCTAATCGCGGCCAGGTCGACTACATTGCCCAAGGGGTTGCCTATGGTTTCTGCAAACACGAGCTTGGTGCGGCTGTCTATGAGTTTTTCCAGCGAGGCAGGATCGCGATAGTCAAAAAATCTGACTTCTATGCCTTGTTTGGGTAGGGTATGGGCAAACAAATTATAAGTACCGCCATACAGCGTAGATACAGAAACGATATTGTCACCCGCCTCGGCAATGGTTTGGATAGCGTAAGTAATCGCCGCCATGCCTGAGGCCAGAGCCAACGCGCCGATGCCGCCTTCCAGTTGCGCCAGGCGTTCTTCCAGCACCGCGGTAGTCGGGTTCATGATGCGCGTATAAATATTACCTTGTACCTTGAGGTCAAACAGGTCCGCACCGTGCTGAGTGTTATCAAACGCGTAGGAGGTAGTTTGATACACTGGCACCGCGACCGCCTTGGTGGTCGGGTCTGGGCTATAACCGCCGTGTATGGATATCGTTTCTTGCTTCATCTCGCGTCTCTCCTTGTGGTTTTATTATGACGAACAAGGAGTATAGCCCTGCGATGTTGGCCGGGTTATAACATTTACATAGCAGCTTATAACCAATATTTATGAGGCTGGCAGCGGGTTATCCCAGGTCGGGGATTACGTGCCCCAGTTTGCTGGACTTGGTTTGCAGGTATTTGAGGTTTTCAGCGGTTGGCGTGGTGAGCAGCGGTACTTGCTGGTGAATGCTGATGCCCAAAGATTGCAGGGCGGATCGCTTTTCCTGGTTGTTAGAAAGCAAACGGATGCTGTTGATTTCAAAGTAGCCCAGCATGTCTGCAGCGGCTTCATAAGTGCGTGCGTCAATCGGCAAGCCAAGCGCCACGTTGGCCTCGACGGTATCCATGCCCTGATCTTGCAGGGCATAAGCACGCATTTTGTTGGTGAGGCCGATGCCGCGACCTTCATGGTTTTTTAAATATAGGATCAAGCCCTGGCCGGTTTCCTGGATCAGGCGTTGCGCGTGATGCAACTGTTCGCCGCAGTCGCAGCGTGTAGAGCCAAACACATCGCCCGTTAAACACTCAGAATGCACCCTCACCAGTGGCGCGCTGGCGCGCTGCAGTTCACCGCAGGCCAAGGCAATATGCTCCACGCCATTACGGCTATCCGTAAATACATGGATATCAAACGCACCAAACTGGGTAGGTAATCTGGCCGTGGAGGTATGGGATAAAAAAAGCATGTTCGTGGCTGTGCGGTGTTAAAGGCTCAATCTAATATTGTAGCGGTTGTGCGTTTTTTAAAGTATCCCTGATCAATTAATCTGTACTTTAAATATGCACTTGCATGACTGCCGGATGGCCGGAATTCAGCTTGGTTTAAGATGAATACTGTTAAACTTTTATCGATTGCAGTGGTTTTGGGGAGTTTGGTGCCTATGTTTTGGATGCAACGCCGCACATGGATAGTGCTTTTTACGCTGGTTGCTGTATTGCTCGCGCTGGCTTACCTGCCGCGCGCAGACTCGGGCGAAAGCCCAGCGAGTGCTGGGCGCTTATTGTCTAAAGGTGAGATTTTGAGCCTGGAAAAAATCTCGCAAAAAGCCAGAAGCTATAAACCAGGTGAGATTCTGGAGGTCGAACTTGAGAAAAAGCACGGCCGCTATATTTATGAAGTGGAGATACTGGATGCCGCGAGCCAGGTGTGGGAACTTAAACTGGACGCCAAGAGTGGGCAGCTACTGAAAATGGAGCAGGACGACTAAGATGCGGTTGCTGCTGGTAGAAGATGATGCTGTGCTCGGCGCGCAGACACAACAGGCGCTCAAGATGGCGGGCTATGCTTGTGACTGGCTACAAGAGGGCAGCGAGGCCAGCATACAAGGCACACTCGAGCCTTATGACCTGGCGATCCTGGATTTAGGCTTGCCTGGCAAGCCTGGCCTGGACGTGCTGGCCGCATGGCGTGCACAGCCAGGCAGTATGCCGGTGATTGTATTAACCGCTCGCAGCAGCTGGCAAGAAAAGGTGGAGGCGTTTAACCTGGGCGCGGATGATTATGTGACTAAGCCTTTTCATATGGAAGAGTTGTTGGCGCGTATCAGCGCCGTGCATAAGCGTAGCGTGGGCGCAGTGAATAGTGCGCTGGTAGTGGCAGATTTAAGCCTGGATGAGCAGACACAAACTGTCTGGCGCGGCGACACTGCACATGCATTGACGGGTACTGAGTTCAGGCTGCTGCGTTACCTGATGCTGCATCCAAACCGGATTTTTTCTAAGACTGAACTCACAGAACATGTCTACGCCTATGATGCAGACAAGGACAGCAATGTGATTGAGGTGTATATCAACCGTCTGCGGCAGAAAGTCGGCGCCGATAGAATACAGACCAAACGTGGGCAGGGCTATGTGTTTATAGGTGGCCAGTTGTCAGGTGAAGACGCATGAAGTCCTTACGCAGACAGTTATCACTGGGCTTGACCCTCAGCCTGGTTGGCCTGCTGACGCTGCAATGGGCGGTCGTCACTTTTACCATCGATCATCTAGTGCAGTCGCAAATGACTGCGCGCATGCAGCAAGAGGCAGAAGGCTTACTGGCTGGCGTGTCAGTGAGCGCGCGTGGGGAATTAACGCTGGAGCCGAGACTGATCACCACCAGTTACCAGCGACCATTTTCTGGCCGTTATTTTATTGTGTTGCTAGACAATACAGGCAAGGACGCTGCACGCAAGTTACAGTCTCGCTCCTGGTGGGATGTGGACATGCCGGTGAACGCGCTCAAGGTCGGTGAAGAACGGGTCAGCCATGTCAGCGGCCCGGAGTCTCAACCGTTGCTGCTACTGGGGCATGCTTACCGTAAGCAGCAGCGCACGATCACTATTTATATTGCCGAAAGCCTGGTCGAGCTTCAGCAAAGCCTGCGCCTGTTTCATTGGTTGTATGGCGTGTTTTCCTTGCTGGGTTTGCTGGCGTTGCTGGCATTACAGCGCTGGATCGTTGTGAATACGCTATTGCCTTTGCAGCAAATCAAGGAAAACCTGGCAAAAGTCGCCAGCGGCGAAGTACAACAGATTAATGCTAGCGGCCCGGCGGAGGTCATGCCGCTGGTCAATGAATTTAACCGCATCCTGAAAACGACCAGCCAGAAAACCCGGCGTTCACGCCTGGCCATTGGCAACCTGGCACATGGGCTCAAAACCCGGCTGGCGCAGTTGCAATTGCTGGCGGGTAACGAATCCGTGGATGGAGATACGCAGTTACGGCAGATGATACAAAGTTGTAGTGAAGAGATACACCATGATGTCGAACGTGAATTAAAGCGCGCACGACTCATGGGCGATGTTTATACCAGTCAGCAGACTGACCTGGAGCAGGAGTTACCCAAACTGGTGACTACTTTGCAGAAGATTTATAGTGATAAGACTGTCGCATTTGCCTGGCAACACGATGGCCAGGCCCGCGTGATGGTTGACCGTGAAGATATGCTGGAGTTGCTGGGCAATGTGCTGGATAACGCTTTTAAATGGTGTCACGGCCAGGTGCAATTGCATATCTCTGTGCAAGACGTGATCCAGATTGTGGTTGAAGATGATGGTCCCGGCAGCAGCGCGCCGACATTGGATAGCTTGTTGCAGCGTGGCATGCGTATGGATGAATCCAAACCAGGCAGTGGCTTGGGGCTGGCGATTGTGCAGGATATTGTGCAACATTACCACGGCCAAATTTCGCTCACGCACTCTGAGCGATTGGGTGGTTTGCGCATCCAGATGACGCTGGCACCTACCTTGGCGGGCACCAGCGTTTAAGTTTTAAAACCAGTCGCGGTTGATGCTGTTGACCTTGCCGGTTTTAGCGTCAATATAAACTTCCCACTCTGCGCCATTGCTATCGACAATTTCAACTTCGTAATCCCAGCCGGATTTGAATTTTCTGCGTTCCAGTTCGACTTCTTTCACCACGCCGGGCTTGGCTGTCAGCGCTTTGGCCTGGGCTTCTTCATGTGAAATCAGGCCAAAGGCCTTGGCTTTTTCAGACATCTTTTGCACGTCATTATCGTCATCATCTGCCAGTGCCGGTTGACTGGCCATCGCCCCTAAAAGCAGGGCCATCATGAGCAGGTGCACGGATTTGTTTGAGGCTTTATCCATCGTGTTCTCCTTTTGTGTTGAGTATTCACGATACATGGCGCGGATTAATTCACGCTTAATTTTCAGGCATGGCCTTAACTTTCATGCATGCTGGGCAGGTGCAGGTTGGGTTGATGCGTTTTGAGTTGATTAAATAACCAGCGCGTTTCCAGCAGGTTCCATACCCTGAGCATGGCTTCCATATGGTCAAACGGTTTGGTTAAAAAGTCTTTGGCACCTAATGCCAGTGCTTTACGCCGCGTGGCAATGGTGGCATCCGCCGTGAGTACCAGCACAGGTAAAAAATCATGTGGCCCGACATGGTGCGACAACTGGTCGAGCACGGCAAATCCATCCAGCACTGGCATCATCAAATCCAGCAAAATCAGGTCGGGCTGGAAAGCATTGACCAGGTCCATGGTTTTGGTGGAGTCGGTGGTACTGATGACCTGTTCGAAGCCTTCTTTGGTCAACAGTTCTTCAAGCAGGCGTAAATTGGCCTCGGCATCGTCAATGATCAGGATTTTGGAAGCACGTAATTGTTCAATATTCATGGGGTCTCGGGCAGGAGTTTTAGCAGTAACTGGTTAAAGGCCGCGACATTGAGCGGCTTGGTAAAATAATGAGTGATACCCAGCGCATTGAGGCGCTGTATGGTGTCTGGCAAGGCATCTGCACTTAACACAACGATAGGCGTGGCTTGCAAGTCCTGGCGGCTGGACTGGATATGCTGAATCAGTGATTCTCCTGAGCCGTCGGGCAGGTTCAGGTCCAGCAATAGCAAGTCTGGCTGCATGTCACGTAGCCAGACCATGCTTTCCTGCAAGCTGGCCGCCAGGTGCAGCTTGAGGTGGCGATGTTTGCTCATGATGGCTTCTATCAAGGCCTGGTTGCTGTGGTTATCTTCCACATACAGGATATGGCGTTTCGACTGGCTGCTGGTAGACGTCGGGCGGGTATCCGCTGCAATGGCCGCAGCGGCTTGCGGCAGGGGATTGTGTATTGCCTGCGCGGTTTCCGGCAGGCTGATCCAGAACAGGCTTTGGTCTTCGGCAACACCGATCTGGCCGCCCATGGCATCCATCAGTTGTTTGCTCAGTACCAGGCCCAAGCCGGTGCCTTCAGTCACCGTGCGCTCTGCGCCCAGGCGGTCAAACGGGGTAAATAGCCGCGAGCGCAACGCGGCAGGAATCCCTTGCCCCTGGTCACGTACATCGACCCGGATCTGCCCTTGCTGGCGATAAGCGCTAAAGCGGACACTGGTGTTTTCCGGGCCGTATTTCAAGGCATTGGCCAGCAGGTTTAAAATCACCTGTAGCAGGCGCTGGCGGTCGGCGCGCACATTCAAGCCAGGCTCAAACTGTGTTTCTATGGTGATGTCGCGCACTTTTTCCAACGGTTTGAGATAGTGGTAGGCTTCCTCTAGTAGCGAATTCAGCGCAATGACTTCCATAGACATACTGATATCGCCACTTTCAATCCGCGAGATATCCAGCACCTCGTTAATCAGCTTGAGCAAATGTTGGCCCGCATTATGAATCAGCGTGGCGCTGTCTTTTTGCCGGCCTTCAGGTAAGTCATTTTCGAGAATCTGCGCAAAGCCCAAAATCGCGTTTAATGGCGTGCGCAGCTCATGACTGGTGCGTGATAAAAAGTTACTCTTTGCCGCACTGGCTTCTTCGGCATCGACACGGGCCAGGTGCGCCTCTTGTGCACTTTGGGTCAGTAATTGTGAGGCGTGCTCCAGCTCACTGGTGAGCTCACCCAATTCATCGCGGCTGATGCTGGGTAGTGCCAGTGGCTCACCTTTAACCAGGTGGATGGCGCTATCACGTATGGTTTTGACACGCGCAACAATGGTTTGGGTAAACAGCCAGACCCCAATCAGCGAACCGACCACGCCCGCAATCACCGCCATCAAGGTGATGCGCAAATTGCGTTTGCGCTCATAAATGACTTCTTTTTTATCCTGGTTGACGATGGCAGATTCGCGCAAGCTCATGCGGTCAAGATGGGCACGTAACTGATTCAAGGCATTGCCCTGCGAACTGAATTTACCGATTAGCGCTTCATCCGCTTCGTCTTCACTATGGCTGGCGAGAATGGCCAGGTCATCCAGGTTTTTTGCCACCAGCGGGTGGATGACTTCTAGCAGATGTTGCTGCGAGCGGTCATCCAGGTTGTGCTCCAGCGAGCTCAGCAAGTGCGGCATGCTTTGCCTGGCGCTTTCATAACCGCCCAGAAACTGACGGTTGCCCGTGAGCAAAAAGTCGCGCACACCGGTGGAGGCTTCGAGTAACAGGGTTTGCAGCGTTTGGATATCTTGCTGGATTTGCAGGGCGTTTTGCACGCGTCTTTCGAGCAGGGCAGCCTGCTGCTCGCTTTCAAAAATCAGGGCCAGCGAGCCGAGTAATACGGTGAGTGGCAAGGCGTTGAGTACGATGCCTTTGGTGGTCAGCGACAAGTCCTGCCACAAGTGATTCAGGCGGCTGGTAAGGTGGGTGAGGGTGCTAAATAGCGATGGCATCATAATCCGTCACTCTTGAAACCAGCTTCAACGGCTTTGACTGCGGCTTGCGTGCGGTCATTCAAGTCTAGCTTGCTTAAAATACGTTCAATATGGATTTTGACCGTGCCGGGGGAAATGCCCAGTTTTTGTGCCAGTGCGGCGTTACTTGGGCCGGAAGGCAGCAAGGCGAATACTTCACGCTCACGTGGCGTGAGTTTTTGCAGGTAACTGTCATCAATCACGCTATTGGTTTGGGCTTGTCCTTGCAAGGCAAACCCCAGTAGGCCACAGACGCTATGTAGTACTTGCAGGCTGGCCGGGCTTAACGGGTTGCCCGTGATGAGGCCGAATAAACCCACCGCACGTTGCTGGCAGGCAATCGGCAGATGGTAACAATGCAATGTGGCCTGATCTGCGTTGGGTTGCAGCGTCCACAAGCTGGCTACAAATTGCGTATGCACTTCAAAATGAATCGGTTCTTTCAGCCACTGGGCGAGTGCGCCCAGCATGGGCACGCGTGCACCAATGGGAAACGTTTTGCCGCGCTGGGCCAGTATTTTTAATGCCCCGGCATGTTGCTGGCTAATCAGGCCGTGGGGTGCGCCAAACTGCATGCAGACTTCGTCCAGCAGCCATTGCATCAGCTCTTCTGACCAGCCATTACTGAACAATTTCTGCCCGAGCCGCTCAAACAGTCGGTCATGTGCCATTTGCACTTGGGTTTGCTTGAGTGCGTTGCGTAAGGCAAACGCGCTTTCTGTCGGTGGGGGGCTGTCATTCGGCATATGCCGTTTAGTATATACCGAACTACCTATATCGGTAGATTTATTGATGACAACATATAGGCAAAATGCAATCCATCGTGAATGCATCAAGATTCACACCAACAGAACAACTTGTCTCAATGACGATTTAAAGGAGAAACACCATGCGTACATTAACAACAGCAGCAGCAATGATCTTGGGTTTGAGCCTGGCTTTGCCAGCACAAGCCGTTGAAACCAATCCTGGTGACGCTGTACACAACACACATCACGTACAGTTTTTGGGTAAACGTGCATATCAGCAACCAGTTGTTGCCAAAGCGGATGCCGATCAGGCCTGGGTTGGTGCCACGCTGAGAGTGGACCAGACTAACCAGCAACAAGTGTTGAAAATGCACTCCCTGGGCAAGCGGGCTTACTAGTCAGTGTTGCGTAAGGTTGTTGGCACATAATGACCTTACACCTGCCCAAGGTGTATACACAAATAAATTATGTAGGAGCGATAAATGAGTAAATTACTATTGGCACTCATGGTGACATTTGGTTTAATGGCTAATGCAATGGCGGAAGACACCATTGATCAGGACGCCACGGTGAACCAGATGCATCAGCACAATTTTTTAGGTAAACGCCCATATGCCAAAACCCCGGTAGCCAAGCAAAATCCGGATGAAAAATGGGTAGGTGCAGGCATTGTCACCGACAAGCCGGAAAAAGGCTTCGATAAGCACCAGCAAATGCGTTTAAACTTTATCGGTAGACGCCCCTTTAACGCAGATACGGCAGCTGACTAACACAGGCTGACCACTGCTCTGAACAATAACCCCGCATCGTTGCGGGGTTTTGTGTGTCATAACGTCAATTATAAAAATTAACAATAAAACAATAATTTTGTTTGTGAAGGATATACACCATGTCAACCTCCGTGCAGAGGTCTAGCCCGCTAGACTTGTTCAAGCACATCAATCGAGACTTACCGGCCTCCATTGTCGTGTTTTTTGTGGCATTGCCACTTTGTTTGGGTATCGCCCTGGCTTCTGGTGCGCCGCTATTTTCCGGCGTGATTGCCGGGATTATTGGCGGCATCGTGGTTGGCCTGGCCAGCGGCTCGCAACTGGGTGTTAGTGGCCCGGCAGCCGGTCTGGCCGTTATTGTGATGGCGGCCATTGGCAACCTGGGCTCTTATGAAGTCTTTCTGGCAGCGGTAGTGCTGGCTGGCGTATTCCAGTTTTTGCTGGGACAGTTTAAAGCAGGTTTTATTGCCTACTTTGTACCTTCTTCAGTGATTACCGGCATGCTCACAGGCATAGGCTTGCTGATCATCCTCAAGCAGATTCCGCATGCATTCGGTTACGATGCGGACTATGAAGGCGATGAGTCGTTTGACGCATTTGCCGGGCACGATACGTTCAGCGATATTCTGCAGGCATGGGACCTGTTAACGCCTGGCGCTGTCTTGATTGCGGCCGTGTCTTTCGCGATTCTGATCCTGTGGGATACGGTACTGACCAAGAAACACCGCATTTTCCAGTTGTTGCAAGGGCCGATTGTGGTGGTCTTGGTGGGCATCCTGCTCAACGTAGCCTTTATGCGCGGCTGGTTGAATTTCACCTTGAGTGACGACCAGATCGTACGTTTGCCCGTGGCGAGCAGCCTGGGCGAGTTTGCCAGTTTCTTTACGCATCCTGATTTTAGCCAGGTCACACAACCGCTGGTGATTAAAACCGCATTGGTGATGGCGATTGTTGCCAGCCTGGAAACACTGCTTTGTGTGGAAGCGACTGACAAGCTGGATGTGCACAAGCGCGTGACGCCAACCAATAAAGAACTCAAGGCGCAAGGCTTGGGCAATATTGTGTCAGGCCTCATTGGTGGCTTGCCCATTACACAGGTGATTGTGCGTAGTAGTGCCAACGTGACTTTTGGCGCACAAACCAAATTGTCCGCAATCCTGCATGGCTTTTGGCTGTTGCTCAGTGCGATTACCATTGCCAGCTTCCTCAACCTGATTCCTTTGGCCAGCCTGGCCACCATCCTGATTATGGTCGGTTACAAACTGGCAAAGCCGAAACTGTTCAAGCAAATGTTCCAGTTGGGCTGGGAGCAGTTTATCCCGTTTATTGTGACGATAGTCGCGATTGTATTTACCGATTTGCTGACGGGGATTGGTTTGGGCCTGGTCGTTGCCGTGTTCTTTACCCTGCATCACAGCTACCGCAATTCGCATTACATCAAACAAACGCGCTCTACCAAAGAGGGCAAAGAGGTGTATGAGCTAGTGCTGGCGGAAGAGGTTTCGTTCTTTAACAAGGCCAGCATCCTGGAAGTATTGGAAGCCATTCCACCCAATAGCAAAGTGGTGATTGATTGCACCAATAGTAAATCGATCGCTTATGATGTGGTCGAGTTTATCCATGGCTATCAGCAGCATGCCAAATTGAAGAATATTGATGTGGAAACCATCGATTTCAAACCACCCAAGCATATGCTGGGACATTAACCAAAAAAGCATGGCGCACAGCCATGCAAAAACAATTCATTCGTAGAGGATACACAATATGTACAAGCACCCATTACTCGATCGCGACAAAATGACTGCGCGTGAAGCACTGGATATCTTGATTGAAGGCAATCACCGTTTTATTAACGACCGTGAGCAGGACAAAGACTTTAAAAGCCTGATTCAAATCACCAAAGACAAACAACACCCGTTCTCGTCTTTTTTAAGCTGCAGTGACTCACGTGCACCAGTTGAGTTGTTATTTGACCAGGCATTGGGTGATGTATTCAGCGTACGCCTGGCAGGTAATATTGCTTCAGACAAAGCGATCGGCAGCCTGGAATTTGGCAGCAAATACCTGGGCAGCAAGCTGATTGTGGTCATGGGCCATACTTCTTGCGGCGCGGTAAAAGCAGCGTGTGATGACTTTAAAGATGGCCATATCGGCGAGATTATTAACCTGATCAAGCCATCTATCCGCCACGAAAAAACCATTACTGATTCGGCACAACGTAATTCAAAAAACAGTGATTTTGTTGAGAAAATTTGTGCGCTGAACGTGAAGTATCAAATTGAAACCATCATTCGTTGCAGCGACATTATTGATGATATGTTGCAAACCAAGCAGATCGGTATTGTCGGCGCGGTTTACGATATTTCAAATGGTAAAGTGGATTTCCTGGAAGAAACCTTTATTGGTTAATTCGTCTTGGGCATGAAACAAAAAGCCGATGCATGCATCGGCTTTTTTATTAGGCTAAATGGCTTAGTGATGGCCTTCTTTGGCCAGGTTAATACTGTATTTTGGAATCTCTACCGTGACGTCGATGTCTTGCAAAATGGCCTGGCAAGACAAGCGCGACTGCGGAGTCAGACCCCAGGCACGGTCCAGCATATCGTCTTCGTCTTCTTCAATCTCATTCAGGCTGTTAAAGCCTTCGCGTACCACGACATGGCAAGTGGTACAGGCGCAGACGCCGCCACAGGCGTTATCAATATCAATATCGTGCTTTAGCAGCGCGTCACAGATGGAGGTGCCTTTATCGGCTTCGATCACTGCGCCTTGTGGGCAGATGTCAGCATGGGGCAATATGGTAATTTTTGGCATGTTTAGAGTTCCAGTGAATCCAGGTTTTTGCCAGCAAGGGCTTTTTGTACGGAGGCGTCCATGCGCTTGGCGGCAAAGTCTTCAGTCGCATGGTTGAGTGCATCGCTCGCCTGTTTGACGGCATGGCTATCTGTACCTTGGCATAAAGCCAGCAGCGCGTCGATATGGCTTTGTATCTGTTGACGTTCGTCTACATTCAGCAGTGTGTCACCATCTTCAACCAAAGCGGCTTGAATCGCTTCAATCAGGCGTTGCGCATCGACCACGGCCTCGCGCAGCATGCGCGCGGCTTTATCGCTTTCGGCTGCGCCAAATGAATCTTTCAGCATGCTGGTGATCTGGTCTTCATTGAGGCCGTAAGAGGGTTTCACGGTGATATTGGCTTCCACGCCATTGGTCTGTTCACGCGCACTGACCGATAACAGGCCGTCAGCATCGACTTGAAACGTCACGCGAATACGGGCGGCACCCGCTGCCATGGGTGGAATGCCACGCAGCTCAAAACGCGCCAGTGAACGACAGTCGCTGACCAACTCACGCTCGCCTTGCACGACATGAATGGCCATGGCGGTTTGGCCGTCTTTGTAGGTGGTAAAGTCCTGCGCGCGCGCAATCGGCAAAGTCGAATTGCGCGGAATCACTTTTTCTACCAATCCGCCCATGGTTTCCAGGCCGAGCGATAGAGGCGTGATGTCCAGTAACAGTAATTCATCGCCACTGCGGTTACCGGCGAGCACGTTGGCTTGTATGGCCGCGCCAAGCGCGACGACCTTGTCCGGGTCAAGGTTGGTCAGTGGCTCCTGCTCGAAGAATGCCTGCACCGCATGGCGGATATGCGGCATGCGGGTGGCACCGCCGACCAGGACGACGCCTTTAATCTCGTCTATGCTTAATCCGGCATCGCGCATGGCTTTGCGCGTCGGGCTTAAGGTCTTAATCACAAGGTGCTCGGTCAGTGCGACAAATTGCGCCACTGACAAGGTTTCATCCACCAAGGCGCCATTGCTCAATTTACAAACGATGTTCGCTTCATGATTATCGGTCAGCCATTCTTTGGCCTGGCGCGATTTGGTCAGCAGCAGGCGCGTATCTTCTTCGTTGAGCGGCTTGAAATCTTTGGTTTTACTACGTACCTGGTCCAGCACCCAGCAAAAAATACGGTGGTCAAAGTCGTCACCACCCAAGGCCGAGTCACCATTGGTGGACAAGACTTCAAACACGCCTTTGCTCAGGCGCAGGATCGAAATATCAAACGTACCGCCACCCAGGTCATAAATCACATATACGCCTTCAGCGGCGTTATCCAGACCATAAGCCACAGCGGCTGCGGTGGGCTCATTGAGCAGGCGTAATACGTGCAAACCTGCCAGACGCGCAGCATCTTTGGTGGCCTGGCGTTGTGCGTCATCAAAATAGGCTGGCACGGTGATGACCGCGCCGGTGAGTTCGCCACCCAAGGCTTTTTCAGCACGTGCTTTCAGCGTTTTTAAGATATCGGCAGAAATTTCAACTGGGCTTTTTAAACCCGCGCGCGTTTTGATTTCGAGGATACCTTGCGAGCTGTCATTTTCCACAAAGTGATAGGGAATATGCGCTCTGTCGGTAATGTCGTGCAAGGCGCGCCCCATAAAGCGTTTGACCGAGATAATGGTATTCACCGGATCCAGGCTTTGTGCCGCTTGCGCTTCGTGGCCGACAATGACGGCATCTTGCAGGTAGCGCACGACTGAAGGCAACAGGGCGTGGCCATGTTCGTCATGCAATACGGTGCTCATGCCGCTACGTACGGTGGCAACGAGAGAGTTGGTGGTACCCAGGTCAATGCCTACTGCCAATTTGTGTTGATGCGGGGCAGGGGATAAGCCAGGTTCGGAAATCTGTAATAAGGCCATGAAACTCTAATCTTCCAACTGAGCGATCAGCTGATTCACATCTTCACTCACTTTATCAATAAACCGCAGCTTGCGTACCGTCAGGGCGGCTTGCGTCGGGGCGGCCACAATTTCATTGGCTACTTGCTGCTGCAAAGCCTTGGCTTGGCTGCGCATCTCTTTCAGCAGCGCATCCAGGGCAGGAATGTCTTTGCCAAACCTGGCGTCGTCCATGGCTTCACGCCACTCCATTTGCGCCATCAAAAAATCACCAGGCATGGCCGTGTTATTTTCTTCATCGGTAGCAATGCCTTGCAGCTGCAGCAGGTAGCGGGCGCGTGACGTCGGCTGTTTGAGCACTTGGTAAGCTTCATTTACCTGTGTGGCCATTTGCATAGACTGCATGCGCTCGGCAGGTGACGCATTCACGAATTTATCCGGATGTACTTCCGCTTGTAACTTGCGGTACTGGGCATCCAGCACCGTCATGTCCAGCGCAAACTGTTGCGGTATCTGAAAAAGGGCGAAGTAGTTTTGCATAATCGATTGGCCGCAGAATCATACTGATTGCTGCGTGTATTTGCAGCAAACGTTAAACGGTAAATGACTCGCCGCAGCCGCACTCATCTTTCACGTTCGGGTTGTTGAACTTAAAGCCTTCGTTCAAGCCTTCCTTGGTGAAGTCGAGTTCAGTGCCATCGATATATACCAGGCTCTTCGGGTCAACAATGACCTTGACGCCGTGGCTTTCAAATGACACATCTTCCGCTTGCATTTCGTCCACAAATTCCAGCGTGTAGGCCATGCCTGAACAGCCCGTGGTTTTGACGCCCAGGCGTAAACCGAGGCCTTTGCCACGGTTCGCCAGAAACTTTTCCACACGGTTGGCTGCGGTTTCAGTCAGGGTAATTGCCATATGCTTAACCTTGTTTGGATTTCAAGTCAGCAATCGCTGATTTGATCGCATCTTCTGCCAGTACTGAGCAGTGGATCTTGACTGGCGGCAATGCCAGTTCTTCAGCAATCGCAGAGTTCTTGATCTCTTGCGCCTGATCCAGTGTTTTGCCTTTTAACCATTCGGTCACCAGCGAGCTGGAAGCAATCGCAGAACCGCAACCATAGGTCTTGAACTTGGCATCTTCAATCACGCCAGCATCATTCACCTTGATTTGCAGTTTCATCACGTCACCGCAAGCAGGCGCGCCGACCATGCCGGTGCCCACATTCGGGTCGTTTTTGTCCAGGGAACCCACGTTACGTGGATTTTCGTAGTGGTCTAATACTTTATCTGAGTAAGCCATGTTGTTGCTCCTATCAATTAAATCGCGATATTCAGGGTGTATCGCGTTTTAATTCTTAAAAAATATTTCTTAATTCATAAAAATTGCAGATTTGACTGTCTGGCAAGGCGAAGGATTGCGCCGTTTAGTTTCTCTAAACAAGCATTCTGACAACGCCGCCAGGCGGTCAAAGCTCAATTTTTAATGCTCTGCCCATTCTACTTTGGACAAATCAATCCCATCCTTGAACATCTCCCATAATGGGGACAGTTCACGCAATTTTCCAATCTTGCTCTTCAACAGGTCAATGGTGTAATCGACATCGGCTTCTGTCGTGAAGCGGCCAATGCTGAAACGGATCGAGCTGTGTGCCAGTTCGTCAGAACGGCCCAGTGCACGTAGTACATAGCTAGGCTCCAGGCTGGCGGAGGTACACGCTGAACCAGAAGACACCGCAATGTCCTTGATCGCCATGATCAATGACTCACCTTCAACGTAGTTAAAGCTGACGTTGAGGTTGTGCGGCACGCGATGATCCAGGTCACCGTTGACATAGGTTTCTTCAATTTGCAGCAAGCCGTTGAGCAAGCGGTCACGCAGCATGCGGATACGCTCATTCTCGCCAGCCATTTCTTCACGTGCGATGCGGAATGCTTCGCCCATGCCTGCAATCTGGTGTGTTGCCAGGGTGCCAGAGCGCATGCCGCGTTCATGACCGCCACCGTGCATTTGCGCTTCAATACGAATACGTGGTTTACGACGCACATATAAAGCGCCTACGCCTTTAGGACCGTAAGTCTTGTGTGCGGAGAAGCTCATCAGGTCTACGGGCAGTTTTTCCAGGTCAATCGCGACCTTGCCAGTCGCTTGTGCAGCATCGACGTGGAAAATAATATTGTTGGCGCGGCATACATTGCCCAGCGCTTCAATATCCTGAATCACGCCGATTTCGTTATTAACCAGCATGATGGAGGCCAGTACGGTGTCCGGGCGAATCGCGGCTTTGAACTTTTCGAGATCAATCAGGCCATCGGCTTCTGGTTGCAAATAAGTGGCTTCGTAGCCTTCACGTTCCAGTTCACGCACGGTATCCAGCACCGCTTTGTGCTCGGTGGCTGCAGTGATGATGTGCTTGCCTTTACTGCCAGCATAAAAGTGCGCGGCACCTTTAATCGCCAGGTTGTTAGACTCGGTCGCGCCTGAGGTCCAGACGATTTCGCGTGGATCGGCATTCACCAGTTGCGCCACTTCTTCACGCGCGTTTTCTACGGCGTGCTCTGCGGTCCAGCCATACGGATGGCTACGCGAAGCAGGGTTACCAAAGTCTTCGGTCAGGTAAGGAATCATTTTTTGCGCAACACGGGGGTCTACCGGTGTGGTCGCAGAGTAATCCAGGTATATCGGCTTTCTATCAGACATGTCTCATGCTCTTTCAATTAAAGTCTTATGCCGCAACGGCATTTAATCCTTTCAGACGCTGCACTTGTTGCTGCAACGCTGCTAAAAACTGGGCGATTTCTTCACTGGTATTGCTATCGCTCAGGCTGACGCGCACTGCACCGCGTGCCAGGTCTGGCGTGATGCCCATCGCCAGCAATACATGGCTAGGCTCTGTACTGTCGCTGGAGCAGGCCGAGCCGCTGGCCACTGCAAAACCTGCTTTATCCAGGGCAGTCACCAATGTCTCACCTTCAATATTCTCGATGGCAAAAAAACTGGTGTTGGGCAGGCGCACGGCCTGCGGCGTAAAAATCGTGGCGCCTAACTTGTCCAAACCGATTTCTAGCTGCTCACGCAAACGTTTTACTGCTGTGTGGCGCGCGTCCAGGGTTTCCATTGCTAACTGGCAAGCCTGGGCAAAACCAATAATGCCAGCCACATTTTCTGTGCCGCTACGTAGGCCACGTTCCTGGCCACCGCCATGCAGCAAGGGTGCAATATCTACACGTTTATCAATAATCAATGCGCCGACGCCAATCGGGCCGCCAATTTTATGGCTGGAAATCGTCATCGCATGTACGCCCAAAGCGCTCATATCGACGTCGATTTTGCCAAAGGCCTGCACGGCATCGGTATGCAATAACGCACCATGGGCTTTTGCCAGTTTGGCTAACTCAGCCACCGGTTGTATCGCGCCGGTTTCATTGTTTGCCAGCATGGCAGAGACTAATCCTGTGCGTGTGCTCAGTGCTTGTTCTGCGTGCGCCAGGTCAATCACGCCCTGGCTGTTGACAGCAAGCTGGGCTACTTTCCAATCATGCCAGGCCAGGGATTGCGCCGGGCGTGTCACACAAGGATGCTCAATGCCGCTGATCAGTAACTGTGACGGGCTCAGGTTCGCCGTGATGCCTTTGATGGCAAAGTTATTGGCCTCGGTGCCACCAGACGTAAACACGACTTGTGATACCTGTACACCGACGCAAGCTGCAATCTGTTTCCTGGCCAGCTCTAACGCTTCGCGTGCATTACGGCCGAACACATGGCGGCTGGTCGGGTTGCCGGTCGGCTGGGTCAACCAGGGCAGCATCGCTTCCAGTACCTGCGGTTTTAACGCCGTGGTGCTGTTGTGGTCTAGGAAAACGGTTTTCGTGGTCATGGCCAAATATTAGGCGGCAATGGTTGCTTCAGAGCCACATTTTCTCGGTGCGAATACAACCGTACCTGCGCCTTTTTTGCGCTGCATATCAACCATGTCTGCCAGGCTCACGCCTGATAAATAATCAAGAATTTTGCTATTTAATGACGCCCACAGCTCATGCGTCATGCAGCGGCCTTCGTCGTGGCAGTTCTCATTGCCACCACATTGGGTTGCGTCAATTTGTTCGTCTACCGCAGTGATAATGTCAGAGACTGAGATTTCGCTGTGTGCTTTGGCAATGCGGTAACCGCCGCCTGGACCGCGTACGCTGGAAACCAGGCCTTGCTTGCGCAGGCGGCTGAATAACTGTTCAAGATAAGACAGGGAAATGCTTTGGCGTTCGCTAATGCCAGCCAGTGTGACTGGCTTGTCTGCTTCGTAAAGCGCAATGTCTAGCATCGCGGTGACAGCAAAACGTCCTTTGGTGGTTAATCGCATCTTGAGATGACCTTTTAAAACAGAGTTAAATTGTATAATAACCTACTGTTTTAGTCAATTATTCCGCCCGAAAAGTTCAGGGCTTGATGGCGTGTTGTCAGAGACAGGCTACTCGGGCTTTTTGGCAAAAGCCTCACCAACGTTGGTGTCGGTTTCAGTATCGCTTAGTTTGGCTAATTGTATTTTGAGTTCAGCGATCTCGGATTCTTGTTTATGCGCATGGTCTAGCAAGCTGTTGATGGCCTTGATCATGGGGTCGTTTTCATCGTTACCCACTGCATAGGCGCTAAAGCCCATTTTTTGTGCCGCATCCTGGCGTTGTTTGGCTTTTTCCTCTTCCAGAATACGCGCCGGGATACCTACCGCTGTCGCGCCGTCTGGTACATCTTTCACCACCACCGCGTTCGAGCCAATCTTGGCATTTTTTCCAATCGTGATCGGCCCCAGCACTTTAGCCCCCGCGCCAATAACGACGCCAGATTCCAGCGTAGGATGGCGTTTGCCCTTGTTCCAGCTGGTGCCGCCCAAAGTCACGCCATGATACAGCGTGCAATCATCACCAATAATGGCAGTCTCGCCGACCACCACACCCATGCCGTGATCAATAAATACACGGCGGCCTATAGTAGCGCCAGGGTGGATTTCGATACCGGTAATCCAGCGCCCGAAGTGTGAGAGGGCACGCCCCAGCCAATACAGACGATGGCTCCATAACCAGTGGCTGAATCGATGCAGGATCAGGGCATGCACACCAGGATAGGTGGTCAGAATTTCGAAATGGGTACGCGCCGCTGGGTCGCGGTCAAACACAATTGAAATATCTTCTTTAAGGTGCTTAAACATGCGCGCATTATGCCATTAAGTTAAGCGCGCGTCTAAAAACCAGCATGGCTATTTATACGCAATGTGTTGTTTCGCCATTAGTATTTATCGTGTTTTTTGGGATTCACCGTCAGCGTCAGAATGCCACGCAATAAATTCACTTCTTCTTTCTCTAATCGGCTGCGGCCATACAGGCGACGTAAGCGTTCAAATAGCTTTTTCGGCGCACGTGGATTGATATAGCCGATATATTCCAGCACCTCACGCATATGCTCATATAAGCGCTCTAGATCTTCTTGTGTGGCGAGTTCGACCGGCTTTTCGGCGTAATGCAACGCCCCCGTCGTGATCGCCATGCGGGTTTCGTAGCTCATGATTTGCACTGCTTGTGCCAGGTTAAGTGACGTATATTCAGGGTTGGCCGGAATTGTCGCCAACACATGGCAAAGATCAGCCTCGGCATTGCTCAGGCCGCTCATCTCCGTGCCAAATACCAATGCTACCTGGCTATGGCCGGCGACTGATTTCACTTCTTGCGCCGCTTCGCGCACCGTCATCACTTGTTGTGACAGCGAGCGCTCCTTGCCGCTGACGCCAATCACAAACTGGCAATCGGCCAGCGCTTCCTCTAGTGTCTCTGTCACCACGGCTGTTTCCAGCAAGTCAGCCGCATTCACGGCCAGCGAGTTTGCTTCACTGTCTGGAAAGTGTTTGGGGCGTACCAGGTAAAGGCGGCTAAGTCCCATGGTTTTCATGGCGCGCGCCGTGGAACCAATGTTGCCAGGATGGCTGGTATGGCATAAAACGACACGGATATTTGCAAATAGATGAGATTCTGGAGTAGATGACATAGGTAAATGTTGCCGTTGTGTTTGTGGCTAAGCGTGTAAAAAGCTAAAATAGCATTTTATCAGTTGAATCAAGATCACACAGCATGCATCCAATCCTGAATGTCGCCATTCGCGCAGCGCGCGAAGCAGGCAAAATCATCAACCGTGGCGCCATGGACATCGGTGCTTTAAAAGTCGAGCAAAAAGACACTAATGACTTTGTCAGCGAAATTGACCGCAATGCCGAGCAAGCCATTATCAATATATTGAAAGAGGCCTACCCAAAACACGGTTTTTATGGCGAAGAAACGGGTAAAACCAATAGCGAATCCGACAGTATCTGGATTATCGACCCATTAGATGGCACCACGAATTTCCTGCATAACTTCCCAGCCTACTGTATTTCAATTGCCCTGCAAGAAAAAGGTGTACTGACGCAGGCTGTTATTTACGATCCAGTGCGTAACGACCTGTTTACCGCCAGCAGAGGCAGTGGGGCGTTTTTGAACAACCGCCGTATCCGTGTCACACAGCGTACCAAATTGCAAGAAGCGCTGCTTTCCACCGGTTTCCCATTCAAAGACTTCAGCTATTTGGATACCTATATCAACATTTTCCGCGACATGGCTAAAAAAACCTCCGGTTTGCGCCGTCCGGGCTCCGCCGCGCTGGATCTCGCCTATGTCGCCGCTGGTTTCACCGATGGTTTCTTTGAAATCAACCTGTCACCATGGGATATCGCTGCTGGCGCATTGCTGGTACAAGAGGCCGGTGGCATTGTCGGTGACTTCGAAGGTAACGAAAGCTGGTTGCGTACCGGTAATATCGTCGCGGCCAACCCGAAAGTGTTTGGACAAATGCTGCAAGTGATTGCGCCGCATTTAACTGAGCGGATCAAAACACCGACATTGGGCGAGTAGTTTTTTGCTGAGGTGAATAAATAGACCCGGATAGAAATGTCCGGGTTTATTTTTTTGTGGGTAATGGGTTTGGAAGGTAATTCTTAGGGTTTGTGCGTTTAGGGGATGTTTTTTCGCCCTTTCGGCGAGTCACTTTTCTTTGCTTGCACAAAGAATAAGTAACCAAAAGAAATGCACCCCAACCTCCGCTTGTTTCCTGCGCTACTCGGTTTGTCGGGCGTCCATCGAAACTCGCCCTGACAAGCCACACACATCGTGGCTTGTTGCGGAACTCGAACAGCCGATGGTCGACAACTCCCGCCAATCCTGCGTTGCTCGGCGCGGCAGATGGGGGCCCCGAACACCATACGACTGCAACCATTCGCGAATTGAAGAAAAAGAATCTGTTTTTTACCGTCCAAACTGCGGCGCTGCTCCTTAAGTGAGATAAATCCCATTCCATCACGCTGAGTAGCGGAGACGAAGTGGGAGTAGTCGGCCATCGGCTGTTCGAGTTCCGCGGTGGCTTGCGGGGTGTGCAAGCCGCTAGGGCGAGTTTCGATGGACGCCCACTTTGTTGAGCAACGCAAGGGAGCCGCAGGCCGTGATGGCTGGGTGTCTTCCTCTTTGGTTACTTTCTGGGGGACAAGCACCAGAAAGTGACTCGCCGGGAGGCGAAAGAAATTACGACATAAACCCATATCTTTTAACTCTAAAAATAACTTTCCTTCATCATCCTCATTTCTAAAAGCACTCTCGGCAAAAAACATGCTTTTGTTGTAAGATGCACTGGCTATTTATTCCAACATCTTTAAATCAAAGTTTCCCTGCATGTCCTTCGAAAACCACACCCCCATGATGCGTCAATACCTGACGCTGAAAGCACAGTATCCCGATATGCTGCTGTTTTATCGCATGGGTGATTTTTATGAGCTGTTTTTTGAGGATGCAGAAAAAGCGTCGCGCTTGCTGGGCATTACGCTGACCCGTCGCGGTGCCAGCAATGGCGAGCCGATTAAAATGGCGGGCTTGCCTTACCACGCCGCCGAAGGCTATCTGGCCAAATTGGCAAAAATGGGCGAGGCGGTCGCGATTTGCGAGCAGGTGGGTGATCCGGCGACTTCTAAAGGGCCGGTGGCGCGTGAGGTGACACGTATCCTCACACCAGGCACCTTGACGGATGCGGCGCTGCTGGATGAAACACGTGATAACACGCTGCTGTGTGTGGCAAAAGGTGAGGGTGTGCTTGGTCTGGCGCGGCTCAACCTGGCTTCGGGTGAGTTTGTGTTGAGCGAGATCGCTCCCGGTCATTTGTCGCAGGAACTGGAGCGGATTAATCCCGCCGAGTTGGTGATTGCAGAAGACCATAGTTCAGAGGTGCTGCAGCAGTCGCGTTGTGCCAAAAAGCGGTTGGCGCCATGGCAGTTTGACCTGGATACGGCTAACCGCAGCCTGACGCAGCAATTCAATACGCATGACCTCGGTGGCTTTGGCTGCGGTGAGATGCCTGCGGCGGTGACGGCGGCGGGTGCGTTGCTGGAATATGTGAAACACACGCAGCGCACGGCGTTGCCACATATTGTCGGGTTGCGCGTTGAGCAGAGCCATCATTACCTGCAACTGGATGCAGCGACACGCCGTAACCTGGAAATTGACACGACCATTCGCGGTGAAGCAACACCGACCTTATATTCGCTGCTGAATTCGACACAAACGGCCATGGGCGCGCGTTTGTTGCGCCACTGGTTGCATCATCCCCTGCGTAATCAGCACACCATACAGCAACGCCATGTGGCCGTGGCTGAGTTATTCGAGCAATTTTTGGATAGCCCGTTACAGCAGGTGTTGCATCCGATTGGCGATATTGAGCGCATGACTGCGCGCGTGGCGCTTAAGTCTGCCCGGCCGCGTGATCTGTCAGGCCTGCGCGACAGTTTGCTGCAATTGCCCGCGCTTGTCGGCGCATTGCCACAAACGGCGTCCAGTTTATTGCAAGGCTTGCTGGCTGAGTTAAGGGTCCCGGCCGATGCCTTGCAGGTGCTGGTCAAGGCAATCCAGGCTGAGCCTTCGGCGGTGTTACGAGAGGGCGGCGTGATTGCCACCGGTTATGATGCCGAACTCGATGAGTTACGTGCAATCCAGACCGATCATGGCGACTTTTTACTGCAATTTGAAGCTGCTGAAAAAGCGCGCACGGGCATCGCTAACCTCAAGGTGGAGTACAACAGCGTACATGGTTTTTATATTGAAATCAGCCGCTTGCAGGCCGAGAGCGCACCGCCGGAATATCGCCGCCGCCAGACCCTGAAAAATGTAGAGCGCTTTATTACGCCTGAATTGAAAGCGTTTGAAGATAAAGTACTGAGCGCCAACGAGCGTGCGCTGGCACGTGAAAAAATGCTTTATGAGCAGGTGCTGGAGGCTTTGCTGCCGCATATTGCAAACTTGCAACGGATTGCCACCGCGGTGGCGACGCTGGATGTGCTGGCTTGTTTTGCCGAGCGCGCACGGGCACTCAACTATGTGCAGCCAACATTCCGCGCGGATATTGGCCTGGATATCCAGCATGGTCGCCATCCCGTCGTGGAGAGCATCGCCCAGCCTTATGTCGCTAACGATGTGCAACTGAATGCATATCGTCAATTATTGCTGATCACCGGCCCGAACATGGGTGGTAAATCTACCTTTATGCGGCAGACGGCATTGATCGTCTTGCTGGCGTATTGTGGCAGCTTTGTGCCCGCACAAAGTGCAGTCATTGGTGAAATTGACCGTATCTTTACCCGCATTGGTGCTTCTGATGACCTGGCGGGTGGTCGTTCAACCTTTATGGTTGAGATGACGGAAACCGCCAATATCCTTAACAATGCCAGTGCTAACAGCCTGGTCTTGCTCGATGAAATCGGCCGCGGCACCAGTACATTTGATGGTCTGAGCCTGGCGTGGGCTGTGGCTAAACAATTGCTGGAAAAAAACAAATCGCTGACCTTGTTTGCCACGCATTACTTTGAATTGACGCGGATTGTCGATGAAGCCAAACATGCTGCGAATGTACACCTTGATGCGGTCGAGCACGGCCAGGGCATCGTCTTTTTGCATAAGGTGGAAGAGGGTGCCGCGACCATGAGCTACGGTATCCAGGTCGCGCAACTGGCGGGGATCCCTAAATCTGTCGTGCAGTTGGCTAAGCGCAAGCTGCAACAACTCGAAAATCAAACCATTGCCGCTACTCCGCAAAATGACCTGTTTGCAGCAAGCCAGGTGCTAGAGGAACCGCCTTTGCATCCGCTGGTCGCAGAACTAGAGCGTATCCAGCCAGATGACTTGACGCCTAAACAAGCGTTAGAGTTACTGTATCTTTTAAAAAAACAACTGTGAGAATTTGACCATGCAAAAACCTGCTATTACCCAACAAGCCATCCATGAGTTGCTTGCCAACCGCTGGAGCGGCCGTGCCTATGATGCCGCGCAGTCAGTCAGCAAAGAGCAGGTGACCAGCTTGCTCGAGGCTGCCCGTTGGGCGCCTTCCTGTTTTGGTGATCAGCCATGGCGCTACGTCGTCTGTAACAAGGCCGATAACCTGCAAGCATGGCAAGCTGCATTCGATTGCCTGGTGCCTGGTAATCAGGGCTGGGCCGTGAATGCGCCGGTGTTGTTGCTGATTTGCGCAGACACACTGTTTGGTCATAATGATAAGCCCAATAAATGGGCGGCATATGATACCGGCGCAGCGACCGAGAACCTTTGCCTGCAAGCCACAGCTTTGGGTTTGATGGCGCACCAGATGGGTGGATTTGATGCCGACAAGGCACGTACTACCTTTAAGGTGCCGGAGCGTTACCAGATTTTAGCCATGGTGACCGTGGGCTATCAGGCGGCCGTGGAGAGCTTGTCTGGTGAAGTCAAAGAGCGCGAGCTCGCTGCCCGTAGCCGTAAACCACTGGACGAGTTGTTTTCTAATGGCGTATGGCCAGGTCAGTAATTCATCATATTTACCCATGCGGCATTGGCCCGTTTGGGTAGATAAGCCTCTGATATATAAGATTGTTGTTGAGTTATTTAATGTGATGAATTAGCATTCACTTCAACTAAAGGTTTAATTAAAAAATGCCTGCAAATACAGGTCACGTTCATTGAGGAGAAAGAGTATGTTGATGTCACGTTTTTTCAAGACATTGTTAGGTGTTGCCTTATTTGCAGGAGTATCACTGGCAAATGCTGCTTCTTATAGCTTCGTTGGTAGCTGGTCAGTCGCAAACAGCGCCGCCCCTTACTGGAGTGATTCAGCTTATGAATCTACTAATGGGCCATTAGCATATACTGCACAAGAAGCAGCTGCGCTGTTATTCGGAGGTTCTGCTTCTGATTACGTGATTAGTACTATTGATAACAATCCATTGAACATCAACTTTCAGGGCTGGTATGACGTTATCGGCTATGGTGGTGCACAGTTCGCACAAGATTACAGTAATAAATACGATGGGTTGTATTATGGCCCTGTGGATTCATTTGGGGGTGGTAACATTAACTCGGCAGCTTCTGCATTTATCAGAGACAACAAAGTGACCAGTCTCAACTATGCATTTAGAATTACGCCGGTGCCAGAACCAGAAACCTATGGTTTGTTGATGGCTGGCCTGGGTGCCATTGTGTTGGTGCGCAGAAGAAAATACAACGCTTAACTCAAGCGTTTAAAACAAAAAAGTCGGCAATTGCCGACTTTTTTGTTTTTGGGTATTTGTGTACTAACATCCAAGGAAAATTTCTCGGGCAGCAGCTTCGTCTGTTAAAATAAGCCCTATAAAAACAATTTTTTGGACTGGAGATAGTATGGCGGTTGTAACACTGACCAAAGATAATTTTAAAGAAACCATCGAAAACAATGCGTTCGTGGTGGTTGATTTCTGGGCACCATGGTGTGACCCTTGTGTGGCATTCACGCCGACTTTTGAGGCGGCTGCTGCAAAAAATCCGGATATTGTGTTTGGTATGGTGAATACTGAAACTGATCCGGAAATTTCTGAGTATTTTGAAGTGAAACAGATTCCAGGGTTACTGGTGATCCGTGAGCGTGCTGGTATTCATGCGCAAGTCGGTGAGATTGGTGCACCGGCATTGGATGAGATTATCAAATGGGCACGTGAGTTTGATATGACGCCAGTGCGGGAGTATTACAAAGCGGAAGACGCTAAGCAATAATCGATGATTGTTGTGTTTAAAAAAGCCATGCAATGCATGGCTTTTTGCTTTGTGATCGTAGGTAATTTAGGGGTAGGTTTAACTGTGTGTTTTCGCCTTGTTGGCGAGTTGTTTTTTTTGCTTGCTTCAAGCGAAGGTTGTTTGTGGCGTTGCTTTTCGCTCTTTCAGCGAGTTACTTTTCTTTGCTTACACAAAGAATAAGTAACCAAAAGAAATGCACCCCAACTTCCGCTTGTTTCCTGTGCTACTCGGCTTGCCGGGCGGCAATCAAAAACTCGCTCCTTTGGAGCTCAAACAGTTGCTTGCCGAAAACTCCCGTCAACCCTGCGTTGCTCGGCGCGGCAGATGGGGGCCCCGAACACCTATTGAGCGCAACGGTAAGTGATTTTAAGAAATGAATCTGGTTTTCAAACTGTCCGAACTGAAGTGATGCGAGTTAAATGAGATAGATCCCATTCATCACGCTGAGTAGCGGAGACGAAGTGGGGGAAGTCGGCCATCGGCTGTTCGAGTTCCGCGGTGGCTTGCGTTTTGTGCAAGCCGCTAGGGCGAGTTTCGATGGACGCCCACTTTGTTGAGCAACGCAAGGGAGCCGCAGGCCGTGATGGCTGGGTGCCCTCCTCTTTGGTTACTTTCTGAGGGGCAAGCATCAGAAAGTGACTCGCCGAGAGGCGAAACAGAACGCTACATTATCATGCAAGCATTAGCCAAGTGCATCTTTCTTGCTCACGCTTAATCCACCGGCACTTTCGCCCGCGCCACCACATTCCTCAATACAAAACTGGTATGTACGCCTGTAACACCTGCAATTTTGGTGATTTTATGCAGCAGCAGATGCTGGTAATCATCCATGTCCTTCACAACGACTTTAAGCAAATAATCTGATTGCTGGCCGGTAATCAGCAGGCATTCAAGCACTTCTGGAATCTGCGTAATGCTGCTTTCAAAATTGGCAAAGCGTTCTGGCGTGTGTTGGTCCATGGATATACCGATCAGTGCCATCAGGCTTAACCCGAGTTTTTTTGCATCAACCAGTGCCTGATAGCCGAGAATCAAGCCTGCTTGCTCTAATGCTTTGACTCTTCTCAGGCATGGTGCAGGGGAGAGGCCGATGCGGTCGGCGAGTTCCTGGTTGCTGATGTGCCCATCAGTTTGCAGGATGCTGAGTATGGCTTTATCGAAGCGGTCTAATTTCATGTTAATTTCAACTTTAATTTTATATTGAAATAATATTACAAAAATAATTAATTAATTGAAATAATATTTTTTAAATTGGCTATTTTTGGATAAATTAGCAATTTAATTTTTCACCAAACCTCTATCATGTGTCTTGTCAAAAACAAAACTTATGGAGCACAGCATGCAGACACAATCCGCACAAAAATATCAGCCTTTTCCCCCCGTGAATCTCAAAGACCGCCAGTGGCCGAATGCGGTGATCAGTCAGCCGCCGATCTGGATGAGTACTGATCTGCGTGACGGTAACCAGTCTCTGTTCGAGCCTATGGATGCAGAAAAGAAGCTGCGTATGTTTAATATGCTGTGCCAGATGGGATTTAAAGAGGTTGAAGTGGCGTTTCCTTCAGCGTCGCAAACGGATTTTAATTTTGTGCGTAGCCTGATCGAGGAAAAACGCATTCCGGATGATGTGACCATAGAAGTGCTGACGCAGGCACGTGAGCACCTGATACGCCGTACCATGGAGTCTGTGCGTGGCGCACGCCGTGTCATTGTGCATATTTATAATGCGATCTCGCCTACCTTTAGAGACGTCGTCTTTAATATGAGTAAGGCCGAGGTGAAGGCCATGGCCGTGGATTCGGTGAAGCTGGTCAAGGCGCTGGCGGCTGAGATGCCAGAAACGGAAATCGTTATGCAATATAGCCCGGAAACGTTTACTGCGACTGAGCTTGCGTTTTCGAAAGAGGTTTGCGATGCCGTCACCGAAGCCTGGGATGCGACGCCAACACGCAAAGTGATTATCAACTGCCCGGCGACGGTAGAAGTGGCTAGCCCGAATGTGTATGCGGACCAGATTGAATGGATGCACCGCCACCTGGCGCGCCGTGACAGCGTGATTCTGAGCCTGCATCCGCATAATGACCGCGGCACAGCCGTCGCAGCGACCGAGCTGGGCATCATGGCTGGGGCTGACCGCGTTGAGGGTTGCCTGTTCGGGCATGGCGAGCGTACGGGCAATGTCGACCTGGTGACGGTGGCGCTCAATATGTATACCCAGGGCGTGCATCCTGGCCTGGATTTTTCTGATATTGATGCGATTGGCAGTACGGTAGAGGAGTGCACGCAGATTGAAATTCATCCGCGCCATCCTTATGCAGGTGACCTGGTATTTACGGCGTTCTCCGGCTCACATCAGGATGCGATTAAAAAAGGCTTTGCGGCACAGCAGGCTGATGCGCGCTGGAATGTGCCGTATCTGCCCATTGATCCTAAAGACCTGGGCCGCAATTATGATTCAATTATTCGCGTCAACAGCCAGTCTGGCAAAGGCGGCATTGCTTATCTGCTGGAGAGCCATTATGGGGTCGTGATGCCTAGGCGGATGCAAGTCGAGTTTTCGGGCGTGGTGCAGCAATATACGGATCAACATGGCAGTGAAGTCGGGCCTGCTGAACTGTGGCAGCTGTTTAATGTACATTATGTCTCTGCGGTGGTGCCGCTGCACTTTCAGGATTACCAGCTTGAAACGCATGCACAAGGGCAGGCCATTCGCATGCATATTGCCGTGGATGGGGTGCCGACGATTGCCAGTGGCCATGGCAATGGCCCGGTGGATGCGGCGATTCACGCACTGCAGAATATCGGTATTCAGGTACAGGTGCGCAGCTTTGAAGAGCGTTCACTAGGGGCGAGCAGTTCTGCCGGAGAGGCGATGGCTTGTGCATTTGTCGAGGTCGTTTGCCAGGGCAAGGTCTGTTACGGCGTTGGCATGGATACCAATATTGTGACGGCGTCGATCAAGGCGATCTTCAGCGGGATGAACAGGTGTCGCGTGCAGCCTGAAGCGCTGGTCAAAATCGCCTGATGGATGGGTAAGGCCTTGTCATCATCTTTGACAGGGCCTGCTTACCAATGCCCTGTGGTGATGAGCGTATAAATGAAATAAACGCCCACCAGCATCATGATGTACACGGGCAGGTCGCTGGCAGCGCGGCGTTGCTGGCTGCTAATGTGGGTGATGTAGCGGTGAAAGGCAATGGCCGCAACCAGCAGGATAAATGCGATGACACCATTGATGGGATTGGCCGTCACCCATTGCAACCAGTCTGTCGGGCCTTGGTCACTGCCAAATAGATGCACGGCAATGCCGATAAAGCCGCACAGCATCAGCCCCAGGGTGACGAGTGCCTGTATTATTTTCCAGGCACTATCGGGGCGAATAGTGCGGTTCTTGCTGTAGCGGTTTGGATCCATACGGCACTCCCTTCAAACAACAATCATAGGCACAAGCGCTAGATTGGTTTTGTGAGCCCGTCAGCCAGTACGGGCTTAGCTATTACTTATTGTAGCCGGATTCGCAGGCAAATAGCTGACTGGGTCTACGGGTTTGCCTTTTTGCCTGATTTCAAAATGCAGCATGGGGGATTTGTTGTTGGCCGCAGCAGGTAAGTTGGCCAATTTCTCGCCAGATGCCACAAAAGAACCTTCTTTCACCAAAGAATTACCTTGATGTGCGTAGACGGAGAGCAGGTTGCTATTGTGTTTGATAATAATCAGCTTGCCGTAGCCGCGTACATCCATACCGCTGTAAATGACCTTGCCGGCACCGGCGGCATTAATCACCTGGCCCGCGTTGCCGGTGATGTTGAGCCCTTTATTGGTTTGTGCATCAAAGCCCGCGCTGACTTTACCGGCTAATGGCCATTGCCACTGGATATCGTTATCGGTAATCGCCTCCAGGTCGCTGGTGGCTGCTGCGCCTTTACTTGCTTCGGTTGCGGCAGGCGTGCTACTCGCGGGTGCGCTAGCGGCTGCGGTTTCACCTGTGCTGTTTATGTCCGGGCGAATAATCGCAGAGGTGACTACTTCCGCATCATCCGGCGCGTTGCTGCTGTCATTGACTTTGTTATTCGCTGCGCTGCTATTTGCCGGTTTGGCGTTGAGATTAAGCACTTGGCCGACATGTATCTCATAGGGCGCTTGCAACTGGTTGAAGTCGGCCAGTTTCATAAACGGAATACCAAACTTACGGCCTATGCTATAGAGCGTGTCGCCTTTTTGCACCAGATACTGGTTTGCACCCAGGGTGTTTGGGGTGGCTGATTTACTTTCGCTGCTTGTAGCACTGGTCGCAGGGCTACTGCTGACTGGTGCACGCGGCATGGGCGAGTTGAGTGCGCAGGCTGCCAGCGTACTGGCGGCTCCCCAGACGGTGAGCAGAGTGCGTAATCTCATGATAAAGCCGTGCCTCCCAACAATGGAACAAACTTCACTGGCTCCAGTGCGGTTTGTTGTACACCTTGTGCAGTGCGTTCAATCAGATGTAATACTTGTTCGTGCGTGCCGACCGGGATCACCATGCGGCCGCCTACGGCCAGTTGCTCTACCAGCTCTTGTGGCACATGGCTGGCCGCGGCTGTCACCATAATGGCATCGAACGGACCGTAACTTTTCAGGCCCAGGCTGCCATCGGCATGGTCGAGTTTGACGTTGGTGCATTTGAGGGTACGCAAATGATTCCTGGCTTTCATCACCAGTGGGCGTATGCGCTCTAATGAGTAAACCTCTGCACTGACGCGTGACAATACGGCTGTTTGGTAGCCGCAGCCGGTGCCGATTTCAAGCACCTTGTTCAGCGGTTTGCCATTGCGCAAGATTTGCGTCATCTTGGCCACAATATAAGGCTGTGAAATGGTCTGGCCATAACCAATCGGCAATGAAACATCTTCATAGGCACGAATAGACAATGCTTCGTCGACAAAGATGTGGCGCGGGATATCTGCCATGGCAGCAATCACCACTTCATCCTGAATGCCTTGTTCGCGCAGGCGGGTGAGCATGCGCTCACGCGTGCGAGACGAGGTCATGCCTATGCCGGTTTTACTTGATGTTCTAGGAATCGCCATAATACTTAATTCTTGGCTTGCAGCCATTGTTGCATGGTTGCAATCTGGGAGTGCCTAGTCAGGTCTACCTGGATAGGGGAGATAGAAACATAGCCTTGCGATACGGCATGGAAATCAGTGCCTTCGCCACCATCGTTCGGTTGCCCGGCTGCGCCTACCCAGTAAACGGTTTCCCCGCGTGGTGTTTGCAGCTGAATGACGGGCTCTGCTTTATGACGCTTGCCCAGGCGGGTAATTTTGCGGCCTTTAATCTCTTCCAAAGGCAGATCCGGTACATTGATGTTGAGCAAGGTTGGTTCGGTGAATTCGCTGTGGTTATAGTGTTTAACCAATTCAACGATGACTTTTGCCGCAGTTTCAAAATGGGCTGGCTGATGTTGCGCCATAGAGACAGCAAACGAAGGGATGCCTAACAGATAGCCTTCAGTCGCGGCAGCTACGGTGCCTGAGTAAATGGTGTCGTCACCCATATTGGCACCATCATTAATACCGCTGATGACCATGTCTGGCATCTCTTGCATCAGGCCGGTGAGGGCAATATGCACGCAGTCTGTGGGGGTGCCGTTAACGTAGTAAAAGCCATTGGCGGCTTTTTTGACGCTTAGTGGGCGGTCCAGTGTCAGGGAGTTGCTGGCACCGCTGCGGTTACGTTCTGGGGCCACCACCGTGATATCGGCAATTTTGCTTAAGTGTGTGGCCAGTGCGTTTAAACCTGGTGCCAGGTAGCCATCATCATTGGATAACAGAATTCTCATGCCCGATATTATATAAGGTTTACCAGGCTTGTCAGCGTCCGTGCACGAAAGAATTTATAGTGAAAATGCCACCTGCATTGACGCTGTTAAAGCGATCTCACGCAGGCTGGTAACGACTGCCGGTATATTTGGAATATGCAATCACGCTGGCAAAGAAAATCAGGCTGAGGATGACTTCTGCCACTGCCAGCCAGCGCGCTACACCTGTCTCAGACCAGGCCCTGACGGCCCCTTCGGTAAAGTAGAACAAGATCAGCATGCCAGACCATTGGTAGGTGTAGCGTTTGCCGCGCAAAATGCCAAATAATGGCAGCAGCAATGGTAGCGTTTTGAGAAACAACAGGCTGCCACCGGCCCGCAGTGGCGCCCAGAAAATCTCCCATCCCAGGCACAACACAATCAGGCCAAGCAGGCTGATACTAGCCGCGATGCGGCTGACGGATAAAATACGTGGAATCATGATTTACAGGCTTGTGATAGAGCGACCAATGCTTTGCGTGCATCCATCGCGTTTAATACGGGGTGTTCAAATTGAAAACGTAACTGGCCATGGATTTCTTCGCCTTGATGATATTGCACATCAAAGCCTTCAGCATCCAGGCCCACCATTTCTGCGTGATCGGCCGCTACGCCATGCACATGCTGGCAATATTGCAGCAAGCTATCTTTGTGATCCTCATTCATATGCGCGACGATACCGCCTTCTTGCGCGGCCAGCATGCTCTCTGCCAGGCCGTCATTCAGTGCGTTGCCTTCAAACCAGCCCATGCGGCCAAAACCAGCGATATAACGCACTTGTTCCACCTGAATACGGTAAAAATGAAAATCGTGCATATCGAAGTAGCTGGCCGCCTGTGGCAGATAGCGTAAATAACGCGCACGCAAATCCTCATCCTGTTTGTCGCAATGAATGGCTTCGCCCATCAGGGTTAGCCGCGCATTGGCCTGTAAATCATCGGCACCGGAGAACACCAGCAAGGAAACTTTCGGGTTTTCCAAAATGTTTTTGGTATGCTCGGCAATGGTGCTGATCAGGATCACCGGCTCAGCCTGCTGGTTACACACAAACGGTGCTACCGAGCCAAACGGAAAGCCAGGATACTTCATCGAATGCGTAGACAAAATGGCGTGTCGGGTTGAAAACAAGAACTGACGGGCTTCATGGGCGAGGGCAGCAGACATAGCGACTTTTCCTGAAAACGGTTATTGCAATTTGAGTGCAGTTTCGGCCAGGCGTTTCCCCAGCGCCATGCACAATTTTTTCTCATCATCTGAGATCGGCTGGTCATCCAGCGCGCCGCCAATATGGCTGGCACCATAAGGCGTACCACCTGTTTTGGTGGTCCCCAGTTGCGGTTCGGAATATGGCAGGCCTAACATCAACATACCGTGATGCATCAGCGGGATCATCATGGTCAGTAACGTCATTTCGTTACCGCCATGCAGTGAACCACTGGAGGTGAATACCGCAGCGGGCTTGCCGATGAGTGCGCCCTTGAGCCATAAACCAGCAGTGCCGTCGAGAAAGTACTTCATCGGTGCCGCCATATTACCAAAGCGGGTCGGGCTACCCAAGGCCAGGCCGGCACAGTCTTCCAGATCCTGCAGGGTAGCATAAGGCGCGCCAGACGCAGGAATGTCAGCCTCTGTGGCTTCACAGTTGGCCGACACTTTAGGCACTGTACGTATACGCGCTGTCGCCCCGGCAACACTTTCCACGCCACGTGCAATCAGTTGCGCCATCTCTTTGACGGCGCCGCCTTGCGAGTAATAGAGCACGAGAATGGTTGTCATTTTTTTCGTTTATCTTTCACGTGTTGTTTTTTTGTGTCTAGTTCAAACAAACCAATGGTTTGAATCAGCTCACTAAATTTAGCATAGCCATAGTTTCTAGAGTCAAAAGCGGAGTAGTTCTTAATGATGTGTTTTTTTACTTCGCTTAAGTTAGCAAAGCTGTCGTCATCAGATAGCGCTTCAATGGCCGAGCGAATCAATGACACCAGCTTGGTGTCCTGCGCCAGTTGTTGGGAGGTTTTTTTAATCACCGGACTCAATGTCACTAATTCTGGTGTGCTGGTCATCTGTTTATGAACAGGGTCGGTTTTTTCGATGATGTCTTTGTCACTTTGTACTAACGCAGGGGTTTCTTCGGTTTTTTTGTCTTGCGAAAGAATCTCGATAAAGACAAATTGATTGCAGGCAGCGCGCAGAGATTCAGGGGTTTTTGCTTCACCAAAACCATACACACGCTTGCCAGACTCCCGGAAGCGGATGGCCAGTCTGGTGAAGTCACTGTCACTGGATACGATACATACACCATCCAGTGGTGCGGTATAGAGTAAGTCCATGGCGTCAATAATCAGTGCACTATCAGTGGCATTTTTGCCTTTGGTATTAGCATATTGCTGCATGGGTTGTATTGCATGCTTGGGTAGAACCTCTTTCCAGCGACTCAGTTGATGCTGTGTCCAGTCACCGTAAATTCGGCGTATGCTGGCATCGCCAAATTTGGATATTTCTTCGAACAAAGCATCGATGATGGGAATCACGTTGAACGTATTGTCCGCATCAATCAGAACGGCTAGTCTTGGATTTGTTTTGTCGGTACTCATGCGTTTAAGAACTCAATTAGTCAAAGCTAAAACCATAAAACACGTCTAGCGCATTGTCTGAGCCGGTTCTGGTTTCTATGGAGATACGCTTGGTTAGCTGATAGGTGAGTTTACCAACATTTAACAGGCCGACAATGCTTTTTTCATAGCCGACCACCAGGTTGCGGTTAATGCGTTTGCCGACGCTGACGGCATAGTTAGTCGGGCTGCTGCCTCTCACATCTATGCTATCCAGGCCAACGGCTTGTGCAATTTTGGTTTGCAGCGAGACGGAGTCGCCTTGTGATAACAGCGCCCCTGCGGCTACCGATAACAAGGCCATATCGCTGCTGCCGACTTGTGACATGGGCTGGCCCAGCACCAGTAGCGAGATTTTGTTTTCGTTGCTGGTATCAGGTGTAGACACCAGTTTTAATTGTGGGGTTTGCAGGCTGCCATTGATTTGAATGCCCACTTTGGTACTTTCCACTTGCCTGGTCGCCAGCACATCGAGGCCAATGTTAGGCAGTTTGCCGCTGAATATCAGGCGGCCGGTTTCGATATTGAGTGATTGGCCATAGGCGATATAAGTGCCGGTGATTTCCAGCGTGCCAGCGGCGGTGAGTTCGTCCAGCATGCCATTGAGCTGCATATTGCCGCTTAATGCACCGTTGAGCCCTTGGCCACGCAACATAAATTGTTCGGATTCCTTGAACGGTAATACCAAGGGTTTATCACCAAAGTCGAGTGCAAAGTTGTTAAGCACCAGTTTTGAGGTTGGCTCAGGTTGACTGGCTTGCGGTGATTCAATCACCACATCTTCATCTAACTTAGGTTTGTCGGCTTTCGGTAGTTCAAACAGGCCTTTATGTATTTTGAGTTTGCCGCTGAGCGTGGTTTGCTCACTGTTCATGCTGATTTGGGTATTGCCGCTTAGTTGCACCCAGCGGTCTACCCTGGATAGCGCCTGCAGTTTATTGAGTTGCATAGAGGCATCCAGTTGCCAGCGGTCTTGTTTAAAGGTCAGCAGGCCATTGCCATTGAGTTCGCCACTTTTGCCTGCAAAGTGGAGTTTTTCAACGTTGACCTGGTCTCCTGCCAGTATGGCGCTCAGGCTGCCTTGTTCCAGCCATAAACCTTGTGACGGTATTTGTAAGGCAAGGGACTGGCCTTGAATGCTGCCTTGCAGTTGTGGCTGGGCGATCACACCACTGGCCTGGGCATCTATGAGTAGTTGGCCTGCTGGCTGGAACTCTGGCATCAGTTTAGCTAGCCAGCCCAGTTTTGAGAAATTTGCCTTGAGTTGCGCCGAAATCGGGGCTGAGCGTTGAATGACGATACCATTTTCTGTGGGCGTAACGACAGTGTTGCCCGTCAGTTGCAAGTCTATCGCGGTGTCTGCACGTATGCTGCTTTGCACGCTGACGCGATTGTTCTGCGCCTGGAGATCAGTAAGCAGCGTATGTATGCCCAGGCCTTGCCAATGTGCCTGGCTGCTATCATAGACTTGCCAGTCGCCTGAAGTGCGCTCCAGGTGTAGTGTGCCGTTCAGCTGTTCGCCTAGCGCCAACTGCCAATTTGCTGACACGCGCAAGTGGTCTGCAGGTAAGGCTTCGGATTGCTCAGGTATCAACCATGCCATGATGGCTTGTAATGGAAATACCTTGAGTGCGCCCTGGCTGCTGAACTGTACTTTTTCGGCAGCTTGCTGTGTGAGCGGGTTAGCTGTTCTGGCCGGGCGATAGCGCAGTTGGTCCAGTTGCAGTTGCCCTGAGAGGGCGTTGAGCAGCAGATTCTGTAACTGGAAGCCTTGTTCATTGTGCCATTGCAGGCTAGCAGGTTGCGCCAGTTGAAAGACTTTACCATTGGCATCTTGTAATTGTGTCAGTTGCGCTTGCCAGGTGTCCGCTTGCCAGCTGCCATCCAGTGCTAGCAGCAGGTTGCGTTGCAATACAGGATCGGCGTCATTGATTTTTAACGCCAGGTGATGTTTTGCCAGTGTGCCGGACACGTCCAGTGCGGCATCAATCGGTGGGCTATCTATGCCGCGTGCGTTCTGCTGCGACAGGCCGCGTAACTTGATATGGTTTTCTAGTGACGACTGTGCCTGGTCGGCAGCCTGGCCTTGTGCCTCAAAGCCTGCCAGTGACAGGCCTTGCGGTAACTGCAATTGCTGGCCAGAGAGTTGATAGGTCGCGGCAAAGCCGTCTGCGGATTGTTGCACCTTACCGGTGCCCGTTACCTGTCCGGCAAAGCCAGGCATCAGTTGTGCCAGGTTGGCCAAATTTGCCTGCCATGACAGGGTGCTATCCTTCGACGCGGGAGCGTTTTGGCCTGCCTTCACAGTGAGCGTGTTTTTATCCAGTTGTGCCAGCAGGTCCATTTGAGTGAGTTGCGTGCCTTGCAGGCTGGCGGTGCCACGGACGACCAGTGGTTGGCCCTGCAAACGACTATCACCCGCATCGATGGTGGCTAATAGCTGGCCTTGCTCGGTCAGGCTGCCATCGGCGATGATTTTTAAGTCCATATGGCCAGCCAGTTGTGGGTGGATATGCTTGGCTTGCAATTGTTGCAGATGCACAAGAAAATGGCTCTGGCGTGTTTCATCGAGGCCAATCGAAGCACTGATTTGCAACATGTCTTCGGTCTCTGTTTGCGCAGGTACGATGGCAAATGGCCTGGCTTGCGGCTGGTAGTGATGGTTGGCGGCAATCTCCAGCCGGGTGAGGTCACCATGCAACTCGGTGCGCAGGTGATAAGGCAGCTCGGCCTCTGTTTGCTGCACATCCATCCAGCCATTGAGTGAAAACGGCGCGGCATTTTGCATCTGGAAATGTGTGCTGACTTTGCCCCAGGGGCTGTATGCCTGGGCAATGCGGAACTGCAAGGCCTGGTTGTCAGCATCCAGGTCGAATTGAATCTGCGTGATATGCGAGGTGTTGGCGCCCTGGATAATGGTCAGCCGGTCAATCTGCCCCGACAGCAAATGGAACGGAAGCGGAATCTGGATATGTGCAGGTAAGGGCGACTGGCCTGATTGTGGCGCAGGTGTGACTTCTGTGGCTGGTTTGAAGCGCAGTGTGATTTGCCTGGCGCGAAACTGCGAGACGGTCAGTTCGCCTTTGGGGGTGACCGCCAGGCGCATATGGGAATCTATGCCTTCTACCTTAAGCGTGGCGTTACCCAGGTCAGATTCAAACTCTTTCAGACTGGTCATCAGCAGTACATTGGCGGCCCACACCATTTGTGGCGTGATAATGAGTGACATGCACAACACACTGGTGAGCACTAGCTTGAATAGTCGGTGGAATATTTTCACAAGTGACATCAGAAATTCACGCCCAGGTTAAAGTGCAAACGGTATTCTTTGGTTTCTTCGCCATAGGCAACATCTACGCCTACCGGGCCAATCGGGCTGCGCCAGCGTACCCCCAGGCCATAACCAAAGGCCGGGTCATAGTCTTTCCAGCTATTGGCGGCATGACCAAAATCGACAAAAACGGCAGCGCCCCAGGATGAGGTCAGCCATTGCACAACTTCGCTGCTACCGGTGAGTAACACGCGGCCGCCAACAATCGCATCGGCTTCTTTAACGCCAAGTGACTGGAACGCGTAACCGCGCACGGATTGGTCGCCACCCGCCCTGAATAAGTAAGTCGCAGGCACACTGCGTGCGCCGGTGACGGTGCCGATTTCGATGCGGCCCAGCCATTGTGTGGATTGCGTCAGCGGATAAAAGCCCTGCAACCTGGCTTGTGATTGCAGAAAGCGACCATCTGACAGTTTGTCGAGCGGCGCCAGTTGAAACTGGGTATTTAGGATCCAGCCTTTGGTAGGCGCCAGCGGATGATCCAGCTTGCGCATATTAAGGCCATAGGCCAGCGTCGCCGCCTTGTTGAATTGCGAAGATTCGCCATCCACGGTCAAAAACTCATACAGCAGGTTGGCGCCTATATATTGCTCAAAAATACTGGGCTGTCCCCAATAGCGCCGCACACCGTTTTGCACGGCGGTGGTAATCTGGCCTTCAAGGTCTGTGCGTGTCACGCTGTTCTGGATGCTGTCGCGGTAACCTTTTTCATCAGTGAGAAACGTGATATTGGAGGTGACGGCTTGCAGGCGCTGTTCCAGCCGCAAACTGCTGTCCCACAGCAGGCCACGGTCAAACAGGTTGCGGTCAGTGTAATTAAACACAATACGTGCGCCTGTGTTGGTGCTGGCGCCTACCCCAATGCGCAGGGTATTTTGTTCCATTTCGTGTACGGTTACGTCTATGTCGGCGCTATGGTCGGCGTTGAGTGCTGTGGTGTTGGCGACGACATCTACGGAACGGAATTTGCCGGTGGCCATGAAACTGTTTTGCAGCGTCAGTAGATCTGCCTGGCGATAAGGCGCACCGGTTTTCAGTGTGTTGAGCGGGCGCACCAGTGTCTCGTGGTAGTGCTGCAGCCCATGAATGCGGACTTCGCCTATGCGCACTGCAGGCCCTGAATCCATTGCCAGCGTAATCAACACGGCTTGTGTTTGTGGGTTGACCATGGCTTGTGACGTAGTGATTTTGGCATTAGGGAATTCTGCGCGTAGCAAGGTGGCCAGTAACTCGCGCTTGGCGGTAGTCCAGGCTTGCTGGGTAAAGATGCTGTTCACGGGAAGTGGCCAGCTTTTCTGCGCCGCTTCTAATGTGGCCAGGTGGCTGGCCTGCTGAATCTCACCAGTGATAGACACATTGACCTGGCTCACTTTGGCTTGCGCCGGCAGGCTGATATGAAACTCGGCCAGATTGGCGGTGGGTTGCACACTGATGGTTTTGGTTTTGAAATAACCTTCGGTTGCCAGCAGGTCGGCGATTTCCTGTGGCGTTTTTTGTACCAGCCTGCGCCATTCACTGTCGTTCATGCGCGGGTTTTGCATGGCTTCGTGTATGGTCAGGTGTTTTTGCAGCAGTTCACGCAGCGTTGAGGTATCGTCAACGGTTGCATCGCTGGCGAGTGAAAAACGTGTCTGGTAGGTGCTGTCTGGCTTGACGTCAAACCAGGGCGTGTCTTGCGCCTGGCTGGTGCTGGCTAACGCTAGTAAAGCCACGGCCAGCATAGCCAGTGCAAGGCGCATTAACTGCTTGCACGTGGTGTTTGCCCAGAACAGGCAGCGAAACAAGATGTTTACTGCCTGTTCATAAGCGGGATGTTTTACATGATGAGCAAGAAAATCCCGGATCAAATCAATTGGGTAAAGACTGTTTAAATATGTTTCACCAGTTGACTGGCCTTGCCGGTATAAGTTGCAGGCGTGAGGGCCAGCAATGCCTGTTTGGCTTCGGCCGGAATCTGCAGGGTTTCAATAAACGCATGCAGGGATTGCTTGTTGATGCCGCCTTTACCGCGTGTCAGCTCTTTGAGTTGCTCGTAAGGGTTCTCAATACCATAACGGCGCATCACCGTTTGGATAGGTTCAGCCAACACTTCCCAGCTATTGTCAAGGTCTTCCAGCAGGCGTTGTGGATTCACTTCCAGCTTGTTCAAGCCGCGCAGGCAGGAGTCATAACCCAGCAAGGTGTAGCCAAATGCTACGCCCATATTGCGCAAGACGGTAGAGTCAGTCAGGTCACGCTGCCAGCGTGAAATTGGCAGTTTCTCGGCTAGGTGGCGCAACACGGCATTGGCCAGTCCCAGGTTGCCTTCTGAGTTTTCGAAATCAATCGGGTTGACTTTGTGCGGCATGGTCGAAGAACCGATTTCACCAGCTTTGACCTTCTGCTTGAAATAACCAACAGAGATATAACCCCAGATATCGCGGTTAAGGTCGATCAAAATAGTATTGATGCGTGACAGAGTGTCATACATTTCGGCCATGTAGTCGTGTGGCTCAATCTGGATGGTCATCGGGTTATACGTCAGGCCCAGTGACTCCACAAAGCGTTTGGCAAAGGCCTCCCAGTCAAAGTCAGGGTAGGCAGACAGGTGCGCATTAAAGTTACCTACGGCACCGTTGATTTTGCCCAAGACTTCATTGGCTTGCAGTTGCTTGAATTGGCGCTGCAGGCGGTAAACCACGTTGGCCAGCTCTTTACCCATGGTGGATGGGCTGGCAGTTTGGCCGTGCGTACGTGACAGCATAGGCTGGTCAGCCAGCGCATGTGCCAGTTCAGTCAGGCGGGTGATCACTGATTGCAGGTTAGGTTGCATCACCGCATCGCGCGCCGATTTGAGCATCAAGGCATGTGACAGGTTGTTAATGTCTTCTGAGGTGCAGGCAAAGTGAATAAACTCACTGGCTTTTTTGATTTCCGGGTTACCGTCAAACTTTTCCTTCAGCCAGTATTCAAGGGCTTTCACATCGTGGTTGGTGCGTGCCTCGATGGCTTTAACCTGTGTCGCATCTGCCTCACTAAAAGCGGCAATGGCGGCATCCAGCTCGGCGATGGTTTCAGGGTTGAATGGCTCAATCTCTGCCAGTTCAGGCGCTGCGCTGAGTGCTTTTAACCATTCGACCTCTACCAGCGCCCGGTATTTAATCAGCGCATATTCACTGAAGAAAGGACGTAAAGGATCGAGTTTGGATTGATAGCGACCATCCAGTGGTGACAGTGCGTTGAGCGTGGTGAGAGACGTCATGAGTAAAAAACTTATCGATTCAAAAGCCGATATTTTACCCAATCCAGCCACGCTTGTCTTTGTTGAATGTGGTTTGCTTGTGATGAGCAGGGAGGAAAGGCACACTGAAATTGTCGATTAAAACCGCTTTGTTTGGTAAATTGTGCTTGATTTAGCCGTGACATAATCGCTCACTGGGAATGAATTTCACATGAGACGCCACGTAAACTCATCTTTTGTACGCTTGCTGACAGGCTTGTGCCTGGCGCTGTGCCTGCTATGGTCGCAGATACAGGCGGATGACTATGTGCTGGCGATGCTGGAAAAGATTCGGCAACGCTATGGCGAAGAGGCTTATCAGAATGTCATGCGCATGAATGAGATGTTTGCCCAGGTTGCCGGTGCCAGCGAAATGACCAAGGTGCACATGGTGAATGACTTCACCAATCAACACGTATTGTTTGTCGACGATATTACCCTGTGGGGGATGGAAGATTACTGGGCCAGCCCGTTAGAGACGTTTGGCAAAGGAGCGGGCGACTGTGAAGACTTCAGTATCGCCAAATACACTTTGCTGAAACGGCTGGGCGTGTCACAAGACAAATTACGCCTGACCTATGTCCGCGCACGCATGCCTAGCGGTTCCATTCGTCCGCACATGGTATTGACCTATTACGCAACGCCGAATAGTGATCCACTGGTTCTTGATAACCTTAATTTTGAATTATTGCCCGCCTCCAAGCGCGGCGATTTGTCTCCTGTTTTCAGCTTTAATGATAAAGGGTTGTTCGTAGCAAATAACCCGAATATGCGGGCAGGTTCGCCTTCCAATATCTCCAAATGGCGCGATGTATTGACGCGTATGCGACAGGATGGATTGGAATGATTAAAAACCTGTTAGGGGTGTGGTTATTATGGGGGCTTAATGCTAGGCTAATGTACAAAGCCTGCATAAGCGGCGGGCCATTGTCTGGTCTTCCCCAGGAAAGTAAGAGGGCTTTCAAATGTCTTTGGTAAAACAAATACGCATTGCGATTTCTGTCATTATTTTGATGGTGGCGGCAGGATGCCTGTTTTTGGGTGTTTATGACGATCATCGCTACATGGCTGAGCAACTGCAGAAGAAAAATAACGATAACGCCAATGGGCTGGCGATTACGCTTTCCAATATCCAGAAAGATAACGTGACGGTGGAGCTGATTATCAGCGCCCAGTTCGATATGGGGCATTATCGCCGCATTGCCATTATCTCGCCTGATAACAAAGTGATGATAGAGCGGATTAACCGCAATCCGCACTCTGTGGCGCCAGGCTGGTTCCAGTCCGTGTTCTCGGTCAGCATCCAGCCTGGTGTGGCCAGCATCCAGTCTGGCTGGCAGCAATACGGCACGCTGGTACTCGAAAGTGAACCATCTCTGGCTTATGACCAACTCTGGGAAACCTCACGCCATGCCGTGTTGTGGACATTGATTGTGGCGCTGCTGAGTTATGTGGTTTCCGGTTTCTCATTGAAGAAAATCCTGAGACCACTGGACGAAGTGATTGCACAGGCCGAAGCCTTGGGCGAGCGTAAGTACATCACGATCGAAGAACCGGCAACAGAGGAGTTCCGGAAACTGGTGCGCACCATGAATACGCTGTCTGACCGTGTCAAATCCATGGTCACGGCAGAATCAGAGCGCCTGAATACCTTTAACCAGCAAATCAACTACGACGAAGTGACCGGTTTAATGAATCAGTCACACTTCACCAATACGGCGTCGGTTGCCCTCAAGCACGATGGTTTTGTTGAAGGTGTGTTGATCCTGGTGCAACTGCGTAACTTGCCTGACATCGATAAGCAACTGGGCTATAGCATGACCAACCAGTTGATTAAAAAGGTTGGCGACGCGGTGCAGCAACAGATGGCGCATTACCAGGATGTGGTATGTGGCCGCCTTGCTGGAGGCGTGTTTGGCATTTTCAGTCGTCAGCCACTGGATGATTTTGCCGTCACGACTGAGCTGAAGCTGGTCTTGGAAAAACTGAACGCGGCGCAACAGTTGTTGCAGTTCCAGTTTGTGGTCACGCATACCAAAACTAAAAAAGGCGATGACTTTGTCGATATTCATCGTGTGATGCAATTTATTCTCGACCTGGCTGAAGACCAGGCCGCGACGCCGATGCGCGTGATGAACGCCAATAGCATTGTGACGTCGAGAAAGAATTACCTCAATCAATGGAAAGAACAATTCCTGCAGGCGATTGAGCAGAAGCAGATCAAGCTGGCCTGCTACCCGGTGATGCAGCGCGACCAGCAGCTGTATCACTACGAATGCCCGTTGCGCTTGCATATTGATGAAGGCGATCAATGGCTGGCCGCAGGTGCGTTTATTGATTGGGCTAGCCAGCTCGACATGATCAAAACACTGGATGGGTTGGCGCTGGAATATGCGGTGGATATGCTGACCAAAAACAATGCCAGCCTGAGTGTGAACGTGTCAGCTGCCGCCATGCGTAGTGATGAGTATAAGGATAAATTGCAGTCCTTGATGCTTAGTATTACAACGCCAGCACGATTAAGCTTTGAAGTGGCGGAAGAAGCAGCATTTAGCGACTTTGTGAAATTTAAGGAATTTGCGCATCTGGTGAAATCCTTGGGCTGCATGGTTGGCATGGAGCATGTTTCCACCCGCCTGGCACAATTGGGTGATTTGCATGAGCTGGGGATGGATTACATCAAGTTTGATGCGTCATTGATCCGTGATATTCACCTGCGGCCACAGCAACAGTCCCTCATGCGTGGTTTGTGCATGATGGTACGCACCATGGGCATCGTGCCGATTGCAGAAGGGGTGCAAGACCAGCAAGAGCTGGACAGCTTGAATGCGATCGGTATTGAAGCCGTAACCGGCCCATTCGTGCAGGAAAATTTACAGTTTGGTGCGCTGTGAAAGTGTCAATTTTTGTAATTTCGGGGTGTTATGCCATATACTCATCGTTTTGACATGGTTTAACACCCCATACAATCAACAGTCGGTAAATCAGTCACTGGTTTAACTCAGATAAGGATAATAATAAGTCATCTGCCATGGAAACGACGCCATATTTTAATCAAACCGCAAAAGATGCTCTGCTGGAGTGTCTCCTTTATATTTGTCGCCATAATCGACTGGCAACAACCCGCGACGCATTAACTTCCGGCTTGCCGCTGGAAGGGGGCAAGCTTAATCCGGAGTTGTTCAAACGTTCAGCGGAACGTTTGCGGCTGGAGGTGACGGTCAAGCAGGGGGGGATTGCGTCACTGTTGCAACCGCAGGCCGATGTCACGCTGTTGTTGAATAATCACCGTGCCTGCCAACTGATCAAAATCGATGAAAGCCAGCACTTTGCACAAGTGGTGTTTCCCGATGTGGCGCCAGATGCCGTGACCATCAGTCTGGCTGACCTGGCCGCTGAATATACCGGTTATGCTTTAATCACCAAGCAAACCTTTATGTTTGATGCACGCACGCCAGAAGTGGGGCGGGTGAAAGTCCGCCACTGGTTCTGGGGAACATTGGCAGAGAATAAGGGCATTTATCGCGATGTCATGCTAGCAGCCTTGCTGATCAATATTTTTGCCCTGGCCATGCCGTTGTTTACCATGAACGTGTATGACCGCGTGGTGCCAAATAAGGCAGTAGAAACCTTATGGGTGTTGGGTATCGGTGTCGCACTGATTGTGTTGGGCGATTTGCTGTTGCGCTCTATGCGCGCCTACTTTCTGGATTGGGCCAGCGCCCGTATTGATGTGAAACTCAGCGCGCAGATCATGGAAAAAGTATTGGGCACACGCTATGAAGCCAAGCCCAATTCTGTCGGTTCTTTTGCCTCAAATCTACGTTCGTTTGAAAGCGTGCGCGATTTTATTACCTCGGCCACAGTGGTGACACTGATTGACCTGCCATTCGGTATTATTTTCCTGATCGTCATCGCCTGGATCAGTCCATACATGGTGTTGCCAGCATTGATTGGTGGCGCGATTGTGTTGATTTACTCTCTGAGCGTGCAAACCAAGATGCATGACCTTTCAGAAACTATGTACCGCGCCAGCGCACAGCGTAATGCGACCTTGATCGAAAGCCTGGTCGGGCTGGAAACTGTTAAGTCTATGGGGGTCGAGGGGCAGATGCAGGGCAAGTGGGAGAAAAGTGCACTGTTCCTGTCCGAGGTGGGTAGCAAGTTGAAACTGCTGTCCTCTTCTATTACCAACGGCACTTATGCGCTACAGCAGATCATTAGTGTTGCGATTGTGATTTTGGGCGTCTATCTGATCTCGAATGGTGATTTAACCATGGGTGGATTGATTGCCTGCTCGCAATTGACCAGCCGTGGTTTGGCGCCTATTTCGCAAATTGCCGGCCTGTTTACGCAATATCACACTGCTGCGACCTCTTTGAAGTCGCTGGATGAAGTGATGGGCAAACCGGTAGAGCGTAACAAAGGTGTTAATTTCCTGTCCCGCCCGGCATTCAAGGGTGAGATCGAGTTTAAGAATGTCTCCTTTAAATATCCTGGCTCTGATGAGCTGGCCTTGAACAGGATTTCTTTCAGAATTCGTCCTGGCGAGCATGTTGGCCTGATCGGCCGCATGGGCTCCGGTAAAACCACCATTAATAAACTGATTCTTGGCCTGTATCAGCCGACAGAAGGCGCGATCCTGATTGATGGCATTGATGCGCGTCAAATTGACCCGGCTGAATTGCGTCGCAGTATTGGCTATGTGCAGCAAGATAACCATTTATTTTATGGCTCATTGCGTGAAAATATTACTTTGCGTCATCCGCATGCAGATGATCAGTCAGTGTTACAGGCAGCGCAAGTAGGCGGTATTGCCGATTTTGTGAATGCGCATCCCAAAGGCTTTGACCTGGAAGTAGGCGAGCGCGGGGATACATTATCTGGTGGCCAGCGCCAAGGGGTGGGTATTGCGCGCGCCTTTGTCACGCAGCCACAAATTGTATTGCTGGATGAACCGACCAGTGCCATGGATCACTCCGGGGAAGAAACCGTCAAACGTAACATTGCCGAGGCCACTGCTGATAAAACCATGATTGTGATCAGTCATCGTAACGCCATGCTGGAACTAGCGGAGCGTCTGATTGTGATTGATTCCGGCCAGGTTGTAGCAGATGGTAGTAAAGAGGACGTCACTGCTGCGCTGCGCGCTGGCAAAGTAGGTAAGGCGAGATAACAATATGGCAAAAAAAATATTCGATCAATTAGGTGAAGTCACCAAGCCAGACAGTATTTGGGTGCGCCTCGGCAAGCCTGTGCATGCCCTGGTAGATAAAGTCATTAAAACCGAGACCGCCGAAGCGCGTACATGGTCAGAGCAAGCACATGATGTGATGATAGAAGACACCATGTTGCACGCCAAATTGATTATGTACGGTATTTTGGCGATTTTGCTGGTGTTACTTATCTGGGCGAGTGTGGCCAAGGTAGACGAAGTCACCAGAGGGGAAGGGCGTGTCATTCCGTCCCGCCAGATTCAGGTGGTGCAGTCTTTGGATGGCGGTATTGTGGTTGATATCATGGTGCAACTGGGGGATACCGTTAAGCGTGGCCAGCCATTGATCAAAATTGACGAAACACGGGCTATTTCTTCATTAAAAGAGAATGAAAGCCAGTACTTGTCACTCAAGGCCAAAGAGGCGCGCCTGAAAGCATTGGCCAATGGCGGCAGTTTTAATCCGCCGAGCGAAGTGCAGCAAAAGTCACCTGATACCTACTTGCAAGAGTTGCAACTTTTTAATGCCGCCAGGGATGAGCTCAACTCACAGATCAATATCGCCAGGGATCAGCTGTCACAGCGCGAGCGCGAACTGTCTGAAGTGCAGTTCAAAAAAGAGGTGGCGGTTAAGACCTATGACTCGACCAGTAAAGAGCTGGCTGCCAATCGTCCATTATTAAATAGTGGTGCGGTGTCAGAAATTGAGATATTAAGGCTGGAGCGTGATGCCAATCGCGCCAAAGGGGATATTGACCAGGCATCGGCGCAGATGGGGCGTTTGACGGCGGCTATTTCTGAAGCCAGGCGTAAAGTGTCAGAGGCGCAACAGTCGTTTTTGAGCAAGATCCGTACTGATTTGAACGAAACTACTGCCAAAATTAATAGCCTGACGCAGTCGAGCCTCGCGCTTTCCGATAAAGTGAAACAATCGACCTTGACGTCACCCGTTAACGGCAAAGTCAGCAAGCTGTATTACAACACCGTTGGTGGCGTGATCCAGCCTGGTAAAGAAGTGATGGAGGTGGTGCCTTCTGATGATGCGCTGGTGATTGAAGCCAAAGTGCAAACCAAGGATATTGCATTTATTCGCCCGCAACAGCCCGCAGTGATCAAGCTGACTGCTTATGACTACACGATTTATGGCAGTTTGGAAGGGTCTGTGCAAGATATTGCAGCAGATTCCACCATAGACGATAAAGGTAATGCATATTATGTCGTTAAGGTAAGAACAGACAAGAATAATCTGGGCGACCACTTGCCGATTATTCCGGGCATGGTGGCACAGGTTGATATTTTGACCGGTAAGAAAACGGTGCTGTCCTACTTATTAAAACCAGTGTTAAAAGCTAAATCTTACGCACTAACCGAGCGCTAATAACTATGAAGCATATATTTATCACTACATTAAAACAGTCCGTAGAATCCTGGCTCAAGGCTTTCCCGCAATTAACGACCATCGCTGATGTTGTGTCAGCGGATGTTGCCGGTGCTTCCATCATCTGGGTACATGCTCAAATTGAGCACGGTAATCAGTGGCGCAAGCATGTGCAGCAGATATTAACCCTCTTGCCTTCCGCCAAGGTGATTGTGTTGTCGAACAACCCGGAGCAGGCCGAAGCCATGCAGGCGCTCGAATTAGGGGCGGTAGGTTATCTACACGCTTATGCGCATCAACACGTGCTGCAAGAGGTATACAGTGTTGTTTCACATGGGGGTGTCTGGTTAGGACGAGATGTGCTCAAACATTTGATCACATTGACGACGCGAGGTAATCCGCAGCTGGATGCCACGGAAGAAATATTAGATGGTTTGACCAAGCGTGAACGTGAGGTCGCGCTTGAGGCAGCCAGAGGCAATAGTAATAAAGAAATTGCACGTGCACTCTCTATTTCTGAGCGTACCGTAAAAGCACATCTGACATCTGTGTTCGACACCTTAAAAGTACGAGATCGTTTACACCTGGCATTAGTCCTGCAAGGTAAATCTGCCCAGGGACACTTCTCTCACGATGAAAATGTGCAAAAAGATTCTTTGAATAAATTACATTTAAACTCATGATTGATTAATATTTTTAATTTATGTTTATTTTTGTAAATTAATGAATTTAATCAGATTTTTTCAAAGTTTTTGATGTCTTATGACCAAAATGTGTGACTTTTTTCACTAAAAGCCTATTTAAGTGCCTACTTTGATAGGCCATATACCCTTGTGCCGACACAATTCCGTGGTTATACTGGTTCTGGATGAATCTTTATAACTTGTTAAGAGTCTGCACATGAAACTAAAAAAAATCGCCTCGGCACTATTAATGGGTGTGTTTTCTTTCTCGTCTATCGGTTGGGCTGCCAGTCCAGAGACGTTGGAGAAAATTATCGAAAAGGCTGTCTCCGAAAACCCGGAGGTTCAAGCTACCTTCCATGCATTCAAAGCAGCAGAGTTCGATGAATCTGCCGCCAAGGGTCGATACCTGCCAAACCTGACGGTTGACCAAACGTTCCGTAATCAAGAGCGTCTGACGCCAAACGTCAATAACACTTTTACGCCCAATCAGCAATCCACCTTGACCTTGCGTCAGATGATTTTTGATGGTTTGGCGACGCCGTCTGAAGTTGGTCGACTGGACCATGTCGCGAAATCTCGCTTCTATGAGTTGCAGGGTCAAATGCAGGGTGTTGCATTGGATACCGCGACCGCTTATTTTGACTTATTGCGCTATCGTCGTCTGGTGTCTTATGCACAAGACAACTTTGTGGTGCATAAGCAGATTTTCGACAAGATCAAATCTCGCGTGGATGCTGGCGTAGGTAAGAAGGTTGATTTGGAACAGGCGACTGGTCGTTTGGCCTTGGCTGAAGCAAACCTGCTGACTGAAACTACTAACCTGTACGATGTGTCTGCCCGTTTCCAGCGTTTGGTGGGTGAGTTGCCGCCAGAGACCGTAAACGAAGTCATGCTGACCGGTGATGGCCTAGCTGGTAGTGCCGATCAGGTATTGGATGCTGCTTACAAGCAAAACCCAAATATTCTTGCAGCGATTGAAAATATTATTGCCGTAGAAAAATCAGTGTCTGGTAAAAAAGCGCCATTCATGCCGCGACTGGATTTGCAAGGCCGCAAGATTCTTGATGTGAACGATGCGAGCAAGAACAGCACGTTGGCCGCAGATACTTTAGAGGTGACTGCAAGCTGGAACATCTTTAATGGTTTTACAGATAAGTCCAATCTGGATTCTGCAGTAGAAACCTTAAATCGTTCACATGACTTGCGTGACAAAGCGTGTATCGATACACGTCAGTTGGTGGCTATTGCTTACAACAACATCAAACAGTTGAATGAGCAAGTGGCTTACCGCAAGCAACACCAAGACTCCATTGAAAATGCACGCCTGGCCTATCGTAAGCAATATGATATCGGTCAACGTACCTTACTGGACTTATTGGATACGGAAAACGAATACTTTCAGTCACGTCGTAACTTTACCAATGCTGAAATGGACCTCAGCACTGCTTACGCCAGAACCTATGCCGGTCAAGGCCTGTTGTTGAGCAAACTGGGTGTGACACGTGCTGACGTGGGTGAGTATCCACGTGAAGAGTACATGGACCGCGAGAATGTGTGTAAAGCAGTTGCGCCTACACAGGTTGTGCCAGATAAAGCAGCATTGTTAGCCAATGCCAAACCTTGGGAAGGCGAAGCCTTCAAGCCAAAAACACAAGAAAAAGCGACGATGAAATTCACACCGCGTATCTTGTTCCAGGCAAATAGCGCCATCATCTTGCCAGAGTCTTATGCCGATTTGGATATCGTGTACGACGTTGTGAAAGAGTGGGGCAATGACAAGGTTGAAATCGCTGGCCATACTGACAAGCGCAACACGTCAAAAGAGAAGTACAACCTGGTCTTGTCCGAGAAGCGTGCAAAAGCTGTTGCTGACTACTTGGTTAAAAAAGGTATGGATTCACAGCGTTTAGTGGTGAAAGGCTACGGTTTCTCACAACCGATTGCTGAAAATGACCCTGTGAATGGTAATGATGCCAACCGTCGTGTTGAAGTTATTCGCTTCCAGTCTGTCGCTCAGTAATATTGATCTGAGCTCCTGCTTGTTGGGAGTATAAAAAGCGGTGCCAATTTGGCACCGCTTTTTTTATATCTGTCAGCGCCGCGCTATCAGCCTGATGGCCGCCAAGGCAGGTGCGGGCATTGTACTTTAGTACAATAGATTTCTGTTTTGGATTCGCGTCTAATACGTCACTATCAGAATTGTCTCAATCATAAGTGAGGATAAAAATGGCTACAGTAATCGGAACTGTTACAAATATTCAAGGGATGGCTATCGTTGTAGATGCCAGTGGTAATCGCCATATGTTGAAAGTTGGCGAAGTACTTCATGCAGGCGATAAAGTGATCACTGCTTCTGGCGCTGCTGTTGCTGTAAAACTGGCCAACGGTGAAACCGTGAATTTTGCCGAAGCGCAAACAGTTAAGATTACTGATAACCTGGCTCAGGTGGATGTTTCCGACGTCACAGAGAATGCTGTGAACCAAACAGTTTTTGACGCAGTGCTGACTGCGTTAAATGAAGGCCGTGATATCACTGAGGTATTGGATAGCCCAGCTGCCGGTGAGGCCGGTAGTGATGGTAATGCCAGCTTTGTAAACCTGGACAGAATCCAGACAGGTAATGCGGGCGGCGCTAACTATGATGGTGGCACTGGTGCAGGTGGGGCAGCGACAGGTGGCAATATTGCTCCTAACTATGTTTACCTGAGTCCTGCAAGTGGAGCTCCTGTTATTACGTTGGCAGATGATAAAGACAATGATGGCTATTTAAATGCCAGCGAGTTGGGTAATGCTGCAACAACTAAAGCTACTGTTGCGCTACCAGCAGGTCTTGAACCTGGCGATACATTAAACGTTGTTCATAACGGCGGTACAATTAGTGTTGTATTGTCTGCTGCCAATATTGCAGCAGGATCTGTCGACGTTCAAGTGCCTGTGCCGGCGCAGGGCTCAACATTGACGGTGACAGCAAGCATTACCAACCAATCAGGTCAAACCTCACCATCAAGTTCAGATTCTGCAATTATTGACACCAACGTACCAAATGGTGGCAATGCTCCTACCGTCGAAATTACTGAGGATGCGAATAATGACAACTTCATTAATCGTGCAGAATTGAACGGTGATATAGATGTAAAAGTTTCTTTCACGCCAAGTTTGGTTGATGTGGGTGATATCGTCGTCGTTAAGTCTAATGACGGTACGGTTAAGCAAGTGGTTATCTCAGCTAACGACAAAACAAATGGCTTCATTACAACGACTGTGCCAGCACAGCCAGATGGTGCGCTTGTTACGGTGACTTCAACCATCGTTGATGCGGCAAAAAATGAATCAAAACCAGGTAGTGATTCTGCAACTATCGATTTGAGCGCGCCAGATATTCCAGCGTTTGTCGGCGTCGATGATGTTGGCCCAACCCAAGGGCTGATTGTCAATAACTCAACGATTGATGATAATAAACCTGAAATTCGTGGTACTGGTGGTACTTCTGGCGATACGATCACCATTTATGATAACGGTACTAAACTTGGTACCACTGTTGTTCAGCCTGACGGCACATGGACATTCACGCCAACAACACCATTGGTTGATGGCTTACACAGTATCACTGTGACTGCGACTGATCCAGCTGGCAATATCAGCAATCCATCGACACCTTTGAATTTCACAGTCGATACAGTGGCACCTAATACGCCTGCTTTTGAAGGTGTTGATGATGTTGGCCCAACACAAGGTGTGATCGTCAATAACTCAACTATCGATGATAACAAGCCTGAAATTCGTGGTTCCAATGGCAATCCTGGCGACACGATCACCATCTACGATAACGGTACCAAGCTTGGTACAACGCTTGTTCAGCCTGACGGCACTTGGACATTTACACCAACAACACCATTAGTTGATGGTACGCATAGCGTGACTGTGACGGCGACCGACCCAGCGGGTAATACTAGTGCACCATCCACACCACTGAATTTCACTGTGGATACTATTGCGCCTAACACACCAGCATTTGAAGGTGTCGATGATGTTGGTCCAACGCAAGGTGTAATCGTCAATAACTCAACCATTGATGATAACAAGCCTGAAATTCGTGGTTCCAATGGTAATCCTGGCGACACGATCACCATCTACGATAATGGCACCAAGCTTGGTACGGCGCTTGTTCAGCCTGATGGCACTTGGACATTCACACCAACAACACCATTAGTTGATGGTACGCACAGCGTGACTGTGACGGCGACTGACCCAGCGGGTAATACCAGCGCACCATCCACACCACTGAATTTCACTGTGGATACTGTTGCGCCAAATACGCCAGCATTTGAAGGCTATGATGATGTCGGCACGATTCAAGGTGTGATTGCTAATAACTCTTCAATCGATGATAACAAACCAGAAATTCGCGGCACGAGCGGCAATCCTGGCGATACGGTGACTATTTACGATAATGGCACCAAGCTTGGTACAGCCCTTGTTCAGCCAGATGGCACATGGACATTCACGCCAACAACACCATTGATTGATGGTTCGCATAGCGTGACTGTGACGGCGACCGACCCAGCCGGCAACACAAGCGCACCATCTACGCCATTGAACTTTACGATTGATACTGTTCCGCCAGCGCTGTTTATTAGCCTGGATGCGAACGTTGCAGGTGATGGCATTGTAAACGTGGCTGAATCTACAGCCGCTGCAATCCCGGTGACTGGTACTGTCAGTGGTCAATTTAAAGTAGGTGATGTTGTTACTGTGACCATCAACAACAAGGACTTCACCGGCACCGTACAAGCGGGTGGTAAGTTCTCAATTGATGTGCCAGGTGCAGATTTAGCTGCCGATGCTGATAAAACCATTGATGCACGTGTGACCACTTCTGACATCGCTGGTAATACCACTACGGCAACAGACACCCAGACTTACACAGTCAATCTGTTGCCACCAGCATTGGCGATCAGCCTGGATGCGAACGTGGCTGGCGACGGCATTGTGAACGTGGCTGAATCTACAGCTGCTGCAATTCCGGTAACTGGTACTGTAAGTGGCCAGTTTAAAGTAGGTGATGTTGTTACAGTTACCATCAACAACAAGGATTTTACTGGCACAGTGCAAACTGGCGGTAAGTTCTCAATTGATGTGCCTGGTGCAGACCTGGCTGCTGATTCAGACAGCACAATCTTTGCAAGCGTGACAACAACGAACGCGGCAGGCAACAGTGCGACAGCAACTGATACACAGACTTATACTGTGAATGTATTGCCGCCAGCGCTGGCGATCAGCCTGGATGCAAACGTGGCTGGCGACGGCATTGTGAACGTGGCTGAATCTACAGCCGCTGCGATCCCAGTGACTGGTACTGTAAGTGGCCAGTTTAAAACTGGCGACATTGTGACAGTGACAATTAACGGTAAAGACTTTACTGGCGCTGTTGCGACAGATGGTACTTTCTCAATCAATGTACCTGGCGCCGATTTGGCCGCTGATGCAGACAGCACCGTATTTGCCAGTGTGACGACCACCAATGCTGCGGGTAATAGCGCGACAGCGACTGATACACAAACATACACCGTGAACGTATTGCCACCAGCATTGGCGATCAGCCTGGATGCAAACGTGGCTGGAGATGGCATTGTGAACGTGGCTGAATCTACAGCCGCTGCGATCCCCGTGACTGGTACCGTAAGTGGCCAGTTTAAAGTAGGTGATGTTGTTACTGTAACCATCAACAACAAGGATTTTACTGGCACAGTGCAAACTGGCGGTAAGTTCTCAATTGATGTGCCTGGTGCAGACCTGGCTGCTGATTCAGACAGCACAATCTTTGCAAGCGTGACAACAACGAACGCGGCAGGCAACAGTGCGACAGCAACTGATACACAGACTTATACTGTGAATGTATTGCCGCCAGCGCTGGCGATCAGCCTGGATGCAAACGTGGCTGGCGACGGCATTGTGAACGTGGCTGAATCTACAGCCGCTGCGATCCCAGTGACTGGTACTGTAAGTGGCCAGTTTAAAACTGGCGACATTGTGACAGTGACAATTAACGGTAAAGACTTTACTGGCGCGGTTGCGACAGATGGTACTTTCTCAATCAATGTGCCTGGTGCCGATTTGGCCGCTGACTCAGACAGCACCGTATTTGCCAGCGTGACCACGACGAACGCTGCGGGTAATAGCGCGACAGCCACCGATACACAAACATACACCGTGAACGTATTGCCGCCAGCTGTTGCAATCAGCCTGGATGCGAACGTTGCCGGTGATGGCATTGTGAACGTGGCTGAATCTACAGCCGCTGCAATCCCAGTGACTGGTACCGTAAGTGGCCAGTTCAAAACTGGTGACATTGTGACGGTGACGATTAACGGTAAAGACTTTACTGGCGCGGTTGCGGCAAATGGTACTTTCTCCATTAATGTGCCTGGTGCAGATTTGGCTGCTGACTCAGACAGCACTGTATTTGCCAGCGTGACGACAACGAATGCCGCAGGTAATAGCGCGACAGCCACCGATACACAAACATACACCGTGAACGTATTGCCGCCAGCAGTTGCAATTAGCCTGGATGCGAACGTGGCAGGTGATGGCATTGTGAACGTGGCAGAGTCTACAGCGGCTGCAATCCCAGTGACTGGTACCGTGAGCGGTCAGTTCAAGGCTGGTGACATTGTCACTGTGACCTTGAATGGTAAAGACTTTACCGGTGCTGTTGCGACAGATGGTACTTTCTCAATCAATGTGCCTGGTGCAGATTTGGCAGCGGATCCTGACGCAACTGTATTTGCTAGCGTCACCACCACCAACGCAGCAGGCAATAGCGCGACAGCCACCGATACACAAACATACACCGTAAACTTGCTGCCACCAGCACTTGCGATCAGCCTGGATGCAAACGTGGCTGGCGACGGCATTGTTAACGTGGCTGAATCTACAGCCGCTGCGATCCCAGTGACTGGTACCGTAAGTGGCCAGTTTAAAGTGGGTGATGTTGTTACGCTGACCATCAACAACAAGGACTTCACCGGCACTGTACAAACGGGCGGTAAGTTCTCAATTAATGTGCCTGGTGCAGACCTGGCTGCTGACTCAGACAGCACGATCTTTGCGAGCGTGACGACGACGAACGCCGCAGGTAATAGTGCGACAGCGACGGATACACAAGACTACAAACTGGCAGTGAATCCAAACCTGTTTGCAACGATTGCTCTGGATGCCAACTTCGCTGGCGACGGTATTATTAATATCGAAGAAGCGAAAGCGACGACAACTATTGCGGTCACTGGTACCGTTGGTGGTGATGCTAAAACAGGTGACCCAGTCGTTGTGACTATCAATGGTAAAGACTACAGCACGACAGTCATTGCCCGTCCTGATGGCAAATTGGGCTTCAGTGTGAACGTGGCTGGTAACGAACTGGCTGCTGATCCAGACAAAACTATTGATGCGAAAGTAACGGTCAGTGACAATGCTGGCAATAGCTTGAGTCAATCAACACAACTGACTTATACCGTTGACCTGACACCGCCAGTGGCAACAATCGCTTTGGACGCAAACTTCGGTGGTGATGGCATCATCAACATTGAAGAAGCGAAAGCGACTTCAATTACACCAGTGACAGGTACAGTTGGTGGCGACGCCAAACTGGGTGATCCAGTGGTTGTGACCATCAATAACAAAGACTACAGCACGACAGTGATTACCCGTCCTGACGGCAAGCTTGGCTTCAGTGTCAATGTGGCTGGTAACGAACTGGCTGCGGACGCTGACAAGACCATCGATGCGAAAGTGACTGTGACTGACAACGCTGGTAACACAGCAAGCCAGTCTACCCAACTGACTTACAGCCTGGACCTGACGCCACCTAAAGCCGAGATCGCGCTTGACGCAAACTTCGGTGGTGATGGCATCATCAACATTGAAGAAGCGAAAGCGACTTCAATTACACCAGTGACAGGTACAGTTGGTGGCGACGCCAAACTGGGTGATCCAGTGGTTGTGACCATCAATAACAAAGACTACAGCACGACAGTGATTACCCGTCCTGACGGCAAGCTTGGCTTCAGTGTCAATGTGGCTGGTAACGAACTGGCTGCGGACGCTGACAAGACCATCGATGCGAAAGTGACTGTGACTGACAACGCTGGTAACACAGCAAGCCAGTCTACCCAACTGACTTACAGCCTGGACCTGACGCCACCTAAAGCCGAGATCGCGCTTGACGCAAACTTCGGTGGTGATGGCATCATCAACATTGAAGAAGCGAAAGCGACTTCAATTACACCAGTGACAGGTACAGTTGGTGGTGACGCCAAACTGGGTGATCCAGTGGTTGTGACCATCAATGGTAAAGACTACAACACAACAGTGATTACACGTCCTGATGGCAAATTGGGCTTTAGTGTGAATGTGGCTGGTAACGAACTGGCTGCTGACGCTGACAAGACCATCGATGCGAAAGTAACTGTGACTGACAATGCTGGTAACACAGCAAGCCAGACGACTCAGTTGACATATAGCCTTGATTTGACACCGCCAGTGGCAACAATCGCTTTGGATGCTAACTTTGGTGGCGACGGTATTATCAATATTGCCGAGTCGCAACCAGGCGTCAACCAACCTGTGACTGGTACAGTCGGTGGTGAGGCTAAGCTGGGTGATCCAGTGGTCGTGACTATCAACGGTAAAGACTACAATACGACAGTGATTACCCGTGCTGATGGCAAGTTGGGCTTCACCGTCAGTGTGCCAGGTTCAGAGTTGGTGGCTGATGCGGATAAAACAATTGATGCAAAAGTGTCTACCACTGATACCGCAGGCAACGTTGGTGTAGCGACAACCCAGTTGGGTTATGTGGTTGATAATGTTGCGCCAACTAAACCAACCATTGATAACATCTACGATGACTTTGGTGCAGTAAAAGGCAATGTGGCGAATGGCGGTGTTGCAGATGATGCAACACCAACATTAACCGGCAAGGCTGAAGCTGGCAGCACAGTCGCTATCTACGACGGTGCGACTAAAATTGGTACGGCCCTGGCTGATAAAGACGGCAAATGGACATTCACACCGACGACTGATATCACTAAAGGCTTGCATAATTACACTGTGACAGCGACTGACAACGCTGGTAATACCAGCGTGCCTAGTGATAACTATGCTTATACATTGAATCAGTCACCTGTGTTTGTCACGGTAGATGCCACAGCAAGTGTCTCTGAAGATGGTTTGCCTAATGGTTTGCTCGACGCTGGTCCTTCCAATGTGATCGCAAGCGGTTCTATGGGCATTTCTGATCCAAATGGCGACTTGAAGAGCGTGACCTTAACCGAGCCTACAACGACTTATACCTCTGGTGGTACCACCATCATCTGGTCAGGTAATAACACTGGCACGCTGATTGGTTCTGCCAATGGTAAAGAAGTGATTCGTGTCACTATCGATAGCAAAGGTGATTACGCAGTACAGTTGTCTGGCCCAGTTGATCATCCGATCGCAGGCCAGGAAGACACCTTGGCAATCAAGTTTGGTGTGAACGCCAATGATGCTGACAGTACGACGAAAGGCTCTATCACTGTAAACGTTTCAGATGATGCACCAACGGCGACTAACCAGACGGTGACGGCAACCAACACTGCCAATACCAACCTGATGATTACGCTGGATGTTTCTGGCAGTATGACGACCACTGATGGTGTGAATAACCAGACCCGTTTGGCCAGTGCTATTCAGTCAATTAAGAACTTGCTGGATAAATATGACGACATGGGTGACGTGAAAGTCTCACTGGTGGTGTTTGCAGGCCTGGATCAAACCAGACAATTGGGTGATGGCTGGTTGACCGTTGCACAAGCCAAGGCTTACCTGAATAACCTGTCAGCTGATGGTAATACTAACTACGACTCTGCGTTGAACACAGCCATGAATGCGTTTGGTACATCCGGTAAGCTGGATAATGCACAAAACGTGTCTTACTTCTTTACCGATGGCCAACCTAACCGTGGCGTGGGTGGTGTAGGTAGCTTGACTGGTACAGAGTCCAGAAATAGCGATTCTGATGCAGGTATTCAACAGGCTGAAGAGGCTAAATGGATTGAGTTCTTGAATAACAACCATATCAAGTCTTACTCGATTGGTATTGGTGCAGGTGTTACTTCAAACACTGAGTTGAATCCGATCGCTTACGATGGCCAAACTGGTACGAATACTGATGGTGTACGTGTGACATCGTTTAACCAGTTAGATTCTGTCCTCAATGAGACTGTGAGCAGCCCAATTACCGGTAGCTTGACCTCAGGTGGTGGCTTTGGTGCAGATGGCGGTTATGTGAAGTCTATTGCAGTGGATGGCTCTACTTATACCTTCAACTCATCAACCGGTGCCATTACCGTGACTGGTACCAATAACAGTACGTATGATGCTACCAGCCATAAACTGGTGATCACGACTGCGCAGGGTACTTTGCTGGTTGACATGGATGATGGTTCATTCTCATTCACACCGAAAAACACCAGCGTTTCCGGTACCAGCTCGTTTAATTACACATTGAGTGACAATGACGGTGATACCAGCTCTGCAACGCTGACGGTGAATGTGGCTAAACAAGTGACAGCTATTCCACAAGTGGCGCCAGAAGTAGGCAATGGCATGGGGGCAGCTGGCTTGTTGACCTTGCCAGGCTTGTTGAATGTTGATTTGCTCAACTTCTCTAGCCGCCAGGCATTCACTGCCAGTGATGTGAACAACAACATCAGTTCAGTGACGATCGCTTATAACACCTTTATTGGTGTGACATTAGGCACGGCTTACCTGACCTATTCACAAGCGGTTGCGAATGAACTGGGGCTGAATGTTAGCTATACGCAAAGCAGTGGTTTCCTTGGCTTGATTGGCGCTAACGGCAAAATGGTCATTACCGCCGCAGATGGTGGCACCGTAGATAACCTCGCGATCAACGAGTTCTTATCTACCGTTAAAACCAACGAGCAGGCCGTTGATTTGAGCCTGTTCCAGAACTTCAAGATCACGGCAGTGGATAGCACCGGCTTGCAGGACAGCGAATCAGCCTCTAACCTGATCAATATTGACTTGTTGAACAGTAATAAAGGTACGCCAATTATCAGCGGCGATAGCACTGACAATACCATTACTGGCAATTCCGGCAATGACATCATCTACGGCTATGCAGGCAACGATACGCTGAATGGTGGCGCCGGTAATGACATCCTGCGTGGTGGTGCTGGTAACGATAAACTGAATGGTGGCGATGGCAACGACATCCTGATCGGCGGTAAAGGCAACGATACCCTGACTGGTGGCGCTGGCGTAGACGTATTCAAGTGGGATCGTGGTGATGATGGTGTAGCAGGTGCACCAGCACGTGACACGATCACTGACTTTAACAAGAGCTCTGTCAGCCAGGGTGGCGACATTCTGGATGTACGTGACTTGCTGCAAGGTGAGAATGCGGGCAACCTGGTGAACTACATTCACTTTGAAAAATCTGGCAGCGATACCATTGTCCATATCAGTTCTAATGGTGGTTTCGCTACAGATGCACACAATGTGTCTGGCAGCTTCAGCAGTGGTAATACGACCCAGCAGATCGTGTTGAGTGGTGTGGATCTGACCACAGGTCAAACCACAGATGCAGCGATTATCTCTAACTTGCTATCTCAGCAAAAACTGATTACTGACTAATCATCAGCGTCTGTAAAAAAGCGACCTTAGGGTCGCTTTTTTATTTTCTAAAGACCATGAGCAGTATGTCCAATAGAGTCAGTTGCTCATTTGCTATTCGCTGAGTTGTCTGCATATCGCAATAAGAATCGTAAAAACATTTATTAACACATTTATGGTTTTGTAGTTAATGTTGGTAAAATAAGTTAACTAATGTTTGTTTGTTTTTATTGTTATGCATTTAGTAGGTCTTGTTTTAAGTGTTCTGCAATGGGTTTGTCGCGTATGTACCATCCCGTTTATTCTCGGTTTCTTGCTACTACTGGCTAGCGGTTCAGTCGATGCCATGTATTCATTTCCCGCTGTACCTGGCGCGCCCATGCCGCCTGGCTGTAGTGGCAGTGCTGGCGCCTATACGTGTACTGGTTTCATCAATATTCAAGACCAGGTACAGTTTCTTGATACTGGCAATGTTGCAGTGACCGTTAATGGTGCCTTAAATATTGGCACTTACCGCATCGGCAGTGCTGCACAATCGGCCAACGTCACGTTTTACAGCAATGGCACGGTTACACTAAATACAACCACCTTATATGCCACAATCAGTGCGGGTATTAATGCCGTCACGGTGTATGGCGCCTCATACATTCGTGGCAACTTGCTAATTTCAAATGGCTCAATTAACGCTGCGGGCACGATACAAGGGGATGTCATCAGCAGTGGTTTTGGCACTATTTTTATGGCGCAAGATGCCGTGGTGAATGGCAATATTGCTGGCAGAACCGGCCCGGTGACGCTCTCACGCGCAGTGGCGGTCAACGGCATGCTAAGTACAACCACAGGTAGCATCAATCTCTCGGGGTTTAACACCATTACAAATGGCGTGAGTTGTGATGCTTGTTATATGTTTGTGATTGGCCAGAGCAATGCGCTATCAGGCAATGTCAGTGTCGGTAGCCTGGATGGCGGCTCCTCACAATATAGTACCTACTATGGTTCTATTAATGTGCAGGCGGGCTACCTCACATTGGGTAATGGCACGACAGTGCAGGGCGATGTGAGCGTGGCAGCGACTGGCATGATGCATGCAAGTATGACCATCTACCAGACTGTGGTTCAAGGTGCGGTGAATGTACGCTCTGATATTGATTCAGTCGTGTCGTTGTATAGTGGCTCTACCATCAATGGCAGTGTGCAGGTGACGAATACAAACGTACTGACGGCTTCGCTAAACAACAATGTTTATATCGACAGCCAATCAGTGATTAATAATTCTGTCACCGTCACTGGCGGCATTGATAACTACGGCAGGATTACGGGTTGTGCAAAAAGCACTGCCAGCAACATTTGGGCGATCAAGATGGAGCTTAATTCAAGCACAGGCGGGGTTTGCTGCGCCAATAGTGGCACATGTTCACAAACGTCATGTGTTTATAATCCATTTAACAATGTTGTGAAAAAATGCACAACACAAGCTGCCAAATTTAACTGTATTGATCCTGCCGTAACTAATCCGAATGCAGCTAATGGCCACTTATACACGCAAGTGGCAAACAGTGCGTTCAATGTTGATGTGGTCGCACTAGCGCCAGATAACAGCGTGAGTGTCGGCTTTGTCGCTGTGGACGAGGCCAATAAAACCGTCGAGGTGAAGTTGGTTGATTGTGGTGATCCGGCAGTACTGGTCAATCAAACTTGTGGCGGGAGCAGGACAACCCTCATGACCCGGAATCTTACTTTTACCAGCGCTGACATAGGTCGCAAGGCCGTCACGACTACAATTAGCAATGCTTATAAAAACCTGCGATGTATAGTAACTGATACTAATGCCACCCAGCAGGTATCACTTTCGACGGATAACTTTTCTGTGAGGCCTGCCAGCTTCACGAGTATGAGCTCTAGTGCGAATGCCGATAGCATAAATGGCGTCAGTGTCAGCAACAGTCCAGTCTTTACCGCAGGCACGGGTCAATTCGCGATGACGGTCGCCACTGGCTTGTCTAATTATAATGGCACGCCCAAAATTGGTAATAACCCGATCACCGCGCATGCCGGTGCCGTGCGCGCTGGCGTTTTATCAGGTACGTTTGATTTGGCCATCACCGGTGTGAGTACCGGCACCCATTTTATTTACGATGAAGTCGGCTATTTTAAATTTAATGCACTTGGTATTTACGATGATACGTTTACCCAGGTTGATGCTGCAAGTGGTGATTGCAGCTCTGGTTTTGACGCGGTTAACAACAAGCAAGCCTGCAGCTTTGGCTATGCCCCTGCCAGCAATGTCTATGTTGGGCGCTTTATCCCGCACTCTTTTATTACCATATTAGACACGACGACACCGGCTTGCAGCAGCCAGTTTTCATATTTTGGTCAGGATGGATTGGTCACCAAGTTTCAAATTGAGGCGCGTAGCGCCAATGGCGTAATCACCCAGAACTATACTGGCGTGTATGGCGGATTTGCCAGGCTCAATCTGTTGAGTTACTTGGCTTATCATTTCAGCCTTTCTCCATCAGCCTTTTCTTTGGTGAATAAAATCAATGGCCCCACTGGTGTCTGGAGTAACGGTAAAGCCACCGTTCAAGCCATCCATCAGGTTGACAGGCCCAATAACCCGACAGCGGCGACAAGTCTGAGCGTATTAGCAACGCCTATTGACGACGATGGGGTCACTGTGCCAACCGCAGCACCAGTCTCTGTCAGCAGCCCATTTCGTTACGGACGCTTGTATTTACCACCTGCGCATGGTTCTGAGTTATTGGCCCTGCCTTTGCATCTAGAGGCACAATATCTGAATAGTAGTGGCACTTATGTGAGAAGTGCGGGTGATCGATGTACAACGGTGCCGCTATCAAGCATTGTGATGAAAAAATACATTGGACATTTAAATGCCTGTGAAACGCGTTTAACTGGCAGCGCAACCATGAACGATGGCACGATGCTCTTTAGATTGACCGCGCCTGGTGTAGACACATCTGGTCTGCCAAATACTGGCCATGTGGATTTAGAGGTGAATCTTGGTGCTGCAGCTGGTACAGACAAAACTTGTGTGACACCTTTAGAAACACCCGCCATCAGCGGTGTGTTACCTTGGTTCGGGGCAGTCGATCCGGTTGCACGTGCGACATTTGGCGTTTATAAAACACCTATCGTGTATATGCGCGAAAGTTTTTAATTGCGCAGGTGAGGGCTGTGTACGCAGCAGCTCAGCTGCGTACACCATCAGTATTTATGAAACCATGAGCATATCGACAAACTGGTTGACTGACGTCGCTTCCAGTTTGGCCTGGTCCTGGCATAAAGCCAGAATCTCTGCTTGCCTGGCCGCATCAAAACGACGTGCCAAGTTCACTTTGAATTTCTTCACCAGTTCCGGGATGCCTTCGCCACGGCGGCGGCGGTGTCCAATCGGGTATTCCACAGCGATATTGCTGGACTGTGTACCATCTTTAAAGAAAATCTGGATGGCGTTGGCAATCGAACGTTTTTCAGGATCCAGGTAGTCACGCGTGTATTCCGCTTTTTCGACGCAAGCCATTTTCTCGCGCAAGGCATCAATACGTGGGTCCGCGGCGGCTGCATCTTCATAGTCCAGTGCGGTCAGGCTACCTTTGAGCAAACCGACGGCAGCCATATACTGAATGCAATGGTCGCGGTCAGCCGGGTTATTCATCGGACCGGTCTTGTCGATAATGCGAATGGCCGACTCATGCGTAGTGATCACGATTTTTTCGATATTGGCGATATCGTCCAGCGTTTGCAGGCGGCTACCGACTTCTGTATTCAACTGGAACGCGCACTCTACCGCAGTCTGTGCATGAAACTCAGCAGGGAAGGAGATTTTGAACAATACCTGTTCCATCACATAGCTGCCGTAAGGGCGCTGGAACTTGAAAGCATTGCCTTTGAACAAGACATCATAAAAGCCCCAGGTCTTGGCCGTGAGCGCACTTGGATAACCCATTTCGCCTTGCAGTGTCATCCAGGCCAGACGAACCGCGCGTGAGGTTGCATCGCCTGCCGCCCACGATTTACGTGAGCCCGTATTCGGGCTGTGCCTGTAAGTGCGCAGGCTTTGGCCATCCACAAACGCATTAGACACAGCATTAATGATATCTTGCTTGTTACCACCTAATAATTTGGTCACGACGGCGGTAGAAGCGATTTTAACCAGGATGACGTGGTCAAGGCCAACGCGGTTAAAACTGTTTTCCAGTGCCAGCACGCCTTGAATCTCATGTGCCTTGATCATGGCGGTTAGCACGTCTTTCATGGTCAGCGGCGCTTTACCCTCGGCAACGTGTTTACGCGACATATAATCGGCAGAGGCCAGAATGCCACCCAGGTTGTCAGAAGGGTGGCCCCATTCAGCGGCCAGCCAGGTGTCATTAAAGTCCAGCCATCGGATCATGGCGCCGATATTGAATGCAGCCAGGATAGGATCCAGTTGGTAAGAAGTCCCTGGCACTTTGGCGCCATTCGGCACGACAGTCCCGGCAATTACAGGCCCCAGCAGTTTGGTACAGGCTGGGTAATCCAGGGCTTCAAAGCCACAGCCCAGTGTATCCATCAGGCAATTGCGGGCAGTGTCATAAGCTTCATTAGAGTTGATTTCAAAATCTGCCACGTAATTGGCGATATCCACAATGACCTGATCTGGATCGGGGCGGACGTTAGAAATATGGGCGGACATAATGTGTTTCTTTCAAATAAAAGATTGAGCCACAGAGGACACAGAGTGCACAGAGGAGGTCAAAAACAGGGTTTTCTCTGTGATCTCTGTGTCCTCTGTGGCTAGACTAAGTTAACGTTTTTCCAGCGGCACAAATGGCCTGTTATCTGGCCCGTTGTATTCAGCATTTGGGCGAATAATTTTGTTGTCTATGCGTTGCTCAATCGCATGCGCGACCCAGCCGGTGGTGCGTGAAATCACGAAGATAGGGGTGAACATGCCAGTTGGAATGCCCATCATGTGATAGCTGGAAGCACTGTACCAGTCCAGGTTAGGGAACATTTTTTTCTCGCGCCACATGATGTCTTCAATCCGGGCCGAGATATCAAACAGTTGCATATTGCCCGCATCTTCACACAGTGATTTGCTGACCGCTTTAATTGATTCATTGCGCGGATCGGCAATGGTGTAGACCGGGTGGCCAAAGCCGATAATGATTTCTTTGCGTGCCATGCGCTCCTTGATGTCGGCTTCAGCCTCATCAGGGCTTTGATAGCGCTCGATAATCTCCATGGCTGCTTCGTTGGCACCGCCGTGTTTGGGGCCACGCAGCGCACCAATGGCGCCGGTGATGCACGAATACAGGTCAGACAAGGTGCCTGCAATGACGCGTGAGGTGAAGGTTGACGCATTGAATTCATGCTCGGCATATAACACCAGTGACGTGTTCATGGCTTTGATATGTAATGCAGAAGGCTTTTTGCCATGCAGGATATGCAGGAAGTGTGCAGCAATCGAGTCGTCGTCTGTTTCTACATCAATACGCACGCCGCGATGGCTAAACTGGTGCCAGTAAATGAGGATGGAACCAAAGCAGGCAATCAGGCGGTCACCCAGTGCCTGCGCACCAGCGGTATTGCGGTCAGCCGCTTCCGGCTCCAGTGTGCCCAACATAGAGCAACCCGTGCGCATCACGTCCATAGGATGCGCATTGGCAGGAATCTGTTCCAGTACGGCTTTAAGTGCACTGGGCAGGCCGCGTAGCTTTTTGAGCTTTTGATGATAAGCAGTGAGTTGTGGTTGGGTAGGCAGCTCGCCGTATATCAGCAAATAAGCGACTTCTTCAAACGTAGCGTGTGTTGCCAGTTCGATGATATCGTAACCACGGTAATGCAAGTCATTACCGCTATGGCCCACGGTACAAATGGCCGTGGTGCCCGCAGCCACACCCGCCAGCGCCACGCCTTTTTTGCGTTTTGGGGCGTCGGTGGCAGGTGTCGTTGAATCTGTGGTGGTGTTCATAACAAACCTCCTTGTTTCATATCACGCGCGTTTATTTGGTATATAGCGCGTCTAGTTTCTGTTCAAAAGCGTGGTAACCCAGATGCTCATACAGGTCGGCACGGGTTTGCATCAAGTCCAGCACATTTTTCTGGCTGCCGTCTTTGCGCACGCCTTGATACACTTTCAGTGCCGCCTGGTTCATGGCACGGAAGGCTGACAGTGGATACAGCACCATGCCGACACCGGCAGTGGCCAATTCGTCCACCGTAAATAACGGTGTAGCGCCAAACTCGGTAATATTTGCCAATACCGGCACTTTGACGGCGTCTACAAACTGCTGGTACATGCTCAGGTCTGTCATCGCTTCTGGGAAAATCATGTCGGCACCGGCTTCTACACAAGCACAGGCGCGGTCTATCGCCGACTGCAAACCTTCTACCGCTAAAGCATCGGTGCGCGCCATGACGACAAAATCATCATAAGGTTTGGCGTCGACGGCGGCTTTCACGCGGTCTACCATTTCATCCAGGCTCACAATCGCTTTGTTCGGCCGATGACCGCAGCGTTTGGCACTGACCTGGTCTTCAATATGCACCGCCGCAGCGCCCGCTTTGGCAACACTTTTAATGGTGCGCGCAATATTAAAAGCGCCACCAAAGCCGGTATCAATATCCACCAGCAATGGCGTATCCACGGCATCGGTAATTCTGCGCACATCGACCAGCACATCTTCGAGGCCGGAAATGCCAAGGTCAGGTAAGCCTAAAGAGCCCGCCGCCACGCCGCCACCAGATAAATAGATGGCTTTAAACCCGGATTGTGTCGCCAGCATGGCGTGATAGGCATTAATCGCACCAATAATCTGTAATGGTTTTTCCTCGGCTAAGGCGGCGCGAAAACGTGCCCCTGCTGTAGTCATTTGTTGCATAGTTAAACCCTTATTTTTTGCCACAGAGAACACAGAGGTCACAGAAATATCCATTAAACCGAATTACAAATATCCCGGATTCTCTCTGTGCGCTCTGTGATCTCTGTGGCTACGTATTAAAAGAACGCGTGTTCAGCATCTTCTGGCATGGCCACACCGGTTTGTTTGGCCTTTTGCAACACTTCCCAGAAATAACGGTAGGTGGCGCGGTCATGCAATTCGCCTGCATACTGGATCGGCCCCCAGTTGGCTGCTTGTGCGGCAAGCAGGATATTGGCGGCGTCTGTCACTTCATCAAAATTAGGTTTCATGGCATCGACAATGGCCTGGATCTGGGTTGGGTAGATACTCCACATGCGCATAAAGCCAAATTCATTGCGGGCGCGGAAGGCGTCCCTATAGGTGACCTCTACATTTTTCAGGTCCAGCGTCACATTGTGTGCAGGCACCACGCCATTGGCGAGCGCGGCGGACACCACTTCTGTTTTGGCACGTGCCAGCAAGCGGTGGTCAAACTGGCCTGGGCTACGCATGGCCGTGGCGGGAATCGCACCATGGTGCGCGCTGACAAAGTCCATAAGTCCAAAGTCCAGCACTTGCAGCCACGGTAGTTGTGCAATGTCGTGCACTTGCCTGAGTGCGCCGTGGGTTTCAATCAGGATATGCACCGGAATTTCACGGCGGATACCATGTTGTTTTGCCACTTGCTGAATGTAGGTGATCATTTCGCGTGCTTGCGCGATATCGGTACATTTGGGAATAGTGATATAGCTGAGCACTTCACCGGCGCCACCGACCAAAATATCAATGTCTTTTTTCCAGTGCGGGTGGGTGTAATCGTGGATACGCGCACCAGCCATTTTGTATTGGTTGGCCTCTGAGTTAAGTACGCGCACAATCATTTCGGCATGTACTTGCTCCTGGCCGCTGGCTGCGCCGTCTTCACAGTCGCAGGTAATATCAAAGACCGGGCCGACGCCATTAGGCGTGGCTGGATCTTGCAATGACAAGGCTTTCAGGATCAGTTTCTCGCTACCGGCAAAGTGCTCGCAGGCCGGGATCACCGGAAACGGTTTTTCACCGCCAAAAAGTGCCTGATTTGGATGAACAGCCATGTTTAGTTTCCTTTGCGTGGAATAAGAACGGTATAGTCGAGATCAAGCACCACGTGTGGGTGATAGCCCTGTGTCGTTTTGATGTTTTCAAGGGTGGCTGGCGGCATATTCTTGACACCCACCATGCGCAAGCGCAGGGCGCCTAAGTCCGGATGGGGCAGGGACCATTTATCCAGCACTTTGGTCATGCAGTAAATAGTGTCACCGGCATAACTTGGATTGGCATGGGTACCACCATTAATGGCGACGATGGAAATCGCGTTTTCCAGGCCTTCGTAACTCAAAGCGCGGCAGGCAGAAATCACCACGCCGCCGTATACCAGGCACTGGCCTTGCGGCGTGCTTTTCATCAGGTGCGCATCAAAATGCAGGCGCGCATTGTTCTGGTACAAATGCGTTGCCATGGTGTGGTCGCTTTCATTGATGGTCAGGCCAGACGGATGGCGCATGCATTCATCCACTTCGTAGTCATCCCACCAGTATTTGCCACCGGTGGCTGTGCCCAGGCTGCTGTTCAGTTTGAAGTGGGCTGGAATCGCTAATGATTCCACGCGCACAAACTCCGGCAGCTCGGGAACGACTGTTTCTGGTGCCGGGGCTTCCTGGTTCTTTTTGTGCACCATGACCCAGCGTACCCAGCTCAGCACAGGTTGTTGATGCTGGTTGAGGGTGGTTGAGCGTACCCAGACCACCCCATTTTTGCCGTTGGAATTCTGTTTCAGGCCGATCACTTCACTTGAGGTGGTTAGGGTATCGCCTACGTATACCGGCTGTATGAAACGGACATCTGCGTAACCCAGGTTAGCCACGGCATTGACCGAAATGTCTGGCACCGTTTTGCCAAAGGCAATATGAAACGCCAGCAAGTCGTCGATAGGCGTTTGCGGGTAACCTAATGACTGCGCAAGCGGCTCGCTGCAATGCAAGGGGTTGCGTGCGCCCGTGAGTGCAATGTACAGCGCAGTATCGCCAGCAGTGATGGTGCGTGGCGTGGCGTGCTGGATGGTTTCACCCAGTACAAAATGTTCGAAAAAACGTCCGGTGTTGATTTTTGTGCTCATTTTCAACTCCTTTATATGAATTCTTCTTCCAGCTCGGCGATGGCCACGGCCAGTTGAATTAAACGTTGTGCGGCTTTGATATGGTGATGCTCGACCAGCTTGTCATTCACCACCACCGTACCGCGCCCGCCCTCATTGGCTTCTTTGAGGGCTTTGATAATCAGCCGGGCATGCTCTACTTCTGCGCGCTGCGGCGTGTAGGCGTCGTTGCAGTAGGCAATTTGCGCCGGATGTACCAGTGATTTGCCATCCATGCCAATGTCGCGGCCAATGCGGCAGGCATATTCAAACGAATGCATGTTTTTGAAATCTGAGGTGATGCCGTCAATCACACCTTTGCCGTAAGCGCGGGCTGCCAGTACCACCAGCGATAAAGAGGTAAGGATGGCCGAGCGCTCATGCGTGACCCGGGCGTGCAGCTGTGAAATCAGGTCTGAGGTCGCCATCACCATACAGATGACGCGGTCGGACGCGGCGGCAATTTCCTTGGCATTTAACACGGCCAGTGGGCTTTCTATCATCACCATCATGGGCACGTCTTTGCCGCCCGCGTCATCCAGTAATTGTTGCGCCTGCAAGACATCTTCGCGCGACTCTATATTAGGAAACAGGATCGCATCGGCACCGATATTTGCCACAGCCTTAATGTCGTCATGGCCCCAGATGGAGTGCAGGTCATTCACGCGCACCACAACTTCTCTTTTACCGTAGCCGCCTTGTTTTACAGCATTGACGACATTGTGGCGTGACTGGATTTTTGCATCGACCAGGATAGGGTCGCCCAGGTCGAGAATGACAGAGTCTGCCGCAAGCGAGCGTGCACGTTCCAGGTAATGCTGGTTGCAACCGGGAACATATAGCATTGAGCGCCTCGGTCTGAGTGCATATGACATGGGTTTTCCTTTATTGCGGCAAGAAATTAGATTCATTATTCATGAATAAAAAAACTGTGTCAACAAATATCTTATGTCTTATATAAGATATAAAATAGTGGACAACAAAAACACCCTGTGATATAAATTAAAAAACTTGTTTCGGGTGGAATTGCAGGTGCAATTAAATGGTGCCAATCATGAATGGAGTCGAATCTATGGATAAGCAGTTAGGGTCGCCGAGTTACCGGCCGCTGTATGACCAAATTAAAGTGCTGATCACGCAAAGCCTGATCGGTGGGGAGTGGCGTCCAGGAGATATGATTCCCAGCGAAATTGACCTGGCGCAGCGTTTTAAAGTCAGCCAGGGCACGGTGCGCAAGGCGATTGATAGCCTGGCCACAGAAAACATCCTGATTCGCCGCCAGGGTAAGGGTACCTTTGTCGCCACGCACAACCAGGATGACGTCAAGCTGCGCTTTTTGCGCCTGACGGCAGAAAATGGCCAAAAGGAAATGCTGCAGAATGAGTTTATCTCCTGCATTAAAGGCAAAGCCAGTGTACATATTGGTAAGGTGCTGGAAATGAAGGCCGGTGCCACCACCATTGATGTGAAGCGCTTGCTGACATTCTCTGGTCGGCCATTGATTTACGACCATATTATTGTGCCGGCCGCACCATTCAAAGGGCTCAATCGCGCCAAGGTTGAAGAAAGCAATGGCTCGATGTATAGCATGTACGAGTCGCAGTTTGGCGTGCGCATGATCCGGGCGGAAGAGCGTATTAAAGCCGTGGCAGCCGACGCGGAAGTGGCAAAGGCTTTAGGCTTGAAGGAAGGCTATCCGCTGCTGAGCATAGAGCGCGTGTCATTTACTTATGGTGATAAGCCGATGGAGTGGCGCCTGGGTTTGTGTCTGACAGACGATCACCACTACATGAGCGAACTGGAATGATTGAAAAATCTTCATCCGCGGCGTTGGACTGCGCTTGCCGTGCCATATGCACAGTCTGCGCTTGTCCGCCTTGCTGCTGAAGTTTTTGAAGCATTCATAAAGACAGAAAAACCCAAGGAGAAGTCATGGACGATTTAAAGCAACGCGCGCTGGATTACCACCAGTTTCCCAAGCCAGGGAAGCTGAGCGTGGAATCGTCCAAGCCGTGTGCAACACAACAGGATTTATCGCTGGCTTATACGCCTGGCGTGGCTGAGCCGGTGCGCGAGATTGAGGCGGATCCGGCCAATGCTTACAAATACACCAATAAAGGCAACCTGGTGGCGGTGATTACCGATGGCACTGCGGTGCTAGGCTTGGGTAATGTGGGTGCGCTGGCGGGCAAGCCGGTCATGGAAGGTAAGGCTGTGTTGTTTAAACGCTTTGCCGATATTGATGTGTTTGATATTGAAGTGAATGCTGCAACGCCGGATGAGTTTATTCAGACGGTGGTGAATATTGCGCCAACTTTTGGTGGCATTAATCTGGAAGATATTGCCGCACCGCACTGTTTTTATATCGAAAATGAATTGAAAAAACGTCTGGATATCCCGGTATTCCATGACGATCAGCATGGTACGGCCGTGATTGTGGCGGCCGCGTTACTGAATGCGCTTGATCTCCAAGGCAAAACGTTGCCCCGCGCCAAGATTGTGTTTTTAGGCGCGGGCGCAGCGGGTTGTTCGTGTGCCAAGTTGCTCAAGTTAATGGGCGCGACCAATATCACCATGGTTGATCGCAAAGGCGTGCTGGATACTAGCCGCGATGATTTACATGATAACAACCGTGAACTGGCCATTGCCGCAGGCGGCGTTAAAACGCTGGCAGATGCCATGCAGGGCGCTGATGTGTTTATTGGCGTATCCGCCAAAAATGGCTTGCCGCCAGCACTGGTGAGCAGCATGGCGGCCAAGCCGGTGATTTTTGCGTTAGCGAATCCTGACCCTGAAATTTTGCCTGACCAGGTGTTTGCCTTGCGGGACGACGTCATTATGGCCACTGGCCGTAGTGATTTCCCTAACCAGGTCAATAACGCCTTGTGTTTCCCTTACCTGTTCCGTGGCGCACTGGATGCACAGGCGAAACAGATTACCGAGCAGATGAAAGTAGCGGCAGCACAGGCACTCAGCCAGTTGGCGCGCGAGCCCGTGCCTGCACCGGTGCTTGAGGCCTACCAGTTACAGTCCTTATCGTTTGGTAAAGACTACATTATCCCTAAACCATTTGATCCACGTTTGATGGAATACGTAGCTGGCGCCGTTGCGCGCGCGGCCAATGCAGGCGAGTAAGAGCATTTAGCATGATTGTAAAGAAGCAAAAAAAACACCGCCCGAAGAATCTGGATTTATTCACGATCCGATTGCCGGTGAATGCCGTGGTGTCTATCCTACACCGCGCCAGCGGTGTGGTGCTGTTTTTGATCCAGCCAGTGTTGTTGTGGGCCTTGTATTTGTCACTGTCTAGTGCGCAAGGGTATGCCAGAGTGGTCGCACAGTTTCAGCAATGGCCAGTCAAGCTGCTGATCACTGCTTTGGCCTGTGCATTTTTTCATCATTTTTATGCGGGCATCCGTCACCTGGCGATGGATGTGCACTGGATGACAACCTTGCAAAAAGCGCGTTTCTCCAGCCGCGTGGTGTTGTGGCTGGTCGCCGTCACCATGTTGTTTGTGATCTGGGCGATTTGGGTGAGAGGCTAGTATGTTGTTTGAGTTACTGACGGCCAAATACCCTGGCATGCGTCGCTGGCTGACGCAACGCTTGTGCGCGCTGTCGATGGCGGTGGTCTTGCTGTTGTTGTGGTTGCGCGTGATGTGGTTATCGCCGCAGAGTTTTAGTGAGTGGCAGGCGTTATTTGCGCCATTGTGGTGGCGCTTGCTCTGTGTCTGGTTTTTTGTCTGCATGTTGTTGCATGCCTGGTTGGGCGTGCGTGATGTGTTGCGTGATTATGTGCCACATTTAGGCATCCGCGCCGTGTTGCAATGGCTGGTGAATATCGCTGTATGGGGCAATGCGCTAGCAGTGATGTGGATTTTATTTGGTATGGATTTTTAAGGTGATGGCATGGCTGGTTTAACTCATATGACAGATGCAAGCAAACTCCAGCATCATCAGGTAGATGCCGTCATTATTGGCGGTGGCGGTGCCGGTTTGCGCGCTGCCCTGCAATTGGCAGAGTCTGGTGCCGATGTGGCCGTCTTGTCCAAAGTGTTCCCGACCCGTTCGCACACGGTGGCGGCGCAGGGGGGGATTGCAGCAGCCCTGGGCAATGTGTCTGACGATAACTGGTTGTGGCATATGTATGACACCATCAAGGGCTCGGATTACCTCGGTGACCAGGATGCGATTGAGTTTATGTGCCGCAATGCGGCCAAGGCCATTATCGAATTAGAGCATTTTGGCATGCCGTTTGACCGCCTGGAGAATGGCCGTATTTTCCAGCGCCCGTTTGGCGGCATGACGCGCAATTTTGGCGAAACACCGATTTCTCGCACCTGTGCTGTGGCTGACCGTACCGGGCATGCCATGTTACACACGCTGTATCAGCGCAACGTGCAAGCCAATACACAGTTTCTGATTGAGTGGTTTGCATTGGACCTGATTCGTGATGCGGATGGCGATGTGCTGGGCGTGATCGCCCTCGAAATTGAAACCGGCGATATCCATGTCATCCATGCCAAAGCCACCATGCTGGCAACGGGTGGCGGCGGCCGTATTTTCCAGGCCAGTACCAATGCCTACATCAATACCGGTGACGGTTTGGGCATGGCAGCACGCGCTGGCTTGCCTTTGCAGGATATGGAGTTCTGGCAGTTTCACCCCACCGGCGTATTGAATGCCGGGGTATTGATCACCGAAGGCGTACGCGGCGAAGGTGGCTACCTGGTGAATAGTGATGGCGAGCGTTTTATGAAGCGTTATGCGCCGAGCGCCAAGGATCTTGCCAGCCGCGACGTCGTATCGCGTGCCATGGCAACAGAGATTAAAGAGGGCCGCGGCATCGGCAAGCATAAAGATGCGGTGTTCCTGAAACTGGATCATTTGGGCGAAGACATCATCAGCAAGCGCCTGCCTGGCATTCGCGAAATCGCTAAAACCTTTGCCGGTGTGGATCCGATTAATCATCCTATTCCAGTGGTGCCGACAGCACATTACATGATGGGCGGTATACCGACCAACCTTGATGGTCAGGTCGTGGTGCATGACGGCCAATCCGAGCGTGTGGTCAATGGTTTGTATGCCGTGGGGGAGTGTGCATGTGTGTCCGTGCACGGTGCCAACCGTCTGGGATCGAATTCATTGCTCGACCTGGTGGTGTTTGGCAAAGCGGCCGGTGACAAAATGGCAGCTGATATCGCCGCCAACAAAGCACATAAACCACTGCCAGCCAATGTGGCGGATGCCACGCTGGCACGTGTCGATCGTCTGGAAAGCAGTAGCGACGGTGAGAAAGTGGCTGAGGTTGGCCTGGCCATGCGCCAAACCATGCAGAAACACTGTGGTGTATTCCGCTTCCCAGAGTTGCTGGAAGATGGCGTGGATGCCATCCAGCAAGTCGCCCAGCAAGCACAGCAGTTAAGAATTACCGACAAAAGCAAGGTTTTTAACACCGCCCGCGTCGAAGCGCTGGAGCTGGATAACCTGATGCAAGTCGCATTGGCGACCATGCAGGCCGCGCATGCCCGCCAGGAGAGCCGCGGCGCCCATGCGCGCGAAGATTATCCTGAACGCGATGACGCCAAGTGGCTCAGCCATTCGCTGTATTTTGCCCATGAGCAGAAGCTGGCCTATAAACCGGTGCGCCTGAACCCGTTGACCGTAGAACCATTTGAGTTGAAGAAAAGGGTGTATTGATATGCGTTTCTCTATCTATCGTTTTAACCCTGACGTAGACAAAAAACCCTATATGCAGGACTACGACGTCACGCTGGAAGACAGTGACCAGATGTTGCTGGATGCCTTGATGCGTATTAAAGAACTGGATGAGTCGCTCAGCATGCGTAAGTCTTGCCGCGAAGGCGTGTGCGGCAGTGATGCCATGAATATCAATGGTAAAAATGGCCTGGCCTGCATTACCAAGCTCAGTGAGTTGCAAGAGCCTGTGGTGTTACGTCCCATGCCTGGCCTGCCAGTGATCCGTGACCTGGTGGTCGACATGACGCAGTTTTTTGACAACTACCACTCGGTAATGCCCTATTTGCAAAACCATGACACGCCGCCAGACACCGAGCGCCTGCAAAGCCCCGAAGACCGCGCCAAGCTCGATGGCTTGTATGAATGTATTTTGTGCGGCGCTTGTACGACTTCCTGTCCGAGCTTCTGGTGGAATCCGGACAAGTTTGTCGGCCCGGCTGGACTGATGCAGGCCTACCGTTTTATTGCCGATAGCCGCGACCAGGAGCAGGACGCACGCCTGGAAAACCTGGAAGATCCTTATCGTTTATACCGTTGCCACAACATTATGAACTGTACGGATGTGTGCCCGAAAAAACTCAATCCGAATGCCGCGATTGCTGCGATTAAAGACCTCAAGATTGAAAAGGCCAAAGCGCATAGCGCAGCCAAGTCGGGTGAGGCCAAACCAGGTAAGAAAATCTTTGGCATCAAGGTGTTATAGGAGCGCTTATGTTGAATGCTGAAATTTTACGTGAAGCAGAACAACGGCGCCTGGCCTGGCGTTGCCGTCGCGGCATGCTGGAACTGGATATTGTGTTGCAACGCTTTGTTAGCGAGCACTTTAGCGGGTTAACGCTGGCCGAGATGGAGCAGCTAGATGCCTTGCTGGAATTGCCGGATAACGTGTTCTGGGATTTGATCCAGGGCGTCAACCCACAACCCGGCATGGCGCAATCCGCCGCCATTCTTGAAAAATTAAGAGCGAGCCGACCGACGGCAGAACAGGAAACCGCATGAGTCAGCATATGGGAGAAGAGCCAATTGCACTGGATGCCAGTGCCTTGGGGGATTACTGGCCGGGCATACAGCTGTATTACCCGCCGGTGAAATATGCGCCTAGCCTGGGCATTTATGAGGACATGGAGCAAGCCGCCAACCGCATGGTCAAGCATGCGCACTTTACCAATGCGCATACGCTGATTTTCGACCTGGAAGATGGCTGCCGACAAAAGGAAATGAGCCGCACCTTGCTGCGCCAGGAGTTACCCAAGCTGCGCAAGGTGAATGAGCGCGTAACGATTGCCATCCGTGCCAACTCTTTCCGTACCGATGAGTACGAAGAGGATATGAAGCTGGTGCGCGACATGAGTGAGTATATCGATGTCGTCATGCTGGCCAAGGCCGGTGAGTCTTATGGCGCGGCCGAAGTGCGCGACTTGTCCAGCTTTTTGCTCAGTATTAATCCGCACATCACCATCCAGCCGATTATCGAGCACCCGAAGTCGCTCAAAATCGCGCCTGAGTTGATGCAATACGACACGGTGAAACACGTGGTGTTTGGTATCCATGACTTCTCCAAAGCGCTGGGCATACACATCACGCCAGAGCATTGGATTGAGGAATTGTTTTACTTTATCAACCAGTTGATTTTTGAGGCCAGGATTGCCGGTAAAGGCGTCATTGGCGGTGTAGAAACATTGATAGGCAGCAACATCATGCCAGACAAATTTGTCGAGCCACACGATGTGCGCCGCTGGCTGGATTTGCATGGCGATAACGAGTCGCGTGTGGTGTACAAGCATGCCTGCCAGGAAGCCGCCATGGGCCTCACCGGTAAGCAGGTGATCCATCCCGGCCATATCCATTTGTGTAAAACGGCTTATACACCGTCACCGACCGAGATTAACCAGAAGGTAGCCATTCTGAAAGCGGCAATTGAAGCTGATGCCTTGCTGGGCGGCGCGATCAAGTTTGAAGGCGAAATGCTGGATCCGCCCATGTTTGGTAAAGCCTTGCAGACCTTGTTACGCGCGCATGCGCTGCGAGCGCTGAAGGTGAGTGATATGGAATTTGCATTACATGTATTGCAGTTGATGCCGGCGCAAGTAGTACGCCAAAACTGGCCATACGGTATTTTGCTTTAAGACATTCATTTTTAGCGCGAATTGCGTTGTTGCAGGCCGTTATTTGATTAGTGCTCGAAATGCTCATGTACTGTATGTACATTCCGCTTTCTGTGCGCTGTGCGCCTTGCACTTCATCGCTAAATTCTGAATTTAGCCGTATTTATAGAGTTTGAAAAAGCATTTTCAAAAGAAATGCAAAATCAGCATCGCATAAACCATGCATGCACAGAGTGAATGGAAAGGTTTGAACATGACACAGTTAGCCCCTTATCCACAATGGCAATGGGATATCCCGGCGTTTTTTAATATCGGGGTCGCTTGCAGTGACCGTCACTTGGGCACAGCCAAAGCCGATGAAATCGCCATGATTGTGGAAGATGACACCTTTGGCACCAGTACCATCACTTTTGGCGAACTGGCCTTGAGGACGGACCGTTTTGCCCAGGTGTTGCGTGATTTGGGTGTGGCGCCCGGTGACCGTGTTCTGATCCGTCTGCCTAATAGCCTGGATTATCCGACTGCTTTTTTAGGCACCATGAAAACAGGGGCGATTTCGGTACCAACGTCTACCTTGCTTACCGCAGAAGAGGTGGCTTACCTGGCTAAAGACTCCGGTGCTGTTGTACTGGTGACCGATGCCGCTGCCTGGGCTGGGATGTCCGCCAAAATGCAGCAGAATATTGCGCAAACCCCTCACCTCAGGCATATCGTATTGACGCAATTGCAGGGAGACCTGGCTGACTCGACGGTATTTAATGTGTCGTCACTCGAAACTGCATTGGCTGCCGTGCAACAGGTCGAGCCTGCGTATGCAACGCGTGGTGAGGATGCTGCCTACCTGGTGTATACCTCGGGGACGACCGGTTATCCTAAAGGAGTGCTGCATGCGCACCGTGCCTTGCTGGGCCGTCAAACGGCTGCGCAATACTGGTTCAACTATAGCGAAACGGCGCAAGACCGCATCATGCATTCTGGCAAGTTCAACTGGACCTATGTGCTGGGCACTGGCCTCATGGATCCGTTATACCTGGGTAAAACGGTAATTGTGCATGAAGGTAAAAATGATGCGCAAAAGTGGCTGGAGCTGATTGCCAAGCATGGCGCCACCATATTCATTGGTGTGCCGACCATTTACCGCCAGTTGCTGCAAAAAACCGAGGCCACCCAGGCAGATATCCCCAGCGTGCGCCATTTCATGAGTGCGGGTGAACATTTGTCCGACGAAGTGTTGACGCAATGGCGCGCGCGCTTTGGCCTGGATATTTATGAAGCCGTGGGCATGAGTGAGTTCTCTTACTATTTGTCGCAGAGTATTTTTCGGCCGATTCGCGCCGGTTCCGCGGGTTTTCCGCAACCTGGGCACGATATTGTCCTGCTCAACCCTGACACGCGTGAGCCGGTGGCAGAGGGGGAAGAGGGCATGATCTGCGTGCCGGATAATGACCCGGGCTTGTTCCTCAATTATTGGAACCTGCCGGAAGAAACCGCAAAATACAAACACGACGGCTATTTCTTTACCGGAGACTATGCCAAATATGATGCCGATGGCTATATCTGGTTCCTGGGCCGCAAGGACGACATTATCAAGAGCTTTGGCTACCGCGTCTCACCGTATGAAATTGAACGTGTATATAAAGGCCATCCGGCCGTGGCAGATTGTGCGGCCGTGGGAGAAGAGCTCGAAAAAGACAAGCTGCTGGTGGTGATTTATGTCATTCCCAAACCGGATGCCGAGATTGCGCCAGAAGAACTCATGGCTTTTGGCAAACAGCATCTGGCAGCCTATAAGGCGCCAAAAACGGTCTACCTGGCCAAAGAGTTTCCACGCACTAAAAATGGTAAAATCTTGCGTAAAGATGTGAGTCCCGCTATTGCCTATTTGAAAAGCAATGCCCGCTGAAGATGCTGCCTTAAAGAACATACAATGGCCCTGATTAAAACCCAAGATTTTATCGAGAGTATTGCTGATGCCTTGCAATATATCTCTTACTACCATCCGGAAGACTATATCCGTGCGCTGGCGGCTGCCTATGAAAAAGAGGCCTCACCGGCGGCCAAGGATGCGATTGCACAGATTTTGACCAATTCACGCATGTGCGCGGAAGGCAAGCGCCCTTTGTGCCAGGATACCGGTATTGTGGTGGCCTTTATCAAGGTCGGCATGCAGGTGCGTTTTGAAGGCGATATGACGCTGGAAGAGATGGTCAATGAAGGCGTACGCCGTGCTTACCTGCATCCAGACAATATGCTGCGAGCCTCGATTGTGAACGACCCGGCAGGGGCACGTAAAAATACGCGCGATAACACGCCAGCGATTACTCATGTTGAGATGGTGGCCGGGGATACCGTCGATATCCAGATTGCGGCTAAAGGTGGCGGCTCTGAGAATAAATCCAAACTGGCAATGTTGAATCCTAATGAAAGCATTGTCGACTGGGTGTTGGAAGTCGTACCAGAGATGGGTGCGGGTTGGTGTCCGCCCGGGATGCTGGGCATAGGCATAGGCGGTAGCGCTGAAAAAGCCATGCTGTTAGCCAAAGAATCACTGATGGCGCCGATTGATATTCAGGAGTTGCAGGCACGTGGCGCGCAAAATCGTATAGAAGAGCTGCGGCTGGAGTTGTATGAAAAGGTCAATCAGTTAGGCATAGGCGCGCAAGGTCTTGGTGGCCTGACCACGGTGCTGGATGTGAAGATTCTGGATTATCCGACGCACGCCGCCAGTTTGCCGGTGGCGATCATCCCCAATTGCGCGGCCACGCGTCATGTGCACTTTACGCTGGATGGTTCCGGCGTAGCCGAACTGACACCGCCGAGTGCAGATATTTATCCGGATGTGCACTGGGCGCCTAGTCCGCAAGCCAAACGCGTGAACCTGGAAACCGTCACGCGTGCAGAAACACAGACCTGGAAAACCGGTGATACCTTGCTGCTCACCGGCAAAATACTGACGGGCCGCGATGCTGCACACAAACGCATCCAAACCATGCTGGCTAAGGGTGAAGCCTTGCCAGTCGATTTCACCAACAAGTTTATTTACTACGTTGGCCCGGTGGATGCCGTGCGTGACGAAGCCGTTGGCCCTGCTGGCCCAACCACAGCGACACGCATGGATAGCTATACCGACATGATGCTTAACACCGGTTTGCTGGGCTCTATTGGTAAAGCCGAGCGCGGAGAAGAGGCGCTGGTTGAGATTGCCAAGCATAAATCGGTGTACCTGATGGCGGTCGGTGGCGCGGCTTACCTGGTTAGCAAGGCAATTAAAAAGTCGCGTGTACTGGCCTTTGCAGAGTTAGGCATGGAGGCTATCTATGAGTTTGATGTGGTCGATATGCCAGTGACCGTGGCGGTGAGTGCCGATGGTGAATCTGTGCACCAGACTGGTCCGGCGCAATGGAAGAAAACCATTGCCTTGCAGGCAGTTTAAATAGTCTGCGGCAATGTGAGCGACATCACTGAGGCCGGGCACGAATTAATGAAATATACGTCATACTACTAAGCGTCATCATGGAGTGAGTATGATAAAAATAAACATTGGGGTTATTGGGTTCGTCGCCGGGTTGGCAGTCAGCCTCAGCGTGCCTGCGCATGCCGAGTCAGCCCTGGAATATTTTACCGATAGCACTGGCCGCTACAGCGGGCCGACGCTGGAGGATCAGGTGGCATTGATGGATACCGATCACAACGGTTTTGCCGATGTGTTTGAGGTGCGGGCCTACCTGGAAAAGCAGCACGGTAAAGGCTACCAGAAAGAATTACTGGATAAATGGGAGTCGTCTGCTTATGGAAAAAGTTGCAGCACGCCATTTGCCAAAGAGTTATACGGAGACAGTAACCGCTGACAAGACCACGCTGACATGGCGCAGTGTTGTTTTGTTGCTGCTGGAGGCTGTCATTTGCATCAATTGCCGGAATGTTACAAGCAGTTAACATTCTGGCGAATGGACTGGATTATAATCAAGCGAGAAGAGACCCTCGCGGTCAGCCCCTGGTGATTTCGCGACAGGTAAGCGCTGACCCATCCCCCGACTTTGTTTTTTGATAGAGCCTACACATCATGTTACAAGCATACGAAACCCACGTAAAAGAGCGCGCCGCGCAAACCCTGCCTCCATTGCCGCTCAATGCAGAACAAGTCGCTGCATTGGTTGAGCTGTTGAAAGCCCCGCCTGCGGGCCAGGAGGCCTTACTTGTTGATTTGCTGCAAAACCGCATCCCGGCGGGTGTTGACCAGGCCGCTTATGTGAAAGCTGCTTTTTTGGCTGATATTGCCAATAGCAAGGCCAGTTCCCCCTTGGTCAGTGCTGAAAAGGCGGTTGAATTGCTGGGCACCATGCTTGGTGGCTACAACGTACAGGCATTGGTTGCTTTGCTGGATACGCCGATGGCTGCACATGCCGTGAAAGCATTGTCGACGACGATTTTGATGTTTGACGCTTTTCATGATGTAGACGCCAAGATGAAGGCGGGTAATCCGCATGCTAAACAACTGATCGAATCCTGGGCCGCTGCTGAGTGGTTCACCAGCAAGCCAGCGCTGGCCGCAGCCATCAAAATGGTCGTATTCAAGCTGGATGGCGAAACCAATACCGATGACCTGAGCCCGGCACAAGATGCCTGGAGCCGCCCGGATATTCCATTGCACGCGAAAGCGATGCTGATCAACCGTATGACCGATGGCCTGAAGACGATTGAAAGCCTGAAGCAAAAAGGCTTGCCACTGGCCTATGTGGGGGATGTGGTCGGCACCGGTTCTTCACGTAAATCGGCGATTAACTCCGTGCAATGGTGGATGGGCGACGATATTCCATTTATCCCTAACAAACGCACGGGTGGCGTAGTGATAGGCAACAAGATTGCGCCTATTTTCTTTAATACGGCTGAAGACTCCGGCTCTTTGCCTATCCAGTGCGATGTTTCCAAACTGAATACTGGCGATGTGATTGTGATCCAGCCTTTTGAAGGCAAGGTCTTGTCAGAAGCCGGGGAGGTATTGGCCACGTTTGAAATGAATCCAGTCACCCTGGCCGATGAAGTCCGCGCTGGTGGCCGTATTCCACTGATTATTGGCCGTGGCCTGACCGCCAATGCGCGCAAAGCATTGGGCTTGGGTGACACAGACACCTTTATCAAATCGATTCCGGCCAAAGATACCGGCAAAGGCTATACGCTGGCACAAAAAATGGTAGGGCGTGCCTGTGGTTTGCCAGAAGGTATGGGCGTGCGCCCTGGCACTTACTGCGAACCAAAAGCGACGACGGTCGGTTCGCAAGACACGACCGGTGGCATGACACGTGATGAGTTGAAAGAACTGGCTTGTCTGGGCTTTAGTGCAGACTTGGTGATGCAGAGTTTCTGCCATACGGCGGCTTACCCGAAACCAGTGGATATCAAGCTGCAACATGAGTTGCCTGAGTTTATGTCCAGTCGGGGTGGTGTAAGTCTGCGTGCCGGTGACGGCGTGATCCACTCATGGCTCAACCGCCTGGTATTGCCAGATACGGTGGGTACGGGCGGTGATTCGCATACCCGTTTCCCAATTGGTATCAGCTTCCCGGCAGGTTCTGGCCTGGTAGCTTTTGCGGCTGCGACTGGCGCCATGCCACTGGATATGCCGGAGTCTGTATTGGTGCGTTTTAAAGGCGAAATGCAGCCTGGTATTACGCTACGTGATTTGGTGAATGCGATTCCTTACGCGGCGATCCAGGAAGGTACATTGACCGTAGGCAAACAGGGTAAGAAAAACGTGTTTAACGGCCGCGTGCTCGAAATCGAAGGCTTGCCAGATCTGAAAGTTGAGCAGGCGTTTGAACTGGCAGATGCTTCAGCCGAGCGCTCAGCCAATGGGTGTACCGTGCTGTTGAACAAAGAGCCGGTGATCGAGTTTCTTAACTCGAATATCGTGCTGATGCAGAACATGATCGAAAATGGGTATGCCGATGCACGTACGCTGGCGCGTCGTATCGCCAGCATGAAAGCCTGGCTGGAAAAACCGGAGCTGTTGCAGCCGGATAGCGATGCCGAATATGCCCATGTCATTGAAATTGACCTCGCAGAGATTAAAGAGCCGCTGGTGGCATGCCCGAATGACCCGGATGACATTAAACCTTTGACCGCGGTGGTCGGTGACAAAATTGACGAAGTGTTTATTGGTAGCTGCATGACCAATATCGGCCATTACCGCGCAGCAGGTAAAGTGCTCGAAGGTGCCGGTGGTATTCCAACCCGCTTGTGGATTGCACCGCCAACACGCATGGATGAAGCACAACTGCGTGCTGAAGGGGTGTATTCTACCTTTGGTGTGGCGGGTGCGCGTACTGAAGTGCCGGGCTGCTCCTTGTGCATGGGTAACCAGGCACGCGTGGCAGACAAAGCCACCGTGTTCTCGACCTCTACACGTAACTTTGATAACCGCATGGGTAAAGACGCGCGCGTGTATCTGGGCTCTGCTGAGCTAGCGGCCGTGTGTGCCAAGCTAGGCCGCATGCCGTCAGTGCAAGAGTATCTGGACACCCTGGGTAGCAAGCTGACCAATACGGCGGAGATTTACAAATATCTCAACTTTAACCAAATGACCCAATATGCAGGGTCTTTGGAAAATGTGAAAAAAGTCATTCCGATTAAAGAAACTGCATAACGGTTAATAGTTTGAATTGATGGTTTAAGTCATAAACAAAGGGGGCACTCGCCCCCTTTGTTGTTTTTAAAGCAGGACATATCCTTGCAACTGTAAAACCCGAGAGCCTCACTCACCGCGACCTTCTGTTTTGATTATGATGTACTGGCTGACGTCAACGATGCTATATCCCGGCACGTCAATACCACTGATTGATTCAATCCATTTTCAATGTCAAAGGAGAAGTTCATGAAACCGTTCGAACAAGGCTTGGTTAACTATCAACAACGTTTACTGTCACATGATTACGGTCAGGTATTTTGCCGTTTTGATGCAGAGCAACAGGCGTTATGGAGTTATATCAATCAACCACAGCGCATTCCATGCATCAACCATGATTTACTGATGCACTTGCATCAGCACCATGCAGATATCCAGCGTAGTGGCGGCTATGTACAGGCAGACAGCGAGGCTGTGTTGCCGATCCGTTATTCAGTGTTTGCGTCAGCCACGCCAGGTTATTTTAATATGGGGGGGGACTTGCAAAAAATGGCAGCTGCCATTCGTCAGCAGGACAGGGCGCAATTACAGGCCTATGCCAAGCTAAGTATTGATGTTGTTGCGCAGCGCGCATTTCGTTTTCAGCTGGATCACGTGACCAAAATTTCGCTGCTGCAAGGCGAAGTGCTCGGTGCTGGCATTGAAGCTGCGATGACCAGTGATGTGCTGATTGCCGAGAAACAGTCTGTATTCTGCTTCCCAGAACTGTTTTTCAACATGATTCCTGGCATGGGTGCTTATAGCTTTATTGCGCGCAAAGCTGGCATAGCGGTGGCGGATAAAATGATACTCGGTTGCGAACGTTACACGGCTGAGGAGTGCTTGCAAATGGGCCTGATTGACATCGTGGTTGAAGAGGGCGAAGGTGAGCAGGCCGTGCATGATTTCATCCACAAGAATAACAAGCGTGCAGAAGGCTTTTTGTCTGCGCAAAAAGCCAAGGCTAGAATCAATCCTTTAACCTACGATGAGCTCAAGGATATTGTCGATGTGTGGGTAGAAAATGCCTTGCGCCTGACCGAGCGGGACTTGAAGGTGATGGATAGGTTTTATCGCGCGCAGTCACGTTTGTTCCCAAACGAGGCGCCTGTCAGTGATGTCGCCCCGCAACAGCCGCTGGAATTATCAGCCGAGCATCATATCGCAGTGAATCAGTAGTGTGCAGCAGAGCAGGTGCCCGGCTATTTATGAGAGCGTTTGGATGAGAGCTTGCTGCGATGTTGTTGCAGTTGCGTACGCGTCTCTTCGTAACAATCCGCCACGGCCTGATAGAGGCCGGAAATAGTCTGGGCATCTTCCATGCTCAAGCCCAGTAAGCGGCGGCTGAGTTTGCTGAGTGGGATCAAACCCATGTTGGCAGATTCACCAGCCAGCTCATGCGCCAGTTTATGTACTTGCTCAAAATTTAAATCGAGGCTTGCTGTACCCAGTGCGCGTAGCAAGACATCGGTCGAATCAATGAACTCGGTGATAAGCTTATGCAGAAATGCTTCGCCACCGCCCAGTTTTAACAAGTGCGCCATGCGGTCATCATCTAGCAATGGCTCCACCGTTGGCGTGATGCTGGCAATTTTAGGGATGGGCAGGGGCACAGGTTTCCCGGTCCGCATCGGCGAGTGAGGTGATCGTGCGTCTACAAATGTTGAATTCTCTGGTGCAACTGTTAATGGCACTTCAGGCGACGTGGCTTTAGGTTTTTTGCGTCTGCCAGGCGTCACTTGCGCGACTTGTTCGGTCTCTATGGTGCTCGCAATAGCTTCAATCAGGCTTTGAATTTGCCTTGAGACCACCGGCTTGGTCAATACCTGATACACCCCGGCGCGTAAACAGCGGTCCTGCGTGGTTTTAGTCGCATCTGCCGTCAGAATCACGGTTCTGATCGGTTTGCTGCCAGGCAGGGCGTTGTGGATGTTAAATACCTCAAGGCCGTTCATTTCTGGCATGTTGTAGTCAAGAATCATCAAGTCAAACTGGTGATGTTCCAGCGCATCCAAGGCAGCATCACCATTGTCTACCGCTTTGACCACACAGTGCATTCTTTGCAGTGTTTCGTTCAAAATCAAGCGGTTGACCACATTGTCATCCGCAATCAACACGCGAATTTTCTTGCGGAATTTGGTGTGGCTGCTTAAAGGCACCACATTTGACTGGCCATCCAGATTGATTTCGTTCACCGCTTGCGGTGCAGGTGCGGTGGCATGTGTCAGTGGCAGGCTCACGACGAAGGTCGTGCCGACATTTTCCTGGCTGGTGACGCTTATTTTACCGCCCATGACTTCGACCAGTTGTTTGGCAATAGACGTACCTAAACCGGTGCCGCCATAACGTCTGGTAATGCTGCTATCCGCTTGGGTGAAGCTGTCAAAAATCAACGGCAGGGCATCGCTTTTAATGCCGATGCCAGTATCTCGAATGCGGAAGCTGAGTTTGCTCATGTCAGCATGGCCTTGCACGACGCTGACCACCACGTCGACGCCGCCATGCTGCGTGAATTTAATGGCATTGGCAATCAGGTTGGTGAGCACCTGCTCGATGTGATGCATGCTGCCGACATAATGACGCTCGACCAGCGGGTCGAGGTGAAATCTCAGCCACAATTGTTTGCGTTCCACTTCAATCTGGAACATCAGCTGCAGTCGTTGGATCAGGTCAGGCAGGAAAAAGGTGATTTCTTCCAGCTCAACTTTGCCTTTTTCGATTTTGCTAATGTCCAGCACGTCATTAATCAACTTTTTAAGGCTGGAAGCCGAGGTGCCGACCATTTTAAGCAGCTCGGATTGTTTGCTATCCAGCTTGGTTTGCGCGATTAACTCACTGGCGCCAATAATGCCGTTAAGCGGGGTGCGCATTTCATGGCTGATATTAGACAGGAAATTTGTTTTCGCCTCACTGGCTTGCCCGGCCTCTTTGGTGGCTTTCTCCAGGCTGACCAGCAAACGCAATGCATGTGGGGGGATCAATAACAAGGTTAGTAAAAAGCCATAGGCTAAATGCTGGTGCTGGTTCCAGTAAGGGTTCAAATAAAGTGTAAGGCTGAAACCAATAAGGCTAAAGACGTAACAGCCCTTAAAAAACTTGGTGCCATAGCGCAAGCCATAACCAATGATGAGCCACAGGTAAATGCCAATAAACACGCCTGCCATTGCGCCTGAAATCATTTGTTCCAGCGAAGTCGCCGTGATGTCCATCACCATCGCCGTCCATTGGCGCTTTTCATTTTTCTGTGGATTTTGCAGGATGTTATACAGCATCAAAAAGCCCAGGCACAAATAAATCAGGCAAAGTAATACGGGCTCGAAGCTGCTGTGGTTAACGAGGAGGTAGAGCGTGATAAAACTAACGAAGGCAACACGGATAAGAGCCTGCTCAGTTTCATAACTGATAGACTTTATTTCTGTCACTTTCTGCTTTAACTGTCTAACGAAATCTCGCATGCTTAATCATGTTTCAGGGTTATACGCTTACTCGATACTTGCGCAGGGAAAATCGGATCTTTATTGAAAATCTAACCTATATTGATAGTTAACGGACTTTTCTTAAGATAACTTAAATTTTAGCAGGCTCGATTTGATTATCAAAGGAAGTTTACTTTTCACAACTCAAAATAATAGTGTGGTTGGTAGCATCTGTGATAAAAATGCCGATATTCTGACCTTTTTAACGATTTGTCTGCATGACGACCCCTATTGATACTGAGCAACCCTCCAGATTGTCGCGTTGGCTGGCACGTAGCCGCATGGTTTTGCCTATTTCCTTTTTTGTCGGCGGCTTTGTCTGGGACGCCATTACAATCGGCAAAAAGGTCGCGCTGTCTGACATGGCGATTTTTGCTGGCTATTTATTAGTGGCCGCGTTATTGATGTACCAGTTGGCTGAGCCTTCTTCTGCGGTCAGGCGCATGGGCGAGCGTTTGTTAAGCTGGCAGTGGCTACAGAGTAAACTCTCGCGCTGGGCCGTGCAGGACTGGCCTTACTGGATATTGCAGTTTTTGTTTGGCAGCCTGCTCAGCGCTTTGTTCATTCTTTATTTTAAAAGCTCCAGCTACGGCCTGGCGTGGGTCGTCACGTTGGTGTTGGGTGTATTACTGGTGGCCAATGAGTTTATGGAGGGAGAATACAGGCGTTTGAGTTTGTGCTGGAGCATGTTTGGCCTGTGCACGATTTTATGGTGTAACTTTGCTTTCCCGTTTTTGTTTGGCAGTGTGCATGCGGCCTGGTTTTATTTGAGCACGGTGCTGGGTGCGACCGTGACTTATCTGCTGTATCAGCGCGCACCGCATCATGCGGGCCGCATCTGGCCGGTATGGGCGATTGCAGGGCTATTGATGCTGGCCTACCGCGCAGACATGATTCCGCCTGTGCCATTGGTCAAGCAGGCTGTTGTGGTGGCTTATGACCTGGAAAAATCACCGGAAGGCTACTGGATGACCGTTGAAAAGTCGCCCTGGTGGCAGTTCTGGCGGGTGGATAGTGACCATTTTTACCTGCAACCAGGGCAGAAGCTGGTGTGTTTCTCGGCCGTGTTTGCGCCGCAAGGCTTGCGTACCAATCTATTGCACGATTGGCAGAAGAAGGTTAAAGGGGAGTGGGTGAGTGTATCCATGCCTGGCTTTTCGCTCACTGGCGGCCGCGATAGCGGCTACCGTGGCTATACCTACAAAACCAACCTTACTGCAGGTGAGTGGCGTGTGCGTATCCAGACTGCTACCAGGCAAACGATTGCCGTCAATGCGTTCAGCGTGACGATCAATGATCAGTCCGCGCCGCAACATCGCACGCGTATCCGCTATTAATGCCTGGTTAACGTTGCTGGCCTTCACAAGCCGCATGTGCGCTGGCATCCTGCGCCAGCGTGCTTGCTAGCCAGTCCAGATGCGGCTCAATTGACTGGCGCAGCGTCCATGGTGGATTAATCACCCACATGCCGCTGCCATACATGCCAAAACCGTCAGCAGAGGGTTGCTGTACATCCAGCGTGACATGCAGGTAATCTGTATTCAGGCTGCGCAGCTTGTCTATCATGTACTGTGGCTCAGGCCGTTGCAGTCGTGGATACCAGATCAGGTAAGTGCCAGTGGCAAAACGTTTAAGGCTGTCTTTAATACAGTCGACCACGCGCGCATAATCGTCTTTCACCTCATAAGGCGGGTCTATCAGCACAATGCCGCGCTTGGTGGGCGGCGGCAGGCAGGCTTTAATGCCTTCAAATCCATCTTTTTGCTGGATAGACACTTGTCGTTTCTGCGCCGAAAACTGTTGCTCGAGCAAAGCGGCGTCTGCCGGGTGCAGCTCAAACAAACGCAACTTATCAACCGGGTTTAAAAAGTGATTGGCAATGCAGGGGGAGCCCGGGTAAAGCATTGCATTGCCTTGACCTGCAGCAGTGACGGCCTGTAAATAATGGTCAAAGATGGCAGGTGTCTGGCTTTGTTGCAAACGCTGGATGCCATCGACATATTCTGCTGTTTTGTTAGCCACAGTGCTATCAAGACGATAAAGGCCCGCGCCCGCGTGGGTATCTACCACCCAGTAAGCTTTATCTTTCTGGTTGAAATAATCCAGCACCAGGCTGTAAATCCAGTGTTTCAACACGTCGGCGTGATTGCCAGCGTGAAAGGCGTGACGGTAACTTAGCATGCATATACTCTCAATAAGCCATCATTATAAGCTACAAAGTTTGCGCGCTCTTGTGAAAACCGGGTAACTTGCATTAGCATGCAAGCATGAAACCTAGTCATACACACACCGAACACACGCATGCCCACAATCATTCACATGGGGACTCACATGAGGATTGCGCACACGATCACGCTACGCACGACCAGCATTCTCATGACGACCATAGTCATGAAGGTCATGCACATGGCAATCCTTTCTGGATCCCTTTCCTGGCCATTGCACTATTCACCGTTGTAGAGTTTGCCGGCGGCATCTGGACGCAGTCACTGGCCTTGCTGAGTGATGCCTGGCACATGCTATTTGATGTGCTGGCACTCGGCCTCGCCATGTGGGCCGCACATAGAGCACGCACCGGCCACCCGGCGTCCCAGCAAACCGAGCGCCGCGTCTCCATGGTCAATGCCGTCTCCATGCTGCTGGTCACGGCAGGTATTGTCATAGAAGCCATTGAGCGACTTAAGCATCCTGTCGCGGTGGCTGGTGGCTACGTCAGTATTATCGCGCTGGTTGGTTTGCTGGTTAACCTGTTTGTTGCCAAGCATATGCATCACCAGCATGAGCATCACGGCGGTGATGCCAGCTTGAACCACCGCGCCGCATTTTTGCATGTACTGGGTGATTTACTCGGCTCAGTGACTGCCGTCGCCGCGGGTGTGGTGATTTATTTCACCGGCTGGATGACTATAGATCCGATTCTGTCCATCCTGATTTCATTGCTGTTATTAGTCGTGACCCTCAACCTTATCCGCGATATCTATCGTGGTCAGTCCGGCCATCACCACTAATTTATTTTTGATTCATTAAAGGAGCGCCAATATGCCTTACGTCAATGTCAAACTTGCAGGCTCTGTGACCAAAGAGCAAAAGAAACTGATTGCCAAGGAAATCACCGAAACCCTGCAAAAACACGCGCAGAAACCGGCGAATTACACCTACATTGTGTTTGAAGAGGTGGAGTATGAAGACTGGGCGATTGGTGGCGAGTTGTTGGGCTAGCTCAATCTTGATAAACAAGCTTTTCAAATAAGTTGATAAGTGATGCACACCATTGAGGACTTGAAGCAGGCAAATGCAGCGCTTGATGAGGTGGCCGAGCGATGGTCGGCTGCGTATTCTGCCAATGGTCCTAATCCTTTGGATGCGGAAGCTAAGGCGGCGGCAGAGAAGGTTCGCCATATTGAAGAAGACCTTAAACGTCGGGGCCTTTTACCTTTCACAGAGCATGAGCTGTTAGAAGAGAGTTTAGATCAGGGATATCCGGGTGCGCAGAGCAGGGAAGTTGTTTTATACAACGGCAAAAGATATCGACGACGATTTTATCCACTGGCGTTAAGCAAATCTGGAAAGAGCGTTAAGCAATGGAGAAAAGCATGGGAACCACTGGATGATTAATGGCTGTTTAACGGTTGACAGTTAGTTTCTTTCAGGCTTGATCACGTGCCGGGAATCACTTTAGCAAACATCTGATGCTAAAATGCTGCGATGTTTGACCCCAAGCCCATCCTCAAGAACCTGCCTAATTTGCCTGGTGTTTACCGCATGCTCAATGCGGAAAATACCGTGATTTATGTTGGCAAGGCCAAAGACCTGAAAAAAAGGGTTTCCAGCTACTTTAATAAAAAACTGGCCAGTCCGCGTACCAAAATGATGGTATCGCAGATTGCGAATATTGAGACCACTGTGACGCGCTCGGAAGCGGAGGCGCTGCTGCTGGAGAATAACCTGATTAAAGGCTTGATGCCGCGTTACAACGTGTTGTTCCGCGATGACAAGTCTTATCCCTATATTGCGTTGACCGGTGATGCTTATCCGAGGTTGGCGTTCCATCGTGGGTCACAGCGCAAGGGCAGCCAGTATTTCGGCCCGTTCCCAAGTTCGCCAGCGGTACGCGAAAGTATCCAGTTGCTGCAAAAGGTATTCAAGCTACGCACCTGTGAGAATACGGTGTTTGCCAATCGTTCGCGCCCCTGCTTGCAATACCAGATTGCGCGTTGCACAGCCCCTTGCGTCAACCTGATTTCTGAAGCCGATTACGCCGCGGATGTACGCCATGCCGCGATGTTTTTGCTGGGCAAGACCAGTGAGGTGATTGATTCACTGGCGGATGGCATGAATGTGGCCGCTGAGGCGATGGAATATGAGCAGGCGGCGGTGTTGCGCGACCGCATACAGGCGTTGCGCCAGGTGCAGGCCAAGCAGTTTGTGAGTGATTTTAGTGTCAGTGATGCGGATGTGATTGCCTGTGCCGAAGTGCAGGGCCAGCATTGCATTAACCTGGTCATGATCCGCGGTGGCCGTCATTTGGGCGACAAGAGCTTTTTCCCTAAAAATAGCCAGGATGCGGAATTAGCCGAAACCGTAGAGGCTTTTATTACCCAGTATTACCTGTCGCAAAATACGCCGCCGTTGCTGGTGTGTGGCGCCGAGGTTAATAAGTCTGAATTTGAAGAAGTGCTGAGCGAGCAGGCGGGTCGAAAAATCCGTGTGTTAACCAATGCCATCGGCGACAAAAAAGTCTGGCTCAAAATGGCGCAAACCAATGCCGAGCTGGCTTTGCAGCAGCGCCAGGCGACATCTGCCAGTCAGCAGGCACGCTTGTTGTCATTACGCGAAGCGCTCAAGCTGGCAGAAAATACCGAGCGTATTGAGTGCTTTGATATCAGCCACACCATGGGTGAGGCCACAGTTGGCAGCTGTGTGGTGTTTGACCGTGGCGACATGCAAAACAGCGAATACCGCCGCTATAACGTCACTGGCATCACGCCAGGCGATGATTACGCCGCCATGCGTGATGTGTTAACGCGCCGCTATAAAAAAGTGGCGGCAGGTGAGGGCAAGCGGCCAGACCTGATTTTTATTGATGGAGGCAAAGGCCAGCTTGGCGTGGCGATGGAGGTGATGCAGGAAGTCGGCCTGGAAGATATTCTCCTGGTTGGCATTGCCAAAGGGGAGGAGCGTAAACCGGGTCTGGAGACCATGATCTTCTCTGACACCGGTGAAATGCTGAATTTGCCTAGCGATAACCCTGGCTTGCACCTATTGCAGCAAATCCGCGATGAAGCCCACCGCTTTGCCATTACCGGCCACCGCGCCAAGCGCGCTAAGGCCAGAATCACCTCTAGCCTGGAGGAGATTGAAGGCGTAGGCGCCAAACGCCGCAAAGCCTTGCTGACGCGATTTGGTGGCCTGGATGGGATAAAAAGTGCTAGCATAGACGAGATTGCCCAAGTCGAAGGCATTAGCCTGGCCCTGGCGCAAACCATTTACGAACGCTTGCATTAAGCGCGTGTAAATGGCCCCTTGTATGCATCCATAGACGAATAAACATGTGGAATATCCCAAATATACTTACCTTGTTGCGCATCGGCATGATTCCGGTGTTTGTCGGTATCTTTTACCTGCCTGCCAATGCTGTCACGGCTGATGGCCTGCCCGCACACTGGGTCAATCTCACCGCAGCCAGTGTCTTTATCCTAGCCGCATTCACCGATTGGCTGGATGGCTACTGGGCGCGCAAGTATCATCAAATGTCTAAATTTGGCGCGTTTTTAGACCCCGTGGCCGACAAACTCATGGTGGCTGCGGCCTTGATTGTGCTGGTCGAATTAAATCGTGCCGGGGCGGTGGTAGCGTTGATTATTATTGGCCGCGAAATTGCCATCAGCGCCTTGCGTGAATGGATGGCCAGCATAGGCAAAAGTGCTAACGTTGCCGTCGCCATGGTTGGCAAGGTCAAAACGGCCGCACAAATGGCCGCCATTACCTTATTGTTGTGGTACGACCCGCTGTTTGGCGTAGACATTCAATGGTTGGGAGAGTGGTTGATTGTATTAGCTGCATTACTGACCCTGATTTCCATGGGTTACTACCTGCGTGCAGCCTGGCCGGCAATACGCGAAACCATCTAAAAAAGCAATCATCAAAAAGAAACATTATTTTCAAAATCGTCCTTGACACCGGTCTCAAAATCATTAAAATGCCAGCTTCTTTACGAGACATGGCGTAAGGAAATACGCGGGAATAGCTCAGTTGGTAGAGCGCAACCTTGCCAAGGTTGAGGTCGCGAGTTCGAGACTCGTTTCCCGCTCCAAATTTCGGGGAAAGCGCCGCTTTCCCTTTTTAACATAAGAAGTTTTTATGTTGTTGGTTCTGGCGCGATAGCAAAGCGGTTATGCCGCGGCCTGCAAAGCCGTTTAGGCCGGTTCGACTCCGGCTCGCGCCTCCAGTCTCATGTAGCAAATATGCGGGAATAGCTCAGTTGGTAGAGCGCAACCTTGCCAAGGTTGAGGTCGCGAGTTCGAGACTCGTTTCCCGCTCCAAATTTCTCTCAAGCACATATTCTGGGCGCTATGCAAAGTAGCACAGAATGTTAAAATACAAAGCTTGTTGACCTGCCGCCCGGATGGTGAAACTGGTAGACACAAGGGACTTAAAATCCCTCGGCTGAAAGGCTGTGCCGGTTCGATTCCGGCTCCGGGCACCAATACAAAAACCAGCTGAATAGCTGGTTTTTTTGTTTTCACTTTCAAACTTTCCCTTCGAAGTTCAGCGCCTGTGATCAGAGATTTCTGACAGGATGGTGCGGTGTCGTCTGATGTATATAGCAGTTCCATTCCTATACCCTGATTTTCATCAGTGAACAGTATTCACAAAGCAGGGTACCGAAGTGACGATCAAACAACTCTGGATATTGAGTAAGGCGGCCTTTAACGCATGGCGTGATGACCGTGCGCAAAGCATGGGGGCGGCGTTGGCTTACTACACGATGTTTTCAATTGCGCCGTTATTGCTGATAGTGATTTCACTGGCTGGGATTATTTTCGGCCAAGAGGCTGCGCGTGGTGAAATCTATGCGCAATTGAATCATCTGGTAGGTGAGCAGGGCGCACTGGTCGTTCAAAACTTGCTGGAAAGCACTAATCAGCCTACTGAGGGGATTACGGCAACTACAATTGGTATCGTGTTGCTGCTGGTAGGCGCAACCACTGTCTTTGGCGAGTTGCAGACTGCTTTAGATACTATCTGGAAAACACCTGTCAGAGTAAGTAGTGGTGTGTGGAATCTGATTCGCGCTAGGTTGTTATCTTTTGGCATGATATTGGGAATCGGTTTTTTGTTGATGGTGTCGCTGATTTTCAGCGCAGGCTTATCTGCCATCAACAAGTGGTGGTCGCCTGTTTTTGCTGACTGGCTGGCCGTTGCTGGTGTGGTGAATGTGGTTTTTGGCTTTTTATTGACCACAGGCATGTTCGCATTGATCTACAAAATCATGCCACGCGTCAGTATTCGCTGGAGCGAGGTCTGGATGGGCGCTGCCATGACCGCCGCATTATTTACGGTAGGTAAATGGTTGATTGGTATTTATATCGGCAGAAGCGCGTTTGCTAGCGGCTATGGGCCAGCAGGGTCTTTGCTGGCGCTGTTAATCTGGATTTACTACTCGGCGCAGATATTTCTGATGGGCGCAGAATTTACCTGGGCGTATTCCCATATTTTTGGCTCGCGCAAGGAGCAACATACGCCGCGAGATTTGGCTAGGATATTAGCAAGTAACGGTACGACAACACTCTCTTCCAAATAGCAATTCTGTAGAATTTTTCATATCTGCAGGTGCATTCAGACGATATTTTAAGATAATCCTGCAAAGACTTTTCATATCCTTGCATTCAGCCACCGCTTTGGCAAAAAATCCCAGGTTCTGCGTCATTTCACTGATATTAAACACTATATAAAATTGTATAATGTCTCTATCATGTTCGACAGGCAGAATTTTTCAATGCGGCTTGATGTCTATCAAGCTTGGCAAATGAGAGCCGCCTAAACTGTGTTGAGATTTTGTTACCGGACACGCGTTACCATTGAAGTCAGGAAGTTGTGTGATTTACGTAGAGTTAAAGACCGTTATTCTTAAAAAACAATTGGAGTGGGGCAGAACCATCACGATTACCGAAATTGCCGATGCTAGCGGAATCAGTCGCATGACCTTGCATCGCATGTTAAAAGATCAATCCTATAATGCCAGTACCGATCACCTGAATAAGCTGTGCGCTTACTTGCAGTGTGATTTATATAGCCTGGTGCGCTGGGTGCCTGATATTGCCGTGCCGCAAGAGCACGTCGCCTAAGAAAAAATCTCCGACGAAAAAGCCTCCGATATTCTCGGAGGTTTTTTATTGGGACAAAGTTTACGGCGCATTTCCCTGATTCTTGAATAAATCTTTTTGCCAGTCCAGAGCCGCTAAAAGCATGCATTGACCTGCTATGCCAGTATCTATAAGGGCTGGCTGCCAATGTGTGTGTTGCGCGTATTAAGCGAACAGCGAAGATAGCTGGTGTTTGCCGCTTTTTTTAAGCGATGCAAATGCCCGAGAGTTTTGAATAATAAGAGAAAATTTTTGGAATTCTCTTGTATGAAACTTTCGTCAGGCCATAGGCAGTCCAACGCGGTGAGCGCACAGGATTGCAGCTATTGGATGCAAGCACTGACCCAGGCCTGGAAACAGGGTTCCTGGCAACAGTGTTTGACCCTGGCGCAGAAAATCACCACTGAGTTTCCTGAAGAGGGCCTGGCCTGGAAATTATTAGGCAGCCTTTATCAACAACAAGAGGCATTGGCACTTGCTGCCGATGCTTTTTTGCAAGCGAGCAAGCGTTTAAAGAAAGATGCCGAGGTGTTGTATAACCTGGGCAACGTGTATGCGCAATTGCAAGACACCACACAGGCGATTAAATATTATCGGCAAACGCTTAAGCTTAATCCGGTGTTTAGCCAGGCCTATGCCAACTGGGCCAGTGTACTCAAGCAAGCCGGACAAGTAAAAGAGGCGGAAAAATTACTGCGCCGCGGATTGAATATTCACCAACAGGATGGCCGCGTCAATTTTGAACTGGCGACCTTGTTACATGAGGCCGATAAACCGCTGGAGGCGATTCAATACTATCGCGAAGCGGTGGCGATTGAACCTGACAATGCCGTGATCTTTTTCAATATGGCGTTGGCGCTGGATCAACTGGGTAATACGACTGAGGCGATTGCTGCCTATCAGCACACCATTGCGATTCAAAAAGACTATGTTGAGGCGTATAGCTACCTGGGTGCCTTATACCTGAAACATGGTGACGTAGAAGAAGCAGAGCAGTGGCTGCTGGCGGGCATGGCATTGAATCCAACCGAGATATCACTGCTTAAAAACCTGGCCAGGCTGTACCGTGTGACGCACCGCACCAGGGAGTATCAGGCCTATATTGACCAGATCATGCAAACGCAAGCGGTGAGTGCGGAGACGCTGAATAACCTGGCCACCGAAATGTTGAACCAGCAGTTATACGGTGAGGCGGAGAGTTATTGCCAGAAAGCGCTGGCGCTGGATCCGGAGAATCCTTATGTGCAGGCAAACCTCGGCTTGATTGAGAATGCCAGAAATGCTTATGACAAAGCATGTGTGTATTGCGAAAAAGCCTTAGCGCAGTTGCCTGAGTCAGAAAGTATCTTGAGTAATTACAGTATCAGCCTGCGCATGTTAGGCCGATACAATGAAGCGATTGCCTGCCTGGAAAAAGCCTTGCGCATCAAGCCTGCGTTTATGCCAGGCTATATCAACCTGGCGAATGTCTATTTGGACATGGGGCAGATTGAAACGTCGATGGCGACGTTGAAGCAAGCATTACAGATTGAGCCCACGCATATGATGGCGCTTAGAAACCTGTTGTTTGCCAACAGCTACAGCAATAGTTTGCCGCTTGCCGAAAGCCTGGATTACGCGCACAGACTGGGCGCCGCCATGATGCACGAGGTGACGCCGTATGACAGTTGGAATGTGCATGCGCAAGAGCAGCGCATTCGTATCGGCCTGGTATCTGCTGATTTGCGCAAACACCCGGTAGGCTATTTCCTGCACCAGTGGTTGCAGGCATTTGATGCCAGCCGCCTTGAAGTGTATGGCTACTCGACCGATGGCCGTGAAGATGCGTTTTCGCACGAACTCAAAGACTTATGCAACCAATGGCGTTCATTGGCCGGATTGACGGATGCGCAAGCCGCTAAACAAATTCGTGAAGATGGTATTCATATCCTGCTGGATTTATCCGGCCTGTCTGGCGGTACACGTTTACCGATTTTTGCCCACAAACCTGCACCGGTGCAGGCCACCTGGCTAGGCTATTGGGGCACGACTGGCTTGCCGGTCATGGATTATGTCATCGCTGATCCTATCAGTATCGATGCACACGTAGCGACACAGTTCACCGAGCAGGTCGTGCACCTGCCATATACACGCATGTGCTTCACCGCGCCGCCGTGTGATGTTGCGGTGAACGATTTGCCAGCGTTGGCCAGCGGTGTGGTGACTTTTGGTTGTTTTCAAAACTATAGCAAGGTGAGTGACGACGTATTGTCATGCTGGGGTGAAGTGTTACAGTCGTTGCCGACAGCCACATTGTTCTGGCAGACCAAAGCCTTCAATGATGCCCTGGTGCGCGAAGAGGCGTTGGCCAGATTGCAACAATATGGGATCTCCGCTGCACGCTGCAGCTTGCATGGCATGGTGCCCAGGGAAGAATACCTGCGTAACCATCACAAAATTGACGTGATCCTGGATACTTTCCCTTTCACTGGCGGCACCACGACTTGTGAAGCCTTATGGATGGGCGTCCCTACGGTGACCTTGTTGGGCGAAACCTTGATTGCCCGCCAGGGGGCCAGCTTTATGCATTGCGTGGGCTTGTCTGACTGGGTTGCGAGCAGCCGCGATGAGTATGTGCGCAAAGCGATTGCATTGACCAGTGATCTGGCTGCGCTGGCAACATTGCGTGCACAGTTACGTCAACAAGTGCTGGCTTCGCCACTCATGCATGCTGAACAATTTGCCCAGGACTTTGAGCAATTATTGTTCAAATTATGGCAACAGGCACTGCCGCAATTGACATCACAACAGTTGCTAGCCAAGTCGCCAGTACAAGATGCTTTTAGCGGTGAGCAGCCGGTTTGGGTCGTCAGTGCCACGCGCATGACAGAAGAGGTTTTCTGGCGTGAGTCTGCGCTTGGCCGTTCGCTCAAGCGCCATATGCAACAGGATCAGCGCTTGGTTCCGGTGGTGGCTTATGAAAATACACGCGGTTTGTCGCAAGTGTTTAACGAAGCGATTGCCGCCGCGCCAGACCAGGCTTTGCTGGTATTGATCCACGATGATGTCTGGCTGGACGAAAACACCTTTGTCCACACTATACAGCGCGGCTTGGACCACTATGATGTGATTGGCATTGCGGGCAATGCAAGAGTGCAGGCAGGTCAGCCTGGCTGGTGCTTTGTCGATTTGCAATTCACCTGGGATGATGCCAAATACTTGCGCGGCGCGGTCAGCCATGGCCAGCACGCGTTTGGCCCGGCCTCCAGTTATGGTGATGTGTCTGGCGAATGCCAGCTTATGGATGGCGTATTCCTGGCAGCGCACAAGCAGACCTTGCTGCAGAGCGGTGTACGTTTTGACCAGCAGTTTGACTTCCATTTTTATGACCTGGATTTTTGCCGCACGGCGACCCGTGCCGGTTTGACACTTGGCGTGTGGCCGGTGCGTATGACGCATCAAAGCGGCGGCGCTTTCGGTAGTGCCCGCTGGCGCGAAAAATACCTGAACTATCGCCAGAAATGGGAGCCAAGCAAGGTAGTACAACCGCCAGTGTCTACAGCTTTGCAAGACTCTATGGCCGAGGTATTTGACCTGGCTTCACAAGCGCAACAGCAAGGCGATTTAACGACCGCGAAACAGCTTTACCAGGAGATCTTGGCAATTGATGCCCAGCATGCCCTCGCTACGCATAATTTGGGCTTGATTTACTGGCACAGCCAACAGCCAGCAGAGGCATTGCACTTGCTGGCGCAGGCTTATGCGCTGGCCCCAGCACAGTGGCAACTGTTGAGCAGCTACCTGACAGCACTCAAAAACAGTGATGCAACAGCCGAATTGCAACAAGTATTGGCGCAAGTCATGCATAGCGGCCAGCATACATCAGCTTTGCAAACACTGATGCAAGACTGGCAGTTGCCATCGCTTGTGCCAGAACAGCCATCAGATCAAGTCCAGCATGTATTGCTGGGCCTGTTTGAACAACAGCAATATGCCGAGATGGAAAGTGAATTGCACACGCTATTGCAGCAATATCCCGCCTGGTTGAGTGGCTGGAAAATGCTGTCTGACGTGTTGATGATACAGAAAAAGGATGCCCGTATAGCCGCCAGCAAAGCACTGGTGCTGAATAGCCAAAGCGCTGAAGAACATTGCTACTATGGGCTGGTACTCAAGGCACAAAATGATCTCACGGCCGCCGCAGATGCCTTTGCCCAGGCTATACACCTGAAACCAGATTACGCTGCGGCGTATAACAATCTGGGTAGTGTGCTCAAGGATCTGGGCGAGGTAGAAGAGGCCATCAGGCAATTTAAACAGGCACTGCGCTTGCAGCCGCAATATGCGGATTGCTTCAGCAATTTGCTGTTTTGCATGACGCATGCCGAGCATGTCGATAATGACCCTTTGCTACAAGCGCATACCGCTTATGCGGCACTGTATGAGACACCGTTAAAAGCCGATTGGCAGCCACATAGCAATACGCCCGATGCACAACGTCCGTTACGTGTAGGCTTTGTCTCTGGCGATTTGCGTGCGCATTCGGTGGCGCATTTCCTGCTGCCTTTGTTGCCTACATTAGCACAAGACTCGACCTTGGCTTTGTTCGCCTATGCCAATTATGCACTAGAGGACGAGGTCACTGTCGAGATGCGTCAGTACTTCAAACAATGGCGCGTGGTTTCAAGCGTGTCTGACGACGCATTGGCAGAAACCATCAGGCAAGACCAGATTGATATCCTGATCGATTTGTCCGGCCACACCGCCGGCAACCGCTTGCTGACATTCGCCAGGAAACCGGCGCCAGTGCAGGCCAGTTGGTTGGGGTATTTGAATACGACAGGCTTGGCGTCTATGGATTATTACCTGGCCGACTGTGCTTTGTTGCCTGCTGGGCAGTTTGACCAGCAGTTTACCGAGCAACTGGTGCAGTTACCGGTGAATGCGCCCTTTGTGCCGCATCCACGGGCGCCAGATGTGAATGCCTTACCTGCACTTAGCAATGGCTATGTCACTTTTGGCTGCTTTAACCGCCCCAATAAAATTACCCAGGCCACGGTGCAACAATGGGCCGCAGTGATGCAGGCTTGCCCAGGCAGCCGCATGGTATTGGGCGGCATGGCAGAGGCGGGTGCTTGCGCGCATGTGCAGCAATGGTTTGCTGAAGCAGGCATTAGTGCAGACCGTTTATCGTTTTATGCCCGCACCGATATGCTGAGCTATTTGCAGCAATATCATTTGGTAGATATTTGCCTGGATACTTTCCCGTCTAATGGTGTGACGACGACTGCACATGCTTTATGGATGGGGGTGCCTACGCTATGTGTGGCGGGTGACCGCCTGGCTAGTCGTGGTGCCATGGCATTGATGCAGCATATGGGCCTGAGCGAGTGGATTGTGCCAAGCTCAGCGCAATATGGACAACAGGCCGCGCAGGTCTTATCTGACCTGCAGGCATTGTCTGATTTACGCGCCACTATGCGCGCCCGTTTTACGCAGTCTCCGCTGGCACAAGCGGCCCCATTGGCGCAAGCCCTGTCACAGGCGCTGCGGCAGATGTGGCAACGCTGGTGCCAGGGGCAGGCTGCGAGCAGTTTTGCTATTCCTTCTTTAACGCTGAAAGAACCTTCTGTTGCGCCGGGCGCGACTGAACCCTCTGATAAAGGTATCTCTATGAATACAACACTTAACCCACAAACGGCACAGGCTAACGCGCTGCACGACTCCATCGCTGAAGTGTTCCAACTGGCGCTGCAAATGCAGGAAAAAGGCGACCTGGCGCAGGCAATGAGCTTTTATCAGGAAATCTTGCGTATTGATGACAAGCATGCGGCGACTTATTTCCAGTTAGGCTTGCTGGCGCAGCAGGCGGGTAAGGCAGAAGAAGTTTTGCCATTGCTGGAACAGGCTGTGATCCTGGCGCCGCAACAACCTGCCTACTGGCAAGCTTATATTGACGTGCTGTCACTGACCGCGCCAAAAAATGAGGTGCTGGATGTGATCGCTTTTGCCCGCCAGAATGGCCTGGCAGCCGCCGATGCCGATGCGCTGCAACACCAATACAGCCAGCCAGCGCCTGCCGCTGATGTGGTGCGCAAAGGGCCATATATCTACCGTGCTGAGGATAACTTCTACCAACGCGCGCAGAACGAGGCCTTTGGTTACCAGGATGTCGGCAATGCCGAACAGCGCTTATATGACATGATTCGCCAGTCACGTGACAAGAGTGTGTTTTCAAGTGAGCTGTCAGCGAAAGCCACTGACTGGCCAAGCTACTACCACCTGACGTCGCAGCGTGCCAATTTACTGCGCCCGTTTGCCGACAAAATTGCCAACGGTAAAGTGCTGGAGCTGGGCGCTGGTTGCGGCGCGATTACCCGTTTCCTAGGTGAGCTGGGTGGCGAAGTCGTCGCGCTGGAAGGTAGCCCGAACCGTGCGCGCGTCATCGGCCAGCGTTGTGCCGACCTGAACAATGTGACGATTTATTCTGATCTGATCCAGGCATTTGAAACCGACGAAAAATTTGATGTCGTGACCCTGATTGGCGTACTGGAGTATGCGCAGGTGTATGTGAAAGAGGCCGATCCTTTGCGTTTCTTGCTGCAAACGGCCAAGTCTTTCCTCAAAGAGGATGGCATGCTGATCGTCGCGATTGAAAACCAGCTTGGCCTCAAGTATTTCTGCGGTGCGCCTGAGGATCATATGGGTCAGGCCATGTATGGCATTAATGACTCTTATAGCACTACCAGCCCGATCACCTTCGGCCGTGTAGAACTGGATGCCTTGATCCGCAGCGCCGGTTTTGAAACCACAGAACTCTATGTACCATTGCCTGACTACAAAACACCTGTCAGCGTGATTTATCCTGAAGGGTTTAACCAGACCCATCGCGCGGCGGGTTGGGATGTGGGCGCACTGGCCGCTGGCTCTGTTGTGCATGACAGGCAATCGCCACGTCACCCGACGTTTTCACTCGAGAACGCCTGGCAGGTGATTGCACGTAATAACCTGGTAGAAGATGTGGCCAACTCATTTATGTTTGTCGCTTATCCAAAGCCACAGGCAGGCAAATTGCACCCGGACGTTCTGGCAGCGCATTATGGCTGCCAGCGCCAGGCCGTGTTCAGCAAGGAAACCCAGTTTGTGCATGACGCACAAGGTCTGGCCACCCGTACGCGTAATACCGGTGAAACGGCGCAATTGCTGCAAGCCGATTGGGAACATGCGCCTTACCATGGCGGCCAGTTGTGGATGGACAAGCTGACCCAGTTGATGAACCGCCCTGGCTGGCGTGTGGAAGAACTGGCGGCATGGGCAGCGCCATGGTTACAAGGCCTGGAAGCGGCCGCGCTGACCGGTTGCAAAACCTTGCCAGAGTTTGCAGGCTATTCTGCGTTGTTGCCTTCACAGTATTTTGATGCCACGCCAACCAACTTTGTGATGGACAAAGCCGGCCAGGGCCATTTCTTTGACCTGGAATGGGATTTTGCGATTCCGCTACCAGTGGCTTTTGTCGCCTTGCGTGGCCTGTTCCTTACCTTGCATCGCGTCCGTAGTTGCGGCAAACCTCATGCCAGTACGCCAACCAATATTGGCAGCTTGACGCTGGCGGTGCTGGAGCAGAGTGGCTACCATTACCGTGATGACCAGTTGCAGGCATTTATCAGTGTGTTTAACCGACTGCAAAACATGACGCAAGGCGTGCCAGAGCATGTGGTGAATGGCCTCACCGCCGAGTTCACTCGTGCCGAGTTACCGGTACGTCAGCTGTTTACCTAATACGGCGCGTATCCATACCAAAGCATGCACAGAGATGTGCATGCTTTTTTGTTGCCTGTAGATATAGCGGACAATAAAAAACCGGCGACTGTTAAGTGGCCGGTTGTTTACGATGCTGTATGAAGTCGTTTAAAACTATTGAATGGTTTAAAACATGGTTTCCATGCAACGGCGGATATGCGGGATAGAACCGACCGGGTTAGGCGTATATTTGCTGAGTTTGGCCAGTGTCAGCAAAGCTTTGTCAGCTTTTTGTTGCAGGCAATACACCTCAGTCAGGTTGCTCAGTGGAATCGCCGGATTTTCTTGTGCCAGTAGCACGGCTTTTTCCAGCAGGAGTTCCGCATCTTCAAATTGCCCCTGGCTGACTAACAAGGTGCCGAGGTCATTGTAGGGCTCCCAGCAACAACTTTCTTTTTTAATCAGCTCCAGCATGACTTGCGTAGACAATTTCATATCGCCTTCGGCAGCCAGCTTCTCGGCGTAATGATAGGTGTTGCGGTCAATTTCTACCTGGGATTTGATCGCTGGTGTCGGTAATTCTGTTGCGCCAGCCAGGGCGGCGAGAATGTTATCGGCAATCAATGTCGCGCTTTGGCCGAGGTGGGCAAACTGATGCTGTTTGTTCTCGGTGATTTGTTGTTGATAGACGGCGGCGTTTTGCAGCACGTCTTCAACCGTGCGGCGCAAGTCGGCTTTCACGGTTTTAATCACATAGTCGTAAGGCACACTGGCCGGGCGTGGCGGGTTGGTGTCCGGTATCAGCCAGTCGGTGACGGCAATACCAGGTACATCCAGCAGCAAGGCTTCTGTGAGCACACTAGATTCATCCGACACCATGACGTCCGCCAGGCCCAGGCAATACATGATGCTGATTTCGCGATCCACCACATAGACGTTGTCGGCGCAGTTGCGATGCAGGGCATCCATCTCGTCAATATTATTCAGTACCCAGCGGTATTTGTCTGACCACGGCGCCTGTTTCAATAGCAGGTTGACTGGCAAATCTTTCAGCGCTTGTACAAACTCGTCCTGCTTGCCGTGGTTTTCCCATGATGGCGCATAGAGGATGGAATGTTCGTATTTCAGGCCCAGTTGCTCGCGCAGCTTTTGCGCTTCCTGTTTAAAGGTGTCCTGGTTGCGGTAGACCAGGTCGGCTTTGGGCCAACCCAGGTCAAACATGCCCAGTTTGGGCTGCGCCTGCTTGAAGTTGGCTTGTGTCTGCCAGCGCTCAACCCAGGCTGGGCCAGGCACCACGCCGATATCAAAGACTGACCAGGGTTCGTGATGCCAGAAATGTGGCCAGATATCATGGCGCTGCGCCAGGTCGTGCAGCAGGATGACGGAAAATCCGGCATTCGGTTTGCACGCATGCTCGCAATACACACCAACTTCGGCATATTGCTTGGAGTTGGTACTCCATTGAATAACATAGCCTCTGCTGGCGATCTCATCGGCGACCGGCGCCAAGGCCTGGCGCTCGCAGTTGTCGGTATAAAAGAAAGTGAACACGGGTTGGTGTGGGGTAGTCGTCATGATGGTCTATCCATGCAAGCGTTTGGTAAAAATAACACTGAAACGGTATTGGCTTTGTGCGTAATTGGGCACACAGCTTTCAAATACCTGGTGTGGTTTTTCCGGCAATTGCTGGCTAAACCATTCAGGGCTGTAATAAGTGTGGTGCAAGCCACGGTATTTCTCTTCATATTCGGCAACCGTCAGCGCATCGCGGCGTGCGTGCTCGCAGGCTTCGCGGGTGGCGGCATGTGGAATATCCAGGATAGCCACGCCAACCTTGGCTTTTTGCCACATGGCCTGGAACACTTCGGCGGCCATGGCTTCATCAAAGTAATGAAAGACGCTGTTGGCAATCACAAAGTCATATTGCGGATCGGTGGCCATGGTTTGTGCGGATTGCGCCCGGAAGTCACCGTCAGGCATTGCTTGCTGGGCTGCTTCTATCAAGCCGGCAGCGTAATCCAGGCCACCTACGGTCAAACCATGTTGCTGGCGCAAAGCATATAAAAAAGCCCCGGCGCCACAACCGACTTCAAATACCGAGTCACCAGATTTCAGCCCCAGTTTGTCACTGATGCGGCGGGTATATTCCTGCCAGTCTGCCGGGTTGATTTTGCCTGCGCCGCTATCAAAGCCGTCCAGCGCAATCAAGGTATCCAGTGTGATGGCGTGCTGTGGTTGCAGCGTGCGCTTTTCCCAAATCTGTTGCCAAAGGTTACTCATGTGTTCGCTTCCATTTTTTGACTGACGGCTTTTAATACACGGGCACGCAATTGCGTGCTGCTGATGCCTTCTGTGCGCGGCAGGATGTGTAATTTGTCAGCGGCAATCGGGTTACTGTTGTCGTGACCATGTACCAGCAGGTCGATCTGATGCAAGTTTAAAAAGGCTTCGTTGAGCAACCAGGGGCTGGGCACCACTTCGTCCACATCGCGCATGGCCAGCAAGACTTCGGCACGCGCGGCATAATCGAGCTCAGGCTCGTAGCCTTTTTTGGCGCGGATTTCTTCATCGGTGGTAAGCGCCACCACCACATGGCCCAATTGTTTGGCGGCTTTTAACAGGCGCACGTGGCCGTGATGAATCAAGGTGGCTGACATATCGACCATAATGCGTTTTGGCGACTGCGTCATGGCTGTATCTCCAGTAAATCGAGAATGGCACCGCGTGCCGCGCTGCCCAGGTGCGCTTCGCCCAGGTGGCAAACCACGCTGCCACGGCTGATGCCACGCGGCTGGTATAGCACGGCGCGCGTATCCTGGCTGCCGACTTTGGCATCTACCCAGGTACATAACACCGGTTGGTAATGCACCGGGTGTGTGGCGTAAGCCGCAATTTTTTTCAGCATCTGCGCCTTGTTGATAAACACGGCTTCACGCAAATCGTCATGCTTGGGCAAGACCTCATATAACGATGCAATGGCATGGTAAGGACCGGTCATGCGGCGTTCCAAATGGGTCGCCAGGTTCAGGTAAAACGAGTCGACCTCATGTTTGGGCAATTGGTTAAATGCAATAAATGCGGCGCCGGTGAGGCCAAACAGGCCTTTGCATGAGCTATAGGCAATGACATCCGCCAGGCCGTGATCGGCTTCGAGGCCGATAGAGGCGGTGGCATCTAGCATGAGCTGCGCACCGACACGGTCTGCCAGGGCGCGCAAATCTTCTATGGGTAATAGTAAACCGGCGCTGGTTTCGGTGTAGCAGGCAACGACCCAGTCGTAGTGACAGCTGACGCTGCTCATTTGCTGCCAGTCGCAAACAGTGACCAGTGACACCTGGCCAGCCGTCCGCTGCGCCAGTTGTGCAAAACTGACTAATCGCTGGGCATAATAACCACTGTCTATCACCAGTACTTTGCCATGCAGGAAATTCAGGCTGGCGATTTCCAGGGCCAGGCTGGCAGAGCCTTGCAGGCGGGCGATCTGTGCATGGCCAGTCATTGTTTTGAGTGCGTTTAATACGGCGTTTTCGACCTGGCTATAATCCAGGTCGCCGCGGCCAAAACATGGCCGCAAGCCGAGCAGGTTTTCTTCCAGTAAACTTGCAGGCCCGGCCGTAAACAGCACCTTGTGCTGGTTTTGGGCGGCCACATGGGCGTGTATGCTAGATGCCGCTTCAAGCATATTCCACCTCGGTTAAAAACTGCATAAAGTCCTGTTTGTTTTGTGCTGGCGTGCGCGTTGGCCGGCCGAGATCAGCGCGGGCGCCTTTGCGGCACAACACTTCAATAAAGCTGCTTTTACCGCTGGCCAAGGCTTGTTGCAATACCTTGTTCAAGGATGCTGCGCCAGATACGCTGTAGACCTGCGCATAACCCGCTGCGCTGGCAATGTCAGCCAGTGTCAATTGTGCGGCCATGGTGGGTTGGCCGCCGACTGAGTCATGCGCGCCATTGTTCAGCACGATATGCAATAAGTTAGCTTGCTGGGCGCTGATGGTCAGGCTGCCCATATGCATGAGCATGGCGCCATCGCCATCGATACACACCACTTGTCGATCCGCTTGCGCCAGCGCAATGCCGCAGGCGATTTGTGAGGCATGCCCCATGCCACCCACGGTGAGAAAATCACGGCCATGTCCGGCCTGGTGTGCTTTACGCAGTTCAAATAGTTCACGTGAGGCCATGCCTGTCGTTGCCACCACGGCGGCATTTTCTGGCAAGGCTGCCACTATCTGTTCAATCATGTGTTCGCGGCTTTCCAGCGCAGGTAATTTTTCTGCCAGGGCAGGGGCCGGAGTTGTGGTTGCTTTCACCGATTTATACGGTGCAAAGCTTTGCTTGCGCACCACTAATGCCACAGGGCCCTGACGTGTCATGGCCTGGTTTAATAAGGTGTGAATTTGCACATGCGCCGTGGTTATATCATCGGCCATCACTTGATAAGGCAGGCCCAGTACGTCGAGTTGTGACAGAGTAATCTGGCCTTGTTTCACATGCTGAGGTTCATCGTGGATTTGTGTGCCATCCGCAGCGAGTTCGCCACGCCAGCCGACCACCAGTAACATAGGAATGCCATACACCTGCGGATCTGCCAGTGACGCAATCGGGTTCACCACATTGCCGAGGCCTGAGTTTTGCATATAGACCAGGGCAGGCTGATGAGTGGCCAGGTAGTGGCCAATCGCCAGGCCAATCGCACCGCCTTCATTGGCGGCAATCACATGCTGGCCTGTGGCGAGTGTGTCTGAAAAGCAGGCACATAGCTCTTTCAGCAATGAGTCTGGCACGCCAGCAAAAAACTGTACGTGTTCAGCTTGCAATGCGTTTAAAAATTCCTCGGCATGTATCATCAGAATACTCCGCTTATCTGGTTACGGTTATTTGGTGCCTGGAATCAGTTCCAGCACATCGTTAATCGACATCAGGCTAGACTCGATTTCTGCGGTCCTGCCGTTTTTGAGGATTTCCATGGCGGCATTTTGCATGGCCGGATAGGCTGCGCGCATCATGTGGTTGGCATAAATCACCAGATTGAATCCACGTAAAGCCAACTCTTCTTCAGTCACCATGTTGTAACTGGTGGGCACGCAGACCAAGGGCGTAGTCGGAAATTCTGATTTAAAAATTTTGGCAAACTCGAATACTTCGTCCGGGGCCTTCTGGCGACTGTGGATCATGATGCCATCGACACCCGCGCCCACATAAGCTTGTGCGCGCTTGACCGCATCGGCCATGCCTTTTTCCAAAATCAGGCTCTCGATACGGGCGATCACCATAAAGTCATCGCTGACGCGTGCAGCACGGCCAGCGGCAATTTTTTCGCAGAAGGGCTCAATTTCGTCCTGCAACTGCGGCACTTCGTTGCCAAATAAGGAATTCTTTTTTAAACCGATCTTGTCTTCAATAATGGTGGCGGAAATCCCGAGGCGTTCCATGCTGCGCACATTGAGTTCAAAGTGCTCCAGTTTGCCGCCAGTATCGGCATCCATAATTAAAGGTTTGGTGGTGACATCGAAAATGTCATTAATATTAGACAGGCGGCTGTTGATCTCAACCGCTTCGATATCCGGTTTTCCGCGTGCGGTGGAGTCGGTCAGCGAGCTGGACCAGAAACCATCAAACTGGCAGGTTTTACCATTGCGCTGCGCGGTGACGTGCTCGGCAATTAGCGCAGAGATCGGGTTGTGCGCTTCAATGAAGCGTGAAATCGGTTTCACCGTCAGCAACCGTTTGAGTGTACGGCGGCGGATATCCGGCGTCGTGCCCAGGGCCTGAATCTGGCCCAGCATTTCATTCGAAGACACACCACGGGTATAAGGAATCTCGATCAGGTGGCCGCCATATTCGGCCAAGGCGGCACGCGCGCGGTCACGGTAGGGCACCAGCGGGCCTTCCAGCCAGTCGTCGCCATGCACCATGATGTCCGGTTTGTATTTGAGCAGGTTGGGGGCGTAGTCCCATTCTTCTTGCGGCACTACATTCACCACGCCGCGGATATTCTCGACGATCTGTTTGCGCTGTTCGTAAGTCAGGTAGGGCAGGCGTTTGTGGTCGGCGACCGCAGCGTCTGATAACAGGCCTATGGTGACGTCGCCATACTTTCTGGCTTGCTCAATAATATTGATATGGCCATGGTGCAGAATATCTACAGTCATACCTACATAAACGGATGCCATGCAAAACTCCTTCGTAGTCTTTTGGATACCTTTATATAAGGTATGCGAAATGGATAGCCTGATTATCGTTGGCAATGCCCCAGAATGATTTGTAGATAAGCGCGGAAAACCGGCCTTATATCTTGTGTGATACAGCGGCCTTGGCGGGGGTGAAAAACCGCTGTGCTTTAAAAGCAGAATTAAGACTGATTCTCTATTTAGCTCGGTTAATGGTGAAGGGGCATTCTTTTATAGAATAGATTGATATAAACAATTTTGTGCAGTTCTTGATTAAAGGCTAAAGATTTTGGTGAAGGGGTCGTAAATAGTTTCAAGTGCATGATTGATCGAAAAAAGAAATTTGCAAGAAGTATTAAAGAAATTTCGCAAGCGGTCGATAACACAACTAACAACGCTAGATAGCAAACATTAAGTGGTAAATAGCGATCAACGTTGAAAGTAACATGACGATTTGACACTTAACTGGGTATACGACTCTAAAGGAGATTTAACATGGCTTCAGTAATTAACACCAACTTGGCATCCTTGAATGCACAACGTAACTTGAACGCTTCCCAAAGCAGCCTGAATACTTCTATTCAACGCTTGTCTTCTGGTCTGCGTATTAACAGCGCAAAAGATGATGCGGCTGGTATGGCGATTGCAACACGTATGGACTCACAAGTTCGCGGTATGGATGTTGCAACACGTAACGCTAACGATGCGATCTCTTTCCTGCAAACTGCAGAAGGTGGTTTGAGCAGCGCAACTGACTCATTACAACGTATGCGTGAACTGGCTGTACAGGCAGCCAACGGTTCCTACAGCTCTGGTGACCGTGCAAACCTGGATACAGAATTTTCTCAACTGAAGTCAGAACTGACTCGTTTGAGTACAGCGACCAAGTTTAACGGCCAGGCAGCATTTGGTGCAGGTTACAACTTCCAGATCGGTGCTGACAGTGGCGACACCATTAGCGTGGCTTCTGTTTCAGCAGCTTCCCTGTCTGGTTCCCTGTCTACAGCAGATGCGGCTTCAGATGCGATTACTGCAATTGACGCACAATTGACTGCTGTAAACACCAGCCGTGCGACATTGGGTGCTTACCAAAACCGTTTTGCTTCAGTAGTAAGCAACCTGGGCGTAGCGTCTGAGAACATGTCTGCTGCCAAGTCACGTATCACTGATGCTGACTTCGCTTCAGAAACAGCCAAGATGACACGTGCACAGATTCTGCAACAAGCTGGTACTGCGATGCTGGCTCAAGCGAACCAGTTGCCTAACCAAGTGATGACATTGCTGAGAGGTTAATACATCACACGGTAACGCTAAATCCACAGGCCTAGACCCTGTGGATTTGGCCTAGGTAAAAGGAGCAACATCATGAGTGACTCATCTATAAATGGTGTAGGTGGTAGTTTGCAAGGTGTACAGGCAGCCAGTAGTTTGAAACTGGTGAAATATGCTGAATCATCTGCTGATAAAGCTGCAGCCGATGTGAATGACAAAGCTGCGATTAGCGGTGCAGTTAAAAAGTTAAATGAGTATGTAGCACCAGCGTTACAAACGATAGAATTTTCTATCGATGATGACAGCGACCGCATCATTGTGAAAGTGGTTGATACCGAAACACAAAAGGTATTACGCCAGATTCCCAATGAGGAAGTGTTGGCCATCAGTAAAACGCTGGATAAATTACGCGGGCTGGTGGTACGACAGACAGCCTGATATTGCGTTTTAAATAGACGGTTGGGAGATTAAGAAATGGCATCGATTGTATCCTCTACTGGCGCATCTGGTCTGCCCATTGACTCTTTGGTCACGGCGCAGATGCAGGCGGAACAGCAACCCATTACCGATATTCAAACCAAAATATCGTCTTACAATACCAAGCTGTCTGCGTATAGCACACTGAAAAGCGGCTTAAGCACTTTTCAAACAGCCGTTGATAAACTGGCTACCGCAGCCAAGTTTAATGCGCAAGCCGTCACTGCCAGTGACAGCACTAGCATCAGCGCGACCGCGAATGGGACTGCCGTTCTCGGTAATTATAATGTGACAGTTAGCCAGTTGGCGACTTCACAAAAATTGGCCACTTCGGCTTATAGCAGTGCCACCGACATCGTCGGTACCGGCAAAATCACTATCTCTTTTGGGACTACCGGTACGGCACCTGCCTCATTTACGGCCAACGCCGACAAGTCAGATATCACCATAGACATCACCAGCAGCAACAATACGCTGGCAGGCATCCGTGATGCAATCAATGCAAAAAACGCGTCTGTCTCGGCTTCTATTGTTAATGATGGTACCGGCAATCGCCTGGTGATTACGTCTAAAGACACCGGTGAGGTGAATAGCCTCAAAATATCGGTGGCCGATGATGATGGTAACAACACCGACACTGGCGGCCTGTCAGCACTGGCCTATGATCCGCTGGCCAGCAGCAATAACATGACGCAAATGACGGCGGCGAAGAATGCCTTGCTGACCGTGGATGGCATGAGTATCAGTAAATCCAGTAATACGGTGTCTGATGTGATCCAGGGGGTGACCTTGACGTTGAAGTCGGTCACTTCGACCAGTAATACGCTGAGTGTCAGCACGGATACCGATGCCATACAGGCTGCAGTGCAAAGTTTTGTCGATGCCTATAACACACTGAATACCAGCATGCGCAACCTGACCAAGTTTGTCTCGGCGGGCTCCAGTTCAAACGGGGCGCTGCTGGGGGATTCGACGGCGCGCGATATCATGGTGAAGTTAAAATCGATGTTATCGGCGTCTTCGCCGACAGCAACCACGTTTAAAACGCTGACTGATATTGGGGTCACCATGGGCTCTACAGGCGCATTGACGCTGGATAGCACCAAACTGCAAAAAGCCATCACTGCCAATGTCAGTGATGTGGCCAAGTTATTTTCACCGTCAGCGACATCTACCGATCCGCAAGTGACTTTTGTCAGCAGTAAGGATGACACAGCCTCGGGGACCTATGCGGTGAATATCACGCAACTGGGCGGCAATGGTGTCAATGCGATTGGTACGATTAACGGTGTGACGGCCAACACTACTGGTTCTGTGCTCACTGGCGTGATCGGCAATGGCAGCTATGGGCTGCAGTTGAGCGTCACAGGCACCGCAACAGGTAGCCGTGGCACCGTCACCTTCAGCAAAGGCTTGGCAGGCGAGCTGAGCAGCTTGCTGGACGGCTGGCTGGATACTGAAGGTGCATTGACGACAAAAACAGATGGTATTTCAAGTTCCATTAAAGATTTGAACAAAAGGGCCGATGATATAAGTGCCAAGCTGCCTGCTATTGAAGCACGTTACCGTGCCCAATATGCAAAGCTGGATGCCTTGCTCAGTAGTCTGCAAAGCACCAGCAGCAACCTGACTTCACAACTGGCCGCGATTAGCGCGAACAATTAGTAGAAGCGGTAGATATCTGCAGTGAGCGGCTGGCAAATTATCGTAAACCATACGCTTTAAAGCAGAATTCAGGAGTCAAAAATGTTCGGGATGAAAAAATTAGGTGTGAATGCTTATGCAAGCGTAGGGTTGGAAACCGGTATCGTGGATGCCAGCCCATTGAAACTGATCGTCATGTTGTATGACGGTGCAATTTCAGCCTGCATTCATGCCCAACAAGCGATGGCTCAGCACGACATTGCCAAAAAAGGTGAGTACCTGACGCAGGCAGTGACTATTGTCGATAGCGGCTTGCGTGCCTGCCTGGACAAGCGTGCAGGTGGCAACATCGCGCAAAATCTGGATGAGCTTTATCAATACATGACACGTACACTGATGGAAGCCAGTGTGCGTCAGGATGTCAAAAAAGTACAAGAAATTCAACATTTACTGATGGAATTAAAAAGCGCGTGGGAAACACTGGAAAAGTCAGCAATGGCGCGTCCAGTGCAAGCGGATATGTCTTTGGGCCAGATGGTCGCCCAGAAAACCAATGAATTGCAACAGATGGGGCAAGTTAACCGTTTGGCCACCGCCGGAGCCTAAGATGTCACAAGCACTGATTAATACTTACGAATCTGCCGCAAAACTGATGGAGCAGATGCTGATTGCAGCACGCAAGGATGCCTGGGAAAAAGTCACTGAGCTGGAGCAGTCTTATATGCTTAAACTCGAAGTGGTTAAAAGCCTGGAGCAAACCATGCGTCTGGAATCACAAGCACTGACACCAGAACTCAATGCCCGTAAACAGGCCTTGGTACAGAAGATTTTGGCCGATGATGGTGAAATCAGAAATTTGCTCTATCCGGTGATGCACCGTATCACCGATATGATCTTTGATGCGCAGCTACATGCGCGCATCCCGCCGGATGTGATATAGATGTTACCGATTCCGCAAGTTCTCTCACAACGTATTATCGCGAGTGAAACAGAGAGCTTGCGTGCAGTTTCTTCGATCATGCCGGTCGAAGGCACGCAGTCCGAGGCCCCGTTATGGGAGCGCATGCGTCCCGGCATGCAATTTACCGGCCTGATTCTGCAAAAAGAGTCAGGAGCCGCCAAGGCCTCAGAGTTGGCGCAATTCAAAGTTCAGATCCAACTTCCTAATCAAGCACCTACAACAGTACAAATGCAGTTGCCTGCCCACTTGGCACAACAGCAAACCTTGCATATGCAGTTTATGGGCCTGGCCCAGCAGGGCGCAGGTAAAGATATCCTGCCGCAGGTGAAATGGGGTGTGCAGTCTGGTACTAGCCAGGCCAATGGCGGCACTGCGCATCTGGCTGAGACCGCATTGCTGACGGATATGTCACAGTCCGATCATGGCGAGCATCTGCAAGACATGGTGAAAACGGCCGCGGGTCAAGCCAGCCTGGTCGAGCTGAGCAGCCCGGCCAAGCATTTGCAACGTTGGCTGAGCTCTTCTGAGTTCCAGCAACAAACCACCGCCTTGCAAGCGCAAGCGGTCGTGAGTCATAGCCCGCAAAAACCACAAGTACTGGCACAAGACCTGAAACATGCCCTGGATAGCTCTGGCCTGTTTTACGAGTCGCACCTGAAAGAGGCGACGGTGGGTAGTCGCCCCTGGCACCAGTTATTGCAAGAGCCGCAAAACAAACCCGGCTTTATGCCGCCCGAGATGGTGGCACAACAGCTGCAGGTGCTGGAGCAGCAACGCGTGGTGTGGCATGGCGAGGTTTGGCCAGGGCAAACCCTGCAGTGGCAGGTGAATGAGCAGGAGAACTCTGCGCACTCGTCAGAAGAGCCGGTATTAAACAGTTTGCAGAGTGACCTGACTTTGCATTTGCCAAGGCTGGGGGAGGTCTCGGTCAAGATCACCATGGTCAATGGCCGTTTTAGCGTGCGTGTTGAACCAGAAGACGCCAAGGCTTTGAAAGAAATGCAGTCTGGCCGTAGCCAACTGGCCATGAGTTTACAGTCTGCCGGTTTGAAGCTGGAATCTTTGCAAATTAGCCAGGATGACACGGCGCAAGACAGGCGGCAGTATGCAGCAGGATAAATTGTATACACAGTCTGCGGTCGCCCTGGCTTATGAGGCCGGTGACCTGGCACCACGCGTGGTCGCCAAAGGCAATGGTTTACTGGCTGAGCGCATTATTGCGCTGGCGAAAGAGCATGAGGTATATGTGCATGAGTCGCAGGCTTTGTTGAGCCTGTTGATGCAGGTAGAGCTGGATGCCCATATCCCGCCGCAGTTGTATCAGGCAATCGCCGAGATACTGGCATGGTTATATCAGTTGGAGCAGGGTGAAACGCGGGAACCGCCTGCGGTCTAGCGTGTCAATACAGGATTGTCGCTTTAGACTTGCATGTTCATCATATCCTGGTAGGCAGTCACCAGTTTATTACGTACCTGCACCGTTGCCTGGAAAGCGATATTGGCTTTCTGGCCCGAAATCATGACATCGGACAGGCTGACATTGTCATTACCCATGGCAAAATCCTGCCCCAGTTTTTCTGATTGCAGCTGCATATTGTTGACCTGGTCCAGTGAGGCTTTCAATGCATCACTAAAGCTGACCTGGCTGGTCGGGGCTGCTGCATTGGTTTTCTGCACTGGATTTGCGATGGCCGCGTTACCCAAACCTTCAGGTTTCTGAGCGGCTGCACGCAATTGTGCCAGCATGGACGAGATGCGTTGTGCATCAATACCGCCTGCGTTCATGGTGGGCTCCTTTCATCGTCATGGGCAGATTAAGCCCTTAATTGTCATGGTAGACACTTTAGCATTCAGTGCTACCAGCCGCTTTGTAAAATAGGCAACATTAATCGGTCTTATTTGCCAATTTGAAAATAAAGAGTAAGCGCATAATGTGATCCATGTGAGTGTGTCCTTAAAACGCATTCGAGTTCAAAAAGGTGTTTTTGAGTCAGCCAACCCAGATAGGGCGCAAAATTCAGGAAGCCTGCGGTAGTAAACATGGAGGTTCAGATGGCTGCTGACGCTGCCTTACTTACAACAACTGGTGAGTCCAACGGTACACCGAATATGTTTGGTCAACTCGGACAGAAGCTGCTATTGGTCGCAGGCATTGCGGCCGTGGTAGCCGTGATGGTTGTGTTCTGGCTGTGGAGCCAGAAGCCGGATTACCGTGTCTTGTTCTCCAATTTTGCCGACAAAGATGGTGGCGCCATTGTGGCCGAACTCGACAAGTTAAGTGTGCCTTACCAGTTTGCTGAAGGCGGCAATGCAATATTGGTGCCTGCTGACCAGGTACATCAGGTGCGTTTGAAGCTGGCTGCACAAGGTTTGCCAAAAGGCGGCAATATCGGCTTCGAATTACTGGAAAACCAGAAGTTTGGCGTTTCGCAGTTTGTTGAGCAAGTGAACTTTCAACGTGGCCTGGAAGGCGAGCTTGAGCGTAGCATCCAGTCTATTTCTGCTGTGCAGGCTGCCCGTATCCATTTGGCGATTCCAAAACCAAGCGTATTTGTGCGCGAGCAGCAATATCCAACGGCCTCCGTGTTGCTAAACCTGCATAATGGCCGTCGCCTGGATGGCCAACAAGTCGCAGCGGTTGTGCACCTGGTGGCTAGTAGCGTGCCTAATTTGTCTGCTGACCATGTGACGGTGGTCGACCAGAATGGTAATTTGCTGTCTGACAATACCAACAAAGTTAAACAAAACGGCCTGGATCCTGAACAAATGGCCTACGTGGAAAATATGCAGAGCAGCATTGCCCGCCGCGTGGAGTCGATTATTACCCCTATCGTGGGTGCCAAGAACGTGCACGCCGAAACCAGTGCAGAGATTGACTTCTCTATGACCGAGCAAGCCAACGAGTCATACAAGCCAAATACCAAGCCTGATGATATGGCGATTCGCAGTGCGCAAAGCCATGAGTCGCAAAATGCCAGTGGCAGCAATGGTGCGGTGCCAGGTGCATTGTCTAACCAGCCACCAGGTGAATCTACTGCGCCGATTAATGCACCGGGTGCACAGGCGCCGGGCGCAGAAGGTGCTGCCCCAGCTGCGCCACCCGCACCGCCGCAAAACACCCAAAAAGATAACACCACAAACTACGAGCTGGACAAAACAGTCAGCTATATCCAGCAAGCCAAGGGTGGCATCAAACGCCTGCACGTAGCCGTGGTGGTGAATCATATTCCGGTGGTCGATAGCACTGGCAAAACCACTTACCGTGCCTTGAGCAACGCCGAGAAGCAGCAAGTGAGTGACCTTGCCATGCAGGCCATGGGATTTAACAAAGAGCGTGGCGATACGATTTCTGTGGTCAACACACCGTTTATTGCCGAAGCACAGGACAAACTGGTGGAGCCACCTTTGTGGAAAGACCCACTGGTGATTGAGTATGGTAAAGATGCCTTGCGCTTCCTGGCTGGCGTGATTGTGTTGATGATGGTTTACAAAAAACTGCTTAAACCAATGGCCAACAAATTGACCGGCGCTGACAAAAAAGAGCAAGAGCTGGCTGCTGCGGCCGCCTTGACTGGCCCTGATGGATTGCCAATTGCTGGCGCAGCTGGGGCAGAGGGCGATGATACTCTGGTGACTTTAAGTGGCGATGCCACAGCGTTACCAAGTGGCCTGGACCAGACCTTGCAGGCTGCAAAGCAGGTGGCGAAAGATAATCCACGCATGGTAGCGAATGTCGTGTCCAGCTGGACCTCCGCGGAGAAGTAGTGCATGAGTGACCAGGGATTAACCAGAAGTGCAATCTTGATGCTGGCGCTCGGCGAAGACGAGGCGGCTGAAGTGATGAAGCACCTGTCACCCAAAGAGGTGCAGCGTTTGGGTATCGTCATGGCCTCCATGAAGCCGGTACCGCGCGAAGAGGTAGAGGCCGTGCTGGAGAAGTTCATGATGGACTTCGCCAGCAGCAGTGATTTCGGCCTCGATTCAGACAGCTACATCCGCTCGGTGCTGATCAAAGCATTTGGCGATGATAAAGCGTCCAACTTGCTTAACCGTATTCCGCAATCACAAGATGCGGCTGGTATAGAAAGCCTGAAATGGATGGATGCCTTTAGTGTGGCGGACTTTATCAAAAATGAACATCCACAGATTATTGCCACCATTCTGTCTCACCTCGAGGCAGAACAGTCCGCAGAAATTTTGGGGCACTTTACCGAACGTTTGCGCCAGGACGTGATTTTGCGTATTGCTACACTGGACAGTATCAAACCGACCGCATTGCGAGAGTTGAATGAAGGCATGCTGAAGATGCTGGCCGGTAATGACAACATTAAACGGCAGGCCATTGGTGGGGTTAAAACGGCCGCCGAGATCATGAACTATATTAGTGGCGAACATGAAGCCAAGCTGATGGATGGCCTCAAGAGCTACGATGACAATATGGCGCAGCAAATCATGGACCAGATGTTTGTATTTGACAACATCATGGAAATTGATGACAGAGGCATTCAGGTGCTGTTGCGTGAAGTGCAGTCTGACATGCTGATTGTCGCCCTCAAAGGCACGTCAGACGAAATGAAAGAAAAATTCTTCCGCAATATGTCGTCCAGAGCGGCCGACATGATGCGTGAAGACCTGGAAAGCCGTGGCCCGGTCAAACTGTCAGAAGTTGAAGGCCAGCAGAAACAAATATTGCAAATTATCCGTCGCTTGTCAGATGAAGGCCAGATCATGCTGGCTGGCAAAGGCGACAGTGAGCAATATCTATAAACGCATGATATAAGGAAAGTGTCTCATGGTAGCTTCTGCAATTCCAAAAGAACAAATGAGCGCCTATCAACGTTGGGAGATGGCCAGCTTTGATGATTCCATCTCCAGTGAGCGCGTGAAGCGCGAGCGCGAGCAGGCAGAAGAGAATGCACGTACGGTTAGCCAGATTCTCAAGCAGGTCAGGCAAGAAGCTTATGAAGAAGGCTTTAAAACGGGCTACGGCGATGGCATGACACATGCACAGTCGCAAATTGACGTCGAGCGCCAGCAGTTGTCGCAAATGGCCGCCAGCTTTCAGCAGGCACTGGCCATGCAGGATATCAGCGTGGCCGAATCTGTATTAAGCCTGGCGCTTGATTTGGCCAAAGCCATGATGAAAACCAAGTTGCAGGTAGATGCGCAAGCGGTGATTCCGGTGGTGCTGGATGCCATGCATTACCTGCCACAAGTCAAACAGCCAGCCAGGTTGATCGTGCATCATGAGGATGCCAAAGTACTGCGTGCGCATATCGGCGAACAACTGAAAGAACAAGGCTGGCAATTGGTTGAAGATGGCCACATTGAGCGCGGTGGCTGCCTGGTCGAAACCGCAGAAAACCAGATTGATGCCAGCAATGAAATGCGCTGGAAGCGTCTGGTGCAAGGCTTGTCGCGCGTGGATGACTGGCATAAACCTGTCGCTAGCAACGAATAACGTCTGCAGCCCTTGTACCGATTGTGATTGATTCGAGCATGACAGAACCTACTACCGCCGTTGATGCCAGCCCTGCGTTGGCAGAAGATTTAGTGAATGATGCGGCGGTGACGCCAACCGCAGATATTGATGTAAATGCAGCGCAGGCCGAGATCGCCGCGCCTGTTACACCAGACTTGCCACCTAATGTGCATAACCAGCGCTGGCAAAGTTACCTCAAAGACTGTAGAGAACTGATCAATTTGGTTGAGCCCTTGGAAGTGGCCGGCCGTATTGTTAAAGTCACTGGTCTGATCATGGTGGCCACCGGTATCAAAATGCCGATTGGCGGTGCCTGTTTTATTCCGTTGCAAGATGGCGGACGCGTGGAAGCCGAGGTGGTTGGCTTTGATGGCGAAAATTTGCTGTTAATGCCGCAATCAGCCGTGGATGGTGTGGTGCCAGGCGCCAAAGTATTCAGTATGGAAGTCACCGAAACGTTGCCCAAGCCACAATTTGGCCGCCCGCCACGTCGCCGTGCACAAGACCGTGCGCGTCACTTTCCGGTGGGCGATGGTTTGCTCGGCCGCGTGGTGGATGCCTCTGGTAATCCGCTGGATAGTCTGGGGCCGATTTCAACTGACGTGATGGCGCCGTTGAGTGGCCGCGTGATTAACCCGCTGATGCGCGCACCGATTGAAGAGACGCTGGATGTTGGCGTACGTGCCATCAATGCCATGTTAACTGTTGGCCGCGGGCAACGCCTGGGCCTGTTTGCCGGTTCTGGTGTGGGTAAAAGCGTATTGCTGGGCATGATGGCGCGTTACACCACGGCCGACGTGATTGTGGTCGGCCTGATTGGTGAACGGGGCCGAGAAGTACAGGAATTTATTGAACAGATTTTAGGGCCAGAAGGCCTGGCACGCTCTGTGGTCGTGGCTGCCCCAGCGGATGTGTCGGCATTGATGCGTTTGCAAGGGGCCAATTACGCCACGGCGATTGCCGAGCGTTTTCGCCAGCAAGGCAAAAATGTCTTGTTAATCATGGATTCACTGACACGTTATGCCATGGCACAACGTGAAATCGCCTTGGCGATTGGTGAACCGCCAGCCACCAAAGGCTATCCGCCTTCAGTGTTTGCCAAATTGCCAGCGCTGGTTGAGCGTACCGGTAACGGCGCCAGAGGCGAGGGCTCGATCACTGCTTTTTATACCGTGCTGACCGAAGGCGATGACCAGCAGGATCCGATTGCCGATTCTGCACGGGCGATTCTTGATGGCCATATTGTGCTCAACCGCACCCTGGCGGAGAGCGGGCATTATCCTGCAATTGATATTGAACAATCGATCAGCCGTGCCATGCACAACATCACCAGTAAAGAACATCAACAGGCAGCCCGTTTGCTCAAGCAGTTATATTCCCGTTATTTGCGTAATCAGGATCTGATTGCCGTGGGCGCTTATCAGCCCGGCTCTGACCCTATGCTGGATGTGGCGATTAAAAAGCGTGACCAGATCAATGCGTTTTTACAGCAAGATGTTGATGAAAGCGCCTATATGCAGGCATGTTTGCAGCAATTGGCGCAAACAGTTTCCTAACGCACTATGGCCAAACAGTCGACACAAACGCTGACACTGCTGATTCAGTTAGCAACCGATGAGGTGGATGCTGCCATGCAAGATCTGGCGCAAGCCATGCAGCTACTTGAACAGGCGCAACAGCAGCGCACCATGCTGGAGCAATACCAGCAAGAATATGAGCAGCAATGGCAGTCAGCCTCGCAAAAAGGACTCAAAGCCGATTTATACCGCAATTTTCAGGGCTTTTTCTCGCAATTGGAATTGGCGGTACGCAGTCAAAATGCTCAAATCGAACAATGTCAGGCGAATGTCCTGCAAAAACGACAGCTATTGCAGGAAAAGCAGCGCAAACAAAAATCTTTTGAAGTGCTGATGACACGGGCGGTAACCATGCAAGCAAAAGCAGAGGGCAAGCGTGATCAGAAACTGATGGATGAGTTTGCAAGTCGTGCCAAGCGCACGCATCTGTAACACAAATGTTGACCGGGAGAGTCATATGGCGTTTTTGAATTCCGCAACTTTACTGAATATGGGTGCCGATGCCGTGAAAACAGCATCCGCCAATCAGGTATCACAAGATTCACAGAACAATGGTTCTGATGAGTTTGCATTGGCATTGCGCAAGCAAATGCAGCAAAGCAGCAAGCCAGTGATCCCATCTAGCAATAATAGTGTCGCTGACAAGGCCGATACAGCCAAACCTGAGCCGACCAAAGCTGCGACTACAGAAAAAACGCCAGCTGCACCAAACAATACAGTCAAGTCAGAAGATAGCCCACAAAAAACAGCGGCTGAGAGTAGCGACGAACACACTAGTGCTGAAGCACCGGCAAGCACTGAAGAGACCACTGCATCGGCAGCGGCCACCAATACAAAAGACCCCGCGGCCGTGATTGAAACCGCACAAGAGCGTAAAAAGCGCTTATTGGCAGACCTGGCTGCGAGTGATCAACTGCCGACAGGCATTACGCCGTGGATGCAAACCATGATTGCTATGCGTCCGGCAGCAGCACCTGCTGACAACTTGCCCAAAACCGAGATCAGCACGGATGGCGCTGCCGTGACCGTGGATGGCGAGCAATTGCCTGTGGTCGATAGCGATGCCTTGGCCTTGCCGCTGGACACTGAAGCGATGACTAAGACTACCGCGGTGCAAATACCGACTGGGCCTGCCGTGAATGCAGGGCCGGATGATCAGGCCGTCGACTTCAAACAATTGCTGGCTGGCAATGTGCCGGCCGAAACCGGTAAAGCGTCCGCTGGTATTTCTGAAACTCTGGTCAATGCCAAGTTGATGGCAGAGGCGACAGGGGAGGCAGGGCGCACAACCCAGGCCTTTACTGAGATGCGTGGTGCAGATGCACAAGCCGATATATTAAATTTACCGCAACAACCAGCGGCGCAAGCATTGCCGAATAGCACCTGGCTGAATGCGGCTGGCGTGGCGCAAAGCAGTAGTGTCGTCATGTCGCAAATTGCGGCGCCGTTTGGCAATGAGCGCTGGCAAACCGCGATGAACCAGCATGTGATGAAGATGGTTGGCAGTGGCGACGATGTGGCCAGCCTGACCTTGTCACCGCCAGATTTGGGCCCGATTCAAGTGGTGCTCAAGGTGGATAACCAGTCTGTAAACACCAGCTTTATCACGGACAACCCATTGGTGCGTCAGGCACTGGAAGATGGCATGCAGGATTTGCGTGACCGCATGCAGTCGCAAGGCTTGCAGTTGGGTCAAACCTTTGTGGGTGATGGCCAGCAGGCACAGCAGCATTTTGAGCAGCAGACTTCACGTCAAGGTGGCCAGTCATTGGGCACCGCAGGTGAAGCTGACGCAGTGGTTGCCCCGCAAGCGGTTAAAACCACGGTTGCACGTGGCTTAGTGGACACCTTTGTTTAAGCTGTGGGCAGGCAACTTGCCTGCCTGTGGGTGTAAATTTCGATTAAACGCTGATTTAACCCTTTTATCCGCCAATCTCCAGCGCGCTGTTTTGCGCATAATGACACCATAAACACTCTAGGTTTAATGTAAGAAAGGTTTGTGTCATGGCTCAACAACCGGCAAAAGCAGAAGGCGCAGCAGACGCGGCGCCAAAATCCAAGAAAAAACTCATTGTCATATTGGCCGTGGTGCTGGCACTGGCTGCCGGTGGCGGCGCTGCTGCATTCTTTTTAATGAAAAAGCCTGAGGCACAGCAAGCCAAAGCCAAACATGCTGAGAAAGCAGAAGGTCATGAAGACGCTGCTGAAGGTGAGGCTGCCGAGGAAGAGGCGCCAGAAGAAGAAGCGGGCGGTCATGCTGACCCTAAAACTGCCCTGACTTATGTGCAGTTTGAAACATTTACCGTGAATTTGTTGCCAGATCCTGATGACAAGTTCCTGCAACTGGATTTGACCGTAGAAGTAAAAGGCGCTGAGCTGGCAGAAAAAATGAAAGCACAGATGCCAGCCTTGCGTAACCGCGTGCTGTTATTGCTCACCAGCAAAAAAGCCACCGATATTTCTACGCCTGAAGGCAAAGCACAGCTGAGTGCAGAGTTGCTGGTTGAACTGAAGAAACCGCTCGCTGCACACGGTAAGCCGCTGAAGGTCACACAGGTATTATTTACCTCGTTTGTGATCCAGTAATGTTATGAGCCCAGTTGTTTAAAGTGAGTCATCATGTCAGCTGACAAGTTTCTATCACAAGACGAAATTGACGCGCTCCTCAAAGGTGTTGAGGGCGACGACGAGGGTGATGCGTCTGGCAAAGACGAGGCTGGTGTTCGTAATTACAATCTGGCCACGCAAGAGCGCATTGTGCGCGGCCGCATGGCCACGCTGGAAATGATTAATGAACGTTATGCGCGTTTACTGCGTGTTGAGCTGTTCAACTTCCTGCGCCGCACCGTTGAAGTCTCGGTCGGGCCGGTCAGGATTATCAAATATACCGACTTTATCCGTAACCTGGTGGTGCCTACCAACCTCAACCTGATTCACATAAGTCCTTTACGCGGCACCGGTGTGCTCGTGATAGATCCGACCTTGGTGTTTTTGGTGGTGGACAATATGTTTGGCGGCGATGGCCGCTTTCACACCCGCGTCGAAGGCCGTGATTTTACCGCAACCGAACAGCGCATTATCCAGCGCATCCTGGGCATCATGTTCGAGTCGTATGAAAAGGCTTGGGCACCGGTATATCCGATCAAGTTTGAGTACCTGCGTTCAGAAATGAATACGCAGTTTGCCAACATCGCCACGCCAAACGAAGTAGTGGTTGCCATTACGTTCAATATCGAGCTGGGCCCAAATAGCGGCGAAATGCATTTCTGCGTGCCGTATTCCATGGTTGAGCCGATTAAAGACCTGCTGACTTCACCGTTGCAAGGCGAAAATCTGGGCGGCGATAAGCGTTGGGTCAAGTTGATGACGCAGCAAATTCAAGCGGCCGAAGTTGAGATTGTCGCTAACCTGGCAACGCGTAAGTTGACGGTGGCAGATTTGCTGGAACTGAAAGAAGGGGATGTGATCCCGATTAATATCAGTGACAGCATCGAAGGACAAATTGACAACATTCCGGTGATGGAGTGTCGTTATGGAGTATTTAACGGGCAATATGCCCTCAAGGTTGAAAAGTTAATTCGCGCTGACGGTAGTCAGGAGCAATTGCAAGGAGAGTCATAATGGCTATGGATCCCGCCACTAGTAGTGCAGATGATGATATGAATGCAGCCATGGCTGCCATGGGTGTCTCTGATCCCGGTGATGTGCAGACGATTGCGGAAGATGACTGGGGAGCCGCCCTGGCGGAGCAAACCCAGGCTGAATCTTCTGCCTTGCAGGAGCCAAACAGCAAGACGGCTGTGTTTAACGAATTTAGTGCCAACAATAAACTGGAAGGCACGCAGAATGATATCGATTTCATCCTGGATATCCCGGTACAACTGACGGTAGAGCTAGGCCGTACCAAGATTTCGATCAAGAACCTGTTGCAACTGGCACAGGGCTCGGTCGTCGAGCTAGACGGCATGGCAGGCGAACCGATGGATGTGCTTGTGAATGGCTGCCTGATTGCACAAGGTGAGGTGGTGGTGGTGAATGACAAGTTCGGTATTCGTTTAACCGATATCATTACCCCGGCCGAACGTATTCGCAAACTGAATCGTTAATTGTTTTTTTGAATCCTTTTTATTTAGATCGCCATGAAAACTATCAGCCAGTTGTTGATTGCCCTGTTTAGCAGCCTGGTGACCGGCGCGGCATGGGCCGTTGTGCCTGCGGCGACGGTTGCAGCAGCACCGAGTGCGAGTGACAGCCTGGGCCGCATGGTCTATGGCACGGTGATCGTATTACTGGTAATTGCAGCGATTGCCTGGGTGTTACGACGCGTCATGCCTGGGCAAACAATGTCTCAACGTGGCGTGATCAAGCAGGTGGGTGGTTTGCAATTGAGCCCCAGAGAGCGTGTCGTTGTGCTTGAAGTCGCTGGCCGCTGGTTAGTGGTGGGTATCAATGCGGGGCAAATGACTGCGCTTGGCGAAATGGCAATACCTGCGACAGAGTCAACCGCGGAAGAGGGGGCAGGTACTGCTCACTCACCGGCTTCCGGCGTTGATCCGCAAGCTTCCTTTTCTGTACGTTTGCAGCAGGCCATGCAAGCCACCTTGCAGCAGACCGTCAAATCCCTCAAAAACAAGCCTTGAGTCGCTCATTTCCGACCTTTGATTTAGCCGGGTCGGGCGTACTATAGCCCTAACTTATTGATAGTCTTGTGTCTGCCGCGCGCAGATGCAGGCAAGTTTCGGGTGCCATATACATGCGTGTCTTTTCAGTTTTAAAGTCTATCTTGTCCTTGCTACTGCCGGTCGGGCTGCTGCTTGGCTTCCCGCTATTGTCGTGGGCGGCTGGCGGATTGCCGATTGGCACAGTCAGCCCCGGAGCAGGCGGCGGCCAGGACTATACACTCAGTCTGCAAACTCTGATTTTACTCACCTCGTTGACGTTCATCCCGGCCGCGATGCTGATGATGACCGGCTTTACGCGCATCGTGATTGTGTTGTCTTTACTACGTCAGGCATTGGGCACCCAGTCTGCACCGTCTAACCAGGTATTGATTGGCCTGGCACTGTTTATTACCTTTTTTGTCATGGGTCCGGTGTTCGACAAAATTTACACCGATGCTTACCAGCCCTTATCCGAAAGCAAAATTACCATGCAGGAAGCGTTGGAGCGCGGTGTATTGCCACTCAAGGGCTTTATGCTCAAGCAAACCCGCGAGAATGACCTGGCCATGTTTGCCAATATGGCACACGTCGAGACCATTCAAACGCCTGAGGATGTACCGCTCAGAATACTGGTGCCTGCCTTTATGACCAGTGAGCTCAAAACTGCCTTTCAGATTGGCTTTGCCATCTATATCCCGTTCTTGATTATCGATATGGTGGTGGCCAGTATTTTGATGGCCATGGGCATGATGATGGTGTCACCGGCGATTGTGTCGCTGCCTTTTAAGCTCATGCTGTTTGTGCTGGTCGATGGCTGGCAACTGATACTGGGCTCGCTGGCGCAAAGCTTTGTGATTTAACCTTTTGATTTAAATAAGCATACATTCATTTTCAGGAGTAAATCATGAGTCCGGAACAGGTATTGACCATAGGCAGTGAAGCGATGCAAACCACGTTGATGGTGGCAGCCCCGGTGTTGGGCACTGCGCTGATGATCGGTTTGATCGTGAGTATTTTCCAGGCAGCGACACAAATCAACGAACAAACCCTGTCTTTTATCCCCAAGTTAGTTGGCGTTATGGCGGTGCTGCTACTGGCTGGCCATTGGATGCTGATGACCATGGTGGATTATATGCACCATATTTTCACCATGATCCCGCAATTGGTGAACTAAGCGCCTGACCTCATGCTGACTATCCATGCTTCAGATCTGCAATTGTGGATTGTTCAGTTATTGTGGCCACTCACACGTGTGCTCGGCTGTCTCACGGTTGTTCCGCTGTTCAGCCATCCTGCAATTCCCAAACGTATCAAGCTAGCCATTGGCTTTGTGATTACGCTGGCCATTGTGCCTGCAATCCAGGTGCCACCGATTGAAATACTTTCCTGGCAAGGCTTATTGTCATTACTCGCGCAGTGCCTGATAGGTATCAGCATGGGCTTTGTTATGCGGCTGCTGTTTACCGCAGTTGAAATGGCGGGGTTTATGGTAGGCATGAGCATGGGGCTAGGCTTTGCCAGCTTTTACGATCCACAGGCACATGGCCAAACAATCGCCGTCGGCCAGTTTTTAACCATGCTGGCGCTGTTGGTGTTTTTGAGCCTGGACGGTCATCTGATTGTGGTGGCGGTGATGCTGCAAAGCTTTGAAACCATGCCGATCGGGCTGGAGCACTGGCAATTGAATAGCCAGGCCATTGCCAGCCTGGGCGGCCATATTTTTTCACAAGGCTTGTTGTTGTCACTACCGGTGGTTGCCAGCCTGTTGATTACCAACATGGCGTTGGGCGTATTAACCAAGGCGGCACCGCAGTTCAATATTTTCGGTATCGGCTTCCCGATTACGATTTCAGTCGGCTTTTTGATGACATTGTTAAGCCTGCCTTCGCTGGTCAGCCCCGTCAGTCGCTGGCTGGTTGATGCGCAGCAACTGATGTTGCAAGTGCTGCGCTAGCCGTTTGCAAGCCTTGGTGCTTGCCAGGCCTTCACACTTTTAATAGGTTTAAATCAAGCTGAATAGCGAGATATTCGAGGTGGCAACAAATGCTTTTTGTGCTGCCTGCAAAATCGTGGTTTTCTTGGAGATATCAGACAAGGCCTGCGCATAATCCAGGTCCTGCAGCGTTGAAATAGACGCATCGTATTGCAGATCCAGGCTGTCGCCGGTGGCGTTCAAGGTATCCAGCAAATTCAGGCTACTACCGATTTCTGAACGCGCATCCAATACCGAGTTCAACGAGCCTTTCATTTTATCGATACTGGTGGCCAGGCCGGTATTAAACGTGTCCTGAGTGGTGCTGTCGGTAATCGGTGTTTTTAACAGCGCAATGATATCCTGCAAATTGGTAAATACATTATCACCGTTGGCACCAAATACCTGGTCGCCGGTGAAGGTCACTGGCAACTGGCTTTGCACATCAATTTGCAACTTGGTGCGGTCAGAGCTGGCAACAAAAGCATAGCTTGCATCAAAAGGCACGGTAGACGAGGCATAGCCGGAATACATGTAGTTACCTTGCGAGTCTTTGGTGTTTGCTAAGCCCTTCAATGTGTCCATACTGCCTTGCAGTTCATTGGCCAGCTTGGCACGTTCAGCATCTGTATACGCACCATTACCGGCAGCAATCAATGAAGACTGGATCGACTGTATGGTGTCGGTCACACTGCTCAGGTTGGCTTCGTAGGTTTGCAGCAGGGTTTCTGCCGTTTTACGGGTGCTGGTGTAATTTGAGTTCTGGTCTTTGGCTGTATTGAGCTCGAGGATACGTGCCGCCGCCACCGGATCGTCTGCTGGCGAGTTGACGCGTTTACCGGTCGCAGTTTGAATGCTCAGCTTGTTCAAGTCTGATTGCAGATTCATTAACTGGTTGGTGCCAGATTGATAGATGGTATTGGTACTGATTCTCATGATGGCCTATCCTTCAAAAACTTATTGACCTAGCTGCAGCAACACTTCAAACAGCTGGCTGGCGATTTGCATCATTTTGCCTGCTGCCTGATAGGCCTGCTGGTAACGCAACAAATCTGTCGCCTCTTCATCCAGGTTGACGCCTGACTCTGACTGCATGGCACTGGTCGCATTTTCCAGTGCAGTGGCATCGGCTTTGCTAGTAATGCTAAGCTCGTTGGTTTTTGTGCCCACCGCGCTCACCATTTGTGCAAAGGCTTGCGCGTAGGTTCTGTTAGTACTGCTGCCTGCCACGCGCACATTGGCGCCCGTTTGCAAAGCCGCCAGTTTGAGGCCGTTTTCGTTGTCGTTCGGGCCACTGGTGGCAGAGCCAGCCAGCGCCAGTTTGTCAACGTTGGTAAAGGCCAGTGTCAGTTGCCCAGCAGCATATTGCGTCGGCTTGATCAGGTAAGAGTCACCTTCTGTTGGCGTGCTGGTATTCACGTCAATTTGCATGCCGTCCACCGTGGCAGGCAGCGAGGTGCCTTGCCACATGACAGATTTATCATTGAGGCGCGTAATCGTGTATTGGCCACTGTTATATTTAACGGTGTAGTCACTGTTTGTCAGCAGGCTGGCATCCACAATGGAGGCCGAGGCTGCTTTGGTCGGATCAGTGTTATAGGCGCTGCTGATGGCGGTCGGCGCGCCCACATTAAACAGATTGGTGCCCAATACGCCATTTAAATCATAGCCCTGGGTTTGTTGGGCATTAAACTGGCTGGCTAGTGTGATGGCCAATTGACCCACCTGGCTTTGCACCGGATCCAGGGTTTCGCTCCTGAACTGCAAGACACCACCCAGGGTGCCGCCAGACAGCGTATCTGAACTCAGGATTTTTGGACTGTCCGGGTTGCCGTAAGCCACCTCTACGCGTGAGGGGTCAGTATCACTGGCGCGAGTATAAAGCGAGTACTGCGTTGTACCGACGACCAGAGGCATACCGCTACCGGCAAATACGTTGTAGGAGCCATCGTCTTGTTTGATGACGGTGGTTTTTACTTGTTCACTGAGTTTTGCCACCAACTGGTCACGTTGGTCCATCAAGTCATTAGGTACATTGCCCGTCGAGTTAATGGCTTTGCTGATAGTGTCGTTTAGGTTAGCGATTTGTGACGAGTAACTATTAATGGTATCTACACTGGCTGTAATTTGGGTATTAATGCTCTCCCGCATTTGATCCAATTGGGTGTTCACCGCATTAAAACGGTTGACCATCGATTGGGCAGAAGAAATCAGCGTCTGGCGCGTGGCTGTATCGCTAGGGTTGGCCGCAGCGGCACTCACGGCGCTGAAAAAGCTGGTAATCACCGGGTTCAAACCGGCGGTACTGTCTGATAACAAGCCATTGACCTGGCTGATATTGCTGTAATAGGCACCGCTGGCATTGGCGGTAGACGTCGCACTAATCATCTGCTTGGCCAGCGTCTCGTTGTACACACGCTGGATCCCGACCACATTGGTGCCCTGGCCGACATAGCCATAGCCAAAATTTTGCGCTTCGGCGGCAGCTTGTACGACTACCTGGCGGTTGTAGCCTGCGGTAGAGGCGTTGGCAATGTTGTGGCCAACGGTGGCAATGCCTATTTGTGCGGCATTCAGGGCACTTTTACCAATGCTGAGTACATTTGACATGTGATTTCCTCATGTGTCAGCCCCCTGCAGAGAGTCAGACACGACTTTAAAGTGTGGTTAAGTAGCCTATCGGCTGTTTTTTTTGTTTCTTTAGGGTTGCGCTTGCTTAGCCTTGTAAATTCTTGATCACTTGTGTCAGTTTCTTGCCATATTGCGGATCGGTGGCATAGCCTGCGCGTTGCAAGGCGTTGGCATACGCACCGGCATCATGGGTGTTGCTCATGGCTTGCTGGTAGCGTGGATTTTGTGAAATCAGTTTGGCGTAATCTTTAAAAGCATCGCTGTAGCTGTCGTAGGCGCGGAATTTCTCGACGCGGGTCTGTTTGACGCCATTGATGTATTCGGTCGTGGTGCTGCTTGCGACTTTGCCTTTCCAGTTAGCGTCAGCCTTGATACCAAACAGGTTATGGCTGTTGACGCCAGTGTCCGTTTTGATTTCATGCTTGCCCCAGCCGCTTTCAAGTGCGGCCTGGCCGATCATGAATTTGGCTGGAATGCCGGAAGCACTGCTGGCGGCTTGTGCGTGTGGCAACATGCTCTGGATAAATTGTTGTGTTTTCCCTGCCACTTCGCGCATGGCAGTGGCTAATGGGGCTTGCGGCAGGGTAAAGCTCTGGATATTTGCCTGGGTTTCTTCCACCAGCGGTGGCAGTTCGGGAATGCCTCGTGCCCAGGCGGTATCGGTATTACTATTGGCGGTACTGTCTGTTGCATCCCATTGCTGGTAAGCCTCGCGAATTTTTTGTGCCGCTTGTGCCAGCACGGCTTTGCCGTTGCTATTGCTTGTTGTTTGGGTCGTTTGGCCGGTGAGGGGCAGTGCAGCATTGCTATCCAGCTTGCCAGGTGATTTGGTGTCTTTGCTGCCATCGGTGGCATCGCCCGGTTTTTGGCTGAACTTGCTTAATTGCCTGACCAGCACGTCTGTCAGCCCCATGCCTTTCTGGCTGAGATTGGTGCTCAGTTGCTGGTCCAGCATACCCATAAACATCTTGCCTTGCTCGCTATCGGTGATGCCATCTTGCGGCACTGTGTCACGCATGCTTTTCAGCATCATGTTCATCAGCACGGCTTCAAACTGGCGCGCGACTGCCCGAATAGATTCGGGCGAATCAGTATTGCCGCGCTTCAGGCTATTGAGCGAATTAGCATCAATAGCCAGGCTTTGCGTAGTAGGATCGACACGTGGTTGCATCGTCGTTTCTCGCTTAAATCACCTCAAGCTCGGCATTCAACGCACCGGCGGCTTTCATGGCTTGCAAAATTGCCAGTAAGTCCTGTGGTGTGGTGCCAATCGCATTTAATGCTTTGACGACATCAGACAAGTTAGCGCCGTTATTCAGCTTAAGCACTTTGCCTGGCTCTTTGTTAATGTTGATTTCTGACACCGCGGTGGAGATCGTCTGGCCATTGGAGAACGGGCCAGGCTGGCTAATCACCGGTGAGGTATTAATCACCACTGACAGGTTGCCGTGCGAGACTGCGCAACTATCCAGCGTCACTGCCTTGTTCATCACCACAGAACCAGTACGCGCATTGAGGATAATCTTGGCGGGTGTTGCCGCCAGTGCGACATTAATGGTTTCCAGGTTAGCCAGGAAAGAGACGCGGCTCATGCTTTCAGGTGGGCGCACCTGAATCACGCGGCCACTTTCTGCCTGTGCGGTCATCGGGCCAAATTTCTTGTTAATGGCTTCCACCACATTGTTGGCCGTCGAAAAGTCACTTTCTTTCAATTCGAGTTTAACAATATCCTGGTGCAGCAGGGTATTAGGCAAGGCGCGTTCAACCGTGGCGCCTTCTGAAATACGGCCGACACTTAAGTGGTTGATCTGGGTCTGGCTGCCATTGGCTGCCGCGCCTACACCGCCCACGACCAGGTTGCCCTGGCCCATGGCATAAATTTGTCCGTCAGCACCTTTAAGGGGTGTCATCAGCAAGGTGCCGCCACGCAAGCTCTTGGCGTTACCCATGGAAGAAACTGTCACATCCAGCGTTTGGCCTGGTTGTGCAAAAGCGGGCAGGGAGCTGGTGACCATCACCGCAGCCACGTTTTTCAATTGCAGGTTGGTGCCAGGCGGTAAGGTAATACCCATCTGGTTCATCATGCTGATAATACTTTGCACGGTGAAGGGGGTTTGCGTGGTCATGTCACCTGTACCATCCAGGCCAACGACCAGGCCGTAACCGATCAACTGGTTGGCGCGTACGCCCTGAATATTGCTGATGTCCTTGATACGCTCGGCCTGGGCCAATGGTGCAGTCAGTAGCAGGCTACATGCCAGCAGGCCATAGGCAACAGCGCGTGTGCCGCGCTGTGCGTTGTGAAACAGGGTATTTGTCAGTGTGGGCATGATCAACTCTCCTACAATGGAATCATGCTGAGAAAGAAGCGCGAGAACATGGATAACACCTCAGCGGCATCCATTTTGCTGTTGCTGCGATATTCGATGCGTGCATCAGCCACTTTGGTCGAAACCACTTCGTTGCCGATGGTAATCATGTCCGGGTTGACGATGCCTGAGAACCTGACATATTCAGTGCCCTTATCAAAGCCGATCTGTTTCTCGCCGCTGATCACCAGGTAGCCGTTAGGCAGCACATCGGTCACCGTGGCTGTCACAGAGCCGCTAAAGGTGTTGCTGGCATCTGCCGCTGCTTTGTCTTTGAATGACAAGGCTGAACTGGCGTTAAAGGCGGCTTTAGGCACGTTATGACCAAACAGGCCAGTCACAGAAGCAGCTGTTGAGCCATCTTTTGTTTGCTCGTTATCAGAAGCCTTGTTGGCGGTAGTATTTTCTGCAATACGAACAGTGACGATATCGCCTACATAGCGCGGTCTGCGGTCTTCAAACAGCGGGCGAAAGCCAGCGCTATTGAAAATGGCACCTTCGGTGCGCGCATCTGGGCGTGCCATTGCTACTCGCGGCGTTTCTGGTTTTTGCACAATGGTGGACGGCGTGATAGAGCAGCCGTTCAGTAATTGGGAAAACGCCAAACAAAGTAGTAAGCTCATGATCGTTCTATTCATCATTTGAGTGACCCTCAAGAGGGGATTACATCTGCGACAGTTTTTGCAGCATCTGGTCCGACGTTGTAATCGCCTTGCTGTTAATTTCATAGGCACGCTGGGTTTGAATCATACTCACCAGCTCCTCCACCACGTTGACGTTAGACGTTTCAACATAGCCTTGTGAAAGCAGACCGGCACCATTGGTGCCCGGTACATTGGTATTCGGGTTGCCAGAGGCGGTGGTTTCTACAAACAGGTTTTCACCTTTGGCTTGCAAACCGGCCGGATTGATAAAGGTGGCTAACTGAATCTGACCGATTTGCGTCGTTGCTGTTGAATTTGGCGTGGTAATTGATACGACACCATCTCGTCCGACGGATAAGCTCTGCGCATTGGCCGGGATCGTAATCGACGGTTGTACCGGAAAGCCACTGGCGGTCACCAGTTGGCCCTGGCTATCGACCTGGAACGAGCCGTCACGGGTATAAGCCGTGGTGCCATCTGGCAACAGGATCTGGAAGAAGCCCTGGCCCTGGATAGCAATGTCTTTATCGTTACTGGTTTGTTGTAAGTTGCCTTGAGTGAAAATACGCTCGGTCGCTACCGGTTTCACCCCCGTACCCAATTGCAAACCACTAGGCAGCTGGCTCTGTTGAGAGCTTTGCGAACCTACCTGGCGAATATTCTGGTAGAGCAGGTCTTCAAACACCGCGCGCGACTTTTTAAAGCCGCTGGTGCTGACGTTGGCCAGGTTGTTTGAAATCACGTCCATCTGCATTTGTTGTGCATCCAGACCGGTTTTGGAAATCCATAATGAGCGTATCATCGTTCACTCCTTGGGCTTAAAGCCGTTTTCATACTGCAATATTAGTGCAAGCATCAACCATTCATACTGAAGAGCTGATCTGCTTTTCCAGCGTTGTTTTGCGCGTTTTCCAACATTTTCATTTGCATTTCAAACTGGCGCGCCAGGCTGATCATGTTCACCATGGTCTCAACCACGTTGACATTACTGGTTTCCAAGGCGCCGCCGGTGACTTTTACGGTCGGATCCAAAGGCGCGGCCTGGCCGTTGCTGGTAACAAACAAGCCATCGTCTGCACGTTTGAGCGATGCTTCAGCCGGGTTAGCCAGCTTGATGCGGCCCAGAATAGTGGTGGCACCAGGTGCCGTAAAGTCGTTGACGCTGGAAATCGTGCCATCGCCACCGATACTGACAATCACGTTGGGTGGAATACTGATCGGGCCTGCGTCACCCATTACATTGAGGCCGGATTCGGTTTGCAGCTGCCCGTTCTCATTAATTTTGAGTGAACCGTTGCGGGTATAACCTTCTGAACCATCGGCACGCTGTACGGCGATCCAGCCTTGGCCCTGCACCGCGACATCAAGTTCGCGGCCGGTATGCTGGATACTACCTGCCTTGTAATCGGTGCCGACGGTAGCATCGACGACAAAGGCGCGTGTGGGCAGGCCGTCACCCAAAATCGGCACGGCCCTGAAGCTATCCACTTGGGCTTTGAAGCCGGTAGTGGTTGCGTTCGCCAGGTTATGGGCAGTGGTCGCCTGTTGCTCCAAAATGTGCTTGGCGCCAGTCATTGCGGTATATATCAGACGATCCATAAGGCTGCCCCTATCAAGAAGTTAATCAAACCCTTATTAACGCAGGTTGACCAAAGTCTGCATGACCTGATCTTGCGTTTTGATGGTTTGTGCGTTGGCCTGGTAGATACGTTGTGCTGTAATCATGTTCACCAGTTCAGCGGTCAGGTCAACGTTAGAATCTTCTACAGCAGATGACTGCAACACCCCCAGTGTACTGCTGCCTGGTGAGCCAATCAGCTCATCGCCAGATTCGTAAGTCGATGCCCACTGGTTACCGCCCAGTGATTGCAAACCATTCGGGTTCACAAAGTTAGCCAGAACCACGCGGCCCAGGTCTTTGGATTGACCGTTGGTGTATCGGCCTTGAATAATGCCATCATCACCAATCGTGAAGCTGGCAATACGGCCTGAAGAGTAACCATCCTGGCTCAGCTTGTTGACGCTGAAAGACGAACCGTACTGTGTGCTTTTTGAATAATCAAAGCTGATGTTCATGGCGGCGCCACCCGTTGTAGGGGTGAATGTGATCGGTGTCACGCTGGAGTTCGTTGAATCGTAGCCACCTGCGTTAAATACCATGGTCGGTGTTGGTGTTGGTGTCACATCGGTACCATCCACGGTCGTGTAGACACTCCAGTTGTTAGCGGCAGTTTTCACATAGTAGTTTTGTACATTGTGTGAATTACCCAGGTTGTCATAGACCGTAATCGCGGTTGAGTTAGTGTAGCTGGTTGGGTCTGTGGAGCTAAACGGGGTGACGGTCTGGTCAATATCAGCACTGGCTGAGTTCAGGTTCAAGGTGCCTGTGATTTTGGAACTGGCGACTGGTTGCAAATCACTGGTATCAATCTGAATTTCTACCGGGCTGGAACCGTTGAGGTTGTCTGCGCTGTTACCCATCAGGCGTTTGCCGTCACTGGTGACAATGTAGCCATTCTTATCCATCTGGAACTGGCCGTTACGGGTGTAAGTCACCGCACCGTTGTTGCTCAAGCGGAAGAAGCCGGCACCGTTAATGGCCACATCCAGTGTGTTGTTGGTGGCGGTAATGTTGCCTTGTGTAAACTGCTGGGCCACATCAGAAATTTTGGTACCAATACCGATTTGTGTCGTACCCGCGCCACTCAGTGAGGCCGCGAACACATCAGAAAACTCTGCACGAGACTGTTTAAAGCCAACAGTGTTGGCGTTAGAAACGTTGTTGCCAATCACTTCCAGCGCTTTGGACGCTGCGTTTAAACCACTTAAGCCTTGTGAAAAAGCCATGTTATCTCTCCTTGGTAAGGACTGAAAATGTCAGTATTAAAATTAGAAAATTTCTGAAATGTCTGAGGCAGACACGGTCGTGTTATTGCTCAAATTCAGTTTGGCACCGCTGGTGCTGGTGGTGACGCTTTGTACCTGTGCCAGGCTGAGGGCGGTGCTGCTCACAGTGGTGTCACCAGTTTTTGCCGTAATTTCATAGCTATAGTCACCACTAGGCGCGACGGTGCCATCATCCATTTTTCCATCCCAGCTCAACGCATTGACACCCACGTCTTGTTTGCCGAATGTCAGCGTGCGTATGGTGGCGCCAGAACCGTTTTTAATCGCGACGGACAGGCTGTCTGCGCCATTAGGTACATTGACGCCGAAGTAGCCGCCGGTTTCTGTATGGGTGAGCGTTTTGCCTTCTACCAAGACATTGCGGCCTATCATGCTGGTCGCCTGGTAGGCCTGGCCTAGCTGCACGCTGCCGATCAGGCTGCTCATGGTTTCATTCAGTTTGTTGATACCGGTCACGGTATTCAACTGCGCCATCTGGCTGGTCACCTGGGCGTTATCCATTGGGTTCAACGGATCCTGGTTTTTCATTTGCGTCACCAGCAAGGTCATGAAACGGTCTTGTGTTTCATCAGTGGTACTGGCCGTGTTGCGTGTGTTCACTGAATTCAGTAAATCCTGTGACACCTGGTTGTTGGTATTAACGGTGGTCATGCTGAAGTCCTTTCTGCAGGTTATTGACCGATATTCAGTGTTTTAAGCAACATGGTTTTTGCCGCATTCATGGTTTCCACGTTGTTTTGATAAGCGCGTGAGGCTGAAATCATGTTCACCATTTCTTCAGTCACATTGACATTAGGCATGGTGATGTAGCCATCGGCATTGGCCATCGGGTGTTTGGGGTCGTAGACCATTTTGCCTGGCTTGTTATCTTCAATCACACGGTCTACTTCAACCGTGCTGCTCTGGTTGGCTGCATCCTGTACCGCCTTGAACACGACTTGTTTGGACTGGTAAGGCTTGCCATCAGAACTCACCACGCTATCGGCGTTGGCGAGGTTACTGGCCACCGTGTTCAAGCGCATGGATTGCGCACTCATGGCCGAGCCGGAAATTTTAAATACGTTAAACAGAGACATGATAGACCTCCTTTAATTATTGCTGGCCGTTAATGGCGGACAACATCTTTTTAATCTGGCCGCCTATCATGGTCAGGCTGGCCTCATAACGGATGCCGTTATCGACATAAGCATTACGCTCCACATCCATATCGACAGTGTTGCCGTCAGCAGAACCTTGCACCACCGAGCGGAACAGTGGGTCACTGGCGCCACCGACATAGCCACTGCTACCTGTGCCATTCATATGGCCCGCATTGGTTTGTTGCAATGCGCCATTGGCGGTTGCGGTGCCGGCAGAAGCATTGGGTTGCAGCGCTGCCTTCATGGCAGACTGAAAGTCGATGTCACGCGCTTTATATTGAGGCGTGTCTGCATTGGCAATGTTAGATGCCAACAGCTCTTGACGTTCATTGCGCACGCGCAATGCCGTCTGATGGAAATTCAGTGCGGCGTCCAGTTTGTTTATCATCGTTTCATCCTTTCCTGGCTTGCTCTCAAGCCCTGCTCGAAACCTGTTGCTTTCGAACCTCTAAAGTTTTGTCATCTGTGGTCGTTAACCCGATTAAGCAGGTCTGCTTTCACGCACATGACTTTTACTAGCTATGCCTAGTGTACGCCGCGGCCTATGCAATGATTCTTCAATTAAACGGGGGAAATCCCCTTTAATTCCAGGATTAAACTTGCCCGTGATGCGTAGAATAGGGCACATGAAACAACTCCAGCCCCAGATTGTGATGATGCTCATGGTTAGCCTGTTATGGCTGATGAGCGTCCCTGCGTACGCGGCAGACCGCACTGTGATTGCGAATCAGCATGCAGCAGGTGCTGCCTCTGCGGGCAATGACATGCATAGCCGTTTGTATCAGACTGCGATGCAATATGTGCAAAGCCAGACACAAGGCTATCCGGGCAAAGTGAATATCGAAATTCAACCGCTGGACAGCCGTATCCGCATTGCTGAGTGTGCCGTGATGGAAGGCTTTACCGTACAAGGTGCCCGTTTGTGGGGTAAAACCCATATTGGTGTGCGCTGCCTGCAATCTGACACCAAGCCATGGACACTGTATGTGCAGGCTGATGTGCAGGTTTGGGGAGAATATGCCGTGACAGGCTTGCCAGTCGGCCAGGGTTCACCCGTGCAACCGACAGATGTGGTCATGCAGTCTGGTGATTTAAGCAAATTGCCAGCAGGCATTATTACTGACTTATCTATGTTGTCTGGTAAACAGGCCGCTTTGAATTTGCCATTGGGCACCGTGTTAAGACCAGAGTTACTCAAGTCCGTGCCTGTGATCATGCAAGGGCAAACGGTACAGTTAAATAGTCGTGGTGATGGCTTTGTCATCTCGGCTGATGGCACCGCCATGCAAACCGCAAATGTTGGCCAGGTGGTTGATGTGAAAGTCAGCAGTGGCCAGATTGTAAAAGGCGTTGCGCAGTCTTCCGGTAAGGTAGACGTGCGCTTTTAGTCAGATGGACAACGTTTTTTAATTGAAAAATGTCTGAAAATTATAAACATGCGATAAAAAGTATATTAAGCACTAAAGTTCGCTTAAACTATGCCGATAGTACTGTTAAGAATGAGGGTTTTGGCTTTGATAAACCCTGAAACAATTCAAAATCAGAAGAGGTACGGCATGAACATTTCAGATTCGATTAAAAAAATGGGTGTTGGCGTAGATAAGCCGACATTGGAAAAAGGGACTGCGAATAAAAGCAGTGAAAAAGCAGCGAGCACATCGACTGCCTCTTCAGACAATGTGACGTTGTCTTCTGCCTCCGTGCAGTTGCAGTCATTAGAAGCTGGATTGGCCTCTGGTGAGGTGTTTGACACCAATAAAGTCGAAGAGATCAAAGCCGCTATTGCGCGCGGTGATTTCTCGGTGGATACCGCCAAAGTGGCTGATGGTTTGCTGCAAACTGTTAAAGACTTGATACAACCGAATAAAGGCTGACAATTATGACGACTGCAAATCATTTATCTTCTCCAGTAACGTTTGAAAAAGACGCAGCACTGGTATCTGAGTTATTGAGTGATTTGCAATCTGAGCAGTCGGCCCTGGTCACTGCTGACCTGGACGTGATTGAACGCATGGTAGACAAGCGGGTTGAGTTGCTACAAGCCTTGGGCGCAGCTGCCAATGCGCGCTATGACGCCCTGGCTTCTGCAGGCTTTGAGCCGAATGAGCAAGGCATGGCGGTCTGGCTGCAAAAGCAATCCAGCCAGTTATTAGATAGTGCATGGGTGACTTTTCAGCAAGAGTTGACCCAGGCGAAAGAATTAAATCGCTTGAACGGTATCCTGATTAACAAACACTTCATGCGTAATCAGGAAAAGCTGGATGCATTGAACGGCAAGACTTCTGCACCACAGTTTTATGGCAAAAATGGCCAAGCACACCGTGCAAATAGTAGCCGTAGCGGTTTTTCAGTGTAGGCACTGATACACTGAGTGAAAAATAAAAGCCGAAGAGATGCTCTTCGGCTTTTTGCTTTTAAAACGGATAAATAGCTTTAAATCAAACTCTCTAGCGTTTCCCAGCGGGCCAGTTTTTCCAGAATCAGTGATTCAATTTCGTCCAGCCTGTCCTGCAATTGTTTCACTTGTTCAGGGGGCTGTTTGTAAATATCCCCTTGTGCAAACTGCGTCTGTATCTCAGCTTGCTCTTGCTCTAGCTGTTCAATTTCTGCTGGTAATGCTTCTAGCTCACGCTGTTCTTTGAAGTTCAACGTTTTCCGTGTGGTTGCCGCAGGTGAGGGTGTATTTGCTGCTGAAGCGGCAGCAGGTACTTTTGGCGTAGGCGATGATTTGCTAACACTCGGTTTGCTATTACGATCCTGGCTAAATCTTAACCAGTCATCGTATCCACCACCGAATTCAGTGAGTTTCCCTTGACCTTCAAAAGCAATCACTTGCGTGACGGTGTTTTCTAAAAATGCGCGGTCATGGCTGACGAGGAACAGGGTGCCTGAATACTCCTGTAATAGCGCTTCCAATAATTCCAGGGTATCAATATCCAGGTCATTGGTCGGCTCATCCAACACCAGTACGTTGGCAGGGCGCGCAAACAGGCGTGCTAGTAGTAAGCGGTTGCGTTCACCACCGGAAAGTGATTTCACCGGTGAGCGCGAGCGTTGTGGCGGGAACAGGAAGTCTTCCAGGTAGCTGATCACATGTTTGCGTTCATTGCCGATTTCAACAAAGTCTGAACCCGGACTAATGGTGTCAGCCAAGGTGGCTTCTTCATCCAACTGCTCGCGCATCTGGTCAAAATAAGCGACATTAATTTTTGTGCCGCGCTGAATGTCACCGCTATCTGCTTCAATGTCACCTAAAATAAGTTTCAACAGCGTGGATTTACCAATGCCGTTGGGGCCTAATAAACCGATTTTATCGCCACGTAAAATACGTGTGCTAAAGCCTTTTATTAAGGCTTTGTCGCCATATGACTTGTAGACCTGATCAAGCTCTGCAACCAGTTTGCCGCTACGTTCGCCAGCATCCAGGTTGAGTTTGACATCGCCCTGGCGCTCACGTCGTGCTGCCCGGTCTAAACGCAGCGCTTCTAATCTTCTCACGCGCCCTTCATTACGTGTACGACGGGCTTTAATGCCTTGGCGAATCCAGACTTCTTCCTGCGCCAAAAACTTATCGAATTTAGCTGCATGGGTTTCTTCAACGGCGAGTAACTCTTCTTTTTTAATTTGATATTGTGAAAAGTTGCCAACAAAGTCTGTCAGGTTGCCACGGTCAAGTTCGGTAATGCGTGTGGCCAGCTTGTCTAAAAAACGGCGGTCATGGGTAATAAACAGCACACTGCCATTAAATCCCAATAACAAGTCTTCCAGCCACTCGATGGCTTCCAGGTCCAGGTGGTTGGTCGGCTCGTCCAGTAATAAGACTTCAGGCTCTGCCACGAGCGCGCGTCCAAGCGCCACGCGTTTACGCCAACCTCCGGAGAGTGTGGAAACCAGTACATCTGCATCCAGCTTCAAACGGCTGAGCACGGTTTCCACCCGTGTTTGCGCTACCCATCCATTTTGCGCATCCATCTCATGCTGCAAGGCCTGCATGCGTTCCATCAGTGCCTCAATATTGGCATCCGGCATGCCCATCTCATGGGTGACCTGATGGTAGTCAATGATGGTTTGCTGCAAGCTGCCTAAACCTTCTGCGACGGCTTCAAATACGGTGTGTGACTTATCCAGTTCAGGCTCTTGCGGCACATAGACAACGCGTACGTTTGGTGCTCGCCATACGACTCCATCATCCAGTTTTATGGTACCGGCAATGGCTTTCAGTAAACTGGATTTACCTGCGCCATTGCGGCCAATCAAACCGACGCGCTCACCTGGATCTAGCTGAAATGAGGCTTGGGCAAGCAAGGCATGATGACCAAATGCGAGGCTGGCATTATCAAGCGTAATATGGGGCATAAAGGGACTAAAGCAGGGCTTATTGAATAGGGCCTACATTGTAAACGACATCAAACCACAGCGTATGCTGAATACGTAAATATAAAGAATATATCAATGTATCTGTTGTGAAGGCGAGGGCAGGGTGTCCAGTGATAATGCACCTCCGCGTAGGGAAACATCGGGTGCCGGGCGCGTATCAGGCTGATATTCTTCTACCCATCGCTGCAAGTCTTGCTTGATTTGTGCTTCTTGCAAATGCGGAATATTGGCTAACCACTCCAGCAGATTGGCTAACCAGCGTGCATCTGCACTACGTGCTTGTGCAATGCGCAGTTTTTCGTGGCTGGTAGGCAGGGTATTTTCATCGTCTGCCAGCAACTCTTCGTACAGCTTCTCACCTGGGCGCAAGCCGGTGAATTCAATGCGGATATCCTGTTCTTGCAAACCGGATAATTTAATCATATCGCGTGCCAGGTCAATAATCCTGACGGGTGTACCCATGTCCAGCACGAATACTTCGCCGCCATTGCCCATGGTTGCTGCCTGTAACACCAATTGTGCTGCCTCGGGGATAGACATAAAGTAGCGCGTAATTTCAGGGTGGGTAATGGTAATCGGGCCGCCATGGGCAATCTGTTCACGGAACTTGGGAATGACGCTACCGCTGCTGCCCAGCACATTGCCAAAACGCACCGTGATAAAGCGCGTGTGGCCATTTTCACCATGCTGCAATCCCTGGCAAATCAGCTCGGCCAAGCGTTTGCTGGCCCCCATCACATTGGTTGGGTTCACCGCTTTGTCGGTTGAAACCAGCACAAATGTCGGTACACCAGCTGCCTGGCAAGCCGCAGCAATCTGGTAAGTGCCATGGGCATTGTTTTGCAAAGCTTCCACCACATTAAAATGCTCCATCATAGGCACATGCTTGTAAGCACCAGCATGTAACACCACGTCAGGTTGATGGCTTTGCAAAATGCGCTGAATACGCGTCTGGTTTTTCACGTCTGCCACCAGGTACACCAACTCCGTATCCGTCACCCACTGGCTAAATTCCTGCTGCAAGGTATAAAGCGCATACTCAGAAATATCCAGGCAAATCAATTGCGTAGGGTGAAAACTTAAAATCTGGCGGCAAAGCTCAGAGCCAATCGACCCAGCTGCACCCGAGACCAGCACCACTTTATTGGCAAGCATACTGCTCAGGCCATGTGTATCCAACTGCACCACGTCACGGCCAAGCAAATCTTCAACATCAATCTTGCGAATCTGCGACAAACTGATACGGCCGCTGATCAGGTCGGACATGGCAGGCAAAGTTAACACCTCCATGCCATCCACTTTACGCGCGGATTCAACGGCCAAGCGACGTTTTTCATGTCGGCTACCCGGCATCGCAATCATGCAATGCTGGCAAGCATGCCGCGCCGCAATCAGTGCCATATCTTCCAAGCCACCTTCGACCTTGGTATGCATGATCTCGCGGCCAACCAGCTTATTGCTCGGATCTATCATCGCTACCACGCGCCATTCAGGGTTTTTGCTCAGCTCTTTAATCAGGTTAAACGAAGCGTCTTCTACACCGATTACAATGACAGGCTTACCTTGCAGGGCAATGCCGTTAAACAAGCGCCGCTCTTTCCAGGCGCGATAAATAAAGCGGCTGCCACCCATGGTTAACAGCAATAACATGGGATTTAGAATCAATACTGAGCGTGGAATAATGATGGAAGGGTGTACGAGCAATGCGAATGTAGCGCTGAGTAATGCCGCAAATGCAACGGCACGCATTATGCGTTTTAGATCGGGTAGGCTGGCAAATCTCCACACGCCTTTATATAAGCCAAAGCTGTAGAAGCTGATGCTGTGAAAGATGAAAATAATCGGCAAACTTTCAAGAATGTAGCCGACAAACTTTTCCGGGATGTGGAAGTTAAAGCGCAGGGCAAAGGCCATCAGCCACGCAATAATCACAACCATGGCATCATGCAGAAATGCGAGCAAAGATAAAAATTTTGATGGAAGTTTCAGCATGCGTGCTATTTCGTAATCAATGCGTGATGTTATCACGTCTTAACACTTTGATCGCCGTTAGCACAACAATCTTTATATCGAGGAGCATGGATTGATGTTCTAAATAATAGACATCCAGCGCCACTTTCTGCGGAATCGGAATTTCATCCCGGCCATTGATTTGTGCCCAGCCAGTAATGCCGGGCTTTAATTCGTGTACGCCTTTTTCGGTACGCAACTTAATTAAATCGTCCTGGTTAAACAGTGCGGGCCGAGGCCCAACCACCGACATATGGCCTTTAAGTACGCTCCATAATTGCGGCAATTCATCCAAACTGGTTTTGCGGATAAAGCTGCCAACAGGCGTGAGGTAACTGTTGGGGTTGCTTTGCTGATTCATTAAATGCGTTGCAATTTGTGGTGTACCAATATGCATGGAGCGAAATTTTGGCATGCTAAACAATTGATTGTCTTTGCCTACCCGTTGGCTCCAGAACAATGCTGGACCTGATGATGTAAGTTTTACTAATATGTAAGTAATCACAATAAATGGGCTCAACACGGTGAGACCAATCAGTGTCAATAAAATATCTAAGCTTCTTTTAAGTAACATGGTTTGTAACTGCTCGTTTAATGCCCTCATCAAAGCTGATAGCTGGGCGCCAATTTAATAGTTGTTTTGCTTTGGTGGTATCTACCTGTAAATCAGTCAATAACTGTTCATTCAGGTTGAGTTTGCCAAGCAGGCTGAAGATTACTTTCAGTGCAGGTGTTGGTATGGGAACCAGCCAAGGGGCGCGATGCAGTGCCTGCCTGATTACAGTGACCAGCTCGGTGATCGATACATCATGATCATCTGAAATGAGGAATGTCTGATGAGCCGCCGCCGGGTGGTGGCAGCATAGTTCGATAAATTGGCACAGATTGTCGATGCCAATGAGGCTACGCTGGTTATGGATGGCACCCAAAGGGAGTGGAAGAGGAGACTTGGATAATGACACTAACGCCTTGAAATTTGCTTTTGGATTCGGGCCATACACCAATGGCGGGCGAATAATGGTTAATTCTGTCTTAGAGTTTTGAAAGAACGCTTTCAAGGCTGACTCGGCTTCCAGCTTGGTTTGTGCGTAATGATTATGCGGTTGTGGCGTATCTGTTTCGGTGAATGGTTGAGCTGAGTATTTGCCATTAACCCCGATAGAGCTTAAAAAAATGAATCTTTTGATCTGTAGTTGCTGGGCGAGCTGAGCTATTTTTAACGTATATCCAACATTCACTTCTTTAAATGCTTGGTAAGCATCACTGGCGGTTTCGTGTAAAACATGAGCACGGCCTGCCAAATGAATCAGGCAGTCATACGTATTACTTTGTAACTCAGTGACAACAGTATTTCGTTGCAACGGCGTAATGTGATGCCCTTGATGAGTCATGTACGCCGTCAAGGCGTTGCCGATAAACCCATTCGCACCAGTGATTAAAATGTTCATTGCTTCCGGGCTAGAAATAATATAAACAGGGCAAATGCAAAACGATCACGTAATCGACGTCTAAACTGATGGGCTGAAGCCGCTAAAAATACTCTATCGAAAATGTTGAGGCGGCGAACTCTTTGTAGTGGTATTTTATCTTGATAACCCAAAGCATTCGCAATTAATAATATTTGCTGGATGTACCAACCTTGTTTTAATTTAACCAATCTTGCTTTGATTGCCTTTAGTCCAGAGTTTGCGCCAATTGCGTTTCCGTCATGTTGTCTATATAACAGGTTAGGGGTAGGGTCAATGTACCATGAGTAGCCTTTTGACCTTGAAAAAGCATAAATAAACCAATCATGTAGAGCGATGCTTTGGCAAATAGCACGATTATCTCTTAAGAAAGTTTGTAGTTCAGTAGCAAGTTTCTGTGTGATGACAAAAGTACATCCAGGCCCTGCAGACTCGAACATATAATCATAATTTGTTTGTGGTTGCGCTTTGTTTATTAAGAGGGATCTACCATCCTGCCAAAAAGCTTTTACATTGCTTGAGTAAGCATCTGCTTTTTGCAAGCTAATCGCTTGAATCGCAATATCAAGCTTTTGAGAAAGCCATATATCATCCTGATCAGAAAAAGCCACGTACTCAACTTGAGTGAGATCTTGTTCTATGAGTAACCTAAAAAAATTCTGCGCGGCACTTCCACTTTTGGCGGCTGATAAGAGTGTGAAAGATTGGTGCGTTTGCTTCTGCTGTAAGTATTCAACCGTACCATCATTTGATTGGTCATCTGAAATAGTTAAATGAATATTCACATTTGTCTGATTCATAATTGAAGAAATTTGCTCTTCAATCCAATCAGCCCCATTAAAACTTGCAAGCAATACTGAAACCTTTGGGTTAACTAATGCCAATGTGCTCATGATTCTTGATGGTTTTGTTGCAAGGTCTGTAGATATAACATGATCCAGTCCTCTACATTCTGGAATTGTGAAAAAGTACCATAACTATCAATAGAGCGTTGCTTATATAACCCGCTCTGGCAGAGTAAGCTCTTTATAAGAGTGGCACATGAAACTGCATCATCTGGGTAATAGTAGTTGCCTGCTGATGATGCTATTGCGCGGGCATAGCCCAAGTCAGGCAGCACTAATGGCAAGCCGTAGCACATAGCCTCAATCATTGGATTTCCAAATGTTTCAGCATTGGAGGGGAAAATAAACAGATCTGATTGTTGATAAATGTCAGCAATCTCTTTTTGATCACGTTCCCCCAGGTTTTTGATAGGCAATCCCTTACTGGATACGTCCTGCAAAAAACTTTGAGCCGATTCAATCGTTGGGTCAACGGTGACCTGAATTTCATGCGCTATTGCCTGATTTTTTAGTGCCGAAGACAGGGAGATTAAGAACTGATGATTTTTATGCGGATAAAAACGACTGACATACAAAATTTTTACGGTTTTTTGATAACGTTGACTACGTTGCTCTATGAGTGAAAGGATGTCGTTAAGATCCGCTTTCTGAAAACTGTTTGAAATCGGGTTAGGAATCACGTGCAATTGCATAGCCTTAGGTAATTTCCAGGTTGCCCGAAGTTGACTTTCTACATAGTCGCTTTGTACCACAAGGTGTCTTACGTTCCAGAGAGTGAGCCCAAAAGCCACCCGCTTTAGATACTCTGTTATCTGAGACGGTAAAGTGAGTTTTGACAGCAGTGCATTGTCATAGAGGTAGGGGTGATGGCAAAGCACTAGTTTATTAAAATTCCCTGGGGTAAACAGGAAGTTACCAAATGCGAGCAATTGTTTGACCGCATATCGATGCATCAACCGCGGTATTAGCCAAAGCTCCAAATATAGTCTAAACCAGACTTTGCTCAGAGTGTATTGCTTGCGTGGGTACTTCAGTAAATGTAATTTGGGGTTGCTTGATTCCAGCGTCGAGTATTCAGCATGGTCTGGAATAATAATGTAAATGTCGCTGCTTAAGACGCTCTTGGCCAGCCCATGAATGAGATTAAGAGAGATATTTTTTGGACCAGCTCCAATTTGGTTGTAAAGGTTAATGAGCGTCTTCATGCGGATAAGCTTTGATCACAGGGTTATTAGCAGTATGAATCTTGTCATATTCAGCTTGGTATATCAGTTCGTAAGCTCGCAAATAGCTATTGGCAACCACGTCAATATCAAAATAGCTCTTGAGTCTGGTCTGCATATTCTTCCCTAGCTCGTGTATTTTTTGTGGATTTTTAAGTAAGTCACATAGTTTGCTCGCTAGCGAGTCGGTATCTCCAGCGTTGACTAAATAGGGTTGACCATCAGCACCAACTTGCATGCTTGCACCACCAACATCACTGGCAATAATCGGAAGCCCTGCAGACATCGCTTCCAAAATAGCATTGGAATTGCCTTCCATTAATGATGGGAGAACGAAGATGTCATGGTTGCAAAGTTGCTTCCATGCCGAGTCTATATGCCCATGCAAGGTTACGCTTTGATCCAATTCTAAGTGTCGGAGTTGCTTGGTCAATAATCGCATCTCAGGGCCATCTCCAAAAATCGACAACCGTGCATCTGGAAAGGTCGCTTGCACTTTAGTCCAGGCTTGTAAAAGATCCGAGACACCTTTTTGTTTAACCAACCTGCCGATAAAAACGACATTACGCCCGGATGATGACGAGGGGCGGATCGGGAAATCTCTAATTTGAATGCCGTTTGGCGTAAGTAAGGTTTGTGACTGCGGGTAGTTTATTTCTGCGAGTTCATTCACACTTTCTGGGTTCATTGCCACAATACACTTCGAGAGTTTGAGTATCTTTAGTTTAATTGCACCAGTCCATCCTGATTGGATCAGTCCTGGAATACCTTTTTCTCTGATATTTGCTAATTTCGTGATGACTGGTTTGTTGAGTATCCATGCGCATAGGATGGCGTATAAGCCAAACCAGCTAATCTGATGAATGTGTACTACATCAAAATGCTTCCTCATTGTTAGCATTTGCTTAAACAGCTGCAAAGGAATGACTATGTTTTTTATCCAGCTTATTTTGGAGTAAGGCAACCTGTAAACAGGAATGCCATCTACTTTTTCCAATTTACTAACTGTAGACGCTATACGAGTGGATATTACATTGACGATTAGAGATTTTCGTTGGAGTGCAGTTGCGAGCTCATGGGACTGTTTCTCAAGCCCACCCGTAATAGGATATGGGTAGTTCGGAACAACCATTAGTATCTTAGGTGTTTGTTTTTTAGTTGAATTTCCGGGTAGACTCATATTGCTCAATAATCAATTTTGATTTCTCTTCGATGGGCTGTTCTGCATTTACTGTGAAAAGCAGCTGGTTTTCGGCGATGATTGATTGAATTATTATTGAAAGTGATCTCGTTGAGTTTTCTAGAATTTTTTGGCGTTGTTGGTCTGCCAGCGCTTCAAATCTACTATTACCATGCGTACGCATGGTGATTCTCTGGGAGGCTAGCTCGGCAGAGCAGGTAACATAGACATACATAGTGCTGTATCTACGACATAATTGATATTTTGCGAGCGTTCTTATAGAACGCTCAGGCAGTTTTTTACTATGCGCCATGATCGACCAGATGTTTTGCAAGGAACCTTGATCAATAACGCATATTAAATCTGGGTGGTTCTTCAAATATTGCTGCGTGAATATGTCTATTATTGGAAGCTTTAAGGCTCTAGCGATGATGTCTAATCTCAAGGGGCCGAGTTCAGCACATACCCTAAGAGCTGCATACCAGTTCTTCACTAGTCTTATTGGATTTTTTAGCATCCAATATAGCTTGATCCAACGAGAGGTTTTCAATAGCCATAAATCAATATTGGAGCGGTTGGCTACTTGAAGCCCACTGTGGTTATTGAGCTGCTCAATAAGGTGATTGGCAACACTGGTTTTTCCGCAACCAGGCAGGCCAATAAACTCTATACACTTAATGGACTCGATCATAATTGACGTATTAGAGGGCGTTCCAGATGTGTTGTTTAATCGCAAGGCCTGTTGCTAGCAAAGATTGGCGCGTGTCAATTTCAACCACCATTGACTTTGGGAAATCAAGAGCAGCCACTGCATCAATCTTTTTTTGAATCATATCGGGATGTGTATCAGGTTTTCGTGTGGCAGAGCTGTCTGCATCTAAATTTAGTTTGAAGATCATATCTGGCGCAATGCAATCGATCATATCAAAGACCGATGCTTCATAGCGTGCTAACAAACCAGAGATGCCTCCACTGGATCGCCATTCGCCCAGTAATGGACCATCATTAAATCCCATCACTTGCTGCTGCGGATACCGATCGCAAATAACAATCATCCCTCTGTTGCGAAGTCTAACTGCTTGGCGAATACGTTGCTTTTTCTCAAAAGCGAGAGTCGTTGCCCACGAGAAGTGAAACAGCATGCCAGCTAGTCCACGCTTAACAGGTTCTTTTTTGTGTTGTGATCCTGAGGCTCGTTGTGGTTCCTTATTGGTTCTTAGTCCTTGTAAGTAAACTAAGGGTTTGCGCGGTAAAGATACAGGACCATCACCGCTTCCAAAGTAAATGCGGCATACATCAACTTTCCAACCAAGCCATTGCACCATTTCTTTTACTTGAGTACTTTTTCCAGAGCCGTCCACGCCAATAAAGGCAATCATTAAACCGCCCGTTGTCGGCACTCGCCGCCGAATGATATGCAGCCCACATTTTTTATTTAATTTTTGCGAGATTTTGGCATAGAGCTCTCGTGTCCATCTTGATAAATAGCGACAAATAAATGAATAGGACCTGTAAGCCGCAAAATGTTTTTTAATCAGTTTGGCCAACAACTGAAAGTGATTCGGGTCAATTGCAGCATTGATTGATAGAGCAGCTATGTGTGTGGATGCTTGCTCAGGTAATAAACTTTTGCTAAGTTTCTCAAGCTTTATATGATCAATGCGCGCTTGAAGCCAGGTAAACTCTTTCTGAATGTCACCGTTGGCGTCTGGGTAGGCTTTTCCAAAGAAGCTTAATAGGGTGTCTCTACTTCTGTGCTTGAGGGATGCTCTCACCAATAAAAGCAATAGCTCAATTTCTGGCATGCTGACATATATTTGATATTGTTCGTTAAACTGCCTTGATGAAAGAATCTCGTTTTCCCAAGGAATACGATAACCTTTTAAATTCGGCTCGCCAGCCGTCATTTCCCAATGCAAATGTAAGTGAAAAAGCTTGCCGTGATTTTCGTCAAAACCAATCCAGTCCTCTACAGCAGGATAAGAGGAGGGCAGTTTAGGCAGGAAGCGTTTAAATCCGGATTGCACCAGTAAGGAAGTTGTATCTGCGTATTGTCGCCTATCCACTAGTATATCTAGATCGGTTTCTCCATCAATGCCCGCTTCTACGTGCATGTTGCTTTTGAAGTGACAGTAACGTATCTCCATTTCATGCCAATGGTTTAATAGGGTATGAATGCCACTCTTCATATTAGATTCAGCGTTATTGTCAATTGAGAGAAAATTAGTGCTCAAGCCCGATACCTTTAAAAATTGCCTCTACTCTTTTCTGCGGAGTATATCTATGATTGTAGGTTTCAAATCCTGCCTGAGCTAGTTTTTCTCTTAAGCTTGCGTTAGTCAGTAGGCGCTTTATGGCGGCAACCCAAGCGCTGATATCAGCCGCTGGTACTAATAATGCATTTGACTCATTCTCTAACACCTCTCTGTGCGAGGGTAAATCTGAAGCCACGATTGCCCTGCCATAACTTAGGTACTGGGGGAGCTTGAGTGGAGACATGTTTAAGCCATTAGGTGCGCGCTCGTTTATTTTTAATTGTAAAGGTGCTAGTACGACATCAAAACAATTCAGAAATAATGGCATCTCTGCTGGTTTACGATAGCCGTAGAAGAAGATATTCTGGTGTTGATTATAGTTTTTTGCATAGACTCTCCAATGATCAACTATATGCGGCTCACCACCTACAATATGAAACGCAACGTCAGGCATGTTCGCTGCTATTTGGCAGAGGATATCTGTTCCACGTAGTCCAATGGTGTCTAGGTATCCTGTATAGCCTGCATGTTGTGTAAATGCTTTGCCCTGCAAATGTCTTTCTTTAAAATCAGAAAGTGTTTGCGTCGGAATATCAAGTGGCGGTTCCGCGCTAAGTTGAGCAATTGCAACATCCACGCCTGGTAGCGCATGTTTAATTTGCTCCGCCAAAATATGGGTCGTTACAATGATTCTGACCACATTTTTATAGCGCATTATTTTCCGAAAAGCCCATCCAGCAATCCCGCCATGACCCAAAGGGCCCAAGCTGTGCATTTCGAAAATGATTGGCATTTTGGCTGGGACTGCAATAAGCTCAGTGATAGTCAGTCTGCTGTAGACAACATCTGGCTTGAGGGTCATAAATTGATGGTATGTTTTCCAGGCAAGCACTAAGCCAGGGATAAGCAATCGACGACCAATAGGGTTTTCTGCCAATTTATTTATTTTATGCAGATCAAGCTTAAAGTTTCCCCGCAAGCCGTAGTGTTCAATCACCTCTTGAGAGGTTTGGTCGCTGGCAGCTCTACCAGTGAGAACCACTTCATGATGACTATCTGTTAAGGCTTGGCATACGCGCATGATACTAAGTGTATGTGAGACTTCAGATGGAAATTTTGCTGTGGAAAGATATAAGATTTTCAAAATCAATCCTAATTAATATAGTAGGAAAGGATACTTTCCTGCAGACTACCGAACTGTTGGATTCTGCTCGTTTTCCAGCCTTGGTTAGGGACACTGAATCCCTGCTTGGCATGGGATAAAACTGCGGGTGGTAAAAACGGGTGCATAGTATCACGGAACCCACCTTTTAGTTGGCCGTGGGCATAAGTAAAACTCTCCGGCAGACTAAATGCAAACTCTGCCAGCTCAGTTGACAGGATTGGTGGGCGACACTCTAATGAGCATGCCATACTAACCCTGTCAACTTTTGTTAGGATGTCATCAGGTAGATAGGTGTGGAAGTCCATATATTGTGCAGACTTGCGCATACCTAAGGACGGTTGAAACCAGTTTCTGTATGCCCACAGCGAGTCATATTGTGGATCAACGCCTAGTTTTAATTTCCAATGCTGTAGTGATGAGTGCGGCAAGCTGCCTCGAATGAGCGCATAACGCCAAACCGGATCGGATATGCTGGCCAAGTTTAATTGTAGTGACTTTGGTGCTATTGGGGGCAAAGACCAACCATGTGAGGTTTTAAAAGGAAGGAATTGACTAGCTTTACTGATAGATGCAAATCTTTCGTACCATTTGTAGCCGCCAAATAACTCATCACCGCCATCACCACTCAATGCTACCTTCACTTGCGAACGTGCAAATGCACAGACTTGATAAGTTGGAATAGCTGAAGTATCTGCAAAAGGCTCATCAAACCACATATCCATTTTCTGGTTTAGGTTTTCCATCGCATCTTGTTCTAGATATTCAATATTATGCAAGGTGCGAGCATGGTTAGCCATTTCTAAGGCAAACGGGGTTTCGTCTCTTTTGTCCTTAAAGCCTATAGAGAAGCTTCTAATGTTTGGTTGGATTTGTCCTGCAATTGCGGCCACAGACGATGAGTCAAGCCCACCACTCAGCAATAAGCCCAATGGAACATCACTGACTAATTGCTCTTTGACTGAAGATTGCATAAGAGCGAGTAGCTGTTCAGATAGACTATCTGGGGTTGCTTGCTTTTCGACGGAATTTAAGTGCCAGTAGCGGGAGATGCTAATGTCCTGACTCTCTAGTCTACAAGTTAGCAGACTTGCTGCTGGCAATTTGTGTATATTTTTAAATAATGTTTTGGGCGCAGGGATATATCGGTATGTTAGGAAGTCAATCACCGCGTCGTTTCGGATTGAAAGATTTTCTTCACCTGTAAAATGCTTGATGGCTTTTAACTCTGAAGCAAGCGTCAAAGTGCCCTGATGCAAACCGTAGTAAAGTGGTTTTATTCCAACACGGTCCCTGAATGCGTAAAGTATCTGTTGGTTATTGTCGTGCACAATTGCAGCGTACATTCCTTCAAGCTTCGACAGTAATCTCTCTATGCCCCAATGTCGGTAGCCATGTAATACAACTTCTGAATCCGAATTAGAGCGAAATACATAGCCAGCACTTTCCAGGATGGCCCTCAAGCTGTGAAAGTTGTAAATTTCACCATTGACTGCAACAGTAATCCCACCTGCTTGCATAGGTTGTTTTCCGGCTTCAGAGGTATCTAGGATGCTCAGTCTGCGGTGACCGATATATGTTTTTCCCAAGACAGCCTCATCCGCCTGATCTGGCCCGCGATGTACGAGTGTGTCACGGGCTTTTCTGAGTGCATTTAGTTGGGTGCTGCTGAAAGGGTGGGATTGTGTGGCACCAAAAATTCCGCACATTTTTATTAATTCCGATAATGACGCCAGTTGAATGATTGCAATTGCAAAGTCACCTATTTGGCAAGATTGTTCAGTTTTGATTTTCCAAGTAGTCGCAATGAAAGGTTGCGGCCAGATCTAAGAAAAGGGTAAAGCAACGAGGCTCGATTCGGTGATGCAAAAAGCCATGCGTAGAACTTGCCAATGACCGTAGATGATTCACTTAAGAGTGCAAGCATATGCATACATTGATCTCCGTGGTACAGGCTGTCTGAGTAACAAAGTACCATGCCTTGATCAATGTTGATGTCTGCTTGAGTGACACGATGCATTTCAGCGGTGTTATCTCTGGCATTAACGAGTCGCACTGAGCCGATATTTTTTCGTAATTGCAAAAACTGGACGTAGTTTCTGCAAAAAGGGCAGTCACCATCGTACAAAATCCAGTTATCTGACATAAATGAGATGTTCTCCTTGAACCATGATTTTTTTCGTGAACTGCCCGTTTTCAGTGCCTAAGCATTCCGATTGTAGCACGAAACGGTAGGCCCTTATTTTACGCATATCTAACTCTGAAAATCTTTGAAATTCCCATGGCATAGACCATATATGATGGGGATAAAAATCATAATTGTAATGGCCATTGACATCCGTATGGTTAAGCACGTATTGATGATGCCTCACAATGTTTCTTTTAAGTGGGTGATCTGGGCTCTCCATCAAGTCTGTCAGTGCCTTTTGTGACGCGATCGGGTCGAATTCAAAATCGCATTGATTGGCTTTTTCCATATTTCGCTGTCCAAAGGTGATACCCGCACTTCCAGTTGGCAGAAATCCGGGCCCTTTATCTTTTGTAAATCTGGATTGGGCTGCATGAATTGACAAGGACCCCCAGAAATTGGTCGGAACGGTCACTTCTTCGCCGTCCTCCAGGACTGCTAGTATGTTTTCGTGATTAAAGGCTCTGGTATCCCACCAGCCTAATGTTGCTACCCAGAAGATTGTGGGCGAAAAAATGACAATGGCAATTAATTGCACACGCAAAGCCACAGGAAATACTTTATCCCGCAGTGTGAGTAACCCGCCAATAATGGCGAAGTTTAGAATGATCCACTTGTAAAAGAAAATCCCCGTTAGCAAGAAAATGGCAACGTGACTGACATCGTATATTGCAGTGATGATGATTAACCATCTAATTCGCCAAACAGCAACAATTGCTGCCAGTTGTACGAAAAAGAGCACGACGTTTGAGAAAATTATAATGCACGCTAAGGTTTGGTAACTAAGTTCGGACAGGCCGTTAATTAAGCTTAGGGGTAAAAGCCCTGCGCTCTTTGCACTTAAAATCAAATACTCCGTGTGATTCTCAAGCATCCAACTATAGAAATGGTCACCTAGCTGAGCTTTCTTAATGCCTGAGTAAAAGTAGTTGGACATATGGACGGCCACTGCACATAGCGCGATTTTTTCTATGACAGTTAGGTTCTGATCATTAGATTCAGAGGCCTTCAATGTGCTAAAAAATGGAATGTTTTTTAGATGCATCCATATGATGGCTCCTAGCATAATAAACAGTGCTAACTCACAAACAGGGAAGTATTCTGTTTGTGATAAATACACGCCATACCAATGTGTCAGGGTGGTTCTTTCCCAGATGGCTCCCAGCATGCCGATGACGCCAAATACAGGCCGCCAAAGACCTAGTAGACACAGGATAGGCCAAATATAATGACCAAAATGTATTCGTATGGAGACCAGTCCAGAAAGCTCTGTTTCCGGAATCGTTCGAGTGAAAGAGAGGTAAATAGCAAAAAGAATGAAAAGGCTTTTATAAATAATCTTGACGACATCAGGCATGTTTTGCATTTGCAATTTATAGCCTGTGATTGCTAGCACAAATGCACCAGTCCAGATTAAATATTCGTGTTGACCCGATTGTGGGCCTAGAATCATGGCGCTTTTGGCCACGTAAAAAGCAAATAGCGTGATTAAATATACAGCAACGAGTTTGAAGTGTTCGTTGCTAGTCACTGCCCTTATATTCATTTCCTCACCTGTAAGTATGTTGTTTTTATTTAAACAAAACTCCTTGCCCAGAAGTTAAGTGCACAATATATCTACCATGCTCTGCAGCAAAATCATCCATTGCTTTCATTGCCCCCGGGCAGGCTTCAGAACCATAATCATCACAAATGATCATGCCACCTTGATTTAGCCTTGGATAGAAAAATCTGAGTGTATCCATGGTCGGGTCGTATAGATCGACATCAATATGGACTAAACAAAATGCTTTATTATTGACTTCATTAAAGCGTGTTGGTATCCAGCCTTTGAAAAGCTGGAACCTTTCCTTGAATCTTATGAGATTGCTTGTGGCAATAGACTCACCAACAGACATGTCGTGTTTTTTCCAGTGGAAAGTATAGTTGTTTGAAATTTGATCATTTTGACCTGGCTCACTTAATCCTTCGAAAGAATCAAAGCCAAATAATTGTTTATTTGTGTCCTTGGTCGCGGATAACATGAGGTAGCTGCCAGCGCCCCTAAAGACACCGCACTCAGCGATGTCACCTTCTACATGTCTGATGCTACGCGCCAAATTGAACAAGTTGAATCTTCTTTCATGAATCGTTGGCGTCGTTTCTGGGAAGAGTTGCCACTCCTTTATGAAGTCTTTGTCTTGAAACCATGCCAGGTTTCGGTTGTAAAGCCGGAATCCCCAACGCAAAGCAATCACTTTCAATAACTCATGCCTTGCCTCATATTTACGTTGAGGATTGCCAAGTATGGAGTTGCTCAGTAATTTTGTGAGCCTGGGAAGATTAATCAATCTTATTCCTTTCAAAAAGATTTAAAGCTATTGCGTGACGTATGCTAATTAACGTAAATGCCAACATCGTCAGTGACCATGCTATATAAAATGCAAATAATGAAATGCCTGCGCCTGTTAACCCAAAGGTTTGGCATAACAGAAGTAATGCGATCAGATATGAAATTGTTGTTGTTAAATGTATATAAAGCGTTATGGATGTTTTGCCTAACGCCATCATGGCTGGAGATAATGGCTGAGCACATCCCCATACAACCATGGCGGCCATTGACCAGAGTGATACCTCATAGGCGTTGATGTACAAAGCCCCAAAAGCGATCGATATCAGTTTTTCCCCGATGAAGGCGAATAATATCCATGCGGTTAGCGTGACACTGCCGAGCAGTATAGAGGATTGTTTCATTAGGCCAAGCATTTGACCAAACTCTTTTTTTGCCACCATTCGTGCCAGTTCCGGATAAATAGCCTGAAAAAAAGGCCCCGTAATTTTTCCCATGGCAGTAGTTAACGTTTTTGCAATTTTATAAAGCGCAGTTGCTTGGACGTTCAAAATTGCATTGACAATAAATATATCCAGGTCTCTACCAACGCGTACTATTCCATCCAGGTTTGTTGTGAGCATATACCGCCATATGCCAGGGCAGTGGGTCGGTATTGCTTTAAATTGATTGTAATCAAAGTGGCTATAACCATGCTTTTTCGCATCTGAAATACAGTAAATGAAGAACCAAAGTTGCCCTGTGACACTACTGGCAGCAGAGACAACCAAATAAGGCAATAAGGTGTGGACTTTAAATGCCCACAAGCCTGTAAAACCAATGAGGTGTAATGCAACAATAATGTTTTGATAGGTTGCTTGTGGCAGGAACTTTTGCTGCAGCCTAAAGTAGGCTGTGGGCACCGAAATCCAGTTGAATAGCAATGGCAGGCATATAATTCCGATTTCAATTAGTGGGCGTTGCGATATGCCTATCCACTGAGGAGCAAGGCTTGCGATTAATAAAGCAATTGAAAATCCAACAATCCCAGATAAAAGTTCTAGTGACCACCCGAATACGAATAGATTGTAAAAAAGAACAGGTTTATTCTCATCTTTAATATGGGCGCCAAAGTGAATTAATCCCTGCCAGCTTTGAAAGCTTGAAAGCCGGGTAATGATCGCCACATAGGCAATCATTAAAGAGTAGATTCCGAAGTGATCTAATGATAAAGCACGCGTCAATATCGCCATATAGGCCAAGCTAAACAGCGCACTGAACACATTGCCGCCCAGGATGACGCTTGCATTTTTAACAAGCGCCTTCATTTTGGGGTGTAATCTTTTATGTGGGTTTGAACTTGGATCTTGCATGCTGGATTGATTGATGTCAGTAAATGGGGCTCAGCTTTGGTTGCAGCTATTATTTGACTTGATAAAAATCTTTGTACCAGGTAACAAAGCGTTTTACACCCTCACGTACATCGGTATTGGGTTTGTAACCCATTATATTTACTAGGTCACTGACATCTGCGTAAGTGGAAAGCACATCCCCATCCTGCATTGGCATCATTTTTTTCTGTAAAGGTTTGCCGATTGCTTCTTCGATGGCATTAATAAACTCAATGAGTTGTACCGGCTTCTGGTTACCAATATTAAAAATTCTGTAAGGAGCAGATGAACTAGATGGACAGGGGGTGTGTGGATTCCACGCTGCATCAGAGGTGGCTGGGTTATCGATGACCTTAATTAATCCTGCAATGATGTCATCAATGTAGGTGAAATCCCTAAGCATTTCCCCATGGTTATACACTTCAATTGGTTCATTGTTGAATCCAGCTTTTGTGAATTTGAATAGCGCCATATCTGGACGTCCCCATGGGCCATACACGGTAAAAAAGCGTAAGCCAGTTGTCGGGATTTGATACAAGTGCGCATAGCTGTGCGCAAGTACTTCATTCGATTTCTTGGTAGCTGCGTACAGGCTGATAGGGTGGTCTGTATGGTCTGTTGTTTTAAATGGGTATGATTGATTTAATCCGTATACTGATGAACTGGATGCAAAGCAAAAATTTTGGATTTGATTTGTACGGCAGTTTTCCAGTATATGTATAAATCCGGTCAAATTTGCATCCAGATATGCCAAGGGATTGCTTATTGAGTATCGTACACCTGCTTGTGCTGCAAGGTGGCAAACCGCATCAAACTGATGTGCCTTAAAAATGGTATCTAATTCAGCTTTATCCTCAAGCTTTAGTTTGATGAATGTAAAGTTGGGGTGTTTTTTTGATGCGACTGTATTGCAAATAGTGAGATCGGTGCTTTTGATGCCTAATTCAGCGAGTCTGCCAAGCTTCAAGGCTGGGTCGTAGTAATCATTTAAGCTATCAATACCAACAACCTCGTCACCTCTTGCAAGCAAATAAGTTGTCAGATGGAATCCAATGAATCCAGCGGCGCCAGTGACTAGTATTTTCATTTCAGCCTAAATTGAGTTCTAATTTCTTAAGTTTAACATTAATTTAAATTAATCTTGGTTTGCATCTGGGGGCTGAGTATTATGTTGTTTTACTCGCCAGCATCGCCTTAATATTCGCCATCTTGCTCTTACCATAATCCTTACTCAACACCTGATCCGGCCCGTTAAACGGGTTGCCGAAGTGTTTGACGTCGTCTTTGGGCAGTTCCGCGATAAAGCGGCTGGGTTCGCAGGCTTGCATTTCGCCGCCGCGTTTGCGTTTTTTGCACCAGGTGATGTTGAGTGATTTTTGCGCGCGGGTGATGCCTACGTACATGAGGCGGCGTTCTTCTTCAATCTGGTCAGCATCGATAGAGTTTGTGTGCGGCAAGATGCCTTCTTCGCAGCCGATTAAAAAGACGTGGCCGTACTCAAGACCTTTGGAGGCGTGCAGGGTGGAGAGTTTGACGGCATCGGGTTCGCTGTCTTCGCGGCCTTCCAGCATGGTGATGAGGGAGACCATTTGCGTGAGTTCGAGCAGGTTTTTGCCGTCGGACTCATTGCCGTACTCTGTGGAGCCTTCGCCTTTTTTGCTGAGCCAGGAGACAAATTCGATGACGTTGCCCCAGCGTGTTTCTGCGGCGCGCGCTTCTTCACCATCGTACAAATAGGTTTCGTACTGGATGGCAACGAGCAGGTCGTTGAGCACTTCGCTGGCCGGATCTTTGACTGCGCGCCCTTGCAGGGTTTGGATGTAGCGGCAGAAGGTGAGCAGGTCTTCGAGCTGCTTGGCGCCGATGTCGTGTTGAAAACCGCCTTCAAAAGCAGCAGCAAATAGCGACATTTTATGCGCGCTGGCGTATTCGCCCAGGCGTTCCAGCGTCGTGTTGCCTATACCTTTCTTAGGCGTAGTCGCAGCACGGATGAATGCCGGATCATCATCTTCATTGGCGACCAGGCGCAGATAGCTGATGATGTCCTTGATTTCGGCTTTGTCGAAAAACGAGGAGCCGCCAGAAATGGTGTAGGGGATTTTGTGGTTGCGCAAAAACTTTTCAATAATGCGCGCCTGGTGGTTGCTGCGGTAGAGAATCGCATAATCTTTGTAGGTCGTGCGATGCTCGAATTTGTGCGCTTGCAGCTTCATGACCACGGTTTCTGCTTCGTGTTCTTCGCTGTGTGTGGCGGTGACATGCAATAGTTCGCCAGTCCCCAGCTCACTCCATAGTTTTTTCTCAAACAACTTGGGGTTATTGGCGATGACCTGGTTGGCCGCACGCAAAATACGCACGGTGGAGCGGTAGTTTTGCTCCAGTTTAATCACCTTAAGCTTAGAGAAATCGGTGGTGAGCTGGCGCAGGTTTTCTACGTCAGCACCGCGCCAACCGTAAATCGCCTGGTCATCATCGCCTACTGCAGTAAATTGCCCGCGCAAACCAGTGAGTTGTTTGATCAGCTTGTACTGGCAGGCGTTGGTATCCTGGTATTCGTCAATCAGCAAATAATGCAGTTTGCGTTGCCATTTATCCAGGGTGTCCGGGTGTTGTTCATACAGTTCGACCGGTACTTTGATCAGGTCGTCAAAGTCTACTGCCTGGTAGGCGCGCAAAGTTTGCTGGTACAACTGGTAAACACGCGCGGCGGCATGTGTGAGCTCTTCATCGGCCATGGATTTCGCCTGGTCCGGGCTCACAAAAGCGTTTTTCCAGCTGGAAATCTGCCATTGGGTCTTGCGCAGCAACTGTTTGTCGGTGGTGGCGAGAATGTCACTCAGGATTTTAAAGCTGTCTGACGCATCAAGGATAGAGAATTGCGGCTTATAGCCCAGCAGTGCAGCTTCCTGGCGCAGTATCTGCAGCCCCAGCGAGTGAAACGTCGTCACCGTCAGGCCTTTGCCGCTTTTGCCTTCCAGCAATGGCGTGACGCGCTCCTGCATTTCGCGCGCAGCTTTGTTGGTAAAGGTGATGGCGGCAATCTGATTGCCTTTATAGCCGGCCTGGTTAATCAGGTAGGCAATTTTTTGCGTAATCACGCGTGTTTTACCACTACCGGCACCGGCCAACACCAATAAGGGGCCATCCAGGTAGTGAATTGCTTCGCGCTGCGGGGGATTTAAAAGATGTTGCATGGGACTTCAGGGGTTTGTGGTAAACAACAAAGCGGGGGGAGGAATTAGCCTGTATGGACTATTTAACCCCTTCATTTATATGGGTATAGTCGCTCAACCATAGTATTATGTTTTTCAGGTAAACAAACTTTGTCCGCCCCTGTGTTTGATCTCAACAGTGTCATTCTATCATCAATTGGACTTACCTTAACGCTGGTTCTGGTCTTGTTGATTTTTGGCGCCCATCAGCAACGCAGCCTGATCATGCATTGGGTACGCGGCCTGTTGGTATTCGGCGTTGGACTCGCCATTTATTTTCTTTCGCAAACCTCTTTGATACACGGCCCGCAAAGCGTTTATGTGGCCACCTCAGTCACCATTATTGCGCTCGGCATCAGCCTGTTTGTGAACGGTATCCGTTTGCTCAGGGGCTACCGTGTGTATCGTTATTGGGCCTTGTTGGTGGTGACCACTTTGCTCGCGTGTAATGCGGTGATGCTGAATATGCACACGCCGGACAGGTGGATATTGCTCAGCAACCTGCTGGTATTGATGTGGGTATTTGGCTACGGCAGCCGCAGCCTGGTCGGCCATGGCAAAGACTTTGTGGCACACGTGTTCTGGCTATGTTGCAGCCTGTTTGCCCTGGTGAGTTTAATGCTGGCTTTTTTGGCCGTGAAGGTGATGTTGGGTGAGCAGGAGAGTTTGCAGTCGTTTTCACAGTGGGGCATTCATGCTTATATGATGAGTGCCACCATGTTAGTGATGACGATGGTCACCAGCATGGTATTGCTGGTGATGCATGTACGTGCGCAGGCCGGGTTACAAGCCATTGCCACGCTGGATGGCCTCACTGGCGTATTAAACCGGCGCGGCCTGCAAGAGGCTGCGACGCGCATGCAGGCAGTCTCGCAGCGTATCCGCCTGCCGATGGGCATGCTGATTGTCGACCTGGATTACTTTAAAAAGGTCAATGATGTGTATGGCCACCTGGTGGGCGACGTCGTACTTAAAGCGTGTGCTGGCACCATACGTGCGGCCTTGCGCGGCGGCGATGTGATCGGCCGTTACGGTGGGGAAGAGTTTTGTATTTTAATGCCGAATACCGGCGAACATGAGGCGATGATATTGGCGGAGCGTATCCGCCGTATTATTGAGGTGACCCCGGTGAGCATTGCGGGCGTGGAAAGTATGAGCAGTGATACGCAGGCCATCAAGTGCACCGTCAGTGTCGGCTCTGTCAGTTCTGAAACCGTTGGTTACGGCCTGGAGGGCCTGTTTGCCGGGGCAGACCAGAATCTGTACAAAGCCAAACAGAATGGCCGTAATCGCATTGCCAGCAATATTGATCAACTGCTTAATAAACCACCAGAGGCGGGCAAACCAGCCAAGCGGCATGCCAGCCTGATTGCCTGATTACAGGCTATCTGCTTCAGGCGCTGCCTGATCTTCCTTCGCTTTTTTCGCCGCCGCGGCCTGTTCTGCAGCCAGCGCCAGCATTTCGGTACGGCTTTGTGGCGACTCCAGGCTGACACGGCCAATGGCACCACTGCGGTAGTCGGTCAGCAAGGCCATGGCGGTGCGCTCCATATCCCATTCACCATCGTTACGCTTGTAGGTGCGGCGCTTGGCAATTGCCTGCAACAGGTCTATGCCATCCATGGTGGCTACATCCAGCTTCATCACGTCCAGTTTATAGCGCGTGTTCATCAGGGCTGGGTATTGTTTTAATAACAGATCGCCGAGGAACTCGGCCACATCTTCATCAATCACCGCGTTACGGCCAATGGCGTGGCTGGCAGCGAGCAAATAACCATCAGATTCATGCTCGATTTTTGGCCACATCATACCCGGCGTGTCAGTGATGTTCTGGCTATCATTTAAATCAAAGCGCTGCTGGCTTTTGGTCACGGCGGGTTCATCGCCCACTTTGGCCGCACGGCGGTTAAGCAGGGCATTCATCAGGGTGGATTTGCCGACGTTGGGGATGCCCATGATCATCATGCGCAATGGTTTCAACGGCGTGCCGCGATGTGTTGCCAGTTGGCGGCACAGGCCCGGGATTTTTTTTGCATCACCAGGTTTTTTGCACGACAGCGCAACCGCTTTGGTATTGGGTAGTTTGTTAAAGTAATTCAACCAGGCCTGGGTGACTTGCGGGTCAGCCAGGTCGGCTTTGTTGAGGATTTTAAGGTTGGGGCGCTGGCGAAAATTGCGCATTTCCTCAATCATGGGGTTGTGGCTGGCGGCCGGTACGCGTGCGTCCAGCACTTCAATCACGACGTCGATATGTTCCAGCGTTTCTTCTGCCTTTTTGCGGGCAGAAGTCATGTGCCCCGGAAACCATTGTATCGCCATATTTTTGCTCCATCTTCAACTCAAAAAATACGGTATCAATGTCCCTTGCCGTACCCCGCATTGTTTTTGGCCATGATGCTCTATAACAGAGATTCAAAGGCCGATTAAAACAATGAAGTGCTTATTTTAACATTTAAGCGGCCACTCCTTAAATTTTGCAGATATTCCCCATATTATTTCCAGCTATACCCCAATGTGAACAGGGCGCGCGTATCGCCTTTGACGCGATCATCTACCGGGCGGCTGTCGTAGTTGTAGTCCAATTGCGTAGACGCGCTCAAGCCAAAAATAAACGGAAAGCGCAGGCCGGTTGAGCTATACACCAGGATTTGCGAGGGGGATCTGGCGGTGTATAACACTTCGTGGCGATGAAAGGCCTGCACAAAAGAATCAAATAGGTATTGGTTGTAGTTCACCGCCCAACGTAATGCGGCATGGTTATCATCACTTTCTTCGTAATAATCCTGTTTAATCAGCGACACACCGCCTTCGACTGACAGGTTCAGTTTCTCGCCTTCAAAAATCTGGTAACCGGTACCCACACCGTAGGTGCTACGTAGTTTGATATCCCTGAAGCGATCTTTTTCCTGAATGGTGTTGAGGTAGCTAAACCATTTTTTGGTGAAAAAGTGGTCATACTGGCCGCGCACGCGCGCGTTGTTTTGGGTTTGCTGGTCGTTATCTTCTGCCCAGTAGTAATAGCCTTGTACCGTATAACGATTATCCAGGCCGCGTAATACTGACTCACCGTTAAATTGCATGTTGCGGTTGGTGCTATTGCCATTGTTAAAGGCACCGCCCAGGCTCAGGTTGCCGGTCCAGACGTAGCCTTCGCCAATCAGGTCTCGCGTCGGGTTGATGTAATGTATTTCGTCGAGCTCAGTATCGACCAGCGGCGTATTGGTTTCTTCATCCAGGATGACTTGGCCTTCGTCTGAGTGCACCAGCCGGCCATTGACGATGCTGCCATCCATCAGCTGCATTAACATCGGTTTGTCAGCATCTATGCTGTGAATGTCATTCCAGTTGATTTTTACTTCATCTGCATAGCTGGTTTTGACCGTGAGTTTGTTCGAGACTTTGACGCCTATGGTGCCGGTTATTTTGTCACCGTTTTTTAGCCATACCGTATCCGCGAGGGCTGTGTTGGCGAACAGTGAATAAATCGCCAGCAGTGAAAAAACAGGATTTATTTTTCTGCGTAAATTAAAAAAAGCCATGCTGGCAGAATCATGTGACATACATACTCCCTGATACGATTGAACAACAGCGCTTAATACAGCGAATTGAAACAGCGCGCATGTGCGTCGCTGCCGCGGTGATAACCGGCTTGATGGCCACTGTCTATCGACTGCTTTAGTCATGATTGCTGAACTATGCCGAGAGTTCCCGAATGTTGGCAGTCATGGCAACCGCAGCCATTGCTGTTAAACTTACAGCTTATATTTTAAAGCAGCATGACACATGGTCAAACCCCAATTACCGCCCGAGGTCAAACCCGGTCAATCCCTCCCGCTATTACAAGCGCTGCATATTCTGACCCGTGACGGCAAACTGAATCAGGACAGCCGCCGCAAACTCAAGCAGGTCTACCACCTGGTTAATTTTATTGAGCCCTTGATGCAGGCAGTGATGGACAAACAGTCGCAGCCCGTGCTGGTCGACCATGGGGCAGGGAAGTCTTATCTGGGATTTATTCTCTACGACCTGTTGCTCAAGCAGCATGCCGGCGGCCAGGTGATAGGCATTGAAAGCCGCGGCGAGTTGATTGAAAAGTCACGCCAGCTGGCGCAGGAGTGTGGGTTTGACCGCATGCAGTTTGAGCATTTAACCGTGGCCGAGGCCATGCAGTCGCAACAATTGCCGCAAACGGTGGATATTGTGACGGCTTTGCATGCCTGTAATACGGCGACGGATGATGCAATCCAGTTCGGTTTGCAAAAGCAGGCACAGTTTATGGTGCTGGTACCTTGCTGCCAGGCTGAAGTGGCTGAAGTCATGCGTCAGCATAAGGCTGAAACACTGGCACAGACCTTTCTAAGCGAGCTGTGGCGGCATCCTATCCATACGCGTGAGTTTGGCAGCCAGGTGACCAATGTGTTGCGTTGCCTGGAATTGGAGGCGCATGGTTACCAGGTCACAGTGACGGAACTGGTGGGCTGGGAGCATTCAATGAAAAATGAGCTCATCATTGCCAAATATACTGGCCAGCGTAAACGTAGTGCGCGTGAGCGTGGGCAGCAACTACTGGAACAACTCAATTTAACCAGCCTCTCGTCGCGCTTTAATTTCCAGTAGCATTTCCTAGAGATAAAAAAACCTCTGACACTGGGGTGGCGTCAGAGGTGAATGGAGCGTATTTCAAATGCCCCAGGGAAGAACGTTACGATAGGTGATTAAAAGCGTTTGCCGATACCCAGGCTGATGACCCATGGATTAACATCCAGGCTATCAATTTTTGCCCAACGGTTACCTGTGGTGGCGCTTTTCATTTCCACGTCGGTATCAATCCAGAGATATTTCACATCCGCGTTCAATAACCAGCCGTCTTTCAGGTTGACATCTACACCTGCCTGCAATGCAGGGCCAATGCTGCTGCGGTCAATTTTAATTTTCTCGCCAGCCGTCGCACCAGAAGTGAAGCGCAGGTTGCGGTCCAGCATAAAGGTGGCGTTGATACCGGCACCGACATAAGGATCTATCATTTGGTCAGGGTTAAAGTGCCATTGCGCCGTCAACGTTGGCGGCAGCGCATCAATGCTACCCAGGTGCTGGTTACCAACCACGCCAGCGCTATCCCCAGTGATTTTTACATCGTGTTTGCTGCCCAGCGCCAATATCAGTTCTGTCGCAATGTTTTTGGTCCAGTAGTAGCTAATATCTAACTCAGGAATCGTGTTGCTATCGAGCTTCAGGTCTGCGCTTGGGGTCATGACATTAGCGCCCACTGCCTTGTTGACAGTGCTGCCCAAGCGGCTGCTTTCATTTGGGCTGACATTGGTTGCACGCAGACGTACAACCCAGTCACCTTGTTCTGCATAGGCACTCATGGCAGGCAATAAGGCTGCCAACATTAAACTGATTGCGGTTTTTTTCATTGTGATCACTCCATTAGGTGCATTGATTTGAAGCCATTGTAGGTTTGCTGGCCAAACCTGGTATTGACGCAAATCAACTCGACACATGTTTGTGATGTGTCGAGAACTCATGGAGGAGTAAGGCTGAGAGTCAGATACCGGCGGACGCGCTGGTATCTGCACGCAGGTATCTGTAAGTGTTGCAGCCTAGATCAAGCTGCTGAGATAAAACTAGTAGTCGTTACGTTGCTTCCAGGCGTCATCCAGTACTTTGGATTTCTGCTCAAAAATCATTTTTTTATTTTCCAGGTCTTTTTCCGTTTGCACTTTATCGGATTGGTATTGCTTTAACTTTGCTTGTTCCTGCGCCACCAGGGCTTCCTGAGACTTGATTCTCTGCTCCAGGTCGCTCAACTTGCTCATGGCATCGCCCACGGCATCACGTGCAGCGGCTGCATCCGTTTGTTCATTGAGAATATTGCGGGCAAACACTGGCTGGTTCAGTGTGGCGATCAGGAATAGGACAGAAAGGGACTGTAAACGCATGCGACACTCCATAAAAACGTCATAACAAAATTTCAATACGATTATAAAGCCAAAATGGCTTCGGGCTTGATATTCGCTAGTTACTTGATATTAGCTGGCCACGATTAATCGCAGAGGATGCATGGTTAGTTATCTGCAGTGGTATTAGGTTCCTGCATCCATCAATATCAGTCCGGCCGCTTTAGTGTCAATTTACGCAATCATTCAGCAGATTTATTGATCTATCTCAATATGTCATTTGTTAGTTAAGTTATTGTATTAAAAAATAAAAGTCATGTTTTTTGTAAGACAAATGCTGACATGGCTAACAGACAAAATGGTAAGGTTTTTGGAGGCAGTTCACGTATTTTTGTGTGGGACGTGACTGCTATCCAGCTGGGAGAAACACAGATTCAAGCAGTCTTTTGTTGCGCACCATGAGCATGTCAAAGCGTTGGCATGGTCGCAATGAGGGGCGGATTGATTCTCCATTATTAAATAAATTGTCTTAATGACTCAGGGATAGAAAGCGATTAATTATGAAATTAAATTTGCCAGTGACGGCCACAGAAATCCAGTTTGATGATGCCCAGTTTATGTTGACGAGAACCGATCTCAAGGGCGTGATTACCTATGCCAACAAAGATTTTATTCAAGTGAGTGGTTTTAGCGAAGCTGAGTTGGTCGGCAGCAGCCACAATATTGTGCGCCACCCGGATATGCCAACGGCCGCCTTTGCCGATATGTGGCGCAGTTTAAAAGCCGGTAAACCATGGACCGGCTTAGTGAAAAACCGTACCAAGCATGGCGATTTCTATTGGGTGGTGGCTAACGCTACGCCAGTGACAGAAAACAACCAGGTCGTGGGTTACTTATCTGCACGCAGAAAGCCTACACGCGAGCAAATTAACGAGGCTTCCGCAGCCTATGCGCTATTTAACACCGATCAGGCCAAAGGTTTGGCGATTGTCGATGGCAAAGTGGTCAGCGTGTCCTTTATGAATACATTAAAAAATAGGCTGGGTGCGATTACCGTCAAACAACGCTTAGTGGGCCTGGCTGCCACGGCTTTTGCATTGCTGGCCGTGCAAGCCGGACTGGATGTTGCCAATGCTGCGCAATCTTCTGCCATGTCTTTTGCCGGTTTGGCCCTGGCTTTGCCCATTTTGCTGGCTTTGGCGATGATCATTGCACGTTCAGTGACCCAGCCGCTGGCGCAAACACTCAATGCGGTGAAAGAAATCACCACAGGCAATTACAGCACCTATATTGATGCACGCGGTAGCAACGAGCTCAGTGAAGTACTGCAAGCGCTGAAGAAAATGCAGACCTTGCTGAGTGTCAGCGAAAACGCCTTAAAAGAGTCTGCCATCGAAACCCGTGAGCAAGCCGCATTGTTTGAAAATCAGCTGGCGGCAATTAACCGTTCTACCGGCTCGATGGAGTTTGATCTGGCAGGCAAGATCATTGCTGTGAATGATATTTTCTTGGCTGTGCTTGGCTATACACGCGATGAACTGGTCGGTATGTCGCATAGCCAGCTGGTTGAGCCAGCCTTTGTCAGCAGGGGTGATTACCAGACGTTGTGGCAAAGGTTAACGCGCGGTGAATCACTCGCCGGTGAGTTTTTGTGCATAGGCCAGCATGGTAAGGAAATCTGGCTGGATGCGACCTACAACCCGATTTTAGATGCCGATGGCAAGCCGTATAAAGTGGTGCAGTATGCTGCAGATATCACCGCGCAAAAACTGCGCAATGCCGATTTTGAAGGCCAGATTACGGCCATAGGCAAATCACAAGGCGTGATTGAGCTGGGCCTGGATGGCACCGTGCTCAAGGTCAACCAAACTTATCTGCAGATGCTGGGTTATGCTGAACATGAACTGGTCGGGCAGCATGTCAGCAAAGTGCTGGAACCTGCCTTTGCCAGCAGTGAGGCGTATGCGGCCTTATGGAACAAGCTGGTGAATGGCGGCTCGGATATGGGGCAATATAAACGGATTGCAAAAAATGGCGCAGAGGTATGGATACAGGCTTCTTATAACCCGATTTATGATTTAAAAGGCGAGCCCTACAAAATCGTGAATTACACCATGGATATCACGGAGTCCAAGTTGATTGCGGCGGATAATGCCGGCCAAATCTCGGGTATTCATAGAACACAGGGTGTGATTGCGTTTGCGCTTGATGGCACCATCACTTCGGCGAACGACTTGTTTTTGCAATTGTCTGGCTATACCGAACAGGAAGTGTTAGGCAAGAATCACAGCATGTTTGTGGAGTCTGCTTATCGCAACAGCCAAGATTACAAGGCTTTTTGGGATGCCTTACGGCGTGGTGAGGCACAGGTGGGGCAAGTGAAGCGTATTAAAAAAGGCGGCGCCGAGGTATGGATGCAGGCGATTTACAACCCGATTCTGGACATGAATGGCAAGCCGTTTAAAGTCGTGAAATACGCAACCGACATCACCGAACAACATGAAAGTGCCCTAGCCCTGGCGCGCGCGGTACAAGAGACCAAAGCCATTATTGAAGGTGCCAAAGCTGGCGACTTGAGTAACCGTGTATCGTTGCAAGGTAAAACTGGTGACATTGCTGCGTTGTGTGAGGGCGTGAATGCCATGATCGACAAGATGAGTGAAGTGATCTTGCAAGTGCGTGAAGCAACCGCGACGATTAATACCGCGGCCGATGAAATCTCCGGCGGTAATAATGATCTTTCCAGCCGTACCGAGCAACAGGCTTCTAGTTTGGAAGAGACCGCAGCCAGCATGGAAGAGTTAGCGACCACGGTGAAACAGAATGCTGATAATGCGAAACAGGCGAATCAACTGGCAACGGCCGCCTCAGCGGTTGCCGTCAGGGGCGGCGCGGTAGTGGGTGAAGTGGTGACGACCATGAGTGACATGAATGAAAGCGCCAAGCGGATTGAAGATATTACTTCTGTGATTGATGGCATTGCTTTCCAAACCAATATCCTGGCCTTGAATGCGGCGGTGGAAGCGGCGCGTGCCGGTGAGCAAGGCCGTGGATTCTCTGTGGTGGCCGCTGAGGTACGCCACTTGGCCCAACGCTCGGCCGCTGCAGCCAAAGAGATTAAAGTGCTGATTGATGATTCGGTCACCAAAACGGCAAAAGGTAGCCAGTTGGTAGAAGAGGCCGGTAAAACCATCCAAGAGGTGGTGGCTTCGGTGCAGCAGGTCACGGATATTATGAGTGAAATTGCGGCAGCTTCAGTGGAGCAAAGTTCGGGCATTAACCAGGTCAATCAAGCGGTGATCACCATGGATGAAGTCACGCAACAGAACGCTGCATTGGTTGAGCAAGCCGCGGCTGCGTCTGAGTCACTGGTTGATCAGGCAGAAAGCCTGGTGCAAGCGGTTAGTGTGTTTAAGCTGGCAAATGAGGCGAACGCTGACAAGCGCTCGACCGTGAGCCATCTCCATACGCGTACCAGCAAGCAAGGGATGCCTGCCCGTGTGAATGTGCCGCATGTGGGTGGATTGCGTACGGGGACAGATGATGAATGGGCGCAGTTTTAATGACGCATCACTGATCGCAGCAATAAAAAAACCGCCGGAATACGGCGGTTTTTTTATTCAGCTTGGTCTAAGACAAGGGCTGATTATTTGTTCATCACGTACATAGTCACTTCAAAGCCAAAACGCATTTCAGTAGCAGCTGGTTTAGTCCACATGATAGTCTCCTTTGGTTGTTTGGTAGTACATCGTGCTTGATGTACTGGTATGACTCACACTACACGCCAGCGTTTCAAAACTACCCTGAAGCGAATACTTAAAAGCGGCTCATGATTTTACCTAGTTTGCTTGTATGGTTAGACCTCTGCGACGGCCTCTGCGGATTCTTCCTGCATGTTCACAGACCATTGCGGAAACGGGTCACTGAGTGTGCGCCAGGCATCCATGCCGGATGCAAGTTCTGCCTCTGTCAGCAGGCAGGCATCGAATGCGGCTGTGAGTGCGGCTTTGTCCATATCGATGCCTATGAGCACCAGCTCTTGCTGGCGGTCACCGTACGGCGCTTGCATGCGTGTTTGTATGTGTTGCAAAGCCTCTTCATTTTCTGGCCAGTATTCTTTAGGCGTGGCCACCCACCACATGCCTGCCAGTTCGGTGCGGGTGACGGCGCCCGCTTGCGACCAGGTGGCGCAGAACTCAGGCCGCGAAGCGATCCAGTAACGTCCTTTGGAGCGGACGACGCCCGGCCATGCCTGGTTGAACCATTGCCATAACCGTTGCGGGTGGAATGGCTGGCGTGCGCGGTAAACAAAGCTTGAAATGCCATATTCTTCACTTTCTGGCACATGCTCGCCGCGTAGCTCCTGCAGCCAGCCCGGCGCTTCGGCCGCCTGGTCAAAATCGAACAAGCCAGTATGCATAATGCGGTGCAAGGGCACTTTTCCAAAGCTGCTGTGGACGATTTGCGCACGCGGATTAAGTGTTTTGAGGATACTTTCCAGCCTGGCGATTTCTTCCAGCGTTAACAGGTCGGTTTTATTCAGCACCAACACATCACAAAACTCAATTTGCTCAATCAGCAAGTCAACCACGGTGCGCTCATCTTCTTCGCCTAGTGACAGGCCACGGTCGCCCAGCATATCTTGCGAGCCATAGTCTTTGAGAAAGTTATAGCCATCGACCACTGTGACCATAGTGTCCAATTGGGCAACATCTGCCAGCGAGACGCCATCTTCATCTGCAAAAGTAAAGGTTTCTGCAATCGGCAAAGGCTCGGAAATACCGGTAGTTTCAATCAGCAGGTAATCAAAGCGGTTCTCTTTGGCCAGGCGTGTGATTTCAACCAGCAGGTCTTCACGCAAGGTGCAGCATATGCAGCCATTGCTCATCTCAACCAATTTTTCTTCTTGACGTGACAATGCCGCGCCGCCGTCACGCACCAGTTGCGCATCAATATTCACGTCGGACATATCATTGACAATCACAGCCACGCGTTTGTCCTCACGGTTATTGAGGATATGGTTGAGCAGGGTGGTTTTACCTGCGCCTAAAAAGCCGGAAAGTACCGTGACTGGCAGCTTGTTCATTTGACATCCTTTCATCTAAATGCAATTTAGTTGCATTTTAGGCTGGGATGATAATATTTGCAACTATGTTGCATTTTACTGCAACACAAAGGCGTGTGATGTGAAGGGGGGAGGGTTGAGCGTATGTGGCTAGATCAGGCCACTGCCTGTTGGCATTGCAAGCAGAAGCCCTTCAGGTTGATCTCGATATGCGATACCTGATAAGTGGCGAAAATGGCGGGCGGGATATGTGCGGCTAATTCATGAATGCACAACACGGTGCCGCAGCGCTGGCACTGTAAATGCGCATGTCCGTGATTATTCAACAAGCCGCTGCCGGTGCTGGATTCTGCAGCTTTGTAACTGCGTCCAGGTGCATTAAGCTGAAACTTCCAGGCGCGGTCATCGGTGGATATTTTATGGATCAGGGCATGTTCCAGTAACCAGTCCAGTACCCGGTATGCCGTCACCCGGTCTATTTCCTTGATACCTTGCAGCGCAGCCAGAATCTCCGTATGGCTGAGCGCAGTTTGCGAGTTGAGCAGGGCATTCAACACGGCCAGGCGCGCTTTGGTCGGGCGCAGGCCAGCATCAGTGATGAGTTGTTCGGCGGTTTGCATGGCCAAAATTATGAACTACACGATAACATCGAGCAACCCGCCTTTTGCCGGGCCCAATCTGGCCGCTTTTGCGCAAAGGCAGCCATGCCAGGCTGTTCGGTATATGGCTGGCGCAACACTTCTAATAATGTCTGCAGGCGACTGTTATCGCCTTGCGTTGCCAGGTCTATGGCCTCTTGCGCCAGGTAGTTGCGCAGCACATAAATTGGGTTAGCCGCCGCCATTTTTTGTAAACGTTGCGCAGGGGCGAATGCCTGCTGTTGCACGCGCAGGCTGTAGTTATGTAACCAGGCCTGGATATCAGCACCAAATTGTTGCTGGCCTTGCTCGGTATAAAAAGCCTCTGTCAGCGTTGCCAGTTGCGGATTGGCAATATCGAGTTTCGCTAATTGGGTGAAGAACAGTGTCTGGTCGACTTCAGCGCGTTGCATCAACTCAAAAATATGATTAATCAGCTCGCCATCGCCATCTTGCCAGTGGTCGAACCCAAACTTACCCGCCAGGCTGGATGTCAAGGCGCGTATATAGGTCTGGTCGTAAGTGGTCAAACCATCCGCCAGGCCTTGCGTTTCAGGTAGCAGGCTGCCCAATGCTTCGGCCAGTCGTTCCAGGTTCCAGCGTGCAATATCCGGTTGACGACCAAAACAATAACGGCGGCCTTGCGCATCGGTGGTATTTGGCGTCCAGCCCGGGTCAAAGTTATCCACCCAGCCATACGGACCATAATCAATGGTCAGGCCGAGGATAGACATATTGTCCGTATTCATCACGCCATGCACAAAGCCAACCCGCATCCAGTGCGCGATCATGGTGGCCGTGCGTGTACAAACCTCTTCAAACCATGCTTCAATCAGGGCTGGATCCGGGTTGTTAATATCTAAAGCCAGGCCAGTAGATGGCCACCAGTCGGCAAAGTCACGGTCAATCGTAAAGCCGATCAGGCGTTTTAAAAGCGGTAATTCGTTGCGGCTAGCCAGTATTTCAAAATGGCCAAAACGCGTAAATGAAGGCGCGACACGGCAGACAATGGCGCCAGGTTCCAGTTGCGGATTGCCGTTGTAGAACATATCGCGTACCACCTGGTTGCCGGTAGTGACCAGGCTTAATGCGCGCGTGGTCGGCACGCCGAGGTGATGCATGGCTTCTGAGCACAAGAATTCACGCAGGCTGGAACGCAGCACTGCGCGGCCATCTGCCGAACGGGAGTAGGGTGTTTCGCCTGCGCCTTTGAGTTGCAGCTCAAAGCGTTTGCCCGCGTGGATGAGTTCGCCCAGGTAAATGGCACGGCCATCGCCGAGTTGGCCGGCCCAGTGCCCGAACTGGTGCCCACCATAACGCGTGGCATAAGTGAACATGCCATCCAGTATGCCATTGCCGCCCAGCGTCTGTATCAGGTCGCGATCCTGCATGTCTGCAGCTGAAAGGCCTAGTAGTTCAGTGACTTCAGGGCTATAAGCCAGTAATTGCGGGTTCTTGACGGGTGTGGGCTGTACAGCTGACCACAAACAGTCGCTGACTTGCCTGGTGTAATTGTCTGAGATCGGGTCGCCGGGGAGTTCGCGGGTAAAACGGTTGTCAAAGTTCAGGGGCTTCATCATGCTATTTTAGTCATTATCCGTGGTGAAAGTTCAGTGCTAGCCAAAAAACTGCGGTCTTCTCGGGTAAAATAGCGTTTTAATACGCTCAAGTGTGATTTCCACACGTTTAATTTCCCCACATGAATGTTTTTTACGAAGAAGACGGTGGCTTTAAAGTCGCTTCCATCATGTCTGAGGCCGATAGCAGCTTGCAGGTTGAAGCCAGCACCGGCAAGCGCAGCAAAATCAAGGCAGCTAATGTATTGATGCGCTTTGACGGCAGTTTGTCCGGCTTTCTCGAAGCGGCGCTGGCTGAGGCTGATACCCTGGATACAGACTTCTTGTGGGAGTGCTGTGGTGAGCCGGAGTTTGCTTTTGAGGATCTGGCACAAGAGTACTATGGTGGCAAACCGAGCCGCCAGCAAGCGGCAGCGATTGCACTCAAACTGCACGCGGCGCCCATGTATTTTTACCGCAAAGGCAAAGGCCGCTATAAAGCCGCGCCGGAAGAAACCCTGAAGGCTGCCATGGCTGGCCTGGAAAAGAAACGCCAGCAAGCTGAACTCATGGCGCAAATGGTGGCGCAACTCAAGACGCAGGCTTTGCCAGAGAGTTTTTCTGCCAAGATGGATGCATTGTTGTATGCGCCTGATAAAAACAGTCTGGAGTGGAAAGCACTGGAGCAGGCCGCGGCCGAACTGAAACAACTGCCCGTGCAGGTATTGCACGCCGCGGGGGCGATTCCGTCCGTGCATGATTATCACCTGGGGGCATTTTTGCGTGAGTATTTTGCCTACGGCACGGCGTTTCCCGCGTTCTCATTGGCGGACATGCCTGACGAATTGCCACTGTCATCCGTCCAAGCCTTCAGTATTGATGACAGCACCACCACTGAGATTGATGATGCTTTATCCGTCACAGCCATGGCCAATGGTAATACGCAAGTCGGTATCCATATTGCCGCACCGGCGCTGGGCGTCGCGCCACATGAGGCACTGGATGATGAGGTGATGAAGCGTTTGTCTACGGTGTATATGCCGGGGCATAAAATCACCATGCTGCCGGAAGTCGCCATTCGGCCATTCAGCCTAGATGCAGGTGAAACCAAACCTGCCTTGTCGCTCTATCTGGAAGTCGCCCCTGATTTCAGCATCGTGCACCAGCATAGCTGCCTGGAGCGTGTGCAGATTGCCGAAAATTTGCGTCACGATACGCTAGAGCCTTATTTTAATGAAACCACCTTGGCGCAAGATAGCGGTCATCCGCTGTGGTCGTCACTGGTGTTTTTGTTTCATTTTGCCGAAAACCTGGAAAAGGCGCGCGGTAAATATGACCCGACCCGGCCACAACCGGTGGACTACAACTTTTATGTCACCGATGGCATCGTTGATATTGTGAATCGCCAGCGCGGTTCACCCATGGATAAACTGGTGGCCGAGCTCATGATTGCCGCCAATAGCCAGTGGGGCTTGTTACTGGCTGAGCACGATGTGCCGGGGATCTACCGGGCGCAAAATGGCGGCAAGGTCTATATGACCACCAAAGCCGAAGGCCATCAGGGGCTGGGCGTGGCGCAGTATGCCTGGTGTACCTCGCCTTTGCGCCGGGCGGTGGATTTGATTAACCAGCGCCAGTTGATCAGCGTGCTGACGTTACAGCCACCGGTTTATACGACCAATGGTGATGAAATCGTCGGCCATATGCGCAATTTTGACCAGACTTACAATGCTTATAACGAGTTCCAGACGCGCATGGAGCGTTACTGGTGCTTGCAATACCTGATCCAGGAAAACATCACTGAGATAGATGCCACGGTGTGGCGCGAAAATCTGGTGCGCCTGGAGCGCTTGCCTTATATGACCAAGGTGCATAGTTTGCCTGCGACCAAGGCGGGCAGTAAAGTGCGCCTGTCGATACAGAAAATAGATACCTTACTCATGGAGCTGGAATGCAAGTTCCTGGGCGTGATTGAAGAGGTAAGTTCAGCGACCAGTGAAGACATCGCGAATGAAGGCATTGATAGCAAAGACACAGGGGCGCTTGAAACTGCCGCTACAGGTGACGCCCAGCCTGATGTAGCAGAAAGTGCATAATGTTTAAATTTAACCGCAAAATCCATAAAGCCGTGTCTGACTTTGAAATGGTGGAAGTCACCGAGACCGATGGCGTGCGTTCCATGCATCTGGGCTCGCCGACCATACAGAGCAGCATGAAGGTCAAAGACCCTTACGCGCTGGTGCTAGCTTATTCATGGGGCGTATTGAGCAGCCTGTTATTCAAGCCGGATAGCCGCAAATTAGTGCTGGTCGGCCTGGGCGGTGGCTCAATTGCCAAATACATATGGAAATACTGCCCGCAAATCCAGCAAACCATCATTGAGCTCAATCCGCAGGTGATTCAGGTGGCGCGTAGTCATTTCTTCGTGCCGGATGATGACGAGCGTTTGCAGATTATTGAGGGCGATGGCATTGCTCATATCCAGCAGCATCCTGGCGCTTGTGACTGGCTGATGATGGATGCTTTTGGCAGCAATGGTTTGCCACCGGATTTTTGTACCCAGTCATTCTTTGATGATTGTGCGGACGCGCTGACGCCAGACGGCTTGTTTACCATTAACCTGTGGGGCTCAGACAAAAAGTTTGATATTTACATGCAACGCATGGAGCAAACCTTTGAGCAGCGCGTATTAATGATGCCAACAGGTAAACCCGGCAATATCATTGTGTTTGGTTTTAAATCCGCTTTGGCGATGCCTGACCTGGCCACCTTGCGCAAACGCGCGCAAGAGGCCATGCAGACACACAATATTAATTTTCTCGACCTGATAGACCGCCTGCAAGGCGCGAATCCGAACAACGGTAAGGAGTTCACACTCGGTGGCTAATTTCATGAATCAATATTTTGCAACCTGCCCACGTGGCCTGGAAGCTATCCTCGTCGACGAGCTCAAGCAAGGCGGCGCGCGCGACATCAAAGCCACTGAAGGTGGCGCCAGTTTTAGTGGTGAACTCTCGGTTTGCTATTACGCCAACTTGCATTCGCGCGTAGCGACGCGCATTTTGATGCAGGTGGGGCGCGGTAAATACCTGACAGAAGATGATATTTACCAGGGCGCACTCAAAATCAACTGGCCGAACTGGTTTGATGTTAAACACAGCATGATGGTAAAAGTCACCGCTGTGCGCAGCCCGTTGAAAAGCCTGGAATTTATTACCCTGCGTGTCAAAGACGCGATCTGTGACAGGTTCCGCCAAAGTGTGGGTAGTCGCCCGAATATTGATACGCGTGAGCCGGGCGTGCGTGTGCATGTCTACCTGACAGCAGACAGCTACCAGTTGTATGTGGATACGTCAGGCAATGCGCTTTATCAGCGCGGCAACCGTAAAAACAGCATAGAAGCGCCATTACGTGAAAACCTGGCGGCAGGCATTTTAAAACTCTCTGGCTGGCAACCTGGGCAGGCACTGCTGGATCCGATGTGCGGCAGCGGGACCTTTTTACTAGAAGCGGTCATGATCGCGCTGAATATTGCGCCAGGCTTGAACCGCAACTTTGGTTTCGAAAAACTCAAAAACTTTGAATCTGATACGTTCAAAAAAGTGCGTAACGCCGCGGCCAAAGCGGTGAAACCAGTGAGCTTCCAGAGCATTTACGGTTCAGACATGGATTTACGCGCCGTGCGCGTGACCAAGCAGAACCTGGAAATGGCGGGCTGGCTGGATGCAGTGCAATTGTCGCACTGGGAATTTACCAAGGTTGTACCGCCAGCAGAGAGTGGTGTGCTGGTCGCCAACCCACCTTATGGTGTGCGTATTGGTGAGGATGACACGCTGGCTGAGTTGTATCCGGAAATGGCGGCGGCGCTGAAGCAGAAGTTTTCCGGCTGGAATACTTACTTCCTCACCAACGATTTGCGTATGCCTAAACTCATGCGCTTAAGCCCAAGCAAGAAAACACTGCTATATAACGGACCATTAGAGTGCCGTTTGTTTGAAATTAAAATGGTGGCAGGCAGCAACCGTAAAGACAAGCCAGAACAGCCTGCCGCCGATGAACACGGATAAAAGCAGATACAGATCCTTTTATCATCTGCTTTTTTGTATTTGATTTATCAGCGTTCATCAGCGGCAAACATGTTTTATTCAGTGTGTGTTTTAAGTAATGACAGGTGGAATACAGATGACAGATAGCATTGATGCATTGCGCGCACGTGTGAACGCCTTTGTAGAAGAGCGTGACTGGGCGCAGTTTCACTCTCCCAAAAACCTGGCCATGGCCATGATTGTAGAAGCGGCTGAAGTGGTTGAACATTTTCAGTGGATGACAGAATCAGACAGTCGCCAGCTGGACGCTGAAACCAGGGAGAAAGTGGGTCAGGAGTTGGCGGATACCTTTGTTTATCTGATGCGGATTGCTGAAGTGTGCGGCATTGATTTAATCGCCGCTGCCAATGCCAAAATTGCACTGAATGCGCAGAAATATCCAGCCGATAAGTGCAAGGGTAGCAATGCCAAATACACTGAATATCAATAAATTATATTAATTATTTAAAGTGAATGATTAATTGAAGGGATGTGTTAGTGACGATGCACATAAGCTCACCGGTGACGGATTTGCTAGTCCAGCAGCAGATTCAATTTCAAGTGATTGAGATTCCTCTCAGTGAGGATAAGAAACCGATTCGCCAGTTAGAAGAGTTATTGTCTGCGCAAGGATTGGATCCGCAATCCGTGGTGCGCAGTGTCGTATTCAAGGGTGAGAATAGCGGTTTTTGCCTGTTGGCGGTGGCTGGTGGTGGCCGTGCCGATTGGGCGTTATTGCGTGCCCAGCTCGGCGAGCGCAAATGCCGTATGGCGGAATATGACGAAGTACCGGAAGCAACAGGCTATGTGGTAGGCGCAGTGCCACCGATTGCTTTGCCTGAAGGTCTCACGGTGTTGGTGGATGATAGTGTGGCTAGCTACGAAACCGTGGTGATAGGTAGTGGCGTGCTCGGCTATGCCCTGGCACTCCGTTCAGCAGATTTACTGCACTGCCTCAGTGGCAAAGTACGCGGTCATTTTGTCAAAGCGTAACTGAGCAGTGCGCGCGGTTAATGTGCGCTGCCATTGACGTCCGCGATCAGGCGTTCAAACTTGGTTTTGTCACTGCCGCGAATAATCCATTTCTTTAAGCCTTTGTTCCAACTGGCACCAGCGTGTTTAATGGCGTCTTTATGTTTATGTGTATTGCCGGTGAGGGCATAGGCTTTACCGTGCGGCTCTAGGCCTAAAGGCTGATCTGCGGCGGCGTGATCATGTGAGGTGTCATGCTTGATTTCTTGACCGGTGCCTGGGGTTGCCCTCGTTGAAACTGTCGATGCCGGTGCGTTCATCGTGGCATCTTGAAACGATTTGAGTTCTATCAGCTTGGCCCGGATTTGCATGCACACCGGGTTGGTGGCTGCCAGCCAGTTTTTGTCGTGGCGGTTTGCTTCGTATTGGCCGGGCATAATGCCCATGAGGTCGGTGGGTAGCCGCAAGTCGGCGACATGGTCTGGCGTGATAAAGAAGCAACGTTCAACGCCCAATCGGCCTATAAACAGGCCTAATTCAAAAATCACATTGTCACGTACCACCGGGTTTTGCTGGCCGCGCATAATGTTCAGGTCATCCGGGCTAAATACAAATACGCCAAAATCCGAGTTGCGCAGGGCGTTGATCAGGCTGTAGATCGTCGTGCCGGAAATTTGAAACACGCCATTACTCCACACCGTACATTCGGCATCGCGGGTTAAGTTGGCGTGTATGGCATTGGCAATATCCAGGCCTTCACGTGAAGAGCCTATAAAGATTTTTGGTTTCATCGCATTGCTCCTTTATTTGTTATTTATTGTTAATTATTGTATATGCGACTGGCGATGGTTGCCACAAAAATAAAAAGCCCGGAAAACCGGGCTTTTTAATAGGCATTGCTGACAGCTGATGGCGCTGTTTAAATGGGCGTTTACCCACCAAAAATTGTATTCAAGGATTCGTTTTTACTGCTCTCGACCATAACTGACGCCTTACCAGGGCTGTCGCTGATGGTGCTTACCCAGTCCTGGCTCATGCTTTCCAGGTCGCTGCTCGAAGATGTGCCCGTTAAGCCGCTCAGGCCGGTACTATCGTCGCTAGAATCATCTCCGTTGCCAAAGATTAACGACGCATTGCTTAACTGGTATTGGCGCAACTGTTGCATCAAACCTTTGGCCGTGTAGGTTTCTGGCGCGGTGTCTGTGCTACCTAGCGTCACTTGTGCACTGGCTGAGGCGTTTGTGCTGCTATCGCTGTTGGAAGTGGTTTCTTTGGCCAGTGTGCTGACGGCATCGCTGGCGCCCGCTGTATTGGTCTCGGTGTTGTAGGCCTTGTTTAACAGTGCTGAGACGTTGCTTTGAATGTTGGAAACTGACATGACCATGCCTCATCGTAATGAATACGGATACATTACCGCTGATCTTGTTAACGGCATCACCACAATAAACTTTAAAAAATCCTTTATTTCAGCGTTTAGGCCGTTGTTCGTGGCTGGTTTTTCGTCAGAAAGCGCCTCGGCCAGCGTCGATTTATGGTATGGTTTCAGCCTTGTTCGACATCACATTTTTCTCTGGCATCACATGACTTCAGTCCGCTATTGCGTCAACGGTAAATTGGTCTCCGGCATTGCGCCAACCAATCGCGGCTTTGCTTATGGCGATGGCATTTTCCGCACCATGCGCCTGCTGGATGGTGAGTTACAAGACTGGCCATTGCATTACCAGACGCTGGTTGCCGATTGCAGCAAGATCCAGATTGTATGCCCTTCAGCCGAGTTGCTGATGCAGGAGTTCAAACACCTGATGGCTTCTGCTGACGACGAGGTATTGTCAGACGGGATTGTGAAAATCATGATTACGCGTGGTGATGGTGCACGCGGGTATGCGCCGCCGGCCATCTGTGAGCCGACACGGGTGTTTATATACAGTGCATTGCCGGTGTATGCCCCTGAAATTTATACTACAGGTGTCGCTTTATATACTTGCCAGACGCGCTTGGCTTCCCAGCCTTTACTGGCGGGCATCAAACACATGAATCGCCTGGAAAACGTGCTGGCACGGGCTGAGCTCAAAGATCCGCGTTTTTTCGATGGTGTGTTGCGTGATTACGATGACCAGGTGATTGAAGCCGTCAGCGGCAACCTGTTTATCAGCAAAGACGGCCTGGTGTTGACGCCCGCGCTGGACCGCTGTGGTGTGGCGGGCGTGATGCGGCAAAAAATCCTCGACTGGTATAAAACACAGGGCCAGGCGGTGGTCTCGACCAATTTGTTTATGGAAAACCTGCTGGCCGCAGATGCGGTGGTGGTTGCCAATAGTGTTTATGGTGTATTGCAGGTGACACAGATTGACGAACAGCTGATTGCCAGCAATGACTGGGCGAAAGCATTAAGAGCGCATTTAAACTATGTTGTTCATTAAGCAGTGTGTGAAATACGGCATTGCCGCGCTGATGCTGGGCGCGGTGGCATTGACGGTGTGGGTAGTGATTTTCATGATCCGGCCATTGCCGATGGCGTCAGAAACCATAGGCATACAGATTCCGGCCGGGGCCAGCGTGCGCGGCATTGCCGATCAACTGGTCGCCGCAGGCGTGCTGACAGAGCCGTATAGCTTTCTGCTGACGGTCAAACTGACGGGCAGTGGTGGTCAATTGCAGGCCGGTGATTATGCGTTGAATACGCCATTGCAGGTGATGTCGCTTATCGATATCCTCAAGCACGGCACGTTTGACCAATTCAAGCTGCAATTAATCGAAGGTAAAACTTTTGCTGACTTTAGGCAAAAGCTGGCGCAAATGCCTGGCATCCGTCATGACACCCTGATGTTGTCTGATAGCGAGTTGATGCAGCAAATCAGTGGGCAAGCGCTGCATCCTGAGGGCTGGTTCTTTCCCGACACTTATTTTCTAGACGCGCAGAGCAGTGACGCTGACCTCTACAAACGGGCTTACCAGAAAATGGCACAGCATTTGTCTGCCGCCTGGGAGACGCGTGAGGCAGGTTTGCCTTATCGCTCCATGTATGAGGCGCTGGTGATGGCATCCATCGTTGAAAAAGAAACCGGAGTGGAAGAAGAGCGCCCACAAATTGCCGGTGTGTTTATTAACCGCCTGCGTAAAGGGATGCGTTTGCAGACTGACCCTACCGTGATTTACGGTATGGGCGCGCGTTACAGAGGCAATATCACCAAAAAAGACTTGCTGACGGATACACCTTACAACACCTATACACGTAGTGGCTTGCCGCCGACGCCGATTGCTTTGCCAGGGCTGGCATCGATACAAGCCGCCTTGCATCCGGCCAAAACCAATGCGCTATATTTTGTAGCGAACGGTCAGGGCAGGCATGTGTTTACCAGCTCGCTGGACGCACATAACCAGGCGGTGCGCGCCTATCAGTTAAAAAAACACTAAACACATATGCATCATATACACATGGGGAACCTTGAATAATGGCGGGCTTGTTTATCACGCTGGAAGGCATGGATGGTGCAGGCAAAAGCACGCATATTCCGACCATACTGCAAATGCTGGCCAGCCGTGGCCGTGAAGTAGTCTCTACACGTGAGCCCGGTGGCACGCTCTTGGGCGAAGAGTTGCGTGAAATCCTGTTGCACAGGGAGATGCATGTGGAAACCGAGTCCTTGCTGATGTTTGCTGCGCGTGCCGAGCATTTGCAGCAAGTCATCTTGCCCGCATTGAAGCGCGATGCGATTGTGGTCTCCGACCGCTTCACAGATGCCTCTTATGCTTATCAGTGCGGTGCACGCGGCTTGCCTTTGCACAAGATGCAGCAATTGGAACAGTGGGTACAGGGCGAATTGCAACCGGATGTGACCTTGCTGTTTGACGTGCCGGTTGAAGTGAGTTTGCAGCGCCTGGCTGGGGCACGCACACCTGACAAATTTGAAGCACAAGGCGCAGAATTCTTTGCCCGATTACGTGCGCAATACCTGGCCAGGGCGGCTGAGTTTCCGCAGCGTTTTCGCGTCATTGATGCTCATCGTTCAATTGATGAGGTGAAGAAGTCAGTTGAAGAAATCATTTCATCCTTATGATTAATAAGCTTTATCCCTGGCAAGAATCCCTTTTTTCGCACTGGATGCAAGCGGGTGAGACGCGCCATCATGCCTTGTTGCTGCATGGTAAAACTGGCATTGGTAAGCTGCATTTTGCGCAGACGATGGCCGCGGCCTTACTGTGTTTGCGGCCACAACAGGGCTTTGCCTGTGGTGAGTGCGAGTCCTGCCACTGGTTGGCAGAAGGCGCGCATCCTGATTTCAGGGAAATTACGCCCGAGGATGACGATGCCTCTGATGGTAAGAAAAAGACACGTAAACGTCAGCAAATCCTTATCGACCAGATTCGCGCCTTGCATGACTATTTATCGCTGACTTCGCATCGCGTGGATGGCATTCGGGTGGTATTGATTCATCCGCTGGAAGCGATGAATGTGGCTGCCTCTAATGCGCTATTAAAACTGCTGGAAGAGCCACCGCAACGCACGCAGTTTTTGCTGGTTTCGCACCAGCGCCAGGCTTTGTTGCCAACGATTTTAAGCCGTTGCATGCAGGTAGAAATGCCAGTGCCCAGCCGCGAGCAGGGTTTGCAATGGTTACAAACACAGTCTGTAGCTCACCCGGAATGGGTCTGGCATTACAGCGGCGGTGCACCAACCACCATACAGCAGGATGAGTTCGACTGGCATGCCTGGTACCAGCAATTCCGTCCGCACCTGGCAGGCGGGGCAAGCATAGACGTTGCCGCGGCGGTGCCGGTGCTGATCAAGCAGGGCATGGAACAAGCGATACAGGTATTGCAAAAATGGTTGCTGGATGTCTGGCTATCTAGCCACCAGCAGCCATTGCGGTATCATCCCAGTGAGGCTGTCCCATTGCAGGCATTGGCGGGCGCGATCAATATGTCGCGTTTACTGGCGTTTCAACAACAGCTAAATCGTTTTAGAATAACGGCACAGCATCCCCTCAATCAGGAGTTACAGCTGGAGCAGTTATTATTGCAATACAAAAAGATGTTTGCTCAAGGCTAAATGATTGCATGGCTAATCAGGTAAACATTCTGGAGTTTGGACAATGACGGACACACTACCACCCGCTGCTGCAAAACCCGGTGTTTTGTCGCTGGCGATTCGCGAAAAAGCAGCCTTGTTTGCTGCTTATATGCCTTTTGTCAAAGGCGGCGGTTTGTTTATTCCGACCAGCAAGCCGTTTAAAATGGGCGAAGAGATTTTTATGTTGCTCACTTTGCTCAATGATCCGAATAAGCTCAAAGTCGTCGGTAAAGTCATCTGGATTACGCCGCAGGCAGCGAACAACAAGCCGCAAGGCATAGGCATCCAGTTTACTGACAAGGATGGCGGTGCCGAGGCGAAGAAGCGCATTGAAACGATTCTTGGCGCTGCGCTCAAATCCAGCCGTCCTTCAAATACGATATAGCACCTATTAAATAGCTTACGAATTAGTCTTGGTTGAAAACATGTTAGTTGACTCGCATTGCCATCTTAATTTCCCCGAACTGGTCCAGAATATGGACCAGGTGCTTGAGAGCATGCGCAGCCATCAGGTCGGGCATGCCCTGTGTGTGTCTGTGACGCTGGACAAGTTTCCTGAAGTGCTGGCCATTGCCGAGCAATACCCGAATATTTACGCCTCGGTGGGCGTGCACCCCGATTATGAAGATATTCAGGAGCCCACCGTAGATGGCTTGGTGCATTTGGCCGACCATGAACGCGTGGTTGCCATTGGTGAAACAGGCCTGGACTATTTTCGCCTCACTGGCGATCTTGAATGGCAGCGCGAGCGGTTCCGCACCCATATCCGTGCGGCCAAAGCGACCGGTAAGCCGCTGATTATCCATACCCGCAATGCCGCCGAAGATACCTTGCGCATCATGCAGGAGGAGGGCGCGGCCGAAGTTGGCGGCGTCATGCATTGCTTTACCGAAAGCTGGGAAGTGGCGCAGGCAGCAATCGCCATGGGCTTTTACATCTCGTTTTCGGGCATTGTCACCTTTAAAAATGCACAAGCTTTAAAAGACGTGGCGCAAAAAGTGCCTTTGGATAAAATACTGGTCGAGACGGACTCTCCCTACCTGGCGCCTATCCCTTTCCGTGGCAAAACCAACCAGCCTGCCTATGTGCGCCATGTGGCCGAAGAAGTCGCGCGTTTGCGCGATGTGCCATTGCAGCAACTGATTGACGCTACCACAACCAACTTCTTCACGCTGTTTAAACACGCGCAGCCATGCAATTAACCATTTTAGGCGTTGGCTCCAGCGCAGGGACGCCTGCCGTTGGTTGCTCGTGTGTCACGTGTAGCTCAACAGACACCCGTAATAAACGCACGCGTTGCTCCAGCATGGTGACACTGGATGATGGCCGCGTCATTCTGATCGATACCTCACCGGATTTGCGCCAGCAGGCGTTGCGCGAAAATATGCGCCGCGTCGATGCGGTGTTATATACCCACACCCACGCGGATCATTTGCATGGCATTGATGATCTGCGTGCATTTTGCCAGATTAACCGTAGCCAGATTCCGCTGTATAGTTACCCCGAGTCAATTGCGCATATCCGGGAGAAATTTGGCTATACCTTGCGCGATCCCATTCCGCAATATTGGGACTTGCCGGTCCTGGCAGCACATGTGGTCGAGGCGCCGTTTGAAGTCGCTGGACAAACCATTACGCCTATCCCTGTCATGCATGGCAAGATTCGTATTTACGCCTACCGGATTGCCAACCTGGTGTATATGACTGACGTGTCTGATATCCCGGAAAGTTCTTATGCCTTGTTGCAGGGCGTGGATGTGTTACTCATCGATTGTTTGCGCGAACAGCCTCATCCGACCCATGTCAGCGTCGAGCAGTCCTTGGCCTTGATTGCGCGTATCGGCGCCAAACGCAATGTCTTGATACACATGACACACGAGCTGGAATACCAGGCGTTACAGGCGCGTGTGCCAGCCAATGTGCAAGTCGGCTATGACGGCATGCGCATTGATTTTTAATACGCGCATTGCATATGCAGGCTGCCAGCGGTCAACCGATATCGCTGATAAAGAGTTATACTCACACAACAATAATTTGCTATTTTGATTTTGGATAACAGGAATTAAACATGAAGTTATACGCAAGAATTTCAGCTGCGATGGTTGCCACCACATTGCTGTTCGCTGCCACTGCCGCATTTGCTGGCAAAACCTATGATGAAAACGAGTTTATCAGCGGTTTTAGCGGTAAATCGAAGAAAGTCGTCATCGAAAAACTGGGGCAGCCATTTAAAAAGCAACAGTCAGTTAAGCCAAGCAATGCCAATAACATGATAGGCAATATGGGCAAACAACAAGATAACTCCAAGCCGGTGCAGGTGGAAATGTGGTACTACAAAAACCTGGTGAAATACGATGACAAAAACACTTATAAAGAAACAGAAGTGACGTTTGTGAATGACCGTGTGATGAATATCGGTTTTTTCAATAACCGTTAATTGGGTCGTATTGCTGAAAAAGCTGTGTAGCGATACACAGCTTTTTTTATGCCTTGTGTGTATTTCGATGACTTCTCGTTTCCACAAAAACTGTGGATAACACGGTGGATTGCATCTTGGTAAAACCGGTAAGTACATGATTCAATAAGCCTTTGCTCAGGTGTGCGTTTTTTGAACTTTGAGCAGGGGCGCGGCTCCAAGTGGGTGTTTTGCCAATTTTGTCAACTCAGTGCACATGTTTTTTTAACCGTTGCCGGGAAGACTGGATTTTGTTCAGAGGTTCGATGTTTGCTTTAGATAGTCATGCTGCCAGGTTAGCTACCCGGCTTTCATTTTTTGTCGGCGGGTTTGGTCTTTCCTGTTGGGCACCTTTAATTCCGTTTGTGCGTGCGCAACTACAATTAGATGCTGGCGTATTGGGCAGCCTGTTGTTATGCCTTGGCTTGGGCTCGGTCTCGGCCATGGTGGTGACCGGTGCGATCAGTGCCCGCTATGGCTGCCGGCCCATCATCGCCCTCAGTGGATTTTCACTGGCGGTCACGGTGCTGTTGTTGCCGCTTGCGCAAAACACACTGCAACTTGCCGCGATTTTATTGTTATTTGGTGCTTCGCTGGGCTCGCTGGATGTTTCCATGAACCTGCATGCGGTTGAGGTTGAGAAAGCGTCTCAGCGTTCCCTCATGTCTGGTTTTCATGCCATGTTTAGTGTTGGTGGTTTTGCCGGGTCTGCCATCATGACCTTGATGCTGGCCATGCATATGAGCACTGCCAGCAGTGCGCTGGTCGCTGCCATCTTGTTAGCGCTGTTGATGCTGGTGACCTGGCCACGCTTGGCACAGACGACCCAGGGAGAGCATGGGCAGTTTTTCTCAGTGCCCAGAGGTATCGTGCTCGTCCTGGCTCTATTAACCGGTATTGCCTTTTTAGTCGAAGGCGCCATGCTGGACTGGAGCGCCTTGCTGGTCACAGAGTCTGGTCTGGTACCTACAGCGCAGGGCGGCCTGCCTTATATTGTGTTTTCTATTGCCATGTTGAGTGGCCGCTTTTTTGGGGATGCACTCAGTCAGCGTCTGGGTGACCGTATATTGCTATTGTGGGGCGGTGCCATTGCTGTGTTCGGGATGGTGGTCGCCGTGTTTGCCCATACGCTGCCGGTGGCATTGGGTGGCTTTGTGCTGATAGGGGCAGGCGCCGCCAACACGGCGCCTATCTTATTCAGGCTTGCAGGGGCACAAACCGAAATGCCAACTGGCCTGGCGGTTGCTGCCATTTCCACGGTCGGCTATTCAGGCGTGTTGCTCGGGCCTGCCCTCATCGGCTTTGTGGCACAACAGCTTGGCTTGCCGAATGCATTTATCATGCTGGCCGTGTTGCTGTCACTGGTGCCATTATGTGCCTGCCTGATTACCAGCAAAAAGCCAGGTTAATCGCACGGTTAAGCCTGCTGTGCATGCTCGTCAGAGTGAAATATCAGGATCAGTGCAGGCAGTAACACCAGGTTGACGACCATGGCCACCAGCAAGCCGCAAAAAACCACCACCGCCAACGGATGCTCAATTTCATAGCCTGATACCGGGCCTTTGAGGATAATTGGCAATAAGGCCATGGTTGTTGCCAGCGTAGTCATGCTGATGGCACGGAAACGGTCTGACACGGCATTAAGCAATAAACGTGGCGTGGCGATACCGTCAGTCAGCCGCAATTGTTGATAACGTGAAATCAGTAAAATCCCGTTACGCGCTGCAATGCCCATGACGGCGATCAGGCCTATCATGGCGCCTAATGACATGACGCCGCCAATCAACCAAATACCGACCAGCCCACCGGCAACGGCAACGGGTAACACCGTGAATAAGAGTGCGGTGAGGCGCATGGATTTCAGGCTCATCCATATCAGCAGGAATACCACCAGCAAGGCTAGCAAGGTGTATGTCAGTAGTGTCAGGCTGGCGGTTTTTTGCTCGGTATATTCGCCCATGAATTTGACGTAACTCCCCTCAGGCAACTTGAGTTGATGAATACGTGCCTCTACCTCTTGTGCCACGCTGCCGATATCCTTGCCGGCGACATTGGCTGAAATATCAATTTTTCTGGAAGCACCTTCGCGCTTAATCTCGTTTGGCGTGGCTTGTACATAGACATCTGCCACTTCCGCCAGCGTGATGACGGCACCCGCAGGGCTCTGGATGGCGATTTGCCGCAGCGCCTGCACGCTATCCTGCGCCGGGCTGTCGCTGATCAGGCGTACATTCAAACGTGCCTGGCCAAAGGTCACTTCGCCTTGCACCTGTCCTTGTGTCATCAAGGACAGCGCCTGTTTGATCTCTGCTTCGGTCACACCATAATGATCTGCGGCCGTATTTTTAAGGCGGATATGAATGCGCGGAATCAGGACCTGGGACTCCACTTTGAGGTCGGTAAGGCCATCGATATCAGCAATGCTTTGCCGGATATGCTCGGCTTCGTCGCGCAAACTATCCAGGTCGTCGCCAAACAGCCTGATGACGAGGCTGGCACTGTTGCCCGACATGACTTCTTTGGTACGTTCTTTCAAGTAAGTTTGCACATCGGTAAATATGCCGCTGTAACCGGCAATGGCATGGTTGATTTTCTGCATGGTATTTGCATAGTCGACCGTCGGCGAGATGCTGACCCAAAGCTCGCCAAAGTTGGGGCCGACCACTTCATCGGCAACTTCTGCGCGGCCAATATGCGCGCCCAGGTTGCGTACACCATGAATCTGCATCAGCTCGTGGCTGGCGCGTAAGCTCATGGTTTTCATCTCGGTAATCGAGGTGCCGGGGCGTGCTACAAAATGCATCAGAAAGTCCGTCTCTTTAAACGCTGGCAAGAACTCCGTGCCTAAAAAGGGCAGGGTAGCCAGCATGCCAACCAAAAACAGACTGGCGCTGACGACGACTGCTTTGGGTTTCGCCAAGCGACTTGCCAGCCACTGCTCTACCCGCTGTGGCAAACGCAATGCGTGATCGGTTTGCTCAGGCCCCTGTTTTAATAAACAATAGGCCAGCACTGGCGTCACGATAAGGGCCACTAGCAATGATGCAGAAATGGCCAGCAAGTAACCATAGGCCAACGGTTTGAAGAACGCGCCAGCAACGCCCTGTAGAAAGAACACGGGAATAAAGACCGACATGACAATCAGCGTGGCATAAATCACCGAGCCGCGGACTTCATAGGACGCCTGCGCAATCACTTTGATCAGTGGCTTGGGTTGTCCTCGCTGTTGATTCAGTGCCATGGCACGCAAAATGTTTTCCAGGTCGATAATCGAGTCATCCACTACTTCGCCCAGCGCGATCACCAGCCCGGCCAGCACCATGGTATTGATACTCACATGAAGCCAGGTCAGTAGCAGGATTGCTGTGATTAAGGACAAAGGCATCGCCACCAGGCTAATGATGGCGGCCCTTGGCTTGCGCAAAAACAAGAATAAAATGATTGCGACCAGGCCGATGCCGAGTGCCAATGCCTGTCTCAGGTGATGCAGCGCCTGTTCGATAAAAGTCGCTGGCCTGAAGATGGTGGCATCGACTTTGACCCCATGCAGTGCTGGCTTTAATTCAACCAATGCCTGGTCTATTTGCCGCGTCACGCTCAAAGTATTGGCATCAGGGTGTTTTTCCACAATCAGCAGCAAGCCATCGCCCTGGTTAATCACTGCGTCACCAATCGGCAAAGCATGCGCCCAATCCACGTCAGCCACCTGGCCCAGTTTGACCGGGATGCCGTTGCTGAGCCCGACGGTCATTTGCCGGTAATCTTCTTTATCCAGTGCTGGCCTGTCATACGCTACGGCAAGTCGCTGCTGGGCGGTATCCAGGTAGCCGCCACTGTCCGGACGGATGGCGGATGCCAGGCGCTGGCTCACCTGTGTTGCCGTGAGTTGGTGCTGCGCCAGTTTGACCGGGTTAAAGCGTACATGCAGCTCCTGGTCACGTAAGCCCCAAATGGCGACATTCGCCACACCAGGAATGGCCATCAGCCTTGGGCGTACGGTCCATAAGGCCTTGGTGCTGAGTTCAGCGATATTGTATTGCGCACTGCTTAAACCAATTTTTAGCACGCGTGACATCGACGATAAAGGAGGCAGCATGACCGGCGGTTTGACAATGGCAGGCAAGCGTTGCGCCGCCAGCAGCAGCCTTTCCTGTACCGCCTGCCTGGCTTCGGCCAGCGTGGTGTCTTGCTCAAACAGCATGACGACAGAAGACAAGCCGAGCACCGATTTGGAGCGCAAGGTTTTCATATGCGGAATGCCATTCATAGCATGCTCAATCGGGATGGAAACCAATTGCTCGGTCTCCACACTGGACAGACCAGGTGCTTCCGTCTGGATTTCGACTTTGACTGGCGCAAACTCAGGAAACACATCCATCGGTGTGTTGGGAATGGTCTTGAAGCCTGCCAGCATCAGCAATACAGCCAGCACAATAACCAGGTAGCGTGCCTGGATGGCGCGCATGGTGAATCTTTTCAACATAGTGAATCCCGTTGTATTTAGTGGGTATAACCGGTTTCTACGGCAAACAGTTCCTGAGTACCCTGGGTGACGACTGCTTTGCCAGCCAGGCGCTGATCAGACAATAAACAGCCTTGTTTGCCAGACTGGGTGACAAATACCAGTTGACGCGCAAAGTGCGTTTCATCCTGTTGCACATAGACCCAGGTGTTGCCATAAATATCGACCAGGGTGGCCGAGCAAGGCACACTGGCGCGTGTTTGTGCCTGGCCTCGTTGTGGAATCTGTACTGTTAGTCGTTGCATGGGCACCACCTCACCTGGCGATGACATGGCGTATAGCAGCTTGCGCGTCCCGGTCAGGGCGTCGCTGCCTTGCGGGCTGCTGATTGGTTTCAGCACCGCACGCGCGTTACTTTCTGCCAGCACGGCATCGGCCTTGAGGTTGAGTTGCGCCACTTGCGCGTGTGGCACGTAGGCAGTTACCCATAAACGGTCCTGCTGCACAATATCGACCAGCTTGGCCCCAGCCACCAGCAATTGCCCTGCGCTGAAATAAAGGTTGCTGACGACGCCTGTAATGGCTGCCTTAATCGGGTAACTGCCAGCAGAGCCTTGTTCTACTGCTTGCTTGAGTAGTTCGCGCTTTTGCTTGGCCGTGCGTACATTGGTGTCAGCGATGGCCACATTGGCTTGCGCGTCATCTACCGCTCTCTGGCTGCCTACATGTTGCAGCCATAACTGTTTGGCCCTGCCCAGGGTCAGCGTATGTGCCGACAATTGCTTTTCCGCTGCCTGCAATTGGCCTTCGGCATCGGCCAGGCTGGTGATCAGGGTTAAGCGTGCTTCTGGCGTCACCACCGGATGGATAGTGAACAGGATTTGTCCGGCTTTGATCTGGCTGCCAATGTGCAGCGGTGTTGAGGGGGATGGCACCACGTAGCCACTCATGGGGGTGCTGTAAGCCGCTAATGCTTCAGGAGCCAGGATGGCCTGTGCCGGAAAATTGAGCGCTGGCGTCTGGCGGGCAACCATGACCAATGTCGTTGTCAGCCCCAGCTTTTTAATCGCTTCGTTTGACAGCGTAACCTGGTTCAACTGGCTTTCAGACACCGGCGCTGGTGGTGTACTTTTGTTGCTATTGTCTGCTGCCATCAGTTGGCCGGGATAAATCAGGCTCAGCAGGGCGGACACTAGCAGTGGCTGGCATGTTTTGCGCGTAAACAACATAAAGAATGACTTTCTGAATAGAATCACTGAATGGAATGATGAACATGCTATTGAGCATGGCTGGTGCTACGCATCAAATCCGACCAGCTACTGATCAGGTCGGCTTTTAGCTGCGTTTCGCGTAATTGCAGGCTGAGATAACGCCTGCTACTTTCCAGCACATTTAAATAAGCGATTTCACCATCGCGGTAGGCGCTTTCGGCATACTGGATGGTTTGCAGCGCATTTGGTTGTAATTGCGTATGCAGTTGCTGCCACTCCTGGCAATCGCGTTGGTATTTGAGGTGTGTGGTATTGATATCCAGCGACGCTTTTAACTTGATTGTTTCGGCATCCTGCTGTGCTTTGGTCAACTCGGCATCGGCGCGCTGGATTTGGCCTTGATTCTGGTTAAATAGAGGCAGCGTCGTCCTGATGGCCGGGGCAAGTACGTGTCCATTGGTTTGGCCGCTGGTGGCATCGGCCACCACTGCCGTGCCTAGCCAGTTGAATTTATTTAGTGTTTGTTTTTGTTTGGCGGCGGCCATGCTTGCTTCTGCGGCTAAAATATCTGGGCGGCTACTTAACGCCACCGTTTTTAACTGCGCCATATCCACTGTTGTGCATGCAGGCACCAGTTGATCGCTCAGCGACAATGTTTTATCTGCCTCCATCCAGCCCAGCAGGTGCATTAACTGGGTGTTTGCCAGTTGCGCATCTATCTCGGCCAATTGCAAATCCCGCTCGGCCAGCAAGGCTTCATTTTGGGATAGCAAGGTTTCTTGTGCGCTGATATCGCCTAGCTGTTCGCGTGTGCTGGTCAGGGTTGCAATCGTCTGGTTGAGCTGTAAGGCTTCTTTTAAACGTGCCCGTTTTTCATTGGCAATGACTGCTTGTGCGTAAGCCCAGCGTGTATCACGGATCAGCGTGAAGCCTGCCTGCATCAACTGGTATTGCGTGGCTTGTGCCTGCGCCTGCATTTGTTTGAGGCGGATCGGCCGCAGCAAAATGGCTTCAATCGGCAAGTCGATGGCATAGCGATAGGGTTTATTGGCGGCGCTAAAGGCATAAAACAGTGACGGGTTCGCTATTTGGTTGGCTTGCTGTACATCTGCATTGGCCAGTTCCAGTTCACTGAGTTGTGCCTTAAAGGCCGGGTTTTGCTTCAGTGCCAGCAGCACCGCTTCATATTCAGATAAAGTCGTTGTGTTGCTTGCCTGGTCTTTGCTGCGATTGGCTTGCAGCGTTGCGTCTGCTGCGACGATATTATCGACGAGTTGTGCTGGCCGCACCGTTTGTGGTGTTTGGCAGGCAGCCAGCAGCAATGCGATACTCATGCCTGCTGCTTGCTTGAACGGATGGGGCATGGATAAATCCCTGTGAATAATGTCAGGGTTGCATCATGCCGGTGTTTTCTTAAGGCAAACTTAAGCCGTTTTTTAAGAATACCTTAAGCTAGTATGGTTAGAATGGCAGCATTCAAGGAAAAGGATAAGCCGTTGAAGTTATTGCTGGTAGAAGACGACCGCATGATTGCTGAAAGCCTGCAACAGGCCATGCGTGCGCATGCAATTTACTGGGCGCCAGATGCTTTGCAGGCAGAGGCGGCGCTGGCTGGCGAAACATTTGATGCCATGTTGCTGGACCTGGGCCTGCCTGGAAAATCAGGCATGGCCTTGTTGTCCGGCTTAAGGAAAGCAGGTAATGCATTGCCCGTGATCATCATTACCGCCAGGGATGCGATAGAACACCGCATTCAAGGCCTGGATGCTGGCGCTGATGACTATGTGTTAAAACCTTTTTCTGTCGAAGAGATTGAAGCCAGGTTACGCGCCATTTTCAGGCGCAAAGAAGAGCGGCATTCCAACCAGATACGCGTCAACGATGTGGTGCTGGATATCGCTAGTTATACCTTAACCATGGGCGATATCAGCCAGCGGCTGTCCAGCAAGACTTTTGCCATCATGCACGCGCTGATGTCACAACCGGGAATGATTTTCTCAAAAACACAGCTGGAAGAAAAACTGTATGGCTGGGGCGGCGAGGTCGATAGTAATGCGGTGGAAGTGCATGTCCATACCATACGCAAAAAATTTGGCGCAGAGATTATTCAAACTATCCGTGGCATAGGCTACGCATTCCCTGGGCAAAAACCATGATGCGCTCCATCCGGGTCGAACTGGCTATTTATCTGTCGATCGCCATCGTATGTATCATCGGCTTGCTGTCATTTTTATCCTACCAGTCAACGGCGGACGAACTGGGTGAGCTATATGATGCCAACCTGCAGCATTTGGCCGAGACCATGATAGGCAGCGACCAGATAACGAACCTATCAATGCGCACCTATCCAGCAAAAAACAGTATTCCATCCAAAATGCGTGGCGAGCAGGATTACCTGATTCAACTACAGCAACAAGGCAAGGTGATTTACCAGTCGCACCAGCGTGCGTTTGATGTCAATACGGCGAGGGCAGGGTTATCAACGCAGTGGGCGAATCAAAAGCGCTGGCAGGTATTTGTTGCCAGGCGTGGCGCGATCACCTGCGTGGTCGCGCAAGACTTTAAACTCAGGCAACGTACCATCCGCGAAGTCGCCATCCGACTGATTATTCCACAATTGCTGATCGTGCCTTTCCTGATTTTGGGGACGTTGCTGGTGATACGAAAAACCTTTAAACCATTGCTTGCACTGTCGTCTGAAATTGATGCACGACGCGCGGATCAATTGGCGCCACTGGCCATTGCCCAACCGCCCGACGAATTGAAGCCCATCATCCATGCCCTGAATGGCTGGATGCAAAGAGTGAGTAACGCGATTGCCATGCAAAAGCGCTTTACCAGCGATGCCGCGCACGAACTAAGGACACCGGTGACGGCACTCAAACTGCAAATCAGCGCTATGCAGCATGACGATAAAGCTGCGCTAAATCAAGCGCAGGCTGGTGTTGCAAGGATGGAGCGCCTGGTGCATCAGTTGCTGACGCTGGCAAAAGTAGACCCTGATGCCAGGCAGCAAGAGATGCAAGCTTTTGCTTTAAACCCTTTAGTGATCAAAGTGTTGAATGATTTAGGCCCGCTCTATCGCAAGAAGCAACTGGATATTGGTTTCACGCGTGCCGACGAGGTGACAGTCACTGGTTTGCCAGACGAGATTGAAGTCTTGCTCAATAATATTATTGTTAATGCTATCCACTACACGCCTGCACATGGCGTGATTAATTTGTCACTCACAGCGTTAGCAGATGGATGGCGTTTTGAAGTGGAGGATAGCGGGCCGGGTATTGATGCAGATGCGCTGGAAAAAGTATTTGATCGCTTCTACCGCGTAGAACAATCAGATGTCACAGGGTCTGGCCTGGGGTTGGCAATAGTGAAAGAAATTGCCTTAAAACATCAGGCTAGCGTGCGTTTGGAGAATAAACCATCTCAGGCCGGATTAATTGTCATTTTGGAACATAAGCGACATTCATCACAATAAGACATTAAATATCTTCTTAATTGATAATAATTGTAAACATCAATGCGAACAAATGTTAATATTTGTATTGACGTTTGTTTTTATTTTTGTTTAGGAGAAGATTGATGATGAAGCATTCCTTGATTACCACCGCTGTTTTACTCGCTTTTAGCCACACAGCTTTCGCTGCGCCAGTCACGGTCAGTGCAGATGCCGCCGATGGTTATGGCATGTATCTGGATTTAAGTGCACAAGTAGCTGCAAAAGTGAATTTGTTTCCGGTAGGCACTCACACCGTCGGCGCAGCAACCGTGGGCATTAAAACACCTCATGCCCTAGGTGATGTCGTTGTTGCGAGCGCGGGCACCCCGATTCCGACGCAAACAGACTCGACCCTAAGCCTCGATTTAAGCACGAGTGGTGTTGGTAATGGTGTCTTAACTAACCTGGACCCGATATTTGGATTGCTAATGCCAACACAAGCTGGCTCAGCCACATTCTCTGCATCTGGGGCATATCTTGAAAATAATCCAGTTCCAGGTTCAAACAGTGCCATCGGTACGGGGAGTGTAGAGAATCTCCATCTTCGTATATCTACTGCTCTTGCCTTGGACGCCGATGTTATTGGTTCAAAGTCTACGGTGACTGTGAATGAGGGCACTGGATTGTTTACGGCAAATAGTGATACTACTTTTGCAGGTGCCAGTTTGAGTATTCTTGGCCATTCGATTGATCTGACCACCGCCGCAGCGGGTGGAGTCTCTCTGGATCTTGGATCATTAGGCCGTGCTTCAGTATGGGCCAATGAAAGTAAATACTGGGCAGATGGTGTAGTTGCAAGCAATTGTGATGGAGCGACATTTAGTTGTGCCGTACAAACTGTGGCTTTAACCATTAAGCTGGATGATATTGGTATTAACTCACTGGGGCTGTTAGGGACTGCGAATCTTTCAGCCAACACCGATTTATGCATTACGCTTGGTGACTCCTATGCATCGCTGACCGTCACCCCGGTACCGGAAGCGTCCTCATCCTTGATGATGATGCTAGGCCTGGGTGCGCTCATGGCACTTTCACGTCGCCGTGGGTAGTTAATCGCCTCGTGATAACAAAAAGCCCCTGAATCCAGGGGCTTTTTGTTTTACCAGATGTATGGCCGCGAATATTTCAATCGCAGCCACTGAGGGGTTTTTGACTCAATCAATGATCATGGTTGCTTGGTGAGCATGAGCCGCATGATGGTGGAGGCGGTGGTGGCGTGCATGGACTTGGTGCTGGCGTGCAGCCACCATAGTAGCCACCATTGTAACCAGGTTGGTACCATGAGATAGGGCCGTAATTAAGACCGGGTTGATTGAAGTTACTAAAGACACTACCCATAATAAAGGGGCTATACGCGTAACCTGGGAAGAACTGGGAGCCACCAGAAACGGTTTCGATTTCAGGATGGGAAAGCTGCTTGATAGTCATATTTTATCTCTCAAAAGTGCACAGTGATTTGGTGTGTTAAGCATGGAGGTCCCTTCTATAGAGGGTGCCCCCTAAGCGTCTTGCTACACCCTGTTAAAGTGTTGGGCTTGGTGTTGGTGTATAGCCTGGGTGATACCATGAGATCGGGCGATAATCGAGGCCTGGTTCGTTGAAGTAACTAAAGACGCTGCCTGTAATATAAGGGCCGTATGCATAACCTGGGAAAAACTCGGAACCGCCAGAAACATTTTGTGTTTCAGATTGGGAAAGTTGTTTGATAGCCATATTTTATCTCTGTAAAAGTTAACATTGATTCAATCTGCTGGCAGCTGCATATGATTGCGACTCCCATTATTGATTGAATTACCTTTTAAACGTCATTTTTCACGCTAAGAAACATGCGCGATTATTTGACGAAATACACCTGGGTTTTTATAAATCCATGGTGTTAATTAATGTTAAATATAAACTTAAATTAAAACAAGTTAATTTTAAGGGTTGTTAGCATTCAAGGTGATTGTTAAAAGACTATTGCGTTGATCAAGCGTTGATCAGGTAGCGTAACTTTTATCGGGCTGTGTGATGACGTATAGCCGAAGCAGGGATGCAAAAAGCAATGGGGTTGAGAATGCTGCAGGCATTGCCAACGGACTATTTAAAAGCGGGGAAAGTATTTTTCAGGCTAAGCAAATACGAAATGCAAACGCGCGTTCGCAGCGTTATTTGAAACGCTGATACCTGAAACAGGGGGCAACGGTATTGCTCAAGAGGCTTAAAGTTTAATCTGACTCAAAGATGAAAGATGTTAAACTGTGGTCATGGTGATTCACAACGAAGCAAAAGCAATAATTCAAAACCGCAAAAAATTGAGTGCTTGGGAATCTGTATTTGACGCAGCTGGTGAGCTGCTTGATGGTGCCCAGAAGAGGACTCGAACCTCCACGTCGTTAAACACTAGTACCTGAAACTAGCGCGTCTACCAATTTCGCCATCTGGGCTAAAGAAGCTGTGCATTTTAAAGGAAGAATAAATATTGTCAACCAGAAAAACGAAAAAATCCCTGCGTGCAAATGACCCGCAGGCCCAGCGTGAAGCTGAGTTATATCAAACACCATTGCCAAGTCGCGAGTTGGTGTTGCAGTTATTGTCAGATCAAGGCGTTCCCCTGAGCGCCGACCAAATTTATGTATTACTAGACATCAGTCATGATGAGCGAGACAATTTTAACCGCAGGCTAGGTGCCATGGAGCGTGATGGCCAGCTAATGCGGAATCGCAAGGGCGCATTTTGCCTACCGGATAAAATCCACCTGATCGCAGGCACTGTGTTTGGCCATACCGATGGTTTTGGCTTTTTAGTGCCGGACGATAAAACCAAGAATCCGGAAGATATTTTCCTCGGCCCTAAAGAAATGACTTTGGTCATGCATGGAGACCGTGCCATGGTGCGCCTGGCAGGGGTGGATCGTAGAGGCCGCCCCGAAGGCAAGCTGGTTGAGGTGCTAGAGCGTGCTAACAAAACCTTGGTCGGGCGTGTGATTCGTGCGCAAGGCGTGACCATCGTCGCCGCTGAAGACAAGCGTATCAGCCAGGACGTGCTGATTCCCTATCATTTGGATATGGATGCGCAGGTCGGACAAATCGTGACTGTCGAATTGACGGAGTATCCTTCTTCACATTCTAGCCCCATGGGCAAAATTGTGGAGATTTTGGGCAACTATGCCGACAGTGGTATGGAGATTGAGATTGCGTTGCGCAAGCACCATTTGCCGCATCAGTTTAATCCGGCAGCGGTCAAGCAGGCAGAAGACTTCCCTAGAACCGTGCAAGCCAAGGATTACAAAGGCCGCAAGGATTTACGTGACCTGGCCTTGATTACCATTGATGGTGAAACCGCACGTGACTTTGATGATGCGGTGTTTGCTGAACCGCAGGGCAAGGGCTGGCGTTTAGTAGTCGCGATTGCCGATGTGAGTTTTTATGTGCAACCTGGCGATGCGCTGGATAAAGACGCCTATGACCGTGGCAACTCAGTGTATTTTCCGCGCCGCGTGATCCCTATGTTGCCAGAGGCTTTATCTAATGGCCTGTGTTCACTTAACCCGGATGTTGAGCGCTTATGCATGGTGTGCGATATGCAGATTGATGGCCAGGGCGTAGTCAAGCAATACCAGTTCTATCCTTCTGTCATGCTGTCTAAAGCGCGTATGACCTATACCAAGGTCGCGGCCTTGTTGCAGGGCGAAGATCCGGCTCTCGCGGAAGAGTACGCCTGGCTGTTGCCTCATGTGCAGAACCTGAACAGCCTGTTCCGTTTAATGCTGACGCAGCGTGAAAAACGCGGTGCGGTCGAGTTTGAGTCGACCGAAACCATGATGGTGTTTAACGACAACGGCAAAATCGACAAAATCGTGCCTGTGGTGCGTAATGACGCGCACAAGCTGATTGAAGAGTGCATGTTGGCGGCCAACGTTTGTGCCGCAGACTTTTTGCTTAAAAACGAACAAACCTGTTTGTTCCGTATCCACGAAGGCCCTACGCCTGAAAAACTTGAAGCCTTACGCTTGTTTATGGGCGAGTTTGGTTTTGGTGTGGGTGGCGGTGAGAATCCGAGTGCCAAAGACTACGCTAAACTCATGCAGCGCATTAAAACGCGGCCAGATGCACAATTGCTGCAAACTGTGATGTTGCGCTCTATGCAGCAAGCGGTGTATAGCCCGGATAATGTCGGCCATTTTGGCTTGGCTTATGAGGCTTATACCCACTTTACCTCGCCAATTCGCCGCTACCCGGACTTGCTGGTGCATCGTGCCATCAAGGCCGTGGTTGAAGGCAAGCGTTACCAGGCCAAAGACTGGCACCACTTGGGGGTGCATTGCTCAATGACCGAGCGCCGCGCCGATGATGCCACGCGTGATGTGACCAACTGGCTGAAATGTTTTTACATGCAGGATAAGGTCGGTGAAGTATTTAGCGGCACAGTGGCCGGCGTGACCAGCTTTGGTTTGTTTGTCGCACTGGATGAAGTCTATGTTGAAGGCTTGTTGCACGTGACTGATCTGGGCAATGACTACTTTATTCACGATAAGGCACGCCACGAAATGGTGGGCGAGCGCACGGGTGTACGTTATCGCCTGGGTGATCGCTTAACGGTAAAAGTGGTACGGGTTGATTTGGAAACGTCGCGTATAGACTTTACGCTGGTTGGCGCAGCAGAGGGTGCGGTTGACGCGGAAGATGGATTATCCGCTGCAGATGATAAATCAGCAGGCACCAGAAGCAGGCCAGCTAAAACAGCAGGGCTGAATGCCCCTGTTAAAGCCGCACCGGCGGCGTGGGTCAAGTCAGCAACCAGCAAGGCAAAACCAGCCAGTGCGGGCGTTAAATCAGCGCGTAGCCCAAGCGATAAGCCTGCAGCAGGCAAAGCTGCTGCCGGGAAATCTCGCTCTGCCAAAGATAAAGGTCGCCACTCGGCACAAAAAAATAAAGGCAAACCCAAGGCAAAAGCACGATAATAGCGCCTTGAGTCAGTGAGTAATCTATTCGCGCAGTGCTCGGCAATTTTAAAACGTTGCCGGGTCTGCGCGATTCGTGTTTTATCTTTTGTACAGGTTATCTTGTGCACGGTTTATCTTGTGCAGATAGCTTGGCAAACGTCATTAAGAAAAATTAGGAGTCACTATGTCAGAAGCCCGCATTTTGTTTGGTTTTCATGCGGTGTTGAGTCGCATGCGTCAGCATGGCAGCAGCATTCAGGAAATTATTATTGATCAAGACCGTGTTGATGCGCGTATGCGTGATTTGCTCGACATGGCAAAATCGCAAAATATTCGCGTCATTCAGTCAGAACGTCATCGCCTGGATGGTTTTATTGGCGCACATGGCCGCCACCAGGGGGTGATTGCCCGCGTGGTTGAAACGCCTATGCCTTACAAGGATATCCACGATGTACTTGAGTCGGACCTCGATGAGCCGCCATTCTTCCTGATCCTGGATGGCGTGCAGGATCCGCATAACCTGGGGGCCTGTTTGCGCGTGGCCGATGCCATGGGCGTGCACGCGATTATTGCGCCTAAAGACCGCTCTGTCGGCCTCAATGGCACTGTACGTAAAGTTGCCAGCGGCGCCGCAGAGACTGTGCCGTTTATTTCGGTGACTAATCTTGCCCGCACGATACGCGAATTGAAAGAGGCGGGTGTGTATATTATTGGTACCACCATGGATGCGCCAGGTTCTTTGCATAATACCAAGCTGGAAGGCCCGATCGCCCTGGTGATGGGCGCTGAAGGGGATGGCATGCGCCGTTTGACGCAGGAAACCTGTGATGCGCTGATTACTATCCCGATGTTCGGCTCAGTACAAAGCCTCAACGTCAGTGTCGCCAGTGGCATTGCATTATATGAGATTCGTCGTCAGCGTGTGCTGGCTGGCGGCAAAGCATAGTCTTTAGCTTCTCTATGTTGACCTTGCGTGATTTGTGGCAGCAACTGCGCCTGCAATCCCGGCGTTTGTGGCTGGGGCAGGGGCTGGCATTTATGGGCGCCGTAGTGGCGGTGCCTATTCCCCTGCTGATGCCTTTGCTGGTTGATGAAGTCCTGCTACATCAGCCAGGCAAACTCACGCAACTCATGACCTGGCTGCTCCCTGCCGATCGGCTGGGGCCGATTGCCATTATCTTGCTGGTCACGCTGTTGACCATGAGTTTGCGCCTGGGCAGTGTGCTGCTGGGCGTTGCCACTACGCGTATTTTTGTTGGCTTGTCCAAGCAGGTGACACTGGGCGTGCGCCAGACACTGCTGGACAAACTCTCCCGCATCCGCATGCAGGTCTATGAAAGCCTTGGTGCAGGCCAGATCACGGCACGCTTGCTGACGGATATTGAAACGCTGGACAAATTTCTGGGAGAAACCATCGCCAAGGTGCTGGTGGCTGTGCTCAGTGTCATCGGTGTCGCCGTGGTGTTGCTGTGGATGCACTGGCAACTGGCGCTGATTATCCTGCTGCTGAACCCATTTGTGATTGCGCTGACCATGGTCTTGGGCAAAAAAGTCAAAGTATGGAAGCAGCGTGAAAACAGTGCGTTTGAAATGTTGTCACAATCCGTCACTGAAACACTGGAAGTCATGCAGCAATTGCGTGCCAGCAACAGCGATAAACGTTTCCTGGATAAAGCCAAGCAGGCCGCCGAAGCAGTGAGGGCCGCGGCGACGGCTTCCGGCTGGAAGTCAGATGCTTTATCGCGCTTATCGTTTGGTATTTTCCTGTTTGGTTTTGAGATTTTCCGCGCGGTGGCGATGCTGATGGTGGTGTTTTCTAACCTTTCCGTTGGGCAAATGATCGCGGTATTTGGCTATTTGTGGTTCATGATGGGGCCAGTGCAAGAGCTGTTATCAGTGCAGGTGTCTTATTTTGCCGCCAAAGCTGCACTCGGCCGGATCAACCAGGTGCTGGCGGCTGACGAAGAGCCACATTATCCCGCACAGGTGAATGGATTTGCCACGCAAAGCCCGGCCGCGATTCGTTTGCAGCAGGTGACGTTTGCCTATGGTGAAGGCAGCCCGATTCTGGAAGATGTAACCCTGGAAATTGTACCTGGTGAGCAAGTGGCGCTGGTGGGTGTGTCTGGCGCGGGCAAATCTACATTGGTGCAATTACTGCTTGGGTTGTACGCACCCAGCCGTGGCCAGATTCTGTTCAACGGGCAAGCCATAGAACAATTGGGCTATGCACAAATCCGCGAGCACCTGGGTGTAGTGTTACAACAACCCATGCTATTTAACGATAGCGTGCGGCAAAACCTGAGCCTGGATCAACCGTATGCGGATGATGCATTGTGGCAAGCGCTGGAAGTGGCGCAATTGGCGCAGTTTGTGCGTGACCTGCCAGAAGGATTGGACACGCAACTAGGTCGTAGCGGCGTCCGTTTGTCTGGCGGCCAGCGTCAGCGGCTGGCGATTGCGCGCATGATGCTCAAACAGCCACAAGTCGTGATCCTGGATGAAGCGACTTCCATGCTGGATACGCACACCGAAGCCTTGCTGCATCAGGCCATGCGCACGTTTTTGCGTGGCCGCACCACCATTATCATTGCCCATCGCTTGTCGGCGGTGAAAGAGGCTGATCGCGTGCTGGTATTTGACGGCGGCCGTATTATCGAAGAAGGGCAGCATGAGGCGCTGGTCAAGCAGGCTGGCAGCGTGTATCAGCGCTTGTATGGGCAGCAAACGGCCTGACCATTATCAAGCCCGTCCTGCGTTTGCCACTTAGGGGGCTGCGCGCATCCTGACGACTTCATTGCCTGGCCTAGCAGCATCACCAAGACTATTGAGGACATGTGTGATTTCCCCAGTACCGCCCAATGATACGCTGGTCATGCGCTGGAATTGAATCTGCGCACTCACTGGCGCTTCAATCGCGCTATTGAGTTTGACGCTGGTATTGTCATTGAAGAAGCAATATACGCCCATGCCTATCGCTTTGTGGCGCGTCACCTGGTCGCCCACTTTATAAGACGCAAAACCATTGACGCTGCCATTCATCCAGCTTTGCTGATCAGGCACATCATAAGGCGCTTCACTTTGGTAGAAATAAACCTCGCCATTGTCGCCGTTCCATACCGTTTGGTAGTCATGAAAATGCTCAACAAACAAGCCATACATGGTCACATCATCACCATTGACGACGAGGCCGTGCTTGGTCTTGTTGCTGGCCCAGCCAATGCCGTTACCATGATCGCCGCGCCATACCCAGAGGTTGTCGCCAATCACATGGTTGCTGTTAATGATGACGCTATGCGTGGCATTACCAACAGCCGCGCCGCCTACGCGGAAAAACACATCATGTAAGGTAGTTGGGTTGCTAGCGTGGCTGGTCGTGCTTTTTTTTTCGCCAATTTGCAGCAGTACCTCAGAATTCTTTTCACCAGCATCGAATAATACGCCACCCAGCTTTACACCATCGACATCATCAATCGACATGGCGACATTGCCAGCTACGGGTTTTAGTGTGGCAATGCCTAAGCCAAGGATCACGGTATTGGCGTGCGTCACTTGTAGTGGTTTGTTGAGGTTGTAGATGCCTGGTGTCAGCAGCAAGTGTTTGCCGCTACTAAGTGCGGTGTTGATACTGTCTGCAGTATCAGTCGCCGCCTTGGCAATATAAAACTGCGACAGTGGTAAGGTTTCGCCTTGTGGGTGTGCTTGTTGCCATGAAATGCCTTGCGTATCGGCGTGCAGCGCGGGTACGAATACCTGGTAAGCACCTGTGCCGTCTATGGTCAGGAATGGTTTTTCACGAGCTAGCGGGGTTTTCTCGACCACGGTGTAAGGTGGGGTAGGCCAGTGCTCACCATCAGGCGCGTTTTTTACACCTACAAACACCATATTCCAGTTAGCATTGGTCCAGCTACCAATAGTTGAGTTTCTGGTTAGCCATTGTTGCTGGGTACCCGAGTTGACTTGCTGGTCAATCAGGCTGTCGGCAATAAAGCCGCCGCTAGACCAGCCGCCGTTGTCATCAAGCAGCATATTGCCACGCACATGAATGCGACGCAGCGGGGCGGCTTGTGACACGGCCCATTGCATGGTGCCATTGTCAGGCGTCACCGACAGGTTTTCTACACTGCGCCAGAAATTTTGCGTGGCATCTTCTTCATGCCAGGCCGCTTCTACCTGTATACCACCTTGCAGCATGACATCGTCTGGAAACTGCCCCAGACCCAGCAATTGCGTATAAAAGCCGAGTTTGACTTTATTGTGGTAAGCGCCAGGTTTAAACAGCACGGCATAGCGCTCAGGGCCAAATTGGTTGGCTTCCTGCTGCTTGAATAGACTGTCCAATTTACTTTGGATCGCATCCGGTGACATACCAGGATCCAGAATGATGACATTGGCACCAAAGTCAGGTGACACTGGCTGCGCCTTTTTGGCATCGGTTGCCTGGCAGCCAAGTAACAAGAGGGCGGCAAAACCGGCGCTGAGCGTTTTAAATGTTAAAGAGTCTGGCAAAAAAGAACGCATAAACAGGGGGCTTTCAATCGAAATCATTTCATACATGACCGTAACACGGTGTATGAAATTCCATTTTTTTCATTTTCTATACATTGCCGGGGGCGTGTGGCAATACGATGATATACCATGATCTAGCCCAGGTTCAGGGTGCTCAACGTGTCGCGGCGTACGCGTGACAGCAGGCTTGCATCATCGATCAGTGATTCGCCAAACGAAGGAATCAGGGATTTCAGGCTATCTTGCCAGTCACGGCTTTGCATACGGCTGGCAAAGCAGCGTTGCAACACATCCAGCATGGCTTTGACGCTGACTGAGGCACCGGGCGAGGCGCCCAGCAGGGCAGCCAGGCTGCCATCGGCGCTGGCGACAATCTCAGTGCCGAACTCCAGTTTCCCCCAGTTTTGATGGCAGCGTTTGATAATTTGTACACGCTGCCCGGCGTGCGCTAGCTGCCAGTCCTCACTGCGGGCATCCGGTAAAAATACGCGCAAGGACTCCATGCGTTGCTCATGGTTTTGAAAGACCTCTTTAATCAGGTACTTGGTCAAATCCATATTGTGGCGGCCCGCGCCCAGCAAGCTCTTCAGGTTTCTGAATTTGACTGATTTCGCCAGGTCAAAACGCGAACCCTGCTTGAGGAAGCGGGTGGTGAATCCGGCATAGGGGCCAAACAATAACGCGGGCTGGCCTTGTATCATGCGGGTGTCCAGGTGTGGCACGGACATCGGCGGCGCGCCGACGGCTGCCTGGCTGTATACTTTTGCGTGATGCGTGTTAATGAGTGCGGGATTGTTGCAAATCAGCCATTGACCACTGACCGGGAAGCCGCCATAACCGTGTGCCTCTGGGATGCCGGATTGTTGCAGCAAAGGCAGTGCACCGCCGCCCGCCCCCAAAAAGACAAATTTGGATTGATAAGTTTGCGATTGCCCTGAAGGCAGGTGCTGGATATGCAACTGCCAGCTGTTTTGCGCACGTTGCTGTTGTTGCTTGAGTTTTGTCACGCGCGATTGCGTCAGCAAGGTGAAGTTCGGGCGTGTTTTCAGGTAAGCCACCAGTTGGCGCGTGAGTGCGCCAAAATTGACATCCGAACCATGGGCGACACGGGTGGCAGACATCTTGCCGGCGGGTTGGCGGCCAGCCATCATCAATGGTACCCAGTCGTTGAGTGTGTTGGCCTGGTCACTCCATTGCATCTCGGCAAATAGCGGATGCGCTTGTAATGCCTCAAAGCGTTTGCGTAAGAAAGCAGCATCACTTTCGCCCCAAACTGCACTTAAATGCGGCACGCGCTGAATAAAATCAGCTGCATTTAATACGCCTTCTTTGACCAGGCTGGACCAGCATTGCAGGGAGACCTCGAATGCTGCGTTGATTTCGAGTGCGCGACGAATCTGGATGTCGCCATTTTTATCTTTGGGAGTGTAATTGAGCTCACAATAACCAGCGTGACCAGTGCCTGCATTATTCAATGCATCCGAGCTTTCGAGGGCAACATCATCAAGTTGCTCTACCATGCAAATATGCAGGGTTGGGTCGAGCCGATGTAGCAGAACTGCCAGCGTGGCGCTCATAATGCCGCCACCGACCAACAATACATCGAGATCTGTTGTTGCCATGGTTTGTGATTCCCCCGTGTTGAGGCGCCTGGATGTCAAACGCACAATCATAATGCCGCCGCGCATTATAATATAAATCGAAAAACACGCTGCATCGGCTACATAGAATCGCCTGCAAAGCCGCTGCAATCGCGATTGCACAAACTTGTCAACAATAGGCTTTTGCGGTAATCTCTAACATTCACCAGAAATGGTTTAAAACTAGAAAAAAACGAATCCTGACTTGAAGTTAGGGCAAACAGTTCGCAAGCGTCCAAGCCTTGTTGGTGTTTTGATATGGGTGTTGTGATGCGGCAAGTTTCCCTAAACGTGCTAAGTAGTCAGGCTCATTGTGGAACACATGATTGGGGTGCGTATGAAAAATCCGCTGGAATCTGTTGTCGGGTCCATCATTTCAGGGTTGTTATTAACCCTGGCTCTGGTTTTTTTCCTTAAAAATTTTATTGTGGCGGGAGGCTAATCCATGGAACTGGTACCAGCACTCGCGCGATGGATACATTTTCTGGCAGGCATTACCTGGGTCGGCCTGCTTTATTACTTTAACCTGGTGCAAATGGCAGGCCTCAAGGCCGCTGCTGCAGATGGTACGGCGGCCGGGATTAACAAACATATTGCCCCGCGTGCCTTGCTCTGGTTTCGCTGGTCAGCCGTAGTGACCTGGCTGGCGGGTGCTGCTTTGCTGGGGCCACATTTTGTCGATGCTTTTGCATTGCGCAATGGATTTGAGCTGATAGGCATAGGTGCCTGGTTGGGCACGATCATGCTATTTAATGTTTGGGCGCTGATCTGGCCTAACCAGAAAAAGATTCTGGGAATAGTGGCCGCCGATGATGCGGCAAAAAATAAGGCACGACGGGTGGCCATGCTGGCATCGCGTACCAACTTGATGCTGTCACTGCCGATGTTATTTTTTATGGCAAACGGCTTGAGTCATCGTGCAGTATTAGGTTTTTAACGGGTTTAAGGCGTTTACGGCGGCTTAAGCCGCCGTTTTTGTTTTTTGAAAAAGGGTTTGAAATGCATTCGGAACACTTAATGAACACCTATGGCAGGCAGCCTGTGACTTTTGTCAAAGGCGAGGGCGTCTGGCTGACAGACACTGCCGGTGATCGCTATCTGGATGCACTGTCCGGCGTGGCAGTGAATGGTTTGGGTCATGCCCATCCAAAATTTGTGGCAGCACTCAATGCGCAAATTGCCAGATTGATTCATGTCTCCAATATCTACCAGATCGCCGAGCAATCAGCGCTGGCCGATAAACTGGCCGAGTTATCCGGCATGGACCGCGTGTTCTTCTGCAACTCTGGTTGTGAAGCCAATGAAGCCGCTATCAAGCTGGCGCGTCTGTATGGCCACAACAAGGGCATAGACCATCCTGAAATCATTGTCATGGATCAAAGCTTCCACGGCAGAACCATGGCAACCTTGTCTGCTACTGGCAACCGCAAAGTACAAGCTGGTTTTGAGCCGCTGGTAAGTGGTTTCCTGCGGGTACCCTTTGATGACCTGGAAGCGGTGAAAACCATCGCCTCACACAAAAACAACGTGGTTGCTATCCTGGTTGAGCCGGTGCAAGGCGAAGGTGGCGTGCATATCCCGGCCAGCCTTAAAGCTTATCTGCAAGGCCTGCGTGAAATTTGTGATGCCAACGGCTGGTTGCTGATGCTGGACGAAGTGCAATCCGGCATTGCCAGGACCGGCACCTGGTTTGCTTTCCAACACACAGGCATTGTGCCTGACGTGATGACTTTGGCCAAAGGCCTGGGTTCAGGCGTGCCGATTGGTGCCTGTGTGGCACGTGGCGTGGCGGCTGAAACCTTCACCCCTGGCAAGCATGGCTCTACCTTTGGCGGTAACCCCTTGGCGACAGCGGCTGGTTTGGCCACATTGGACATTATTGCCGAAGAAAAACTGCGTGAAAATGCCGACACGGTGGGTGATTACATCCGCCAGCAATTCACTGCCGCACTCAAAGGCGAAGCTGGCGTAATCAATATCCGCAATGCAGGCATGATGATAGGTATTGAACTGGACCGGCCTTGTGCTGACCTGGTCAAACAGGCATTGGCGGCCAAGTTGCTGATTAACGTGACGTCTGAAAAAGTGATTCGTTTGTTGCCATCACTGGTGATGAACAAGCAGGAAGCGGATGAACTGGTCAGCAGACTGGCGCCACTGATATTGAATTTTTTAAAGGCAAGCGCTTGATTTAACAAGCGCCCAACACATTATGAGTATCAAACACTTTTTGCAATTTAATGACCTGACCCGCGACGAGATCGAACATATCTTTGCGCGTGCCAAATGGATTAAATCGCAGTTCAAAGACTACAAACAATACTGGCCGCTGGTGGATCGTACGCTGGTCATGATTTTTGAAAAAGCCAGTACGCGTACGCGCCTGTCATTCGAGGCCGGTATGCAGCAATTGGGCGGTTCTGCCATTTACCTGAATACACGCGATTCACAACTGGGTCGCGGTGAGCCGGTAGAGGATGCGGCACAAGTCATCTCACGTATGAGTGACATTGTGATGATTCGTACTTTTGAGCAAAGCATTATCGAGCGTTTTGCGCAAAATTCGCGCGTGCCGGTGATTAATGGCCTGACCAATGAATATCACCCATGCCAGATTCTGGCCGATATTTTTACCTTTATTGAACACCGTGGTTCGATTCAGGGCAAAACCGTGGCCTGGATTGGCGACAGTAATAACGTCTGCAATACCTGGCTGCAAGCCGCAGAGGTATTGGACTTTAATGTGCATGTGTCGACGCCACCTGGCTACGAAGTCGAGCCTGAGCGTGCCAACTTGTATGGCACGTCTCACTTTGAATCGTTTGCTGACCCGATGGAAGCCGCGCGTGGCGCAGACCTGGTGACCACTGATGTGTGGACTTCGATGGGCTTTGAAGCCGAAAACGAAGAGCGTCGCAAAGACTTTGCCGATTGGCAGGTCGATGCAGACATGATGAAGGTGGCTAAAGCCGATGCGGTATTTATGCACTGCCTGCCTGCGCACAGAGGTGAAGAAGTGTCTGCCGAAGTGATCGATGGCAAGCAAAGCGTAGTGTGGGATGAAGCAGAAAACAGATTGCACACGCAGAAGGCATTGATGGAATATTTGTTGTTAGGAAAAGTGGCTTGATTTCACAAGCCTGATGAATTCAGTTTGGGATAATTTTAGATGAGCGATATTAAAAAAGCGGTATTGGCATACTCCGGCGGTCTGGATACCTCCGTGATTTTGAAGTGGTTGCAAGATACCTATCAATGTGAAGTGGTAACGTTTACTGCTGACCTGGGCCAGGGCGAAGAGTTGGAGCCTGCACGTGAAAAAGCCAAGAAGTTTGGCGTCAGCGAGATTTATATCGATGATTTGCGTGAAGAATTTGTGCGTGACTTCGTGTTCCCTATGTTCCGCGCCAACACCGTATATGAAGGTGAATACCTGTTAGGTACGTCAATTGCACGCCCATTGATCGCCAAACGCCTGATTGAAATTGCCAACGAGACCAAAGCCGATGCTATTTCGCATGGTGCGACCGGTAAAGGCAACGACCAGGTACGTTTTGAGTTGGGTGCTTATGCGCTCAACCCGAATATCCAGATCATTGCGCCATGGCGCGAGTGGGATTTGCTCTCCCGCGAAAAGTTACTGGCTTATGCTGAAAAACACAGTATTCCAGTCGAGATGAAACATAAGCAAGGCGGTAGCCCATATTCCATGGATGCTAACTTGTTGCATATCTCTTACGAAGGCCGTCATCTGGAAGATCCTTCAGCCGAAGCTGAAGAAGACATGTGGCGCTGGACTGTTTCGCCGGAAAAAGCACCAGATGCCGCTGAGTACCTGGATATCGAGTTTAAAAATGGCGATATCGTGGCCTTGAATGGCAAAACCATGAAAGCGCACGAGATCCTGGCCGAATTGAACCGTATTGGCGGTAAACACGGCGTGGGTCGCCTGGACCTGGTAGAAAACCGCTATGTGGGCATGAAATCACGTGGTTGCTATGAAACGCCAGGCGGCACCATCATCCTGAAAGCTCACCGTGCGATTGAAAGCATTACGCTGGACCGTGAAGTGGCGCACCTGAAAGATGACCTGATGCCACGTTACGCCAGCATGATCTACAACGGTTACTGGTGGAGCCCGGAGCGTGTGGCATTGCAAACGCTGATCGACCATACGCAGGCAACGGTGAATGGCTGGGTACGCGTCAAGTTGTATAAAGGCAATGTGATTGTGGTTGGCCGCGACAGCAAGACAGACTCACTGTTTGATTCAACCATTGCCACGTTTGAAGATGACAAAGGCGCTTACGATCAAAAAGATGCTGGCGGCTTTATCAAGCTGAATGCCTTGCGTATGCGTATCGCAGCTAATTTGCACAACCGTAAAAAGTAATTTTATGGCCAATAGACGCGTCATTGCCTATGATTCCACGCTGCGTGATGGCGCGCAGGCGCAGGGCGTGTCTTTTTCAGTGGAAGATAAACTCAAGGTCGTGCAACGCCTGGACCAACTGGGCATAGGCTATATTGAAGCGGGCAATCCCGGTTCTAACCCTAAAGACCTGGAGTTTTTCGCCCGCGTTGGTGAGTTGCAATTGCAGCATGCCAAAATCATTGCGTTTGGTAGCACGCGTCGCATTGGCATCACGGCGGCTGAAGATAAAAACCTGCAATCACTGCTTTCTGCCAACACGCAAGCCGTGGCCATTTTTGGCAAAAGCTGGGATTACCAGGTCACCGATATCCTGCGTACGACCTTGCAGGAAAACCTGGCTATGATAGGTGACACCATTGCCTATTTAAAAGCGCAGGGAAAAGAGGTGGTGTTTGACGCCGAGCATTTTTACGATGGCTATAAAGCTAACCGTGAATATGCCATGCAAACCCTGCAGGCTGCGGTGGATGCCGGGGCAGATGTGCTGGCGTTGTGTGATACCAACGGTGGCACGTTCCCGAATGAAGTGTTTGCGATCACTGAAACAGTTGTTCAGCAGTTCCCATCTGTGCAAATTGGCATTCATTGCCATAACGACTGTGAAATGGCAGTGGCAAACTCAGTGGCTGCTGTGCAGGCTGGAGCAACCCAGGTGCAGGGCACGATCAATGGCATCGGTGAGCGCTGTGGTAATGCCAACCTGGTGTCGATTATTCCTAACGTGCAGCTCAAACTGGGCTTGGATTGCGTGTCTGAAACGCAACTATCTGCGTTAACTGCGGCCGCGCGTTTTGTCAGTGAAGTGGCGAATGTCACGTTTAATGATAAAGCGCCGTATGTAGGGCAGGATGCGTTTGCCCATAAAGGCGGCATGCATATTGATGCCGTGAATAAAAATCCCAAGTCTTACGAGCATATCAACCCGGTCACCGTGGGCAATGAGCGCCAGATTCTTGTTTCAGAGGTAGCGGGGCGCGGCGCGATTTTGCGCAAATTGCAGCAAATTGATCCAACCCTGACCAAAGAGTCAGACGCTGCGGTCAATATACTGGAGCAATTAAAGGCGCTGGAGCATGAAGGCTATCAGTTTGAAAATGCCGAAGGCTCGTTCGACTTGCTGATGCAGAAATTACTGGGCAAGTTTCAGCCATTTTTTAGCCTCAAACATTACAACGTCAATATTGATGAGCCTTCTGACAATGGCCAGAATTCCAAGGCAACCATACAGATTTGCGTCAATGCGCAGGAATCCAGCGCAACCGCGCAAGGCGATGGCCCTGTGAATGCGCTGGATAAGGCCATGCGGCAAGCTCTGGAGCAGTTTTACCCGGTCATTAAAGACATCAAGCTGATTGATTACAAAGTGCGTGTGCTGGACTCTAACCAGGCGACGGCGGCTAAAGTGCGGGTATTCATTGAGTCTACAGACCAGCAAAGCAACTGGACAACCATAGGCGTTTCGTCAGATATCATTGAAGCCTCATGGCTAGCCTTGAAAGACGCCCTGGAATATAAGCTGATTCGCGCTTAACGTTGACCTGGTACTAGAAAGCCACTGTAGACCACATAAACAGCACGTTGCCATTGCCTTTGGTGCCCGGCACATAGGTGGCGTTAACAATCACTTTATCGTAGCCAACAGCCGCAATTGGTAATAATACGGGTAGTGGCTTGTAATTGTAATCACTTCTGGCTGTGAACCCGGCGGTTAATCCCACCCCTGCATTTAAACCATTAGCATGGCCTGCCAGGTTTTTGACGTGTCCGTAGCCCACAATAGGCTCCCAGTCATCGTGTGAGTCCTTAAACGCCATCACATAATAGCCATCCCAATTGCTGTTGGCATCGCGGATTGATTTACCTATACCCAAGCCCCATGGCCGCTCGTTAAAAGAATCGATTTTCTCTTTCGAGTACATGCTTCGGTTGTGGTAAGTCACTAGCGGGACATATAAATCAGTTTGATCGGATTTTTGCCATACATCAGTCAGGTGGTTTTTAAGCTGCCCAAACCAGGAGTCTTGGGTTTCAGTGTCGGCTGTTTCTGCGTTAACCGTTTCTGCATGTGCGTGTAGGCTGAGAGTGCTAATCAAAATAAGTGCAGGTATTTTCATAACGTTTAAGTGATTCAATTTTATATTAACATTTTCTCACAGATTGGCGATTTTTGTGACTGGTAAAAGAGTGGGTTGTAAAAGCACCAGTTTCAGTTGCTCTTGTTCTACAGGTTTAAGCGTCACTTGTTGAAAGTGAATCAGTCCATCTATGGGATGTTGAAACTCGCGTTGCCCGCCTTGCCGCTCCAGTACATCGTGCTGTTTCCAGAATTGCGTAAACTCCACACTGGCGGTACTTAATTCACTGACCAGTTGCTTGACCTCAGGTTCCTCTAATCGCGAGCGGCAGTCTGCGCGGAATTCGGCTACCAGGCGGCGTGCACGCATGTCCCAATTCACCACAAACTGCCGGGCTTGCGGGTTGGCAAACACAAAACGCAATAGGTTAGGGCGCTGGGAGCTCGGCCAGGGTACATCCAGCAGGCCGGTGAACAATCTGCCCGCTGGCTGGTTCCATGCCAGGATGTCCCAGGTGCGGCCCATCACATAGGCTGGAATCTGCATCTGCTCAAGCATGGCGACCAGGGTTTCCGGCGCGGTGTCGACTTCGCTTTGATGCGCTTGCGGGTCACGCCGGTCGGCCATATCAAACAAATAGCTGCGCTCAGATTTGCTCAGCTTTAAGGCCGTTGCCAGCCTATCCAGCGCTTCAGCTGAGACATTAACTTCACGAGCCTGCTCTATCCAGGTGTACCAGGTGGCACTGATGCTTGCCAGTTGCGCGACTTCTTCGCGGCGTAATCCTTGGGTGCGGCGGCGTGAGCCAGAGGGAAATCCGAATTCTTCCGGGGTGCCGCGCTGACGCATGGCTTGTAGAAATTCCGCCAGTTCCTGCCGTCTCGTATCCATTTGATTTGTTTATCCTATTAGTCTTAATACTAGTATAAACTATCTTCTTGTAAGGGTATTAAAACTTAGGTATTCTGCGCGAGTTTTATCAATATTTGCGTGGTAAGAAAGGAACAGTCATGGCAGGCAAAACGCTGTACGACAAATTGTGGGAATCGCATGTGGTGCATGAAGAATCTGATGGCACCTGTTTGATTTATATCGACCGTCACCTGGTACACGAAGTCACCAGCCCGCAGGCGTTTGAAGGCTTGCGCATGGCTGGCCGCAAGCCATGGCGTAACTCCAGTATTGTGGCTAACCCTGACCACAATACGCCGACCAAAGACTGGGATAAGGGTATTGAAGACCCGATCTCACGCCTGCAGGTGGAAACGCTGGATAACAACATCAAAGAGTTTGGTGCTTTGGTGTATTTTCCGTTTAAAAACAAAGATCAGGGCATTATCCATGTGATAGGGCCTGAAAATGGCACCACTTTGCCAGGGATGACCGTGGTTTGTGGTGATAGCCACACTTCTACCCATGGTGCTTTTGGTGCATTGGCACACGGTATCGGCACCTCTGAAGTTGAGCACGTGCTGGCGACGCAAACACTGGTGGCTAAAAAATCCAAAAGCATGCTGGTGCGTGTCGACGGCGCGCTTGGTAAAGGCGTGACGGCGAAAGATGTCGCTTTAGCGATCATCGGTAAAATCGGTACCGCTGGCGGTACTGGCTATGCCATTGAGTTTGGTGGCGAAGTGATTCGCAGCTTGTCCATGGAAGGCCGTATGACGCTGTGTAACATGGCGATTGAAGCGGGTGCGCGCGCCGGCCTGGTCGCCCCAGACGAAAAAACAGCGGCCTACCTCGAAGGCCGTCTGCATGCGCCTAAAGGCGACAACTGGACCAAAGCCGTGACTTACTGGCAGACGCTGAAATCTGAAGCTGATGCGGAGTTTGATACCGTGGTGACTTTGAACGGGGCTGAAATTGCACCGCAAGTGACCTGGGGCACCTCACCTGAGCAAGTGTTGCCGATTGGTTCTACGGTGCCGGATCCTGCTAAAGAAGCCGATGCGACTAAGCGCACCAGTATTGAAAACGCCCTCAAATACATGGGCCTGTCAGCCAATACGCCACTTGATCAAATCCAGCTGGATAAGATTTTTATTGGTTCATGCACCAACTCACGCATTGAAGACTTGCGTGCTGCCGCTGGTGTCGCCAAAGGCAAAAAAGTGGCCAGCAATATCAAGCTGGCGATGGTGGTGCCAGGCTCCGGCCAGGTCAAACGCCAGGCGGAAGCTGAAGGTTTGGACAAGATTTTTATTGAAGCCGGTTTTGAATGGCGTGAGCCAGGCTGTTCCATGTGCCTGGCGATGAACTCAGACCGTCTGAGCCCAGGCGAGCGCTGTGCGTCTACCTCCAACCGTAACTTTGAAGGCCGCCAGGGCCCGGGTGGCCGTACGCACCTGGTCAGCCCGGAAATGGCTGCCGCCGCGGCCATTGCAGGTCACTTTGTGGACGTGCGCAGCGCATAAGAGGAGAACATCATGAAAGCATTTACTACTTTAAATGGGCTGGCCTGTCCTCTGGACCGTGCCAACGTTGATACCGATGCCATTATCCCTAAACAGTTTCTGAAGTCGATCAAACGTTCAGGTTTTGGCCCTTATTTGTTCGATGAATGGCGCTATACCAATTATGGCGAGCCAGGCATGGATTGCAGCACACGCCCATTGAATAAGGATTTCGTGCTCAACCAGCCGCGTTACCAAGGTGCGCAAGTATTACTGGCGCGCGATAACTTCGGTTGTGGCTCTTCGCGTGAGCATGCCCCTTGGGCGATTGAAGATCAGGGCTTCCGTGTGATTATTGCGCCTAGCTTTGCCGATATTTTCTTTAATAACTGCTACAAAAATGGCATTTTGCCGATTGTGGCTTCAGCTGAGCAGGTGGATAGCCTGTTCAAAGAGTGCCTGGCGAATGAAGGCTATACACTGAGTGTAGATTTAGCTGCACAAACGGTGACCACGCCTTCTGGCCACTCATTCAGCTTTGAGATTACGCCGACCCGCAAGCACAACCTGCTCAACGGCCTGGATGAAATTGGCCTGACCTTGCAGCATGCGGGCGAGATCAAAGCCTTTGAGCAAAAACATCAAGCGTCACAACCTTGGTTGTTTGCTTAACCCCAGGTTGTTTGCTTAATTGAATTAATCTCCCATGCATGGGCGTGGGTTTTAAAATAAAGGAATTCTACAATGGCGTTAAATATCGCTGTGTTGCCTGGTGATGGCATCGGCCCGGAAATTATTGCGCAAGCCTTGCGCGTACTGGAAGTATTGAAAAAAGAAGGTCTGGACATGACCTTTACGGAAGCGCCGCTGGGCGGCCAGGCGTATGATCAATACGGTCATCCATACCCTGAGTTCACGCAGGATATCTGTCGCAAAGCGGACGCTGTATTATTAGGTGCCGTTGGTGGCCCGCAGTACGACACCCTGGATCGCCCTTTGCGCCCTGAGCGCGGCTTGCTGGCGATTCGTAAGGATTTGGGTTTGTTCGCTAACCTGCGTCCGGCCGTATTGTTCCCAGAGCTGGCAAACGCCTCAACCTTGAAACCAGAAGTAGTGGCCGGTCTGGACATCATGATCGTGCGTGAATTGACCGGTGACGTGTATTTTGGCCAGCCACGTGGCATGCGTACCAACGAGCAGGGCGTACGCGAAGGCTTTAACACCATGATTTACAGCGAGCCTGAAGTGCGTCGCATCGCGCATGTGGCGTTTGAAATTGCCATGAAACGCGGCAAGAAGCTGTGCTCTGTAGACAAAGCTAACGTGCTGGAAACCACTGAGTTCTGGAAAGAGATCGTTATTGACGTGGCGAAAGAGTACCCGGAAGTGGAGCTGAGCCATATGTACGTTGACAACGCCGCCATGCAGTTGATCCGCAACCCAAAACAGTTTGACGTGATGGTGACTGGTAACATTTTTGGTGACATCTTGTCAGACGAAGCTTCCATGTTGACCGGCTCTATCGGCATGCTGGCATCTGCCTCATTGAATGAAAGCAAAAAAGGCCTCTATGAGCCTTCACACGGCTCTGCACCAGATATCGCTGGCAAAAACCTGGCCAACCCGATTGCGACGATTTTGTCAGTGGCAATGATGCTGCGTTACAGCTTTGATAACGAAGCAGCAGCAACCCGCATTGAAAACGCAGTGAAAAAAGTATTGGCTGCAGGCTACCGCACGGGTGATATCTATGAAGAGGGCACGAAGAAGGTGTCTTGCTCTGAAATGGGTGACCAGATCGTTGCTGCCATGTAACACTGGCTGTGCGAACGGATGGCTGTGTATGCCGTCCGTTCAGTTTTAAGATATAGTCGTAACTATAGATTGTAGTAACTGGAATTAATTAGGAATTTAAAATGGCGCAATTTGATAATGTCAGCGTAAAAAAGAAAGCCAACGTTTATTTCGATGGCAAATGTGTGAGCCACACCGTGTTGTTCCCCAATGGTACGCGCTGTACTGTGGGCGTGATTTTCCCCAGCACTCTGACGTTTAACACCGGCTCACCTGAGCTGATGGAAATTAATGATGGCGTGTGCAAAGTGCGTCTAAAAGACGAAGAAAACTGGACCATTTATAAAGGCGGCGAGAAATTCACGGTGCCTGGTAATTCCAGTTTTGAGATTGAAGTTGTAGAAACAGTAGACTACGTCTGCCACTTCGAATAAAGCCAACCGAACTTGCTTGCTTGAGCGGCGTTATACACCCTTGTCGTACTTAAATGTACTGCCTGCGGGCGTATGCCTTGCTCAAGCTGCGCAATTTCTAGTTGGAGTAGGAGAGAATATATATGCCAAGCTTTGATATTACGTCTGAAGTCGATATGGTGAACTTGAAGAACTCGATTGATGCCTCTGTAAAGCAGATCACCAATCGTTATGACTTCAAGGGCACATCGGCCAAAGTCGAGTTTAACGAAAAAGACAAAGTCATTACCTTGTTTGGCGACAATGACTTTCAACTGGATCAGGTGAAAGACATCTTGTTGCCATCCATGGAGAAAAAAGAGCCTGAATCCTCCAAGCGCCTAGAGCACAAAGACGTGCAAAAGGTGTCAGGAAACAAGGTGAAGCAAGAGTTGCATGTGCGTGATGGCATTGACAGCGACCTAGCCAAGAAAATCACTAAGCTGATTAAAGACAGCGGCATGAAGGTGCAGGCCAGCATTCAGGGTGATACCGTGCGTGTTAACGGTGCCAAGCGCGATGTATTGCAAGAGGCGATTGCATTTGTGAAAAAAAGCATTACCGATTTTCCTTTGAAATACGGTAATTTCAGAGATTAGTCATTGGGAGAACAAGATGGCGAAGTGGGTGGCATTAGTATTGACGGTGTTGGTGTTAGCAGGTTGCAACACCATTAATGGCATGGGTAAAGATATTGAACAAGCTGGTGAAGCTGTTCAGAAATCTTCCAAATAATCTAATTTGTAACGCCGGGTGATCCGGCTGAAATATCGAGTCGCTATGTTAAAAGTAGGGTTTGTAGGCTGGCGTGGCATGGTTGGGTCCGTGCTGATGCAGCGCATGATGCAGGAAAATGATTTTGCGGATATCGAACCGCAGTTTTTCACTACCTCGCAAACAGGTGGCGCTGCGCCTCAGGTAGGCAAGGATTCTCCTGCGCTAAAAGATGCCAGAAATATTGACGCTTTGCGTCAGATGGATGTCATCGTCACTTGCCAGGGCGGTGACTACACCAGCGAAGTATTTCCGCAATTGCGTGCCACTGGCTGGAGCGGTCATTGGATTGATGCGGCCTCAACCCTGCGCATGGAGCAAGACTCCGTGATCATTCTGGATCCGGTCAATATGCATGTGATTAGAGATGCATTGGCCAATGGTGGCAAAAACTGGATTGGCGGCAACTGTACCGTGTCATTGATGCTGATGGCGCTCAATGGCTTGTTTAAGGCTGACTTGGTGGAGTGGGCAACCTCCATGACCTACCAGGCGGCTTCGGGCGCTGGCGCACAGAATATGCGTGAATTGATTAGCCAGATGGGCGTGATCAATGCCTCTGTGGCTGGCTTGCTGGCGGATCCGGCTTCAGCGATTCTGCAGATTGATAAAACCGTTGCAGATACCATCCGCAGCGATGATTTACCGCAGTCCAATTTTGGCGTGCCCCTGGCTGGTAGCCTGATCCCATGGATTGATAAAGACCTGGGCAATGGCCAGAGCAAAGAAGAGTGGAAGGGCGGCGTTGAGACCAACAAGATTTTAGGCCGTGAAGCGAATCCGATCGTGATTGATGGCTTGTGTGTGCGTATCGGCGCCATGCGCTGCCATTCACAGGCGCTGACCATCAAGCTGCGCAAGGATGTGCCTTTGGACGAAGTCAACCAGATGCTGGCTGAAGCCAATCAATGGGCGAAGGTGATTCCTAACGAGCGTGAGATCAGTATGCGTGAACTCACACCGGCAGCCATTACCGGCACATTGACCACGCCAGTAGGCCGTTTGCGCAAGCTGGCTATGGGTGGCGAATACCTGTCGGCATTCACTGTCGGCGACCAATTATTATGGGGTGCGGCCGAACCTTTGCGCCGTATGCTGAGAATTCTGGTCGAAGCTTAAGTAATTGATTAAATAGCGGCCCGTAAAGCCATGATTTATTAATGAAATCATGGTCTTTTCGGGCTTTTGCTTTTTCTATAATCCTGTTTAATGGGGACTATAGCTTCAAATCGGTGTGTTTATTGCTCTAAAGCCGCCTGGGCGCGCTTGCGTGGCTGTCTGAATGATGCTATTTTGACAAACGCCATGAATTAATAAGGGTTAATCGGTGAGTAAATTTCAATTAAAAAAAATAGCCTTTGCCTTAAGTTTGAGTACAGTCCTCTCGGCACATGCAGCCGGTTTGGGCAGCATGATTTCCAGCTCAAAACTTGGTGAGCCGCTCAATGCGGAAATTGAGCTGTTGGCAGTGACGCCAAGCGAGCTCAATAGCATTCAGGCCACACTGGCGAGTGAGCAGGTCTATCAGGACCAGATGCTGGAAAAACCAGCCTCTTATCCGTTTATTAAAATTGAAGTTGGCAACAACACCAAAGGTCAGCCTATCCTCAAGCTGACAAGCTCACAACCGATTACAGAAGCCTTTCTGGATATGCTGATCCAGGTCGATTGGCCGACTGGCCGACTGGTCAAAGAATATACCCTGTTGCTGGATCCGCCAGGCTTTAACTCTAATTATGTTTCTGAGTCTGCCGGATTGCCCGTGACAGGCCAGGCTGCGTCACCGACAACCACAAATAACGCGGCACGTGTGCCAGAGGCAAGCCCGCAACCGACTCCTGAACCTAAACCTGAGTCCAGCAAGCCTCGTCAAACCAAGCCTGCAGCAGCGCCTGCGCCTAAACAACTGGCAGCGGATGAGGCTACTGATACTGAGCAAACCTTGACCACGGAGAGTGGCGATACGCTGTATGCCATTGCCAGGCAAATGAAGCCTGATAATGTCAGCGTAGAGCAAATGCTAGCGGCACTTTACCAGTCTAACCAGCAGGCGTTTGATGGTAAAAACATGAACCGCCTTAAAGTAGGCAAGATTATTCGCATGCCAGATCAGGCAACGCTGGACAGCGTTAGCCGCCCACAGGCTAAAAGCCTGATTGCCGAGCATGCGACCAACTGGCAGGCATATAAAAACTCATTAGCCAAAGTGGTCAAAGAGTCTGAAGCTAGCCAGACTGGCGGCAATACACAACAATCCGCAGGCAAGATTGGCGCGGCAGGTGCGAAACCAGCGCCTCAAGCCAAGCCAGGTAAAGATGTATTGAAATTGTCGGCGGGTGACGAGAAGTCAACCACGCAAGCTGATAAGTCAGCAGCTAAAACATCCGCAACCGCAGCGCAAGAAGATGCGACTGCCAAGGCAAATGCCATCAAAGAAGAGCAGTCTCGTGCCGCAGCGCTTGAAAAACAAGTCGCGGACATGAAAAAGCTGATGAAAATGAAGAATAGTGCCATGGCGCAGGCAGAGAAAAATGCTGCGCAGACGGCAACCGAGCCAAAAGCTGAAACAAAACCTGAGGCAAAACCTGAAGCAAAAGTAGAGCCGAAACCTGCAGAACAAGCTAAGGTGCCTCCAGCACCAGTGGCTGAAGAGAAACCGGCCCCAGCCCCTGAGCCAGCCAAACCTGCGCCGCCAGTGGACGAAGCAACCACCCCAGTACAGCAACCTTCGTTTATGCATGTATTGCTGGAACGCCTGAAAAACATCAGCCCGGTGTTGCCATTGGCGTTGATTGCCTTGCCTGTACTACTTTGTGTTTGGGCGCTGATTCGTATTCGCCGCAAAAAACAAATCGATAATTTTGAAGATGTGATCGTCACGTCACCGGCCACAGAAATGCAGAACAATACGGTGTTCGGGGATACGCAAGCAGCGGCGTCTGGTGATACCTCTTTCCTGACTGACTTCTCGCAAAGCGGTGTTGGTGGCATGATCGATTCACACGATGTGGATCCGATTGCCGAGGCGGAAGTGTATATGGCGTATGGCCGTGACGCACAAGCCGAAGAAATTCTCAAAGATGCGATTCAAAAAGATCCTGAGCGTCAGGAACTCAAAGTGAAGTTGCTGGAGATTTACCAAACAACGGGCAATAAGGCTGCGTTTGAGTCTCTGGCTGGTGAGGTTTATGCCAAAGCTGGTCCGGCAGACACTGCCTGGGCCAAAGTCAGTGCCATGGGGCAAAAGCTGGACCCTGAAAATTCGCTCTATCAGGCCACCCCGGCAGCAGTTACTGAAGTTGGATCTTTAGCTGATGCAACCGTATTGCCTGTCGCAGAAACGCAAAATGAAGAAGATGCCTATCACTTTAACTTTGAAGCACCGGCATTAGAGTTTGATGGTGCTTCAGAAGCAGTGGCTGCTGCCAGTAACGAGTCAGTGACGCCTGCTCAAAGCTCTGCACGCACAGCTGCAGAAGAAATTGGCATTGAAGCCGAAGCCGATGCTGATGCGTTATCTGTTGATGCGCAATCTACACTGAGCAATGACGATGCATTGCAACTTGAGGCCCGTAACGAACCAGCGGCTCAAGCGATTGATGACACAACACTTGCATTTACTGAGGATCCAGTCAGTGCTGCGGAGACGCTACGTTTTGAAGTTGAACCCGCTTCAGCGCCAACGTTAGAGGCGGCTAGTGAGGATGTCAGTGATGTTCTCAATACTGCTGATGACAGTGTCGATGCTGCAAATGTCGATGCAGATTTGGCGCTGACACCTAAAGCCCTGGATTTACCTTCATTGAATCTGGATGATGTCGCGCAAAGTGCCGATGTTGCGAGCAGCAAGCCATTGTCAGCAACGACGGGCGAGCAAACACTTTCCAGCGAAGATGCTGTATTCGATTCATTGCCTGAGCTGTCACTGGAGTTGGGTGGCCCGAATGATGCGATTGGTGAGCGTGCTGGTGATGATGCACTGGAAATCGAGGAAATTAGCCTGGGCTCAGCAGACGCGGCATTGAATGAAACGCCTGCCGTAGAAGCCTCGGCCGACAACATTGCTTTCCCTGAAATATCTCTGGATATGGCTGACAGCACTACAGCTAGTGTTGAGCCTATCACTGATGAGCCGGAAGAAGTGAACACTAAACTCGATTTAATTCAAGCCTATATCGACATGGAAGATGTGGTGGGTGCTAAAGAGTTGATTGATGAAGTGATCGCAGAAGGTGGCGAACGTCAGCGGCAACGTGCCAGTGAACTATTGGCAAAATTAGCATAAAACAAGGCCGGGTTCCCGGCCTTGTTCATTTCTACCATCGCCTGGCGACGAAGTGGCCTGATTTGGCGTAATCAAGGACAGCCCTTATACTAGGCGCCATGAAAATTGCGATTGGCATTGAATATCACGGCGCCTATTTTCAAGGGTGGCAAAGTCAGCCAAATGCCGCGGGCGTACAAGATGCCATTGAGCGAGCCATTGTGCAGGTCGGTGGTGAAACAGTCCGTCTGCATGCGGCTGGCCGCACCGACTCAGGTGTGCATGCCCTGATGCAAGTGGCACATTTTGAAACCTCCGTTGTCAGACCATTGAGCGCCTGGGTGCGTGGCACGAATGCGCATTTGCCTGCTTGGGTACGTATATTATGGGCGGTAGAAGTGGCCGAAGACTTTCACGCCAGGTTTAGTGCCCGCGCGCGCAACTACCAGTATGTGCTGCACAATCATGCTGTCGCGCCAGCCAGCCAGCACGGACGCGTTGGCTGGTACCACCGGCCGCTGGATATTGCCTTGATGCAGCAGGCCGTGCCGGGGTTAATCGGCGAGCATGATTTTAGTGCTTTTCGTGCCAGTGAGTGTCAGGCGAGCACGCCAGTGCGCACGATGCATCACGCCGACATTACACAGCAGGGGCGATACATCATTTTTAGTTTTAAGGCGAATGCCTTTTTACAGCACCAGATTCGTAATATGGTGGGCGCACTGGTCTATGTGGGGCAGGGTAAGTTAAGCCCGGCGGCATTTGCTGAGTTACTGCAACATAAAGACCGGCGTCTTTCCCCACCCACATTTATGCCCGATGGTTTGTATTTTACGGGTGTTGAGTATGAACCCCACTGGCAATTGCCCGTGTGTGAGGCGCACTGGGATTAAAGAGAGTGAATGAATAATATGAGAACCAGGGTAAAAATTTGCGGGATCACCCGCGCAGAGGACGCGCTGACTGCCATTGCTGCAGGGGCCGATGCGCTAGGGTTTGTGTTTTATGCGCCTAGCCCAAGGGCGGTGACTGCTGCACAGGCGCAAGTCATCATGGCGGCACTGCCTCCCTTTGTGAGCAAGGTTGGCCTGTTTGTGAATGCCCCGGCTGAAGAGGTGCGACAAGTGATTGCAAGCACAGGCCTGGATTATTTGCAGTTTCATGGCGATGAGTCGGCAGACTATTGTGCGCAATTTAATCTGCCATATTACAAAGCAATCCGCGTCAAACCAGGGGTAAATTTGGTACAATGCGAGCTTGATTTTGCGTCAGCTTCAGCCTTGCTGTTGGATACTTACTCTGAAAAAGCAGTCGGTGGTACCGGCGAGGCATTTGACTGGTCGCTGATCCCTGCCGGATTGCAAAAGCCGTTGATATTGGCCGGTGGATTAAACCCGGAAAATGTCACGCAAGCCACGCGTCAGGTGCAACCTTATGCGTTGGATGTGAGTGGCGGGGTAGAGGCGCAAAAGGGGATAAAATCCCCGCAAAAGATAGCTGCATTCATGCAGCAGGTGGTGCAGTGTGATGCTGCACGTAATGGGCGGTTTGAATAAAAACGAGATACGGAGTAACGCATGCAAGTCTATGACATGCCAGATGAGCGCGGTCATTTTGGCCCTTTTGGTGGCGTTTTTGTCGCAGAAACCCTGGTGGAAGCCCTTGATGAACTGCGGGTGATGTATGAGAAATACCGTCACGACCCTGAGTTTCTAGCTGAGTTCGCTTATGACCTCAAGCACTTTGTTGGCCGTCCCAGCCCGATTTACCATGCTAAACGCCTGTCTGAAAAAGTAGGCGGCGCACAAATTTATCTCAAGCGCGAAGATTTAAACCACACCGGCGCGCACAAAATCAATAACACTATTGGTCAGGCATTGCTGGCCAAGCGTATGGGTAAACCACGCGTGATTGCAGAAACAGGTGCCGGGCAACACGGTGTGGCGACAGCCACCATTGCAGCCCGCCTGGGTCTGGAGTGTGTAGTCTATATGGGTGCCGAGGATGTCAAACGCCAGGCACCAAATGTGTTCCGTATGAAGTTGCTGGGTGCTACTGTGGTGCCGGTCGAAAGCGGCTCTAAAACCCTCAAAGACGCATTAAATGAAGCAATGCGTGACTGGGTCACCAATATTTCCAATACCTTCTACATTATCGGCACTGTGGCTGGCCCACACCCTTACCCGATGATGGTGCGTGATTTCCAGGCGGTCATCGGTATCGAAGCGAAAGATCAAATGCAGGAAATGATAGGGCGTCAACCAGATGCTATCGTCGCCTGTGTCGGTGGCGGCTCCAATGCCATGGGTATTTTTTATCCGTACATCGACGTCGAAGGCGTACGCCTGATTGGTGTTGAAGCAGGGGGTCACGGCTTGAGCACTGGCCAGCACGCGGCGCCATTAACAGCAAACAGCCCGATAGGCGTGCTGCATGGTAACCGTACTTACCTGATGCAAGATGAAGATGGCAATATCATTGAAACGCACTCCATCTCTGCTGGCCTCGATTACCCAGGTGTGGGCCCTGAGCATGCCTGGTTAAAAGACATCAAGCGCGCAGAGTATGTGGCGATCACGGATGAGGAAGCCATGACGGCTTTCCATAACCTGTGTCGCACTGAAGGTATTATCCCGGCGATGGAGTCCAGCCATGCCTTGGCGCATGCAGAAAAACTAGCTAAAACCATGTCTCCGGACCAAGTGGTGCTGGTTAATCTTTCTGGCCGTGGCGATAAAGACATTAACACTGTGGCACGTTTGGCGAATATTACCCTGTGACCTTTGCCTGCATGACTGCGCTGGTTGATATTGACTGCGCAGCCATGCCTTGCAAATCCACTGTCATTATTTGAATTAATTAAAAAAGCATTCTTATGTCCCGCATTCAATCTGTATTTGCCACCCTCAAGGCGCAAGGTAAAAAGGCACTGATTCCCTACATTACGGCCGGTGATCCGCACCCTGATCAAACCGTGCCTTTGCTGCACGCCTTGGTAGAGGCAGGTGCTGACATGATTGAGCTGGGCGTGCCGTTTTCTGATCCCATGGCTGATGGTCCGGTAATTCAGCGCGCCAGTGAGCGTGCGCTGGTACACAAAATGGGCTTGCGCAAAGTGCTTGGCATGGTCAAAGAGTTTCGCACCAGCAATCAAACAACGCCTATCGTACTCATGGGCTACGCCAACCCGATTGAAGCCATGGGCAGCAGCCAGTTTGTTGCCTTGGCTAAAGAAGCAGGGGTGGATGGCGTACTGACCGTGGATTATCCACCTGAGGAATGCGAAAGCTTTAACCAGCAGCTGGCAAGCGCCGATATCGACAGTATTTTTCTGTTGTCTCCGACCACCGAACCTTCACGTACCGAGTTGATCGTCAAGCAGGCGACAGGCTTCCTGTATTATGTGTCGCTCAAAGGGGTGACAGGCGCGGCGAACCTGGATATTGTCGAGGTGAAAAAACGCGTGGCAGAAATACGTCAACAGACCAGCTTGCCGATTGGCGTTGGTTTTGGTGTGAAAGACGCGGCAACAGCTCGTGAAGTGGCAGCGATTGCCGATGCAGTGGTGGTAGGAAGCCGCATGGTATTGGCGATTGAAAGCGCGAATGCGGACAACCTGATTGCCAATGTGCAGGCATTAACGAAAGAATTGCGTACGGCGATTGATTCTGTATAGGACGCTCATTAATGTCTTCAGAATATCGCCCAATTAAAGCAGGAGAAACTATGAGTTGGTTAGACAAAATCCCACAAAAAATTAAACGTGCGGTGGGCTCGGTACAAAAACGTAATGTGCCCGAAGGCTTATGGCATAAATGCGATGCCTGCCAAACGGTACTTTACCGCACAGACCTGGATGCCAACCTGGAAGTATGTCCGCAGTGTGGCCATCATCACCGTTTAGGCGCGCGCGACCGCCTGAATGTGTTGCTGGATGCAGAGGGCCGTATCGAAATTGGCGCCGATGTGACGCCGGTGGATGCTTTAAAGTTTAAAGACAGCAAAACTTACGCTGAGCGCATGAAAACTGCCCAGCGTGATGTTAAAGAAAAAGATGCGCTGATTGTCATGCGTGGCGCGGTAGAGGGTGTGCCGGTTGTGGCTGCCGTATTTGAGTTCAAGTTTATGGGTGGCTCCATGGGCTCTGTGGTTGGCGAGCGCTTTGTGCGCGGCGTACAAGACGCCATCCAGCATAAGTCTGCCTTCATCTGCATTTCTGCCAGTGGCGGTGCTCGCATGCAAGAAGGCTTGCTGTCATTGATGCAAATGGCTAAAACCAGTGCTGCGTTGACCAAATTGTCTGAAGCCGGTTTGCCTTATATTTCAGTGTTAACTGACCCGACCATGGGTGGTGTATCCGCCAGCTTTGCCATGCTGGGCGATGTGATTGTGGCCGAGCCTAATGCATTGATCGGGTTTGCCGGTCCACGTGTGATTGAGCAAACCGTACGCGAGACCTTGCCTGAAGGTTTCCAGCGCGCAGAGTTCCTGCTGACACATGGTGCCATCGATATGATTATCGACCGCCGTGAAATGCGCGCCAAACTGAGTCAGGTACTGTCCAGTTTCCTGCATATTACCAAAGCTGCCTGATGCCACCTGTGATGCCCGAGCGTCCCCAAACCGTTGAGGATTGGCTCGGCTACATTGAATCCCTGCACCCCAAATCCATCGAGATGGGCTTGGGTCGGGTGCAAACAGTGGCTGCACGCCTGCAGCTACAATTTCCGTTTACCGTCATCACTGTCGGTGGCACCAATGGTAAAGGCTCTACCTGTGCCATGCTGGAGCGTATCTACAGTGCTGCGGGCTACCAGGTCGGTTGCTATACCTCGCCACACCTGGTGCATTACCAGGAGCGTGTGCGCTTCAATGCCAATGTCATCGCCGATGCTCTGCTATGTGACGCCTTTGCTGCTGTGGAGCAAGCACGTGGCGATATCACGCTCACATATTTTGAAATGGGCACGCTAGCCGCATTATGGGCGTTTGAGCAACAGCCGCTGGATGTGGTTATTCTCGAAGTCGGTTTGGGCGGGCGCCTGGATGCGGTGAATATTGTCGATGCTGATTGCGCCATCGTCACCAATGTCGACCTCGACCACATGGAGTTTCTTGGCGACACCCGTGAATTAATTGGCCATGAAAAGGCTGGTATTTACCGCCAGCAGCAGATCGCCATTTGTGGCGATGTTGCGCCGCCAGTCTCATTGTTGGCCCATGCCGATACGCTGGGCGTCAAATTAAACCGTTTTGGCGTGGACTACCGAATAGATATTACGGATACACAACACGCGCACTATCGGGATGCCCATGGCCAGTTGGATATCGGCACCTTGCGCTTGTTTGGACATTACCAATGGAATAATGCCGCCAGCGTCATATTTGCCGTACGTGCTTTACAGGCCAGATTGCCCGTCACCGAAGATCAGCTATTGCAAGCCCTCACCAGGACAGAAGTCACCGGCCGCTTTCAATACCTGCAGCAAGCGCCAGACGTGATACTGGATGTTGCGCATAACCCGCATGCGGCACGCGCATTACGCGACAATTTGCAGCGCCTGAGTGCCGATGGTAGCCAGGTGGTTGCTGTATTCTCCATGTTGTCCGATAAGGATATTGCCAGCGTGGTAGATATTCTGCATCCGGTGATAGATGCCTGGCATGTTGCGCCCATCCAGCATCCGCGCGCAGCTGACATTGATTATTTGCAAGCCTGTTTAAGCCAGAAAGTGTCGATGGCACACATACACCTGCATGCAGATTTGCCAACCGCATTGCGTACAGCTTATAAAAAAGCGGCAAAAAATGATAAAATTATCGTGTTCGGCTCATTCTTTACCGTAGCTGCAATACTCGAATTAACGCCTGATCAGTGGGTGGCGTAAAAGCGCCCCGGTGTATACATGAAACTGAGTGTGAACTTCAAAACATTATGGCGAGAGATGCTTTGACAGACAACGAACTGTTGCTCAAAAAAACTGCCCGCAGGCGGTTAGTAGGTGCGATCACCCTGGTGGTTTTGATGCTGATTATATTGCCCTTTGTACTGAAGGACAGAGTCATCGAATCCAGCCATGATAACGTAGAGATTACGGTGGTGAATCGCCAGGCCAACCGTGAGCCTATCCTTGAGTTACCTGATGATGAAGTGGTATTGGATAATGACGCCTCGCCGGCCGCCAATACCTCGGAAAACAATGCTGCTGAAGTGGCTGAGGCAAATATCGAAGAGGCGCCAGTGTCTGCGCCACCAGTCGCGGCAACACCGCAAAAACTGGTAAAAGCAGAGCCAGCCAAACCTGTTGTGGCGCCAGCGCCAGTTAAAGTTGAACCCAAAGTTGAACCCAAAGTTGAACCCAAAGTTGAACCCAAAGTTGAACCCAAAGTTGAACCCAAAGTTGAACCCAAAGTTGAACCCAAAGTTGAACCCAAAGTTGAACCCAAAGTTG